>Ga0163144_10000069_pt1 | contig 230726 bp, 214 predicted proteins | sample OliLak19BULKMAT1_FD_123175 | JGI IMG/M metagenome (GOLD analysis project Ga0163144, IMG submission 123175) | Freshwater microbial mat bacterial communities from Lake Vanda, McMurdo Dry Valleys, Antarctica - Oligotrophic Lake LV.19.BULKMAT1 | ecosystem: Environmental > Aquatic > Freshwater >... | reverse complement strand
TCCGTTCATCGGAGGGGCGTTGGATCCAGCCCAATGTGAACGGGACGCGATGAGTGAGGTTAGGCGGTGGGGATTGAAACCATCGCGGTCCGGGGATCGGTGTTGGTCCGACCCGCTCGCCGTCGGCGCACAGGGCCTGGAGCGAATAACTCCTCATCTCTTGCGCTGATGTCAGCATCGCGGGGACGCTGAGCGAAACGCGCGGTCTCTTACTTTGTATTTTGGCGCCTTAGCGCGTCAGCTCAGCGTTCCGCCCTCCGGCTTCGCAAGAAGTGCGGTAATGCATGCGCGCGCTAAAGCACCAAACCCACCAGCACAGCGCCGTAATGCCCAGCGGCGCCGATGATCACGCAGGCGTGCCAGAGCGCCCGGCGGAAGGGGATCGCATGGTTCAGATAGAGCAGCACGCCGCCCGAATAGGTCACGCCCGCAATCACAAGCATTATGATCGCCAGCGGCGGCAGCGTCGGCACGACGGGGCCGAGCACGAGCACGGCAAGCCAGCCGAAGGCGAGATAGATGAAGCACCAGGCGCGGTCGGAGAGATGTGTCCAGAACACCTTGCCGGCGGCGCCGACAAGTGCGGCGACCCAGATCGCGGCGGTGATGGCGATGGCGAAGTCTGGCGGCAGCAGCTGCACGGTGAACGGCGTGTAGGAGCCTGCAATCATCAGAAAGATCGCGGCTTCATCCATACGGCGCAGGACGCGGCGATACCGAGATGGGCGGGTGAGATTGTAGATCGCGGAGGCGGACAGCATCGCCATCATGCAGAGGGCGTAGATCGCGCCAGCGGTGGCGAGCGGCACGCCGCGATTGGTTAGTGCGGCAGCAACCAAGAGTCCGCCGCCGATCATGGCGGCCAAGATGCCGATGGCGTGCACAATTCCATCGACCGCGTGTTCAATGCGGTTTGGATAATGCTCCGCGAGCTCATGCTCGTCGGCAGTCAAGAGATCCGCGAATGCCATACCGTGCGTCTTCTATGTTGTGAGCTTCTGCTAACGGGACGCGTCTGAATAGAGATAGTTCCTCCACCTTAAGGTCAGATGATGGAAACTGATGTTTCAAGGACACACAAACGCGTGAGCGCGATGCGTGCGCGCCACATCAACCATCCGCCTAGCGCGCGTTCGCGGTTGGCGCGATTTTCGCTGGCGAAGCCTTCATGCACACGAGGCGTCCCACTCCGGCAATGCTGCGCGCCGAAGCGCGGCTGTTGACCTTCGCTGGTCTGATCCTGCTCGGCCTTGGCTTCCCGTTGACCATGTTTCTCGCGGCGCAAGCGCTGGCGCCGGGTGGGTTGTCGCCGGTTTTGCCGATCGCTTTGGGGGCGCCGCCGATTATCCTCGGCTATCTCGCCTGCCATTTCGCGTCGCAGCGTATGGTTAAGGCGAAGATGCTTGAGGGCGGCGGCAACCAGCGCTAAGCACGCGCCATGACCACGTTCGCACACCGACAGCAAGGCTGAGCTCTCACCAGCGCGTCTGCGCGCTCTGCCTCAAGCCTTTAAGCGAACGAGTTTCCAATGCTTCCCGTCGATCCAGCGCTCTATGCGCTCTTTCTTGGCACGATGACGATCTTCGCCATCACGCCCGGCCCAGCCAATCTTTTTGCCATCGCCACCGGCGTCCGCGGCGGCGCGCGCGCCACCGTGCTGGGCGTCGCCGGCATGAACGCTGCGACTTTGGTCTGGATCGCCGCCGCCGCCCTCGGCCTCGGCGCTTTGGTTCACGCGTACCCGCAAGCCTTCCGCCTGATAGCAATCGCAGGCGCGCTCTATGTTGCGTGGCTGGGTCTGAAATCGCTGTGGTCGGCCTGGGCCGGGACGGCTGAGCTAAAGAGCGTGAGCGGGGCAGGGGTGGAGACGGCGTTCCGCGATGGCTTCGCGGTGCAGTTGGCCAATCCGAAAGCCGTGATCTTCTTTACCGCCGTGCTGCCGCCGTTCGTCGATCCATCGCGACCAGCCATGCCGCAGCTCTTGTTACTGGGCGGCGCGATGATCGTGCTCGATGTGTTGGCGATGACCGGCTACGGCCTCGCCGGCGGCGCCTTGGCGCGCACGTTGGCGCGCGAACGGGCGCGTCGCGTGTTTGCGGGCGTGGTGGGCGTTCTTCTGCTCATTGCGGCGGCGATGATTGGATTGAAGTGACTGATTTATTTGCACGCGTACTTCGCAAATCTGCGATCGGCGCCTATAGAGCCGCGAAGTTCCTGTGGCCGCTTCCTGCAAACCGTCCACGCGCCGCAACTACGGAAAAACAACTTCCGCCGCCAGCGGCGCTACACTCAACAGTACGCCCAGATTTTGTTGGAGGTTGCGGACGGTTACGCCGTCGTCGAGGACGACGTAGCGGGTGAAGCCGACGATGCGTTCGTTCACGTCCCAGAAGGTTGCGACGGCCGCGTAGCGGAAATTGGCGTCGTTGACGCGCTCGAAAGTGACGCGCTCGTCGATGTCATAGCGCACTTGCATCATGACGCCTTGGCAGCCGGCGACGCCTTCGGTGTTGCAGGCGGTGCCGAAAAGCAAAAAGACGAGTCCATCAGCAGTGCGGGCGGTGACGCTCGGATCGCCGCTGGTGGCGGTCTCGACGATGGTGTGCCCTTGGGAGGTCGCGAGTTCGTTGAGCTCCTGCTGGAAAACCGCGCGCACGATGCGGTCCTGAGCGGAGGCTTCGCCCGCCGCAAAAACAGTAACGAGCAGAGCAAATACAGCGGCTAATCCGGTGCGCATGGCGTCCCCCAACGACGAATAACGCGTCGTTTGTGAACCGGCGCCCCGGCTTGATCAAGAGGCCCTGCGCGCGGGCCATTTGATATTCGACACTCCGATACGATATGCGTTTGCCGAGAAGGACTTCCGATATGACCCGAACGCTGGCCGTCGCCGCACTGCAAACCTCGTACGGTGCGGACATGCAGGCAAACATCGCCAAGACCGAAGCGCTGATCCGCGACGCCGCCAAGCGCGGCGCACAGGTGATCCTGCCGTCTGAGCTTTTTCAGGGTCCGTACTTCTGCACGACGCAGGAGGAGAAGTGGTTCGCCTCTGCCTATGAGGCAAAGACGCATCCGTGCGTGAAGGCGCTTGAGCCGGTGGCGAAAGAGTTGGGCGTTGTGATCCCGGTCTCGATCTATGAGCGTGACGGGCCAGCGTACTACAATTCCGTCGTCATCCTCGATGCGGACGGCAAACAGCTTGGCGTTTATCGCAAGAGCCACATCCCTGACGGCCCCGGCTATCAGGAGAAATACTATTTCCGCCCCGGCGATGGCGGCTTCAAAGTCTGGGACACCGCGCACGGCCGCATTGGTGTCGGTATTTGCTGGGACCAGTGGTTTCCGGAGGCCGCGCGCGCGATGGCGTTGATGGGCGCCGAGGCGCTCTTCTATCCGACCGCGATCGGTAGCGAGCCGCACGATTCATCACTCGACACCCGCGATCCATGGCGGCGCGCTATGCAAGGCCACGCCGTCTCCAACGTGATCCCGGTCATCGCCTCTAATCGCATCGGCACGGAAGCGAGCGGGCAGAAATTTTATGGCTCAAGCTTCATCGCCGACCATCGTGGCGACCTGGTTGAGAGCTTCGAGCGCGCGGAAGAGGGTGTGCTCGTCCACACGTTCGATCTGGACTTCCTTGATCGCCACCGCGCGGCCTGGGGGTTCTTCCGCGACCGTCGGACTGAGTTTTATCGCTAGTCGGTCGACGAACAAGCCTGAGAGCAGTGATGCCACGCCTGTGGAGAAGGCGCGGCATCTTCTTTGAGCTACTGCGGCAGCACCGCGATATCGATCACCTCGCCGCGCACGCCGCTTAGGCGGCCAAGCACAGTCGCCGCACCGGTGGTGAGGTCGATGCGGTGCAATGCGCCGCCGGCCACTGCCCAGCCACTGTTCTCGGCGCCCGTCGTCGCGATGTCGAACGCGATTATATGAGGTGAGGCGCCGAGGGCGCCGACGGCTGTCAGTACGCCATCATTCGGCGGCGCTTGGCGTAGAAAGCGGCCACTGGCGTCGATATCGAATAATGTGGTCTCAGTCGCGCCGGCTACCGAGTTGGTGTAGGCGCCGGCGATGACTGCCGGCTGCTCTGCGCCCTCAGCGAAGCGTACGTTTTGGTCTTGCGTCACGTCGCCATTATCGACATTGGCGCGCAGATTTGCGCCGCCAGCGGTGATGATGCGCAGCCGATTAGCGACCGGGTTAAAATCGACCGTTACGGCGCCAGCGGCGGACGGTGAGAGGCGCAACTGTGAGACCCGCGTTGCGGCGCCAGTGGCGGGATCAATGGTGAAGACGGCGCCCGAGAACGTGAGCGCATAAAGCCGACCATCAGCCGGACGCACGTCGATGCCAGCGACAGGCGCATCTGCCCCGTTGATCGTCACGGTCCGGACGGCGCGACGCGTATCGGCGTTAATGTGAACAAGCGTTCCTTCGCGCGTCAGTGCTGCGATGGTTTGGGAACTTGCGATAGCCGGGAACAAAAGAGCAGCGGCGAAGGCAAACGCGGCGATACGCATGGGATGATCTCCGAAACACGAGCACACGGCTCGCGTTTGGAGTTACTCGCCAGCCGCAATCTCGGATCGCGGGAACACGCCATTTTCTTGCGAAACTTTTGTTAAACCGGCGCGAGCAGCGCCACGGCTTCATCCCGCACGCGCGCATCTCCCCAAGCCAGCACCCGCCCGCCGGCGTTGGCATTGGCGCCGTCCCACGCGCACACGCCGCCGCCTGCGCCGGTCACGATTGGGATGAGTGCTGCAATATCGAACGCCTTTAAGCCGTTCTCGATCACGACATCAATGTGCCCGGCCGCGAGCATGCAGTACGCATAGCAATCATAGCCGTAGCGCGTTAGCTTTGCCGCGTTGCGAGCACGCGCGAACGCGTCAGCTTCTGCATCGTGAAACAGATAAGGGTCGGTGGTGGATAGCGTGGCTTCGGCTAAGCTCGCGCAAGCGCGCGTCTTCAGCCTTTTGGTCACGCCGCGCGCGGTGACGTTCGCGCTTTGCATCCAACCGCGATAGCGCTCGTCGAGGTAAGGTTGATCCATCACACCGATCAGCGGGCGCCCCTCGTAGTACAGGCCGATCAACACGCCCCATGTTGGTAGGCCCGAGATGAAAGCGCGCGTGCCGTCGATGGGATCGAGGATCCATTGATAGCCTTCGCTCGCGAGCGTGCCGCCGTATTCTTCGCCGAGTACGCTGTGATCGGGAAACTCTGCGGTGATTAACTCACGCATCGCGCGTTCTGCGGCTTCGTCGGCGTCTGTCACCGGATCGAAGCGGCCGCCGCCTTTGTCGCTGATCGTATGCGCTGCACGAAAATAGGGGAGGATCGCGGCGCGCGCGGCATCGGCCAGCGTGTCGGCGAAATCGAGGAGGTGTGGGATGTCGTGGTTCGTCACGATCGCGACGCTACACGCGCACGCGTAAAAAGGAAAACGGGCCTACCGCCGGTAAGCCCGTTTCCCCTTGCCCCCAAACGTGGGCCCCAAACGTGACCGGTTAGGCCGCGTCGGAATTGTCGTCTTGTAGCGACTTCGCCAGATCGAGCAGGCGACGGCGCGGACGTTCGCCGAGCTTGTAATAAGCGCGGATCAGTTCGAGCGTTTCTTTTTGGCTGAGCACATCGGCCGCGATCAGATCGCGATCGTTGGCCGGCGCGCCCGGCGTGGCCGGATTGGCGGCGGCTTGCAGGCCTTCGAAGAAGTAGTTCACCGGCACGTTCAGTGCGACGGCGAGTTCATACAAGCGCGATGCAGTCACGCGGTTAGCGCCGCACTCGTATTTTTGAATCTGCTGAAAGCGGATCCCGATGGACTCAGCCAGCTGTTGCTGGGTGAGGCCCAGAAGACGGCGGCGGCGACGGAGTCGTTTGCCGACGTGGAGGTCGATGGCGTTAGCCATGGTTTTAGCGCCCTTGGTTTCTGGCGGTTCCCCCATGGGCCGCCTTTTGTGCTCCCATTGGTGAGCACGACGCGTGCCAAGCGTGCGCGAGGCGAAAAGAGTGTTTATGCGCGTTTACGAACGCGGCTTTGCCCGCAAATTGCGAATTATGCGTCAGTTTGGCGCCACGCATTTGGTAAACGCGCGAAGGCCACGGTTTGGTCACGCGTCTGCCGCGTGTGGCTCATCTTGAGCGGCGAGAACTTCGCGCTGAACGAGGTTCATGATGAGGCTACGCGCTCTTTTGTTGGCGGCTGCATTCGCGCTTGGCGCGTGTGCATCGACGCAACGCACGCTTTCTTACAATGCCGGCATGCCCGATGCCGACGTGATGGTCGGCAATCAGCGTTACCAAGTTTGGTTTCACGATCGCGACTCCACCGTGTTGGTCATGCGCGGCGAGCCGCGACCGCTTGGTCAGCTGTTGGCGCAAAATCTGACAGTGTATGCGCAGGATACGTCGCCCAGCATTATCTGGTGGGGCGCTGCGGCAAACGCCGTGCTTAACCAAATCCGCTGCGGCGCAACCGAAGTAACCGGCGCCGATCAGATGCGCGAGATTAGTTATGCGTGCGATGCGGGCGTTGATGTAGGTGCGGAAGTGAGCGCGCGGCGGGCTGACTGGCAGCGTGGTGTGCGGGTTGAAGCGCCAGTGGGTTAACGGCGGTGCGTGGCGTCGTGCTTCGACAACCCCGGATTAAATCCGGGGATGACGCCAACTCAAGCGCTGTGCATCTCTAGCGTCACCTTGAGTCCGTCGAAGGGCGATGCGGAAAGGTTAGCCCAGCGCCGCGTCCGAAAGCAGCCAGCATACAGGGCTCATCTCAGGCTCAATGCTTCCAACAGGAGGCAACACATGCGCGTCACCGGAATCCCCACCGAACAAGCTGAACACTTCCGCACTGGCGGCGCTGACGCGAACGGTCAAGCGCCGCAAGCGTTGCGCGCCAGCGGAAGGAGCCCGTGCCGGCATTGCCTGGGCTTGATCGCTGACGGTGAGCCGATGCTGGTGCTTAACTATCGCCCGTTCGATGGGCCGTTGCAGCCATACGCCGAGACTGGCCCCATCTTTCTACATCAAGCCGCGTGCGCGCGGTATGACGATGCAAAGCTACCCGCTTGGTTCACCGGCTTCGACGCGGCTGCTATTCGCGGCTACGGCGCCAATCATTGGATACGCTACGAAACCGGCGCGATCGTGAGCGGGCCGGAGCTCGCGCGGACCGCTGAACAGATTCTAGAGAACGAGAACGCTGCCTACGTCCACATCCGCTCAAAGTTCGGCTGCTTCCAGTGTCGCGTCGATCGCGCCTAGACGCGACCTTCAGCCGACGTCCTTCGCCTTCGCAGCGCGCTTGCGCTCGTTCGGGTCCAGATAGGCTTTGCGGATTCGGATGGCGTTGGGGGTGACCTCGACCAATTCGTCATCTTCGATCCAAGCCATTGCTTGTTCGAGCGTGAGGCGGCGCGGCGGCGTTAGGCGGATGGATTCGTCTTTGCCGGATGCGCGCACGTTGGTGAGCTTTTTGCCCTTCAGCGGATTCACATCGAGATCGTCGCTGCGCGAGTTCTCGCCGATGATCATGCCTTCATAGACGTCTTCACCATCGGCGATGAACATCTGGCCGCGGTCCTCAAGGTTCCACAGCGCGAAGGCTGACGATTGACCTTGATCGTTCGACACCAGAGCGCCGTTGCGGCGACCCGGGATATCGCCTTTCCATGGCGCCCATTCGTGGAAGAGCCGGTTCATGACGCCGGAGCCGCGCGTGTCGGTGAGGAACTCGCCGTGATAGCCGACCATGCCGCGCGACGGTGCGTACATCACCATGCGCGTCTTGCCGCCGCCGGACGGACGCATGTCCTGCAGCTCAGCTTTGCGGATGCTCATCTTCTCGATGACGACGCCAGTATATTCGTCGTCCACATCGATGACGACTTCTTCGATCGGCTCGAGCGTTTGGCCGCCTTCGCTGCGCGTCAAAACTTTCGGGCGCGAGAGCGAAAGTTCGAAGCCTTCGCGGCGCATGGTTTCGACCAGCACGCCCAATTGCAATTCGCCACGGCCCGCGACTTCGAACGCGTCCTTGTTGCCGGTCTCTGTGACGCGGATAGCAACGTTAGATTCCGACTCCGCCATCAGACGCGCACGGATGACGCGGCTCTGCACCTTATCGCCAGCGCGGCCCGCGAGCGGTGAATCGTTGATCGACACGGTGATCGCGAGCGTTGGCGGATCAATCGGCGTCGAGGGCAGGGGCTGTGCGAGATCGGTGGCGCCAATCGTGTCGGCGACCGTTGTGTTCACGAGGCCAGCAATCGCGATGATGTCGCCGGCTTCGGCGCTTTCGACCGGCACGCGCTTTAGGCCACGGAATGAGAGCAGCTTGGTCAAGCGGCCGCGCTCGATCTCTTTGCCGTCACGCCCGAGCGATTTGACGTTGTCGCCAACCTTCACGCGGCCGCTTTCGACGCGGCCGGTCAGCACGCGGCCGAGGAAGTGGTCGGAATCCAGCATGGTGACGAGAAACGCGAACGGCTCGTCCTTGCGTGCAATCGGTTCAGGTTCTGGAACGTGACGCACGATCAGTTCGAACAGCGGCGTCAGATCTTTGTTTTCGCCGGCGAGCTCGGTCTTGGCCCAACCTTCGCGGCCTGAGGCGTAGAGGATCGGAAAGTCAGCTTGTTCGTCGCTGGCGCCGAGCGCGAGGAAGAGCTCGAAGATTTCGTCGAGGGCTTTGTCAGGATTAGCGCTCGGGCGATCGACCTTGTTGAGCACGACCATCGGCTTCAAGCCGCGCGCCAATGCTTTTGACAACACGAACTTTGTTTGTGGCATCACGCCTTCGGATGCGTCGACCAAGATCACGCAACCATCGACCATGCCGAGGATGCGTTCGACTTCGCCACCGAAGTCGGCGTGGCCGGGCGTGTCGACGATGTTGAGGCGATACTCTTCGCCATCCTTCTCCCAGAGGATCGAGGTGCACTTGGCGAGGATGGTGATGCCGCGCTCGCGCTCCTGATCGTTGGAGTCCATTGCGCGCTCTTGGCGCGCTTCGTTGGCGCGGAAGGCGCCGCCTTGGGTGAGCAGCTGGTCGACGAGCGTGGTCTTGCCGTGGTCGACGTGGGCGATGATCGCGAGGTTGCGGAGGCGCTCGGCCATAAATCGGGCTTTCTGGGAGGTTCGGCGGAGCTTCTGCCCGCCAAAGGCGCCCGCTTCAACGGCAGGGCTGGAGATTCCTTAAGCACAAGCCATCCATATGCGCATGTGTGCACATGCAATATAGAATAACGATGTGATTATAGCAGCAAAAACAAAAGATTATGAGTGTTCACAAAAACATGACGACTCGCTCACCTTGCAAATTGCTGCGCTGCGTCATAGCTTCTTCGTGTTGCGGCGTTTCGCGATGCCGCACGCGCCCTATTCGGGCGTTTCCTCCCTATTTGACCTCCACCGCCGGGCCCCAAAGCCCGGCGGTTTTTTCTTGGGCTAATGACGGCTAGGTTAACCCCAACACAAGGGGAAGACGCCGATGCCGAGCCTTTTTCGCGTTTTGGGATTAGCCAGCCTCGCCGCGCTGGCCGCTGCGTGCGCCACCATCGACTCCACCCCCGACGCGCCAGCCGTCACCGAGAGTGACCGCGTCAGTGCCGCTCGAACCCATACGCAAATCCTCGCGCAGTTCGGCGGCGCCGTTGAAGGGCCGCTTGCGACTTATGTTGCGGGCGTTGGCGAGCGCACTGCTGCTGCTGCTGGTGTTGGCGGGCGGTGTACGTTTTCGGTTGTGAACTCCGACGTGCCGAACGCTTTCGCGATCCCTGGCTGCTACATCTACATCACGCGCGGTCTGCTCGCGATCATGAACTCGGAAGACGAACTCGCGTCGGTGCTCGGCCATGAAGTCGGACACGTCGTGGCCGATCACTCCGCGCGCCGCCAAAATACTGCAACGCTCACCACGCTTGGCGCGCTGCTTGCGGGCGTCGTGACTGGCTCTGGCGATATCGCGCAGATGGCGGGGCAGGCGGGACAGATTTATGCGTTGAGCTATTCGCGCGATCAGGAGTTCGAGTCCGACGATCTGGGCGTGCGCTATCTCGCAACTAACGGCTATAACGCCTACGCCGCCGCTGACATGCTGCAAGCGCTCGGCACGAATGATGCGCTGAGTGCGCGCGTCTCTAATCGCACCGCGAGCGCTACACCAGCCTGGGCGCGCTCACATCCGCTCTCCGCCGATCGCGTCACGCGCGCCAGCGCGCAAGCGGCCGCAGCAGGCGCGTCGCGTGAGACGCCGCCGGAACGTGTTGCGCCGTACTTTGCTGCTATTCGTGGCATGATTTATGGCGACGATCCCGAGCAAGGCTTCGTCAATGGCCGCACCTTTGCGCATCCGATCATGCGCATTGCGTTTGACGCGCCGGAGGGTTTCACACTCACCAACACGCCAGCCGCCGTGCAGATCGGCGGCACAAACGGCCGCGCGATGTTTAGCGGTGGTGCGCTAGGGCAGAACGGTTTGGAAGCTTACGCCGCCAACGTGCTGCGCCAAACGCTCGGCCAAGCCCAGGCGCAAGTCGGGCGCGCGACAGCATCGAGCACGAATGGCATCGAAACCGTTACGCTGCCCGCGCGTGCGCAAAATCAGCAGGGCCAGGTGCTTGATGTGACGGTGACTGCGTATCGCGTTGGCGATCGCGCCTATCATTTCGTCGCGCTGACGCCGTCCGGTGGCGGGGCGGTGTTTACACAAATGCTGCGTTCGATGCGCACGCTCTCAACGCAAGAAGCAGCGTCGCTGCGCGCGCGTCAGATCGAGATTGTCGATGTGCGCTCTGGCGATACGGCAGCGCGCCTCGCGCAACGTATGGCGTTCAGCGATTTCCAGCTTGAGCGCTTTCTCGCGTTGAATGGCCTGGAGCAGGGCGCTTCGCTTCGTGCCGGCCAGCAGGTCAAGCTCATCACCTACGCGCCGCGCTAGGCAAAGAAAAAGGGCGCTCCTCGCGGAGCGCCCTTGCCGTTAGGTATCAAGCAGACTTTAGCGAATGTCGTAAAGGCGCTGATAGAGGCCCGTACGCGTGTCGAACGGCGTGGCGTTGTCGCGCTCACGCAACGTGCCGCCCCAGTTCCAGCGTGCGCCGACGGACACCGAGTCAACGCTGTCAGAGCTGTCGAGTTCGAACGAGTTCCAGCCGAGCGTGAAGCTGACTGGCGTCGTCCAAGGTTGCCATTCAGCGTTCAGACGATAGCCGTTGGTGTCGAGATCGCTGCCGCCGGCTTCGAGATTGCCGAAGCCGATCGCGCCGCCGATACGGAGATTGTCGCTCAGATAATAGTTGAGGCCGAGATCGGCGTTCCATGTATCGACGTCGACGATGAACTCGCTCTCGCCAACCGTATAGCTGCCGAGCACCACAGCGTTCGGGCCGAGATTCCAGGTGCCTTCAACGCCGTACACCGTTTCCGACAGACCGTCGCCGCCATCGGCCTCAAGATTGGTGTGAGCGATCACGCCGCCAAGACGCCAGCCGCCGCCATTCCAATACAAGTGACCAGCGATGGTTTGCGTGTCGACGTCATCATCGACTTGGCCAAGGCCGGCGTCGATTTGGTAGCCGATCGATCCGCCGCTGGCGCCGAACGCGCCGTCCAGCTGATACACATCGCCTTCTTCTTCGATGTTGTTGTAGCCGAGGCCGACAGAGCCGCCGGATTGCGCCATGGCCGGCGTGGCCATGAACAGGGCGGCCGCAGCCGCGAGAAGTGCAGTTTTCTTCATTGAGGATATCCCCGCGTGTTTTGTGGCTGCAGACAAACCCGCAAAATGTCGGCCGCCGGATGAGCGCTAGGTGGAGAGATTGCGGGGCGGTTTGAAGGCGCAATCTGTCGTTAAAAAAATGAGAGGTGGAATGCGTGGCTTTCGCGCCGCATTGAACGCCTGCTCAGGCGAGACTCTTGTGCAGCGCAGCGGCGCTTAAGGCTTCCGCCAAGCGGCTCATATCGGCGCGGACACGAACGTATCCGTTGCTACGCTCTAATGTGCGTTCATCCACATAAAGCGCGCGATTGATCTCAACTTGCAGCGCATGCACGCCGTGCGCGGGGCGACCGTACGTTTGTGTCGTGTGGCCGCCTGCAAACGGCGCATTGCGCGCAACGCGATATCCGAGGCGTCGCAACGTCGCTTCCGCAAGCGCGGTAACCGACGGATGACATGACGCCCCGAAGCGATCGCCGAGCACGACGTCCGGCGCATGCGCACCGCGCGCGCTTGATGGCATCGAGTGACAATCCACTAACACCGCACAACCAAACGCTTCGCGCGTTTCAGCGACCAAGCTTTGCAGCATCGCGTGATACGGACGGTGCACCTGCGCGATGCGTCGTTCACCATCACTCAAAGCAAGTTTGCGGCGATAGATATTTTGCCCATCGCCGCTGATGCGCGGAATGGCGCCTAAGCCTGCCTGTACGCGCGCCGAGGTGAGATGAACGCTGTGCGGCGGCCGCTCGTCGAACATGTCAGGATCAAGCTCGCCCGGATCGCGGTTCAGATCGACATACGCCCGCGCAATCGTCGCCGAGAGCACAGCGGCGCCGTGGGCGGCGGCGCCGGCGAAGAGTTCGTCCACATACGCATCTTCGGAGCGCCGCAGACTGATCAACGACACCCGCGCATCGGCGAGCAACTCGGCCGGGTAGCGGCGCCCACTATGTGGCGACGCAAAGATGAGCGGACAGGTGCGCCGCAGCGGCTCGATCAGGACGAACGGCGACTCCGGCCTTGGCTCGGTCAAGCCAGCGCCGTCGAGGTCGCGCGCTGCGCCCTGGCCAAGATCCGTCGGGTCCATCAAGACATTGTTCGCTATGCCCGCCGGGGCCGTCAATGTTTCCACATGCTTACCTGCTACAAGAGCAGTTCAGCGTGCCTTTACCTCCCTTGTGCTAGAGGCTACCGCTTGAAATTGGGGGCCGGGTTATCCGGAGCGACGCATGGCGCGCATATTGTTGGCGGAAGACGACGACTCTCTCCGGGCCTTCCTGGTGACGAGCCTGACGCGCGCCGGTCATGACGTTTCCGGCCACGGCGACGGCGATTCCGCTTGGGAAGCGCTGGAACATGGCAGCTACGATCTGCTGCTGACCGACATCGTCATGCCCGGCCTCGACGGCATCGAACTCGCTCGCCGGGGCGCCGAAGCCGATCCGGTCATGAAGATTGTCTTTATTACCGGCTTCGCTGCCGTGGCGCTTTCTGCCCAAAGCCAAGCCCCTAAGGACGCCAAAGTCCTCTCCAAGCCCTTCCACCTGAAGGACCTGGTGATCGAAATCGAGCGTGTGATCGCTGCGGCTTAATTATCCCAGCGGCGTAGCTTGCGGCTCACCCGCTCGCCGGTCTATATCGCCGGACCCAAACGACACTCCTTCGGGAATCGGGCGCGTAGCTCAGCGGGAGAGCACTACGTTGACATCGTAGGGGTCACAGGTTCGATCCCTGTCGCGCCCACCATCCGAAGCTTCTGGAGTCAGGCCTAGCTCACTGACTCCATTGGGCGGCTGATGTTGGTCCATCGAGAAGCTCGCAGAGTTGATTGCTTCAACAGAGCGCCAGTTAGAGGCGCGCGGCGCTCTACATTCAGCCTTGATCGAGTGGGCTAACCCGCTCACGCAAATGCGCGCTGGCGGAAGCTTTGTAGTTCCCACAAGTCGTTGCGCGTGAGGCCGAGTGCGGCGGTTAGCGCCGCGACGGCGGCGGCGCCGAGTTCGTGTTCGCTTGAGGCGAGGCGTCGCAACTTTTCCCGATCCGCGTCGGTGATGGCTACTGGGCTACCCTCTTGGGCTGCGAGAAGCAGCTCCTCAGCGCGCAATACAAGTTCAATGCTGAGTTCAGCATGCTGCATCAACGCACCGGCGCGCTCTGGCGCCATCCGAGCGGCGAGCCCTTTAAGCGTGTGACCGACGTCAGTATCGGCTAACTGGCCGGCGCGGATGTCGGCAAGCAATTGGATGTGGCGTGCTTGATCGGTCTTTAGCCATTGGCGCGCGGCGCGGTCGTTGCGGGCAAAGGTGAGAAACAAAGTTGCGGGGACAAGCAGCAGCGTTGCCGCCATCGCCAAGAGCGGCTGGCCGCCGAGATGATTGAAGGCGGAATGGACGACGATTGCAACGCCGAGGCCTGGTAGGAAGAGCAGCGGATTGAAGCGATAGTCGGCAGCGGAGGCTTCGGCCTGCCGCTCAGTCATTTCGTGCGAGATAATTGCGAAAAGTGCAGTCGCGCCACCGTGCATAATGGCTGTGCCAAAGCCGCGTACGAGCCAAGCGCTGACGTTCGCGCCGGGCAGTGTGAAGAGATACCACAAGTTCTCGATTACCGAAAAACCGGCGCCGATAGCAAATCCGGCGATCGCTGCGTCGAGCTTGAAGCCAATGCGATTGTTGAAGAAGAGCCAAAGCAGGGGCGTCGCCTTCAGCGTCTCTTCAAGCATCGGGGCGACGTAGCGGCTATAATTGCCCATGCCGATTGGAAAGCCGTCCATGACGCGCCAATTGGCGACAAAGCTGAAGGCAGCGATGGCGCCGCCGACGCCAAGCAGCGCTAGGATGGTACGCATTCGGATGACGTTGAACACGTCCAGGCGATCAAACAGCATGAGCAGCAGAACGACGGGTGTCAGCGCGATCAGCGCCTTCACCAGCAGCATGCTGTCCATCACATGATCTTCAGAGAAATCAGCACTTCGCTGCCCTGCCTCTCGCCATCCTCGAAGCCTTCCGCGTAACCGATAGAAAGCGTCATTGGCAAGCGATGGGCGAAGGTGAAGTTCCAGTCGGCTTGCACGCCGATCGATTGCAACGAGCGGCTTTCACCGGAGGCAGGCTCGACCTCCAGTGCGCCAACGAACACGGCGGTGCGCAGCGAACTGAGATAAAGGCTTGGGATGCCGACATCTTCAAAACGGACGGGTGGGAAGTTCACTTCGGCGATGGCGCGGCCAAAACTGCGCGCGTCGATCTCGTTGATCTCGAAGCCGGGTAAGCTGTCATAGTCGCGATAGCGTTTCACTTCACGATCATCGACGTAATTGTTGCCGAACGCGCCCAGATAGAAACTCGAGAGCGGGCTGTCGCGGTCGCCGTCAGCGGCGCCAACGGCGGTGTAGAGCCAGGCCGACGAATTCGGCAGCGGCAGCGGTACGCCAACATCTATGCCACCGCGAGCGCTTGGGAAGGTCTCGCCATTAGCGTGATCGAGCGCGCCCGCCAGTGTCCAGCGCCAGCCGCGCTCGTGATCGACAGCGCCGAGTGAGCGCGTGGTGTTGGAATAGTGGAGTTCGGCATTAAGGGAATAGAGCGTGTCGAATTGGGTCGACACCTCTTGAGCGCCGGGAAGGGTGTCGAGGCCGGTATAGTACGCGGCGTCGATGTTGAAATCGAGCTGACGCGGCGGGTCGTAAATGAAGGAACGGCGATAGCCAACAATCACCGCATCGCCCGCGCGAGAGCGTTCCGTTGGGCCGAAGAGATCGTAGAAGTCGGCGCCATTGTGGCGATATTGAAAACGCCAGCGCAGCGTCTGGTACATGAGGTCGACGTGCCAGTCCTGGTCCTCGTACTCGGACTCCGGCGTGTAGGAGAGCGTTGCGTGCAGTTGATTGAACTGCAGCGGGTCTTCGACGATGACGTGGTAACCAACCGCCGCTTGGCCGCGATAGCCTTCGACGATGGGATAGGCGGCGGCGAGACGCATCTCATCACGCGGCACATAGCGACCACGTTCGGTGATCAGCGCATCAAGATCGACGCGGGCGGGCGACCCTGCGGTCCAGCCACGCACGACCGGATGGCGCTCGGCGATTTGGGCGCCGAGAAATTGGACAGTGCCGAGAGAGTCCAACACTTGCGGTTGGATCACGGCCGGGCGGAAGCCGTCGCCGGTGAACTCATATACGATGAGCGTGCCATCGGCTTGCGGGATCGGGCGGAAAAAGCCGGTGGCGGAATTGCTCATCGCTTCCACGGCTTCAGTTTCGAGATCGAAGCGGAAAATGTTGGAGACGCCCGTGTAGTAGGCGCTGCCATAGAGGTAGCGGCCGTCCGGTGAGAAGACGAAGCCTTCGGGCGTGGATGTACCGAGACTGAACGTCTGCAGCGGCGTGGCATTGCCGCCCATGAGGTCGGCGATGTTGAAGACCTGCACACTCTGTTCGCCACTGGCTTCACCAACGGAGGCCGATAGCAGCGTGCCGTCGGGAGAGATGTCGAGATCGAAGGGCACGCGGCCGAAGGGGAAGGTGACGATCTGATTCCAGCGCGTGTAAGGGTGCGGGATACGCACCAGCGTCACGAAGCCGTTCAGGTGCCGAAGCCCCCACAAAGCTCGATCGGCTGGATTGAAAACGAGATCGCCGATGCGGGCGTCACGGAGCAGCATACGCTCTTCGCCGGTGGCGACATCGACCTCCATAATGTCGCGATAGGCGTAATTGTCAGTCGTGTACCAAGCCGTATTGGCGGCCGGGTCGTAGGCGAGCGAGGTGACGCGGTAGAGCATCGCACCCTTGATGTCGGTCAAGTGGCGAATGTCGCCGCTGCCACGCGAAAGCACGCCGAGGTGTCCGATGACGCCGGGATAGCGAAACGCGCCGATGAGATCGCCGCTGCGCGGATCGATGAACGTCCGCGAGACTGAGCCCAGGCCGCGCTCTGCGAGTGGTGTGACGGGTGTAAGCGGATAAGCTTCGAGCGCCGCCAGGTTTTCGCGCTGAAACGTGTGCTCCCACTCGATCCAGTCACGCCATACGTCGTTCAATCGCGCGCCGAAAACGCGCCTGAAATCGGCTTGGTAATAGGCCTCGCTATCTGCGTCGCGCCGCAGCCATTGGATGACGCGCTCGGGCGTGTAGATGTTGGCGAGATAGGAAAAGAAGCGGGTGCCATAGAGGTAGTCGTTCACGCCAACTTGGAAGTCGACAAACACGCCTTCTGATTCCAAACCGACCGGCGAATAAAAGTGGGCCTCGTCGCGTACCATGGCGCGGAACACCATCTCGTCATACGCGCCCTGCGCGCGGCCGAAGCCGCCCGCCATCCATGTCTCCATGAACACGGCGCTGCCTTCGAGGTGCCAGCGCGGCACGTTCACACGCGGCGTGGCGAGATAATTGTAGAGGATTGAAAGTGGCTGCTCCTGCACGGGCATGGGCTTGCCGAAGAACGTGCGCCGCCAGAACGCATCACGCTCGTTCCACACATCCATCAGCGCGACGTGGACGACTTCGTGATTGGACAAGGTGAAGAAGCGCTCGCCGGGGCTGAACGTTTCGTAATTGAGACTCAAGGGTGCGATGTCGATCAGCATCGCGTTGTTGGGCGATGCGCGCGCGGCGGCATTGCCGTAGTCCGAGAAATCTTTCAGCAGCAACGTGACCGGGTCCCACGGCTCCCAATTGAACATGCGCTGTTGGAATTCGAGCGCATTCTGGAAGCTGCGGCCGACATACGGGACGAGGTAAGTTTCCGAGGGGTCGAAATAGAGCAACCGCATGTCATCGGTGCGGATCATGCTGAGATCGATCAGCGGCACATCTTCCGGCGCGCGACTCGGCGGCGCGTCGGCGGGGGGGGGCTCAGTCGTGGGTTCGGCTGGCGGATTGACTGCGATCGCTTCGTCCGCAGCTATCAGCTCGTTTTGCGCGTGAGCGACGCCCGCCGAAGCGAGCGTCGCCAATACGAGCGAGAGCAAAAGCGCGCGCATCCCCATGCCCCATGGTTATCACGCGCGATCCGCGCCCCAGCCTAGTCTCCCCAGGCGAGGGCGCAGCGTCGGCTAGTTCGCCTGGATCGCGCGGGCAAAGCTCGCGTCGCGCGCCATCGCAGCAAAGGCCGGCTCGCGCGCGAGTGCGGCAAAGTGCGGTGAGTTGGCGAGAGCGACGAATGCTTGTGCATTGCGGGCCAAAGCCTGCAACGCCTGGGCGTTGCCAGCGAGAGCGGCGAACGCTTGTGGGTTTTGCGACATGGCCGCGAACGCTTGCGGGTGGCGCGACATTGCAGCGAATGCCTGTGCGTTTAAGCCATTGGCTGAGCCCGCGATCGCCGCTTGCGCCTGGAAGGCTTGAGCGTTGAGCGCCAAGGCTTGAAATGCGTTGGCGTCGCGCGCGAGCGCCTGGAACGCTTGTGCGTTCTGGTTCAGCGCCGCAAACATTTGTGCGTTGTTCGCTGCCATCGCCTCGAACGCTTGCACGTCCCGGGACAGTGCTTGGAATGCCTGTGCATTCGATGCGAGCGCCGCAAATGCCTGAGCGTCTGCACGAAGCGCCGCCATGGCTTGAGCATCACTGCCCAGTGCTTGGAAGGCCTGGGCATTGGCCTGCATCGCGGCTTGGTTCTGCGCATCGCGGCTGGCGGCGGCGAAGGCTTGTGCGTCACGGGCATAGGACGCGAACGCTTGCGGGTTGTTAGCCATCGCCGCGAAGGCTTGCGGGTGGCGGGCGAGCGCCGCGAACGCTTGCGGGTGCTGCGCCAGCGCCGCAAAGGCTTGCGGATGCTGAGAAAGCGCCGCGAACGCTTGAGCGTTTTGCGCTAGTGCGACGCGGGCGGCAGCGTTGAAGCCCTGCGCGCTGCTCGATTGCGCCGCGAACGATTGAGCGCTTTGCACGGCGGCTGCGAAGCTTCGCGCGTCTTGCGCCAGCGCCTGAAAGGCTTGCGCGTTGGCGGAGAGTGCTTGGAACGCGGCCGCGCTTTGCAATGCGGCGAACGCTTGCGCGTCGCGACCGAGCGCTTGGAACGCTTGAGCGTTTTGGCCGAGGGCGGCGAATGCTTGTGCGTCGGCGCGTAGCGCTGATATCGCCTGCGCGTCTTGGCCCAGAGCTTGGAACGCCTGCGGATTGGCCGACATAGCAGCTTGGTTTTGCGCGTCACGCGACGCCGCCGCGAAGGCCTGTGCATCACGGCCGTAAGCGGCGAACGCTTGCGCGTTGCTGAGCATAGCTGCGAACGCCTGCGGATGCCGCGCAAGGGCAGCGAATGCCTGCGGGTGTTGCGCAAGAGCGACGAAGGCTTGCGGATGTTGGGCGAGGGCGTTGAACGCTTGTGCGTTTTGCACCATCGCGGCAAAGGCCTGTGCGTTCGCGCCTTGGGCGTCGAAAGACTGCGCATCTGCCGCCTGCGCACTTTGCGCGAGTGCTGCGAAGGCTTGCGGGTCGCGCGCCAGAGCGACGAACGCTTGCGGGTCCTGCGCCATCGCAGCGAGCGCCTGTGGATGCTGCGCAAGCGCCGCAAAACCCGGAGAGCTAGCAAAGGCACGGAAAGACGGATCGTTGACCATCAAGTCAAAGATGTCGGTCTGCATCAATTGCGGCACGCTCTGATCGCCGAGGGTGATGTCTGCCGAACCAACTTGCGAAGCGCGATAGCGGTCAACAGGCGCAATCGTCCCTGATGACATCCCATCCGGTGGCAAGAACGTGCCCACCGCAACTGCACCAACCGCAACCAGGGCCAAAAGCCCCGTCGCCGCCACACCCATTTTGGCCGTGTTCGAAATATCCGCCATCTGCTGACTCTCCTCAGAGTAGCGCCTCGCGGGGGCCAATAGCCGCCTAGATTACCGATCCGTCAATAAAAAAGCTTCTGGCCAAGGTCGGCGTGCTCGGTGGCAATCCCTGGTTTGGCTCGGCGCTGCGGCGAAAAAGCCTTCGATTTTTCCCTGATTACGCTCAGGCGGCTGCTGGCATACGAAGGTCGTCTTTCGATGCGCCATTTGCGGCATTGTGCGCCGCGAACTGGCGAAATCGGGCGTTCAATCTCTTCTCTCCGCTTTGGAAACGGCGCCCGCCTCCCTATTCTGATGGGCGAACCTCAAGGAGCCTCCCATCTCTGTGGATACCGATGAACTCATACCGCCGTTTCTGAGCGTGCGTGTCTTTGAGGCTGCTGCGCGGTTGGGGAGCTTTGCGCGGGCTGCTGAGGAGCTGGGCATCACTGCTGGCGCGGTGAGCCAACATATCCGTGTGCTTGAAGACTTTGCCGGCCAGCCGCTGTTTCGTCGCCTCGGCCGCGGCGTGGAGCTGACAGACGCCGGCCAAGCGGCGTTCAGCCATGCGAGTTCAGCCATTGCGGAATTGCTGCAGGCAGGGCGCGCCATGCGCGCCAGCATGCGCGGCCGTCGCATCTCGCTTTCGACCGCGCCATCGTTCGCCTCGAAATGGCTGATCCCCCGTTTGAACCGATTTCAAGACGCGTATCCCGATGTTGAAGTGCGCATGTCGGCGGACATGGCGCTCGTGGATTTCGCTGCGAGCGATATCGATCTCGCCATTCGCTACGGGCCGGGCGGCTATGAAGGGCTCTATTGCGAGCGGTTGATGTCGGAATCTGTGGTGGTCGTGGGAAGTCCGCGTTTGCTTGCTGGCCGTCCGGCGATAACGAGCGCCGCGGACTTGATCGATCTGCCGCTCATCCATGATGAGTCACCCCAGCGTGACCCGTCTTGCCCGACCTGGACCATGTGGTTTGCGGCGCGCGGGCAAAAGCGGGACGATGCGGAGCGCGGGCTTCGCTTCAACCAGTCGAGTCTGGCTTTGGAAGCGGCCATGGCTGGCAAGGGCTTGGTTTTGGCCAAGCGGCAATTGGCCTTGCGCGACATCGCCGATGGCTTGCTGGTTTCGCCATTGGCGGAGGCCGAAGATCCCGTCGGGTTCGCGTACTGGTTGGTGTGGCCGCGCGGACGCCGGTTCGAGCCGGCGCAGACGGCGTTCCTGGCTTGGCTGCGCGAGCAGGTGATGGAAGGCGACTCGGTAGCCGACCAGACCGCTTAGGCCGCTAAACACACAGTTTAGCGTCGTGGGCTACCTTGTTCCTTCGCAGGCGCCCACTCTCAGTCCTCGCTGGGTCCTGTGACCCGACGTCCCGGGACCCGCGCCGCTATGTATCGCTACGACGCCGTAGATCGTTTGATCGTCGAAGAACGCGTGGCGCAATACCGTGACCAGACGCAGCGTTATCTCGCCGGCCTGATCGACGAAGACGCGTTCAAGCCGCTGCGGCTTCAAAACGGCCTCTACATTCAGCGCTACGCACCGATGCTGCGCATCGCGATTCCTTACGGCGTGCTGTCCTCGGCCCAGTTGCGCAAGTTGGCTTCGATCGCGCGCCGCTATGACCGCAGCTACGGGCACTTCACGACTCGTCAGAACATTCAGTTCAACTGGGTCAAGGTCGAGGAAGTCCCCGACATCTTGGCTGAGCTCGCCGCAATCAGCATGCATGCGATCCAAACCAGTGGTTCCTGCGTGCGCAATGTCACCACCGACGCGTTTGCGGGCGTGGCCGCCGATGAGATCGTCGATCCGCGGCCGTATTGCGAGCTGATGCGGCAATGGTCGACGCTGCATCCTGAGTTCGCGCACCTTCCGCGCAAGTTCAAAGTCGCGTTCAACGGCGCCAAGGAAGACCGCGCCGCAACGCCAGTGCATGATCTTGCGTTTGATCTTTACCGCGACGCCGCCGGAGAGGTGCGTCTTGTTGTCAAGGTTGGCGGCGGGCAGGGACGCACGCCGCGGATTGCTTCGGTGATCAAGCGCGATCTGCACTGGAGCGAGTTGCTGACCTATAGCGAGGCCGTGCTGCGCGCGTACAACCGCATTGGCCGCCGCGACAACATCTACAAGGCGCGGATCAAGATACTCGTCGAATCCATGGGCGCCGAGGCGTTCGCGCGGGAAGTGGAGGCGGACTGGGCGCATCTGCGTGATGGGCCGAACACGCTGACCCATAAAGATTTCGCCCGCGTAGCGGCGCATTTTAACGATCCAACGCTCGATGCACCCCGCGAGACATCTCACCGTTTGGCGATCGCTCCGGGCTTTCGCGCTTGGCAACAGCGCAACGTCGTCGAACATCGTGATCCGAACTATGCGGCGGTGGTCGTCAGTTTAAAGCGTGAAAACATCGCGCCCGGCGACGCTACGTCCGACGAAATGGATCAGCTGGCTGACATCGCCGATCGCTACAGCTTCGGCGAAATCCGCGTCACGCATCAGCAGAACCTGGTGCTCCCGAACGTCTCTCGCGCCCGCTTGCAGGATTTGTGGGCGGAGCTTGAAGCGAACAATCTGGGCCGCGCCAATATCGGACTGGCGTCTGACATTATCTGCTGCCCGGGCGGCGATTTCTGCTCGCTCGCGAACGCCAAGTCGATCCCGCTCTCTGCCGCCATTGCCGTGCAGCTCGCTTCGATCGAAACCGAGCTTGGCGAACTTGCGATCAAGGTCTCGGGCTGCATCAATGCGTGCGCCCACCACCATGTCGGCCATATCGGCGTGCTCGGCGTCGAAAAGGCGGGCGAGGATTGGTTCCAAGTGCTCCTGGGTGGTCGCGCCGATGGCGAGGGCAAGCTGGGTGTGCTGATTGGCAAGGCGGTTCGCGCCGAAGACGTGCCCGTTGTGATCGAAAAGTTGGCGCAACACTATTTGGCAGTGCGGCGCAACGGCGAAAGCTTCATCGAGGCAGTGGAGCGCTTGGGCGCGGATGCGTTCAAAGCGGCGCTCAGCGTTGAAGAAGAAGCCGCAGCATGACGTTGCTGCTTTCCATCGACGAGAACAGCGCACGGATAATCGGCGAACCCGTAAGCCGTTCAGCGCCAGTGCGCCCAACGCCAGCGAATGCCGGTCACGGCGACGTGCGCAAGAAGATCGTCCCGATCGTACGCCCGCCAGCGGGTCCGTCGCAATTGGAGTGGGAAGGCGGGCCATGGCTATCGTTGCAGCAATGGCTCGATGCGCCGCAAGCGGGCGCGGGCGTATTGCTTCAATCGGGTGATAATACTCTGGCGCTGAGCGAACACTTGGCTGGCGTTGCACTCATTGGGGTCGATTTTCCGCGTATCGGCGATGGCCGCGGCTACAGCCACGCGTACATTTTGCGTCAGCGACTAGGCTATCAAGGTCCTCTACGCGCCATCGGCGCAGTCACTGCAGATCAAGTTTATGCGCTCAAGCAGGTTGGGTTCGACTCTCTTGCACTTCGTGCGGATCAGAGCGCCGAACCAGCGATCGCTGCGCTGAATTCGTATGCCGTACCGTACCTGGCAGCCTTCCGCGATCGTGATGAGGCGGTGTTTCTCGCCAAGGTGCGGTTGCTTGAAAAGGCGCTTATCGCGATTGCGGCGCGCCACGAACGGCCAGCCTTGGCAACGAGTCTCTCCGCTGAAGACATGGTGCTAACCGACGCCATCGCGCGGCTTAAACTGGGCATCGATGTTTTCACGCTCGATACGGGGCGCTTGCACGCTGAGACGCTGGCGCTGCTTGGACAAGTGCAACAGCGCTACGGCATCGCTATCGCGCGCATTCAGCCCGAGTCGAAGGAAGTGGACGCTTACGTTGCAGAGCACGGCGTCGATGGGTTTTACGACGGTCTTGCACAGCGCAAAGCGTGCTGCAGTGTGCGCAAGGTGACGCCGCTCAATCGCGCGCTGCAAGGGCGCGATGCGTGGCTCACCGGGCAGCGCCGTGAACAAGCGACAACACGCGCGGAATTGACCGAAGCCGAACACGACACCGAACGCAACATGCACAAGTTTAATCCGCTCGCCGACTGGAGCATGGCTGATGTGCTCGCCTATGCGGAGCGGTTCTCTATCCCGATGAATCCGCTCTATGCGCGGGGCTACGTCTCGATCGGGTGTGAGCCGTGCACCAAGGCAATTCGACCAGGTGAAGACCCGCGCGCCGGGCGGTGGTGGTGGGAAAATCAGGACAGTAAAGAATGCGGCTTGCATACAAATTCGACGACGACGCGCTCGTGAGCGGCGAAGCGGCGTCCGTGCGCGCAGCGTCGCGGCTTGAGCGGCTGGAGTCGGAGAGCGTCTATATTTTGCGCGAACTGGCTGGGTTTGCGCGGCCTGCGTTGTTGTTTTCTGGCGGCAAGGACTCCGCCGTGCTGCTGCACTTGGCGATCAAGGCTTTCGCGCCGCAGCGCGCGCCATTCAAGTTGTTGCACATCGATACCGGGCACAATTTTCCAGAAGTGCTCGCCTTCCGCGATTTGCGCGCGCGACAAACGGGCTTGCAGCTGATTGTGCGGGATGTTGAGGACTCTATCCGCCGCGGTACCGTGCATCTTAGCGCCGAGCGAAGCCGTAACGCCGCCCAGGCGGTGACGTTGTTGGAGGCGCAGCAGGAGTTTGAGTTCGACGCGCTGATCGGCGGCGCCCGACGCGACGAGGAACGCGCGCGGGCCAAGGAGCGCGTGTTCTCCCATCGCGATGCATTCGGAGCCTGGCGACCGCGCGCACAACGCCCGGAGCTCTGGGGTTTGTTCAATCGCCATATCGGCGTCGGCGAACACATGCGGGTGTTTCCGCTCTCGAATTGGACGGAAGCGGATATCTGGGCCTACATCATCCAAGAGCAAATCGAGCTGCCGAGCCTATACTACGCGCACGAACGCGAAGTGGTGCGCCGTGATGGCTTGCTCTTTCCGGTAACTGCGCTGACGCCCGCTGCGAATGATGCAGCGGTTGAACGCGTCATCGTCCGCTTCCGCACGGTTGGTGACATCACCTGCACATGCCCGGTTGAGAGCGATGCTGGCAGCGCTGAGCAGGTGTTGGCCGAGACGCTCATCGCCACCGTTTCAGAACGCGGCGCAACACGCATGGATGATCGCGCCAACGCGGCGGCGATGGAACGGCGTAAAGTCGAGGGCTATTTCTGATGGACGGCGCGATCCTTCCGTTACGCGCTGGCGCAGAGTCACGCCAAGTCCGGTTTATGACTGCTGGTAGCGTCGATGACGGCAAATCGACGCTGATTGGCCGACTATTGCTCGATGCCGGCGTGCTTATGCGCGATCAAGCCGCTTCCATAGGGGACGACGAAGAAGATTTGGCGGCGCTGACAGATGGTCTGGAGGCCGAACGCGCGCAGGGCATCACGATCGATGTTGCCTATCGTTACTTCGAAACACCGCGCGCCAGTTTCATCATCGCCGATGCTCCAGGCCACGAGCAATACACGCGCAACATGGTGACTGCCGCGAGCGTCTCGGACGTTGCAGTGATCGTGATCGACGCGTCGCGCGTGCAGGGTGGGGCGTTGAAGCGCCAAACGCGGCGACACGCGGCGATCGCGGCCCTGATGGGGCTCGATGTGATTGTCGCAGTCAACAAGATGGACTTGATTGACTGGTCACAGGAGCGATTTGAGGACATCAGGACGGCGTTTGTCGATGTGGCCGGCGCGCTAAACCTCAGCGGCGTCGTTTGCGTGCCGGTATCGGCGCGGCGCGGTGATAATATCGTGCGCCGAGGCGGCGCTGATTGGTGGCACGGCGCGAGCTTGATTGAGTTGCTTGAACAAGCCCAAGGGCCAGCGTCCCGCCGTGACGCACCGTTGCGTATGCCCATCCAGGCCATGCTGCGTGACGTGACATCGCGCTTTTATGTCGGGCGCGTTGAGGCGGGCTCGGTTCGCCCAGGCGAAAGCGTTGTCGTCGGGCCGCAAGCCTATCCCGCTATAATCTCCAGTGTTCGCGTTGGCGGGCTGCCGGTCTCGCGCGCCGAAGCGGGCACGTCCGTCGCGATTGAGTTTGACGATGAGCGAGATGTGACGCGCGGGGATGTCGTTGCCGCCCCCGGCGTTCGTTATGCACGCTCGGTCGTCGCTGATGTGTGCTGGCTGGATGAGACACCGTGGCGCGCGGGCCGTCGTTACACGCTGCGGCAAGGCACGCTTGAGACACAGGCGCTGATCGAAGACATCACCTTCGTCCATGATGTCGAGGACTTCTCGCGGCGCGACGGCGCATCGTCTTTGTCGCTGAACGACATTGCGCGCGTGCGAGTTACCGCGCGCGATTCAATCCTTGCAGACACGTTCGCGCAATCGCCGGGCACGGGTGCGTTCGCGCTGTTTGACCCCCAAACCAACCAAACCTGCGCGGCAGGCATGATCCGTGAGGCCATCGCATGAGCGGTACAGTTTACCTCGTGGGCGCAGGCCCGGGCGCTGTGGACTTGCTAACGCTGCGCGCCGCGCGCTTGCTCGCCGAAGCAGATGTCGTGCTGCACGACGCGCTCGTGACGGATGAAGTCTTGGCGCTGGCTAGCAAAGCGAAGCTCTATAATGTCGGCAAGCGCGCCAACCGCCCCTCGGTGGATCAGCGCCTAATCTGCCGTTTGCTGGTGCGCATGGCGCAGCGCCACGCGGTGGTCGTTCGCTTGAAGGGCGGCGATCCCAACCTATTCGGGCGCGCTACTGAGGAGTTGAACGCATGCCGTGCAGCGGGCATCAGCGTGGAGACTGTGCCCGGCATCAGCGCAGCGTTTGCGGCGGCTGCGACACTGAACACATCTCTGACCAGTCGAGGCGTTTCGCGCTCCGTTACGTTCGTAACGCCAAGCATCGCGCGCGGACACGCCGAGCAAGACATGCATTGGGCGGATGCCGCGCAAGCCGCCGAGACGGCGGTGATCTACATGGGTGCTCTTCAAGCCGAGCGGGTGATGAAGGCGCTGCTTGCACGCGGCGTACCAGCCAATCGGCCCGTCGCGCTTCTCGAAAGCGTATCGCTTGCTGGCGCGCGCGTCGTGCGCGGTGTCCTTTGTGACTTGCCAGCACTGGTGACAGAACTCGGTGACGGACCGGCGATCATGGTGATCGGTGAAGCGCTGGCTGAAGCGCGCATCGCCCTTGCCGAAGTAAACGCCGCATGATCCCGATTTATCTCGATCCCGCGGCGACGCGCATCGCGCTCATCGGCCGCGACACCCTCGCACTGCGGCGGCTGAACTGGCTGATCGCCGCTGGCGCTGCGCCGGACGTATGGTCCGATGCGCCGAGTGCGGCATTCGCGGAAGCGGCGGATATTCGGCCCCGTCTGCCGACCGCAGATGAGATCGGTACATATCACGCCATCTGGATCGCAGACTTGCCGCGCGATGAGGCCGAAGTGCTCGCGAGCGCCGCGCGTGCACGCAACGTGCTGGTCAATGTCGAAGACTACTTACCGCTGTGCGACTTCCATACTCCGGCTGTGCTCCGTCGCGGCAAGCTGACGCTCGCAGTCGGCACTGGCGGCGCGAGTCCGGCCGTAGCGAGCGCTGCGCGTGAGCGCTTGGAAGTCGCCTTTCCGCCATCGTGGGAACTTGCTCTGGATGAGATCGCTCTTTCCCGCGCAGCGCTTCGCGCGAACAACGCTAGCTTCGATGCATTGATCGCCGATGCGCGTGCGCGCTTAGCGCATCACGGTTTGGTCTGACGCAATGGACCCGTTCTTCTGGCAATCCGTGCTGGTGGGCTTTCTTGCCCAGATGGTCGATGGCGCGCTTGGCATGGCGTATGGCTTGGTGTCGACGTCGTTTTTACTGGCGTTTGGCGTACCACCGGCTGCTGCCAGTGCAGCTGTTCACACTGCAGAGATGTTCACCACTGGCGCATCGGGTGCTGCGCACATCTGGCGGCGTAACGTGAAATGGGATCTGGTTTGGCAACTCGCGCCTGCCGGTATCGCGGGCGGTATCGCTGGCGCGCTGGTCGTATCCTATTTGCCGATCTCGATTATGAAGCCGGTCGTGTCGGTCTATTTGCTGATCATGGGTGTTTTGGTCGTAGCACTCGCGGTGCGCGGGCCTAAGCCTCCGACGGAAGTCAAAGGCGTCAAGCGGCTTGGGCTATTTGGCGGATTTCTCGACGCAGCGGGCGGCGGTGGCTGGGGGCCGATCGTGACGACCACTTTGCTTGGGCGTGGACACGACGCGCGCCATGCTGTCGGCAGCGTCAATACAACCGAGTTTCTCGTAACGGCTGCGATCTCCGCGTCGTTCTTCTTCGCGCTCGGCGGCGTGCGTTGGAGCGATATTCTTGGCCTCATCATCGGCGGCGTGATCGCGGCGCCGATTGCTGCATTTGCAGTCAGTATCACAAGACCGCGTTTGCTTATGGGCGTTATCGGCTGTTTGGTCGCGACGCTGTCGGTATGGCAGATCGCCGTAGCGATCGACCCTCAGATGACATTTTTAACGTCGCTGCGGCGACCCGTCGGCTAAACGAACCTCATGTCAGTCACCAACACTACACTTCATACGCCGCCGCCTAACGTGTTCACCGCGCGCGTAGAGTCCGTGCGTCACTATACCGACAAGCTGTTTGCCTTCACCTGCGAGCGGCCGCCAACGTTGCGTTTTCGCTCGGGCGAGTTCGTGATGATCGGCCTGATGAACGGCGAGCGGCCGCTGCTTCGCGCGTATTCGATCGCAAGCCCAGCCTGGGACGATCAACTCGCGTTTTACTCAATCAAGGTCCCGAATGGCCCGCTGACCAGCCGATTACAAAACATTGAGCCTGGCGATGAAATATTGCTTGGCCGCAAACCCACTGGCACCTTAGTTTTGGATGCGCTCAAGCCTGGGCGGCGGCTGTTCTTGCTCTCTACTGGCACCGGCGTCGCGCCCTTTGCAAGCCTCATCCGTGAGCCGGATACGTACGCGCGTTACGATCAAGTGTTTCTCACACACACCTGCCGAACCGATCCGGAGCTGGAGTATAGCCGCGAGATCGTAGCCGCCACGCGCGCCGATCCGCTGGTTGGAAACGAAGCGTCACGACAGCTCCGCTACATCACCAGCCTAACGCAAGGCGACCACCCATTGGAGGGACGTATCACGGCGCTGATCCGCAACGGCGCTTTGTTTCACGCCCTGGACGCCCCCGCGTTCGATCCTGCGTATGATCGCATCATGATTTGCGGTGGTGCGCCGATGCTGCAGGACTTAAAGCAGATCGCGGTGGAGGCTGGCTTCGTCGAAGGCTCGAACCACGAACCGGGGACGTTCGTCATCGAGCGGGCGTTTGCGGGCTAACGGAGCACTTGCGCAATGAAGTTTCACGGTTCTGTTCTGGACGCTATCGGCAACACGCCGCTGCTCAAGTTGAAGCGTGCGTCGCAACTGACCGGCTGCACCATCTTGGGCAAGGCCGAGTTTTTGAATCCCGGTCAATCGGTGAAAGACCGCGCAGCGCTCTCAATCGTTGAAGACGCAGAGCGCAAAGGGACTTTGCGCCCCGGCGGAACGATCGTTGAGGGCACCGCAGGCAACACCGGCATTGGCCTTGCGCTGATTGGGGCAGCGAAGGGCTATAAAGTCATCGTCGTTATGCCGCGCACGCAGAGCCAAGAGAAGAAGGATGCAGTCATCGCCCTCGGCGCAGAACTGATCGAAGTCGATGCGGCGCCAGCGGCGAGCGACAATCACTATCCGAAAGTCGCGCGGCGAATCGCAGAGGAAAAAAACAAGACTGAACCGAACGGCGCCATCTGGGCGAACCAGTTCGACAACATCGCCAACCGCCAAGGCCACTACGATACGACAGGCCCCGAGATTTGGCGCGATACCGATGGTAAAGTCGATGGCTTCATCTGCGCCGTGGGCTCAGGCGGCACGTTGGGCGGCGTCAGCATCGCGCTGAAAGAGCGCAACAAGGACGTCGCTATCGGTATCATCGATCCCGCCGGCGCGGCGCTTTATAACTGGTACGCGCATGGCGAACTAAAGGCCGAAGGCACGTCGATCACTGAAGGCATCGGCCAAGGCCGCGTTACAGCAAACCTCGAAGGTGTAGTCGTTGATGAGGCGTTCCGCGCCGAAGATAGCGAGTGGCTCCCGGTTCTCTATCAACTCGTGCAAGAAGAGGGGCTGTGCCTCGGCGGCTCGTCTGCACTAAACCTTATGGGCGCCATGCGCCTCGCAAAGCAGCTGGGACCCGGCAAAACCATCGTCACCATCCTCTGCGATTACGGCAACCGCTACATGAGCCGCTTGTTCAATCCAGAGTTCCTGCGCTCAAAGGATCTGCCGACGCCGCCTTGGCTGCCATAAGGCACGCGCCCGAACCGGGCAGAGACGTGCGTCGCTAAATTATCGCCACTCATCGCAGATGCTTGCCCCGCGCGGTGTCAGCGGGTCTAACGCTCCTCAAAGCATTCGCGGGGAGCAGGGGCATGCGCACTTTTTTGATGGCGGCGGCGGCGCTGGGTTTGGCGGCCTGCGCGAGCGCTAGCGGCGGTGCGCCCACGGCGGGCAATGCTCAGCCCGCTTCGGTCGAAGAACTGATGGCCGGCGTCGATGTGCCGTATGAGAGCTTCACGCTCGATAACGGCCTCACCGTGCTCGTTCACGAGGATCGCAAAGCGCCGATCGTAGCCATCGCAGCTTGGTACAATGTTGGCTCCAAGGATGAGCCGGAGGGGCAGACCGGCTTTGCGCACCTCTTTGAACACATCATGCTGTTCAACGGCACCGAGCACATTCCGAACCTGATCGAACCGCTGCGCGATATGGGCGCGACCAATTGGAACGGCACCACGTGGTTCGATCGCACCAATTATTTCCAAACTGTCCCGACGCAAGCGCTGGATCGCGGCCTCTATATCGAGAGCGAGCGCATGGGCTATCTGCTCGGCGCGCTGACGCAGCAGGCGCTCGATGCGCAACGCGGGATCGTGCAAAACGAAAAGCGCCAAGGCGACAACCAGCCGTATGGTCTGGCCAACTATCGCATCCTCGAAGGCCTCTTCCCTGAAGGCCACCCGTATCGCCACTCCACCATCGGCTCGATGGCTGATCTCGACGGCGCCTCTCTCGAAGATGTGCGCCAATGGTTCCGTGACAATTACGGCCCGAATAACGCCGTGCTTGTGCTGACGGGCGACATCAATGTCGCTGAAGCGCGTCCGTTAGTTGAACGCTATTTCGGCCAGATTCCGCGCGGTCCGCAGAATGAACCAGCGCAAGCGCCAATCCCAACGCTTGCTGCGCCGGTGTCAGAGACGATGACCGACCGCGTAGCGAACACGCGTCTCTATCGCACTTGGGCGGTACCGGGTCTTGGCGACGACGCGATGCAAGATTTGAACACGGCAGCGCAAGTGCTCGGCGGCCTCGCAACGTCACGTCTCGATCGAGAACTGGTGCGCGGTGATCAGACGGCTGTTTCGGTCAGCTCGTTCGTGCTGCCGTTTCAGCGGCTCAGCATTTTCTACGTCACCGTTGACGTGAAGCCGGGCGAAGATGTGCAAGCGGTGTCGGATCGCCTTGATGGCATCATCGGTGATTTCATCGCTACTGGCCCAACCGAAGACGAGATCCAACGCGTTGCGACGGGGCAGGTCTCTGCAGGGCTTTTCGCGATCGAGCAGATTGGCGGTTTTAATGGCCAAACGGTAGCACTCGCTAATGGCGCGGTGATCGCTGGCGATCCCGGCTTCTTCCGCCGCAATTTGTTGGCGTATGGCGATGTGACGCCCGCGAGTGTGCGCGCTGCGATGAGCACTTGGCTGACGCGTCCGGCGTATTCGCTGCGCGTCGATCCAGGCGTGCGCGAGCCTTATCCGGAAGCGGTGGCGACTGGTCGCCCGGCGCCTGACAATTCACCGCCAGTGATCAGCCCGCGTGAGCCGATGCCGCCGATCGGCGAGATCGCCGATCTCGATTTCCCCGATGTCGAGCGCACGCAGCTCTCGAATGGCATTGAAGTCGTGTACGCGCGCCGCAGTGCAATTCCGGCGACGCTCGTTGCGGTCGATTTCGACGCTGGCATCGCCGCCGATCCGCAGGGCGCTTTCGGCACGCAAGTGCTGACGCTGAACGCGATGACGTCTGGCGCCGATGGCATGGACGCGATGCAAATCGCTGAAGTGGAAGAACGCCTCGGCGCCAATATCGTCGCCGCCGGTTCGCTCGATCGTTCGTCAGTAACGCTGACGGCGCTTTCGGCCAATCTCGGCCTGTCGCTCGACTTGTTGGCTGACACCGTGCAGCGCCCAGACTTTGCTGAAAGCGAAGTTTCGCGCCTGCGCGCGCAGCAACTCGCCGGCATCGGCCAAGAAGCGACATCGCCGAATGGTCTTGCGCAACGCGCGCTTCCGCCGATTCTTTATGGCGCCAACCATCCGTATGGTCGTCCGCCTTCAGGACTGGGCAGCACGCAATCTGTTGGCGGCCTCAATCGTGATGATCTGATTGCGTTTCACCAAACTTGGCTCCGTCCTGAAACGGCGCGCATCTTTGTCGTTTCGGATCGTCCGCTCTCAGAAATCCGCCGCGCACTGAACGCACGGTTCGGTAACTGGCGTGGTGCTGAAGTGGCGGTAGGCCGCAAGGACTTCACGGCCGCGATACCTGCGCCGCAATCGCGCATCGTCATCGTCAACCGTCCGCAATCGCCGCAATCGGTGATCTACGCAGGCACGGTGCTGCCGATCACCGGCCGCGACGACACGGTGACGCTGAACGCTGGAAACGAAATCCTCGGCAACAACTTCTTGTCGCGCATCAATACGGAAATTCGTGAGCGTCGCGGCTGGTCGTATGGTTTGTCAGGGACAGTGCAGCTGCGCGAAAACCGAGTGCCGTACGTGATCAACGCACCGGTGCAGGCTGACCGCACCGGCGACTCAATCCGCGTTCTGATCGAGCAGATCAATGCGTTCCGCGGTGAAAACGGCGTCAGCGCCGCTGAGCATACGCGCACCATCAACGGCAACATTCGCCAATTGCCGGGCGCGTATGAGACGGCTGCGTCGATCCTCGGCGCGCTGCGCGGCAACGCGCTCTACAATCGCCCTGACGATTATTGGGAACGCTTGGCTGGGCGCTATCGCGGCATGACAGCTGCGCAGATGGATGAAGCCGTGCGCGGCGTCGTCGATCCTTCGCAGTTTGTTTGGGTTGTGGTTGGTGATGCGTCGGTTGTGCGGCCGCAACTGGAGGGCTTGGGCTTGCCGATCGAAGTGGTGCAGCCGAACTAGCGGCGGCGTTGGCAAGGTTGGAGCGCGGGGCTCCGCCCCGCATCTCTCTTTAGCACAAGCGCCAGGGCCTGAACGATTAGCGCTGTGCGGGGCGGAGCCCCGCGCTCCAACCTGCTACGATCCGCGCACCAAGGCCGACAGTCGCGCGCACATCGCGCTGTTGGCATCAGCCAGCGGTGCGATGACGGTGAAGTGGTTGGCGTCTGGAATCGCTTCGTAACGCGCCTTCACGCCATCGGCGCCCCACGCTTCGACCATGGCCTTGCTCTGGCGCAGATACTCGCTCGACTCGTCGGCACCGACGACGGCGTCGAGTACTTTGCCTGTGGGCGCTTGCCACAAGATCGGGCTGTACGCTTGAGCTCTTTCGGCGGCGAGCTGTAGCTTTTCGTTGAGGCTGGTGTGAACGAGCGGTTCGAGTTCGAAGAGACCAGAAATCGAATAGGCTGCTGGCACATAGTCTTCCGTCGCCAGGACGCAGGCCGCGAGATGCCCGCCTGCTGAATGCCCGCTTGCAACGATAGGGCGGCGAGTGATTTCGTGTAGTGCGATACACGCGTGCCGAATCTGTCGAGCGATGTCTCCAATGGCGACGTTCGGACAAAGATCATAGCTCGGCACGGCGACGCTGATGTCCAGCGCGTTCAGTCCGCGCGCCATGTGCGAGAAGAAGCTCTTATCGAGCGCTTGCCAGTAGCCGCCGTGGATGAACATGACTGCCGGGCCGGCGCCAGCTTCGAAGAAATCAAATGTATGCCGCTCGCCGTCGCCATAGCGCACGACACGCGGAGGTTTGGCTTCACGATACGCAGCAGAGTCCGCCGCCCAGCTCGCAATGATCGCCGGGTGCTCGGGCACGCGGGCGCGGTTATTGTACTCGGCCTCGAGATCGAGACTCATTCGCTATCTGGGTAATCGAAGCCCGGCCATTTCGAGCCGTAGAGCTGATAGCCGAGGATGGTGTACGTCTGCGCGACGTTCGGATGCGCGCGGATCGTCTCGGTGACCACGGTTTGGATCGTGTTGAGATCCGGATGCTCGATGCGCACGAGCAAATCCCACTCGCCCATGATTGAATAGATATCCATGATCTTGTCGCTGCCGTCGCGCAGCGCATTGCCGACGACTTCCGGCGTCGCGTCCTTGACGCGCACGAAAATGAAAAGGCTATGGTCTGCCATGGTCTGCTCCTGCAGCGAGCTTAGCGCGGCACGACGGCGGTTGTCTCGATTTCAATGAGCGCCGCATCCTCGATCAGCGCCTTGACCTCGACGACCGCCATCGCCGGATAATTCTTGCCCATCTTCTCACGCCAGATCGCGCCTATTTCGGCGAGTGAGGCGAGGTAGGCGCGCTTATCGGTGATGTACCAGGTCATGCGCGCGACGTGCTCCGGCCCGGCGTTCGTTTCGCGCAGCACTGCCAAAGTGTTGTCGAGCGTTTGCGCGAATTGCGCGGGCAGCGTCGCCGCTTCGAACTTGCCCTCCGGCGTCCAGCCGATCTGCCCCGCGACGAAAACGATGCGGCCGTCGGCTTCGATGCCATTGGCGTAGCCCTTCGGGCGCGGCCAACCTTCAGGGAGGAGCGTCCTCATGCAATCTCCGCAAACTTAGCGATCGCCGCGCGCAGATCTGCGGGCCACGGCTCGGCCTTCATTGCGTTGAGATCGGTAAACACCAATGTCTGATCAAACCGCGCGACTGCGCGATCGCCAACAACGGCGAGATGCTTCAACTCAAGCGATGACGTGCCGATCGCCTGAACGCCGAGGCTCTGCTTCAGCACATCGCCCATCCGCACGGGCGCGACGAACTCGCTCTCGATCCGCACCGTTGGCACGCCTTTTCGCTGATCGACGTGCAGTGACTTGAAGTCGAACCCCAAGCTCGCGAACCAATCCTCGACCGTCTCGTTCACCAGCGCGAAGAAACGCGGATAAAACATAATGCCGGCGGCGTCGCAGTGTTCGAAGCGGACGATGATTTCGCGTGTAAACGGATTCATGGGCTCTCGCGTAGCTTGAAGCGCTGCAGCTTGCCCGTATGCGTCTTCGGCAATTCGGCGACGAACTCAATGGCGCGCGGATATTTATACGGCGCGATCGTCTGCTTCACATGGTCCTGCAGCGCGCGCGCATCGGCGCTGGCGCCGGGCTTCAGCACCACGAACGCCTTGACGATCTGGCCGCGCTCTTCGTCTGGCACGCCGATTACTGCTGCTTCCGAAACCGCGTCATGCGTGAGCAGCGCGTTCTCGACTTCCGGCGCGCCGATATTGTAACCGGACGAAATGATCATGTCGTCGGCGCGCGCGAGATACCAGAAATAGCCATCCGCATCGCGGCGATAGAGATCGCCGGTGACGTTCCAGCCGTTGACAACGTAGTTTCGCTGCCGCTCGTCAGCGAGATAGCGGCAGCCTGTCGGTCCGCGAATGGCGAGGCGGCCTTCGCCTTCGCCCTCGAATGGTTGGTCGTTCGCATCGAGCAAAGTCACTTCGTATCCCGGCACGGCCTTGCCGGTAGCGCCGGGGCGAATGTCGTCGCCGCGCGCGGAGACGAAGATATGAATCATTTCGGTGGCGCCGATGCCGTCGATGATGCGAATGCCGGTGCGCTCGAACCACTGATCGGACGTCGCCTTCGGCAAGTGCTCGCCGGCGGAGACGCAGGTGTGCAGCGACGTAAGCTTGCTCAGATCCTGCTTCATCAGCGCGCGATAGCCAGTGGGGGAGGTGAAAAGCGTCGTGGCTTTGTGTTGCGCGATCGTGTCGCCGAGCACGTCGAAGCCGGGCTTGGGGCATACAACGGTCGCCGCGCCGACATTGGCGGGGAATACAACGCCCGCGCCGAGCCCAAAGGTAAAAGCCAGCGGCGGTGTGCCGATGAAGACATCGCTCGGCTTCGGCTGTAGCACATGGCGCGAGAACGTCTCCGCCATCGCCGCGATGTCGCGATGAAAGTGGACGCAGCCTTTCGGCTTGCCAGTCGTGCCGGAGGTGAAGGCGATCAGCGCCGGATCATCGGCCGTCGTTGCGACAGCGGGCACGAAGTCCGGGGCGCCCTCCATCCGCCGCGACAGATCATCCGCATGGATGATGTGCTTCAGCGACGGCGCATCCTTGCCCGACTGTTCCAGTTCGCCAGCCAAGTGCGCATCGACGATCGCGTGCGTGACCTTCGCTTTGTCGAGGATCACCGCGAGTTCATGCGCGCGCAGCATCGGCATTGTGCCGACAGCGACGCCACCGGCGCGAAACACGCCCCACCAGACGGGGATCGAGAGCTTCGTGTTGGAGGAATGAACCAGCACCCGATTGCCGGGAACGAGGCCGAACTCGTTCGCCAGCACATGCGCGAGTTTCGACGCCTCGCGCAGCAGTGCGTCGAAGCTCAGCGTCTCGGTCGCCGTGAGCACTGCCGCATTCGCGCCATGCCCATTCGCGATTGCCGCACCAAGAATGTCGCTCGCATTGTAGCGTTCCGGAAACTGCAACTCCGGCAGTGTGAAGCGCAGCTCTGGCCATTGATCGCGCGGCGGAAGATTGTCGCGCACGAAAGTGTCGACGTGTCCCGTCATCTCAATCGCCCTCGAACACGGGCTTCTGCTTGGCCGCGAACGCCACATACGCGCGCTCGAAATCCTTCGTCTGCATGCAGATCGCTTGAGCTTGCGCTTCAGCTTCGAGCGCTTGTTCGAGGCTCATAGTCCATTCCATGTTGAGCTGGTTCTTGGTCATGGAATGCGCAAACGCCGGGCCGTTGGCGAGATCGCGCGCGAAGCTCTGTGCTTCAACAAGCGGGGCCTCGACGATGCGGTTGAAGAAGCCCCAAGCCACGCCTTCCTCGGCGCTCATCGAGCGGCCGGTGTAGAGCAGCTCGCTCGCGCGGCCGTGGCCGATGATGCGCGGTAGGATCGCACACGCGCCCATGTCGCAACCGGCGAGGCCGACGCGCGTGAAGAGGAACGCCGTCTTTGCATTGGCTGACGCGAAACGAATGTCGCTCGCCATCGCGAGAATCGCGCCGGCGCCGGCGCAAACGCCTTCCACCGCCGCCACGATCGGCTGCGGGCAGGCGCGCATGGCTTTGACGAGATCACCAGTCATGCGTGTGAAGCGCATCAATTCCGGCATCGTCATCTTGGTGAGCGGCGCGATGATGTCGTGCACATCGCCGCCGGAGCAGAAATTGCCGCCAGCGCCGGTGAACACGACAGCGCGGCAATCGTCAGCATAGGAGAGGCGTCGGAAAAGATCGCGTAGCTCGGCGTAGCTCTCGAACGTCAGCGGATTTTTGCGCTCGGGCCGATTGAGCGTCACTGTCGCGACGCGATCGCTCACGCTCCACAAGAAATGTTCGGCGCGGTAGTCAGCGCTTGTCCACGCATCATTGTTCATGGCTGCGCGCCTCCCTTTGTCAGCTTGCGGCGCGCCGATGCCTTGGCTGCATCGAGGAGCCGCATCAGCGCTTGTTTGTCGGCATGCCTGAGGTCGCTGAGCAGCGAGTCCACACAAGCCGCGTGCGCCTTGGCCATACGCTTGAATACGCTTTCGCCCGCTTGCGTCAACCGCACGCGCAACACGCGTCGATCGTTCTCGTCTTGCTCTGATGTGATCAGCCCATCCGCCTCAAGCCGCGTTCGCAACTGCGTGACGTTGCCGTTTGAGACGAGCAGGTATTGCGAGACCTCGCCGAGTGTCAGCGGCCCATGGCGATCGAGCGCGGAGAGAAAATCGAAGCGCGCAATGGTGGAGTCAAAGCGCGCGCGCATGAGCGTATCCACTTCGCGCTCGATCAGGCGACTGGTGGTGAGCAGGCGGAGCGAGAGGCGAACGGAATCGCTCACAATTCGTTGGCTCCCAACACTCCGTCATTCCGGGGCTCAGCGTCAGCTGAGAGCCCGGAACCCAGGGGCAAGCGGCAGTGCGTCGGCCCCTGGGTGCCGGGTTCAATGCTGCGCATTGCCCCGGAGTGACGGGAAGAGAGGATGCATTGCACTAAATCTGTCCGCCGCTAATCGGCAGTGCTGCGCCGTTCGTTGCGGCTGCGCCATCGCTGCAGAGCCAACCGATCAGGCTTGCGACTTCCTCCGGCTGGATCAGGCGGCCTTGCGGGTTGCCGGCGTAGAGTGAGGCGCGGGCTTCTTCTTCGTTGAGCTTTGTCTTGGCCGCGATGTTCTCTGCCGCGCGCGTGACGATATCGGTCTCGACATAGCCCGGGCAGACTGCGTTCGCCGTCACGCCGTGACGCGCGACTTCCTTCGCCAACGCACGCGTCATGCCGATCATGCCGTGCTTCGAGGCGCAATAGGCGCTGATATACATATCGCCAATGAGCCCCGCGATCGAGGCGACGTTGACGACGCGGCCCCACTTGCGCTCGATCATGTCGGGCAGGGCGGCGCGCGTGCAGAGGAACGCGCCGGTGAGATTGATCGCCAACACTTCGTTCCACATCGCGAGCGACGTTTTGTGCAAGGGCGCTGACGGCGTGATGCCAGCATTGTTGATGAGTATGTCGATGCCGCCGAAGCGTGACCGCGCTGCGTCGATGGCGGCCTCGACGGATGCTTCGCTCGACACATCGACGGAAACCGCGTGTGCATCAAGTGACGAGGCCGCTTCTTCAACGCGCTCGAAGTTGCGCGCAGCGAGCGTCAGGCGCACGCCTTGCTCTGCGAGCACGCGCGCAGCTGCGAGGCCGATGCCAGTGCCGCCGCCGGTGATGAAGGCGTGTTTGCCGGAGAGGGACATCTTTACTCCGTGACCTTGCGCGCGAGGTTGCGCTGCATTTGCGCGTAACCGGCGCGATACTGCTTCGGCGGCGCGACACCGCCATAGCCCAATTCCGCCGCAGCGCGCACCGACCAGTTCGGGTCCATCAAATGCGGACGCGCCAGCGCGCAAAGATCGGCGCGGCCGGCGGCGAGGATCGAGTTGATGTGATCCGGCTCGAAGATGTTGCCAACCGCCATCGTGCGCACGCGGCCTTCGTTGCGGATCATGTCGCAGAACGGCGTTTGGAACATGCGGCCGTAAACGGGGCGCGCGTCGGGCGTGGTTTGGCCGGCGGAGACGTCGATCAGATCCGCGCCGGCATTGGCGAAGGTTTGCGCGATGGCGACGGAGTCTTCGGCGCTCAAGCCATCATCGTGCCAATCGGTGGCCGAGATGCGGACGCTCATCGGTTTGTGCCTCAGCCACGCGGCGCGCATCGCTTCGAAGACTTCGAGCGGGAAGCGCAGGCGGTTCTCGACGCTGCCGCCGTACTCGTCGGTGCGCTGATTGCTGATCGGCGTGAGAAAGGAAGAGAGCAGATAGCCGTGACCGCAATGCAGTTCGAGCATGTCGAAGCCGGCTTCTTCGGCCATCAAGGAGGCGCGGATGAAATCAGCTTTGACACGATCCATGTCGGCGCGCGTCATCTCACGCGGCGTCGCATTGCGTTTGGACCAGGCGATCGGAGAAGGGGCGATGATTTCCCAGTTGCCGCTCTTGAGCGGCTGATCGGGATGATCTTCGTCCCACGGCGTGCGTGTTGAGCCTTTGCGGCCAGCGTGCGCGAGTTGCAGCGCGAACTTGGCGTCCGTGTGCGTGTGGACGTAATTCACGATGCGCTTCCAAGCTGAAACGTGCTCTGGCTTATACATACCGGCGCAGCCGGGCGTGATGCGCGCGTCGGCGCTGACGTCCGTCATTTCGCTGAAGATGAGCCCAGCGCCGCCGGATGCGCGTGCGCCGTAGTGCACTAGGTGGAAATCGCCGACTGTGCCGTTTTCCGCCGAATACATGCACATCGGCGAAACGACGACGCGGTTGGCGATCTCCATATCGCGCAGCTTCAGCGGCGCGAACATGGGTGGCTTGTTCTCGGCGCCCGCAAACCAGGTTTCGACACGGCCAAGGAAGGCTTTGTCGCGCGCGCGCAGATTCTCGTGGCTCACACGCTGACTACGGGTGAGTAGGGAATAAGTGAACTGCAGCGGATCGAGTGTCGCGTAGCGATCGATGTGCTCGAACCATTCGGTCGAGTTGCGCGCGGCGTTTTGGAGCTTCAGCACTTCGACTTGCCGCTCGGCGTGATACTCCTCCAGCGCTTCAGCAAGCGGTTTGCCGCCGTGCAGAACTTGCGCGAGCTTGATCGCGTCTTCGATCGCGAGCTTGGTGCCGGAGCCGATGGAGAAGTGCGCCGTGTGCGCGGCGTCGCCCATAAGGATGAGATTGCCGCGATGCCAGGTGTCGCAAAGGATGCGCGGGAAGTTGAGCCAGGCTGAGCCGCGCAGATGCTTCGCGTTTGTCGAAAGCGTCGCGCCATCGAGATATTTGGCGAAGAGCTCTTCGGCCGCGCGGCAGGTTTGATCCTGATCCATCGCGTCGAAGCCAAGGCCACGCCAGGTGGCTTCGCTGCATTCGACGATGAAGGTCGAGGCGTTCGGTTCGAATTTGTAGGCGTGCGCCCAAACCCAGCCGTGTGGCCTTCGCTCGAAGGCGAAGGTGAAGGCCTCGAACGTCTTGTTAGCGCCGAGCCAGATGTACTTGTTGGGGCGCATGTCGATGTCGACGCCGAAGTGATCGGCGTAGAGCGTCCGCCACTTCGAATTGGCGCCGTCGCAGGCGAGGATGAGATCGTATTGCGTCAGCAGAGCCTCATTGGCTTCGATTTCTGTGCGGAAGGCGAGCTCGACACCAAGTTCGCGCGCGCGATTCTGCAGGATGTTGAGCAGCCGCTTTCTGCCGATGCCGACGAAGCCGTGGCCGGAGGAGGTGATGGTCTGTCCATGGATGTGGACGTCGATGTCGTCCCAATGCGCGAAGCCGGCTTCGATCTCGTCGGCGCTTTTCGGATCGTTAGCGCGGAGGTTTTCCATCGTCTGATCGGAGAAGACGACGCCCCAGCCGAATGTGTCGCCCGGGTCGTTGCGCTCAAACACGATGATCTCGTGCCGCGGGTCGCGCAGCTTCATCGAGATCGCGAAAACCAATCCGGCGGGCCCGCCGCCAACGCAGGCAATACGCATGGAAGGTTTATATATGAAGGAATGAGGTGGGGCAATCAAAACTCGCCATTCCGGGGCGACCGAAGGTCGAGCCCGGAACCCAGGGGCCAACACTCAGCTGGTTGCCCCTGGGTCCCGGGCTCAATGCTTCGCATTGCCCCGGAATGACGATGCTTGTGTAGTTAAAGGGTGAGCCTTACTCCGCCGGCGTGCGCACGGCGTCGCCGTCGTCGCGCGCTTGTGGTTTCGGCAAGAAGCCTTGCACCCACCGCTCCAGGCGATCGATGAGCACGAACATGGCCGGCACGAAGACGAGCGAGAGCAGGGTGGAGAGCATCAGCCCGCCGATAACTGCCGCGCCCATGCCTTGGCGCAACGTGCCGTCAACGCCCCAGCCCAATGCCGCTGGTAACATGCCGCCGGACATCGCGAACGTCGTCATGATGATCGGCCGCGCGCGCTGCATGCCCGCTTCCATCAAAGCTGCGTTGCGGCTCATGCCGGCGTGCATGCGCTCGACCGCGAAATCGACCAGCAGAATGGAGTTCTTGGTCACCAGACCCATCAGCATCAGCAAGCCGATGAACGCAAACAGCGAGAGCGGTTGTGCAGCGACAAGCAAGCCAATGAACGCGCCGCCGATCGAGAGCGGCAATGCCGTCATGATCGTGATCGGCTGGAAGAAGTCCTTAAACAGCAGCACCAGCACGACATAAATGAGGATGATGCCCCAGAGCATGGCGCTGCCGAAGCTCGCCGTCATCTCTGCGAAGTCTTCGGTTTGGCCGCCGACGGCGAGGCGTGCGCCCGGTTGATCTTGTGCTTCCGGCAGCGCGAACACGGCTTGTTGCGCGGTGCTTAACTCCGTGCCCGGCAGTACGTTGGCGCCCACCGTCACGGCGCGTTCGCGGTCGCGGCGCTCGATAGTTGCTTCGCCGAGCGAGAAGTTGAGGTCAGCAACCGCATCAAGCCGCACCGGCGCGCCTTGCGTCGACTGTACGGGCAGCGAGCGCAGCGCGTCGAGATCTTGGCGCCGGTCCGGGCGTAGCGTGACCCGGATCGGGATTTGTCGGTCGGCAAGATCGTAGCGCGGCAAGTTTTGTTCGGCGTCGCCGCTGGTCGCAATACGGATTGCTGAGGCAAGGCTCGCGGACGAGACGCCCAACCGCGCCATATCTTCCTGGCGCGGACGGATTTGCAGTTCCGGACGGCGCAACGAGGAGGAGGAGCGCACGTCGGTCAGCGTATCGACTCGACCCATCGCTGCGGCCAAGCGTTCAGCTGCTTGGTTCACCGCTTGCGGGTCGGTGCCGACGAATTGCACCGTGATGTCTGAGCCTTGCTCGCCGCCCTGGTCTTGCACGAAGGCAGAGCGATAATCGGCAAAGCTTGAGAGCACCGGCCGCAACGTTTGTTGAATTGCGTAGGCCGATCGGTCGCGCTCGTCACGCGGCACGAGCTGAATGTACATGTTCGCGTCAGGCGCGGAGCCATCTGCGCCTGACATCGACGTGAAGACGCCTTTCACTTCCGGCGTTTCGCGGATGCGCGCAGCCATCTGTTGGAGCACACGGTCGGCTTCCAGCACTGGCGTGCCCGGTGGAATCTCGACGCGCGCTTGGATCATGCCGTTGTCGAAGCGCGGAATGACGACCGACGGGATCGCGCCGGCGATTAGCAGTCCAAGCGGCAGGATGAACGTGAGCAAGCCCATGCCGATCGTCTTCCACGGATTGTGGATCGCCCAGCTCAGCAGGTCTTTATAGATGAGCGTCAGCGTGCCTGGCTTGGCTTCGTCGTCATGGCCTTTGCTCGACAGAAAGTACGCAGCCATCAGTGGCGTAATCAGGCGCGCCACAATCAGCGAGAAGAACGCCGCGACCGCGACGGTCAGGCCGAACTCCCTGAAGAAGACGCCCATGCCGCCTTCCATGAAGCTCACCGGCACGAACACAGCGATGATCGCGCCTGTCGTGGCGACGACCGCAAGGCCGATTTCGTCGGCGGCTTCGAGCGAGGCGGGGTAGGCGCCTTTGCCCATCCGCATGTGCCTGATGATATTCTCGATCTCGACGATGGCGTCATCGACCAAGACGCCCGTCACTAGCGCCAGCGCGATCAGCGTCACCATGTTGAGGGTGAAACCCAAGATTTCGATCGCCGCGAAGGTCGGCAGAATCGAAAGCGGGATGGCTGCTGCTGCGATTAAAGTCGCGCGCCAGTCGCGCAGGATCAGGAACACGACCAAGCAGGCGATCAGCGCGCCTTCGATGAGCGCATGGATCGAGCTCTCGTGCATGCCGCGGATGAATTCGACGGTCGAGGCGATCTCGCGCACTTGCACGCCAGGATGCTCGGCTTCAACTTCACGCAGCCGCTCGTCCATCAGGTCGAAGACTTGCACTTCGCTGGCATCGCGCGCGCGCAGCACCATAAAGCCAACGACAGGTTGGCCGTTGTAGCGAGAGATCGATTGCAGATCGCTCGCTGCGTCGGTCACTGTGCCAAGATCGCCGAGGCGCACGATGCGCCCGTCAGAGCCGGTGATGCGCAGCTCTTCCAGTTCCGCCACCGTCTGCGCGCCGCCTAATGTGCGGATCGATTGCGCTTGGCCGGAGACTTGCGCTTGACCGCCTGGCAAATCGACGTTGATGGCGCGGAGCTGGTTGTTCACCTGATCGGCGGAGATGCCGTAAGAAAGCATGCGCGCCGGATCGAGCTCGATGCGGATTTCGCGATCGACGCCGCCGAGGCGCGTCACTTGGCTTACGCCGGGCACCGCCAGCAATTCGCGTTGCAGATCGTTGTCGATGAACCAGGAGACATCCTCCGGCGTCATGCCTTGGCCTTCGACGGCGTAATAGCCGATCGGCTGACTGGCCGCGTCCATGCGTGTGATGACGGGTTCGGTGATATCGGCCGGAAGTTCGGAGCGGATGCGGTTCAGCGCGTCGCGCGCGTCTTCGACGGCGCGCGCGAGATCGCCGCTGCTCTCCATCTCGACCATGGTTTGCGAAACGCCCGGCGAGATCGTCGAGGTGACGCGTCGCACGCCTTCGACCGACGTCAGCGCGCTTTCGATGCGCTGCGTGATCTGGGTTTCCATTTCGGCCGGCGCTGCGCCGCCTTGCGCCACGGTGACGCTGAAGCCGCCGAAATTGACGTTCGGCAATTGGTTGATCGGCAGGCGCCCGTAGGCGGTCCAGCCTGCAAATACGAGCGCGAGGATCAGCAGGATCGGCGGGATCGGATTACGGATCGCGCCTGCGGAAATGTTCCAAGCCATGTCTTAGCCTTCCCGGCCGCGAAGTTCCTGCGCCGAAGATTCTTGTTGCGGCGCCTCGTCCTGAATGAGGCGCACTTCGTCGCCGTCTTGCAGGAAGGCCGCACCCGAGCCGACGATGCGCTGGTTCAGCTCCAAGCCGGAGACGATCTCGACGCGCTCACCGCTGCGTGCACCGAGCGATACGTTAGTGCGCTGCACGCGGTTCTCTTGGCTGATCACGAACACATAGGCTTGGCCGTTATCGTAGAGCACCGAGCTTTGCGGCACGGCGATCGCATTGCGTGGCGCGAGCTGCGCTTGGCCACGTAAGAACATGCCGGCGCGCACGCGCGTGTCGCTTGGCAGCGTGAACAAGGCTTCGCCAGTGCGTGTGCGGCTGTCGATCGAAGCGGGCAGGCGGCGCAAGCGGCCTTCTACCGTCGAGCCATCGACCAAAGTGAACGTTGCTGTCTGGCCTTCTTGCAGCGCCAGCGCTTCGCCCTCGGCGACTTGTGCTGCGACTTCGAGCTCGTTGCCAGCCGCGATGCGGAAAAGGATTTGCCCGTCCACCGAGCGGCCGATCTCGGCCATACGATCGATCACCAAACCTGCCGCCGGCGCGCGTACATAGCCGCCGCCGAGACGCGCGTTGACCTCTGCGAGTTGCGCTCGCGCTGCTGCGAGGCGCGCGTTGGCGGCAACAGCTGCCGCTTGGCGTTGTTCGATCGCTTCCGTCGAAAGCGCACCGGAGTCGCGGATCGAGTCCGCGCGCTCATATTCACCCCGTGCACGCACTGCGGCGGACTCTGCTTCCGCGACGCTGGCTTGTGCGGCGCTGGTTTGTGCGTTCGCGAGTGCTGTATCGAGCCGTGCCATGGCTTGGCCTTGGCGCACGTAATCGCCTTCATCGACGAGGATTTGCAGCACGCGCACACCCGTTGCAGGCGCTGCAACCTGAATGTCGCGCACCGGACGCGCTTCGCCATTGAGCGAGACCGAGCCTTGCAGTGGCTGCATCTCAACGCTGATCGCTGACACCGCCATCGCGGTGGGCGCTTCAGCTTGGATCGCGCCGTCGCCGCCCAAGCGGCTCAGCACCGACATGATCGCAATCGCTGCAACAATGCCGCCGCCCAGCATGAACAAGACGCGTCGGCGTTTGCCCGGATCGTCTTCGCTTTCGGTCGTTGCGCCGTCCCAGGCACGTTGGCCCGCATCGCGCGCGCCACGCAAAGCCCGCCCGCCAGCATCTGCGGCGCGTTTGAACAGACCGTCGGCGCGGTCGAAGCTTTCGGGGTTTTCTGGCTTATTCATGGGAGGGGCTCAGATAGCGTTCTGCGAGAGTGCGAAATTGGGCGACTGCGGCATCGGTATCGGTGTCGCGCATGAAGGCCCGTCGGAGACCTATGCCTTCAATGGCTGCGAACAAGGTATTGGTCGCCGCGACGGGATCGAGCCTGCGATCAATCTCGCCGCGCGCTTGACCCGCCTTGATGAAATCGACGCAATGGCTGGCGCTACGCTGCGTGACTTTGATCAGCGTAGCGGCGAGCGCTTCGTCGCGAAGGCACTCTGACATCACTTCGGTGATCAGTGCGCCGTCGCCATCTGCAAACTTCTCAAAGAAGGCGCGCGCCATGATCGACAGCACGTCGATCACCGGCGCTTGCCGCGCCATTTCGAGCATCATGGCGTCACCGTCGGCGTGCATGTCTTCGGCGATGGCGGCGATAATTTCTGTCTTGGATCCGAAATAGCGGTAAAGGGCGCCCGCGCTGATGTTCGATTCGGCGCAAATCTCTTGCATCGTCGCCTGGTGAAAACCGCGGCGACGGAAGCAGATCATCGCGGCGTCCAGGATTTGCCTGCGACGGCGGTCAGCCAGTTCGGGATCGGCGAGCCGGGCCAAAGCGTTACCTTCAAACAAATCGTCAAAACAAGACGGGCCTTGCCGGCCTGCGCTGCAACGCATATAAAACGAATGTTCGTTCTATAAATGTTAAGGCTGACTAGCGTCAAGCTGGATTTCATCATCAGCGACGCAGCAACAAGCTTCCGCCCGCGGGCTAAACGAAGCGCTAAAGTCCTAGGAGCAAACGGGAAATGTCGGCAATTCGGTCCGGATTGAGCACTTGGGCGCGCGGGGCGGCCCTAGCTGGCGCGCTCGCCGCCGCAGGCTGCGTGACCATGCCAAGCCAACGCGCCGAAGCGCCGCCGCTACCGTCCAGCTGGCGCGACGCCCCGGTCGGCGCAACCGTTCCGGTCGCGGATTGGTGGCGCGGCTTTGGCGACCCGACGCTCGATCAACTCGTCGACGAGGCGCTGACCGACGGCCCCTCTGTGCAGCTCGCCGTCTCCCGCGTCCGCGAAGCGCGCGCTGTCTCTTATACGACGCTCACCCAATACCTCCCCGAACTGCTCGCTACCGGCAGCGGCCAATATTCACGAGTCATGGAAGGCGCCGTCCCGCCGGGCACCGAACGCGAGCAGGCGAGCGGCGCTTACGGCGTACAAGTCGGCTGGGAATTGCCGCTCTTCGCGATCGGACCCGCAGCTGCTGGCGCAGGCGCCAACACACAAGCAGCGCTCGCAGATTTGCGCGGCGCGCAAGTCGCGCTCGCCGCCGATGTCGCGCAAGCTTATGTCGATCTCCGCGCCGCCACTGCCAGCCGCGTCGCCATCGAGCGCTCCATTCAAACTTCCGACGAACTCGCGCGCATCCTGCAAGTCAGCGCCAACGCGGGCTTCGCTTCACTGGCCGACGCCGCCGATGCGCGCCGCCTGGCGGAATCGACACGCGCCCGCTTGCCTGGCTTGATCATCGAACAACGCCGCGCCGAGAACGTGCTCGCCGTCTTGCGCGGCAATGCGCCAGGCACTGAAGACGCAACGCTACAAGCGGCGTTCGCCAACACCAACGCCGCCATCCCGCACTTAGAACTCACCGAAGCGCCCGCTGCGCCTGCCGACCTGTTGCGCTTACGCCCAGATGTTGCGCGGGCAGAAGCGCAGACGCTTGTCGCGGCATCGGCTCTTGGTATCGCGCGCGCTGATCTCTTCCCGCGCCTCAATCTCACCGGCACGATCAACGTCACTGACGCGCTGATCGGCAATCCCAGCGGCGCAGGGCTAACCGTTGCCAACGCCACGCCTTTCATCTCGATCCCGCTCTTCGATTGGGGCAGGCGCTTTGCCGTGCAGCGCGAACGCGATGCGCAGTTCGATCAATCCTTGATCCAGTATCGCCAAACCGTAACCCAAGCCGTCGCGGAAGCATCGAACGCACTCGTCGCCCTCGACCAAGGCCGCTTGCGGCTAACCTCTGCGCGCAACGCCGAAGAAGCGGCCGCGATCACCGCACGCGGTTCACGCGCTGCGTTCGATGCCGGCATTCAGAGTCTCGCCGATCGCTTGCGCGCCGAACAACAGCTGATCGATTCCGAACTCACCCGCATCGATGCCGAAGCCCAATCCGCCCGCGCCGCCATCTCCACCTACCGAGCCTTCGGCGGCGGCCCAGCGCTGCAGGACTGAGTGAAGGGGGCGAGATCAGGGGATAGAATCGCGCCTATCCTTTGCGAGGACGCACCTGCCAACAGGTTGGAGCGCGGGGCTCCGCCCCGCATCTTTGCGCTAACGCTTGAAACATAAAGCCAAAGCGGGGCGGAGGCCGCGCACCAACTTTCAAGCAGCGGAAATCTATCCGACCGGGTTCACTCCAGCCGCATACTGCGCGCCATGACAAACGAACCCGAACCAGATCAACGCTTCGCCCCGCTCGCGCTTTGGCGCCCGGCGAGCCGTTTGATGGTGACGTTGTTCAATCTCTTCGGCGAGCCGCAAGATTTGGCGTTTCGTCACACGCTGGTCGCGCGGGATTATAAGGCTGCGCTCAATTGGCTGCGCAGTGTGGAGGCGGTGTTTCGCAAGCTGCTGCTGATTGAAGCGAGCTATTACGCAAAAGAGCTCGCGCAGACGAAACACCGTGCGCCAAGCAAGCGTGAGCAAAAGCTCGTGAGCTTCCTCCCGGAAAACCCAGACTCCTGGCGCGTAAGTTTTCGTGCGTCAGAGGCGCCAGTCGGTAAAGGTGGGAGCGCGCGGCTCCGCCGCGCAGGCGTCGCGCAGCGCCGCGCTCCAAACTTTGCCCCCACCACCTTCCACGCCGCCTGGCCGCTCGCCGAACGCTTCGAAGCGCTGCTCCGCGTCCACAACAACCCAGCACCCTACGCAAAACGCTTAGCCCGCCGCCTTTATGCAGCGCCGAAAAGCATTGCCGCGATTGTCCGCGAACCGCCGGAGCTAACGCACCGGATCGATCCTGAACCGCATGCAGCGCTGGCGTCGCTTCTCGGCGCCAGAACGCTGATCTTCGACACGACCTAATTTCCCAGGTGGCCCGGGCGGCGGGCCGAAACGGTTTGGTCCGCGTGTGCCTGGCCAAAACGCCAGCATCAAAGTCATGCCCCATGAGATTGACGTTGTAACGGGCTTGCTCGCGAACTCTTCGGCCACCGTATTCGCAAAGCCATTCCAGGCGCCCGTCAGAAACGAGTCGGGGTAGCGAAGTGCCAGCTCAAGCCAATTGGCAGGCAGAGATGTGAGGGTAGCATCAACTTGAGAGTGGTCGCGCGCCGCCGCTCGATTCCATCCTTCAACGAAACCCGCAAAAAACCCCATACCTACGGGCAGAAAGGCCCACGCACCGTTGAGATTGATGTCGTGCAAGCGGCGCCACCAGATCCAAATCCAGGGCAACGTGATAAGGGCGCCAACAACGAATTCGTTCCCGCCCGTCAGCACGACCGTTGTTTGAATAACGAACATCAGCGCTGAGACAACCCAGAACGTGCGCCGGTTGGATCGACCGACGAACGAGCCGATGAAGATGAAAAAAAGGTTTGACGCCATTGCGAAATTCAATTCCCAGGCGGCGGCTCAGGCTGTTTCTCCTCGCCTTCAATCGCGCGGCGGAACATGTCCTCCAACGGATTACGCGGACGCTCCTGTGGTTGCGCAGGGGCGGGCGCCGGCGTTGCCGCTTCGCCATCGGCTGGCGTTTCCGCGCCTTCAGCTGGCGCACTCGGCGCAGCAGGTGTGCGTCCGAAAAGCGTGTCGCCCAAGCGGCTCAGCGGATTGTCTTGGCCTTGGCGTGAGAGGATGTCGCGCAATTGGTTTTGCACCACGTCTTCGAGCGCCGGTCGGAAGCTGACGTTTGTCCATGGCCCAGAAACACGGAACGGAATGCCAAAGCCTGCAACGCCGGCGTCGCCACCTTGGCCTTGTATCGTGTTCACCGCGCGCGGCGCGATCCGCATATCGATTGTTTGCGCGCCGACATTGATGAGACCGCGCCCGTCCAATCGCACGTAAGGATTGAGCAAACGCAGATTATCCGTCGCCATCGCACCGTCCGCCACCGTAAAGCTCGCAGCGAGTTCAGCGAAATCAGTCGAGCCGCCTTGCGACGTGGCGGCTTGGCCGGACGCAAAGCTCTGCAGCGTGCGCGCCATTTGTGCGAGGTTCACGCCTTTCCATTGGCCGTCATTAAACGAGAACGACGCGCTCCCGGCAAGGCTGCGCATGATCGCTGCTTGCGATGTGCCGACGCCAACCAAAGATGCTGTGATCCGTCCGCGTCCGGAGATTTTATCAAACCCGATCGCATCGCGCAGCAGCGGCTCGGCTTGTACGTTTTCCGCGTTGAGCTCTACAGCGACACGCGGCATCGCGCCGGAGCCATCTGCGATCAGTCGCGCCGATCCGCCGCCATCATAAAGTGCAACGCGCGAAAGCCGCGCATCGAGCGCGCCGTTGGCGATGCGAAGCCCAAGCGCGACGTCGGTGAAGTTCATGCGCTGAAAGATCAAGCGCCCGAGCGTGAGATTGAGATTGGCGTCAAGCGCGCGCAAGCCGGTAAGATCGAGCGGCGCCGTGCTCCAGCCGGTATCGACTTCAACGCCGCCTTCGCCTTGCGCAGGCTCAGGCAGATAGGCGTTAAGATCGACACTCGGCGCACTCAGCGCACCGGTAACGTTGAGACGTCCGCTTTCTTGCGTGATCAGATTGAGCGCGCCGCGCGCTTCGATGGCGTCGAGGCGAAACGCAGTTTCGCGCAGCGCAATCGTGTTGCCTTCGCTGGTCATTTGGCCAGCGACGCTGAACGCACCGAAGCCGCGATCGCCTTCCATCGGTGTGCCGAGCCAAGCCATCAGGCGGCGCAAACTCGAGCCGCTCGCATCAATCGCTCCGCCGAGCGCACCGGTCGCGCCATCAAACGTGCCGTCATAGCTGGCTTCGATAGACGAGCCTGTCACGCGTGCAGTCAGCGGCGTCTGGCCGTTTTCGAGAATGGCGCGAGGTGCGGCGACCGAAGTTTCGATGTTCAGCCGCTCGCCGCGATAGTCGAGGGCTGCTTCAAGGTTCGCCGGTTCATCAAGCGACGCCAAAGTCAGGCGCGCATCGACGTCTTCGAACGACAAAGGCTCGCCCTCTGCGCCTTCGAACACGATCAGACTGTCGATCAGTTGGACGTTATCGAGTTGCAAATCTTCGAGCGTCGTTTCTTGCTCGTCTTCCTCGGTCGGGAAGTTCCAGTTGGCTGTGCCATCGTCTTTTGCGCGCAGACGCAGTTCGGCGCCCTCGAAGATGAGGTCCTTCACCTGCACATCACCGCTCAGCAGCGGCATCAGCGCGACTGCAAACACGATCCGGTCTGCGGCGATGAAAGGCGTTTCGGCTTCGTCAGCGCCGCCGCGACGTGCGGGATCGTCGAAGCCTTCCGGGTTCGAGAGGGAAGCGTTCTCTACCGAGAAGCCCAAAGCCGGATAGAAGCTCAGTTCGATCGCGCCGCCGAGCACGAGGTCGCGGCCGGTGGCTTCTTCGATGCGCCGCTCCGCTTCACGCGCGGCCAGCTCTTTCGGGAAGAACACGAAGAACAGCACGATGGCCAGCACAAGCAAGCCAAGCACGGCGCCAAAGCCGATGCCGATCAGCTTCCAATTGAACTTAGGCATAGTCATCGCGTCATCCTTCTCCGCCCGGGAAAATAGGGGGTGACGCGGCTGAAAGCGAGCCTTTGCGGAGCCGGGCGCGTAGGTTATGCCCCACACATGAGCGGATACTTTGCCTCGATGTTCAGCGAATACGCGGCGCGCCGCAGACGCATGCGCAATGCGTTCGGCGATCGCGCGCAGGGATTTTTTGAGTTTTTGATCCTGGGCGGGTTGTTGCTGGGTTCGCTTGGCCTGGTGGTGCGCGAATGGATGCCGACGGCAGCCCCTTGGGGCTTTGCGGTGCCGGTGGTGTTTTTGATCGGCTATTTGCTGATCGACAGCCGCCGCCAAGCATCGCTCGCGCGTGGCGATGATCCGCAGAAGACAACGCATAGCTATGATTGGTTTGCGCTTTGGTGGTCGCTCGGCTGTGCGCTGCTCGGTGTTGCCGCGTTTGTGATCGCCTGGACTTCCGCGCCGCCGCCGCCAATCCCCGAAGACGTGTGGTCGCCGCCGGAAAGTTCGGTCCCCGTCGACATCCTGCCTTGATCGCAATGAGAAATGCCGTAGCGCGGATATGAGCCAAACCGTCCGCCGGGGAGAACGTCAACGTGGCCGCCAATCCAATCTCAGGCCTGATCCCGCGCGGATCGCTGGGCCTGAAGCTTTTGCTTGTCTGTTTGCTGGTGCTGGTGATGGGCGTGCCGCTGCTCATCGTTGGCGGCTTGGTTGGTGAGCGTGAGCAGCGCGCTAGAAATGTGACGATGGAGATCGGCCAACAAGCCGGCGGCCCACAAGTTGTCGGCGGGCCGATGTTGCTGGTGCCGTATCAGCGCACGGTAGAAACAACGGACGACCAAGGCCGCACCCAACGCCGCAACGATCGCGGCACCTATGTGATCTTCGCCGAGACCGGCACGGCGGAGGCGACGCTCTCCGTAACCGAGCGCTCTCTCGGTATTTATCGTGCAGCGACGTACAACGCTGTGACTGAGTTCGATGCGAGTTTTGCGCCTGCTTCTGCGGTTGAGGGCTTAGACGAGTCCTATCGGCTTGATTGGACGAGCGCCCGTATCGTAATGTTCGTCAGCGACAGCCGCGCGATCCGAAACGCTGCTGAATTGCGCTTTCCTGATGGTTCAACCGCTACGCTTGAACCGGTTTCGGACTTGAGCCTTGCAGCACCCGCTGAAGAATATTCGCGTCCCGGTATTTTCTCCGCACCGGAAGTGCCTTTGCCAACGACTCTACAAGCCTTCGCTGCATCAGCGCGCTTTGGCGCAACCCCAGCAGACTTTACCGTTGCGACTAGGCTCGATCTGACTGGCGCACAGCGCTTCTCGATCGCCGCGTTCGCACAGGACACAACGGCAACCATTCGCGGCGATCGCCGCGATGTGCGCGCTGAGGGCTTTTTCCAGAACAACGAAATCGTTGTCTCCGGCCGCGAACCCGAAGGCGCAACGCAAGCAGCGCCCGATGGTGGTTTTGCGGCGTCCTGGCGCGTACCCTTCGTGGCGCGCGGCATCGAGAAGGCCGCCGATCTGGCGAGCTTCAATCTAGGGCTCGCTGCTGGCCGCGACATGGCGGTGAGCTTCGTCGCCTCAGACGACATCTATAACGGCGTCGCGCGCGCAGTGCGGTACGGCATCATGTTCATTGGCATCGTGTTTCTATCGACATTGATCTTCGAGGCCGTCAGCGGTCGCAAAGCGCACCCGGCACAATACATTCTCGTCGGCCTAGCGCAGTGTGTGTTTTATCTGCTGCTGCTGTCGCTGACTGAGATCATCGGCTTCACCACCGCGTTCGTTCTTGCTGCGGCAGCGACCGTGGCGTTGCTTGCCTATTATGCGGGGACCTCGTTCCAATCTTCCCAAGTTGGCTTGCGCGCTCTCATCGGTCTTGGAGCGCTTTATGCGGCGATGTATGTACTGATGACGCTGGAGGACTTCGCGCTCCTGGCAGGTTCGGTTGTCGCCTTCGCTGTCATCGCGGCAACCATGATCGCGACGCGGCGGATCGATTGGTACGGGCAGGGAAGTCCGCCCACGCAGCGGCAATAGGCCCGATTTCGGGCCGTCAGGGGCCATCTGTCGCCTTGACGGCCCCAGCGGCGCTCTCCATCAAAACGGTATGGTCGAACTCACGCTGCCAAAGAACTCGAAGGTCAAAACGGGCCGCCGCCACGCCGCCCCGAAAGGCGCCAAGCGCGTCCGCGAGTTCAAAGTCTATCGCTACGATCCCGACACGGGCGAGAACCCGCATTGGGACAGCTACATGGTCGACCTAGACTCGTGTGGCCCGATGATTTTGGACGCGCTGATCGCGATCAAGAACGACACCGACGCAACGCTGACCTTCCGTCGTTCGTGCCGCGAAGGCGTTTGCGGCTCGTGCGCGATGAACATTGGCGGGCGCAATACTTTGGCCTGCACCAAAGGCATCGACGAATTGCCCGCCGGCGCGATCACGATCTCGCCGCTGCCGCATCAGCCGGTACTGAAAGATTTGGTCCCAGACCTCACCAATTTCACGGCGCAATACGCGGCGATCCAACCCTATCTGCAAACCGTCACGCCCGAGCCCGACGGCGAATGGCGCCAAAGTCCGGAAGAGCGCACCAAGCTCGACGGCTTGTATGAGTGCATTTTGTGCGCTTGCTGCTCGACCTCTTGCCCGTCCTATTGGTGGAATAGCGATCGCTTCTACGGACCGGCCGCATTGCTTCAAGCCTATCGCTGGATCGCCGATAGTCGCGATGAAAAGCAGGGCGAGCGACTCGATGCGCTCGAAGACCCGTTCAAGCTCTACCGCTGCCACACGATCATGAACTGCGCCCAGGTTTGCCCGAAAGGTCTGAACCCGGCGAAGGCCATTGCCGAGATCAAAAAGGCGATGGTGGAGCGGCGGCTTTAAGCTAGCTTCAAGCCGCAATGCGCAGCGAAGTGACGAAAGTCGCGGTCGCGTGTGATGAGCGCGACGTCGGCATCAATGCAGCTCTGCGCGATTAGCGCGTCGGCGAGGCGGGCTTTCAGTTTCTTTCCGATGAGCTTGGCTCGCGACTCTGACACGCGCATCCAATAGTCGGGCAGAAGCGGAAGGTGTGGAATACCGGAGATCGCCGCAGCCACGTCGATGCGCGTGCGTGGGTTTGAAAGCACTTCCGCAAATGCTGCTGGAGGCAAGGCCAAGCCCCCGCTGCTCACCGCCGCAGCGATCGCATCAACATCAGATCCTGCGCCCCTCTCAAGGAATGCCACGAGCGAACTCGTGTCACAGGCGATCATTCTTCGTCCTTGTCCTTGCGCAGTTCGTTCAGGTCTATGTCAACTCTCACCTTTCCGCGCAGCGCCAGAAGGCGCGCGTAGGCGCGTTTGTGCGCGAGATCGCGGAGTGCTTCGCGAACCGTCTCAGCCAGCGTACCGCCGTCGCGCATGATGATTTCCAGCGTGTCCGCCGGGACCTCTACCGTGATTTTTTTCATTTCACCCATGGGCCCTTATACCATACTTATAGGCTGGGGAAAATACCCAGCTTAGGGCAAGCGGAACCGGAATACCCAGACCGCGTTCACATGCGCGGGGCCGTGGTTCCCACGGGGAGTGTTTTGAATATTGTGGTCGATCCCCATGAACGTGGGGACGGAGCTTATGGCTCTGAAAATACTGAGGAAACGCCCCAATCAAACACGTCAGCCGCCCTTGCCGAGGCGCGGCCCTCAGAACTGCGCGCACTCTACGATTTCACCGACAAGCTGTACCGCTCACAGACATCAGACGAGGCCTACGATGCCTCGCTTGAGGCCATAGTCGCGGGCCTAAAGTGCCAGCGCGCGTCGATCCTTTTGTTCGATGATGCCGGTGTCATGCGCTTCGTCGCATCGCGCGGGCTCTCCGAGGTTTATCGCGCAGCCGTCGATGGTCACACGCCTTGGACGTTTGGACAGCGAGACGCCGCGCCGATCCTTGTCGCTGATGCGCAAGCCTCTGATTTCGACGCCCCGTTGAAAGAGATCATGGCGCGTGAGGGCGTGACGGGGCTGGCCTTCATCCCGCTGCTCGCTGACGGCGGCGTCATCGGCAAGTTCATGGCTTACCACGATGCGTCGCATAATTTCACGCAAGGCGAAGTCGAACTTGCGCAGACGATTGCGCGGCAACTGGGATTCAGCATCGAACACACGCGCGCCGAAGAAGCGCAGCAGCGGCTGATCTCTATCGTTCAAAACTCCGAAGATGCGATTATCAGTAAGGATCTGAACGGCATCATTAATAGCTGGAACAAGGGCGCCGAGCGCGTTTTCGGTTACGCGCCGGACGAGATTATCGGCCGCTCAGTGCTGACGCTCATTCCGCCTGAATTGCAGCACGAGGAGCCCGGCATCATCGGACGCATTCGTCGCGGCGAGCGCATTGAGCATTATGAGACGGTGCGGCTACGCAAAGACGGCCTGCGTTTCCATATTTCGCTCACCGTATCGCCGGTGAAAGACGCGCGCGGAAATATTATCGGCGCTTCCAAGATCGCGCGTGACATCACCGAGCGCAAACGCGCTGAAGAACAACGCACGCTGCTGATCCATGAACTCAACCATCGTGTGAAGAATACGCTGGCTACTGTGCAATCGCTGGCGATGCAGACGCTGCGCAATACTGAGCGTAGCGAAGATGCGCGCGCTTTGTTCGAATCGCGACTCTCAGCCCTTTCGCGTGCGCACGATTTGCTGACTAATGAAAATTGGGAAGGCGCAAGCCTCGGCGAAGTCGTGCATCGCGCGTTATCGCCGTTCCGCGCGCAAGCGGAGCGCGTCATGGCCGAGATCAATGCGCCGATCGAAGCGCAAACACGGATGGGGTACTGACGTCATGTCTATGGGGGCGCGTCAAAAGGTTCTGGTCGTGGAAGACGAGTCGCTCGTCGCCATGCTGATCGAAGATATGCTTTTAGATCTTGGTTATGAGGTGGTCGCCGTCGCTGCACGACTGGAGCAGGCGATGGAGAGCGCACGAACAGTGGCCGCCGATCTTGCCATCCTTGATCTCAATCTTGATGGCAAACGCACCGATGGCGTTGCCGAAATCTTACGCGCGCGCGGCATACCGTTCATGTTTGCAACTGGCTATGGCGCAGCAGGCGTGTCCGGCGAATGGGCGCATGTGCCAGTCGTTCAAAAGCCGTTTCAAGAGAGCGATCTCTCGGCAGCACTCGCAAAGCTCAAAGCCTGATCACGAGATCGGTGTGCGCTCGAGACCTGGCGTCCAATCGTAGAGCGGGCGTGACTTGCCATTATCGAAGCGCACGCCGTTTGGTGCAGTGAGCAGCCCAGGACGCGTTGCTTGGCCGCGTACGCTGAGCGCCACGATGCCGTGCACGTTCGCTGGCGTGACCTCGCCCGGATCGCTGACGCCATCGCGGTTTTCGTCGCGCCACAAAGCTAAGCCGCCCAATTCCGCGCCGGTCAGTTCGCCGTCGCGATTATCGTCCAGCGCGCGCAGTGCTTCGAAGCCATCGTTCCAGAACACACTCCACGTGCGCGCGCCGATCAGATCGAAGCCTGAGCGGATATCGCCGCGCCATTCTGGATCCCAGACCAGCCAAGCCGCATCCGGCGTCAGCCAACCTTGTGCGCGCGCATCGCCGGTGCCGGCGAAGTCGAACGAGACGGGAGAGGCGTTGTCGATCAAGCGGTCGAATGGCGCATCGATGAGAGGCACGACGACCGGCGTGACATAGATGATCGGTTGGCTGGCGCCGAGGCGCTCACGCAAGCGTGCAACGCGGGCTTGATCACTCCGCGACTCTGCCAAGTGTGAAAGATGCTCCGCCGCTTCCGTGAGTACGGCGTGATCTTCCCATTCTGATTGCTCGGCTGCCAGTCGCGGCAAGCCGCGCTTGATGATGTGGCGTAACTCGCTCCGGGCAGCGTTTAGTCGGCCTTGGCGATCGAGCACATAAGCGTAGCCCAAGCGCGCGCGCAGATTGTTGCGGTCGAGTTGGAGTGCGCGTTGGTAATGGCCGCGCGCTGCTTCAAGCCGCGCAGCTGCCGCTTCACTGGCGGCTGCGCTAACGTCGCTTGGCACGATGGCCTGCGGGCCGAGTTGAAAATTGAGCGCTGCGCAGCGATCGTTCGGGCCGAAGGACTCCGGCGGATCGGGTTGCGGATAACGCATCGATCCGACCTCGGTGCAGAGAACGCTTCCAGCCTCGACGATTTGATTGTCTTCGCGCCGATAGGTGAAGCTTGCATCATTGCGCGCGTAAGCGAGAAGATTGAGCCGCGCCAACAACAGCTCGCGCTGCAACGGCTCCAGGCCATCCATGCTTGAAACATTGGCCAGCGCGCGATCGATCGGCGCCTCATAAACCGGTTGAGGCGGCGGAATGTAAGGGATCGCAGCTGTGCTCGCAGCCAAACCGATCCAGAACGCAATCGCCAAAACGCGGGCGCGCATAGGGAAATCTCCTCCCGACACCGGCCCCTCGAACGCCAACATGCGCTGCGTTGTGCGCGCCGTCTATGGCCAATTTTTCATAATCACGCGGGCGTGAGAAACGCGGCTCAAACCTTAACGGGCGGCGGATCGCGCCATTGGCATTCGGGGCCATTGGGATCGAACGGCGTGTCTGGCGCGTCGGGAAGCACGCGCTCGACATAGTGCTTTAGTTTGCGGATCACGGATGTCGCATCGCCCGCAGCGTGTTGCCACGGGATGAGTGGGCCGACGGTTAGATTGAAGGTCTTGCCGCGCTTGTTGAGCAATTCGTGGAAGAGTGTGATGTCTCGCAACTCGGCTGAGATTTTCGCGAAGCTGTGAAACCAAAATGAATAGGGCCCGCTCATGTGCACCGGCAGGATTGGCAGCTCATACTTGCGCGCGAGCGACGCCGCCGTCGGCATCCATTCAGGATCGGTCAGCAAACCATCGCGCATGCGCGCAAGCCTGCCCGCGGCAAAGATCGCGATCGGGCGGTTTTGTGCGAAGGCTTCGTCGGTCATTTTGAGCGTAACCCGCGTGCGCTCGCGCGTGCGTTTTGCGAGCACCCATTCAACCGGGATCAAAGCTTCATCGAAACGCGGGCAGACACGCAAGGCATCGGAGTTGGCGTAGAAGAGGATGTCAGGCCGGATGGCTTTCACGGCATCGTACATCGCTAAGCCATCGACGATGCCAGTTGGATGGTTGCAAAGTATCAGGAACGCGCCGTCCTTCGGCATGCGCTCCAACCCGCTCGTCTTCAGCTTCACTTCGAGCAGCTTTGAGATGTAATCCATCGCTTCGCCGCCACCCATCGGTTGGATAGCGTCGGCCATGCGGACGGCCTTGCGGTAGTTCAGGATGGTGTAGAGCACCGGCCGCAAAATCGGCCACGCCGCGCTGGACGAGAGCTTGGGCGCGCGCTCTTCTATCATCTCATCGACGATATGCTTGGCCGCCGCCGGGGCAGTTCGCGCTTGCGTAGGGGCGACGGCGTCCATCGGCGTCATTTGTTCTGTTCTCACGACTCGTTCGCAGCTTTAGGGAAGCACGGGCGCGTCCATCCCGCAAAGGGTGGCGCGGCTTGCTTGAGCGGTTCGAGTGGGCTTTTTTGCGGCGAAGTGACCATGACCACCCCTTTGGCGGCTTACCGCGCCCGCGTCGCGGCTGGCGATATCGCCGCCGATCCAAACCAGGCCGAAGCTGCGCTGCGGCTCGAAGCGCTGGCGGGTGAGCTTGGCGCTTGGAAGCCGGGCGGCTGGTTCTCGAAGTCCGAGCCGCCGCGCGGGCTATACATGTATGGTCCGGTCGGACGCGGGAAGTCGATGCTGCTCGACATTTTCTTCGAGACGGCGCCGATCGCAAAAAAGCGGCGTGTGCACTTTCATGAATTCATGCTGGCGCGTCACGCATTTCTCCGCGACGCGCGCGCCAATGCGGCGGGGCAGGATCAGCTCATCACGCAGGCCGCCAAACACGTCGCGGACGAAGCGCGGTTACTTTGCTTTGACGAACTGCAAGTCACCGATATTGCCGACGCGATGATCTTGGGCCGTTTGTTCGCGCGCTTGTTCGAAGAGGGTGTTGTTATCGTCGCGACATCGAACCGGCCGCCCGATGATCTCTACAAGAACGGACTCAACCGTCAGCTTTTTTTGCCGTTCATCGAACTGCTTAAGCAGAAGCTCGATGTTTTCGAACTTGCCGGTCCACACGATTATCGCTTGCGGCAACTAATGGCCGCGCCGGTTTGGTACGCACCACTTGGCCCTGCTGCCGATGAGGCGATGGACAATTCGTGGAAGCGGCTCACTGGCGGCGCGCAGCCGAAGGCGGTGACGCTCGATGTCAGTGGTCGCGCGCTGCGCGTTGATCGCGAAGCGGCGGGCGTGGCGCGGCTGACGTTCGATGAATTGTGCGCGCGGCCGCTTGGCGCTGCGGACTATCTGGAGATCGCCGAGCGCTTTCACACGGTGCTCTTGGAAAACATCCCAAAGCTCACGCCGTCCATGCGCGAAGAGGCGGCGCGTTTCCGGACGCTGATCGACGCACTTTACGAAGCTAAAGTGAAGCTCGTCGCCAGCGCTGAAGCCGAGCCGCAAAAGCTCTATCCGGATGGCGACCAGAGCTTCGAGTTCGAGCGCACCGCGTCACGATTGATGGAAATGCGCAGCGAAGCGTACCTAGCGCTGCCAAGACGGGACGCGGAGTGGAAGAGCGGGATTGTCAGCTAGGCTTGGCCGAGCCTCAGCGCATTCCGCAGGGCTATACGGTCTACTTTGCCCATGTGGTTGCGCGGTAGCGTTGCCAGTACGTGCATGTGGACTCGCTTGAAGGCGGGAAACATGGCTCTGATAACTGGCGCTTGCGCGTTTAATCCTTGGTCACTGGACTCGAGTGCGACGTGAACTTCATCTTCGCCCTGCGCATTCGGCGAGGCAATAACAGCGGCTCCAGTCACCGCGAACTTTCGTTCGAGCGCTTGCTCAAACGGTAGCGTCGAGTGCTTCTCGCCGTTGATGCTGATCACGTCGGTGACACGGCCGAGCAGCTCCAGGCGCCCGCTCGCTCGATCAATGCGGCCCAGATCGCCCGGCAAGAACCAATCACCCTGAAAGAAGCGCGCCGTCTCCTCAGGCGCTTCGAAGTAACCTCGAACATCGTGGTTGCGGAGCCGCACTTTGACCAGGCCCGCGTCACCGTCCGAAACGCCAGCGCCCGCTTCATCGACAATCTCAACTGTTCGATCCGCGCGTAGCTTGTGGAAGCGCAGGTCATCCGCCGTCTCAATAAACGTCGATGCGATCGTTCCCGCTTCGGTGGAGCCAAGTTCAATGTTGATGTTGCGGCTCAATTGAGTCTGCGCTCGCTGCACGAGCGTCCACGAAGGTGAACTGCCGACCAAGCCTATGCGGATATTGTCGTTGCGCTGAAACCCAAACGGCAATTGATCGAGGATCGCCGTCAAGAATGGCACAGTAACTTGCAACTGGTTGACTTGTTGGGTGACTAGCGGTTGAGCGAGGTTTCCGGTCTCGTCGAGAACCACGCAGCCACCACGATACCACGTCATGACGGGGCGGTTGTGGCCGGCGGAAGTCCACAATCCAATCGGGCCCATGAAGAGAACGCTGTTCTCGTCATTGCCAAAGAACCGGCCGAGATCGTCGGCGCGCGCAGCTTCTGCGGCGGCGTCGATCACGATTTTTTTGTACTGGCCGGTCGTGCCTGAGGTCAGCAAAATATGCCCGCCGCATGCGGCGTCCTTTGGCAAAATCGCTGTGTCGAGCGTTGGCGGCGCATCGTACGCGTTTGGTGGAATCGTGACGATGGGCGATCCGCAACGCGCAGCTGCGGCAGCGAACGCGGGCGGCGCTGTAGCGCCCGTAACTATTACCACCGCGCTTTCGCCTAGACGCAAATCTACAATCTGCTCTGGACTGCTCAGCACGATCGTATGCAGACCGATAGCTCGTGCAGCGATGGTCAGTAGCCAGCCGTCCAAAGATGCGGCGCCGATCAGCGCAAAAGATGCGGTCGTGGGTTTGACTTTCGCAAGATGCAATCGTGTCGCTTCGATGAGCAGCGCGAACGATCTATAGTTCAATCGCTGGCCGCCGATACTTAGAGCTGGAAGTTCGCCGTGCTTAATCGCCCTGTCGTAGAGCCTATGAATGAGCATCGCGCCGGTTCCTGAACTAGCGCCGCCGACGCGTCGGCGTGCCAAGAATCCCGCGCATGATTTCGCGCACGAGCGTGTTCATCATGCCTGATGCAACGCGCCCGCCTTGGCGCTCTACTGCGGTTGTGCGTGAGCCGCTGCTGCGGCTGCGCGTTGTGCTGCGAGAACCGGTCGAGCGCGACTTTTTCGCGGCTTCTTTTTCCTTCGCTTCGCGTTCTTCTTCACGCGCCTCTTCTCGTTCGAGTTGCTCGGCGCGTTTGCCGAGGATTTCGTGGGCGCTCTCGCGATCGATGGCTTTCTCATAGACGCGTCCCGCCGTGTTGGCGCGCATCAAGGTTTGGCGTTCAGCCAACAGGATCGGGCCGACATGTGAGTTAGGCGGCCGGATTTTCGTGCGAGCAACCGGCGTTGGCGCGCCTTTTTCGTCGAGCGTCGAGACAAGGGCCTCGCCAACGCCTAGCTCCTGAATCTCTTTCGCGACATCGACATTGGCGTTGGCGCGGAACGATTGCGCAGCGGCGCGGACGGCTTTTTGATCCGTTGGCGTGTAAGCGCGCAGCGCGTGCTGGAAGCGATTGCCGAGTTGGCTGAGCACGATCTCCGGAATGTCAGCTGGCGATTGCGTCACGAAATATATGCCGACGCCCTTGGAGCGGATCAGGCGCACGACCTGCTCGACCTTGTTGAGCAATTCCTTCGGTGCGTCGCGAAACAGCAAGTGCGCTTCGTCGAAGAAGAAGACGAGCTTCGGCTTATCGGCGTCGCCGACTTCCGGCAGCTCTTCCCAAAGCTCGCTCATCAGCCAGAGCAGGAACGCCGAATAGAGGCGGGGGCTTTGCACCAGCCGTTCTGACGCCAACACATGGATCGTGCCTTTGCCGTCCTCGCGCGTTTTCAGAAGCTCTTCTAGCTTGAAGGCGGGCTCGCCAAAGAAGCGGTCGGCGCCGTCCATTTCGAGCTGAAGCACTTTACGTTGGAGTGCAGCGATCGATTGCGGCGTGACCAGGCCATATTTTTTGCCGATGTCTTCGGCGTTTTCGGAGAGGTAGGTCAGCAGCGCGCGCAGGTCGTTCAAGTCGAGCAGCAGGCCTTCGTTCTTGCCTTCCTTGATCCAATCGTCGGCCAAGCGAAACGCGATCGTCAGCGCGCCTTCTTGCGCGTCCGTTGCTTCCAGACAGCGCCCGATCAGCACCGGCCCCATCTCGGTGACGGTCGTGCGCACCGGGTGGCCGAGTTCGCCATAGACGTCCCAAAACACGGCAGGCGCGGCCTGCGGCGTGATCGGCATGTTGATCTCGGTGGCGCGGGCGGTCGCCCAGCCGGGCGGCTCGGCATCCATGGCGGCGCAGCCCGAAAAGTCGCCTTTAATATCGGCGGCGAAAACATTGACGCCAGCGGCGGCGAATTGCTCGGCCAGCACTTGTAGCGTCACTGTCTTTCCGGTTCCCGTGGCGCCGGCAATGAGGCCGTGCCGGTTGGCGCGCTTCAGCGCCATGGATTGGATTCCTTCCGGGCTTGCACCGATTTCGATCGTAGACGCCATTCTGTGCGACTCCTTTGGCGCGCAACTTGGCCCATCGCGTTCGCCGGGCCAAGCCGGGCCTTGCGCCGCAGCGCCGCCCGCCGCAAAGCAGGCCGATGTCGAATAACAACGAAATCTCGATGCGCGGGGCGCTATGGATTGTCGCCGCCGGCGTGATCGCGGCCGGGCTCTACTTCCTGCGCGAGCCGCTGACGCAGTTCGCAATGGCGCTGATCCTTTGGCTCGCGATCGACGGCCTGGCCGACACTTTGAACCGGCGCATCCCGGCGATGCCGCGCTGGCTCGCCTTGCCGGTGGCGTTGGTTGTTGTTCTCTCGATTGTGGCGCTGATCAGCTTTGTCGTGATCGACAACATTGCCGGCATCATCGGCGACATCACACGCTACGAGTTCCGGCTGAACCAGGTGCTGAGCCAGCTCCACCAAGCCGTCGGCAGCCCAGGCCGCTCACCGACGGTCCGCGATCTGGTGGCGCAGTTCGATCCAGGGCGGCTAACGGGCGAGATCGGCGAGGGGATACAGAACGCGGCCTCGGCGGCGATCTTCACAATGATCTATCTGGGCTTTCTGTTTCCGGCCGCAGCGGTGATGTCGGATAAGCTCGATTACATCTTTCGTGGCAAAGGCCAGCGCGAGGGCGCGCGCGATGTGTTGGCGCGCATCAGGCTCTCGATGGAGCGCTATTTGTGGGTGCAGACAGTGATGAGCCTCATCATCACGGCGCTGACTTACGTTACGCTTGTGGTCATCGGGCTTGAGAACGCGCTGTTCTGGTCGTTCCTGATTTTCTTTCTCAACTACATCCCGACTATCGGATCGCTCGCTGCAGTGGTTCTCACAACCGCCGTTGCACTGGTGCAATTTCCGACTTTGCAGCCGGTGTTGATGGTGTTTGCGGGCGTGGGTACTTGGCAATTCGTGATCGGAAACTTCATTCAACCGCGCATGACAGGAGATTCATTAAATCTCTCCGCCGTCGTCGTGCTGCTCGCGTTGGCGATTTGGGGTTCGATGTGGGGCATCGTCGGCGCCTTTCTCGCGGCGCCGCTGACGGTGATGTTGATGATTGTATTGGCGCAATTTCCAACGACGCGGTGGATCGCAATTTTGCTTTCAGCCGACGGCAAGCCAACACCCGATACACCCCGTTTGAGTAAGTCCGAGTCCGGATCAAAATGATGTTGCGAATCGGCGACGAACATGTATCGCTAATGTGATGAACGTCGCCGGGGCTTGGGGCGTTTGGCAAAATGCCACCGCACTCGTTCCCAATCTCGGCACGCTCGAAACATCAGTTTGATGTTTCGTTCCGCACTCGTGGGCTCATTGGGGGGCTTCATTCGCGCGGCGCGAACCGTCTCATCGGACCAGGCCTCCGCGTGCGTCCCCCACCCAGCCTGCTGCGAGGCCTGCAGGCGCCGCCGAACAGCTTGTCCCCGTTCGGCGGCGCCGCCAATTTTGGGGCTGCGTTTTTCTTAGAGCTATCCGTTCGCGCAGATCGCCGTCGCGTTCTTCAGGTTGAAGTTAACGCTGGGGCGAGTAGGTTCCGCGCAAAATAAAGGAAACGCTCGCATGGACGCCGCTGCGCGCCAGGAACTCCCTGAAACCGCTGATCAATTCGTCGCTGATGTCGTCAAAGGGCCGTGGCCCGCCTTCCGCGCTAACGGGTCTGTCGATGCCGCCGCCGAGGCATTTTTGCGCGGCATGTATGACGATGCATCGCCCGACGAGATGGCCGATCTCTCCGCTGATGATTTAGCGGCGCTGTCGCATGACTTTTGGGTGTGGCGCGGCGAGCGCGACTGCGATGAGCAAAAAACGCGCATTCGTCGCGGTGTCGGCGCGGGCGGTCGTGAACTGGATCGCGACATCCTCGAGGTCGCAGGCCCGGACATGCCGTTCCTCGTCGACTCGGTGATGGGCGAACTGGCTGACCAAGGCATCTCGCCGCTCGCCATGTTTCACCCGCTCGCGCCGTCGTCCAAAGGCAAGGGCCGGGACTCGCTCATTCAAGTCCACCTGCCGCGCTTGCCGGTGCAGCGCGCCAAGGCGCTGCATGATGGCGTCCGCGAAACGCTCGCTGACGTACGTGTTGCAGTCGCTGATTACACCGCGATGCGTCAGCGCATGCTCGATGCGGCCGACGAATTGGAGCAAGCGAAGTCAAACGCTGCGCCAAGCGATGTCGCTGAAGCGGTAGCGCTGCTGCGCTGGCTGGCGGCGGAGAAGTTCACCTTCATCGGTGCGCGCGACTACAAATACATCCGCAACGAGCACGGCGCGATGACGCCGCACGAGCCGGACATCTTGGAAGACACCTGCCTCGGCATTCTCCGCGATGTCGAGCGCTACGTTCTGCGCACGTCAGCCGAGCCGATGGTGCTGACGCCAGAGCTAAAGCGCCTGGTTGCTGAACCGACGCCGCTGATCGTCGCGAAATCGACCTTGCGCGCGCGGGTGCACCGCCGCACCGCCGCCGATTATATCAGCGTGAAGCGCTACAATGATCAGGGCGAAGCCGTCGGTGAAATCCGCTTCGTTGGTTTGTTCACTAGCGAGTCTTTCACTGAGGCGACGCGCAACATTCCGATGTTGCGTCGCAAGGCCGAGTGGGTGCTGCACCAAACCGGTTTCGCGCCCGGCGGCCATAACGCCAAGACGATGCGTAAGATCATCGAGTATTATCCGCGTGAAGAGCTCTGGCAGATGTCGCGCGAGGAACTCCTCAACATTTCGCGCGGTATTCTTCATTTGCTCGATCGCCCGCGCGCGCGCGTGTTTATCCGCCGCGACCGCTTCAACCGTTTCGTGACAGCGCTCGCCTACATTCCGAAGGATCGCTACGACACGCGCATTCGCGAGCGCGTCGGCAACGCCATTGCGACGGCCTACGGCGGCGAAGTTGAGAGCTTCCAGCCGCAGCTTGGTGAAGGCCAATTGGCGCGCGTTGTCTTCGTGATCGGCGATATCGACAAAACCCGCCCAGAGCCCGATCCGCGCACGCTCGATGCCGCTGTCGCCGCGATCGCTCACACCTGGGACGATGCGTTCGAGCAAGAATTGATGCGCTCGCCGCTCTTCGATGCGGAGACGCGCGAAGAGGCGGCCGAGCGCTTCCATGGCGTTTACACCGCCGCCTATCGCGAGCGCTTCACTGTCGCTGAAGCGCTCGTCGACACCCGCGAAATCTTCTCAAGTTCTGCGCAAGATGTGATCCGTGCGCGTGCGTACCGGCGATCAAATGACGATCACAACATCATGCGCTGCAAGTTCTACGCGCGCGGCGATGTGCTCGCACTTTCGGCGACCGTGCCGATCCTCGAAAACATGGGTCTCTTCGTCGATTCCGAAGTGAATTATGAATTGCAACTCAAAGCGGGGCGTCTGCATCCGGCTGAGCGCATCTTCATCCATGACATCGAGTGCCGCTCTGCTGACGGCAAACCGATGGATCTCGAACGCGCGGGCCAACAATTCGAAGACGCGTTCGCTGCGGTCTGGACTGGCAAAGCCGAAAGCGATGGCTTCAATCGTCTGATCTTGGCGCTGTCGTGCTCATGGCGCGAAGCTGCACTGGTGCGCGCGCTCGCCCGTTATCGTCAGCAGACCGGCCTTGATCCGACGCAGGCCGTTCAAGAGCAAGCGCTTGCCAATAATCCCAAAATCGCCTCGCTCGTGCTGGCATTCTTCAAAGCGCGTTTCGATCCAAATCTGCCCGAGACGATGGAGACGCGCGAGATCCGCTCCACGAAGGTGGAGTTCATGATCGAGGCGGCCCTCAACGAGGTAGTCAGCCTCGACGAAGATCGCGCGCTGCGTCGCATTGCGCGCCTGGTTAAAGCCATTCGTCGCACCAATTATTATCAGCTCGGCGCCGATGGTCAGCCGAAGCCGTACATGTCGTTCAAGATCGACTCTCACGCTGTCGCCGATTTGCCGGCGCCAAAACCGTACCGCGAAATCTGGGTTGCCAGCCCGCAAGTCGAAGGCGTGCATCTGCGCTTCGGCCCGGTCGCGCGCGGCGGCCTGCGCTGGTCTGATCGCCGCGACGACTTCCGCACCGAAGTGCTTGATCTAGTCAAAGCGCAGCAAGTGAAGAACGCCATCATCGTGCCGGTTGGCGCGAAAGGCGGCTTCTTTCCGAAGCGCCTGCCTGCGCGCGGCGCGCCGGGTTTCCAGGAAGCAGGCATTGACGCGTACAAGACTTTCCTACGCGGCTTGCTCGACATCACCGACAACATCAAAGGCGACGACATCATCGCGCCGAAGAGTGTCGTGCGCTGGGACGATGACGATGCCTATCTCGTCGTCGCCGCCGATAAGGGTACAGCTACGTTCTCCGACATCGCCAACGGCATCAGCGCCGAATACGGCCACTGGCTGGGCGATGCATTCGCGAGCGGCGGCTCGGTCGGTTACGACCACAAGGCTATGGGCATCACCGCCAAGGGCGCGTGGGAAGCGGTGAAGCGCCACTTCCGCGAAATCGGCAAGGACATTCAAACGCAAGAGTTCACCGTCATCGGCGTCGGCGATATGTCAGGCGATGTGTTCGGCAACGGCATGCTGTTGTCGCGCAAAATCCGTCTGCAAGCCGCGTTCGATCACCGCGACATCTTTATCGATCCCAACCCGGGCGATTGCGAGAAAAACTGGATCGAACGCAAGCGGATGTTCGACACACCGCGCACGTCATGGGCTGACTACGATAAGAAGCTCATCTCCAAGGGCGGTGGCGTCTTCTCGCGCAGTGCAAAATCGATCGACGTGACGCCAGAGATCAAGGCGCTGACCGGTCTCGAAAAAGATTCCGTCACGCCAAGCGAACTCATGTCAGCGCTGTTGAAGAGCCCGTGCGAACTGATGTGGTTCGGCGGCATCGGCAATTACATTAAGGCGCGCTCTGAATCCCACGCTGACGTTGGCGACAAAGCCAATGACGGCATCCGCGTCGACGGCGAAGATGTCCGCGCGCAAGTCGTCGGCGAAGGCGCCAATCTTGGTGTCACACAAGCCGGCCGTATCGCGTTCGCGCGCCATGGCGGACGCATCAATACGGACGCAATCGACAACTCGGCCGGCGTTGATACCTCCGACCACGAGGTGAACATCAAGATTTTGCTAGGCGATGTCATTCGCGCAGGCGCCCTGAAAGCGGACGCGCGCGATAAGCTGCTCGAGTCGATGACTGACGAAGTCGGCACGCTCGTTCTGTGGGACAATTACGATCAAACCGGTGCTATCTCGATCGCACAGACGAGCGCAGCGAACGATCTCGATAGCCACGAACGCTTCATCCAGCGCTTGGAGTCCGAGGGCAAACTCAGTCGCCAAGTCGAAGGCCTGCCGGGAACAGTCGAGATCGCGGCGCTGCGCAGTGCGGGGCAGGGGTTGACGCGTCCGGAACTGGCGAAGCTCGTGGCTTACTCCAAGATCAATCTCTTCGACGCTCTTGTGGACTCCACCGTCCCGGACGATCCGGCGTTTGAGCAAGCCTTGCGCGATTACTTCCCGCGCGAGCTGCACAAGTTCGACGCGCAGATGAAGACGCACCGCCTGCGCCGCGAGATCATCGCAACGCAGCTCGCTGACGATCTCGTCAATCGCTGCGGGCCATCCTTCGTGGACCGCATCAAGGACATCTCGCGCACCCGTACGGTCACGGTGGCATGCGCCTTCGAAGCGGCGCGACGCATCTTCGATCTTGAGGCGATGGTCGATCGCATCAATGCGCTCGACAATAAGGTACCGGCTGCGGCGCAGATTGCTTTGCACCAGCGCGTCGGCGGTGCGCTGCGCCGGTCAACGACCTATCTCGCGCGTCACGCCGGTTTCGAAAGCGAGACACCGCCCAGCATTCTCGATGTCGTGCAGCGCTACAAGGCGTCGGTCGACGCGCAACGCACCAACATCGAGCATGATCTCAGCGCCATTGAACGCGAGCGTGTCGCCACCCGCCAACACGCGCTGGTGGAGATGGGCGCGCCGGAAGATCTGGCGAAGGAAGCGGCGTTGCTGTCGCCGCTAACGCTTTCGCTCGATGTCGCAGACATGGCGATCGCCACCAAGTGGCCGATCAATGAAGCCTCGATGTTGCATTGTGTGCTCGGCGCTGAACTCGGCCTCGATGCGCTCCGCGACGCTGCAACAACGATGAAGCTCGAACAGCACTGGGATCGCCTCGTCGTGCGCCGCGCCGCGCAGGATTTTGGCGACATTCAGCTGCGCTTAGCGGAAGCGGCGGCAGGCGCCATCGGCGCGCCGCCAAAAGGCGCTGACAACGCTTGGACGAGCGATGCAGTCCATTCGTGGCTAGCGTCGCTGGGTAAACCAGCGAGCCGCGCGCGCTCAGCGTTTGCGGATCTGAACAGTCAGGGATCGTGGACGTTCGCGAAGCTGATGCTGATCTCTGCTGAGTTCAACGGCTTGGCGTCAGCGGTGCGCTAAAGCGCTTCGATCAACTCTCGCAGCATCGCGTGTTCGCGCGCGGTTGCTGCGGGATTGTAGCGCACGCGCGGGTCCTCAGCGCGTTCGTCTTCGAAGGCGTGCGTTGCGTTCTCGAACAACACAATCTCAAGCGGCGCGCCGCGTGCGCGTTGGCGCTCAAGCGTCCGCCGTGTGGGGCCAACGATGTAATCGTTCTCAGCGACAATCGCGATCGAGCGTGGCGCGATGCGCCAATCACGCTGTCCGACATAAGTGCCGACACCGGCGTATGGATAGACGATCATCGCACCCGCCAAGCCTTGCAACGGCTCATCCGCCAAACCGCTCAGTCCCGTCGCGCGCTCCATCTCAGCGCCGCTGCGCAGCGAAAGCGAATCCATGATCGTCCAGCCGCCATGGCTCCAGCCGATCGCAACGATGCGGTCCGGATCGGCCCAAGGCTGTCGCCGCGCCCACGCGATCGAGGCGTAAAGATCGCCAGCGCGCTCACGGCCATGGAGCTGCATGCCGGTGCACACGGTGGCGATTGCGCTCGCCCGGCCAATGCGGCGTGGTGCGTAGGAGTCAATCTGGACCGCTACGGCGCCGGCACGCACCGCCGCTTCGGCGATGTCGTTCTGGAATGGGCGCATACCGCCGCAACCGTGCATCATCAACACGACAGGCGCGCGCTCCGCGCCTTCGGGTCGGGTTACCACGTAATGCTCTTCCAGCCGCTCGATCCGGCGCTCTAAGCTTTCGGCAAACGCTTGCGCGGGCATGAACACTCCAAGAATGAGCAAAGCGAGGGCGGCGGTAGCGCGCATCAATCGATCTTGGCTTGTGATCCGGGCGGCGGGAAGGCAGCGTATCAGCAATCGAGGTGACCCTGATGAATTTCCGTTCGCTTACCGTTCTAGCCGCTCTCATTGCGTTAGCCTCTTGCGCGCCTGCGCCCGAGCCGCCCACGGCTGAAGTCGCAGAGGAGCGCAGCGCTGAAGTCACCGCCGCCGTCGAGGCGCAGCGCGCACGCTTCGATGCCGCGCCGCCGGTGAGCGAGGCCGATCGCAACACGGCGTATCAATTTGAGTTTCCGGGCTTGTGGTCCGACCGTTTGCCGATGACCGCGTTTGAAGGCGAAGTCGTGCTGGTGGTGAATACCGCGTCGCGCTGCGGATTCACGCCGCAATATGAAGGCCTGCAAGCGATCTACGACGAATACAACGCGCGCGGGTTTGAAGTCGTCGGCGTGCCGGCCAATAACTTCAACGGCCAAGAGCCGGGCTCGGCGGAAGAGATCCAAGAGTTCTGCACGCTGAATTACGGCGTGACATTCCCGATGGCGGCAAAGACTGAAGTCATCGGCGAAGCGCGCCATCCGTTTTACGCGTGGGCGGAAACGCAACTTGGCCCGGACGCTGTGCCGGGCTGGAACTTCCACAAGCTGCTGATTGGCCGCGATGGACGGTTGATCGCGGCGTTCAACACGCGCGTTGAGCCGACAGCAGATGAAATCCGCGCGGCGATCGAAGCGGCGTTGGCTGTGCCGACTACGGCGACGCCGACGTCAGCGAATTAGATCACGCAAATTACGTCATTCCGGACGCGGCAGCGCGATCCGGAACCCAGGGGCCAAAAGCTCGTCGTTGGCCCCTAGGTTCCGGGTTCAATGCTTCGCATTGCCCCGGAATGACGAGAGCTAGTGGATTCGCGGTTTCGCTTCTAATGACGGAAGTGCCGCATGCCTGTGAACGCCATGGCGATCTCGGCTTCGTCTGCGGCTTTGATCACTTCCTCATCGCGGATCGAGCCGCCCGGTTGAACGACTGCCGTCGCGCCCGCTTGCACGGCTTGCAGCAAGCCATCGGGGAAGGGGAAGAACGCATCGGAGGCGCAGACGCTGCCGATTGTTTTCGGTTCGCGCCAGCCATTGGCGTGCGCCACGTCTTCGGCTTTTAGCCGCGCCACACGCGCTGAGTCCACGCGGCTCATCTGGCCCGCGCCGATGCCGACAGTGGCGCCGTCGCGCACGTAAACGATGGCGTTCGACTTCACATGCTTTCCGACCTTGAACGCAAAGATCATGTCGCGCACTTGCGCGTCAGTCGGCTTCTTCTTGGTGACGAACTTCAAATCCGCCGCGCCAATGCGGCCATTGTCGCGATTTTGAGCGAGGAAACCGCCGGCGACTGTCTTCACATAAAGCCCCGGCTTCGCCGGATCGGGCAGGCCGCCCGTCACCAGCAAGCGCAAATTCTTCTTCTTCGCAAACACCGCTACCGCATCTTCATCCGCTTCCGGCGCGATGACGACTTCGGTGAAAATCTCCGCGATTGCTTCGGCGGACGCTTTATCCAAGCGCCGGTTCAGCGCCACGATGCCACCGAATGCTGACGTGGAATCGCATTCGAGCGCGCGCTTATAGGCTTCGAGCAGATCGCCGCCCGTCGCCACGCCGCACGGATTGGCGTGCTTGATGATGGCGACTGCGGCACTTTCCTTCGGATCGAACTCGGCGACCAATTCGAACGCTGCGTCCGTATCGTTGAGATTGTTGTAGCTCAGCTCCTTGCCCTGCAGCTGCTTTGCCGTCGACACGCCGAAGCGATGTTCGCCGGTGACGTAGAACGCTGCACTCTGGTGCGGGTTTTCGCCGTAGCGCAAAGATTGGCGGAGCTTGCCGCCGAGCGAGCGGTACGCCGGCGCTTTGTCCTCAAGCTGGTTTGCGTACCATTCCGAGATCGCCGCATCGTATGCGCCGGTGCGCGCGAACGCTTTGGCGGAGAGCTTCTTGCGCAGCGCCAAAGTCGTGCCGCCGTGCGTCTTCGCTTCTTCGAGGATCGCGGCCATGTCGTCCGCGTCGGTCGCGACGGCGATGAAGCCGTAATTCTTTGCAGCCGCGCGGATCATCGCTGGGCCGCCAATGTCGATGTTTTCGATGCACGTCTCGAAATCGGCCCCGCGCGCCACCGTCGCTTCGAACGGATAGAGGTTCACATAAAGCACATCGAAGCCTTCGATGCCGTGCTCCTGCATCGCCTTGGTGTGCTCGGCATTATCGCGCAGCGCCAGCAGGCCGCCGTGCACTTTCGGGTGCAGCGTCTTCACGCGCCCGTCCATCATCTCAGGAAAACCGGTGACGGCGCTCACGTCCTGCACCTTCAATCCCGCATCCGCGATCGCTTTGTGCGTGCCGCCGGTGGAGACGAGTGCGGCGCCCAGGCCGGCCAACGCCTTGGCGTGGTCGATGAGACCGGTTTTGTCGGAAACCGAAATGAGTGCGCGCTTGATCGGCAGGATGTCAGTCATGGCCGCGCTTCTAGGGGATTCTCTCAGAAATGCGGAGTCAGGCGGTGATTCTGACGCAGGGGCGGGGTAGTAGTCCGTTCGATGCTGAAACTGCTCCGAAGCCTGTTGATGCCGCTCGCGAGGTTATCGCTTTCGGTCGCGGCGATCATATTCGCCTTTGCGGTCGCGACTGATCTGATTGGATCCGTTTCGCTGCCGCTCGATCGGCTCGCGGACCACGCCCTGGTCGGCATCGGCGGAGGAGCGTTTGCGGCATGCGTGCTGGTGGTTATCGCCGTGGTCTTTCACTTACTCATAGGAGTTAGAAGGGATGAGACCTAAGCCGCATCAATCCCCCCGCAACTCCGGATAAATCCACCAGAACGGAAACTCGGTCTCACCCAGCACCAGCGCCGCCACCTCCGGAAAGATGATCTCCGCGCGCACGCTATTGCCGAGCATAACCAGGCAGCGCTGACCGGCTTCCTCGCAGATCACCAGATTGCCGGTCCAATCGTTGTGGCCGCCTTTGGAGAAGTAGCGGCCGTTCGGGCCGTCCCAGGTTTCGCCGACGAGTGAGGCGGAGAGGTTGGTCGCTTCGCCGCGGGGATCGTGTGTGTTGTAGAACTGGATAGTCGGAAACTTCTGCGCCGTGCGGATCGGAAATTGCGCGCTGACCCATTCCGCTCGTGCGGCAGGCGAGAGACCTTCACCCGCAAACATGCCGCGCCACATACGCGCTTGATCTTCGATCGTCGTGTCCATCGAACCAGCAGCAGCGACGTTGTCGCGGCGATCGTGCGGCTCGAATGTGCCGTCCATGGCATAGCCGTCAGCGAGATTGCCGGCGAAATCGTCGCGCCATTGCATCGACGTGCGCGTCATGCCGAAGCGATCGAACACGCGCCGCTGCATTTCCGCGCCGACATCGAGGCCGAGTCCTTCTTCAAGCACTGTCTGCAAAATCCAGATGCCCTCGTTCGAATAGGCGTAGTGCTCGCCCGGCGTGAAGTGGAAGCGCAGGCGCCGATTCTCTTCGAGAAAGCGCATGTTTGCGAGGCCGCTGCGATGCGAGAGCAGGATGCGCGGCGTCAGCTGGCGCCAGCGCTCATCGCCGGCGAGATCGGTGTAGTCTTCGTATTCCGGCAGCGGACGCGGCAGATAGTCCGCGATCGAGCGATCGAGATCGAGCCGGCCTTCATCAACCAGCTGCATCACCATGTACGCAAACGCCGCCTTGGTGAGCGACGCGCCATACATGATCGTGTCGGTTTCAAGCGGCAGCCCGTTCTCGCGATTGCGATAGCCGTACGCGCCGACATGCTTGATTTCACCGCGTTCGATCACAGCGACGGCCATGCCGACAACTTGCTCGCGCGCCATCAAAGCTTCGATGCGCGCATCGAGCGCTTCGCCGCGCAATCGCGTGTCAGCAGGCAAAGGGGAGCTCACGCAGCTCGCGAGAGCTGCGGCGGCAATCAGAATAGCAAATCTCATTTTGTCCTCAGGGTCTGCGCCAGCTGATGAAGAAACATCCGAGCCCGCCGATGATCAGCGCAAAGCCCGGGATTAGAGCCCAACCAAACTTGGCCGGCACGAGCACCGCATTGGCGCCAACGAGATGCCACATGCGCCGGCCTTCCGGCACGGTCTCTGTGTATGCCGGCCCGCGCATGTCGGGGATGGAGATGGTTTGTTCGTCAGCGCGCGCGGGGTTGTCATCGAAGATGTCGTCGCTCTCTCCGGGCCGGACGACGCCGTAGGATTGGTAGGTGTAGTGCGTGGCCGCGCCGCCGCGATCGACCTGTGCGAGGCCGACAAGCGCGCCGCCCACCACCAAAGCTCCCAGCCCCGCATAGAGCCAGCGGCGCGTCGTCGAACGTGTATTGTGCTCGCGCTCTAGCAGGTGCTTGCGCACCGCTTCGATCTCGCGGAGCCGGTCGAGTTCGGCGGGGTAGAGGGCGGCGACCATGGCCTCGGTGTCGAGGCTGAACGCCTCCACTAGCCGCTGATAGACGTCCTCCGACGGAAACGATTTCCCGGTCTCGAGCTTCGACAAATAGGATTGCTCGATGCCCGCCTTGGCCGCGTCAGGCTGCGTCCACCCGAGTTCGGTGCGCCGGTTCTTGAGGTACTCGCCGAATTTCATGGCTCCAGTCATTGGCAGGAATGCCTTGAATACAACTGGAATAATCGGGAATAGGCAGGAATAGCCACGGTCGAGGCGATTACAACTTCTTTGGCCGACCGAATGACAGACCCGGTGGTGGCGGATCGCCAAACCGGTTGGCTGCAGGATTGCCCGGAATGCAACCGAGCCAAACAATTAGACCGATGATCACCAATGCGACGCACCCCATGATGGTGCCCGTGACGTCCGTTGGTAGCGCCGAAAAAGCCAGGGCAACGGCGCCAAGTTCTAGCGCAATCGGACCTAGCACCAACCAACCGGACCTTCCGATGTCGTGAAGGCGAGGCACGCAAGCGATGATTAGAACGATTTCGTTCACCGCGACCGTTCGATTACCAAAAAAAGCAATCGCGGCGTAGAGCGCGACGACAGCGCCAAGGGCGAGCCAAAACGTTGCGCGGTTCATGCGGCCGAGGGCCGGTTTAGGTTTTTCTTCGCTCACGCCCGCGTCAGCGCCCAGCGGATGCGGTTTGGTGGCGCGAGCCCATGTCCCATCGGATCAGCTTCGCCGGTCAACACGATCTGCAGCGACTCGCGCGGGGTTTGGCCGCCCCAGTAAATCGACGGCTCGACCGCGATATCCGGCGCGTCGGTGCGCAGCCGCCATTTCTGACCGCCCGGCGTTTCTAAGAGCGCGACATGGTGCTCGATCAGCCGCGCACGCACGTTGGGATGCAGATGGAAGCGCGCCACGAACGGCAGCGGATGCTTTGGGTTCGGGCTTTTCAGCCGCATCGGCCGGATCAACTCGTCGATGCCGCGCACATTGGTGCCTTCGGTGTCGATGAAGATGTAGCGCCGGTGCAGCAGGCCGAACTGCGCTTTGTAGCCGTCATGGCGCGCCTGCACCGTGACGCCGCTCTCGTCCTCCGAGCGACGCACATCGTCCAGCACTGGCCCCGACAAACGCGGACCACCCTTGCTGCGCCGATCATCCATCGCTGCGGAAAGCGCATCGCCGATGATTAGCGTCGAGTGACCATTGGTGGCGCGCGCCGCCATCCGCGCCGCCGGCTCCAGCTCGCGCGCAGCGCCGATATTGACGATCAGCCGTTCGCTCTCGCTCGATAACTCAAACGCCAGCGCACTCGCATGTGCGCGTTCGGCGTAGGAGAGGGGCGGCGCGGCGCCGACATCCATCAGCACACGCAGCGGCCCAGCCTCGATGCGCTGATAGCCGGTGTGTTGCGCGAACTGAAAGCCGCGCACTGGCGCATTCACGCGCGCGAGCACCGCATCGATGGTTGCTGCCGAGCCTTCTGATCCACCCTGAAAGCAACCAAGCCCGCCATCGCCCAAGCGCAACATGCGCAGCATGTTGGCGAGCTTTGGCAGCGTCTCGGTGATCAGCGGCGTCACTTCTTCGAACGCCTCAAGCGCGGTGACCATATCGCAGAGCGCTTCGGCCAAGCTCTCCGGCGCGCGCGAAAGGTGGCCGCCGTCGGGAAAGAATTGCTTGGCGCATGCTTCGATCAGCATTTCCTCGCCTTGCTCCGCGAGCCGCTCTGCTTCCGGAAAGCCAGCCGCGCCTGCGAGGATGAGTGCTGCACCGGCTTTGATCGAACCGAGATTGCGATCGCTCAATTCGCTTTGCGCCAGCATCAACAAGCGCGCTTGCCGCGCGACCGAACGCATCAGCGCTGCGCGTTTCTCCGGCGCGCCAATTTCGAACGCGGGCCGTCCCCAGCACAGCCAGGCAAACAAGCGCTCTGCCGTGAGTTCTGGATCCCAGGCGAGGTCATCCCACTCGCCATGCTCTTCGACCCACGCATCGATCAGATCAGCGATGAGCCGATGCGCAGACAGTCCGACAGCCGCCACATCCACGAGCCAGCTGAACGAATGCAGACGCGCGGTGAAATGGCGTGACGGATGCGATGGCAGCCAAGGGATCGCGTGCTCGCCCTGCAAACGCTCGGCTGCGATGCGCCAAATGCCGCGTCCGATCTCGCGTCCACGTTCGGCGTCGCCGACGCGCGGATCGTTGCCAAAGGCTTGGATGCGATCGGACGCAGCGTCGCCGAGGCGCATGCGATGAAACGGGTTAGCGCGCCAGTTGTCGCTCATCGGGGCCGGCCGTTGTTGCCGGCGAGGAGGGGAGACCGGCGTATTCAAGACGCGTCAGCCAGGCTGTCTGAGGCGTCTGATGTTGTCGCCATACGCACTCGCATCGCCGCCATACACGGCTGTGCCTGCAACGAGCGCCGTTGCGCCCGCAGCGATCACGCGCGGCGCAGTCTTGGCGTTCACGCCGCCGTCGACTTCGAGAATGATGTCGCGGCCGGTCGCATCGATTTTCTTTCTGAGCTTTTCGATCTTCGGCAACGCCGTCTCGATGAAACTCTGTCCGCCGAAGCCTGGATTGACGCTCATCACCAAAACCAGATCGATCAGATCGATGATCGGATCGATCACTTCCGCCGGTGTGCCGGGATTAAGCGAGACGCCCGCCTTCGCGCCAGTTGCGCGGATCGCTTGCAGCGTGCGGTGAATGTGCGGGCCGGCTTCGGGATGAACCGTGATGATGTCGGCGCCAGCATCGCGGAACGCTTGGATGTAGGGATCGACCGGCGCGATCATTAGGTGCACGTCGAACGGCAGCTTGCTGTGCGGGCGGATAGATTTGACCACGACAGGCCCGATCGAAATGTTCGGCACGAAGTGGCCGTCCATCACATCGACATGGATCATGTCGGCGCCGGCGGCCTCGACCGCGCGCACTTCCTCGCCCAGCTTGGAAAAATCTGCGGCCAGGATCGAAGGTGCAATGAGCGTGTGCGCCATGGGTTTGTGAGTAGCTGTCGGGGCGCTTTGGCGCAAGGCGCGGGACTCAGACCGGCGGCGCAATCGTCCAGGACGGCTGCCAACCGGGGCAAAACTGTGTCGCGAGCTGCTGCCAGGTTTGGTTGGCGTCGGGAGCGTTTGCCGCTTGGCTGTTTGCGAAATAGGTCTGATCTACGCGCGTCACCCTGAATGCCGTGCCGGGCGTCTGCTGATGTAAGATGATGTAGCCGCAATAGCGGTCAGCAAGCTCGAAGCGAGCGACTATGTCGAACGCAACGTAAACGCCTGACGCTGGTGCGTTTGGCGGGTTGTCGTAAACCGTAGTGCGCATGACACGACGCTCGACGACTGCGCCGACGTCACCGCGAAGCCGGTTATGGTCCGCCGCGTAAGCGTCAGCAGAACTGCTCGATTGCATGGCGTCAGTCATCATGGCGAACGCGCTGCCATAGTCGTCCGCATCGACCGCTTGCCAGTATGCCTCGCGTGCCGCTTCCGCTTGCGTCACCCGAGGATCGTCCGCCTGTGCAGAGGCCGACGCGACAAGCGCAAAGGTGGCGATGAGCGCTATCGCAAAAGTTCGCATCATCATTCTACTCTAGCACCAACCGCGCCGCATAGAACCCGTCCAAACCGCCGATTTCCGGCCAGTGTCCGGGATGTGTGCGCAAGTCTCCGGCTTTGGTGATGAACGCTTCGGCGCCCGGAATGATGTCGGCGGCGAACGGCTCACGGCGCCATCCATTTTTCAGCGCGTCCGCGACGACGCCTTGGCCTTCTTCCGGCTCGAGCGAGCACACGGCGTAGATCAGCGGCGCGCCGGGCTTCAGCAGTTTCGCCGCTGCCGCGACAAGCGCGCTCTGCAATTCAGCCAGCTGGCGCACATCGGTTGGCCGCCGCAACCACGCCACATCCGGATGACGCCGCAGCGTGCCGGTGGACGTGCATGGCGCATCGAGCAGAACAGCGTCGAACGGTTCAGCGGTGAACTTCAAAGCGTCGGCGCAGATCACTTCCGCTTCAAGCTTCGTGCGCGCCAAGTTTTCGCGCAGGCGTTTCAGCCGCGCTTCGGATTTATCAACTGCCGTCACCCGCGCGCCAGCCGCTGCAAGCTGCAGTGTCTTGCCGCCGGGCGCAGCACACAGATCAAGTACGCGCAGCCCCTGCACATCGCCGAGCAATCGCGCGGGCAGGGCGGCGGCTGCATCTTGCACCCACCATGCGCCGTCATCGAAGCCTGCAAGCTGATCGATAGGCGCATGGTCGCCGAGGCGAATGCTGCCGGTTGGCGTCACAACGCCAAATAAACGATGCGCCCATTCGTCGGCATCGCTTTTCACGCTTACATCGAGCGGCGCTTCGTTCAGTAGCGCCGCAGCAATCGCAGGCGCTGCATCGCCATAGGCGGCGCGCCAGCGTGTGTAGAGCCACGGCGGCAGATCAGCGCCTGGCGGTAACGCCGCCATCATCTCCGCCCCCTCGCGCGACACGCGCCGCAGCACCGCGTTCATCAGTTTCGCAAAGCCACGCGCTTTGCTGAGCTGATTGGCGGCTTCGACTGTCTCGCCGACCGCGGCGTGCGCAGGCGTGCCGAGCACCAGCAATTGCGTCGCGCCGATATGGAGCAGCGCGCGGGCGTGATTGGCTGTCTCCGGCAGCGGGCGCTCAAGCATCTGTGCAAGCACGGCGTTGACGCTGCCCAAGCGCCGCAAGCCTGCGGTTGCGAGCGCACGCGCAAAGGCGCGGTCACGGCCGGTAAGCGCCGCATAGCTTTGGGTTTGCTCAAGCGCGTCTTCGAGCGCGCGCCCGTCTTCGAGCACGGCGATCAGCAACTCTGCGGCGGCGATACGCGTGTTCACGGTGTTTCTTCTTCGATCACGACGCGTACACGGCTGTAGGATGCGAGCCGGATCGTCGCGCCACCGGCCGACATGGGCGTCGTGATGCGTACGACCGGTGCGAAATTGGCGTCAGGCATCAGGGCGAACCAAATCTGTCCTTCGGGGATGCGTCGTCGTCCCGCGTCGCGCTGCTCGTAACCTGCCACGGCGATGTACACCATGCGGCAGCGGAGCACTTCGCCCTCATAGCCCGCGTCGTCAAAGTCGCGGATTTGGCCGCCACTGAGTTCAATCAGATAGTGAAAGCGCCCGTCGAAGGTTGGATAGAGGCCGCTGCAGCGTCGGGTCTGGCCGACATCGATCGACATCGCAACCACGGTCGAAAGCGGATCGCGGGAGCGGCGGCGTTGCGCGTCGCTCGTCGGCGGCTCGCCCCAGAGGCGATAGTTCGGCGCGATCTCGGCAACCACTGCGCCGTCCTCGCCGACACGCATCGCGATGGTGCGGTGCTTGCGACTGTAATGGTGATCGAGATCATACCGCCGCCAACGTACCTCGCCGTTGACGATGGCGCCTGATGAGGACGCAACAAGGTTGGTGCGTTCGAACAGATCGAGCAGCCCACGCGAACGTAGCTGGGCGCGGATTTCATAATCCTCGTCCGAGACGTTCGCATCGACACTGATCCCGCCGAGCGGCACGAAGCCGAGGCCGACGCCGTCATAGGTCAACGTGAACCGATCCGCAGCAGCGGGGCTGGCGGCGAGGAACAACGTGATGATGGCTGCAAGGAGGGCGCGCATTTCGAGTGAGTGTAGCGTGCGCAGGCGCCATTTTCCAACGTCCCGCTGCTAGCCCCGCAGCAATCCCTGCATCGCGTGCGCGGCGCCGCTATCCGGGAAAGCGTCGCGCTCAAGCGCTGTGCTGGATACGCGCAGATGATCGGCCAACACGCCTTTGAACACCGCGCGCAGATCCGTTGTCGGCCGCAGGTCGCGGCCTTCGTGCAGTGCTCTCTGTGTTAGCCCAGGCCAGTCCGCCAGCACCCGTCCGCCACGCACGGCGCCGCCAGCGAGGAAGGCTGCCGCACCCGTTCCGTGATCGGTGCCGTTCGCGCCGTTTGGTGCAGCGGTGCGGCCGAACTCGGTGGCGATGACGACGACAGTGTTGGTCCAAGCCGGACCCATCTCCTGCTTGAATGCGTCGAGGCCGTCATCGAGTGAAGTGAGTGCACGCGCCAGCGGCCCTTGTTCGATGCCTTGATTGGCGTGCGTATCCCAGCCACCCATCTCCATAACCGCCGCGACCGGCCCGTCATCGCTCTTGAGGAAGCGCGCCGCGATCCGCGCTAAAGGCGCCAACGCACGCGCGCCGCCGCGCATGTCATCGGCGCCCGCATTCATGGCGATGCCATTGGCGCTCATTGCCGATTGCAGCGCGTTCGCCAGCGCCGGGTCGCGCGCTTCGTAAAGCGAGAGTAAGCGATCAATCGTGTCGGTTTGCACATCCGGCAGCGCAGAGGGCGACCATGTCGCCACCGGCGTTGAGCCGCGCAGGATCAGCGGCGCTTGCGCCGAAAGCGCCATGCCCATTTCCGGACGCGCTTGCGGCAACGCTCCAAGCGCCTTGTTGAGCCAGCCCTCGGTGCGCGCAAACGGCATGACTGCGCCTGTCTCCAGCACGTTCTGCGCATCGAAGTGTGAGCGTTCGCGGTAAGCGGTCGCGCAAGCATGGATGGGGAGGAGTTCACCGGCGCCATAGAGCGCATGCATCTTGGCGAGGTTCTTGTGCAGCCCGAACGTGGCGTCGAGCGGCAGCACCGCGTTGTCGCCGCTGGCAGACAGCGCTAGGCGTCCGCGCAAGCCCGCATAAGCGGGATCGCCGATCGGCGCGACGGCGGAGAGCCCGTCCATGCCGCCGCGCAGGATGATGATCAGCAGACGCTTATCTGTCGCTTGCGCTTGGCCGAACGCAAACACTGGGAAGGAGAGTGCAGCGCCAGCAGCGGCGCCGGCGAGGAGATGGCGGCGATTGAGCATGGCTTATCTCCGTTGCATTTCAGGCGCGCCGAACAAGAGCGCAAAACCCTGTTGCGGACTTTCCGCGCGGCGGATGGCGGTCGTGGTTTCGTCGCTCATGAGCGGGCCTAAGCACGCTTGGCCGATTTCGACAGGATCGACATCGGCGCGTGCGATGCGCTCTGCATAGGCTTGTGCGAACTCGATCCGCTTCATGACGAGATCGGCTGTCAGCCACGCGTCGGCGTGATCTGCCCAACCGTCAGGTCCTGGCGCTGAGTAGGGGCGCTGGCCCATAGCTGTAAGCGCGGCGATGCCGGCGCCAGGCGGCAATGCGCTGAGGTTCGCGGCGCGCAGCACGGTGAGCGCGTATTCTTCCGGTCGCTTGAACTTGGCGAACGGCGTCGCCCACGCTTCGGGGCTGTCGACCAAGGCTTCCATCGTTGCGCGCAGATTGCCGTCACTCTCGCGGAACGCGCGCTCAACGCGTGCGACGGCTGCCGGTGGTGGATCGTCGGCGATGTAGTGGCGGCAGAGTTTTGTAGCGATGAAGCGTGCGGTCGAAGCGTGGCGCGCTAGATCGCCGAGCGCTGCTTCGCCTTGTGCGATACCGTCTTGCGCATAGGTGCGGCCAAGCAATGTCTTGGCGCCGGGCTCGTGCGCGTTGACGTCGAACTCGAACAATTGCGCGCCGGTGCGTGTGGCGATTTGATCGCTGACGAGGTCGCGCAGGCGCGGGCGCTCATAGGTCCAGCCGGTAATGATGGCGGCGAGCGCTTGCACATCGGCCTGCGTGTAGCCGCCGTTTACGCCGAGCGTGTGCAGCTCAAGTATTTCACGTCCGAGATTTTCGTTTATGCCTGTGGGTCTGCCGCCGCCCGGCAATCGTCGTCCGCGATTTGGGTTTTGCCCGATGCGGCTATTGGGGCCGATTGAGAGCCAATTATCGAGATAGACGATCATGCCGGGATGCTTGGTCGAGGCGAGCAGCATGTCAGTGAAGCGCCCGCCAACGTGAGGCCGGATCGCCTCTTTCTCGAACGACGGCGGCAGCGCGACTGCGCCGGGCTTGGCCGCAGAGACGGTGAAGTGGTTGGACCAGAAATGGACCAGGCGCTCGTGCACCGGCCTTTCACTGATCAGCGCCGCTTCGACGCGTGCGGCCACGGCGCGGGTGGCGCGGTCGCGGAAGTTTTCGACGAAGTCCTCTTCGACCGAGAGCCGCTGCAGATCTTCTTGGCTGACGCCTTGCCGCTCAGCGCGCTCTTCGATCCGCCCCGCGTTGCCGCCGTTGAGGCGACGGCGTGTGAGCCAACGGCCAAAGGCGAGCAGATCGTCCTCTGCTGGCGGCAGCGCAGCGATCGGCGCTGGCAGCTCGGTTTGGCGACCGATTTGGGCTTTCACCCAACCGCGCGGATCGCCCGCGATGGTGCGTAATTCGCCCGGACGCGGGCCGAAGCCAAAGCGATGGGCGGCGAGGGCGGCGAGACTGAGATCAGGCATGAGCGCGTGCTCCTAGCCTAGTCTAACGCTAAGTCCGGCAGAGTCCGTCGCCAAAGCAAAAGGGACGCCCGAGGGCGCCCCTTTAAATCTTCGACAGGCTCGGCTTAAAGCGGGCGAACGTTGATTTCGGAGTTTGCCAGCGGCAACTCAATCATCATGCCGAGGCGTCCGGCGACGACATCGCTGAAGCCTGCAGCGCGCGCTTCGGAGACTTGCATCTGCGCGGCGACCTGGTTTTCCGCGCCGGTCAGCACAACCAAACCAGCATTGCCAGCTTGCGCTTGCGCTGCGACTTCGGCTGCTGTGGATGCCCCGGTATCGTGCATGCGCGCCATCGCTTCAGTTTGCGCGCCTTGCAACACGACGTCAGCGTTGAGCGCTGCTGGTGCGCCGACAACGCGTCCATCGCCGCCGACGACAAGCGAACGGCCGCGATAATCGAAGCGATAGCCAACGCGGCCAGCGAAGGCGTCGTCTTGCGTCGTGAAGGCGGAAACGACGAGGCCGTCAGCTTCGAACACGATGACCGAACGGCCCGGCTCAGGCGCAGGGCCCCAGGCTTGCAGGCCGCGATCCAGGCCGTCGAAGCCGGCAGCTTGGTTCAAGCCATCGACCATGCGTTGCGTGTCCGCAGGGCCATAAACAGCGAGCAATGCGTCATTGCGCGTGGCTGCGCCGAAGAGTTCGTCGAGATCGGCGGTTTGCTCGAAGCCCGCTTGCGTCAGCAACACCGCGCTCAAGCGATCGACTGGAATGCTGCGATCCGACAGCGCGCTTGCAGCGCCAGAGCCAGCGTCGACAACGAACAAGCGGCCCGCTGCAATCACTGCGAGGCAAGGCTGCGCACCTTGCGCGCCGCCGCAGACAACTGCGCGCAGTGCGGTGGTATTGAACAAATCTTCGTTCGCCGTAGCGCGTTGATCCGAGTACGCTTCATAGGCGCGCGCGATGGCTTCTTGGCCCTCTGGCGTTTGCGAGCCGAAGACCCAGCCGCCCCAGAACAGCCCAGAGAGCGTCACGAAGACGACTGAGGTTTTTCCGATGGCATTCATAATTCAGACCCCGTTTCCGAACGCGCTCCACGGCGCGTTGACGTAAACCCCGACCTAGCGTCACTAACCCAATCAATGATTCCCGCAAACTCGGTTAAGGAATGGTTTCCACAGGTTGTCGCTGTTTCTTCACCGAACCCGAAAAACACGGATGAATCAGAGATTTGCTTGATGCGAATTGGCAATGATGTTGGGCCAAATGGTTAACGCCGCGCGTCGTGTTCTTGTGTTCGACTCCGGTGTCGGCGGGTTGTCGGTGCTCGATGCGATCGTTGCGTCCGGCCACGCACTTGAGCTCGACTATGTCGCTGACAATGCGTGGCTGCCGTACGGTTTGAAATCGGATGCGCAACTACATGCGCGCGTGCCGGCCTTGCTGAGCGCTCTGGTCGCGCACTGGTCGCCTGAGATTGTTGTCATCGCCTGCAACACGGCGTCGACGATTGCGCTTGAGCAAGTGCGCGCTGCACTGCCTGTGCCGGTCGTCGGCGTGGTGCCGCCGATCAAGCCTGCGGCGGCGCTGACCAAGACCGGCGCGATCGGTTTGCTCGCAACACCCGCCACCGTGCGCCGCGCCTACACTGATGCGCTGATCGAGCAGTTCGCTCCCGATAAACGCGTTGTCCGGTTTGGCTCCACGGCGCTGGTGGAAGCGGCCGAGCAGAAGCTGCGTGGTGAAAAGCCAGCCCAATCTGCGATCACAGAAGCCATTGAGGGCCTGTTCGGGGCTACGGACGGCGCGGACATCGATGTCGTCGCGCTCGCCTGCACGCATTTTCCGTTGCTGGCCGAAGAGCTTGCCGACGCCGCGCCGCGTCACGTGACGTTGCTCGACAGTGGCGCGGCGATCGCGCGCCGTGTCGCTAATGTCTTGATCGCTGACGCGGGACAAGCGCGTGTGCATCGCGCTGGCTTCACCGACGCGAATGCGGCGCGCGCATTGTTCCCGGCGTTCCGCAAACGTGGGTTTGAAAACTTCGCCGCGATCGGCGACGAGCCCGCATTCAATGTTGCAGCGGTTACGTCCTAGCCGACGTGTCGTTTCGGAAACGCTTGCGCGTCGAAGCGCTGTAATGAAGCGCGCGCCGCATTGCGCTACAATGACGGTCGCGCAACGATTGCGCCAACAAAAGACGTTACTCACAATGGGGGAGGGATCATGGCCGGTGCTTTCGGCGACACGCCGCTTGGGCTGAGTTCTCAGATACTGAGTCTCTCTGGCGTGCTGACACGCAAGTTGCCGCTGAAGGTTCCGCGCTATCAACGTCCGTACACGTGGACCGAGCGCGAGGTGCGCCAACTGATCGAAGATTTGCGGCGCGCCTATAAGCGTGGCGCGACGTTTTACTTCATCGGCCAAATCGTGCTGGTGAAGAACCACGGCCGCCTCGAAATCTCTGACGGTCAGCAGCGGCTGGCGACGCTGTCGATGATCCTGGCTTACACGCGCGATCGTCTGCCGGGTCGCTCCAAACAATTTCAAACGCTGCTGATGGATGGCGAGCAACCGCGCTTGATGTTGCGCGAAGAAGATACCGGATTTTATCGCGGCTATGTGCAGGAGCCGGGGCGCATGGCCGAGATGGCGCGTCACGTCGAGACGGGTATCGACAGCAAAGATTTGCTCTGCGCCGCCGCGCGCACGATCGACATCGAATTGCGCGAGATTAGCGACCGCGAACTGGACGCGTTCATGTCCTATGTGGCGCGCTCGTGCACGCTCAACGTTGTTGACGCGGATGAGCGGGGATGCGCGCAAACGGTTTTCAATGCGCTGAATATGCGCGGTTCGCCGCTTTCTGGCGCGGATTTGATTAAGAGCGATTTGATCGAGAACTCGAAGCTCTCCGATTCCGAAGCCGATGCAGCGGCGCGGAAGTGGGAGCAGATCGAAGACATGTTCGAGCGCTCCGATTTTGCGCACTTGCTCTACATGATGCCGTTCCTGCTGACCGGCGAGCGCGTGCTGTCGCCGGGCGATTTGGCGTCCTTCCGTACGGCCATCGATCAAGCCGGTGGCGTGCGCACGTTCTTGTTCGATCAGCTGCCGCGTTACGCGCAAGCGCTGCGCGCGATCTATGCCGACGCGATCGATGTCGGCCCGGCAAGCGCTGATGTGAACCGGCGTGTGAAGCTGATGAAGCAAGTCGAGAAATGGGACTGGGCGCCGCCCGCCATTGCGTTCCTCGCTGAGCATTCCGGCGAACCCGAACGCGTGCGGCGTTTCTTCCAAGCGCTCGATCGCTTCGCCTTCGCCTGCGAACTCTCTGTTGTCGACGATCGTTTGCAAGATGGTCGCTACGCGCGCGCGGTGAAGAACACCGGCGATGACAAGGCGTTGTTCGGCCCCAAAGGTGCGCTTGAGCTTACTGAGAGTGAGCAGATGAAGTTCATTGAGACGCTGAACCGGTCGCGCAAACGCGATCGGCAGCGGCGGTTGTTGATGTTGCGCCTGGAAGCGGCGATGCCGAACGGCAGCCAGCTTGAGATGACCAACGACGTCACCGTCGAGCACATTCTGCCGAAGGCCGGCGGATCGTATTGGGATCCGTACTTTCCGGACAAAGCGATGCGCTTGGAAGCGGCGAACCTGCTCGGCAATTTGACGCTGATCACCGATGCGCAGAACACGGCTTGCGGAAACAAATCGTACCCGGACAAGCGCAAGGTGTTCTTCAATACGCCGAACGCGCCGATCCATTCGCTGACGCGCGATATCGCCGGCATCGAAGACTGGACCATGCGCGCCATCGAGGAGCGGCATGAGCGGCTGGTGCGCATCCTTTGTGAGGATTGGGGTCTGATCCGCGATTCTTCGAGCCAGGCGGCCTGAAACCGGCGGCGGAATTAACCCGCCGCTAACCAATGCCCCGCACTCCTTAACCTCGCATTCATGCTTGGGGCAAAGAGGGCGCCGATGTCGCTTCTGTATGCAGTCGTTTTTGCAAGCCGCTGCCGGTCTAACCACCATCGCATCGCGGTCGATGCGTTGCGCCATCTGCAGTCCGAGGATGCTACGGGCTGGCGCGACCTGCTGCTGCATCATCACGTCGATTACCTCGCGGGCGCGAAGGCGCCGGACGAAGTGTTCAAGGACTTCAAGAACCACGTTCTGCACGTGCGCGACAAAGATTGGGGTGGCGCAGTCGAGGCGTGTGAAGAATGGTATCGCCGCACCGTGCGCGCGCTTGAAGCGAAGGATTGGAAGCAAGCCGCGTGGTCCGCGGGCGTGCTCTCGCACTATTACGCCGATCCGATCCAACCCTTCCACACGCACCAAACCGAAGAAGAAGGCGTGATCCACCGCGCGGTGGAGTGGAGCTTTTCAAAGTCGTACAAAACCTTTCAGCACATCATCGAGAATGACCTAGGCGGCTATCCTAACATCAAAGTCCCGACCGGGGATAAGTGGCTTGCCGACATGGTGAAGGCCGGCGCCAAGGCGTCGAACCCGCATTATGAGACAGTGATCGAGCATTATAATTTCGCTGTCGGCGTGAAGGATCCGCCCGCGGGTCTCGACCAAGAGCTGAAGGACACAATCGCAGCGCTCGTCGGCCATGCTGTGATTGGCTTTGCGCGTATCTTGGATCGCGCGTTTGCGGAAGCGGCGGTCAAGCCGCCGAAGACGCTGCCGGGGCTTGATGCCTTCTTCGTAGCGCTTGATGCGCCGATCCAATCGGTGCTGAAGCTCATCGACGATGCCGCTTCGCGCAAAGAGGTCGAGGCGCAGTACGAAGAGTTTCGCCGCACTGGCAAAGTCCGCGCGACATTGGGCGAGGACGACAAGGTCGTGCGCGCTTTGTATGCGGCCGAGGTGATGAAGACGCCGCTCTCGTCGCTCGATGCGAAGTGGCCGCGCGAGATTGGCGCGCAAGCCGGGCAGGGCGCGCCTGCGCGCGCTGTGGCTAAGCCAAAGGCGAGCGCTGCACTGAAGCCCGCACCCGCGCCGAAGCCAACACCTGCGCCGAAGCCTGCGCCTGTCGCCGAGATCGAGCCGCCAGCGCCCGTCGCTGCTGCGCCGGTGCGCGAGGTGAAGCTGCCGCGTGAATTGCCTGAGGGCGCGCCGCTTCCGAAGAAAGAGAAGGTGCTGCCGAAGTTCATGCTGAGCGGCGATGCGCCGGTGGTGCAAGCGCCGTCGATTGGGCCGAAGACGGCCAAGCGCTTGGAAGCTGTCGGCGTGCGCACGGTGGCTGATCTGTTGCAACTCGATGCCGATCGGGCTGAGGAGCAAGTCGATGCGCGCCACATCTCTGCGCAAGTGATCCGCGATTGGCAGAGCCAAGCTTTGCTCGCGTGCACGGTGCCGGGCCTCAAGTCGCGCGAAGCGCAAGGCTTGGTCGCGTGCGGCGTCAACGATGCGGCGGCGTTGGCGAGCAAGGACGCGACTGAGTTGTGCGAGGCTGTCGCGCAATGGGGCTTGTCCGAAGAAGGCCAGCGCGCATGGGGCTCAGCGCCTGCGCCCAGCATCGACGATGTTGCGACTTGGATAGAACGCGCTAAGCGCGCTGCGCAAGCCGGTGCGACGAGTGTGGCGGCTTAGATACCCAGCATCGTCAGCACGATCGCTGCGATCAGCACGGGCATAATGAACGCCGTGAGGCCGCTGGCGACGATGCGGGCGGTCTTCACGACGCGGTGGCCTTTGATTGGCTTATCGTCGCGTGGCGCCAGCGCGAACTTGCACATGAACGCGAAGACGCCCGCCGTCGCCGCCACTGCCGCGCCTGCGATGGCACCCGCCATCAGCGACGCGATCGCCGAGAGGAACGCGATCAAGCCGAGGATGCCGTGGCCGCGGTTCATGACGTGCTTCACCAGCCGCTCGGCGCGGCCTGCGTCGAACGTCGCGAACGCCGCAGGCGAGAGCACGAACGAGAACAACATGATCCAACCGAGCGATGCGCCGGCAAGAACGATGGCGGTGGCTTGAGCGATAGGTTCCATGGGGTGCGCGTCTAGCATGAGTCGGGCGCGTGGCTGAGCGTTGCGGAGGTGCAATCATTCTTCGAACGGCGGCATCAAGTGTTCGATGCCGCCGAGCCGGTAAAGCCGCTTGAGATTGGCTTTTTCTTCATCGCTGTAAGCGGCGCGTTTGTGGGGGACGGGCGCGGACGCTCTCACCGGGTTTAGTCGCGGCTGCGGCGACGGCAGCGGTGTGCGTTCGATGACGAGCGGCTGACGGCGCGGGGTGCGCAATCGGCGCAGTTGTTCAACATAGCGCAATAGGCGCGACGCGCGCAGCAGCTTACCTGACGCGGCTGCGTCGGCGCTTTCAGTGATGAGCGCGTCGAACGGATCGTCCTGCTTTGCGTGCGTCGCGCGGCGGCTGTGGCACCAATGTTTTGGATTCATCTCTTGTCTTTCCTCAATCGTCATCCTGGGGCTTCGCGTAGCGAAGAGCCCAGGACCCAGGGGCTGTCAGCTGTGCGTTTGCCCCTGGGTCCTGGGCTCATCCGCCTACGCTCTGCGAGCTACGGCGAATGCCCCAGGATGACGGAGCGCGTGCGTTTTCATCGCCGCGCTTCGCATTGAAACGCGATCGGAGGGCGGGACGCTGAGCTGACGCGCTAAGGCGCCAAAAGTACAAGATGAGAGACTGCGCGTTTCGCTCAGCGTCCCCGCGATCTTGACGCTCGCGCAAGAGATGAGGAGCTGTTCACTCCAGGCCCTGTGCGCCAGCGGCGAGCGGGTCGATCCACCATCGAGCCCCGGACCGCGACGGTTTCAATCCCCGCCGCCTAATCTCGCTAATCGCGGTCCACATCACACCGGGCTGGATCCGTATGCCCCTCCGTTGATGCGGACGAGTGCATGATACGGGTGGTTTGGAGTGGGTCGGAAAAGTTTTGATCTATCCGCCAATCGTGAACGTCTAGACCGTCGCAAACGCTGCGCTCCCGATTGCAACAGCGCGATCTATCCTCTGATTAGCGCGCGCCCTCATCATGACGGAGCTAGCGAACTCGATAAGTTCATTGCTCTCGATCGCGGCAGTGCGTATTCGCGAAGCAGACGTTTGAGAGCACCCGTGCTATTTGAGTACGCCGGTCTTTTTCAGATGGGCAGCGTAGCGCCAGATTGCGAAGTTAAGGCCTGAGAAGAAAACTATCGCGCCCCAAGCAATAAAGTCAGGCGCAGGATCGGGTGGCCCAAACAATGCTGTGGAAATCGACTCGATTGCGACAATAAAAAACTCTAGCGCTAGAAGCGGCACCGCAACTGACCAGAGCCTGAGAAGCGCAACAATCTCCAACAAAGAAAGCGTGAATAGCGTCACCGTCACTACAATGTCGATCAAGGTCAGGTCATTCGCGTATGTACGGAATTCTGAAGCGGGCGGTGAACTGAAGACCGTAATGTATCCCCACAGCCCGAAAACCAAGCCGAACGCCTTCAGGACAATGATCGCCCATACTATGGGCGGTCGTGGTGACACGGCAGCCGGACCATTCATGGTCACGAACTAACACACACTGCGTGGCCCGCGAAGGCCCACAACGGGCCAGAAGCCGACATCACCGGTGACGATACCCCCATGCTGCAGCCGCACTGCCCGCGCCCGCGTGACGGGCGCCCCGCAGCCTGCTAAAGCGCCGTCAGAACAATAAGGGGCATCGACCCATGACTTACGCAGCGATTACCGGGTGGGGCAAATGTATGCCGCCGTCGGTTCTGACCAACGCCGACCTCTCCACTTTCCTCGACACCAATGACGAATGGATCGTCTCGCGCACCGGGATGAAGGAGCGGCGGATCAGCCATGTGAGTTCGGCTGAGATGGCGGTCGTCGCGGCCAAGCGCGCGCTGGCGTGCGCGGGGCTTGAGGCGAAGGACGTGGAGCTGATCGTTTATGGCAGCTGCTCGAACGACGAGCAGGTACCGAACACGGCGTCGGGCGTGCAAGCCGCGATCGGCGCCACGAAAGCCGCGTCGATGGACGTGAACACGGCGTGCACGAGCTTTCTCTATTCGCTCTCCACGGCGACTGCGATGATCCGCACCGGCGTGGTGAAGAATGCGATCGTGATTGGTGTCGAATGGATTTCGCCGTTCATGGATTGGGACAATCGCAATGTCGCGGTGTTGTTCGGCGATGGTTGTGCGGCGGTTGTTGTACAAGCCACGGACAAGCAAGAGGGCGTGCTCGGCGAACAGCTTGGCTGCCTCGCCGATGCGCGCCATACCTTGCGCGTGCGCGGCATGGGCACGGCCTACGTCAATCGCGGCGTGACGGCGGGCGACACGTATTGGGATTTTGACGGCCAGGAAATCTTTAAGCGCGCCGTGCAAGGCATGGTGCAGGCCAGCCAAGCCGTGATGGCCAAATGCGGCGTGACGCCGGACGACATCGATCTCGTCGTGCCGCACCAAGCCAACATGCGCATCATCGATGCCGTGGTGAGCCGCAGCGGCGTGCCAATGGATAAGGTGATGCTGACGGTCGAGCGCTATGGAAACATGAGTGCAGCAACTGTGCCGGTAGCGCTTGCGGAAGCGCTTGAAGAGGGGCGGGTGAAGCCGGGCGCGCTGGTGTTGATGCCAGCCTTTGGCGCGGGCCTCACCGTGTGTGCGCATCTGGTGCGCTGGGGCGAGCGCGTGACGCCGCTCGGCGAAAGCGATGCGAGCCTGCCGCCGACAAGCAAAACCGCGCTGCAAATGATCCAAGAGATCCGCGCCGGCAAAACCAACGCACAGGAACGCTCTGGGCCTGGGTTTAAGAGTCCGCAGTTCGTGGCTTAACGTAGACCCGGCGCCCAAGGGCAAGCCTGGGCGCCGGGTCTCGTTCGTTATCGCTTACGGCGTGCCGGCGAAGTCAGCCGCTGTGAGGCCTAGACCAGCGGCAAGCGTTGCGAACTGCACCGCAGCGCCACCACCGCTGCCGTCTGCATCGTAGTAGAGCGCACCGGTCGCCGGATCATAGATGATGAAATCGTTCGCATCGAGGGCAGCTGTGCCGGTCACGAATGAACCGGCTGACAGCGCGCCAATAGAGAGCGACGTAAAGATCGAAACGTCCAACGCGATCGTGTCGTCGGCGACGCTGTAGCCAATAATGTTATCGATGTTGCTCGCGCCGAGCGTTGTCGAAAACACGAAGACGTCTTGGTCATTGCCGCCGTAAAGCGTGTCCGACTGAAGCCCGCCATCGATCGTGTCCGCACCATTGCGTCCGTAGATCGTGTCGATGCCGTCTTCGCCAAGGATCAGATCGTTATCGTTGCCGCCGTCCAAGAGGTCGCCGCTGGAGCCGCCATTGATGGCGTCATTGCCGTCGCCGCCATAGATCGTGTCGTTGTCACCCTCGCCATAAAGCGTATCGGCGCCGGTGCGGCCATAGATCGTGTCTTCGTCGTTTCCGCCGTATATTGTGTCGTCATTGTTGCCGCCGTCGAGCAGATCGGAGCCGTCGCCGCCGGTCAGAGCGTCGTTGCCGTCGCCGCCATAGACGCTGTCGTCGCCGTCGCCTGAATCGATCGTGTCGGCGCCAGCGAAGCCTGAGAGGATGTTGGCGCCGGTATTGCCGGTGATCGTGTTGGCGAGGATGTTTCCAGCGCCGTTTAGATTGGCGCTGCCAGTAAAGGTTAGGTTCTCGACAAAGGCGCCGAGCGACGTTGTGATCGTCGATATAACGAGATCGGTTCCAGCGCCCGAACTCTCAAGCACTTGGTCGCCCGCGTTGTCGACATAATACGCATCGTCGCCGGCGCCGCCATACATGCTGTCGGCGCCAGCGTTGCCGAACATGTCGTCATTGCCTGCGCGGCCGTAGAGCGTGTCATCGCCGCTGCTGCCGTCGAGATAGTCGTTCTCGCTTCCGCCATCGAGAAAGTCGCTGTCATCGCCGCCGAAGAGGGAGTCGAAGCCGGCGCCGCCATAGATCGTATCGTTGCCGCCAAGGCCGTTTAGCGAGTCGTGCCCGAGCGCGCCGTTCAGCGTGTTGGCGCTGGCTGACCCGCTGATCGTATTGTTGAGATCGTTTCCCGTACCGTTGATGGCGCCGCCGGTGAGCGTCAGATTTTCAACGAACGCAGACAGCGTGTATGTCACCGCACTGTTGACGATGTCGACGCCGCCCGGAACGCCAGCATTTTCGATGACGACGTCGCCGACATTATCGACGCTGTACGTATCGTCGCCATCGCCGCCATACATGGTGTCAGCGCCATCGCCGCCATCGAGCGTGTCGAGGCCGACGCGGCCGTAGAGCGTGTCGGCGCCATCGCCGCCATAGAGCATGTCATCGTCTGCGCCGCCATCGATCAGGTCATTCTCTGATTCGCCGGAAATGTTGTCGTCGCCGCCGCCGCCGCTCAAGGTGTCCGTGCCGGCATCGCCAAAGATGTAGTCGTTTCCTGACGTGCCGACGATGCTGTCCGCTTCAGCGCCGGCGTAGAAATAGAACTCATCGTATCCGTCACCTTCCCAATTGATGAAGGTGAGGCTGGACAAATTGATGTTGAGCGGACCCACGGTAGGGGCGTTGATGATAACGGCTTCGTCGCCGTCAGTGCCCACGAATACCGCGTTGTAGGAAATGCCCGTGCCGAACTGCGAGGCGTCGATCGTAACGCTGGTGATCGGGAAGTTGAACTCGTTGTCGAAGAACTCAACGCGCTCGATGCTTGACAGGTTCGCGCTCGAAAAATCGAAGGATGACACGCCCGAGGTGATGACGATCCGCAGCGTGTCCGTGCCAGCGCCGCCGCTGTAGGTCTCCGCGGTCTCGATATCACCCTCGTTGACGACGAGTACGTCGTCGCCGTCACCGCCAAAGACTTGATCGAGTCCCGCGCCACCTGTCAGTATGTCAGCGCCGCCGAGGCCGTTCAGCGTGTCATCGCCGGCCAAGCCGTCAGCCGTTTCTGCAGTGCTGTCGCCGTTGAATGTGTCATTGCCACTCGTCGCACCGGGGCCTGGCGTCCACGTTCCCATGATCAGATCTCCTCAATCGAAGCGCGATCTAAGCGTCCATTTTGGGTTGCCGCAAACGAAGAAACGCGTTTCACGCGAATATTCAATTTGACAAACAAAAGCGCCCGGCGTTGAAGCCGGGCGCTTGCAGTGTTCGCGCGGCTTACGGGCCGCTGACGCCGATGATGTCTGCACTCGTTAGCGCCAGGCCCGCCGTTAGCGTTGCGATCTGAACAGCAGCGCCGCCGCCATTGCCGTCGCCGTCGTAGTAAAGTGCGCCGGTTGTCGGATCGTAGATGATGTAGTCGTCAGCATCGATCGCAGCTGCCCCAGTTACGAATGAGCCTGCGTTGAGCGTTCCAATGCTCAGCGATGTGAACGTCCCAACGCTGAGTTCGATCGAATCCGCTGCGACGTTGAAGTCACCGATCGTGTCGACGTTGCTACCGCCAGGCGCTGTGTTGAACACGAACGTATCGGCGTCATTGCCGCCGTATAGAGTGTCGTTGCCTAACCCGCCATTGAGGCGGTCGACGCCGTTTCGGCCATACAGCGTGTCATTGTCTGCACCGCCAACTAGCGTATCGTTGCCATTTCCGCCATCTAGGAGATCGCTCAGCGCTCCGCCGTCGACGTAGTCGTCACCGTCGCCGCCGTACAAATTATCGAGGCCGTTGTCGCCATAGAGCTGGTCGATCCCGCTCCGGCCGTAAAGCGTGTCGTCGTCGAGGCCGCCGGTGAGAAGGTCGTCGTCGTTGCCTCCGTCGAGTGTGTCATTGCCCTCGGAGCCGTTGATGGAGTCATTACCATCGCCGCCAAAGACCGTGTCGTTGCCGCCGTTGGCGTCGAACGTGTCTGCGCCGCCTAGGCCGGAGAGCGTATTGGCGAAATTGTTGCCGCCGATGAAGTTGGCGAGCGCGTTGCCGGTGCCAGTTACGGCTGCATCCCCGGACACGTAGAGGTTCTCGATGTAAGCGCCGAGCGCATACGAAACGGCGCTTGAATAGACGGAGTCCGTGCCAGCGCCGGCGCTCTCTGCGACGACATCGCTGGGGCTATCGACATAGTACGCATCGTCTCCAGCGCCACCATACATCGTGTCATTGCCAGCGCCGCCATCGAGATGGTCATTGCCGGCGCGGCCATAGAGCGTGTCTGCGTCGGCGCCGCTGAGCATGTAATCGGCATCGTTGCCGCCATCGAGAAGGTCAATGCCTTCGGCGCCGTACAATTCGTCCGCGCCATCGCCGCCATACAGTGTGTCATCGCCTAGAAGGCCGCGTAGCTCGTCGTCTCCAGCTTTGCCGTTGAGGATGTTGACGCCGGAATTGCCGTCGATACGGTTGGCGAGCTCATTGCCGGTGCCGTTGATAACCGCGCCTTCTTGCAAATAGAGCGCCTCCAATGCCGCGCCGAGTGTGCGGGTGACGTAGGAGAGCACGCTGTCATAGCCGCCCGACGGGCCGTTATCGATCGTCACATCCGCGGCGTCATGAACGTAATAGAGGTCGTTGCCATCGCCTCCATACATGGTGTCGTTGCCGAAGCCGCCATTGAGTATGTCGTCGCCGCCGCGGCCGTAGAGGGTGTCGGAATCGAAACCGCCGCCGCCATAGACATTGTCATTGTCGGCGCCGCCGTCGAGCAAGTCTGAGCCTTCGCCGCCATTGAGGCTGTCTTCGCCACCGCCACCATTCAGCGTGTCGTTGCCGTCATTGCCGTTGAGATCGTCGTACTGCGAGGCGCCCGTGACTGTGTCGGCGCCGACACCGAGTGAGACGACGATCTGGTCATTGCCGCCCCAGGTCGTGAAGGTCATGCCGGAGAGGTTCAAGTTTACGTCGCCGAGAACGTCGCCGGCGTAAATGATAAAGCGATCTGTCGCGGCTGAGCCGATGAGGTTTGCGCTGGTTGAAATGCCGGCGCCAAACGCAGCGACGCGGAACGTTGCTGTGATGACGCTTCCGGACGAGGGCAGATACTCGACGCGTTCGATGCTGGAAAACGTGCTCGACCAGAAGTCGAAGCTCTGTTCCGCCGTCACGCCGGTGAGGCGCAGCGTGTCGGTGTCGGCGCCGCCATTGTAGCTATCGCTTTCACCGCCGTGCGCTTCATCGACGACGATGATGTCATTGCCCGCGTCGCCATTGACGATGTCAGCGCCTACGCCGCCGGTCAGCGTATCGCCGCTACCGCCGCCGTTTAGCGTGTCGTTGCCCGCAAGGCCGTCAGCGATCTCGGCTGTGCCGTCGCCGGTGAAGGTATCAGCGCCGCTGGTTGCGCCTGGTCCTGGTGTCCAAGTCCCCATGAGAAGTCTCTCCTCGTGATCGCAGGCCTCGCTCTGTGATCTAACCGCCTCTTGCCTTGGTCCGCAACCGCACAAACCGGCGCGCAAAAAAGTTGAGCGCCCGGCAGTGTCGCCGGGCGCTCAGTGATTCGCTTTTGACACTCAGCCTGTCGCGCCTATGCGCCGCTGTAGCCGTAGAAGTCTGCGTTGGTGAGGCCCAGACCAGTCGCCAACGTTGCGATCTGAACGGCAGCGCCTGCGCCGCTGCCGTCGGCATCATAGTAGAGTGCGCCGGTGGCGGGATCATAGATGATGTAATCGTCGGCATCGAGCGCCGCTGTGCCAGTCACGAACGAACCGGCGTTCAGCGTCGTCAAATTGATCGATGTGAATGTCGCGACATTCAATTCGATGCGATCGTCAGCGACGTTGAAATCGACGATCGTATCGACATTGCCAGCGCCGGTGGCGGTGTTGAACACGAACACGTCCGCGTCATTGCCGCCATAGAGCGTGTCGTTGCCGAGGCCGCCGAAGATACGATCTTCGCCGTTGCGGCCATAGATCGTGTCGTTGCCGCTTTCGCCGTTAAGATAGTCGTTGTTGTTGCCTCCATCGACGAAGTCGTCGCCGTCTCCGCCTAAGGCGACATCGTTGCCATCGCCGCCATAAAGCGTGTCGGCATCGCCATAACCGTAGAGGCTGTCGTTACCGGTGCGGCCATAAAGCGTGTCATCGCCATCGCCGCCGCTCAAGAAGTCAGCGTCGTTGCCGCCGTCGAGTAAGTCGTTGCCTTCATCGCCGGTGAGGGTGTCGTCGCCATCGCCGCCATAGACGGTATCGTTGCCGACCTCGGCGTTCACGTTGTCAGCCCCGCCGAGGCCGGAGAGGACGTTGTCGAAATTGTTGCCGCTCAGGAAGTTGTCTAGCGCGTTGCCGGTGCCGGTTTGGTTGCCGGGGCCTTGCAGATAAAGCGCCTCGAAGTAAGCGCCGAGGGCGTAGTTGATGGTGGCGAAGACCGAGTCGTAGCCAGCACTCGCGCTCTCCGCCGCGACATCGCCGATGTTATCGACAGAATAAGTGTCGTCGCCCGCGCCGCCATACATCGCATCGGCGCCCAAGCCGCCGCCCACAAAGTCATTGCCGGCGCGACCGTAGAGGACGTCATTGCCATCGCCGCCATCTAGCGCGTCGTTATTGCTTCCACCGTCAAGGAGATCGGCATTGTCTCTGCCGTACAGCTGGTCTGCTCCGTCGCCGCCATAGAGGGTGTCGTCGCCGCCCCAACCTTGAATCACATCGTCACCGGCTTTGCCGTTCAGCACGTTCGCTGCATCGTTGCCCGCTATAACGTTGTTCAGTTCGTTGCCGGTGCCGTTGATGGCTGCGGCGCCGTCCATGACGAGCACTTCGAGTCCGGCGCCAAGAGTGCGCGTCACCGTGGAGTATACCGAGTCGTAACCGCCTAGCGCGCCGTTATCCGTGGTGATGTCGCCGACATCGTCGACGTAATACCGATCGTCGCCGTCGCCGCCATACATCGTGTCGGCCCCGGTCCCGCCATAGAGATCGTCATTGCCGCCGCGGCCATAGATCGTGTCAGCATCGGCTTCACCACGAAGCGTATCGTTATCGGCGCCGCCATCGATAAAATCGTTGCCGTCACCACCCTCGAGAGTGTCGTTGCCTGCTAGGCCGGTCAGCGTATCGGCTCCGGCAAGGCCCGACATGTAATCAATAAACGCCGTGCCGGTGACGGTGTCGGCGCCGTTGCCCATGCTGTAAGAGAATTGGTCGGAGCCGCTGAAGTCGACGAGATTCAGTCCCGAAAGGTTGAGCGTAACGCCGGTGTGGATGTCGGCGGCGTAGATGAGCAATACGTCAAGGAGCGAGGAGCCGACGATTGTGGACGTCAGCGAAACGCCGGCGCCAAGTTGATTGAACCGCAGGTATATCGACGCAGAATTACCGCTGGTCGAGCCGAACTCGATGCGCTCGATGCTGCTGATTGACGCCGTATAGAAATCGAAGTTTTGGGCGAAGTCGGTTCCGACGACGCGGATCGTGTCGGTATCGGCCCCGCCATTGAAGGCATCGGCGCCGTCAATCTCGTTGACGCCGACAATGAGAACGTCATTGCCTGCGTCACCATTGACGATATCGATGCCGTCGCCGCCGGTCAGGACATCGTCGCCGCCGCCGCCATTCAGTGTGTCGTTGCCCGCAAGGCCGTCAGCGATTTCGGCGGTGCCGTCGCCGGTGAATGTATCAGTGCCGGCTGTCGCGCCGGGTCCCGGTGTCCAAGTCCCCATGGAAGTTCTTCCTCGTGATCACAGCCTCGCGGGAGCGATCTAGGGCGCGCTGCCCGCTTTGCGCAACAGCCGTTACGCAATCTCACGCTTTTCTTTTTCGAAGCTGAGAGCGCGTCAGTCTTTGAGTTTCGCCATGATGACGCTGTCGCGAATGCCGAGGTGAGTCTTCCAATTTCCGCGCAAAACGCCTTCTCTTTGGAAGCCTGCGCGAAAGAAGAGAGAGATTGAGCTCGCATTATCCGGATCGATATCGGCGCTGATGCGATGCAGACCGAGCGCGTCGAATGCGTGCGCAATGACCAGGGTCACAGCTCGTGATGCGAGGCCGCGTCCGGCTGCGTCCGGACGCATGATGATGCCGATCTCGCCAACGCCCTCGCGCTCGATGAAGAGCCCGATGCGGCCCAGGGCCTCGCCACCGCTTTCAGTGATCGCCCAAACATGGGCACCTGGAAGGTCGAGCGTATCGCGGATGTAGTCTACGGTTTCCGAGACACTCTTATGTGCGGGGCTCGACCAATAGGTGTGCGTATGCGGATCGCCGTGCGCCGCGAATAGCGCTTCGGCGTCAGCGATTGCAAGCGGACGCAAAATCGCGCCGTGCGTGCTGAGGGTGGGGAGATCTGGCATCAGGTTGCGCGTGCGTGACGCAGATCGGCGGCGTTGTAAATCTGATCGCGCAAGTCGCGCGCAAAGGCTGCGCCATTAGCGCCGCGACGGTCGGGATATTGCACGACGTGGATGTGCTCGCGGCCCAATGCGTCGCGCACGGCGGCTTTGGCGGCGTCAGAAAGCTCGGCGCTTTCACGGCAGATGAACACGAGACCAGATGAGGAGCACGCTTTGGCGGCCTCGGCGATCTCCCACGCCACATGCTCACTCACGTCTGTTAAATCGATGATCGCGACATCGACGGCGGCGAGTGATGAGGTCACTGCGTCGCGCCAATGTGTATCAGACACGCGCACGATCGAAGCGCCGCGCGGCCCACGGCCTTTGCTGATGCGCTCCAGCAGTCGCGGCAAACGCGGATAGTCGTCGCGCTTGGAGGCGAACATAGCGCCGATCGGTCCGGCGAGTGCGGCGATCGCCATAATGATCAATGTCGCCACAATGAACGCCGCCATCGCGACGATGACGATGAGAATGAGCGCGAGACCTGACGCCAGCGCATTGCCGAACGCTTGACCGATGGCTTCGCCAAAATTGTCGGCAGTCGGCGTGAACGCTTCCGCCGCCGCTTGCGTCTCGTTCCATGATGATCGCGCGAAATAACCCAGCGCTGCTGTCACCGGTAGGAACACGATCCAGAACAAAGGCGCGAGGCGATTGCGCCGTTGTTCGAATGAAAGCCGCACGTCGCGGTCCTGTAGGGTGAGCGCGCTAACGCCATGTCGTGCAAGCTGATCGATCACGCGCGATGTTCGGAACGCCGCACCGCGTTCGGCTTGGAAGCGCCGGAGCCACATAACCTGGATGCGCTGCGGCGTCAGCGCTGCGCGCACGCTCGAAAAGGTCCAGCGTGCGATGATGGAAAAGAAGAACGCAAACACCAGCGCGATAGCGGCGATAGTCAAGCTGCTGGCGCGGTCGTCATCGCTGCTCGGCCCGAACGCCACATAGACCGCCCCGGCGGTCACTGCGACGGTGAAGAGCCAAGCCGGTAACGATGCGATGAAGGCAAAGAAATTGGCGACGCCGCGGTCGCGGCCGATGCGCTTGGCTATGCTCATGGCTTGTCCCCTTGGGGACAGGTTAGCGCATTTCAGTGCGCGGAGTCATTCCGGGCGTAGCGAAGCGAAGACCCGGAACCCAGGGCCGACACACAGCTTGTAGCCCTGGGTCCCGGCTCACGCTTCGCGTGTCCGGGATGACTAAACCTAAACTTCCACCTTAGCCCGCTCGCTCGCGCGCACCTTGACGCTTTCACTGCGCAGCTGGCCGCAGGCGGCGAGGATATCGCGCCCACGCGGGGTGCGGATGGGCGAAGAATAGCCAGCGCGGTTCAGCACTTCGGCGAAGGTCTCGATCGTCTCCCAATCCGAGCACTCGTAATTCGTGCCGGGCCAGGGATTGAACGGGATCAAATTGATCTTCGCCGGAATACCCGCCAGCAGCTTCACCAGCGCTTTCGCTTCCGGTAGCGAGTCGTTGACGCCCTTCAGCATGACGTACTCGAAGGTCACCCGCTTGGCGTTGTTGAGCGAAGGGTAAGTGCGGATCGCGGCGAACAGCTCTTCGAGATTGTACTTTTTGTTGAGCGGCACGAGTTGGTTGCGCAGCTCGTCATTGGTCGCGTGCAGCGAGATCGCCAGCATTGCGCCGGTGCGCTCGCCCAATTCCTGAATGCGCGGCGCAACGCCTGCGGTGCTCACGGTAATACGGCGGCGGCCGATCGAGATGCCGTCGCCATCCGAGATCACATTGATCGCGGTGTCGACGTGGTCGAGATTATAGAGCGGCTCGCCCATGCCCATGAACACGATGTTGGTGAGCTGGCGATCGCCATCATTGAGCGGGCGCTCTTGCGTCGGCCATTCGCCAAGCGAATCGCGCGCGATCATCACTTGTGTGACGATCTCGGCGGCGGTGAGATTGCGCACCAGCTTCTGCGTGCCGGTATGGCAGAAGGTGCAGTTCAGCGTGCAGCCGACTTGGCTTGAGACGCAGAGCGCACCGGCCTTTCCGACGCCCGGGATGAACACCGCTTCGGCTTCCGTTCCCGGACCCAAGCGAATGAGCCATTTGCGCGTGCCGTCGGTCGAGATTTGTTGCGTGACAATTTCGGGACGCGCCAAAGTGTAGCGCTCGGCGAGCGTCGCGCGGAGCTCCTTGGCGACGTTGGTCATCGCCGCAAAATCCGTCACACCGTAATGATAGATCCAGCGCCACAGCTGTTCGGCGCGCATCTTGGCCTTCTTGGCCTCGACGCCGACGGCGATGAGCTTCTCGGCAAGCTCCGCCTTGGTCAGGCCGGCGAGCGAAGGCTTGGTCATGATGAAGGGCGCTGTGGTCACGAGCCGGGTTATGGGGATGGGCGGCGCGCCGAGCAATCCCCAACACTGATTAGGCGCCTTGCGTCAGCGCTTGCCGGGGCAGTTTTGACAGCGTTAGGGTCGCGTCGGCCCCGTGTGGGGGAGGGAGAACGACATGCTAAGCTATAACGATCCGTACGGCGGCGATCCCAGCGCGGCGATTGCGGCGATGGGCCCGTTTATCGCGGTTTTCGCGATCGTCGGCCTCGCGCTGTTCATTTTCTACATCTTCCTCTGGTGGAAGATTTTCACGAAGGCAGGCTACAGCGGCGCGCTTTCGCTGATCAATCTCGCCGGTCTCATTCCGTTTATCGGCTGGATTGCACCGTTGGTCTTGTTCATCTGGTTCGCCTTCGCGAAGTGGCCAGCGCTGAATAACAATCAAACGCCGCAGGCTTAGCGCAACTTTCGCAGCGCATCCGTCATGTCCGGCGCAGGGCCGCCGGGCATGATGGGGCGGGCGGGGTAGCCGCCGTGGGCGAGCAGGCGGTCGTACATGACAAGTGCGCCGGCGAGACCGACATTGATGCAAAACTTGGTCGGGATTTTTACGACGTGCTTGCAGCGCGCTAGGAGTTCTGGCGACAGCGAGCCACGCTCGCGGCCGAGCACATAGGCGGCGGCTTGCGGATGCTGAAAGCGCGGAAGCTCCACTGCATCATCGGTAAGCTCGATGCCGACGAGAGCGCAGCCTTTGGGCAAGCGCATCGCGTCGAGCGTGTCGTACGGATAATACGGCATATGATCAAAGCTGCGCGAGGTGTCGCTATTGTACGCCTCGCGGACTTTCGGATGCGCGTTGATGGTGAAGAAAAAGCTCGCGCCGAAGGCATGCGACGTGCGCATCAGCGCGCCGAGATTCATCGGCTTCGACATCTCCTCTGCGCCAATACCGAAATAGCCCCGCATTAGCTGAGACCTTCGGAGAGGAGCGGGCACTCCGTACCCACCCAGCTATCAATTGGCCGGGCGTCGGTCAGCGCGCGCGCTGCGCCGCTTTCGTCGTCCCACGCGGCTTGGTCGACGAGATACTGCGTGCGCATCCAGTCGTAGCGTAGATAGGTGCAGACATGGCCCGCGGGCTCATCAGTGGCGCCGGGGCTCAAGACATAAGCGTATGCTTCCGTGCTCATCAGGTGACGCGAAGACACCAGGAAGCCGCGTCCCGTCGCATACGACGCGATCCACGCCGTCGCGACGAGCGCAACAATCCCGATTAGTATCCTAAGCAAGCTATCACCAGAAACGCGGCAACCAGCCGGCGCGGCGGCAGTTTTCGTATGGGCCGCCGGTAACGCCGGTGAGCGTGGCTTGGCCGCCACCGGTCGAGAGCGTCACGGAGCCGTTCGAGTACGAGCCGTCATTGCCCGGCAGTAGCCGATTGGTCTGGCCGCCTGCATAGACTTCAACCGCGCCCGCGATTTCGCGCAGGCTGAACTCTTTGTCTCCGGCGCAGCGATACGCGGTGCGTTCGCCTTCGCTGAAATTGTGGGAGACGCAAGCCGAGAGCGCGAGCGCGCTGGCGATAATGATGAGCTTCTTCATCTGGTCCTCAGTTCTGTAATTTAGCCGCGACGGCAATTGGTGTAGGGGCCGCCTTGGGCGCCGCCGAGCGCGCCATCGTCGGAATAGGAGACATAGCCGTTGCTATAGCGGCCAGCGCTGGTTGCGGGCAGCGTATACACCTGTCCGCCTGCAAACACCTCGGCTGCGCCTTGGCCGTTGATGCGCGCGCTATAAGCGGCGCCGCCGTCGCAGCGCCAGTCAGCGCGTGGACCGCCGGGCGTTGCGGTCGCGCATGCGGCGAGCGAGAGAAGGGCGGCGGCGAGCAAGAGCTTTTTCATCGGATCACCTGAAGGTTTTGACGTCGCGAAGGCCGGAGGATGTCGCGATTCCACGCTTCATCCCTTGTGAATTGAACGGTGCGGCGACATTACCCGCCGCGTCAACAGCGATGAGGCCGCCTTGGCCGCCTAGATCGCGGACATCGTCGATCACGGCTTGCGCAGCGTCTGCGAGGTTTGCGCTTGCGTAAGCGATGCGGGCGGAGACGTCCGCTGCTGCGTTCACGCGCATGAAATATTCGCCGAGGCCTGTGCAGGAAACCGCCGCGCGTGCATCGGCCCAGCACCCCGCGCCGATGATTGGCGTGTCGCCGACGCGGCCCGGCATTTTGCCCTGGATGCCGCCGGTCGACGTTGCAGCAGCGAGCCGACCTTTCCGGTCGCGCGCCACCGCGCCGATGGTGCCTGCGCCTGCGAGCCCGCTCGCGGCAGTTTTGTAATAGCTCTTCGGGTCTTCGACGCGGGCAAAGCCATTCGCGTCAGCAAACGCATCGGCGCCGGTTCCGGTAAGCAGAACGTGGCTCGTCTTCTCCATCACGCCGCGTGCGACGCGGATAGGGGAGAGAAAACCGCGCAGCGCAGCCACAGCGCCGGCCGCGCGCGTTTCGCCGTCCATCAAGGATGCGTCGAGTTCCACTTCGCCATCGCTATTCGGCGCTGAGCCTTTGCCCGCTTGATGGAGACCTGAGGCTTCCAGCGCCTCGGCCATCGCCGTCACCACATCAAGCGCGCTGTCGCCGCGCGCCAGCATCGCCGCGCCTTCTTCGAGAAGGCCCGCCATATGTTCTTCTTCCTGGCGATAGACGCGCTCAGCAATCGCGCCAGCGCCGCCGTGAAGGGCGAGGGCCCAAATCGTGCTCATGGGCGCGGGTATAGCTGCTTCGCGGAGCGTGGACACGTTCATTTGTCGTCAGATGGCGGGCTCCAAACCTCCTCCTCGAGGGAGGAGGTGGCCGCGGAGCGGCCGGAGGAGGTGCGCGCTCTGACATTGAAGAAGATGCCTCGCGAGGCTCATCCTCACCGCTTGAGGGCCACACCTCCTCAGTCAGCGCTGCGCGCTGACAGCTCCTCCATCGAGGAGGAGCGGTGGTTATGGATTTTGTGTCGGCGTCACATCGCGCGCGGCGCTGCCGCCGAACACCCCGTTCCGCCAGCCAACATAAAGCGCAATCAGTGTGGCCGTTGGGATGAAGCCATCGGCGAAGTCAGTAATGTCCACAAGCTCCCAGGCATTGACGAGCCCCGCCGGTCCCCAGAGCGCATAGAGCACCACGGTGCCGACGCCATCTGTGACGGTGCCGAAGATCGGTATGCGGCCGAAGGTGAAGTCGGCGATGTCGATGACGATCGAGAGCGCCAGGCGCCAGAAAAAGCCGGAGCGGGTCATGTGGCCTTCCATCGCGGCACGTTGCCGTGGCGGCTAGAATGCCCGAAAGAAGTCGCCGAAGCAAAGTCGAGGACGACCCATGAAAGCGCTGCTCAGCACCAAGATCGGCCCACCCGAAGCTCTTGAGTACACCGATGCGCCCGATCCGGTCGCGGGCGAGGGCGAGGTGGTGATCGCGGTGAAGGCGGCGGGTGTGAACTTCCCCGACGCGCTGATCATCGAAGATAAATATCAGTTCAAGCCCGAGCGCCCGTTCTCACCTGGCGGGGAAGTGGCGGGCGTGGTCGAAAGCGTTGGTCCTGGCGTGACCGGCGTAAAGGTTGGCCAACGTGTCATCGGCTCGTCGGGTTGGGGCGGCTATGCCGAGAAGATCAAACTTCCTGCGCAGCGCATCATGCCAATCCCGGACGCGATGCCGTTCGATGAAGCAAGCGCCTTCATCCTCACTTACGGCACCTCGTATTACGGCCTCAAGGATCGTGGCCTGCTGAAAGAAGGCGAGACGCTGCTCATCCTTGGCGCCGCTGGCGGCGTCGGCGTTGCGGCGATTGAACTTGGCAAAGCCATGGGCGCGCGCGTGATTGGCGCGGTGTCGAGCGAAGAGAAGGCCGCGTTCGCGCGCGAAGCCGGCGCTGACGGCACAGTGATCTATCCGCCGGGGGCGTTCGCCAAAGAGCAAAGCAAAGCGCTGGCGGAATCGTTCAAGACGGCGACGGGCGGCGGCGCAGATGTTGTCTATGACGCTGTGGGCGGCGATTATTGCGAACCGGCGCTGCGCGCGATGAATTGGAATAGTCGCTACCTGGTTATCGGTTTTCCGGCTGGCATTCCAACACCGCCGCTCAATCTGACGCTTTTGAAAAGCTCGTCGATCGTCGGCGTTTTCTGGGGCGCGAGCGTTGCGCGTGAGCCGAAGCTGCACGAAGGCAATGTGCGCGATCTTTTCAAGCTCTATGCCGATGGCAAGATCAAGCCGCGTATCTCGGCGCGCTATCCGTTGGCCGAAGGCGGCAAAGCGATCCGCGCGCTGATGGATCGCAAGGCGACCGGCAAGCTTGTCGTGACGATGGAATAATTCGCGCGCAGCCTGCATCCAGGCGGCCACGCGGCGGCGGTGTAGTGCCAGAACCGGCATGTGCCGCGAGAGAGGGGACATTTCGATGCAAAGACGTGGTTTCGTGGCGCTCGTCGCAGCTTTGGCGCTGGCCGCATGCGCGAGCGCGCCAGATGCGCCGAGTTTTAGTTCGGACCGCATCAGTATTGTGGCGCGCGGTTCCGGCCAGGATGTGATCTTCATTCCGGGTCTGAGCTCATCGCGCGACGTGTGGAACACGACGGCTGACGCGCTTGGCCCAGGCTACCGGGTGCACTTGGTGCAACTGAACGGCTTTGCTGGCGCGCCTGTGGGCGGTGCGGGCGAGGGGCCAGTTGCGGCGCCCGCAGCTGAGGAAATCGCACGTTATATTAGCGAAGCGGGACTGGAGCGCCCGGCCGTGATCGGCCACTCGATGGGCGGGTCAATCGGTATGATGCTCGCTGCACGCCATCCCGACGCAGTCGGCAAGCTGATGGTCGTCGACATGTTTCCGTTCATGGGCGCGATGTTCGGCGGTCCGAACGCGACGCGTGAACAGCTTATGCCGGTCGCAGATCAAATCCGCGCGGCGATGGTGGCGGCGCCGCAAGGCGTGGTTTCACCGCAAGTCGAAGCGACGATCGCGTCCATGGTGCGCACTGAAAGCGCGCGCGCAGATATCATCGAACATTCGCGCACAAGCGATAATACGGTCAGCGCCAACGCTTTCCACGAGCTAATCGTCACCGATCTGCGCCCAGAGCTTGCGAACATCGACGTGCCGTTCACCACGCTCTACGTCATCCCGCCACAAGCGCCGATCACGCCCGAGCAATACGACATGTTCATGCGCGCGAGCTACGCGAACATCCCACAAGCGCGCATCGTGAAGATCGATGACAGCTACCACTTCATCATGATCGATCAGTTCGATCGGTTTATGACTGAGGTGCGGACGTTTTTGGCGGAATAGGTTGCAGGTTGGAGCGCGGGCCTCCGGCCCGCATTCTGCTCGCGCTTTCAAATACACACAGAAGAGGCGGGCCGGAGGCCCGCGCTCCAACCTGCAAGTGCCGGTGTTCTTAGCGCCGCAAAAACCCCGCCAACACCTCGCACATCCAACGCGCCGCCGTCAGCGCGCTGATGCTGGCGACATCCAAGCTCGGATCGAACTCCGTCAGATCCACGCTCCGCACCTTCGGGTGTGCGCAAATCAGGCGCGTTGCATCGAAGAAATCTTGTGGGCTTACGCCGCCCGGCCGCGCTCCCGGCGCGCCCGGCATGTGAGCGCGCTCAATCACGTCGATATCGAAATCGACATGGATCACGTCGCACCGCGCGGCTAAGCGTGCGAGCGCGTTTTCCGCAATCGCCGCTAAACCTTGCGCCTTGCACGCAGCTGCGCTTGCGACATAGATGCCTGCGTTCTTCGCCTTCTCGTGCGCTTTCTTCGTGTTCGCGAACGGCAGCAGCCCGATCTGCGCGATGTGCGCGCCGGGGAGGCCGTCTTCGAGCAGCGCTTGAATCGGGTTGCCGTTGGTCAATCCGCAATCGGTGTCGCGCAAATCGAAATGAGCATCAAGCGTCAGCACGCCGACGCGCAGCAGGGTTTGATCAAGCGCATGGACGCAAGGTCGCGTCACCGCGTTGTTGCCGCCGAGCACGATGGTCAGCTCATGTGCTTGCGTCAGCGGCGCGAGCCGCTCGACGATTGGCACGAGCGCGTCTTTTGGCTCAAGCCGTTCGAGCGCGACATCGCCGTCGTCGAAAATCTTCAGCGGAGAAAGATCGGTTTCCGTCTCCAGATCATAGAAGCTCATCCGCTTGCATGCCGCGCGCACCGTCTCCGGCGCAAGATCGCAACGCCCCGGCGTGATCGAGCCTAAGCCCAAGGGCGCGCCGAGCAGTGCGACGCGTGCGCTCGCGTCCTGCGTCAGCAAATCGGCGGCGGAGAACCAGGAGCGGCAATCTGAGTCGGTCATTGTTCCTCTCTACGCTTCCCGGCCAAGTATGCGAAGCATGCGCCGAGCCGGGATCCCTAGTTCGGCTTGACGCTATAGCAGCAGCACTGCACCAGACATGGGTCCCGGATCGCCGCTGCGCGTTGTCCGGGAAACGGTGAGACGATGTGGGACACGCTCTGGGTTGACGCTAATCTGGCGACGATGCGCGAAGGCGGCGCGGCGTATGGCGCGATTGAGCGCGGCGCGGTGGCGGCCAAGGACGGCAAAATCGCCTGGGTCGGCCATGCCGACGATCTGCCGGGCCACGCGGTTGATCTGGCGCGCGAGGTGCGCCGTTGCGAGAACGCTTGGATCACGCCGGGCTTTGTCGATTGCCACACGCATCTCGTCTTCGGCGGCAATCGCGCGCGCGAATTCGAGATGCGGCTGCAGGGCAAGAGCTACGAAGAGATCGCGCGCGCGGGTGGCGGCATTGTTTCTACCGTGGCTGCTACACGCGCTGCGACGAAGGAAGAACTTATCGCCAGCGCCGCGAAGCGGCTCGCTGGTCTGACGCGCGAAGGCGTGACGACTGTCGAGATAAAATCCGGCTATGGCCTCGACCTCGAAGCCGAAATCAAGATGCTCGAAGCCGCCGGCGATCTCGCCAAGATCGGGAGTGTACGCGTGAAGCGCACGTTTCTTGGCCTTCACGCCTTGCCGCCCGAGTTCAAGGACGATCGCGCCGCCTACGTGCAACTCGTCGCCGACGTTATGATCCCTGCGATCGCGTCCGAAGGTCTGGCCGACGCCGTTGATGCGTTCTGCGAGAACATTGGTTTCACGGCAGAGGAGGTGGATTACGTCTTCTCCGCCGCGCTCGAAAACGGGCTCGCGGTAAAGCTCCACGCTGAACAACTCAGCAACCAGCATGGTGCAGCGCTCGCCGCGCGCTACAATGCGCTGAGCGCTGACCACCTCGAACATCTCGATGACGCGGGCATCGCTGCAATGGCGGCGAGCGGCGCGGTTGCTGTGCTGTTGCCGGGCGCGTTCTACTTTCTACGCGAAACCAAGCTGCCGCCGATCGACGCGATGCGCGCGGCTGGCGTTCGCATGGCTGTCGCCAGCGATTGCAATCCCGGCACGTCGCCGATGACCTCGCCGCTCGCCGCGCTCAACATGGCGTGCACATTCTTCCGCCTGACGCCCGAAGAAGCGCTCGCCGGCATCACGCGCGAAGGCGCGCGGGCGTTGGGCATGTTGGATGATGTCGGCACGCTCGAGGTTGGCAAGGCTTGCGATCTCGCAGTGTGGGACGTCGGATCACCTGCGGAGCTGAGCTATTGGCTTGGCGCGCCGTTGTTACGCGAGCGTGTAGTGGCGGGGCAGGTGGACGCTTCAGCGAACACGCGCTAACACGCCCGCAAATAGGGAGCTTTTGCATGAACCCGCGTCACGACGCATCGCGCGTGATCCGCGCGCCGCGTGGAACAGAGTTGAGCTGCAAGAGCTGGCTCACGGAAGCGGCGCTGCGGATGCTGATGAACAATCTCGATCCCGATGTCGCTGAGCATCCGGAGGAGTTGGTCGTGTATGGCGGCATCGGGCGCGCGGCGCGCGATTGGGTGGCGTACGACAAGATTGTCGAAACGCTGCGCCGTCTTGAAGACGACGAAACGCTGCTCGTGCAATCGGGTAAGCCGGTGGGTGTGTTCAAGACGCACGCCGATGCGCCGCGTGTGTTGCTTGCTAACTCAAACCTCGTGCCGAAGTGGGCGACGTGGGAGCACTTTGACGAACTCGATCGCAAAGGTCTGATGATGTACGGCCAGATGACGGCCGGGTCGTGGATCTATATCGGCACGCAAGGAATCGTGCAGGGCACGTACGAGACCTTCGCCGAAATGGGCCGCAAGCATTTTGGCGGTGATTGGACGGGCAAATGGGTGCTGACCGCCGGTCTCGGCGGCATGGGCGGCGCGCAGCCGCTGGCGGCGGTGATGGCGGGCGCGTGTTGCTTGGCGATCGAGTGCCAAAGCGATCGCATCGATAAGCGTTTGCAGACGCGCTATCTCGATCAGCGTGCTGAAACGCTGGATCAGGCGCTCGCCATGATCAACGAGGCGTGCGCGAAGGGCGAGGCGATCTCTGTTGGCTTGCTCGGTAACGCCGCTGAAATTTTACCGGAGATGGTCAAGCGCGGCATTCGCCCTGACGCTGTGACGGATCAAACATCGGCGCACGATCCGGTGAATGGCTATTTGCCGGCGGGCTGGAGCGTTGAGCGCTGGGTGCAGACGCGCGCGCAGAATCCGGAAGCCGTCGCGGAAGCGGCGCGTGCTTCGATGGCGGTGCACGTGCGCGCGATGTTGGAGTGGCACAAGGCGGGCGTTCCGGTTGTCGATTATGGCAACAACATTCGCCAAGTCGCGAAAGACGAGGGCGTTGAGGATGCGTTCGCGTATCCGGGTTTCGTGCCCGCCTATGTGCGGCCGCTCTTCTGCCGTGGCATCGGCCCGTTCCGTTGGGCGGCGTTGACCGGCAACGAAGACGATATCGCCAAGACCGATGCGAAGGTCAAAGAACTCATCCCAAACGACGCGCATCTGCATCGTTGGCTCGACATGGCGAAGGAGCGCATCGCGTTCCAAGGCTTGCCGGCGCGGATTTGCTGGGTTGGGTTGGGTCAGCGTCATCGTTTGGGTTTGGCGTTCAATGAAATGGTGGCGCGCGGTGAGATCGGGCCGCTTGTGATTGGTCGCGATCACTTGGACTCTGGTTCAGTTGCGTCGCCGAACCGCGAGACCGAGCGCATGAAAGATGGCAGTGACGCGGTCAGCGATTGGCCGTTGCTCAATGCTCTGCTCAACACGGCAGGCGGTGCGACATGGGTGTCGCTGCATCATGGCGGCGGCGTCGGCATGGGCTATTCGCAGCACTCTGGCGTTGTCATCGTCTGCGATGGCACCGAAGCGGCGAGCAAGCGGATAGCGCGCGTGCTTTGGAACGATCCAGGCACAGGCGTCATGCGCCACGCTGATGCTGGCTACCAGGATGCGATTGCGTGCGCGAAAGAGCAGAGGCTCGATCTGCCGTCGATCAGCTAGCAGCCCAACGGATCCATCATCCAGCCGAGCAACTCGCCGCTGGCGCCACGCACTTCCGGCGCTTCGTAGCATTCGCCGCCGGGATTCTCGCCGGGGCCGCGCACGAAGATCGCTGCGTGGTCCGTCGCGACGAGCAGCGATTCACTGCGGGGCCCAAAGCTCGCAACTTGTGGCGCAGCGCCTTGCGAAACGCTGCAATCAAATCCGCCACCATCCGACGCGAGACGGACGAGCACACTTTCATCTGCTTGCACGCCGGCGTAGCTCACCCAACGGGACTCCGGCGAGCGCGCGATACAGGCGTCGATCTGCGGCATTAGTGCAATGAGCTGGTAGTCCCAACGCATCGCGGCGCAACCTTCGTACTGGCGTTCGCCATAACTGATTGCCGCCCGCATCGGATAGGGGATGTTGTCTTGCGTGCATGGCGCGTCGGTGAGGTCGAGCGTGAGTTCGCCGGCCGTGAGCCGATAGCCGCTCTCTGTCGTTTGCGGCGGTGTCCATGTTTCCGCGACTTCAACAGGCTCTGCGCCATCGTCCACACCGAACGAGATCGCCTGCGCGGCAGGGTCGGCAGTGAACCGCCAGTTCTCTCCGTTAGCGATGATTGCGCCGAACGGCAGTACGCGTTCGCCCGGGTCGGGCACGTCTTGCGAACTCTCGGTGCTCGGTCCGCAAGCGGCGACAATCAGCGCTATTGCTACGATCAGAATACGCATCGTTTTCTCCCTCACGAAGCAAACACTGCCAATACGACGCCAAGCACGATCAGCACTTGCGCCGCAACGTACGTCCACCACACCATCGGCGCTGTGATACGGCGCGCAGGCGCATCCGCAGACAAGCGGAAAAGCTCCGCTGACAACACGAAATCGCTGACCAGAAATGAGGCGGCGCCGATCATCGCGGGCCAACCAGCCCACGGCATCCACATCGCCATGCAGGCCATGCCGGTGATCGCGATTGCGTAAGGCACGACGCCGATCGCCATCCAGCCGAGCTTCGGTCCCATCCAGATCAAGAAGCCAATCGAAGTCGCAACGACCAGCGCGATCGCAGCGTAGCGTGGCCAAAGCGGAGAATTGTCGCCGGAGAAAAACCAGATGCCGAAGAAGATCAGGAAATAGAGCAGCTGCGCGATCAGGAAGGAGAGGATGCCGAGCGATAGCGTCCCGTTCTTGTTTTCGAGCGCCAGAAAGAGGTCGCCGAAAGCGGACGCGGCCAAAGCGAGCACGAGCGGGAAGGGCGCGCCTGCCGTCACGAACGCCGTAGTCATTGCGCCCATGAAAAGCGTCTTCACGCCGGCGCGGAGCAGCGTCTTCGGCCGGTCCAGAAATACTGTCCCATAAGCGGCTGCGGCCCCGAGGCTTAACGCCATCAGCGCCCAAAAAACAAAATCGAACTCCATCCCCATCGTTTTTGTCTTTCGATTCTGGCGCCGTTCAGGTGACACTCATACCCTGGAGTCTGGGACTTAGGGGAGAGTTGATGATGGCGTCCACGATTTGGCGCTTAAAGATGCTGGCGGCCGCATCGGTCGCGGCTTTGCTCGCGGCGTGCGCCACGCCGCCGCCGACACTAGAAGAACTGGAGGCTCAAGCATGGGTCGCGGCTCAACGCCAAGACTCGCCGTTCTCCTATGAAGAGTATCTGCGCCAGTATGGCGATTGGCCGAACGCGCAGGGAGCGCGGCTTCGAATCGAGAGCTTGATGCGTGAAGAGCGCGCGGCATGGTCGCGCGCGCGTCAGATCGATACCGAAGACGCGTACAACAGCTATCTCAGCAATTACCCGTGGGGCGCCGATGTCGGCCGCGCTGACCAACGCCGCGCCGAACTCGCTGCGCCGCGTCTAGCCGCCGAAGAACGCGCGGCGTGGTCTGAGGCGGCGCGCATCGATCGCATTGAGGCCTATGAGCGCTTTCTCAATGCGTGGCCGGATGGCCCGAACTCCGAGGACGCACGTGATCGCCTCGATTATTTGTGGACGACGGACGAGGGCGCTTGGGTGCGGACGCAGCGCCTGAACTCTCCCGGCGGCTACGCCGACTTCCTGCGCGCCTATCCGCGTTCGCCGTATGCGATCAATGCGCGTGCGGCGCTCGATGCCTTCCAACGCGAAGATGATTACGCCTGGGATCGCGCCCGCCGCAGCAATTCGATACGCGACCTGGAACGCTATCTGCGCGATTTTCCGGACGGCTACCATCGCCGTGACGCCGAGCGTTCGATCAATCAAATCCGTCGCGATGACCGCGGCGCTTACGAGCGCGCCGTAGGCTTCGACACGATCGATGCATACGAGAATTATCGTCGCTCATGGCCGGATGGTGATTATCGCAGCGAAGCCTCGCGTCGCATTGATCAGTTGCGCCAAGCGCAGACGACGCCGCCGCAACGCCCGCCTGCGCCGCCTGTGGTGCAGCCACCACCGCCAGCGCCGCCCGTGACGCCGCGCCCGCCACGCCCACGGCCGCCTGTGGTGCAACCGCCTTCGCCGCCATCTCCACCAGCGCCGCCTGTTTCGCCGCCGCGTCCACCGCGTCCGCAGCCGCCCGTGGTTCAACCACCGCCGCCGCCACCTCCGCCGGTGGCGCCGCCACCGCCACCGCCACCGCCACCGCCACCCCTAGTGGCGCCGCCTACGCCTGCGCCGGAGCCGGAAGAGGAACCACGGCAAGAGGACCCGGCGACCGCAGCGCCGAACTGACGTTGCGCGAGATTGCGCTCACGCGCGCCGCCGGTATGAAAGCCAGCGGCGCGCGTGTTTGTTTGCGTCCAACAAAGTTTGAAGTGGGAGAAAACGATGCGTCTTTCGTCGGATATCGCGGCTGTCGTAACCGGCGGCGCGTCGGGTTTGGGCAAAGCGACGGTTGCGAAGCTGCGCGCCGAAGGCGTGAAGGTTGCGATCTTCGACCGTGACGAAGATCGCGGCAATGCAACGGCCGCTGAACTCGGCGCCACGTTCTGCAAGGTCGACGTCACCAGCGATGAAAGCGTCGATGCAGGCTTCGCCGCAGCACGCGCCGCCAATGGTCAAGAGCGCATTTTAGTGAATTGCGCCGGCATCGGATCGGCGATGAAAACCGCTAGCCGCTCGCGCGACACCGGCGAGATCAAGCATTTCCCGCTCAACATTTTCGAACTGACTATTCAGATCAATTTGATCGGCACGTTTCGCTGCGTTGCGAAATCTGCAGCCGGCATGTTGACGCTTGAGCCGCTCGAAGGCGGCGGACGTGGCGCCATGGTGATGACGGCGTCGGTCGCGGCTGAAGACGGTCAAATGGGGCAAGCGGCTTATTCGGCATCGAAGGGCGGCGTTGTCGGCATGACGCTGCCTATCGCTCGCGATCTCTCGGGCGAGGGCATTCGCATCAACACGATCCTGCCGGGCATCTTCGAAACCCCTTTAATGATGGGCGCTCCGGAGAAAGTGAAGGAAGCGTTGGCGGCGTCGGTGCCGTTCCCGAAGCGTCTCGGTCTGCCGGAAGAATACGCCTCGCTCGCGTTCGAAATGATTCGAAATCCGTACTTCAACGGCGAAGACGTGCGCATCGACGGCGCGATTCGTATGGGCCTGCGCTGAGCGGAACCGCTCTTTTCCCCGTAAACAGAGGTTTTTCGGCGACACCGCGGGTCGGGTCGCCGCTAAAACCCCTGTAAATCAGCTTTTTTGCGTTGCGACTCAGGGTCCTCCAGTGCAGAGAATCCGCCGCAAACGTCGAAAAGCCCCATTTTTCGGGCTTTTTGGCGTATCTCAAGTGAGGCGCGGTCACGCTCCATCAAGAATTGAGTGGCATTACTCGACGTGCCGCAGGTGACAAGGGTCATTAGAAACCCAGCATTACCGGCGGTTTCGTTGAGTTTAACGCAAGACAACCTTTGAAGAGGGAATAGCAAGATGGCCCGCAAGGCAGCAAAAAAAGCACCGAAAGCAAAAAAGGCTCCGGCTAAGAAGGCTCCGGCCCGCAAGTCGGCGAAGAAGGCCGCTCCGGCCCCGGCGAAGGCCGTGAAGGTCACGGCAGTTGCCGGCAAGACCGTCACCGCGAGCGCTCTGCTCCAAGCAATCGCCGACCACATGGGCGTCAAGAAGTCGGAAGCCAAGACGATGGTCGAGGGCTACACCGACGTTGTGAAGGCCTACGTGCTCAAGGGCGCGAAGGTGAAGATCGGCGATATCGGCATGATCATGGTCCGCGCTCGCAAAGCCCGCATGGGCCGCAACCCGCAAACGGGTGAGCCGGTGAAGATCAAGGCGTCGAAGAAGCTGGCGTTCCGTCAGTCCGCCGTGATGAAGGCGCAAGTGATGGGCGGCCGCTAAGGCGCTCACGCGAAGCAAATGAATTGACCCTTCGGGGTTGTCGAGCGGCCGGCGCACTACGAAGCGCCGGCCGTTTTCGTTTGGCGCCCGCGCATCATGCTTGATCCACCAAGCGCCGCGCTCTATGTGGGCCTGCGTTCAACCACGAAAGGCGAGAGGCACATGGATATCCGCTGAGCAAACCCGTTTGTTTTGCCCGCAAGGATTCCGCATGCCCGCCATATCTGTTTCCAATTTGAGCTGGTCCACGCCTGATGGACGGACGCTCTTTTCCAATCTTGATCTAAGCTTTGTCGCTGAGCGCACTGGTCTCGTCGGCCGCAATGGCGTCGGCAAGACGACGTTGCTGAGAATCATCGCTGGCGAGCTCGCGCCGCTGAGCGGGTCCGTTTCCGTCAGCGGTCATATTGCTGTGCTGCGCCAAGCTGTGCAGGTGCGCGAAGGCGAGGCCATCGCCGATCTCTTCGCAGTGCGCGATGCGCTAGAGTTGCTCGCTCGCGCCGACGCGGGGGAGGCAAGCGAAGTCGACCTCGCTGCTGCCGACTGGACGATGGAGGCGCGCATGAGCGCAGCACTCGCGCGTACCGGGCTTGAAGCAGGGGCGAACACGCCGCTGGCTGCGCTCTCCGGCGGTCAACGCACACGTGCTGCATTGGCTGCGCTCGTGTTCGCCGAACCGGATTTCCTACTGCTTGATGAGCCCACCAACAATCTCGACCGCGAAGGCCGAACCGCCGTCGCTGAACTGCTCGCCGATTGGCGCGTTGGCGCCATCGTCATCAGCCACGATCGCGGCTTGCTTGATACGATGGACGCGATCGTCGAGATGACGACCCTCGGCGCGCGGCGTTATGGCGGTAATTGGACCGCCTATCGCGAACGCAAAGCGCTTGAGCTTGCCGCCGCCGAGCACGACCTCGCCGATGCCGAAAAGCGCATGGACCAGGTTGCGCGTTCAGTGCAGAAAACTGCTGAGCGCAAAGCTCGCAAGGATTCCGTCGGTAAACGTAAAGCCGCGCGTGGCGATATGCCCAAAATCCTGATCGGCGCGCGCAAGCGTCAGGCCGAAAACACCAGCGGCGAAAACGACCGGCTGGCGGAGCGTCTTCGAGGCGAAACGGAAGCCGACGTCGCCGCTGCGCGCGAGCGCATCGAGATTTTGCAATCACTTTCGTTCACGCTTCCCTCGACGCACCTGCCGGCAGGTAAGCAAGTTCTCATCGCCGATCAGCTGATCGCTGGCTACGAGCCCGCAAAGTCCATCATTCGCAATCTTTCATTCTCTATCGTTGGCCCTGAGCGCGTTGCCATCACTGGGGCTAATGGCTCGGGCAAGACCACGTTGCTCAAGGTCATCACTGGGGAGCTAACGCCTCAGAGCGGTGAGCTGCGTGTGCTCGCGCCGTACGCATTTTTCGATCAGGGTGTTAGCCTGCTCGATCATCAGACTTCGGTGCTGGAGAATTTCCGCCGACTCAATCCAGAGGCCGCCGACAACGCGTGCCGCGCAGCACTCGCACGCTTCATGTTTCGCACCGATGCAGCGCTTCAAATCGTAGGCACTCTGAGCGGCGGGCAAGTTCTGCGCGCCGGACTGGCATGTGTGCTCGGTGGTGACCTGCCGCCACCGTTGCTCATTCTCGATGAGCCCACCAACCATCTCGACATCGACTCGATCGAGTCGATAGAGGCGGCCCTCGCAGCATATGATGGTGCGCTACTGATCGTGAGCCACGATGAGCGTTTCCTTGACCGGATTGGCGTCACGCGGCGTATCGCGCTGGGTCAAGCGTGAGCCGAATTACCGCGCCTCACTCACGCGTAGAGCGTCTGGCGGCCGTTTTTGCTTGCAGGTTCGCATGACACGCTGGAAAGAATAGCGAACTAACGGGACCGATAACGGCATGACGCTTTTGGACACACAGAGACTTCAATCTGTCGGCTGGCAGGGTTTTCTGGATTACGATTATTTGCTGACGTCGCTGTCGCTGTTGCTGCTCGCGACTGCGCTAGGGGCGCTGATCGCGTTTCACCCGACCACGGCGCGCAATGTTGATACGAAAGCAGAAGCCGAGCTCCCAAAAGCGCTGATCATGTACGCGCTCATCGGCGCGATGGTGGGCGAGATCGTGCTGGAATATGGCATGGTCGTCGGCTTCATCATCTTTGGTCTCGGCGGCCTGATGCGGTTTCGCACCGACACTGAAAACACCCGCGACACCGGCCGTATCATTATCGTGACATTGCTTGGCCTGATCAGCGGCTTGAACCTTCCGCATTTCGCGGTACTCGCGGCGTTGTTCGCTTGGGCTCTGATTTATGTGTTCGACGGCCATCCGGTGTGCAGCGTCGAAGTCAAAGAGATACCCAAAGGCAAGGTGCGCGAAGCGGCGGCGGCGTATCGCCAAGTGCTCACCGAAAATCGCTGTAAGGTCATCAGTGAGAACAAGTCATTCTCAAAAAGTCGTGTCGATTTTGTCTTCCGGGCGCCGCGGATGTTTAAGCAGGCAGACCTTCACAACGCGCTCTGCAACAACGTCACACCGGAATTGCGCGGCGAGATTGATTGGGAGATCGAGTAGGCGCTGCTGTTAGGTCGGCTATGCGGGGATAGGAGCGCTCTATGACGCTGGTTTCGTTCGCTTGGCTAATGTTGGTGCTTATTCATGCGGCGCCAGCGGCAGCGGCTTTCTCTCCCCGTTTGCGCCAGCGCCTTTACGGCGTCAAGGAAACGCCGACACTCTCGATTATGCTCGCTCATCGCGGCGCATTGTTTCTCGCCGTCGCAGCGGTGTGTGGATATGCAGCTTTCAACGTGGCGGGGCGACCAGCAGCTGCGCTTGTCGCCGGAATCAGCGTCCTCAGCTATCTTCTGATTTACGCGCTTTCCGGTTCGCCAAAGGGTGCATTGCGCACGGTAGCTATTGCTGATGTGATTGCGTTGCCACCTCTAGCGTATGTGATCGCCGACGTGTTTGCGGTGCTCTAGCTCCGAGCGTTTCTCGCCGTCACCGTTTCGCCGTTCATGCCCCAATTATCTGTCTCGACTTCGTCGATGATGACGACGGTTGTGGCTGGGTTCTTGTTGAGCACGCGCTGCAATAACTCCGTCGCCCCTTTGACAAGCTCGGCTTTCTGCTCCGCCGTGGCGCCGGTCTTGGTGATTTTGATGTTGACGTAAGGCATGGCTCAAAATCCTGCGACAGGGTGGGGAATGTAGGGCGCTTCCAGCTGCGCGATCTCATCGGCGGTAAGCGTGATGTCGATCGCGGCGATGGAATCGTTCAGCTGCTCAAGCTTGGTCGCCCCGACGATTGGCGCGGTGACAGCGGGCTTGGCCAAAAGCCACGCCAGCGCAATTTGCGCGCGCGGCAGAGCGCGGGAGCTTGCGATTGCGCCGACCGCGTCGATCACAGCGGCGTCGGCATCGAAAGTCTTCTTGTAGAGATATTGCCCGAAGCGATCCGTTTCGCTGCGCTCCGTCTTCACATCGTTCGTCCGCGCCAAACGTCCGCGCGCTAGCGGTGACCACGGGATGACGCCGATGCCCTGGTTGATGCAAAGCGGCAGCATCTCGCGCTCTTCCTCGCGGTAGAGCAGGTTCAGATGGTTCTGCATCGACACGAAACGCGTCCAGCCATGTGCGCTTTGCAGCGCCAAGGCCTGCATGAATTGCCACGCCCACATCGATGACGCGCCGATGTAACGCGCCTTGCCGCTTTTGACGACATCATGCAGCGCTTCCAGCGTTTCCTCGATTGGCGTTTCCGGATCGAGACGGTGGATTTGGTAGAGATCGACATAGTCCGTGCCGAGTCGCTTCAGGCTCGCGTCGATCTCGCCGAAAATGTGCTTGCGCGAGAGGCCTTTGCCGTTCGGATCGCTGGCGCGCATTTCGCCGTGGACCTTCGTGGCGATGACGATCTCGTCGCGCTTGGCGTACTTCTTAATGGCACGGCCGAGGATTTCCTCGCTGGTGCCCAGCGAATAGACGTTGGCCGTATCGAAGAAATTGATCCCGGCCTCGACGGCGCGTTTGTAAAACGGCTGCGCCGCTTCTTCGTTGAGCGCCCACGGATGGTTGCCTTTGGAAGCGTCGGCATACGCCATCGTGCCGAGGCAGATGCGTGAGACTTTGAGGCCGCTGCGGCCGAGGTTCACATATTTCAACGCGTTAACTCCACAAACACGTCTTCCAGATCCGGTTCCTCAATCGAGAGATCCTTGATCGTCACACCGGCATTGCGCACGCGATCGAGCATTTCTTCGACGCTGTGCTGGCCGGTGCTGTAGGTCACCGCGAGCGCGCCACTGGGGCGCATGGCGAACGTCACGTCTTCAAAGCCCTTAAGCGGCAGCGTCGGCGGCGCCTGCGGTGTCACCACCAAAGTTTTGCGATCAAGCCGTGAGATCAATTTGTGCGTCGGTTCGCAGGCGATGACGTTGCCGTGGTTGATGATCGCGATCGTGTCACAAAGCTCTTGCGCCTCTTCGAGATAGTGCGTCGTCAGCACGATCGTGACGCCTGTCGCGTGCAGCGCGCGCACATAATCCCAAAGTTGACGGCGCAATTCGACGTCCACACCAGCCGTTGGTTCATCGAGCACCAACACCGGCGGCGCATGCACCATGGCTTTGGCGACCAGCAGGCGTCGCTTCATGCCGCCGGACAAAGTCCGCGCATACGCGTCGCGCTTATCCCAAAGCCCGACGGCTCTCAGAATCTCTTCCGTCTTCCGCTCACTCTTCGGCACGCCGTAATAGCCCGCCTGAATCTCCAGCGCTTCGCCGGGGGAGAAGAAGGGGTCCATGTTCAGTTCTTGCGGCACGATGCCGATGGCGCCGCGCGCGTTCATCGGATCGGCGTCGATGTCGTGACCCCAGATCGATGCGGTTCCACCGCTCTTCACGACCAAGCCGCCGAGGATGTTGATAAATGTCGACTTGCCCGCGCCGTTGGGGCCGAGCAATCCGAAGAATGAGCCGCGCGGGATCACCAGGTCGACCGTCTTCAGCGCGTGTACCGGCTGACCCTTCTTACCTTGCGCGCGGTAAGTCTTATCGAGGCCGCGGGCTTCGATGGCGTTTTCGGGCGACGATGTGGGTGCGAGCATGGGAGGTCCGAGCCGCCCGATTGCATGGGCGCTGAATGCGCTCTAGGTACGGGCGCGCGCGTTGCGCTTCAACCCAGGCCCGCCAAAGAATGACGAAGCTGCCAGACAATCCCGCCACCGATCAGATGACGCCAGGCAACCCAGACGCCATTCCGGCGCCGGAAGTGCTCGTTGTCACGTCGAAGCGGGTCAAATGCGATGGCGGCGGCGGCGCGCTCGGTCATCCGGTCGTGTTCTACGACATGGGCGAAGAGGATTTCGTCGAGTGCCTCTATTGCGACCGCCGCTTCGTGCTGGCTGACGGCGCGGACGGCCATTGAGCGGCATCTTCCGCCGCGACACGGATCGCGACTGGGAGACTCTCGGCGCGAGCCAGCCCTATTGGGGCGTCTATACCGATCCAGATTTTGCTGGCCGCCAGTCGCTCGACAGCGAGCAACGCGCCAAGTTCTTTGAGAGCGGCGAAAGCTTCATCCCATGGCTGCGTGCGTCGCTTGAAAACAAGCTCGGCGCGCCAGCAGAGATAGGCTCTGCATTAGATTTTGGCTGCGGCGTCGGCCGACTGCTCATTCCGATGGCCAAGCGTGCAACGCGCGCTGTCGGCGTCGACACCTCCGCAGGCATGCGCGAACGCTGTGCAGCGCATCTCGCGGAAGCGGGGCTGGCCAATGCTAGCGTGATCGCATCGCTAGACGACGCGCGAGGTCCGTTCGACTGGGTCAATTCCTATATTGTGCTGCAGCACATCGAGCCTAAGCGCGGTTATCGCTTTATCGCGCAGCTCGCAGCGCTCACCGCGCGCGGCGGATCGCTGACGCTGCATGTCACAACCGGCCGTGATGATCATCTGAAAGGCCCAAGCTGGCTCAAGGCGCCGCAACAAGCGCTCGCGCATTTGCTGCATCAGCGCCTTTCCGAGCCGGGTCTTATCATGATGTATGACTACGACTTGGCGCGCGTCGTCACACTGCTCACCCGCGACGGCTTCGGTCCGATGTATCTGGAACCGCTCAACCATGGCGGCCATCACAGCGTGATCATCCACACGCGGAAAGTCGGCTGAGCCACGCGCCCAGCAACGTAAATAGAGACGGACGGCTCTCTTCGCATTATATCGGCGCATGGCCAAAAAAGACTCGCCCCGCCTCTTTCTGATCGATGGTTCCGGTTACATTTTTCGGGCCTATCACGCGCTGCCGCCGCTGACGCGGGCGAGCGATGGGGTGTCCGTCGGTGCGGTTGCTGGCTTTTGCAACATGTTGTGGAAGTTCTTGGAGGAGATGAAGGCGAGCGAGGCGCCAACGCATCTCGCCGTCATCTTCGATAAGAGCGAAGAGACCTTCCGCAACAAACTCTATCCCGAATACAAAGCCCATCGCCCGCCAGCGCCGGAAGATTTGGTCCCGCAGTTTCCGCTGATCCGTGACGCGACACGCGCGTTCAATCTGCCGTGCATTGAGATGGGCGGCTTCGAGGCGGACGATTTGATCGCGACTTATGCACGACAAGCTGCGGCGGCCGGCGCGACTGTTAAAATAATCTCGTCCGATAAAGATCTGATGCAGCTCATCGTCGATGACGTGATCGAACTTTACGATCCGATGAAGAACCGCGCGCTTGGGTCGGAAGCTGTGATGGAGAAGTTCGGCGTCACGCCGGATAAGGTCATTGATGCACAAGCGCTGATCGGCGACAGCACTGATAACGTACCCGGCGCGCCCGGTATCGGCCCTAAGACTGCCGCTGAACTCATCAACACGTTCGGTTCACTCGATGCGATCCTTGAGCGCGCCAATGAGGTGAAGCAGCAGAAGCGTCGCGAAACGTTGATCAATTTCGCCGACCAAATCCGCCTCTCGCGCGATCTCGTCACACTGAAAGATGACGTGGACGTCGAAGAGAATTGGGAGAGCTTCGGCCTGCGTGAGCCGGACGCTGCGATGTTGCTGCAATTCATCGACATGATGGAGTTTCGCACGCTGGGTCGTCGCGTGCGTGACCATTTCGCCAAGGAAAAAGGCATCCAGATCGTCGCGCAATATGCCAATGCGGCAGCGCCTACGCAAAGCGAAGCGCAGTCAGGCGCAGGTCTCGTGCGTGAAGCGGTGGAAACAGAGTTTAAGCGCGAGGCTTATAAGATCGTTCGCGATCTCGCTGAACTAGAGGCCTATCTCGCGCGTGCACGCTCAGCCGGCGTTGTCGGTATCGATACGGAGGCGGACGGCATTAACGCGGCGAGTGCAAAGCTCGTTGGCGTAGCACTTTCGCTTGGCGCTAATAACGCGATCTACATTCCGGTCGCGCATCGCGGCGCCGATCCGCGCGCGGGAGAATTGTTTGCGGCGGAGCTCTTCCTCCCCCTCGATGGGGGAGGTGGCCGCGAAGCGGCCGGAGGGGGTGCGCGAGCAGGTGATGAAGTCGACGCCGCTCAAGGCGCGTTTGGCAACACTGGCGGGCCCCACCCCCTCAGTCACGCTGCGCGTGACAGCTCCCCCATCGAGGGGGAGCAAGCGCAAATCCCGCTGGCCAGCGCACTCGCAGCGTTGCAGCCGTTGTTGGAAGACAAAAGCGTCCAAAAGATCGGCCTCAATATCAAATGGGACATCTCGCTCTTTGCGCGGCTCGGCATCAATATCACCCCGCACGACGATCCGATGCTGATCTCGTACGCGCTGTTTGGCGGTCTCGATGTGCATGACAAAACCTCGCTGATCGAAAAGCATCTCGGCCATGCGCTGACGCCATTTGCGGACATCGCAGGCAAAGGCAAAGCGCAGGTCGCCATTGATCTGGTCCCAGTTGAACGAGCGGCGATCTATTCGTGCGAGCAAGCCGACGCGGCTTTGCGGCTGTGGCGCAAGCTGAAGCCTGATCTTGTGCAAGAGCGTCTTGTTACAGTTTACGAAACGCTTGAGCGACCGCTGCCGCCTGTGCTTGCGGCGATGGAGCGTGAGGGGATCAAGATCGATCCGAACATGCTGTCACGCCTCTCCGGTGATTTTGCGCAGCGTATGCTGCAATATGAGTCGGAGGCGTACGTGCTGGCGGGCCGTGAGTTCAACATGGGCTCGCCAAAGCAGCTCGGCGAAATCCTGTTTGACGAGATGAAGCTGCCGGGTGGGTCAAAAACCAAGACCGGCGCGTGGTCTACTGACGCGACCATTCTCGAAGAGCTTGCCGATGAGCACGATTTGCCGCGCAAGCTCTTGGATTGGCGCCAGCTCTCAAAGCTTCGCTCCACGTATACAGAAGCGCTCGGTCAAGCGATCAACCGCGAGACCGGCCGCGTTCACACCAGCTACGCGCTGGCGTCCACAACCACCGGCCGTCTTTCCTCGAATGACCCAAACCTTCAAAACATCCCGATCCGCACCGAGGAAGGTCGCCGCATTCGCGAGGCGTTTATTGCCGAGAAGGGCAACGTCCTCGTCAGCGCCGACTATTCGCAAATTGAACTCAGACTGCTTGCGCACGTCGCCGACATTCCGCAGCTGAAGCAAGCCTTCGCCGACGGCGTCGACATTCATGCGCGCACGGCGTCGGAAATGTTCGGCGTACCGGTGGAAGGCATGCCGAAGGAAATCCGCAACAACGCCAAGGCGATCAATTTCGGTATCATCTACGGCATTTCCGCCTTCGGCCTCGCGCGCAATCTGGGTATCGAGCGCGAGGAGGCGGGCGCTTACATCAAGATGTATTTCGAACGCTTCCCCGGCATTCGCGATTACATGGAGACGACCAAAACCTTCGCGCGCGCCAATGGCTATGTGAAAACTATTTTCGGTCGCCGCATCTGGGTCAAAGGCGTGCAATCGAAGAACGGCCAAGAGCGCCAAGCCGGCGAACGCCAAGCCATCAACGCACCGCTCCAGGGTGCCGCCGCCGACATCATCCGCCGCGCCATGGTGCGCTTACCCGATGCGTTGGCGCGCTCAGGCCTCAAAGCACGCATGCTGCTGCAAGTGCACGACGAACTCGTCTTCGAAGCGCCAAAGCATGAAGCCGAAGCGCTCTGCGAACTCGCGCGAACCGTGATGCAAGCTGCACCGGAGCCTGCGGTGCAACTCAGCGTGCCGTTGACGGTGGAAGCGAAAGCGGGCGCGACTTGGGGTGCTGCGCACTAAAGTAGCGTTGCGTTCGGCCAACGTGGCGCGCATGATCCAGTGATGCGTATCGCTTTCCTCGCCGCCATTTTCGTTTCTCTTGCCGCCTGCTCGCCAGCCGCAGAAGAGAGCGCACCGCCAGCGCAATCGCCGCCGCAAGAGCAGGTCGCCACGCCGTCAGTCGCGGTCGCCACCGGCGAACTCGAAATGTTCACCAGCCCGACCGGCAATATCGGCTGCACGTACGTTCCGGCCGGCGGCACTGAAATCTATCAGCCGGCGGCGCCTGGCGCTGAGCTTACCTGCGATCGGGTGGAGCCCAGTTACGTCCGCATCGTCATGCCGGAAAACGCCGCTGCCGCTGTCGTGCAAACAGATGAGCGCGGCTGCTGTTCAGGCGAGGCGCTCGCATACGGGCAGACATGGTCGCGCGGGCCGTTCACATGCCAGAGCAGCGAAGCCGGTCTCAGCTGCCGGAGTGCGCGCGGCGCTACGTTGACGCTTAGTCGCACGCGTGCCGACGCAAACTGATTGCCGCTAATCCGCCAACATCATCGCCTTGGCTGAGCGATCTTCGTGGGAGAGTTCGATGATCCGCGCCATTCTTTTCGCGTTCGCTGTTGCGGCGAGCGCTTCACCGGCATTCGCTTTTGACCGCGATGATGTGATTGGCGAGTGGGTGACGGAGTGGGCAAACGCGCGCGGCGAGGCGCCGACGGGCGGCGGGCCATTGATCATTCGCGCAGATTCCAGTCCGGACGGGCTTGATGGCGTAACACCCGCCGCGGGCTGGGACGGCGTCATGACTGGCGAGGTGAGCGAAGAAAACGGGCGTGTCGTTTGGTCGGGCCATTGGGCCAGCATCTGGCCTGAAGGCGCGACGATGGGCACGTTCCGGCTTGTCTTCAGCGACGCCGACACCTTTACCGGTGTATGGTCGACGGATGACGGCGACGTGCGCGACGCCGCATGGAATGGTCGTCGCAATCGCGCCGAAGCAAACTGACGCCGCCACCTTTTCAACATCTTTCGCGTTGAACGAGCGGCGGCTTTCACTTTCGCGAGAGTGGGCGCATGCGCCGCCCTAGAACTTGTTTTCTTCGGCGGTATTGACGGCTAAGAAGGCCGGGACCACTTCATTACGGGTTGGTTAGGAGCACGGAACTCTGCATGGCAACGATCGCCCTTGTCGACGATGACGAGAACATCCTCGCTTCTCTGAAAGTCTTGTTCGAGAGCGAAGGCTACACCGTGCGCACCTACACGGACGGCGCCACTGCGCTTGCGGCGCTCTCCGAGACGCCGCCGGATATCGCCATCCTCGACATCAAGATGCCGCGCATGGACGGTGTCGAAGTGCTGCGCCGCCTGCGCCAGGGCTCGAACCTGCCGGTCATCTTTCTGACGTCGAAGGACGATGAGATGGATGAGGTCGTCGGCTTCAATGTCGGCGCCGATGATTACATCTCGAAACCGTTCTCGCAGCGCCTGCTGAGCGAACGCGTCAAAGCGCTGCTGCGCCGGACGCGCGCCGGTACGCCAGGCGCTGAGCCTATCGGCGACAAAAAGCCGATCGTGCGCGGCGAACTGACTCTCGACCCCAATCGGCACGCCTGCACCTGGAAGGGCGACGCGGTTCGCCTTACGGTGACGGAGTTCCTAATCCTCCAGGCGCTGGCCCAGCGTCCGGGTTACGTGAAAAGCCGCGACCAATTGATGGACGCGGCCTATGATGACCAGGTCTATGTCGACGATCGAACCATCGACTCGCACATCAAGCGGCTCCGCAAAAAGTTCCGCGACATCGACGGCGACTTCGACGCCATCGAAACCCTCTACGGCGTCGGCTACAGGTATAACGAAGCGTGATGACTGGCGGGCGTTTGCGCGCTCGCGCATCGCTCGCATCATCTTCCTCTGGAACTTCGCTGGTCTCTTATTCCTGATCGTCGGCGTGCTGTTGCTCACCGAGATGCGCGCGGGCCTGACCGAAGCGCAGTTCAGCAATCTGCGCACGCAGGGCGAGCTGATTACCAATCTCTTGATCGAGACCGGCACGGTCGAAGGCGATCCCTATCCGTATGTAAACGAAAGCGCCGTGCGCACGGTGCTGCATCGCATCCTGCCGCCGATTGCTGAGGGCGCGCGCCCCGGCGTTGGCCGCCCACGCGTGCGCATGTTCAGCACTGACGATCGCATCATCGCCGATAGCGACGTGATGTATGGCAGCCTCGAAGCGCGGCCGTTGCCGGAGCTTGGCGACGAAACCAGCCTAAGCGATCGCATCGGTCGCGCAGCGCAGCGCGTTGAATATCTGCGGCTTACGCCATGGCGGCCGACGGTCACGCTCGAAGAAGAACGCACGCGCGCGCTGCGTGGTGAGATCGTCTCCGGCGAACGGCTCAACGAGCGCGGCGAGCGCGTGGTCTCGGTGACGCTGCCGCTGCGGCGCGTGCAGCAGGTGATGGGCACGGTCACCATCGAAAGCGCTGATGTGGAGCGGATTTTGGTGGCCGAACGCGCCAGCATGATCCCGTTCATGCTCGGCGCAACCATCGTGATCTTCGCGTCGTCGCTGTTTCTAGCTTTGTTCATCGCCGACCCACTGCGCCGTTTGGCCAGCGCAGCAGATTCACTGCGCGCATCCGGCGCGACGCGGCTCAGCTTGCCGGATGTTTCGCGCCGCAAGGACGAAATCGGCGCGCTCTCGCATTCGCTCGAAGCCATGACCAATGCGCTCGCCGATCGCATCGATGCGAACGCGAGCTTTGCCGCTGACGTGAGCCACGAGATCAAAAATCCGTTGGCGTCGATCCAATCAGCAGTCGCATCGGCGCGCGCCGCGACAACCCCCGAACAACAGCAACAAATGCTGACTATCGTCGCCAAGGACGTGCAGCGTCTCGATCGTCTGATCACCGACATCGCTCGCGCCAGTCGCATCGAGGCCGACACGGCGCGTGGCGATCTCGACGCTGTCGATGTCGGCGCAATGCTGTTCGAACTCACCCGCGCTTATGCGCCACCGCCTGGTGAGCGCGCGCCAGTCTCGATCATCTTCAAAGGTCCGAAGCTCGACGGCGCCATCGTGCTCGGCCAAGCAGGGCCGCTTGGCCAAGTGTTCCGCAACCTGATCGATAATGCGCGTTCGTTCAGCCCGGACGGCGGTGAAGTGAGCGTCTCGGCGGCGATCGTGCGTGGCAAGGACCGAGCGGTGATTCGGGCGCTGATCGAGGATCAAGGCCCAGGCATTCCGGCAGAGAACCTCGAAACTGTATTCGAGCGCTTTTACACCCAACGGCCGAAGGGCGCGGCGTTCGGCGGCAATTCGGGCCTCGGCCTGTCGATCGCCCGCCAGATCGTCCAGTCGCACGAGGGCAAAATCTATGCGCAGAACCGCGACGAGGGCGGCGCTCGCCTTATCGTTGAGTTGCCGCTGGCGATCCCACCCAGGGCGTAGTGCGACATTGGCGTTCGTCGAAAACTGCAATCGCAGTGCGACTTTAGCTTTTATCGCAAGCGCGAACGGCTATTCTCCGCGGTCTTGACCAAGCCCACTGGCGGGTGGCGGGAGCGCGGAATGATCGGTGTCGTCGTGGTATCCCACGGTCGTTTGGCGGAAGAGTTTATCGCTGCTGCTGAGCACGTCCTGGGACCTCAAGAACAGATGCGCGCGATCGCCATCGGCCCCAATGACGACATGGAAGAGCGCCGCGCCGATATCATCGACGCGGTTCGCAACGTCGAGCGCGGCGACGGCGTCGTCATCCTCACCGACATGTTCGGCGGCACGCCTTCGAACTTGGCCATCTCGGTGATCAACCAAGTGAAAACCGAAGTGATCGCTGGCGTGAACTTGCCGATGCTGATTAAGCTCGCCGAAGTCCGCGATAAAGTGAGCTTGCCGGAAGCTGCGCTTGCGGCCCAGGATGCTGGTCGGCGCTATATCCGAGTCGCTTCCGTCGAACTCGCCGGCGGCGCAGCTTAGATTTCTTGGGGGCGCGATGAGCGTCAAACGCACCATACCGGTCGTCAATAAGAAGGGCCTGCATGCGCGCGCCTCACGCAAGCTGGCCGAGCTTGCGCTCAATTATGAGAGCACGCGGATCGTCGTACGTCGCGAAGATGAAGAAGCCGACGCGCGCTCGCTGATGGATTTGCTGATGCTGGGCGCGGGCGTGGGCTCCGACGTTGAAGTCGAGACACGTGGGCCGGAAGCGGAAAGCGCGATGGAAGCGGTCGAGGCGCTGTTCGCAGCCAAGTTTCACGAAGACGACTAGCCGGGAGCGTTGCAGTACGGCGCTGCATCTGTTCGCCGCCATCGCTGCATCTCCAGATCGTCGCGAGGGGAGATGACGATGCGCAGAGTGTTTGGCTTGGTCTTTACGGTGTCCGCCTTCCTTCTGTGCGGCGCGCAAGCAGCGCCAACGTCGCGGATCGATTACGAGCTGACGCCGCTGATGCGTGATGGCGCGCTTGAAGCGCTACAGATCGATGTTCGCTTTCGCGGTGACGCCGATGGCGAGACCGGCCTGCGGCTCCCGGACGAGTGGGGCGGCCAGAGCGAGCTTTGGCGTTCCGTTGAGGCTCTAAGCGTCGTCTCAGGCGCCGCCATTGCCGATGGCCACGGCCCCAACCAACGCGTGCTGACCCATCGTCCAAACGCACGCATTCATCTGCGCTACCGCGTCATTCAGGATTTCGAGGGCGAGCCGAATGCGCGCCAAGGCAACGCCTACCGCCCAATCGTGCGGCCCGGCTATTTTCATCTCATCGGCAATGCGTTTCTCGTCACACCGGATGAGCACGACGCTTCAACGCCAGTCCGACTGCGTGTGCGCAACTTGCCGCGTGGCTGGCTGTTTGCCTCCGACCTTGAGCACAATGGCCTAGCGCTCGGCGATGTTTGGTCCAGCGTCGTCATAGGCGGCGACTTCCGCATTCACGAAGATCGCGCCAACCGCGTCCGCGTTGCGCTGCGCGGCGCGTGGAGCTTTACCGATCAAGACTTCACCGACAGCGTTGTTGAGATCATCGCTGGCCAGCGCCGCTTTTTCAGCGATCGGCCGACGCCCTATCTCGTCACCGTCATTCCGCTTGAGTCGCCGCAAGAGGGCTGGCTCTCCATCGGGGGCACTGGCTTAGGTGACGCGTTCGCGTTCTTCGCGACCCCAAACGCGCAATCAGCGCAGATCACCCGCACGCTCGCGCACGAAGGCCTGCACTCCTGGATTCCCAACGAGATCGGCGATCTGCCGAACGATGACCAAGCGCAGCACTACTGGCTCTCCGAAGGTTTCACCGACTTCTTCACCGGTCGGGTGCTCGTCCGAGAACGCTTGTGGACGCCGCAGCAATTTGCTGACGATCTAAACACGACGCTGCGCGAGTACGCGCATTCGGCTGTCCGCACTGCACCGAATGCTCGCGTCTTGTCGGACTTTTGGAACAGCCGTGACGTGCAGCGTTTGCCCTACATGCGCGGGCGCTTTCTTGCGACGATCTGGGATCAACGCCTGCGCGCGCAGGGCCGTGACTTCGACGATGTCGTGTTCGCGATGCGCGCACTTGTTCGTGATGGCGATGAGCGCCACGCGCACGAGATATTCCCGGAAGTGATGCGTGACTTCGGCATCGATGTATCCGGCGATCTCGATGCGTTCATTGAACGCGGAGAAGCTGTCTCTTTGCCGGAGGATGCGTTCGCGCCGTGTGGACGCATCGAGACGCGTCAAGCGCATCGCTTCCATCGCGGTTTCGACATTGAGGCCACCCAAGCCAACAACAACATCATCAGCGGCGTTGACCTAGCGCTTCCGGCTTACGCCGCCGGTCTGCGCAATGGCATGGTGCTGGTGCGGCGCGATGGTGGTGAGATTGGCAATGCCGATCTTGAGATTGGCTATGTCGTCCGCGATGGCGAGACCGAGCGTACGTTCCGCTACATGCCGCGCACCAACGAGACCCTGACAGAACAACGCTTGGTGCTGTCAGATCACCTGATCGACAATGCATTGGCCCAGTGTTTGGCTGTGATCGGCGGCGCTTAGCGGCTCAAGGGAACCAGTACGGTAGTGCGGTGTTCTACTCCCGACGCGCGTCTATCGCGCCGGGAGGAACATCTATGTCTGTTGAAACCCTTATCATTTGGCTCATCGTTGGCGCAGTTGCTGGTTGGCTTGCAGGCCTCGTTGTGCGCGGCGGCGGCTTTGGCCTCGTCGGCAACATTATCGTCGGCATCATCGGCGCCTTCCTTGGCGGTTGGCTGTTCGGCGTCGGCGGCATCTCGATCGGTGCGGGCATCGTGAACACGATTTTCACAGCCTTTATCGGCGCGGTAGTGCTTCTGCTTCTCGTGCGCGTCATCAAACGCGCTTAAGCCCCAATGAGCGCGGCGCCGGACTGGTTGATCAACACGTTCGGCGTCGCCGCTGGCCTTTGCTCGATGGCGAGCTTCGTGCCGCAAATCCTAAAAATCTTGCGTGAACGCGACGCCTCTGGCTTGTCGGTTCGTATGTACGCGGTGACCACTATCGGCTTCATCTGCTGGACGGCTTACGGCGCGCTAAGCGGCTCCTGGCCGGTCACGCTCGCCAACGCGGTGTGTCTCGCACTGGTGCTCACGATCCTCGCATTGCGCTTGCGCTTTGGCGGCGGAACCGCTTGAAAGCGCGCTGATCAGGAGACTTTCATGTTCAAGCGCGCGGTTTTGCTTTTGTCGATTGGTGTTCTGGCGGCGTGCCAGCCGTCCGCACCCGCAGCGCCTGCCGCGCCCGATGTGCGCCTGTACGCCATGGATTGCGGCCGCATAGATTTCCCGAACACCGACATGTTCGCTGACGATGGCAGCTTCGCGGATCAACCCCGTACCTTGATCGATCCATGCTACCTCATCCGCCACCCGGACGGTGACCTCATCTGGGATGTCGGCTTCCCCGACGCTGTCGCCGACATGCCGAATGGGCTCGACATCGCCGCGATGGGCGCTCGCGTGACGATGCCCGTGAAGCTTGTCGACCAATTGGCGCAACTAGAGCTTACGCCGGCTGACATCGAGTTTCTGTCGCTCTCACATATGCACACAGACCACACCGGCAACGCCAATCTCTTCGCCGCCTCAACCTGGATCGTCGATGCCGACGAGCGCGCCGCTATGTTCAGCGAGCAAGGCCGCGCCAATGCGGAAGGCTTCGCCACCTACAGCGCGCTCGAAAATGCCGAGACCGTGCTGATCGAAGGCGATGCGCCGCATGACGTTTTCGGCGATGGCTCGGTGCAGATCGTGCCGGCGCCTGGCCATACGCCGGGTCACGCCATCTTGCTGGTCCGCTTGCCCAATGCAGGCGCGGTGCTGCTGACGGGCGATATGTACCACCTCGCCGAAAGCCGCGAGCGCCGCACCGTGCCGCGCTTTAACGTGGATCGCGCACAGACGCTGGCTTCGATGGATCTGGTCGAACGTCTTGCTGCGGAGAACAACGCGCTCGTTATCCGCCAGCACGTGCAAGAAGATTTCGACGCGATGCCGCGCTTCCCCGAAGCGTTGAACTAAGCGCGTACGAAGATCGCTACGCGCGAACTTATCGCGTCAGCGGTGCGACGCGCGCACCCTGGCGCGCGCAACGCCTTTGAATCCGTCGCGGGCAGGCGGATGACTGGCCAATCTGTTTTGCGCCTCGCGAAGGATGAGCGCCGATGCCCGGATTCGATCAACAAGGCGTGCTGAATTGGCTGACCAATTGGGGTCCGCCAATTCTGCTAGCGCTGCTCATTCTGGTCGTCGCGCACTTTGCCGCAAAAGCGGTGAAATGGGCGATCGCAAAGGGCGTCGATCGCATTCCGTATCTGTCGCGTCGCGACGGGCCGGGCCCAGGTACATCGAAGCCGCTGAGCCCAGATGTCGGCGAACGTCTTGGCGAAGTTGGTTATTGGCTCGTCTGGCTGCTTGGCCTGATGGCGGCGTTGGCGCAGCTCGGCCCGTGGGCGCAGCCGGTGGTGACGCCGTTGAATGGTATGGTCGCCGGCTTCTTCAATTATCTGCCGAACATCGTCGGCGCCGTGCTCATCTTCATCATCGGCTTTGCTTTGGCGACGATCGTGCGCCGTATGGTCGAAGCGATGGTCGACGCCGTTGAGCTTGATCGCCGCCTTGTCGATGCGGGCTTCACGCATACGCCGCGCGGACCTGGCCTTGCGCGCTTGCTCGGCATCCTCGCGTTCACGTTGATCATCATCCCAGTCGCTATCGCTGCGCTCGACATTTTGAGCATCGACGCCATCTCCAATCCGGCGACGGCGATGCTTCAGGAAATCCTGGCGACGATCCCGCGCGTTATCGGCGCAGCACTGATCATCTTCATCGCCTATGTCATCGGTCGCTGGGTCATGACGCTGACCGAAGAGGGCCTGAAATCGATCGGCTTCGACCAAATCATCACCTCGATCGCCAATGCCGAACCTGTCCGCGTCGGCCGCGAGCGCATGGATTTGACTCCGGGTGTCGATACGGTCGATTTCAAATCGTTTCCGCCGTCGCGGATGATCGGCTTGGCCGTTCTGATCGGCATCATCCTGTTCGCCGCCGTTGAAGCCGCGCGTCTGCTTGAGTTCGGCGCGATGGCGGTGATGCTGACGGAAGTGCTGACGCTGGCGAGCCGGGTGCTCTTCGGCGCCGTGATCATCGCGCTCGGCATTCTGTTGGCGAACATCCTCGCCGCCGCCGCGCGCCGCGAAGGCAAGGCGTCCTCGGAGATCATCTCGACGCTGGTTCGCTGGGGCGTCATCGCGCTGGCGACGGCCGTGGGCCTGCGCTTTATGGGCCTCGCCAACGATATCATCGTCCTTGCCTTCGGCCTGATCCTCGGATCGGTAGCGGTGGCGGTGGCGCTGGCCTTCGGCATCGGCGGACGCGACGCGGCCAAGCGGCTGCTCGATCGCTGGACCAGCGGGACCTAACCTCAAAAGCAGATCGGCAAAGTGGGTGGGCCCAACACACGGTTGTTGACACGCGCTGAAATGTTGTGTATACGCAACACTACGATGTCAGTTCACAATCGCATATCGGTTTTCCGCGCGGAGCGGAACATGAGCCGGAAGGATCTGGCCGAGGCCGTGGGCGTGAACCCGCAGACCATCGGCTACCTCGAGCGCGGCGATTACGCCCCGTCGGTCGAACTGGCGCTGAAGATCGCCGCCGTGTTCGGCGCGCCCGTGGAAGTGCTGTTCTCGCTGAAGCCGTTCTCGAGCTTGGCGCAGATCATTCGAAACAAAGGAGAAGACTGAGATGTACGTCCGTTCGCGCCGCCGCCCGATGGGGAGCGCCATGTCGCCGCTCTTGGCGCGGAGCCTTTTTGTGGCGCTCTACGCGCTTTATCCGCTCGGCTGCATTCTGCAGCTCGGGCCTGACACTGGCGACGGGTCGGCGCTGATGAGCGTGATCGGATTGCTGCTGGTAGCCGCGTCATTCTTGGCTTTCGCGGTGCTCGCAGGATCTAGCTTCCAACGCCAAGCGCAGGAGCAGGACGCCAAGCTGGACGAGCGCGAACTGGCGCAGCGCAACCGCGCCGCTTACGGCGCGTTCTCAGTATTGGCCGGCCTCGTCGCACTGGGCCTCATCTACATGAGCCTGCGCCTTGATTTCGTTGACCGGTTTCCGCTCTGGGCGCCGACGACGCCCGAGCACTGGAACGCGCTGTTCTGGGGCGCAATCATCCTCGGCCTGACGCTGCCCGCGGCATTCCTGGCCTGGGAAAAAGAGCCGCCGCTGGAGGATTGAAGCGGAGCGGCGTCACCGCCGTGTTTGGCCGCGCCCGCCCTTTGTGCTAGGATTCAGAGATGGCCGATGTTCGCGACGATCAGCTCCTGACCCCCGCTGAAGTGGAGGACTCTCGCCGCCGTCGCTTGGACGCGATGGCGCTCCAAGAGATCGAAGGCAATCCGCTCACGGCCGATGAGATTGAGATGTTCGAGATGTTTGAGCGCGAGCGCTGGTCGCACGAACGCTGCCGCGCGTATTTGCTGCAGCGTGTTGCGCGCGACAACGACTAACGCCGCTGTCGTCTTTGTATGGGCATGAAGTCTGGTTCGCGGCAGGCATGACTTCCTCCGACCCCTACATTGATCCTCTCACAGGAATCTTGTGCAACAAGCTAGGTATCACCGGTGAAAAGGCGTTGGATCGCGCGGAGCGAAGGCTAGCTACTCAGCGCGCCAGGGAAGGTGTTCCAACTGGCGCGTTCGATCTGCGACACCTCCGCGCCATTCACCGCCATCTCTTCCAAGACGTCTACGACTGGGCCGGATAAGTCCGCACCGTGGAAATCGCGAAAGGCGGCACGCAATTCATGCCGCTGCGCTTCATCACCACCGGCTTTGGCGACATTCATCAGCGGCTCGTTTCGCAGCGTTTTCTGGTTGGCCTTGGCCTAGATGCATTCTGCACCGAGGCGGCGGTCATCATTGGCGACGTGAACCACGTCCATCCCTTTCGAGAGGGCAACGGGCGTGCTCAACTGCTTTACTTGCAGCAACTGGCGCTGGGCGCTGGTTTTGCGCTTAATTTGCGGAGCTTGAATGGGCCCGATTGGATCGCTGCGTGCGCGCAGGCGCACATCGGTCAATATCGGGATATCGAGCACTTGCTGCGCAAATCGAGCACCTGAGAGCCGGATTTGCCTCTGGCGTTGGACTTTGCTAAACGGCCCGCGCCCGCCGAGGAGCGTTGCGACGGCCACTTGATGGCCGCCAGGCTCGACGGGCTTTCCAGTTGGAAAACGACGCTCGCGAACTCTCGAAGGAGGGCGCGCGATGAGCGCTACAGATTACGTCGTTCGTGACATCAACCTGGCGGGCTACGGCCGCAAGGAAATCGACATCGCCGAAACCGAAATGCCGGGCCTGATGGCCACGCGCGCGGAATATGGCCCGAAGCAAGTGCTGAAAGGCGCCCGCATCGCGGGTTCGCTGCACATGACCATTCAAACCGCTGTGCTGATCGAGACGCTGCAAGCGCTCGGCGCCGATGTGCGTTGGGCGTCGTGCAACATTTTCTCGACCCAAGATCACGCCGCCGCAGCAATCGCTGCGAAGGGCACGCCAGTGTTCGCCACTAAGGGCGAGACGCTGATGGAATATTGGGATTACGCCCACCGCATCTTCGAATGGTCCGATGGCGGCTACGCCAACATGATCCTCGATGACGGCGGCGACGCGACCTTGCTCTGCGTCCTCGGCCCGAAGGCTGAGAAGGATCCGTCGATCCTCAACAACCCGACCAATGAAGAAGAAGAAGCGCTCTACGCCACGATGAAGCGCTACCTCAAAGAGAAGCCCGGCTTCTATTCGGCCATCCGCGACGCTGTGAAGGGCGTGTCGGAAGAAACTACGACGGGCGTTCACCGCCTCTACGAAATGGCCAAGAAGGGCGATCTGCCGTTCCCGGCGATCAACGTGAACGACAGCGTCACCAAGTCGAAGTTCGACAACCTCTATGGCTGCCGTGAATCACTCGTCGACGCGATCCGTCGCGGCACCGACGTGATGCTCTCGGGCAAGGTTGCGGTCGTTGCTGGTTACGGCGATGTCGGCAAGGGCTCGGCTGCGTCGCTCCGCCAAGGCGGCGCGCGCGTGAAGGTGACGGAAGTCGATCCGATCTGCGCACTGCAGGCAGCGATGGAAGGCTATGAGGTCGTGACCATGGATGATGCCGCGCCGCACGCCGACATCTTCGTCACCGCGACCGGCAACAAGGACGTCATCACCGTTGATCACATGCGGGCGATGAAGAACAACGCCATCGTTTGCAATATCGGCCACTTCGATTCAGAGATTCAGGTCGCTGGCCTGAAGAACTTCAAGTGGGACGAGATCAAGCCCCAAGTCCACCACATCGAGTTTCCGGACGGCAAGAAGATCATCCTTCTCTCCGAAGGCCGTCTCGTGAACCTCGGCAACGCCACGGGTCACCCGAGCTTCGTCATGTCAGCGTCGTTCACCAACCAGACGCTGGCGCAGATCGAACTCTGGACCAACGGCAAGGCTTACAAGAACGAAGTCTACACGCTGCCGAAGCACCTCGATGAAAAAGTCGCGATGCTCCACCTCGAAAAACTGGGCGCCAAGCTCACCAAGATGACGAGCGAACAAGCCGATTACATCGGCGTCGCCCCAACCGGCCCGTTCAAGCCGGATCACTATCGCTACTAAGCGCTTAGCCTGAGCAAAAATGAGAAGGCCGCCCGCGCAAGCGAGCGGCCTTTTTGCTATCGCGAGCGCTTAACCCGCGCGCCGCTCCTGCACGCTCTGAATGTACGCTAACAGAGCATCGATCTCTGCAGGCTCGAGTTGAAACTCCGGCATATCCGGATGGCCTACCAAAATGCCTTCCGCGAACGCTTCGCTGAGCGACTCCACCGGATAGGCGCGTGAGAGCGTGCGAAAGTGCGGCGCCATCGGGTGGCGGCTTTCGCCGGTCGCACCGATCGCATGGCACGTGGCGCAATAGACCTCCGCGAGGCGCCGCCCGTCCGCGACGTTGCCGCTTTGCTGCGCAGTGAGTGGGGGCATATGTCCGCAAGCCGCAGCGAGCAGTAGCGCGGCTAGCGCAAAGATTATTCGTGTCGGCATGGGATAACTCCGTCACCATCCTGACTGCTAGCGGCGGCCTGTTATTGAGCGGAGTCAATGCCTGCCGCGCCGCATTGCGCGGCGGCTGGCCTGAGCGGTAGAACCTGCGCCTCGGGGACCAGCACGCACGATGCTCATATCAGCCACACGCACAGTCTCGACGCTGACCATGCGCGCGCTGTTCTACGTTGCGTTGTTCGTGGTCGTCGTCATCTTGCACTTGGCGCTGACGGGCGCGTTGCGGGCGCAAGGCTGGGACGGCAGCGCCTCCTTGCTCACATCCGGCGCGGCAGTGCTCGCGCTCGTGCTGATCATCGTCAACGTCGCCGATTGGGTGCGCGCCAGGCTTGCTGAGCGGCGCGAGATGCAGCGTGTGAAGCAGCGCTTGCCGAGCGGTCCGTGCTGCGTGCTCTGGAAGAACGCTGAGCCAGCGCAAGAGAGCGAAGAGGCGATGCCGTGGGAGATCGCTGGCCCCTTGCGCGCGCGCTATCCGAAGCTCGCGCGGCGTTTAGGCGTTGAAGGCGTGGCGATTGCCGAGTTCGAAGTCGCGGCCGGCGGCAAAGTGAAGAACGTCCATTGCGTTTACGCGTGGCCGTCAGATGTGTTCTTCGACGCTGCGCGCGAAGCGCTGCTGGTGGCGCAGTTTCAACCGAAAGCCGATCAGCACGTGCGCTTTGGTTCGAGCTATCGAATGCCGTTCGTGTTCCGCATCGATGGCGCATCGAAGATTAACGATGCGGGCCGCCGCGCCCACAAACTGCGTCCGACTCTACAAGCCGCCCAGCAGGCTGTGGAAAAGCTCCGCAACACAAATTAGGCGCGCGCGTTAACACGTTGATCTTTCTTAACTTAACCGCGCGTTCACACTTTTAAGCTCTTGTTAACGCTTCCGTACATTCGCGCGCGTGCAAAGGCGCGCGGCGTGCGGGAAACTGACCGTCGGGGTCTGGCGATTCGTTTCGCCGCAAGATGGAATTAGGGGTCGGCATTGGACGGCGGATTCGCAAGCCTGCTCGTGGCGGCTGGCTCAGCCGCGATTGCGGTCGCATCGCTTCTGTGGGCGCTGCGCGTCACCGATGGCGCGCGCGGCACGGTCGAGGTGTGGAAAAAACGTGTGCGCGAACTTGAAGACAAGGTCGCGTGGGCCGACGCCGTGTTCGGTGCGTTTCCCGGCGTCGTGCTGATCTGGGAAGACCTCGCAACCGATAGCGAAGGCGAGTGGGGCAGCCCGCGCATTTACGGCAGCCCGCTGGCGCTCGCCGGCCTGCTGCGCTTCTCCGACAGCGCCGCCGCTGCAGAGCCGTCGGTGCGCATCCTGCAAGGCCTCGCAACCTTCGACGCTACCGATTCCACCGGCGCCGCAACGCGCCTCGCGCCCGTGCTCGGCCGCCTGCGCCGTGAAGGCGCGCCGTTCTCGCTCAAAGTCACAACGCCGGACGGCGTGTACGTCGAAGCCGATGGCCGCACCGCCGGTGCGCGCGCTGTCGTGTGGTTGCTCGATGCTGGCGCGCGTGGTGTTGAAGATTCAGGCATCCGCGTCGAAGGCGGTCGCGAGATTATCGCGCGCGACCCAACCGCGTTCCTCGAAATGTGGAATGGCGCACCGTTCATGGCGTGGCGTATCAATGGCGCGCTGAAGCTCGAATGGGCCAACCCGGATTATCTGACCGCGCTCGAAGCGCGCTCGCTCGATCAAGCGATCCAGCGCAATCTGCAACTCGACCAAGGCGCCGTCGATCTGGCGCGCAAAGCCATCGACACTGGCGAAGCGCAGGAAGAAACCCGCTCCGCCGTCATCGCTGGTCAGCTACGCACTATGCGCATTCGCATCAGCCCCGTCGCTGGCGGCGCGGCCGGCATCGCGCTGGACGTCACCGAAGCGGAAGCCGCGCGCGATCTGCTTGCGAAGCAACAGCGCGCGCATGACGAAACGCTCGACCACCTCGCCGAAGGCATCGCCGTCTTTGATGCAACCAAGAAGCTCGTCTTCCACAATCGCGCTTTCGAGCAGATGTGGAATCTCGATCCGGCATTCTTGCAAGATCGCCCGGCGCACGCGGCGTGGCTGGATTATCTGAAAGAGAAGCGCAAGCTGCCGGCGCATTCGAACTATGCCGAATGGCGCGCGCGTGAATTGGCGCTCTATCAAGAAGTCGCGGAACTGCCGCAGGATTTCTGGGTGCTGCCAGATGGCCGCATGCTCCGCATCGCGCGCCAACGCCACCCAAGCGGCGGCTTGCTGATGATCTTCTCTGACATCACCAACGAAGTTGCGCTGAGAAGCTCTTACGATGCGCTGCTGCAAACGCAGAAAGCCGCACTCGATAAATTGCACGAAGCTGTCGTCGTGTTCGGTCTCGATGGCCGCTTGAAGCTGCACAACGCCGCGTTCTCGACCGTGTGGCGCCTGGAAGAGGGCGCAGTCAGCGATGGCATGGCGTTCGATGCTGTCGTCGGCGCCTGCGAGAAGCTATTCCACGACAAGGCCGAGTGGGCGAAAGTGCGTGGCCGCATCACCGATCCGTCGCCGGAAGCGCGCGTCGAATATCGCGGTGAAATGCGCCGCAGCGATGAGAGCGTGTTGAAGTTTCTCACCCGTCCGTTGCCGGACGGCGCAACGCTCGTCGCTTTCCAAGACATCACTGCCGACCGCCGCGTCGAAGACGCGTTGCGTGAGCGCGCCGAGGCGTTCGAAACTGCCGACAAGCTCAAAGGCCAGTTCGTCGAGAACGTCTCTTACCAATTGCGCAATCCGCTCCAAGCGATCTACGGCAACGCCGAAATGCTCGCACACCGCGTGTTCGGCCCGCTCAACGATCGCCAAGTCGAGCAAGTGGATTCGATCATCGAAGCCTCGGGCAATCTCTCGAAGCTGATCGACAACATCCTCGATGTGGCGATGGTCGAAGCCGGCAATGTCGTGCTCGATCTGGCGCCCATGGATGTGTTCGAGACGATTGCTGAGAGCGTGCAGATGGCCGCCTCAAAAGCGCGCGACACCGAAGTGCCGATCCGCGTCAAATGCGATCCCAAGATCGGCGCCATCGACGCCGATCAAAAGCGCATCACGCAAGTGATCGTGAACCTGCTCTCAAACGCACTCCGTCACACCGAGCGCGGCGACACCATCACCGTCGCCGCCGAACGCCTCGACGGCGTCATCCGTCTCACCGTGCAAGACACCGGCAAAGGCATGGCCTTCGACGACCAAGCGCGCGCATTCGATAGCTTCGAATCCGGAGATCGCCGTGGCGCGGGCTTGGGCCTAGCGCTGGTGCGCTCGTTCGTGGAAATGCACGGCGGCTGGGTCGCACTGAGCAGCGAACCAGGTCGCGGCGTCACCGTGACATGCCACCTGCCAGTCCACGCTCCAAACCCAGGCCCGCCGCCAACGCAGCGGCAGGCTGCTTAAGGGCTGCTCTTCCTTCTCCCGCGCGGGCGGGAGAAGGTGGCCCGAAGGGCCGGATGAGGGTGGGAGCGCCAGAAAATGGCGCTAACATCAACGCTGCGATGCGGAACGAAAAATCCATCGAGCGCGCCAAGCGCAATCGTAAAGATCCAACCGGCGCGGAAGAGAAGCTCTGGGCAATGATCCGCGCGCGTCGCTATCGCGACGCCAAGTTTCGCCGCCAGCACGCGATTGGACCGTACGTCGTGGACTTCGCTTGTGTCGCTCTGAAGCTTGTCATTGAAGTTGATGGCGCGTCGCATGATGACGAGGAGCAACGTGCGTTTGATACTGAGCGGACAGCGTTTCTTGCGCGTTCAGGCTGGCGCGTGGCGCGGATACCGAATGCGGTTGTGTTCGAGGGGGGTGAAGGTCTGTATCTGATGCTGGATGCGGCGTTGGACGACGACGCTTCGTCCTGAAACTCCCACCCTCATCCGTCGGCTTCGCCGACACCTTCTCCCGCCCATGCGGGAGAAGGGAGAGTCGAGCTCAAGCCCCCCTAGTGCTGACTCTTCGGCAGCCGCACCACTAACCCATCCAGAGCCTCGCTCACCTTGATCTGGCACGACAGCCGCGAGTTATCTTCGACGTCGTTGGCGAAATCCAACATGGATTGCTCCATGCTCGACGCGTCACCGGTTTTCGCCAGCCACTCCGGATCGACATAGACGTGGCAGGTCGCGCACGCGCAGGCGCCGCCGCAATCGGCGTCGATGCCCGGCACGGCGTGCTTCACCGCTGCTTCCATCACCGTCTGGCCGTTCGGCGCGTCGATGACATGCTCTTTGCCAGAGGCTTCAATGTAGGTGATCTTCGGCATGTCCCAGTACAATCCTTAAGCCAAATCCTTCAGCGCGCTGCGGCGACCAGTTCTTTCATCGTGCGAGACTCATCTGCAAGATCAGCCGGTGCAATTGTCCGCCCCGTCTGGATGAGCATCTTCGCCCCAAGATACTCCGCCGGCCGGTTCACGGCATCGACGGCGATCAATTTGGAACCTTTATAATAGAACGCCGCAAACGCGCGGTCAGCCATGACGCCGCGTAAGACGATGTGGTCATAGCCCTGGAAAAGCCCGGCGATCTGCAGCTTGAGATCGTATTGGTCCGACCAGAACCACGGCGCTTCCTCAGCGTGAGGCTTACCGCCTGTAATCGTCGCCGCGACGATCTTGGCGCCTTCCATGGCGTTATGAACGCTCTCGAGCCGCGCTAAGCGGTCCTCGAAATGGACGATCGGTCGCGCCGCGCAATCGCCGATCGCATAGATGGCGGGATCGGACGTGCGGCACTGGCGATCGGTGGTGATGCCGTTCTCAATCGTCAGGCCGCATTGCTGCGCCAGCGTGATCTCCGGCGTGATGCCGATGCCCGCGACGACGATATCAGCTGCGACCTCTGTGCCGTCAGCGAGCGCCACGCCAGTCACGCGCTCGCGGCCCTTGATCAGAGCCGGCTGTCCGCCGAGCACAAAGCGCACGCCTTGGCGTGTGTGCTCATCGAGGAAAAAGCCCGCGACTTCCGGGCTCGTCACCCGCGCCAGCGGCCGCACCGCTGTCTCGATCACGGTCACATCAAGCCCAAGCTGGCGCGCCACCGCCGCCGCTTCCAAGCCAATGTATCCAGCGCCAATGACAACTAATTTCGCGCCGCTCACCATGCGCGGTCGCAGCGCATCGGCATCTGCAGCAGTGCGGAAGAGATGCACGCCATCGAGATCAGCGCCGACTAGCGGCAGCTTGCGCGGCCGCGCACCGGTTGCCAGCACCAGCACGTCGTACGGCAACTCCCGCCCGCCCTCGACGCGCACCTTCTTGTTGGCCCGGTCGATCCAGACCGCGCGTAACGAGGTCAGCAGCGTGATGTTTTCTTCGGCATAGACGCTGGCCGGGCGCAGCAGCAGCCGGTCCATCTCGTACTCGCCCTTGAGGTAAGCCTTGGAGAGGGGCGGGCGCTGATAGGGCGGCGCAGGCTCTTCGCCGATCAGTGTAATGTCGCCGTCAAAACCGGCCTGACGCAGACGCTGCGCCGTCTCGCCGCCGGCCTGGCCGGCGCCGATGATGATGACGCGTTTGATTTCGCCCGTACTCACAGCGCGTTAGGTTTGAAGCTTCGCAGCGCGGGGCGCAAGCGGGCCTTGATGCCGCGCTTCCCCCAAGGCAGCATCCGGCCCCGTGAGCACTCAACCGACAAACGATTCGCGCGCCGCCGCGCTGGCCCGCCTGATGGCCGAAACTGGCTTTACCGGGGCCGAGCGTTACCCGCTCCCCGGCGACGCCTCGACGCGCCGCTATGAGCGTCTAGTCCTGGCCGATCGCCGCGCCATGCTAATGGACGCGCCGTTCAGCGCCGAGAGCGCGCCGTGTCCGCCTGGCGCTACGGTGGCAGAGCGCCGCCTGATGGGCTGGAACGCAACGTCACGCCTGGCCGCCTCGCGCGTCGAAGCCTTCGTCGCGGTCGCCAAGCATCTGGATGACCTCGGCCTATCGCCGCCGAAGATTTACGGTGCCGATTGCGAGGCGGGCTACGCGATCATCGAAGACCTCGGCGATGCCCTTTACGCAAACGTCATCCCGCAAGGCGCTGACGAGATCGCGCTTTACGAAGAAGCGGCGCGCGTATTGGCGCATGTCCACGCAGCGCCGATCCCGCACCGCATCGAAGGCCCCGGCGGCGCTAACTGGCCGATCCTCGATTATGACGCGCTTGCGCTCGAAGTGAATGCTGACCTCTTCGTCGAATGGCTGCCGCGCGCTGCTGATGTCCACATCGACGACAAAGCTCGCGCCCGCTGGGAGCAGGTGCGCGACAGCTTGATCGTCAAAGCGCTCGGCTTCCCGCGCGCCTTCACCATCCGCGATTACCACGCCGAAAACTTGCTCTGGCTGCCGGAGCGCGACGGCGTCCAACGTGTCGGCTTGCTCGACTTCCAAGACGCTGTGCGCGGCTGGCGCGCGTGGGATTTCGCCATGCTGCTCCACGACGCGCGCCGCGACGTGAGCTACCCGGCGCACGAAGCGGCGATCCGCGCTTATCTCGACGCATGCGGCGCGAGCGAAGCAGAGTTTCAGCGCGAACTGGCAGTGCTCGGCGCCATCAACGCCATGCGTATCCTCGGCATCTTCTCACGCCTCGCCGGTCGCGACGGCAAACAACGCTATCTCGCCTTCATGCCGCGCGAGTGGGGCCACCTCTCACGCGCGCTAGAACATCCCGCGCTCGAAGATGCGCGTGATTTCGTGCAAAGCGTTGCAGCGCCCTATCTGGAGCGCGCCGCTTGATCCCGCACACAGCCATGGTGCTCGCCGCGGGCCTCGGCACGCGCATGAAGCCGCTCACGGACGATCGCCCCAAAGCGCTCGTCACCGTCAACGGCCGCGCGCTCGTCGATCATGTGCTCGATCGCCTCGTCGCTGCAGGCGTGAAACGCGCCGTCGTCAACGTTCACGCCTTCGCAGACATGCTCGAAGCACACGTCCGCCGCCGCACCGACATCGAGATCGTCATCTCCGACGAACGCCCGCTACTGATGGAAACCGGCGGCGGTATCCGCCAAGCGCGGCCTTTGCTAGGCGACGATCCGATTGTTGTCTGCAATATCGATAGCGTTTGGGAAGAGCCGCACGGCTCAGCAATTGCGCGGCTCGCGGCAGGCTATGATCGTTCGCGCATGCCGTTCCGCCTTATGCTCGCATCGTTGGACCAGTGCCTTGGCTTCGACGGCGCGGGCGACTTCTTCATGGACGACGCTGGTCAGCTCAGCTTCCGTGGCGATGCAGAGCACGCGCCGTGGGCCTATATGGGCGCCTATATCATGGAGCCTGCGATCATCGACAACGAACCGCTCGAGCCGTTCTCGATGACGCGCCTGTGGCGTCAACTCGCAGCTGATGGCCGTCTCTTCGGCGCACCGCTCGGCGGCTATTGGATGCATGTCGGCGACCCGCGCGCGCGCGCCGAAGCTGAAACACGCGTGGCGGCGGCCGCGCCGAACTTATGAGCGAATTGCCTCTGGGCTTGCCCGAACCGTTGTTCGGCGGCCCCGCGCCACGTCTACGCGCCGCGCCCGCATCAGCCGTATTTCTTGATGTGCTCGCCAACGCCATGACGAGCGAACTCGTCAAAAAGAACGATCCGTTCGCGCTCTCCGACGCGCTCGTTCTGTTGCCTAACCGCCGCGGCGCGCGCGGCCTGATGGACGCGTTCGCCAAACGCCTTGGCGGCTCAGCTCTGTTGCCAACCATCCGCCCGCTCGGCGATCCGCACGCCGATGACGATCCCGATGTCTGGGGCGCTGAATCGCTCGGCGACGACATCCTGCCGCCGATCGATAAATTGCAGCGCCGCTTGCAACTCGCAAAGTTCATCCGCCAGCGACACAAAGGCGAATACGGCGTCGATGATCCAACCCGCGCGCTCGCGCTCGCTGATGAGCTTGGCAAATTGCTCGATAGCGCAGCCACCGTGGAGCGCGTCGAGTGGAGCAAACTGCGTACGCTGGTTGAAGAGATCGAACTTGCGCGCCATTGGGCAAGCTCCGCCGCTTTCCTCGACATCATCGCCACCTATTGGCCCGAGATTCTAAAGGAGCAGGGCTACAGCGATCCCGCCGAACATGGCGCAGCACTCCGCCGCGCCCTGGCGCAACGCTGGAGAGACGATCCACCGAAGCGCCCGATCGTGATCGCAGGCTCTACCGGCTCGCAGCACACGACGCGCGAGCTGATGCGCGTGGTTGCAAGCTTGCCGCGCGGTGTTGTCGTGTTGCCCGGTGTCGATATTGATCTCGATGAACCCGCGTGGGCGTTGGTCGGCGATCAACATCCGCAGCATGCGCTGAAAGACACTCTGAAAGCGCTCGGCGTCACGCGGCAACAGATACCTTTGCTGGCTAGCGAATCCGGCAGCGGCCGTGCGCGCCGCGTTCTCATGCGCGAAGCACTGGCGCCAGCGGAGAAAACCGCTGACTGGTTGGAACGTCTAGAACTCGCAGGCGGCAAAGCCTTCGTCGCCGAGGGCGCTAACGGCTTGCGCTTGCTTGAAGCTGCGACCGAAGACGAAGAAGCCACCGCGATCGCGCTGATGCTGCGTGAGGCCTTGGAAAAGCCCGGCGCCAACGCAGCCGTGGTGACGCCGGACGCGCGGCTTGCGCGGCGCATCGAAGCGAAGCTCTCGCGCTGGGGCATTGCACCAGCCGTTTCGCACGGCATGCCGCTGCACGAAACTGAAGCAGGTCGGCTGATGGCGCTCATCTGCGAACTCGCCCACGATGCCGGCAATCCGGTGGCGCTCGCAGCGTTCCTGAAACACCCGCGCGTCACCATCGCCGCCGATCGATACGGGCTGACACGGCTCGAACATAAAACGCTGCGCGGCCCGCGCCGCTACCGGACGTTTGCCGACTTGATCGCGCTCGGCGAACGCGGTGAGCGTGGCAAACCAATCCCGGGCTGGCACGCCGCGCGCGCGATCGTTGAAGCCGCAGAGGCCACGCTCGCGCCGCTCATCTCGCTGATGGCGCAGAAGCAAGTGAAGCTCTCCGCGTTCGCCGATGCTGTCTCCCACGTCGCCGAAGCCGCAACCGAGTCCGAGTGTTGGCAAGGTCGCGATGGCGAGATGGCTGCATCGCTGCTCCGCGAAGCGATCACGCATGGCGATGCGCTCGATGAAGTCGATGCCTACGCCGCGCCGCGCATGTTGATGAAGCTCATGGACGGACGCGATGTTGCGCCGACCTCGCAAGCGGGTGACGCGCGCATTGCGATCTGGGGTTTGCTCGAAGCGCGTTTGCAGCGCCGTGAGCTGATGATTTTAGCGGGCCTAAACGAAGGCGTGTGGCCTGCGCCGCCGAGCGAAGATCCGTTCCTGTCGCGCGGCATGCGCGCGCGTCTCGGTCTCCCATCGCTCGACCAACGCATCGGTCTCGCCGCGCACGATTTCGCACAGCTCGCCAACGCACCCAATGTTGTGCTGACGCGCGCGCTGCGCCGCGAAGGCGCGCCAACGGTCGCGTCGCGTTGGTTGTGGCGCTTGCAGACGTTGATCAAAGGCGCGGGCGCCACGCTGCAGAGCGCGCAAAACTATATCGACTGGGCGCAAGCGCTCGATCATCCGCCAGCGATCACGCCCGCCTCGCCGCCCGAGCCGCGTCCGCCTGCGCATCAGCGCTTGAAGCGCATCAGCGTCACCACTGTCGAGACGCTCATCCGCGACCCGTACGCCGTCTATGCGCGCCGCTTGCTTGGTCTTGAAAGTCTCAAACCAATCGGCGCGCCTGCCGGTCCGCAAGAACGCGGCACTGCTGTCCACGCGGCCATCGAAGATTTCGGCGATGGCGACGATCCGCAACGTCTTTCAGATTTGCTCGATGAAAAGATGCGCTTCGCCGGCATTCCACCAGAACGTCGCGCCGCAGAACGCGAGCGCCTTAACGTTTCAGTGCATGCGTTGATCGCGTGGTTCAACGAACGCCGTGCACGCGCGGCACGTGTCGAGCGCGAAGTGGAGGGAGAACTCGTCATTGGCGATGTCGTGATGAAGGGTGTCGCGGATCGCATTGAGATTGCGCCGAATTACGTTGCGATCCTCGACTTCAAAACCGGCGCGCCTCCGACGGATAAACAAGTCGAGAGCGGCCTCAGTCCGCAATTGCTGCTCGAGGCGGCGATGCTGGAAGAGGGCGCGTTCCCCGATCTGCCAAAGCGCGAGACGACGGAGTTGATCTATTGGCGCTTCGGCAACGCTGAACCGACGCCACGCTCGGTCGAACTTGAAAGCGGCGTCCCCGAAGCGGCGCGTGAAGCGCTGAAAGAATTGCGTGCTCTGCTCGCGCGTTACGCCAAGCCAGATCAAGCGTTCTACTCCAAGCCGCGCGTCCTGCGCGTGACGCTCTATGATGATTACGATCATCTGGCGCGGCGCAAGGAATGGGCAGACGAAAAGGCGGACGAATGACCGTCGCGCTCAACCCAATTGAAGAAGCTACCGCAAATCAGCGCCTCGCCGCCGATCCGGCGACGTCCGTGTTTGTCACCGCCAATGCGGGCTCGGGCAAAACTAAAGTCCTGGTCGATCGCATCGTGCGGCTTCTGCTGTTGCGGGACTCGCGACCGTCAGCGTTCCTGTGCATCACCTACACCAAGGCCGCCGCTGCCGAAATGCAGCGCCGCTTGTTCGAGCGCTTGGGCGGGTGGTGTGTTGCTGACGATGCAACGCTGTCGGCAGAGTTGGAGAAGCTCGGCGCCAAAGGCGCGGATCTCGGCAAAGCGCGCGCCTTATTCGCCCAAGCGCTCGAAACGCCAGGTGGTCTGCGCATTCAAACCATCCATGCCTTTTGCGAGCGTTTGCTCGCGCGCTTCCCGCTCGAAGCGGGCGTAGCACCCGGTTTCGACATTGCCGATGAAGCGCGTTCGATCGCTTTGCTCGGTCAAGCGCGTGCCGATGCGGCCTTGGATGATGACGCGCCGCGCGAAGCCTTCCGCCGCTTTGCGGCGAAGCTTCACGGTGAGGGCCTTGAAGGATTTTTAGATCGCTTAGCCTGGCGCCGCGCCGAGTTTCATCGCTTCGCGGAGAAGCAAGGCCCGCTGTTCGCCGGTCAAAAGTTGCGCGACCGTCACGGCGCGACGCAAACATTCGATGATTATGTGCGCGCTGTGCGCGGAACGATTGATGTTGCCGCAGTGCGCAGCGCGCAGCTCAAACTCGGCGAAGGCTCAGCGCGCGATCAGCAATGTTGTGACCGGCTGAAACGCGTCCTCGACGCCTTGGACTCCAAGCGATCCGATCTGGCGCATGCGTGCGCGGGCTTTGCGCTCAAAACCGACGGCGGCGCGCGCGAAACGTTCGCCACAGCCGCAACCAAGAAGCTGCATCCGATGCTAGAGGGCGAGCTCAGCGCTTTTGCCGATGTTTGCTTGCGCGTCTATGAAACTCTGAATGCCATCGAGCGCGCTGAAGATGCGATCGCGGCAATGGCCCTAGCGTTGAAGCTTGATCAAGCCTACGCGGATGCAAAGGCGCGGTCTGGCGTGCTCGATTTCGACGATCTGATTGAGCACGCGCAGACCTTGCTGCAACGCTCGGACGCCGCGCCCTGGGTGCTTTATAAGCTCGATGGCGGCATCGATCACATCCTGATCGATGAAGGCCAAGACACCAGCCCGTCGCAATGGGATTTGATCACGCCGCTGCGCGATGAGTTTTTGTCCGGTGACGGCGCACGTCAGAAAGGCCGCACGATCTTCGCGGTCGGCGATCCCAAGCAGAGCATTTACGGCTTCCAAGGCGCCGATCCCGAGCGCTTCCTCGGCGAAGCACAGCGGCTCTCGTCGCGCGCGGCTCAAGCTGGCGTCGCGTTCACCGCGCCCGAACTGCGCACATCTTTTCGCACCGTGCCTGAAGTGCTGCGCGCCGTTGATGAAGCCATGCGCGATAAGCCGCTGATTGCGGGCGTCGGCGCGAGCGATGAAATCAAGCACTTGGCCTCGCGCGGTGCAGAGCGCGGCGCTGTTGAAGTCTGGCCGTGGACGCCGCGTCCGATCGTTGATGACCCTAAGCCGTGGGACGCGCCGGTTGACATCAAAACCGGAACCAGCGCGCCCGCGCAACTGGCAAAATACATCGCCAAACGCATCAACGAGATGATCGTCGCAGGCGAAGCGGTGTGGGACGAGGGCAAGCAACGCGCGATGCGGCCGGGCGATGTGCTCTTGCTCGTGCGCACACGCGGCGCGATGTTTCGCGAACTGATCAAAGCGCTAAAGAGCGCAAAGCTTCCTGTCGCGGGCGCCGATCGCATGGTGCTGCGCGATGAGTTAGCAGTCGAAGATTGCTTGGCGCTGATGCGCGTCGCACTCGATCCGGCGGACGATCTTTCGCTTGCGTGCGTGCTCAAAGGCCCGTGGTGCAATCTCTTCGACGATGACAATGATCTCTTTCCGCTCGCGTACGATCGCAAGCCCGGCGAGACGCTGCACAAGCGACTGATGGCCAGCACCGACGAGCGCTATGCCAAAGCGCGCGCGTTCGTAAGCGAAGTGATCGCGCGCGGTGGCGCGGATGCGTTCGCGTTTCTGAGCTGGGCGCTTGAGACGCCGCATGACGGCGGCGAAACTGGCTGGCGGCGCGTGTTCGAGCGCCTCGGCCCTGAAACGCGTGACCCGATCGAAGAATTGTTGCAACGCGCGCTCAATCCGTCCGGCCACGTTGCGCCGACCTTGCAGCGCTTCATCTCCGACATCGACCTCGATTCCGGTCAGGTGAAGCGCGAACTCGATGCTGAACACGGCGCGGTGCGGATTATGACGGTGCATGGCGCAAAAGGTCTCGAAGCGCCGGTAGTGATTTTGCCAGATGCGACCGGCGATGTCGGCGATGCGCCCGACAACGGCCTCATCTTCGATGATGATGAAGGCCCGTTCGTCTCGTTCCGTTCGAAAGATGATGATACGAAAGTCGCAGCGGCCCGCGCGGCGCACAAAGAACGCGCGCTGCGTGAGCATTGGCGATTGCTTTATGTGGCGATGACGCGCGCGCGTGACCGGTTGATTGTGTGCGGGCCGCAGTTTCGCGCAGGCGAGGCAAAGGAGAGCTGGCGGCTCGCCGTCAGCGACGCGTTGGAGCGCCTCGGCGCGGAGACGATTGAGACTCCGTACGGCGATGGTCTCCGCTACGGAATCATAGAACACGCAGCCGCCGCACCCGCCGAAAACGCAACACAAGCGCCGCTCCCCGCATGGGCGCGCGCGTCTGCGCCGCAAGCGACTGGACGCGCGTATGCATCGCCGTCGCGCATCGAGCGTATAGATCCGGCATTGTTCTCCCCACGCGGCGATGGTCAGAAGCGCTTCCGGCGCGGGCGGCTCATTCACGGCTTGCTGCAGCGCTTGCCTGAAGTGTCGCAGAATAAACGCGCAAAGGCGGCGCGGATTTGGCTCGAACGCCAAGGCGCCGACGCAGTAGAGATCGAAGCTTACGCGCGTGAGGCGCTTAGCGTTATTGAGGATGAGCGGTTCGCGCCTGTGTTCGGTCCGCGCTCGCGCGCCGAAGCGCCGATCGTGGGCGAGACGGCAAACGGCAAGGTGGTGAGCGGCATCGTCGATCGGCTTGTGGTCGATGACGCGCGCGTGATCGTGCTCGATTTCAAGACCGATCGCCCGGCGCCGCAGAACGCAGCAGACGTGCCGAACACTTATGCTCTGCAATTGGCGCTCTACCGCGAGGTGCTCAAGCGCATTTTTCCGGGCAAATCTGTAACCTGCGCGCTGCTTTGGACGGAACGGCCATTGCTGATGGAATTGTCGCCCGCGCAGCTCGACCGTGTTTTCGCTACGTTCACGGCTGGTTGAAAGCGGCCCGTCGCGCGCCTAAATCTTTTCCACGAATCCCTTGGTTCTTGAGCGAGGTTTGCCCCGTGGCCACCAATAAAGTTTCCGACGATAGTTTCGAAGCCGACGTGCTGAACTCCGGCAAGCCGGTTCTGGTCGATTTCTGGGCGGAATGGTGCGGCCCCTGCAAGCAGATCGGCCCGGCGCTCGAAGAGATCGCCGCCGAGATGGGCGACCGCGTGCAAGTCGTGAAGCTCAACATCGACGACAATCCAATGACGCCCGGCAAATACGGCGTGCGCGGCATCCCGACTTTGATGGTGTTCAAGGACGGCAAGGTTGCATCGACGAAAGTCGGCGCCATGCCGAAGTCGAAGATCGTCGAGTGGCTGAACGAGAGCGTTTGATCTTGGACCGCCGGCGTCTCGCCGGCGGGGTTCAGCAGCGAGTTGCAAACGCCGGCGCTTGTTCAATCTAGCCTACGCCGGCGAGACGCCGACGCTCCAAGCTAAGCGGCTTCCGCCGCTAGCGCCTCAGCCGCCAGCACAAACGATCCGCAAATCAAAACACGCGGCGCAGGCAACTGCGCCGCGATTTGCATTGCGCTGGCGAGAGACAGCGCAGTCTGCGCTTCCGCGCCGTGTTCGCGCGCAAGCGCTGCGATCTCGTCCGGCGCGACGTGCGCTTCGCTCAGCGGCACCGCGATCACGTGCTCCGTCGCGGGCGCCAGCGCAGCGATAAAAGCGCTCGCATCCTTGCGTGCACGCAGCCCAATGATTGCGACGGCGCCGCGACCGCGCCGCGTCTTCATATCACCAAGCGCGCGCGCTAGTGCGGTGGCTGCATGCGCGTTGTGCCCAGCATCAACCCAAACTTCGCCGCCAAGCGCACGGATCGGCGCGCTGAGCGCTCCGCGTGTGAGTGGGTGCAAGCGTGCGGGCCAAGCAACGTTCTCGACGCCGGCGGCAAACGCAGCATCATCAATCGTTACAGAGCCTGCCAAGAGCAACGTCGCGCAAGCAAGCCCCGCATTGTCGATCTGATGCCGCCCAGGCAGCCCAGGCAGCGGCAGATCGAGTGCGCGCGTTTCGGTCTGTACGACAAGGCGACCTTGGCTCGCGTAAGCGTCCCATTCGACGCCGCAGCGAAATAGCGGCGCTCCGATTGCTTCAGCGTGACGTTCGATCACCTCCATCACCTCCTGCGCTTGCCGCGCAATGATGGCGGGAGCGCCTCGCTTCAGAATGCCAGCCTTATGCGCCGCGATTTCCGCCAATGTCGCGCCGAGCGCGTCTTGGTGATCGAGGCCGATCGGCGTGATCACGCACGCGGCCGGCGCCTCGATCACATTGGTAGAGTCATCGCGCCCGCCCATGCCGGTCTCGATTAAAGCGATATCGGCCGCGTGCTCGCGAAACAGCAGCAACGCCGCCGCGACTTGCGCATCGAACTGCGTCAACGCTGGCTCAGCACGCGCAATATCCTCCGCCACGTCGAGTAACGCGCGGTCATCGGCGAAGCGGCTTGAGACGGTGAATCGCTCGTTGAGCTGAAAGAGGTGCGGCTTAGTGAAGGCGTGGACCTTCAGTCCTGCCGCTTCCGCGATCGCACTCATGAACGCGATAGTCGAGCCTTTGCCGTTGGTGCCGGCGACATGGATCACAGGTGGCAGCGCCCGTTGCGGCGCGCCGAGCGCTTCGAGCGCATTGCGTAGCTTGTTCAGATTAAACCGCTTGCCGTGCCCGAATTCTGGGCCGAACAGGCGTTCGAAGGTTTGCTGAGCTGGATCGTTCATTCACTTCGTCATTCCGGGGCAATGCGAAGCATTGAGCCCGGAACCTAGGGGCAAACGATGTGCTGGCGGCCCCTGGGTTCCGGATCGCGCTTCGCGCGTCCGGAATGACGAGGGGATGAGCACTGGAGTGAAGCTACTCCGCCGCCTTCGCGCGCGGTTGTTGCTTCGTCGCCGGCTTGCGCTTCGTGCCCTTCGCTGGCGCGTCATCCTTGGCGATTTCGCTCAACTCAAACGTCTCCGCATCCTCAACCGGCTGCGCGCGGCGATGCATCAACGTTGTGAGCAGAGTCGCAATCGTCGTCTTCAGCTGACGGCGATCGACGACGAGATCGACCATGCCTTTATCGAGCAGATATTCTGAGCGCTGAAAGCCTTCCGGCAATTTCTGACGGATCGTCTGTTCGATCACGCGCGGACCAGCAAAGCCGATCAAAGCGCCAGGCTCAGCTAAATGAATGTCGCCAAGCATTGCGTACGAAGCCGTAACACCGCCTGTCGTCGGATCAGCCAGCACAACCAGATACGGCAACCCAGCTTCATGCAGCATCTGGATCGCCAGCGTCGTGCGCGGCATCTGCATCAGCGAGAGAATGCCTTCCTGCATGCGCGCGCCGCCCGAGGACGTCACCACGATCATCGCAGCTTTGCGGCGCACGGCGGCTTCAGCCGCCGCAACGAACGCTTCGCCCGCAGCCATGCCGAGCGAACCGCCCATGAATTCGAAATCTTGCACTAGCACGACAGCATGCGCGCCGCCGATGCGGCCGTAACCAGCCGCCATACAATCGTCGCGGCCGACTTTGGCGCGCGCGCCCTTGAGGCGATCGACGTACTTCTTGTCGTCCTTAAACTTCAGCGGATCAGCGGCGACCTTTGGCACCGTGATCGTCTGCCAAGCTTCTTCGTCGAACAGAATCTTGAAGCGCGCATCCGGCCCGATGCGCATGTGAAAGCCCGAAGGCATCACCCAGTTCGCAGCCTCAAGTTCGGCGCGATAGACCAGATCGCCGGAGAGCGGATCCTTGATCCAAAGATTGTCCGGCGTATCGCGCGCCTCTTCGGGTTTCTTCTTCGAAAGCCCCGGCCGCGCGAAGTTCGACAGCCAATTCATGCAGGTGTTCCTTCAAGCGCACGCCCAAAGTCTCTGGCCATGCGGACAGCTTCACTCAAAATCCGCACTTTGTGCAAGACACGTTCGGCGGCCTCTGGGCCAGGTGCGGCGGCAATTTCGTCGACAAAAGCAGAACCAACGACCACCGCGTCGGCAGTGCGGGCGATTTCGCGGGCAGCCTCCGGTTCGCGGACGCCGAAGCCAACAGCGACCGGAAGTTGCGTCGCGCGCTTCAAACGCGAAACGGCGGCGCGGACATCATCTGCTGTCGCAGCGTTCGCGCCCGTCACGCCAGCGACGGAGACATAATACAGGAAGCCCGAGGCGCCATCGAGCACCTTGGTTAAACGGTTATCATCCGTTGTCGGTGTTGCGAGGCGGATGATGGAAAGCCCGTGTGCGTCGAATGCGGCGCGCAGGGGCGCATCTTCTTCCGGCGGCAGATCAACGATGATCACGCCATCGGCGCCGCAGGCATGCATCGCTTCGGCGAACGGCGTGTAGCCCATGCTCTCGATCGGATTGGCGTAGCCCATCAGAATGAGCGGCGTGTCTTTATCCGTCTCACGAAAGCGCCGCGCGAGATCGAGCGTGCGCGTCAGCGAACCGCCAGCTTTCAACGCGCGCAACGCCGCCTTCTGAATGCTCGGCCCGTCCGCCATCGGATCGGTGAACGGAAAGCCAAGCTCGATCACGTCAGCGCCGGCCGCAGGCAGCCCGCGCAAAATCTCAAAGCACGTCTCATGATCCGGATCAGACGCCATCACATACGCGACAAGGCCAGCGCGGCCTTCGCGTTTCAGTGCATCGAAGCGGGAGGCGAGACGTGTACTCATCGCAGATCGAGTTCCTCACCGCACCGCATCCGTTCTTCGAGGTTGAAATCGAAGACGACCTCCGTTGTTGCGCTCGTCTGCGAACTGCGGGGATAGTCGTTTGCAACGACAGAAAACACCTGAGCGCAATCTTGCTCCATGGGTATCAAAACCCAAACCGCGCTACCTGCCGCGCCACCCCGGGTCCAACCCAAGGCCCGTAACGATCGCATGTACGCGTCCAACAGATCGCTTGCCTCGTCCTGACTGACCACGACACAGCGATGCTCCCAGCCTTGAAGATCTCGTTGTAGATCAGGCGACAAATCGCAGTTATCGGGCACGCGTCCGCCCTCAAATGGTGGCACATCAGCGAGACTCGCCAACGTGGTGCGAGGCGGCGCCGTGCAGGCTGCAGCACAAGCGACAAGAAAGCCGCAAATTGTGGAGGCGAGACGTGCGCTCAAAACTTAAGCCGGGCAACGTGGGGCGCGTTCGCGCGCGAACCAGATGACGACGATGTCAGAGCCGCGTGTGCCGGGCGGGTAGTCGCTTGGGAAGATGTTCAGCACATTCTCGCAATTGTTTTCGTCGGTGCGCACGGCTGTCATGCCGCCGCTGATGTAGCTTCCTTGCTGCCAGCCTTGCTGACCGAGCTGCCCCAGATATTGCATCGCGACTTCGCCGCCAGCAAAGCGGGGCATGGTCACGCAGGCAAGTTCAAAGCGAGTCGTGTCTGTGATGGTTTCCGGATAGTGGCACTCTTCAGGAATGCGCGAGCCGTCGACGACATCGAGATTGATCGACTCGGTGAGCAGCGTTTCGGCGGCAGGTATCTGAACGGTCGGCCCTGGCGTTTCGTCCTGCGCATAAGCTGGTGACAACAACAGCAGTGTGCCGGCGAGGGCGCCGGCGGTCCAAGTGCGTAACATCAAAGCGTCACTCCTAAAGCGTCGGCGACGGTGAAGACGTCTTTGTCTCCACGGCCGCAGAGATTCATGATCACGACCCCGCCCTTGCCCACGTCCCGCGCCACATCGCCCAAGCGCGCTAGCGCATGCGATGGCTCAAGCGCCGGGAGGATGCCTTCCAAACGCGCGCAAAGCTTGAACGCTTCAAGCGCTTCGTCATCGGTGGCGCTCAGATACTGTGCGCGGCCGATGTCGCTGAGATACGAGTGCTCCGGCCCGACGCCTGGATAATCGAGACCAGCGCTGATCGAATGGCCTTCGAGGATTTGGCCGTCTTCGTTTTGCAGCAGATAAGTCCGGTTGCCGTGCAGCACGCCAGGGCGGCCGCCATTGATCGCAGCGCTATGCTCGAAGCGATCATCAATCCCGCGCCCAGCTGCCTCGACACCAATCAAGCGCACGCTTTCGTCGGCGATGAACGGATGGAAGAGGCCAATCGCATTCGAGCCGCCGCCAATGCACGCCATCACCGCATCCGGCAAACGGCCTTCGCGCTCCAAAATCTGTTCGCGCGCTTCGCGACCGATCACGCTTTGAAAGTCGCGCACCATTTCCGGATAGGGGTGCGGGCCTGCCGCCGTGCCGATGCAGTAGAACGTATCCGCGACGTTGGTCACCCAATCGCGCAGCGCTTCGTTCATCGCGTCTTTCAAAGTCGCAGCGCCGCTCGTCACCGGCCGCACTTCGGCGCCGAGCAACTTCATCCGGAAGACGTTCGGCTTCTGCCGCTCGATGTCCGTGGCGCCCATGAACACGACGCACGGCAAACCTAAGCGCGCACAGATCGTCGCTGTCGCGACACCGTGCTGACCCGCGCCGGTTTCCGCGATGATCCGCGTCTTGCCCATGCGCAGCGCCAGCAGCACTTGGCCGAGGCAATTGTTGATCTTGTGCGCGCCGGTGTGATTGAGCTCGTCGCGCTTGAAGTAGATTTTCGCCGCGCCGAAATGCTCGGTCATCCGCTCGGCGAAATACAAAGGCGAGGGCCGGCCAACGTAGTGCGTCCAAAAGTCAGCCATCGTCGCTGCGAACGCTGGATCGGCCTGCGCGTCGCGATAGGCGCGCTCCAGATCGAGCACGAGCGGCATCAACGTCTCGGCCACATAGCGGCCGCCATAGGATCCGAACCGGCCCTCAGCGTCCGGTAGGTCCTGCCAGTTCCGGCGTGCGTCCATTGGGGGAGGTTACACTTCCACAGCGGCCAAGAATTGGGCGATCAAGCTCGGGTCCTTTAAGCCTGGCGCGGTTTCCACGCCAGAGGACACATCCACAAGGTCCGCGCCGCTGATCCGCATCGCCTCGCGGACGTTCTCGGGGGTCAGGCCCCCGGCCAGAAACCAGGGCCGGTTGAACCCCCAGCCCGCCAACAGCCCCCAATCGAACGCCAGCGCATTGCCGCCCGGCAGCCCCTGCGCCGGGGCTTGGGCGTCAAACAACAGCATGTCCGCGACTTGTTCGTACGGGGATACCGCCACTAAATCCTCGCGCCGCGCGACCCCAACCGCCTTGATCACCCCCCGCCGCGCAAACCGCCGGACCTCCGCCACCCGCCGCGGGCTTTCGCCGCCATGGCACTGGATCCAGTCCGGCTGCATCGCACTGGCGGCGGCGGCCAGATAGACGTCATCGGCGCTGACCGTAACGAGCACCGTCTCGATCCGCCCAAAGGCCTGCCGGCCGAGTGCCGCGAGCTTGTCCAACTCCAAGTGCCGGGGGCTTTTGGGAAAGCTCACAAACCCCGCAAATCGCGCACCGCCATCAATGGCGGCGTCGAGAATGTCCGGGCTGGTGATGCCGCAGATTTTCGCGTCAGGCATGATGAGAGGCAGTAGGCAATGGGCAGTGGGCAGTAGGCAAGCGCCTACAATGCTATTGCCTATTGCCCAATGCCTACTGCCTCCCCTTCAACAAATCCCGGATCTCAGTCAGCAGCTTCACGTCCGCCGGCACTTCAGGCTCCGCAGCGGCGGGTGCGGCTTCTTCTTTGCGCTTCATGGCGTTCATCGCTTTGATCACCAAGAACAGCACCCAAGCAACGATCGCAAACTTGATCGCGGCATTGATGAACTTGCCATAGTTGATCGCCACTTCCGGCTCGGCCGCCGCATAGTTCGCAGCGCCCTCAACGCCGACCGCAGGCACAGCCGCCTTCAACACCAGCTTCAACGTCGCGAAATCGATGCCCGCGAGCAGCAGCCCGATCGGCGGCATGACGATGTCATCGACCAGCGACGAGACAATCGTGCCGAACGCCGCGCCGATGATCACGCCGACGGCAAGATCGACGACATTGCCCTTCAGCGCGAACTCACGAAACTCTTTCAACATCGACATTGGCGGCGGCCCCTCGGTTCTATTTCAGCTTTCGGGCGCGCTCTTGCCAGAGTTCGCCAAAACCAGCCAGGGCGCGCGATGGAAACCTCGCATGCACGCCTGGACCTCTCTGTAAGCTTTACTACATTAGCGCCGCAATCGGGGATTCGACGGGAGGGGACGATGAAGCTCGCAACCATCTGGCGCGTGGTTTGGCCGGATAGAGGGCCGCTCTTCGCCATCGTAGGCGGGATCGTTTCGCTGCTGGGCGATTTCGCCAGCTTCCTCGGCAACATCGCCTCGCCGCAGATTTTGTTGTGGCCTGCCGTTGGCCTTGCCGGTTTGCTGGCATGGTTATGCATCGGACGCGTCACTGCCGTGCCTGCGGGCGCCGAGCCTGCGGCGGAAGACGAAGCTGTGAAGTGCCGCGAGTGCGATGCCTTCCGCGTCATGCTGTTCGCCAGCGCCGGCGTCGTGCTGCTGCTGCTCGCCGGTCAGGGCACGACCGCCACCGAGCGGATCGGTTCGCAACTCGGACTTATCCAACAAGACGTCGCAATCATCCGCGAAGACACCGAAGCGATCCGCAACGTCACTTCATCATCCGAAATCGTCCGCAATCCGCGTTCAGCGGCGGACTATTTCCGCAATGCGTGGATCTACAACATGGTCCAGCGCGACGCCGCGCAATCCTGGGCGTCTATCCAAGCGCTGTACGAGCGCCACACGCCGAACAAGCTCGATGCCGCCGAACTTTATTTCAACGCCGGTCGCGCGCAGCTGACGCGTGAGCAATTGCTGGCGCAGATGATCGATATCGGTCGCAATCGTCGCGACGCGTCGATGCTGGTGATGGCTGCGCGCAATCTCGATTCAAACGACGAAGCGCTAGCCCTCATGGCCGAAGCGCGCGCCATCGATCCGGATTTGCCGTTCGCTCACTGGGATCCGATGCGCGTGCAATTCATCTCGCTCCAACCAGGCGCCACGCCGCAGCAAAACTTGGCGCAATCGCAACAAGCGTTGGCGGGCACGGAGGCGTTTCTCGAAGTCGCGGGCCGCAAACCCGTCGCCAGCTATTACTACCTGCCGCAGCACGCCCCCGACATGGAGCAATTCGCCCGCAGCCAACTCGACACCTATCGCGGCACCGTCGCCAACTGGCAGCGCACCGTCGATATGATTGAGCGGCGGCGGTGAGGGGATAGATGTGCGCTTATCCCTTACGGGAGCGCACTGCCAACAGGTTGGAGCGCGGGGCTCCGCCCCGCATTAGCTCTGTGTTTCAAGTATATGCGCAAGAAGTGCGGGCCGGAGGCCCGCGCTCCAACTTGGCCAAAAGCGGAAATCTATCCGACCGGGTTCAATCCAGCCGCATACTGCGCGCCCATGACAAACGAGCCCGCCCCAGATCAACGCTTCGCCCCCATCGCGCTTTGGCGCGTGGCGCGCCGTTTGATGGTGACGCTGTTCAGCCTCTTCGGTGAGCCACAAGAGCTCGCGTTCCGCCACACGCTGGTCGCGCGCGATTACAAAGCTGCGCTCAATTGGCTGCGCAGCGTCGAAGCGATGTTTCGCAAATTGCTGCTGATCGAAGCCAGCTATTACGCGAAAGAGATCACGCACACGAAACAGCGCGCGCCAAGCAAGCGTGAGCGTAAGCTCGTGAGCTTTGTCCCCGAAAATCCTGACTCCTGGCGCGTAAGTTTTCGTGCGTCAGAGGCGCCAGGTGGTAAAGGTGGGAGCGCGCGGCTCCGCCGCGCATGCGTCGCGGAGCGCTGCGCTCCGAACTTTGCCCCCACCACATTCCACGCCGCATGGCCGCTCGCCGAGCGCTTCGAAGCCCTGCTCCGTGTTCACAACAACCCCGCGCCCTACGCCAAACGCTTAGCCCGCAAGCTCCATGCGAACGCGCAGCGCATTGCCGCGATCGCCAAAGAACCAGCGGAACTTCAACACCGCATCGATCCCGAGCCGTACGCTTCGCTCGCAGAATTGTTCGATACGCGAACGCCGGCATTCGAGCCAAATACGTCATAGGTTTGGATCAGCAGGCAATCGAGTGCGTGAGCGCACCCAATCCCGAACCCCTAATCCCCAATCCCGCCTTACGGCTCTTCGCCGCCATTGACCTTCAGCCGCAATTCTTTGCCCGGCTTGAAGAAGGGCACGCGCTTGGCTTCGACTTTTACAGAGGCGCCGGTACGCGGATTGCGGCCGGTGCGGGCTTCGCGTGAGCGTACGGAAAATGCGCCAAACCCGCGGAGTTCCACGCGGCCGCCTTCGGCCAACGCCACCGCGATTTCGTCCAGCACGATATCGACGGCGTGCTCGACCTCGGCAGCCTTCATCGGCGCCAATTCTTCTTGGAGCTTGGTCACCAGTTCGGAGCGCAGCATTCCGGTTCCCCGTTCACAATCCCGTGACGAATAAAGGCCGGGCAGGGCTTGGCGTCAACTGCGCAGACGCTTGAAATCGGAAAAGAAAAAGCCCGATGCGGAGGTCCGCACCGGGCTTTGCCTTTGATCAGAGCAAGTCGCTTACGACTTGTTCTTGTCCTTCAGAGCAGCGCTCAGGATGTCGCCCAAGGATGCGCCGGAATCCGACGAACCGAATTGAGCGATGGCTTCCTTCTCGTCGGCGAGTTCCATGGCTTTCACCGACATCGTGACCTTGCGGCTCGATTTGTCGAAGCCAGTGACCATAGCGTCGAGGCGATCGCCCTTGGAGAAGCGGTCGGCGCGTTGCTCTTGGCGGTCGCGGCTCAAGTCCGACTTGCGGATGAAGGTGCGCAGGGCGTTGTCTTCGCCGAACGACACTTCGATGCCGCCGGTCGCCACGTCGACGACTTCGACCGTGATGATCTGGCCGCGCTTGTAATCGGCGTCAGCCATCGGATCGTTTTCGACCTGCTTCATGCCAAGCGAGATGCGCTCTTTGTCCACGTCAACGTCGAGCACTTTGGCTTTCACCATGTCGCCCTTGTTGAAACGGGTGAGGGCTTCTTCGCCTTGCGCATCCCAAGCGATGTCCGAGAGGTGGACCATGCCGTCGAGCTCGGCGTTGAGACCAACGAACAGACCGAACTCGGTGATGTTCTTGATCTCGCCTTCGATGATCGAACCGACCGGGCTTTCGGCCAGGAAGGCGTCCCACGGATTGGCTTGCGCTTGCTTGATGCCGAGCGAGATACGGCGCTTTTCGCCGTCCACGTCGAGCACTTGCACGTCGACTTCTTGAGACGTGCTCAAGATCTTCGACGGGTGCAGGTTCTTCTTGGTCCAGCTCATTTCGCTGACGTGCACCAGGCCTTCAACGCCGGCTTCGAGTTCAACGAAAGCGCCGTAGTCGGTGATGTTGGTGACGCGGCCAGTGAACTTGCCGCCAGCCGGGTATTTCGCGTCGACGCCATCCCACGGATCGGTCAGCAATTGCTTCATGCCGAGGCTGATGCGCTGGGTGTCCGGATTGATCTTCACGATCTGGACTTTCACCGTGTCGCCCACATTGAGCACTTGGCTCGGGTGGTTGACGCGCTTCCAGCTCATGTCGGTGACGTGCAGCAGACCATCGATGCCGCCGAGATCAACGAACGCGCCGTAATCGGTGATGTTCTTCACAACACCTTCGCGGACTTCGCCTTCCTTCAGCTGGCCAACGATTTCGGCCCGCTCGGATGCACGCGACTCTTCGAGCACGGCGCGGCGCGACACGACGATGTTGCCGCGTTGGCGGTCCATCTTCAAGATTGCGAATGGCTGCACGATATTCATCAGCGGGCCGACGTCGCGGACCGGGCGGATATCAACTTGGCTTCCCGGCAAGAACGCATTGGCGCCGCCGAGGTCGACCGTGAAGCCGCCCTTCACGCGGCCAACAAGTGCGCCATTGACGGCTTCTTGTGCGGCGAACGATTTTTCGAGACGCGTCCAAGCTTCTTCGCGGCGCGCTTTTTCGCGGCTGACGACAGCTTCGCCGAGGGCGTTTTCGATGCGGTCGAGATAGACTTCAACGATATCGCCCACTTTCGGAGCGCCGGCGCCATCATCGACAAGAAACTCACGAACCGGGATGCGGCCTTCGGTCTTCAGGCCAATGTCGACAACGACGAAATCGTTTTCGATCGCAACAACGGTCGCCGGGATGACCCGGCCTTCAATCATGCCCCGTGTGCCGAGGCTCTCATCCAGGAGAGCAGCAAAATCGTCACGCGAGGGGGTTTGGGCTTCAATAGCCATGCGGTCTTTAACTCCAACGTTCAAAACGGGCCGACCGGTTGGTTCCGGCGGTCTCGGCGCCCCAATGGCGCCGTCCTACTGTTCTTATGCTCCCCCGCGAGCGGGGGAGCTGTCAGCGAAGCTGACTGAGGGGGCGGTGCGACGGCGAGGGACTTACCCCCTCCGGCTCGCTTGGCTCGCCACCTCCCCCGCAAGCGGGAGAGGATAAGAATGCGAAAGCGCCCCGTTGGCCCTTAGGCCCGGGGACGCGCCAAAGCCGCGTCGATAATCTGACAAGCGGCCACAACCGCCGCCTCTATAGAGAGAGAGGTAGTGTCCAGCAAGTGCGCTCCCGGGGCTTGGCGAAGGGGCGCCTCAGAGCGGCCCATGTCGCGTTCATCACGTTCGGCGATCTGAGCTTTCAGCGTCTCGAAATCGATCGCTTCACCGCGTTTTTGCAACTCAGCCAGCCGCCTCTGCGTGCGCGCGTTGAGCGAGGCCGTCACGAAGAGCTTCACGTCCGCATCGGGGCAAATGACGGTAGCGATGTCGCGTCCGTCGAGTACTGCGCCGGCGGGGTCAGCAGCAAAGCTGCGTTGAGCACGGAGCAAGGCGGCGCGGACGGCCGAGATGCTCGCAACTTTGGACGCTGCAAGGCCAACGGCGCTGGAGCGAATACGGTGCTCATCGATCGCCGCCAGATCCAGCGTTTCGGCGGCCGCGACGGCTTGATCGACGTCCGCCGGATCGCCGCCCGCATCGAGCACAGCCAGACCGACCGCGCGATACAGCGCGCCGGTGTCCAGCCGCTTCAGCCCATAATGCCGGGCCACCCCGGCCGCGACCGTGCCTTTGCCGGAAGCAGTGGGTCCATCGATGGCGATGATCATGGGCGCGGTTTAGCAGAGGAGTTGGTTGTAACAATCGCCAATTGGCGTCCTTTCTGGTATGCTCACCAACATGGCTGACACCCTCACTATTCCTCTGACGCCAGAAGCCGCCGCTCGATTGCGTCAACTGGCAGAGACGGCAGGCGAGAGCCTGGAAGAGTTGGCGCAGGGTTTGTTGGAAGACACCGCCGCCGAGTTCGGTGATGTGTCGGGCAACGATGCAGAGCTTGCACGTCGGGTGGAGTTGTGGCGCGAGCACCGGTCCGGGGCCAGTGCTGAGGACGTGTTCAGGAGGCTCGAGGCGCGTCTGGCTGCGGTGAAACCAGCAGGGGTCTAGGCGGAAGTATGCTCATTTTCGCGCCGGAGGCCGAGGAAGACGTCGATCGTCTCTTCTCATGGCTGATTGCTCGAAACCCCGCCGCGGCTGCCCGCTTTCTAGCGACTCTGAAACTGGCCGCGGCTCGGATCGCGGAAAAGCCGATGCACTATCCGTTGGCGGGCGAAGATGAAGCGTTGCGAAAGCATCTGATGCGTTTCGGTGGATCGGCCTATGTCATCTACTTCCTGACTGACGGCGACGACCAAGTGATCGTGCGGATCTGGCATGGACGCGAGCGGCGGGCGTGAGCAATTGCCGTAACGCAAGCTTGACACAGCGTCATGAAACGCGCGGGATTCATTTATGAGCATTGAATCTTTTGACGTCCTGATCGTGGGCGCGGGCCTGTCTGGTATTGGCGCGGGCTATCATTTGCAGCGCGACCTGCCGGGCAAGAGCTATGTGATCCTGGAGAACCGCGAGGCGATCGGCGGCACTTGGGACCTGTTCCGCTATCCGGGTATCCGCTCAGACAGTGACATGTTCACGCTTGGCTATAGCTTCAAGCCGTGGACGGAAGCCAAGGCCATCGCCGATGGTCCGTCGATCCGCAAATACGTCAACGAGACCGCGCGCGAGTACGGTATCGATAAACACATCCGCTTCAAACATCGTGTGAAGAAACTGAGCTGGGATTCAAACGAGGCGCGCTGGACCGTCGAGGCCGAGCACAATGGCGAGGTCAAGCGCTTCAAAGCCAAGTTCGTGCTGAGCGCGTCTGGCTACTACAATTATGATCAGGGCTACACGCCAGCGTTCAAAGGCACGGAAAGCTTCAAAGGCCAGATCATCCATCCGCAGCACTGGCCGGAAGGTCTCGATTATTCGGGCAAGCGCGTCATCGTCATCGGATCGGGCGCGACGGCTGTCACCTTAGTGCCGTCGATGACCGACAAAGCCGCGCATGTAACGATGCTGCAGCGCTCGCCGACCTACATGGTCTCGATGCCGGCGGAAGATCAGTTCGCCAACAAGCTGCGCAATTCGTTGCCGCCGCAGTTTGCTTATGACGTGATCCGCTTCTTCCGGATCACCATGCAGCAAATCTTCTTCCGTCTCGCCCGCGCGCGGCCAGCGAAAACGCGCGAGCGTTTGCTTGGTATGATCCGCGAGCAGATCGGGCCGGAGCAAGTCGATCAACATTTCACGCCAAGCTACAATCCATGGGAGCAGCGGCTTTGTCTGGTGCCGGACAACGACATGTTCCAGGCGATCAAAGACGGCAAAGCTTCTGTCGTCACCGATCAGATTGAGAGCTTCACTGAGAAGGGGCTGAAGCTCGCGTCTGGGCGCGAACTTGAAGCAGACATTATCGTCACAGCGACGGGTCTGGCATTACAACTGCTCGGTGGCGCCGAGACGTATATAGACGGGGTCAAGCACGAGACCGGCAAAGCCTATGCTTACAAGGGCACAATGCTTTCGGACGTTCCGAACCTCGCCTTCGTGTTTGGCTACACCAATGCGTCGTGGACATTGCGCGCCGACTTGATCAGCGCGTACGTGTGCCGCCTGGTGAAGTACATGGACGATTACGGACTGGATCAAGCGACGCCGCGCATGAAGGGCGAGCATGACGAAAAGCCGTTTGCCGATTTCTCATCCGGCTACTTCCAACGCGCTGCACATTTGCTGCCAAAGCAAACAAGCCAAGCGCCGTGGAAGCAAAACCAGAGCTACGGCCACGACATGATGGATTTGCGCTTTGGCGCTATCGAAGATGGCGTGCTTGAGTTCAAGAAGAAGCCCGTTGCTTCGCCGTTGCCGCAAGTCAAACGCGAACCAGCGCCGGTTGCATGATGCTGGCGTCTATGCTGCGCTTGCGTTAGAGCCGCCGGGCAGCAAGAGGCACAACACTTGAAGCTACTAAGTTTGATCGTGCTCGCAGCTTTGGTTGCGGGACTTGTTGTCGGCGCGCTGATCCAAAGTGATGCGCCGGGGCTCACGCCTTTCGCAAACAATATCGAAGCCTTCGGCGGCCTCTGGCTCAACACGCTGCGCATGACAGTCGTGCCGCTTGTGGTTTCACTGCTGATCACCGGCATCGCCTCGGTCGCCGATACGGCGCGCACCGGCGGGTTGGTGTTGCGGGCAGTGATTCTCTTCACGTTCCTGATCTTCTGCGCCGCGCTCTACACCACCTTCGCCACCAACGGCTTGCTCGCACTCTGGCCGCTCGATCCGAACGCGGCCTCGGCCTTCATCGCAGGCGTCGGCGACCAAGCGGTGACGGTGACCGAAGCGCCGACATTTGGTGAGTGGCTGCAAGGCTTAGCGCCAACCAACCCGGTGCGAGCCGCAGCCGAAGACGGCGTGCTTTCGCTCGTCGTGTTTTCGATCTTCTTCGGCTTTGCAGTCACTCAGCTCGAAGCCTCACTGCGCCAAGCCATCGTCACGTTCTTCCGCGCTGTGTCAGAAGCGATGATCGTGGTCGTGCATTGGGTGTTGTTGGCAGCGCCCATCGGCGTGTTCGCCTTGGCGCTTGGCGTCGGCCTCCGCGCTGGATTCGGCGCTGCCGGAACGCTTGCGCAATACGTCGTCATCGTCACCGCCGTGACCGCTGGCTCCACATTTTTAGCGTGGCTCTTGGCCGTGACGTGGGGTCGTCAGCCGATCGCACGTTTTACCGCTGCTGCAACACCAGTCTGGGCCATCGCCGCATCGACACAATCATCGCTCGCATCCCTGCCTGCCATGTTAGAAGCGGCGCTGCGCGGTTTGAAAATCCCGCCGCAGATCGCCGACGTATCGCTACCGCTCGCGGTGGCGCTATTTCGTTTCACGAGCCCCGTGGCAAACTTAGCAGTCTGCTTCTTTGTCGCGCATCTCTACGGCATTGAACCGTCAATGCTTCAGATCGCAAGCGCAATTTTCGTTGCGTATGCCGTGAGCATTGCGGCGGTGGGATTGCCGGGCCAGATCTCTTTCGTCGCCTCGATTGCGCCGATCTGTTTAGCGCTCGGCGTGCCGACGGAAGTGCTGGGCATTCTGATTGCGGTTGAAGTTATACCCGACATCTTCCGCACGCTCGGCAACGTCACCGCCGATCTCGCTGCTACATCAATTCTCTCGCGGCGTGAACCGCGAGAGAACGATGCGCTGCAAGATTAGCCGCGAAATTGGACGCAAGCGTCCGCGTAACGGGCTTCAATCTGCTCGATCCGTGCAGCCGTGCTCTCAAGATTAGAAGTGTTGTCGCTTTCGGCAGCGGCGTAGGCGTCGCCCTCAGCGTTGATCCGCTCACCGATCGTGCGCGCAGCGATGTGTACCTCCGCCGGCATGAGAGCCTGAGCCACGCCTGCGGTGACGCAATCACAATACTCGGCGGTCTGATATTCAGCGCATGCGCTTCGATACGCACGTCGGCCTTCGGCGACTTCTTGGTCGCTTGCGAGTGCGCGGGCGTCTTGGATAGGCGGCGCCACTTGTTCGGTGGCGAGGTAGGGCTGCGGCATTGGCTGGTCGAGCGGCTTGGTTTGCGCCCACGCGATCGTGGCGAGCGAAACTGTTGCGGCGAGCGACGCGGCGGCGAGCATCTTGCGCATGATTGAACTCCTGATGTGCGCGATGAACGCTTGGGGCGTTCAGGAGTTGCGTGCGCTCGCTGCGGAACCTCAGACCTCTTCGATCTGCGCGCCAAGATTGGCCATAAAGGCGGCAAAATCCGGGAACGATGTGCCGATCATCTCAGCTTCATCGACCACGACCGGCTCTTTCGACGCCATGCCCAAGATCAGGAACGACATCGCCACCCGGTGATCGCCATGCGTACGGATCGCAGCGCCGCCGCGGACGCTCTTTGGCCCTTCGCCGCGTACGATGAGGCCATCCGGCAGCTCTTCCGCATCGACGCCGCAAGCGCGCAGGCCGTCGACCATCAGCGTAATGCGGTCGCTCTCCTTCACGCGCAATTCTGCCGCGCCAACAATGCGTGTCTCGCCTTCGGCAAACGCCGCAACTGCTGCAAGGATTGGAAACTCATCGATCATTGCCGGTGCGCGTCGCACTGGCGGCGTCACGCCATGTAATTTGCTTGCGCTGACAACCATGTCGGCGATCGGCTCGCCAATCGGATCGCGGCGCTCTTCGTAAGAAATCTTCGCGCCCATTTCGAGCAGCGTTTCAAAGAAGCCCAAGCGCAAAGGGTTCACCAGCACATCTTCAATGCGCACTTCCGACTTGCCAAGGATCAGCGCTGCAGCAACTGGAAACGCAGCCGAAGAGGGGTCACCCGGCACATAAATAGCAGCGCCCTTTAATGCGCTAGCGCGAACGCGCGGATGCAAACCGCCATCGATGTCGACTTGATCAATGTTGGCGCCAAATACGCCGAGCATGCGCTCAGTGTGATCGCGCGAACGCTCCGGCTCGATTAGCACCGTATCGCCTTCAGCCCGCAGTCCAGCGAGCAACACAGCCGACTTCACCTGCGCAGACGAAACCGGCGAGCGATAGGTGATGCCTTTGAGTTTGCCGCCATGGACGGTCAGCGGCATGCGTTGGTTTTGTGAATCGAAGCGCGCGCCCATCTGTGTGAGCGGCGCGATAACGCGGTTCATCGGCCGCTTGCGCAAGGATTGGTCGCCATCGAAACGCGCGCTCAGCGGATAGCCGCTCACCGCGCCGAGCAGTAGCCGGGCTGCGGTTCCGGAATTGCCGCAATCGATCGTGGCCGTCGGCTGGTTGAGCTTGCCCGCGCCCTCGATGATCCAGCGGCCGTGATCGTCCTGTTCCACTTGCGCGCCGAGCGTTCGCACGGCCTGGGCAGTGGCTATAACGTCAGCGGATTCAAGCAAACCACCGATCTCGGTCTGCCCTTCGGCCAAAGCGCCCAGGATCAAGGCTCGATGCGAAATCGACTTGTCTCCCGGCGGGCGGGCTTGGCCTTTCAGCGGCCCAGCAGATCGCGCCCTCAAGCGCATGGCATACCCTTCGGAAAACTACGGAGAGACAAAGGTTTTGACAGGCGCTCCCGATGGTGGCAAGCGAGCGCCCCGCGTGGGGTGAGACTCCGCCTGGAAATCCTAAGGAGAGCCGTTTGGCCAAGACCGATTTGGGCGACAAGCAGGTCTGCCCGAACTGCGGCGCGAAGTTCTACGATCTTCGCAAGCGCCCGGCAGTGTGCCCCAAGTGCACGACCAGTTTCGATCCGGCTGAGGAAGGCGTCCGCGCCCGCCGCAGCCGCGCTCGCGTGTCCGCCAACGATCCATCCTACGAGGATGATGAGGAACTCGAAGCCGCCAAGGGCAAAAAAGCCAAGGGCGAGGACGATGACGAGGACGAAGAAGTCGAAGAAACGCCCGAAGTCGATGTCGAGGCCGCGGAACCGCTGATCGTCGATGACGACGAGGAAGAAGGTCCGGCCGCAGGCGAAGAGATTCCTGAAGGCTTCTCTGAATCGGACGGCGAAGATCTGCCCGAAGATGCAGCTGACGACGACACCGTGCCTCTGATCGATGACGGCGAAGAGTTCACCGAAGACGAACTCGGCGAAATCGGCGGCGGCGACGACGACGACGATAGCGGCCGCTAGCCGCGCTTGATTGCTGGAAGCGCGGAGACTAGGTTCCGCACGTCCAAATCGCCGGGGGTTCGCCCCCGGTCGATGGGCCCTTAGCTCAGCTGGGAGAGCGCCTGCATGGCATGCAGGAGGTCAGCGGTTCGATCCCGCTAGGGTCCACCATTTTCGCAAAATCCCGTTGCGTCCCACGCAGGGTAGTCACTTCTGTACAGAAGGTTAGTTGCTCGGTGGTCAAACCACGTTCGGTGCGCTGCTTGTGCTGGGTGAGGTGCTCCCATTTGCCTCGCGTCAAATTAAGTTGCGACACGCGCGGCGACGGTTTCGTGGCGTGGTCCCAAGCTGACGTTGCGAAGTATCTCAAACATTGGAGGGCGGGTACGCGCGAACGTCTCGCGTCGCTCTTGTTGATCTATACTGGACGGCGCCGAAGCGACGTTGTGCAAAGCAAGTGACGGGCTATACGATCCGAGTGAAGCAACTAACGATCACCGTTGAAACGAAACTGGCGCGTCAGGCTTGAAGGAATGTCGTTCGTCGGAAACGCCGCGCGAACAGGAAGTGGCTACCCTTGTTGAAACCCAAAGCGCTTTCCGGCTGCAGTGGCGACCCCGGAGAGATTCGAACTCCCGACCATGTCCTTAGGACGGACCTGCTCTATCCAGCTGAGCTACGGGGCCGGATGGCTGAAGAGCTAGGTAAAACAAGGCAGAGACGCAACTGCTTTGCCGCTGGACACCGCCGACGCCAAAGTCCCATCATGCCGACGCTGGGGGATGACGGGGGAGTTCACGCGCATGGCGCATCGCAACGCTAATGTGTGGTCGCGCATCGCGTCGCGGCTGACGGCTGCATCGCACACGCGCGCCGGCGCGTTTCGCTGGGGCGTGATCATCTTACTGTCGCTGATCTGGATCGGCGGCGGGCTTTATTATTGGCGCGATCGCGGCTGGTTGGAGTCGCTTTATCTCACGGTCAGCGCCGTTGGCATGTGGGACGGCTATTTCGACGCGCGCGATACGACTTTGCAGGTCGTGCGCTATGCGGCGCTGGCGGTGCCTGTCGTTGGCTTGTTGTTCGCGTTCTCCGGCCAGCTCGGCCGCTCGCTCGCGCGGCTCTTCAATCTTGGCGCTGCGGGTCACGTGGTGATTGCTGGCGACAGCCCAGCGGCATTGTCGCTGGCGCTCGATTGTAGGCGGGTGGGCGATAGCGTGATCTTGTTGGCGCAAGCGCTTTCTGGCGACACCGCGCTCGATCTGCGCCGCAAGGGCATCACAATGATCGAGGGCGACGCGTCGCACCTAGATACACTCCGCGCCGCGCGCGCACATCACGCTGCACACGTGGTGGCGTTTGAACCAGACGACACGGCAAACCTTCAGATCGAAGCCGCAGTGCGGCGCTTGATTGGCTCTGGCAAACGCAAGCCGCCAATCGCGGTGCATGTATCGACGCGCTCGTCAGTGCTGCTGAAAGAAGCGCGCGAGATGCGTTCGATGCAGATGCGACGCGGCAAGAACGCGACGCCGCCGATTGATCCTAAGCCGTTCTCGCTGGAAGAGATTGCAGCGCGGTCGCTGATCCAGAGCGAGAGTCAGGCGGTGCTATCGCTCGCGCATCAGCTTGGGCATGACCGGCTGCACTTTGTGTTCTTTGGCTTCGATGCTGGCGGTGAAGCGCTGGCGGAGCGCATTCTGGTGAGCCTGTGGTCAGCGCATTTCGAAGCGCCGCGCATCACCGTGCTGGCGCAAAATCCTCAAGTCGCAGGCGACGGCTTTCGTGCCCGCCATCGCGAAGCATTTGCGCATCCCGGTATTTGGAGCGCCGACATTGACTTTATGCCGTTCGATTGGGAGACGGCGTCCGTCGGCGCCGATGTATTGGAGACGGTCGAGCAAGCGCGCGGAAAACCAACGGCGCTCGTCGTCGCAACCGGGACCGATCCCGGCAATATCCATTTGGCCATCGCGCTGAAGCGCGTCTGCAATCGCGGCAATCGCTGGACGATCCCGATCTATATGCGTGAATCGTCGCGCTCTGAGTTCTCAAAGGAATACGCCAAAGGCGACGACACCGAAGAACTCGACGCCTATTTGCAAGCCTTCGGAGCGCATCAAAGCAGCGCCACGCGCGCGCGCATCATCGAGGGCAGCCTCGATCGGGGTGCCGCGATCGCGCACGAGCATTACAACAAAGGCATCAGCAAACGCGATCCGATGAGCTTGAAGGAGCTGCAATCGGCCATGCGTGATTGGGCTGATGTGCTCGAAACCTATCGCGCCGCCAATCGCGCCGTCTCCGATGCGGCGATGACGAAGCTCTGGGACGCCGGTTGGTCACCCATGCCGAAAGGTCAACGCGGCGGCGAGACTGCGCCCACCATTCCGGAAGACATAATGCAGCGCATGGCGATGCGTGAGCACGATCGCTGGATGGCCGAGCGCCTGGTCTCCGGCTGGCGGCCCACGTTGCCTGGTGAGAAACGCGATAACGATCTGATGATCCACGACAAGCTCGTGCCGTGGGAGGCGCTCAGTGAAGCCGACAAGAACAACGACGTCGTGCAAGTCCGCGCGGCTATCGATGTAGCACGGGTCACGTACAAAGAGGGTTTTGTCCGGCGAACCTAGTCGCCGATCCGTCCGCCATCGTCACGCGTGATCACCACCACGGCAGAGCGGGGCCAGCTATCGCCGCCGTCAGGGAAGTGCGAGGTTGGGCCGTCGCCCATCCATCGCAGTGCGCTGAACTCCGTCCCGGCGACGTCATTTTGGCCGGGGTGTTGTATCGCGCAGAAGAATGCGCGTTCGTCCGGCGCCATGAGCGGGCCGCACACTTCTGCGCCGACAGGGCCGACAAGAAAGCGTTTGATGGGGCGTCCTGCATCTGTGTTGGCTTGCGCGACCATGATCGCATCGTTGCAATCGCCGAACACGGCGTCGCTACCGTCGGTGGCGATCCAGACGCGGTGCGTGGAATCGACAAAGAGATTGTCGGGGCAAGCGAAGCGATCGCCGCTGAATGTTGCCTCGCCGTTGAGGGACACTGAAACGTGCGCAGGCGCGCCTGCGCGATTTGGCGCAACTAGGGCTTCCGTGTTTGGGTCGCCGCAAAGCGCGAAGACGTTCCAGCTGAAACGTTCAGCAGCGTTATCACCGTTGGCTTCGTCCAAACGCAGAATGTGCCCAGCGAGATTGTTTTGCGCGGACATCGACTCGCTTTCGCGCCGAGGATTGCCGGGGCTCTCAAAGCCCCGCTCGTTATTGTTGGTGCAGCACACGAGCACCGCGCCTGTGCCGCGCCAGTTTGCGTCGCAGATCGGCTCGACATCTTCTGGCCGATCCATTGGAGTGGCGCCCAGGAAGCGCGCCGCGTCGCGCACGCGCATCACCAGGTCGCCATGGTCGCGGAAGCGAATTGGTGATTCAGCTGCTTCGGCCGCAGCGTTGGCGGCTTCGAGCGTGATCTTCAGCCAGCGGCCTTGGCCATCCTCCAGAAACTGCGCGGCGTAGAGATCGCCGTCGTCCAGTAGATCCATATTTGCGCCGCGATTGCTTGGATCGAAGCGGCCGCTGGTGACGAACTTGTACAGATGTTCGCCACGCTGATCGTCGCCGGTGTAGACGGCGATGCGCCCGTCGCGTGCGATCGCAGTATTGGCGCACTCGTTTTTCTTGCGGCCAAGCGCCGTGCGCTTTTTCGGCGTAGACGTCGGATCGTACGGATCGATCTCGACGATCCAGCCATAAAGCGATGGCCCATGCGGATTGATTCCGATGCGAAACTGCTCGGGCATGATGCTGTTTGGGATGTAGTAGGTTGGGTAGCCGTGGCTGAGGACATCGAGCGCGTAAGCGTCTTCGCGGCTGGGCTCCGTCAGATCGCTGGATGAGCCTGAGAACAGGCCGTCGAAGTTTTCTTCAGCGGTCAGATAAGTACCCCACGGCGTCAAACCGCCAGCGCAATTCGCGCCGGTGCCGCATGAGATTTCACCCGCGCGCGCGCCAGGTTCGCGTGCGTTGACGACAGCGGCGGCGGCTTGGATCCACGGATGATTTGCGGCCGGACCCGTGAAGCGCACTGGCGTGAAGGGGGTGATCCGGCGGTTGACGCCCTCGCCCGGTGCTGCGCTTTTTTCGGCGCGCCAGTTGGCGCCATCGCGGCTCAGCGCGACGATGCTGACGCCAATGCCAGCGATCATCGTTTCTGCATGGGCCGATGTGAACTCAGATGCGCTGGTGAGGGCGGGGAAGGTGAGATCGGGGATAGCGTATTCGTTGTTGGCGCAGAGGATCATGCGGTTCTGATTGCGCGGCGGCGGGAAAGCGTACTCGGCTGCGAACAACGCCAGCATGTCGTTGTTCAGACCGAAGCGCTGCTCCTGCTCAGCCCGGGTTAGCGTGTCCGGGTCAAAGGTTGACGAGACGCTGTCGAACATGGCGTCACCCCAGGCGATCAGGGTGCGCCACGAATAGCCCGGCGGCAGCGAGACGGTGTCGGCGTTGGTGGCGGCGACCGAGGTGAAGTTGACGAACGAGCCTTCGGCGGTCGGCGCCGTAGCACCGGGCGTGGCGCACGCGGCTAGGTTCAGCATTGGCATGCCGACGAGGCCGCCCAAAAACGCGCGGCGCGATGCGATGAGATCGTTGATGTGTCTGACCATGACGTCCCTCTTTGGGCCGTCGATTAATGGGGGCCTGCAACACTTCCATGACAAGCGGCACCAAGTGCGGCGTTAAGCGCCGCAATATCCGCAAGCTTTTGCTCGAACGCCGACCAATCGTCGTGCGCCGCGATCGGGGCCCACACGGCTTCGACCTCTTCGATCACAAGCGAGCAGGGCGTCGCGCGCGACCAATAGGCGTGAGCCAACACATCTTGCGCAGCTCGTCCGCTTCGTGCCGTCAGGCCGTCGCGCACCGGATGGAACGCTGCGTCAGCATAGAGCGACGCCTGCGGGCTCTGTGTTGCGCGCTCGGCGCTTGCGGCGCCGCCGATCCAATCGTGGAAGAATTGATCGTAACTGGCGCGTGTCTCGGTCATCCAATCGAACAGCGTTTGCAGAAACTGCATGTCAGCATCGAGCGCGCTTTCGCTCAGCTTCAGCCTGCCGAACATGCTGGCGCGTAAGCCGTGCTGATAAGCTCGTACAAACCGCGTCAGCTCAGCCTCTAACGCTGACGCGGGACAAACCAGGCTCAGCGCGCCGCCAAGTTGTGAGAGCGCCCATGAGACCGCTTCAGGCTGGCGGCCGAAGGCGTACAGCCCGTTCGCGTCGAAATAGGCGGCGGTGAAGTTGGGATCGCTGTTCGGTACGAAGCGCCATGGTCCGTAGTCGAAGCTTTCCCCGGTGATGTTGAGATTGTCGGTGTTAAGCACACCGTGAACGAAGCCTGCGGCCATCCAGCTGGCGCAGAGCCGCGCATTAGCCTCGACGATTTCGCCGAACAAAGCCGCTGCGCGCTTCTCCGCATCAAGGTTAAGATGCTGAGGATAATAGTACGCCGCGACGTGCTCCAAGAGCTGTTGCATCAAGTCGGGGCGCTCGAAGAAGGCTAGGCGCTGAAACGTGCCGAAGCGGATGTGACTGTGCGAGAGCCGCACCAGCACCGACGAGCGCGTTGGCGATGGTTCATCGCCGCGCGTGAGCGCTTCACCGGTCTCGATCAGCGAAAACGCCTTCGATGTGTAAACGCCAAGGGCCTCCAGTATCTCCGCCGCCAGCACCTCGCGGACGCCGCCCTTGAGCGTCAGGCGCCCGTCGCCGAAGCGCGAATAGGGGGTTTGCCCTGAGCCCTTGGCGCCAAAATCCAGGAGCCGCCCGGCATCGTCGCGCAGTTGCGCAAACAGAAAGCCTCGACCGTCGCCGATCTCCGGATTGTAGGTGCGGAACTGGTGGCCGTGATAGCGCATCGCCAGCGGCGCGCTCATGTTCCCGGGCAGCGGCTCGAAACGGCCGAAATGCGACAGCCATTCATCGTCGCTGAGACCGCCGAGGCCCACACGCTCGGCCCAGCTTTGGTTTCGGCGCCGCAGCAGAGTCTGTGGAAATCGCGCCGCCGCCACCGGATCGGCGAAATCCGGCCCGAGTTGTGCAAACAGAGGGTCTGGTTGATAGCGCATCGCGTCTATCTAGCTGCGAGAAACCTTCTCGTCATGGCGCCGCAACGCGGGTCAGGCGGTGACGGGCATAAGGTTCTGTGTCATGACCTGGATCGGGACGCGAAAAGGACAAGACGGCATGTCGGCTCGCTTCGTCGGGGCATTGCTGGCTTCATGCGCTGTGCTGGCGCTTGGCGCATGTGGCGACCGCGACAGCGGCGCAAAAACGGACGAGAGCTCAGAGGAGCGAATCTCGGCTGGCCTCGACGTGTGCTCGCAAGAGAGCAATGCTTTCGCTCAGCAAGTTTGCGCCAATCGCTCGCTCGTTGGTCTCGATAACCAAGTTCGCGAAACCCTCGTCGCTGAAGCCGCTGACGTCTCCGACGCGGGCGCTGCCCTGTTGGTGCAGAACCAGCAGCGCTGGCGCGAGGCGCAACGCATATCTTGCGGAATCCTCGACGCTGAAACCGCGCCGACACCTGAGCAGCAACAATGTCTGGAAACTGAGTTCCGAGAACGGGCTCGGGAAGCCGTCGATACTGTCCAGCAGATTGGGCCCTACACATTCCAGCGCATGGAATTGGTCGATGCCACGCCGGTGACGGCGGAAGCCGCGTCCGATATGGGGCTAGGCGATGCCGCGCCGAACGCCGTGGTGCGCAATATCCGCTTTCCGCGCATCGATGGCGAGCAAACCCCAGGGATCCGCCGCTTTAATGAACTCGTTGCGCAGCAACCGCAGTTTCGTCTTGAAGACGCGACCAATGAGACCGTGACGTACACGATTTCGTACGCCGGCCCAGAGTTGGTGTCGGTGCGCTTCAACTATGCTCAGGATGCGCTCGGCGGCGCCAATTCCACCAATTCGACGCGCGCGGTTAGCGTCGTGATGACAGAGGGCCGCGCGCTCGAAGCGCGGGACGTTTTCGCCGCGGGCTCCGGCTGGGAAAACTTCCTCACCGATCGCGCCGTCGCCTCGATTTCGCGTGAGTTCACCGATTATCCGAACTTCCCGCCGCGCCGCGATGTTTATGAAACCGCGACCAAGCCGCACCTTTGGCTCGTGAGCGAACGCGGCCTCGTGCTGCTATTTCCGCCGCTCTCCTTCGGCGGCTCGCACGTCGATGGCGGCACGGAAGTGACGATCCCGTGGACCGATCTGCGCCCGTATCTTAATCCAGCTGCGCCCGCACCGATCCGGCCGTCAGCCTGAGTACGAGCTGTAACCGTACCACAGCACCAGCAAGACTAGACGCGGCGCAAAGCCAGAACCGCTCAGAGTTGCGAGCACGCTCGCCACAGCGGCTGCAATGAGCCCCGTACCGGCTGCCGTACTAAACATCTCCAATGACGGTGTGCGGAATAAGGCAGGCATAGCCATCAACGTCGTCCAAACACCGCCTGCGATCACGAAGGCTGCTCGTCTCAACATTGGGGCAAAAGATGCAACCCGCGTCAGCGAGACCAACCCTCGCGCTTCGCTCCGGCCTGCATGCGCTGAAAGTGCAAACACCATCACCAAGAGCGCTGCAGGGCTGGCGATTTGTCGAAAGTCAGCAAAGGCTGAGAGCGCCGTGACGCTCGCTGCGAAAGCCAGGAACACACGGCCGGTGCCGATCAATCGAAACTCAGCCATCACGAGATTAAGCGCGCCTGCAACCGCATGGCGTGCGGCCTTAGCATGCGGATCTGCGCGTGGCGGCGCGCCGGGCTGTAGCAATGCAGCGAGCCACGGCGCGCGTTGCGCGCGGCGTTTGGCGCGGTGCGGCTGGTAGATCAGCCCCGCGATGATCACAAGCGCGATGGCGATCGCGATCCATAACAAACGTGACGGAATATACCCGGCCGATGTGAGCCCAGCCATCACATCCAGTTGCACATGGCCCGGATCGACATCGAAGCCGCCGCCCACCGAAATCGCAAAGTCTCCAGCGTCGCCGGGCGCGCCGTATTGGAGCGGCGTCACAAAGCCTGCGAAGTCGGCCATGTTGGTGGCGAGGCTCGGCGTTTGCCCTGCCATGATCGCAGGCATAGCGAGCGACATGATCCAGAGCACGAAATAGGCGAAGTCACCGAACCCACTGCGCAGCAGCGGTCGAGCATCGAACAGAATGCGCAGCGCACACAATCCAATCAGAGCCGGCGCTGCAACGAGCCACAGTGCAAACGTGAGGTGCGCAAAGTTGAGTTGTTGCACTGGGATCAGCACCCAAGCCAAGAACCATCCGGCTGCCGTCAGCGCCGTGAGCGTCGTCAACATGATCATGCAATCGGCGCCAAAGCGTCCAAGAGCTATCGCTACGCGTGAGGCTGCGGTGGTCTCTTCAACTTGCCAAGGCTGCCGCCGGGTCGTGTTCGATCGAAGATAGAGCCAGCCAACGGGCAAGAGCAGCGTCGTCATCACGATGCCGAGCGACACGCCGATAAACGCCGAGGTCATCTCAGGCAATTTACCGTCGATTGCGATGATCACGCCGCCATCGTCGATGCGCAGCATGTAACGCGCGCAGATCGGCGCGATCAGCAACAGCACCCACAAGCCCCAGCTGCGCCAATAGCGCGCGAGCGACGTGGTCAGTGAAGATGAGGTTATTGCCAGCGCGCTCATGCGACGGCTCCGTCACGCACGCGCAAGGTCGCAACCGCGTGCGGTGCGAGTTCATCGGCGAGGTGGGTTGTCACGACCACGATCGCGGTCTTCGCGCGTTCAAGAATAAGTGCGCTGAGTTTGCGTGCTGTCTCGCCGTCCAGCTCTGCTGTGGGTTCATCAAGTGCGATAACTTCCGGTGCGCCAAGAAGCGCTTGCGCAAAGATCAAGCGCCGCCGCATGCCGCCAGAGAAGCTGGCGATGCGGTTGTTGATGTCGGCGTGAAGGCCGATCGCATCAGTGATGGCGCCGAATTGTTTATCGGCGGCGCTCAGGGATAGACCCTTGAGTGCTGCGATATGCATCGCGAATTCGCGCGCCGTTAGATCTTCCGGCAGGTCGACGGCTTGCGGCGCATAGCCGAGAACGCGTCGCAGTCGCGCGCGTGCGTCGGGTAATCGTGCTTCATTCCACGAAAGCGTCCCGCGCGTCGGTCGCTCCGCCGTTGCGATAAGGCGTAGAAGTGTGGATTTGCCCGCGCCGCTCGGGCCCGTGAGCAACGTTAATCCCGGCGTAAACGTGTGCGACACGTCCGCTAGCACCACCTTTCGCCCATACGATTTCGCGATCCCGGCCAAAGCAAGGGATGACATCAGCGGCCCACCTTCCGTTCAGTGCTTAAGGGATGCCCGGCAAACCGCGAATGGATGCACTGCAGCAAAACATCAGCGATATGTCGCGCTTTCTTCTACGCGCGAATACGCTAACCAGCGTTGGTGAATTCGAACACCGCTTCCATGGCCGCTCTTGTCGGTGTCGTGCTGATTGGCATGACTGGGTTCGGCGTGTTCTTGCCGATTTTTCCGTTTCTTGCGCTCGAAGTCGGCGCGACGCCGACGGCGGCGACAATCGCCATGGGCGCGTATTCGCTCGGGCAGCTGATCTCGTCGCCGTTCTGGGGGCGGCTCAGCGACAAGTTTGGCCGCAAGCCGATCCTGATTATTGGCATGATCGGCAGCGTCGTTTCATATCTTTGGCTGGCGCGCGCTGCGAGCGTTGAAGAGCTTGGCGCGGCGCGTCTATTCGGCGGGTTGATGGCCGGCAATGTCGGCGCAGCATTCGCGGCGGCGGCTGATCTCTCCGATGACAAAACGCGCGCACGTAATATGGGTTTGCTTGGCGCCGCTGTTGGCTTGGGCTTCATCGCCGGGCCTGCGCTTGGCGCGTTACTGATTGGCGAGCAGGAGAGCCGCGCGAGCTTTGCGCTTGTTTGCATGATTTCCGCTGCACTGGCGGGTGGCGGCGCGCTCGCGGCGTTGTTTCTGTTTCGCGAGAGCTTGCCGCCGGAAGCGCGCCATAAACAAGGCGACGCGCGCGTCAGCCGCTTAAGCCTGTTGTTCTCGCGTCCGGCGCTGACGCGCTTCGTGATCGTGACGTTTCTGGTGATCGCCGCGCAAGCGATGATGGAGACCGTGTTCGGCTTGTGGGCCGACGCACAGCTGCAATGGGGCGCTCGCGAAGTCGGCTGGACCTTGGCGGGCTTAGGCTTTGGCGCCGCTTTGTTGCAAGGCGGCGCTGCCGGACGCATGGCGCGCTTGCTGGGCGAGCGCACGACGTTGCTTATCGGCCTTGCGCTCTTTGCTGCGGGCTTCGGCGGCATGGGCGTGTCACGCGACGCGGCGGCGTTGATTGCAGCGTTGACAGCGCTTGTCATCGGCATTGGCCTCGCAACGCCTGCGCTCAACGCCTTGATCGCCGAGCAAGCGACTGAACATGAGCGCGGCGCCGTGATGGGCTTGTCGCAATCGGCTTCGGCGCTCGGTCGCGTGGCCGGGCCGTTGGCGTCGGGGCCATTGTTTGAGCTTTTCTCGCCAGGGACGCCGTTTGTCGCGGCTTCTATTTTGATGCTGGCAGCGTTGTTCGTGGCGCTGACTGAGCCTGCTGGCTCAGTCGTGGGTAGTAGGCAGTAGCTAGTCCCGATACGTGCGCCAAACGCCGTTACGATCGCGCACCTCGTAGCCATCGCCCGCCTCTCGCACTGCTTGCGATGCAAGCGGGGCTTTGCCGTGGCCGCCGGGGATGTCGAGCACGTAAGTTGGTTGCGCTAACCCTGATGCACGCTGGTGTAGTTCACTCGCGAGCTTCTGGCCCTCCGCAATCGAGCAGCGGAAGTGCGATGTGCCTTGAGCTTTGTCGAGGTGATGCAAATAATACGGCTTCACACGCACTTCGACGAGCGCGCGCATCAGCGCTTCGAGCGCATCCGCGTCGTCGTTGACGCCTCTCAGCATTACCGTTTGCGATAGCATCGGCACGCCGGCATCGACGATCCGCGCGATAGCGGCGCGCGCTTGCTCGGTGAGTTCGCGCGCATGGTTTGTGTGCAGCACCACATATGTCGTCGCACCATCGACGCGCAGCGCCTCCACCAAATCCGGCGTCACACGCAGCGGATCGACAGCCGGAATGCGTGTGTGCCAGCGAATAATCTTCACGTGCGGTACCGCCGCGAGCCGTTCGCTGATCTCGCGAACGCGCCGTGCGGAAAGCAGGAACGGATCGCCGCCGGTGAGGATGATTTCCCAGATTTCTTCGTGCGCTGCGATGTAAGCGAGCGCCGCTTCAAGCTCCTCGCCGGTCAGCGTGCCATCACGCGCTGTTCCATTTTTTGGGGGCCCAACCATTTCGCGGCGGAAGCAGAAGCGGCAATAGACCGGGCAGACATGCACCAGTTTCAGCAAGCAGCGGTCGGCGTAACGATGCACGACGCCTTTCACTGGCGTATGCGCCTCATCGCCGATCGGATCGGTGAGTTCGTCTGGCGCGATTTCTAGCTCGCGGGTGTCGGGACGGAATTGTGCAGCGATCGGATCGTTAGGGTCCGTAGGATCAATCAACGCTTCCATCGCCGGGGTGATCGCGACGGCGTAACGCGCCGCGACTTCAGCGAGTGCATCGGGTTTGGTTTTGGCGCTCATGCTCAAACTCCGAACGCTTTGGCGTATCGCATGCGTCCGCCGCTTCTGAGCGCGCCGGGCTTCAGTTCCAGCGCCATGAAGTGCGGACCTGAGAACGGAGCTTCTAACGATTCGGCCAGCGCCGCCGAGAACCTGAACTTGGGATAATAGCTCTCGTGTCCAAGCACCACGATGGCATCGAGCCCAAGCTCGCCGCAGCGTGCGTTGCCGGCGCGGATCAATGCGCTGCCGATCCCGCTTTTTTGAAATGCTTTGAGCACCGAGACCGGCGCTAACGCCGCTGCGTTGATTGTGTAGTCGGGCCCCTCGATCTTGAGCGGGGAGTAGAGGATATGTCCCTGCACCGCGATGTTGGTCGCTTCGACCAGTTCGACCAACACATCGCCATCGGCGCGCAATTGCTCGACCAGATTCGCCTCTTCGGTCTGGCCGAAGGCGTGACTGATGACGGAGCGAATGGCGGGAAAATCGCTGGGGGAGGCGGCGCGGATCATTAGGCGCTGCCTAGCCCATGGGAACGGCAATCAAAAGCTCTAGAGTCATTCCTGCGGCGTCCACAGCACGTCATTGATGTGCCGCGCCCCTGTGGCTAGCATCACCAGCCTGTCAAATCCAAGCGCCACCCCACTCGCCGCAGGCATGTGCGCCAGCGCCGCTAGGAAATCTTCATCGATCGGCCAGCGCTGACCGTAGCGCTTTTCTTTCTCATCCATCGCCTCGATCAATCGCGCGCGCTGCTCGACTGGATCAGTCAGCTCGCCAAAGCCGTTCGCCAGCTCAACGCCGCACGCATAAAGCTCAAACCGTTCCGCCACGCGCCCATCGTGCGGACAGCGTCGCGCCAAGGCAGCTTCGCGGATCGGATACTCCGTCAACAATGTCGGCGCCGCCGCGCCAAGGAAGGGCTCGACCTTTTCCACAAGCGCGCGGCTGAAAATGTCCGACCACGTATCGTCCGCACGCGCCGTAACGCCCGACGTTGCGATCAGCTGTTCCCGGTCGCCGCCGATCACGCCGCGAATGCCGGCAATGTCCGAGAACGCTGTCGCGACGCTAATCGTCTGCGGCTCGGCAAAAGGATCGCAAGCGCCATCGCGCCAGCGCAGCGCATCGACGCCAGTAACGTTGCAAGCGAGCCGCAGGAGTTCGATGCAATCGCGCTGCACCTCTTCGTACGGCGCGTCGGCGCGGTACCATTCGATCATCGTGAACTCGGGCGCGTGCAGCGGCCCGGTCTCGCCTTTGCGCCAGCATTTGCCGAGATAGAAGATCTTCCGCTCACCCGCCGCCAACAGTCGCTTCATGGCGAACTCCGGGCTGGTGTGCAGAAACCCGCCATCGGCCGCCACCGCGTCGATGTGCGCTTCCGCGCCGGGTGAGGCGACCACCAGATTGGGCTCCACTTCAGTGAAGCCCCGGCTCTCAAACCAGCCTCGCACAGCGCGCAAGATCGCCGCCCGCGCGTCCAGAAACGGCTTGCGGTCGGCGTGGCGGCTTGTCTCCCAGTAGGGGTGTTTGTCCGGGGTGGGCGTCATGCCGCTGCTCCCCGGCAGGGACCCGGCTTGGCCGAAACGGCAAACGCGGCTAGAGAAGCGCCCAATTTCCGGTCCTTTCGGGTATTCCAGGACCGCCGGCAGCCCGGCGGCAAGTGAGGTTATCGTGGTAAAAGTCATCGCCAGCGACGTGCGCAAAGGCAACGTTCTCGAGCACGAGGACGGCAAGCTTTACGTGGTCATGAGCCACGAAACCTTCCGCCCCGGCAAGGGCACGCCGACGACCACGATCGTCATGCGGCGCATCATCGACGGGGTTAAGACAACGGCCGTGTTCAAGACCTCCGATGGTCTCGAGAAGGCGTTCGTCGAACAGGTGAAGCACACCTATTTGTTTGACGATGGCGACGCCGGTCTCGTCTTCATGAACCCGGACAATTACGAGCAAGTGACGTTGACCAAGGACATGGTCGGCGATTCCGCCGCTTATCTGCAGCCTGAAATGGTCGTCGATCTCACCATGTTCGAAGGTCAAGCGCTCTCGATCGAGTTGCCGCCGCGCATCGTGGCGACGATCGACACGACCGAGCCGGTCGTGAAGGGGCAAACGGCGTCCTCCTCGTACAAGCCCGCCATGTTGGATATTGGCGTGAAGACAATGGTGCCGCCGCATATTGGCCCCGGCACGCGCGTCGTAATTTCGACCGAAGATGGCTCTTACGTCGAACGCGCCAAGGACTAGGACTTGCAGCATCCGCACGAACCGGAAGCGTCACTTTTTGCGCCACACCTGCTGCCGCTTGAGCGAGTTTTCTGGACAGGGCGACCTCGGCAAGGACTGGCATGGCGTAGAGAGGACAATACAAAGGCGCCGTTTTCAGTACTTTGGCTCGCCTTCGTCCTCTGCTGGTTGTCGTTGGCGCGGTCGATGAATGCGGGCCCTCTCTTTCTGGGTGTCGGCGTCGCCTTTTCAGCGATCGGCGTTTATTTTGTTTTTGGTAGGTTTTTCGCCGATGCTTACGCTCGTACGCGCGAGCGGTACGCTCTAACGGATCGTCGTGCGCTGTTTCTTTCGGGCAAACGACTGATGGCGATCGAACTTGAGAGCATCGGCCAATTGCATTTTCTACCTAACAAGGCTGGGCGTGGAACGATTGTCTTTGGTCCCGTGGTCAAAGGCGTCGTCGGCTCTTATGAGGGGGCCTTAAAGCCGCGATCGCCTGAGTTCTTCGAAGTGAGGGATGCGGATGCGGTCTACACCTTGCTGAAGCGCGCGCGCGATGAAGTCTTGAAGTCGTAGCGGGTGGAGTCATTTGTTGAGCGACATTACGGTTCACTTGATCGGTTCTGGCGACATCGCGCTCTATCGTGCGATGAATGCTTTGTTCGCGGAGGCATTTGATGACGCGGACGCTTACGTGTCCGAGCCGCCGTCTGACGCTTATGTTGAGGCGTTACTGGCGAAAGAGCATATTGTGCCGCTCGTCGCGGTCTCTGACGGCGCAGTAATCGGCGGACTTGTCGCCTACGAACTCGAAAAATTTGAGCAAGAGCGCCGCGAGATTTACATTTACGACCTCGCCGTCGCGGAAACCCACCGTCGCCGAGGCGTCGCCACTGCTTTGATCCAACGCCTGCGCGAAATCGCTGCTGAGCGCGGCGCCTGGGTGCTCTATGTGCAAGCGGACTACGGCGATGATCCGGCGATTGCGCTCTACACCAAGCTCGGCCGCCGCGAAGACGTGATGCACTTCGATATTGATCCGGCTAAATAGCGGGATGGACTTCTCAATCACCCGCCGCAGCGCAATCGTTGGCGGTGTCGCACTCGGCGCTTGCGCGCCGCAGCGCGAGCAACACACGCCGCCTGATTTTCGTCGCTTCTTCGAGATCGAACAGCGGATCGGCGGGCGCATTGGCGTCGCCGCTTGGGATACTGGCGCTGACCGGTGGCTCGGGCTCCGCCGCCACGAGCTTTTCCCAATGTGCTCGACGTTCAAGTGGGCTCTAGCCGCCGCACAGCTCAACATGGCGCAAAACGGCGGCCCTCAGCTTAATGAGCAGCTGCGCTTTCGTGAGCGCGATTTGCTCGAATACGCGCCGACAGCGCGCGAGCATCTGGCGCGTGGCTGGATGACGATCGAAGAAGCCTGCGAGGCGGCGACCAAAATCAGCGACAATACCGCCGCCAATTTGTTGCTTGAGATTCAGGGCGGACCCGAAGGCTTCACGCGCTTTCTCCGCTCGAATGGCGATGGAGTATCGCGGCTCGATCGAAACGAGCCGGGATTGAACGATGTTGCTCCGGGCGATGAGCGTGATACGACATCGCCCGTTGCGATGGCGCAAACGTTGCGTCGTTTTTTGCTTGAGGATGGCGTCCTCACGGCGGCCCATCGCGAAAAGCTGATTGGGTGGATGGTTGAAAGCCCGACAGGCCGCGAGCGTTTGCGCGCTGGTTTTCCAAGCGATTGGCGCGTTGCGGACAAGACCGGCACTTGGAACGGCGAACACAACGCCGCCAACAATGTGGCCATAGCCTGGCCGCCACGCCGCGCACCGATTATCGTCGCGGCATATCTTCATCGCAGCATTGCCGATCCCACCGCGCGCAACGCTGCGCATGCGGAGATCGCGCGCATTGTCACGGAGGAGTGGGGCTAATGGCTTGGTTTCGTCTCTTCGCTTGCGGCGAAGATTTTCCAGTGATCCTCGATGGGCGCGTCGAGATCGTTGGCTTTTACACGACGCGCTATGTCGAAGCAGAAACGCAAAGCGAGGGTGAAGCGCTCGTCTCTGAAATGCTGTTCGAGGACGAAGACCTCCAGCCGCCACCCGGTGATTGGAGCGATCTGCAATCGCGCATTATGTTCGAAGAAGTAGCGCAGGTGGCAGAGCCGATCGACATCGACGACAATTTCTCGTTCTTCCCAATGGATGAGAGCGACGAGGACGATTATTGATGGCGAAGAAAGCCACCATCTACCACAATCCGAGATGCTCTACCTCGCGCCAGGTGTTCGAGATGATCGAAGCGGAGGGCTACAAGCCGGAAGTGATCGAATATCTCAAGGTCGGCTGGACCAAGAAGCAGCTGAAGGAACTGTTCGCCGCGGCTGGCGTCACGGCGCGGCAAGCGCTTCGTACCAAAGCGCCGGAAGCTGAAGAGCTCGGTCTGTTCGATCCGAAGGTCAGCGATGCGAAGCTGATTGACGCGATGGTCGCGCATCCGGTGCTGGTTGAGCGCCCGTTTGTACAGACTTCGAAGGGCGCCATCCTCGCGCGGCCGAAAGAGCGTGTGAGGGACGTGCTCTAGCGCCCGGCGCGGCGAACCGATAAGACACCATCGTCGGTTGCTCATCCGAGCATCAAAAGGGAACGCGGTGTGACACCGCGGCTGCGCCCGCAGCTGTAAGCGGCAAGTGCAACGGCCAAAGCCACTGCCCCGGACTTGATCCGGGGCGGGAAGGGGCCAGCGCGCATTCGAGCCGTAAGCCAGAAGACCTGCCGACGTGTGAACCTAAGGTCCGGGATGGGGCCGTGGAGGGTGATGTGCGTTGGATCGTGTGCGCGCTTGCGTTTGCACTCGCCTTGCCGGCGAGCGCTGAACCACGCCGCATCGTCAGCCTCGATTATTGCGCCGACCAGTTCGTGCTGGCGCTCGCGGATCGCGAGCAGATTGCGGCACTCTCGCGCGGTTCGCAGCGTGATGATTCATACTTCCGCGATCGCGCGCGCGGCATTCGGCAAACCCGCGGTACGTTGGAGGAAGTGCTCGCCCTTCGTCCTGATCTCGTCATTCGTAATTGGGGAGGGCCTTGGGATGCAGAGCAAGTCTATGCCCGCTTCGGCGTGCCGGTGCTGCAAGTCGGCGACACGCCAGATTTTGCTACTGCGCGCGCCGATCTCATCGACGCGGCGCAAACACTCGGCCACCCGGAACGCGGTGCGACACTCGCCCGCGATCTTGATCTGCGTCTAGCGCGTCTGGATGCGGGCACCTCGGCGCAGCGCGCGCCGGTTATGTATCTCTCCGCTGGTGGCGCCGTGGCCGGAAGCGGCACGATGATGGACGCTGTGATCAGCGCAGCCGGCGGCCGCAATGTGCGCGCAGACGCGAGCTGGACGCTCATGCCACTCGAGCGCATGATAGAAACGCCGCCAGCGCTGATCGCGCTCGGCTTCTTCGACGGTGGCCGCGAACGCGTCAACGCGTGGTCGCCATCGCGTCATCCCGCCTTGCGCCGCGCGCTTTCGCAGGTACGCACGGTGCGTTTGCCACCTGCAACAATATCTTGCGAAGCCTGGTATGCGATTGACGCTGCTGAACGCATCGCTGACGCGTTGCGCGCGACATGAATGTAGTAGCGCGAACATCTCTAATGCTCGCTCTGCTGAGCTTGGCCGCGCTTGCTGCAGCACTGTGGCTAGGGCCCGTCGCGCTCGATCCGTTCGCAAGCGACGATGCAACGCGCACCATCGTGTGGGACATTCGCTTCCCGCGCGCGCTGACCGCATGGATCGTTGGCGCAGCACTCGGGCTTTCGGGCGCTGCACTACAGGGCTTGTTGCGCAATCCGCTGGCGGATTCGGGCGTGCTCGGTCTTTCCGGCTTTGCCGCACTTGGCGCAGTGATCGCGTTTGCGTTTGGTTTCGTAATCTACGCGCCGCTGATGGCGATTGCGTTCGCTGCGCTTGCGGCTTTCATTGTGACGACGCTCGGCTGGCGCGCGCGCGGCCCTGCAAGCTTAGCGCTGATCGGCGTCGGTCTATCGAGCTTCGCGGGCGGCCTGATCGCGCTTGCGCTGAACCTCGCACCGAATCCCGGCGCGCTTGCCGATCTTGTAAATTGGACGCTTGGTTCGGTTGAAGGCCGCTCGCTCAATGAAGCGTTCCTCGCGGGCGCCTTGCTTGTGATCGGCGCGGTATTCATCCTCTTTGCCGCACGCGGGCTGCAAGCGTTGACGCTCGGCGAAGAAGGCGCCGCTGCGATCGGCGCCAATCTCAATCGGACACGCACGCTTGTCATTCTCGGCGCGGCAGCGTGCACAGGCGGGGCTACGGCGGTCGCGGGCATAATCGGTTTTGTTGGCGTGGCCGCCCCGCATCTTGTACGCGCTCTCGCTGGCCACGATCCGGCGCGCCTGCTTGTTCCAAGCGCGCTCGCAGGCGGTGCGCTGCTGGTCTGCGCCGACATTGCGGTGCGGTTGCTGCCGACGGATACCGAACTCAAGCTTGGCGTTGCCGCAGCCCTGATCGGCGGGCCTGCGTTCGCCCTTATCGCCGCGCGCCTCGCATCGCGGGGAGGTGACGCATGAGCCTCGTTGTCGAACAGCTGCGTGTCACGCTGGGCGCGAGCCGTGTGGTCGAAAATGTGTCGCTCTGCGTTGAGCGCGGGGAAGTCGTTGCACTGCTAGGTCCAAACGGCGCTGGCAAAACAAGTCTGATGCGCGCTGCACTTGGGCTTTTAGCGTTTGAAGGCGTCGTTCGGCTGGAAGACGTCGATCCGCGTTCTCTCTCGCCTCGCGAACGGGCGCTGAAAGCCTCCTATCTCCCGCAGCGACCGCAGGCGATATGGCCAATTAAAGTGGAGCACCTCGTCGCACTGGGACGCTTCGCGTATGGCGCGGCGCCAGATCGCCTGAACGCGCGTGATCAAACCGCAGTAGATCACGCGCTCGATGCTTCCGGTCTTACCGCCTTCCGCGCGCGGCGCATGGATGAATTGAGCGGCGGCGAGAAAGCACGCGCACATTTGGCGCGCGCGCTTGCACAACAAGCGCCGCTACTGGTGCTTGATGAGCCAACAGCCGGTCTTGATCCTGCGCAAGCGCTGGCTGTGGCGGATATTTTGCGCGCTCACGCCCAGAACGGCGTCGTGCTCTTTTCCACCCACGATGTCGCACTCGCCGCGCGTGTATCGGATCGCGTGGTGTTGATGCGCGAGGGCCGCGTGATCGCACACGGCAAACCACTCGAAGCTTTGACGCCCGACGCTCTGCTCGCCGCCTATGGCCGCGTGGGGCGATTAGAGCAGATCGGCGACACGCTCGCAGCCATGTTTCGCTAAAGCTTAAAAGCGCCGCTCTGAATCTGCGCATAAAGCTCCGGCGTAACGCGCACATAACGCTGTTCGACCGGATGATCGAAATAGATGATCTGTTCGATCTTCGCCGGATCGAAGCCATCACGCACTAGATCGACTTTGCGATACTTAAACGTGCCTGTGGTTTCGATCGCTGGTTCGATGCGGATGAACATTGGCCGCGCATAGGTCGGCAATTCTCGCGCTAGGTAGTCGCGCAGATTGTCGAACACGAACTCGGCGCCCGGTGTGATCGCGGCCATGCCAGCACGGCCATCGACACGATCTAGCTTCACGCCATAGACGTTCGCTTCATCGACGCCGGGGAAATGCCCAAGCGCTTCCGCCACCTCGGTCGTTGAGACGTTTTCACCCTTCCAACGGAACGTGTCGCCAATGCGATCGACGAAGTAGAAGTACCCATCTTCGTCCTGTCGCATAAGGTCGCCAGTGCGGAACCAAGCGTCTCCATGCTCAAACACGTCGCGCAAAACTTTGCGCTCGGACGCGGCTTTATCGGCGTATCCTGTGTAATTGTGGCGCGCGTCGTTCTTGATCAGACCGATCGCTTCGCCAGCTTCGCCCGGCTCACATTCGATGCACAGTCCGTCATCGCCGCGCACCGGTGCTTCGGCATCGATGTCGAACTTCACAAGCCGGATGGAGAAGTTTCTGCGCAGATAGGGCGGCACGCGGCCGATGGCGCCCGCGTGGCCATCGAAGTTGAACATCGAGACATTGCCCTCGGTGGAGCCATAAAACTCGATGATCTCGGACACAGCGAAGCGCTCTTGAAACTCCGTCCACACATCCGGCCGCAAGCCATTGCCGAACGCCAAACGCAGATTGTGCGAACGCTCTTTCTGATGCCACGGCTGATTGATCAGATAGCGGCATAGTTCGCCGATATAGACGAAGATCGTGCAATCGTGCTCGGCGACATCGTCCCAGAAATGGGTGGCCGAAAACTTGCGCCGCAACACGAGCGTAGCGCCGTTCAGCAACGCCGCGCCGACGCCGCACAGCCCGCCCGTTGAGTGATAGAGCGGCAACACATTGTAGAGCCGGTCTTCCGGCGTCGCCGCTGTGAATCCAGCGAATGCGCGCATGTAAAGCTGACCGCGCATGTGCGTGATCTTTGCAGCCTTTGGCATGCCAGTAGTGCCCGATGTATAAATGTACATCGCAACATCTGACGCCGTAATGCCGGCGCGACGCTCACGGCTCGGGCGTTCTGGGGCGAGTTTCGGATCTTTCAGATCAAGCGCGCGTCTGTCTGGCGAGATATCGCTTTGCGCGTCGATCACCCAATAAGTCACTGGCCGCGCTAATCCAGCCCGAATGGTATCGACGGATTGAAGCGTCTCGGTATCGGTAATGACGTGCGACGCGCCTGAGATCGAAAGGCAATGCGCCAAGGCGGCGCCCGTCAGATTGTTGTTGATCAACGCTGCCGCCGCGCCAATTTTGCCGAGACCGGCCCAAGCCGGGATGTATTCGGCGCGATTAGGCAATAGCAGGGCGACTGTATCGCCGCGTTGTACGCCTTGCTCATCGGCCCAAGCCGCGAACCGATTGGCGAGCGCGTCGAGCTGGCGATAGGTGTAGCGCTCGCCTTCGAAGATCAGCGCAGTGTGATCGGCGAAGCGATCAACGGCGATCTCGAAGTCATCGCACATAAGCACGTCGGAATCGGGTTTGATCTTGCGGACAGCCCAAAGCGTGCGGCCGAGACCACGCAAAAACCTGAACTCTCGCGCAATCCGCGCGGCCACGCCCATAAGCTTTCCTCCAGGCGCTACTTAGCGGCGCTTCGCGTAAAGCAAAACCTAAGCGCACCAAGATTGGCGGTGAATGCGGCGCTTTGTTACGCCGCGAGCACGTCGCGCACGGCTTCGATCAGCTCGCGCTCGTCGAACGGCTTCCGCAAAAGCTTCGCCTCCGACGCCGACGCTTCGATCGCGGCTGCATCAGCGTAGCCCGAAACGATTAGCACCCGCAGTGCGCCGTCACGCCGTCGCGCATGCTCGGCCAGTTCAAGCCCAGTCATGCCCGGCATTGAAAAATCCGTCAGCAGCAGGTCGGGTGAGCCGCTTTCGAGCATACGCAACGCGGCACCTGGATCCTCAGCTTCCACCGCGTTGTAGCCAGCGTCGCGCAGCGTCTCCGCCATAAACGCGCGCACGCCCGGCTCGTCGTCGACCACGAGCACGCGCTGCCCAGCGCCTTGCGGAAGCTCTGCAATCTCGCTCGGCGCTGCCTCTAACGTCTGTGCTGGCGCTTCGGTGCGCGGCAAGCTCAGTCGCATCGTTGTGCCGCGTCCCGGCGCGCTATCGATCTCGACCGCACCGCCGGATTGGCGCACGGCGCCGAACACTTGCGCGAGCCCGAGGCCCGTGCCTTTGCCGGCGGGCTTAGTCGTGAAGAATGGCTCCATGGCGCGATCAGCGACGTCCTTGGGCATGCCCATGCCGTTGTCGCGTACTTCGATGTCGATGAAGCCTTCGCGCTGTGAGGGCTTGGCGGCGATGTCGATCTTGCCGCCGTCCGGCATCGCATCGCGCGCATTGATGACGAGGTTGAGGATCGCGAGTTCGAGTTGATTCTCGTCGGTCCTAACCCAACGCGCGTCCGGATGCAGATCGAAGCTCAGCGCCGTTCCTGCTTCTACGGAGCGGCGCAGCAACTCTTCCATTCCGGGCACCAGTGCGTGAAGATCGACCGGCGCCATCTCCATCTGTTTGCCGCGCGAGAAGGCGAGGAGTTGTTTCGTCAGCTTATCGCCACGCCGCGCCGCATCGAGCATGTGCTCGGCGATCTGGATTTGCTTGGGATCTTCTAGGCGTTTCAGCAGCATGTTGAGACCGCCAATCACGACGGTAAGCAGATTGTTGAAGTCGTGCGCTACGCCGCCCGTGAGTTGGCCGATAGCTTCTAGTTTCTGCGTTTGCGCCATGCGCGCTTCGGCAGCGCGGCGATCGGCTAGATCGCGCAGCGCCCACACGATCAGCGCCGCCGCCAGCGCCAGCGCCAACAATGCGCCGATCACGACGGAAATGTACGAATAGGTTCTTGGGGCTTCGATTAAGCGCGCGTCCACCGCAATGTGCGCGGACCATCCCGTGGTGGAGGAGAGCACGAATGCCGTGTTGTTGCGGAAGCCCTCCCAGGTCACGCCTTCGTAAATGCCGGAGCTTTCGCCGCTGGCGATCGCGTTGCGGACAAACTCGGTCGATGTCGTGCCGACGCGCTCTGCAAACTCGGCACTGCGCGCGATGAAAGCGCCGTCCCGGTCTACGAGCGCGGTGATGGACTCGGTGGGCGCTTGTTCAAGCACGACCTCCTGGAAAATCGCGGGATCGAGCGCCACGGTCAGCAGATACCGGCCATCGGCGCCGATCGGCATGTTGAGATACACGCACGGGCAGCCCGGTCCCTCGCGCATCGCGCCGCCGACCGGGCGTGGGTTTTCGCCGATGGCGGCCGCGATGGCGCTAACGCCAAATGCTTCGCGCAGACTGAACACTTGTTGGCGCGCTTCGAGGTCCGACACGACAACGTTGCGCCAGTGCGGGCTGAGCGCCGCCACTTCGCCGGCGCGCGCGTAAGCCTCGCGCCATTGCCGCGCTTCCATCGGGTCGGCGCTCGCCAGCACTTCCATCAGCACCAGATCGCTTTCGACGCGCGCGTCGACGAGCGCCATGATTTGACTGGCTTGCGCCAGGGTGCGTGTCTCAACGTCTTCGCGCTCGCGGCTGAAGGCGAAGGAAAGCTGGATCACCACGAGCAGCACAATCGGCAGCGCCAGGGCGGCGCCGATCAGCACAAGTGATCGGTTTGACGTCAGGCCTTGAAACAAAGGGGTCCTCGCATGGCCACCTTAAGGAGGCCCGCGCGCGGCGGCAATTGGGAACCCGGCGCGTCATCTGGATCAAGGCCGGTGAAGCCTGGTGCGGCCAGCGGAGAATTGCGCTAGCTGCGCATCATGGGCCGCTACTCGAACCTTCTAACGCTCTCGGTGCTGGCGCTACTTTTCCTCGTCTTTATGGCGGGAGGCTTGGTTGTCCAGCCATCGCCGGTTCGCAGCGAGAACGCGTCCGGCCAGTTCGACACACCGGTTGCGATGGATCGACTTCGTCGCATCCTCGCTGACGAGCGACCCCATCCTGTCGATAGCGAAGCGCAAGACGGCGTCCGCGCACGTTTGTTGAGTGAGATTCGAACGCTCGGACTTGAGCCGACCGTTGGCGATGCCTTCGCGTGTGCTCCGGTCAGCGGCGGCCAAGGCATAGGGTGCGCGCGTGTCCGAAACATCGTTTTCCAGGTCGGTCCGGCCGATGGTCCCGCGGTTCTCGCCGCCGCTCACTACGACAGCGTACCAGCCGCGCCCGGAGCGGCCGACGACGGGCTGGGCATTGCGGTTTTGCTTGAGGTGGCGCGGGCGCTTCGCGATCAGCCGTTGCAGCGGCGCGTCATTTTTCTGATCAGCGACGGGGAAGAGCCGGGCCTGATCGGCGCCCATGCGTTTGCCAACAGTGACCCGCTTATGCGTTCGGTCGAAGCCCTAGTGAATGTCGAGGCAAGGGGGACGCGCGGCCCAGCGGTGTTCTTCGAAACCAACCAGCCAAACGCCGACGCCATTGACGCCTTTGATGGCGCGCCCCGCGGCGTAGCCAACTCGGTCATGGCCGACGTTTATGCGTTGCTTCCGAATTCCACGGACGTCAGCGTGCTCACGCGCGATGGCCTTGATGTCATCAACCTGGCGTTGCTCGATGGCGTCGAAGATTATCACACCCCACAAGACAATCTCGCGTCTCTCGATCCGCGTAGTGTTCAGCATGCAGGGGATATTGCGCTCCATGCTCTCCAGCGCTTGGCGTCTCAAACGGATGGCGGTGATCAAGAGGAGCTAGTCTATAGTGATCTTGCCTCATCGATTTTAATCCACGCGCCGATCGGTCTTGTGCAAGCTGCGCTCGGTGTTTCAGCGTTGATCGCACTCGTGGCGTTTTGGCTGGGAGGGCCAACCAATCGCTGGCGGGCGCTCGTGGCGCCGCCGCTTGTTTTGATTGTCGCGGCATCGCTGGCTTTCGGAGTTGGGCTTTTGCTCAACGCGACGCGCGGCTCGGACTATTCCTGGGCGCATCCAGAGTTCGCAAGAGCCTGGTGCGTATTGTTCGCGTTGACGGCATTGGTTCTAGCTGGCGTCGCTGCGCGCGCGGGGCAGTATACAGCGCAAGTAGAAGCGGCGGCTTTGCTTTGGTTCACCGCGCTCGGACTGCTGCTTTCCTTCTTTCTGCCTGGCGCTTCGATCCTGTTTGCGCCGTCGGCACTGGCTTTTGCGATCGGCGTAGTTTTTGGCCGATTGTGGCGGCCCGCATATTTCATCGGCATCGTTTTGGCCTCTGTCGTCGCTTTGGCACTGTGGGCGCCCGCTCTTGCGTTGACGGAGCTGGCGCTCGGATTCGCTTATCCGGCGGGGTTTGCAGCGATCTTCGCGCTGGTCGGCTTAACTTGGCTTGGTCACTTATCTCGCGCCGGTGTCGCTGCCGCCGCACGCCCGGCGCTTATCGCCCTCGGCGCGGTATCGATTGGCGCGATTGTGACAAGCGGGCTCGCACCGCTCGCAACGCCTGCGCGTCCGCTGCCCTTGAACGTGACGTATTTTTTGGATGCGGAGAACCAGCAGGCCCGCATCTTGGCAGGTTCAGCCGCACGCGCTCTGCCTGAGGCTTTCGAGGGCTTTGAAGCAGAGTTCGTTCTTCCCGGTGATTCTGCGCCGACCTGGGCAGCTACGGCAGAAGTCCAACCGGCGCCAGCGCCGCTTTTGGAGGATGTCACCGTCGTGAATAACGGTGACGAGCGCCTCGTACGGGCGCGCCTCCGGACCGGCGGCGCCGGGCGCGTTATGGTGCGCATCCCACGGCGCGCTCAGCCGCTCCGCGCCAGCCTCAACGGATCCCAAGTCGAGTTCGCCGATCCCGTGGCGACCGCAGAGTTTGTGACTCTAATCTGCAACGGCCGGAGCTGTGATGACGCTGCGCTGGAGGTGGTGCTGGCAACTGAGGGAGAACATGGCGCCGATTGGTTCATCGTCGGTCAGAGCCCTGGTTTCCTCGTGCCGGAGACGACTGCCCTTATCGCGCAACGGCCGGCAAATCGCACTGCAATCCAGAACGGTGACGGCGCCTTAACCCTCTCGACCATCCGGCCCTGACAGCAAAAAGCGAGGCGCCGGACTTGCAACCGGCCGCGATGCTCGCCATTAAGCGGGCCTCCGGAGAGGTGCTAGAGTGGCTGAATAGGCCGGTCTCGAAAACCGGAGTGGGTGCAAGCCCACCGAGGGTTCGAATCCCTCCCTCTCCGCCAGATGCTCGTTCGCTGATGTGTGCAAACATCCGCCGTCGTTCTAACAAATCAAGTGCTTCCTTTAGAGTGATTAGCTGCTTCGGGCGCAAGCATTTAGAGACCATTGCGCCGATCCCTATCGCGATAGGGGCACCGAGAAGCGTTGGACTATCTTCTTGGTCGTTCCAACCGCCACTGAATCGGCAGGCGAATGCTCGCTCCTTCGGTGGGCGTGCCGTCTGGCGTGCGCAATTCGACCCGGAAATCTCGCGCAGCGCGCAGCGACGCATCAGCGAAACCATAACCCCTCGGATCTTCAGATAGTACGCGGCAGAGTAGTTGACCCGCCGCGTCTACGATACAATCGAGCACAACACGGCCAGTTATATTGTTTTCTGCCGCTCGCTCGGGAAAGTATTCTGCCAAGTCGCGCGGCGTTGGGCGGCTTGTCCATGGCGGATCTATTAGGCGCGGCCGCTCGCTTGCCGGCGTGGATACTTGTCCTGCCAGGATCGAGTAGCGGATCAGGCCCTGGTTAGTTCGGACAGTCCAGGTATCACCGACGTTTCGTGGCACAGAATCATCGACGCACGTTTCCGCAGCGCCGGAATGCTGCGTGCAGATGCGGCTATCGCTGCGGCGCCAGCGTCCGTTGACGCTAGAGCCGCCGGCTTGGCGCACATATGACCCGTCACTTCTGAAGTAAATCGCCACCACCGTGCCGTCGGCGCCGGTTAGCGTGAGTGTGTTGCCTATGGCCGCCTCGGTGTAGCCACGAGGGAGCGTCGGGCGTCCATTCGTCGGCGCGGTCGGACGCGGGGCCGGCGAGGGCAACGGCTCATTGGTCGCCGCCCCTGCGGGCGCACTCGCATCAGGCAGGGCTGGTTTTGGTTCCGCGGTGGGCAGGGGGCGCGGAGGAGCCGGTGTAAGCTGATCGCCTCGAATGTACGCTCTTGGTCCATCGCTTAGAATAACTTGGTACCAAACACCGTCAGCTTGCTGCGATCGCCCCACGACATTCAAGGGCTGCTCGGAAGTAGTAAGCGCAAGGATGCGCACATCCGGACGAGCAAACGGCGTTTCGCGAAGGCGAGATCCAGAGGTGCGTGCAATGAGCGGCTGCGGTGGCGTATAGGGTTCGACCTCGAATGTCGCCTGCATAGCGGCAGGTGACGCTCTCAGCTGCTCCCGGGCCCACTCAGCTGTCGTGAGCAGCACAGTGGACGTTATCGCCGCGACGAATATGTGCAGCACAAATCCGATGAGAACGACTGCAGCCGTTTTGGCCGGAAAGCCTTCGTCCGATCCCTGCGCCACGCGGCGCACTGCGGCGAGTGTCATCCAACTTGCCAATAAGGCGAGCGCCAATAGGGTCCAGTTTTCGAGGAAGTGCCAATCAAAGAACCGGGTGACGAGGTCGGCGCCAACGGCGACAAGGCCAGTTACAACGCCGCGCCAGGTCGCTCCCCACACTGCGGCTGCAGGATTGTAAGGCGCGGCGCGGCGCGGCGGTCTCGCTGGTTCGGGCGCTGGCGTCGTTCGGGTGGGCGGAGGCGTTCGTGGGCGCTGCAGGCGCACGCGTGACTCTGAAGGCGCGTCCGTCGATACGCTATCGCTCCACGCGTGCTCGCACTTGGAGCATCGCCACGACCCAGGCGCGACAGTGACGACCGCGCCAATGCTCTGACACATTGGACACTTGGTGGGGGCCGAGACCGTGCCCACTCGTGGTTTGCGCGCCATGCCGAATGGATCCCACCAGCCCCTCGCGCCGCTGCCACAACGCGTCCCGGATACTACGTCATGCAGCGCCGCGCGCAAATCCTGAGCTCGCGCGGGAGACGTCGCCGCTCGGCAGACCATCGACTCTTCGGGCGTGTCCGCGCAGAATGCGGACATCTGGCCCGCGATTGGTCAGCCATCCGAATCGCGGCCGCTGGGCGGGAAATCACGTCGAGGGGAATGAAGTGAGCGAAGCTTCGGTGCGCGATACAGGCGGGCCGGGACGCGCCAACCGGGCCGACGCTAAAGCCTATCGCGACTATGGCGTCCTTTGGAAACTGCAGGCCACGGGCCTGCTCAGCGTCAACCTCTCCATCATGCCAAGCCCCGTGTTTCGCATTATCGCGCATGTTAGCGGCGACACGATCGATAGGTACGGGCACCAATCGGCACGCGACAATTTTTTCTTCCAAATACGCTATCCAAGGCTTCCATTTTCTTCGGGGCCCTACCTCGATTGGCCGCTCGATGTTGACGCTCCGATCCATTTGCTTGGAGAAGCGGCGGAAACGATCCCTAACTCTTCGTTAGGAGTTGCCCGATACTTCTCAAGCTCCTCAACGGCTCGGTACTTGAGGAGACTTCGGGTGAGCGCGCGGCGCCTACGAGGGGCCCCGGGTGATTATCCGGCAGCTACACTAGCCTTGAAAGTCTGTGCGGCGATTGACCCCGAATTAACGCGAGAAAAAGCCATGGATGCCGACCTGGAGGACCTCTTCAACGAGGTGGCTACGTCGAAGACGTTTCGTGTCACCAAGCCTCTCGCCGATGGGCCGCGCAAGAAATTCGCCATAACATCTGCACCGAGAGTTGAAGCGCCGGCGAGGCTCTTTGACGATTTCGAGATGTCGCGCCAGGAGCGCGTCGATACGTTGAAAGAAGCCGTACCGGACGCACTCTATATCAGCGACGAGGCCTTAAGAGCTATTCAAGATCATATCAGCTGGGGCGAGCGCACGCGCGAAAACCAGTTTGAGCAGGGCGGCATCATCATCGGTGAGCAGGCCGAAGATCGTGGCAAGGCCGTTTCAGTTGTGACCTGCGCAATTTCGGCGTTGGAAACGCAGGGATCTCAGACTTATGTAAAGTTCGACCACCTGACGTGGAAACGGATGCTCGACCAGTTCGACCAAATGGTCGCCACGGGGCAGCTGAACCGAAATCAGAAGATCATTGGATGGTACCATACGCACCCAAACATGAGCGTCTTCATGTCCGGCACGGACATGGGCACTCAACGTTCGCTGTTCTACAATCCATGGAACTACGCTCTGGTGCTCAATCCGCAGCAGCAATTCTGCGGCTGCTTCAAGGGCAAGGACGCGGATATCGCGCCCTTGGTGATGTTCGAGCGCGCGCGGGCTCGTTAAGCCGTAGACAAACGCAGGGCTCGTTCAGCGCCTGACGCGCCGCGCGCGACGATGATGTGGCGGTTGGGAATGCCGATGTCCTCCAGGCTCATCGCCAAGATGCGCGGCTCAGTTTGCATCAACGAAAATGATGTGGACTTGCCCGTAGGTTCGGTAGGAGCGCCAGCGCCGTTTTTCTCGGCCGCGGAGTGATTGTCACAGAAGAGGTCTGTGTCGTAGAGCGCATGGACCGGCTTGTAATGGTCGATCATCGTATCGCATAGCGAACATTTGCCGCTGGTCAGAAAGCCCGCGTAAAGCGCGTCGCCGAGATCGAGTTGAACCTCGGTGAGCCATTGTGATTCTATGCTCGACAAGAACTCGTCGAGTTTGATTTTGTGGGTGGCGCCGACATCCATGATCGGCGGCAATCCGACGTGCGCTGGACAATCCGTGCGCGGGGTTAAGGTGTTGACGTCGTAGTCCGCGTTTGCGCCGTCGTACCAAATGCGTTTTCCAAAGACTGGGCGCGTGTCGCACAGGACTTTGAGGCACTCCTGCGCCATGATTCCTGCGACGATGGATGACGCCACTTGCACCGTCGGCACACTTCCTTCAGCGTGATGGCGGCGTTTTACCGTACCGCATGCGTAGCGTGCGCGCGCCATCGCTATCTGGTGAGCCGACAGGATGCACTCGTAGCAAACCGCGTCTGGATCGGGGGCGAAGACGCTTACGTGGCCGGACAGGCCGTTAATGCCTGCGTCGATCCAAGGTGTGCCAACCCGCTTGCAACACAAGTTGATGAAACGTCGCGCCTCGACGTTGTCGAGGCAGCCCAAGACTATATCGACGTCGGCAAACACGCCGAGGCCCAGCATGCTGGTCATGTCGCCATGCAGCCAGTCGATCTGAGGCGATGGCGTGAGCGCCATGGCGCGTGCGCGTTCAGCCGCAGCTTGTGCTTTTGGTTTTCCGATGTCGTTAGGACCGAACAATACCGTCCGACTGAGGTTCGAGTCCTCGATCAGATCAAAGTCGCAGATCAGCAGATTTGAGAATCCGAGAAGCACGAGGTTCTTGATTGTCTCGTTGCCGACGGCGCCAGCGCCGGCGATCAAGACGCGCGCCGAGGAAATCTTTTCCTGCGACCACCAGCTCAAGAGCTTTTGGCGCGCAAAGAAATCAACATCGGGCGCGCTTTGGCCAGTGATGGTCAGTCGCCGCGATGTCATCGGTTCCGTTCCTGATCGAAATTGAAATCAAGCAACGCGCTAGCCTTTCAGACGAAAGGCTTTCTTGTTCGCGGCACGAGCGGTCGTTGGATCGGGAAGCGGGGTACTGTCGCACGGAAACCAGGGTTTGCCTTTGTTCGCGACATACCAATCACGAGCCGTTTGGTTTGCGGGGCTCGTGGGGTTGGTGATGTATTCGTTGTACTGCAGAGTCTGGATCATTCGGATCACGAAGTCGCCCAACCCCTCGGCGGAGTCGAAGTGGCCGCTGCACCAGCCGCCACTTTGGTACCAATTGGGATGAAACGGCGCAGGCTCGTTGATCATCTTCACGGACGGCGCCGCGAACGGATATTGTGGTCCGAGGTCGATCTGGACGCTCTGCCTGTCTCTGTACGTCGGTGTCGGCGAGATGATTGTCTTGATCGCTAGGTCGAGCCGGTAGCCATCGACGTGCGGTGCTGCGCCGCTGGTCACCGTCCACTGCAACCAGTCGCGCCGAAGATTGATCATGCTGTTGTAGTCGTTCGCGAGCCGAAGCTTGCGTTGCTCCTGCGGGGTCATTGGTCGCTCCACCCGGCATCGGTGGCTGGAACGACCCGCATGACGTTGCCGGGGCGAAGGCCAAGCTGTGACAACGAGCGGTCATTGTTCAGAAAGTCGCCGCCCTTGAGCGCCAGTAGATAGCCGTGCGGATTAGGCTTGATCATCCCTTCCTCAAGCAACGCATTCACGATTTCTGGCGGACGCATGGTTTCGTCCAGTTCGACAGAAATCTCGCGATTGTCCGGCGGCAGAACGAATTTAACTTCAATTTCGGCCACGATGCCTCCAATGCCTCAGGACTCTCGGCCTCAGCGCAATTCAAAATGTACTTGGCTCGCGCCTCCGGCGGCAAAATAGTTCTGCCAGAATGTGCGGACGCGCAAATCCATATCAGCCGAGAGCGGCGGGCGTCCAGGATCATGCGAGCGTCCAAAACCCACGATCAGGACTTCCGCGCCCTCAACAGAAGATCCCAGGTTAAATTGCTGGATTACGGACATCGATTGTTCAGGTGTTTGGCTCCGGAAACTGCTCCAAGGCAGCGCCTGACTATTCTCCAACATGTCGGAATAGAGGAGGACATTCGTGAACGCCCTTCTTGCGGGAGGTCGTCGTGTCAGTTGCGAGAGAGTGCCGGTGATGTCGGAGTTATCAGCGCTGCCCGTGTTTCTAGTGAGCGGCCGAAGCGCTGTCACAAGACGCTGTTGAAACATGAGGCGGTCCCGTCGCGCAGCGACAGGTCGACAGTCGTCGCGACTCGGGGGGCACCCCGGATTGCACTCGTTGAATACGACCTCGGAAGAACTGTAGTGACCGGCGATCGTCGCTACCACGATCCGATCGCCGATGCCCAATTCCTGAACGACAGTGCTGGCGCTGCGCATGAGTATTCGTTCGTCGTTCGCGTCGTAGGCCGTCGTGCGGTCGATCAGAAAAAGGGTCGAATGCTGGCCGAAGCTGCAATAATCATTCCCGCCCCGCTGCGCTTGCGCCTCGGGCGAGCACGCCACCGCCACAAGGGCCAGCGTTAAGAATGCGAGGCTGACAACCAGGCGCATGAGGTCTCCAAACTGTGGTCAGCGAAGAACGTTGAGGTGATCACCACTGCTTACGGCGGCGCTCTGCTGCAAAGCGCCCTCGTTCCGCAGCTAAGCGGTCGTCGCGCTCGATAATGAGTGACTCAAGCGCTTTGTCCTCTCGGTCTCGATCCTTATGAAGCTGTTCGAAGCTCGGGTGGGGGTCGTGCCTGAAGAAAGAGAAGAACACGCCGATGCAGATTATGCCGAGATTGATCGCCAAGAAGATCCAACCAACAGTTTCTAGGGTAGGATTGAGCGACCAAGCGTGCGCGGCGGCCTCGAAGAAATTGTCCGCATTGACCATCGTTTCGAGAGATGCGTCGGGCGTGTTTTGGAGATTGAGATAAGCCTGCCGGAAGATCGAGATTCCGTAGCACATGCCTACAATCAGCACGATGAGAACCGTCAGGGCGACAACCGATCCGGTTGCGCCAGAGGTCTTCTTGGCATGCTGGTAGCGTCGCATGATCAACCCCGTGGGGTGTGCGAGCGCCATGAGGACGACGCCGACCAGGATAGCCACGAGGACCAGAGTTTGTGGATCCTCCGCGAAGAACAGCTCAAAACTCAAGCGATTGATCGGGACTTCCGCTAGTGCCAAGCCGGCGAGCAATAACAGATATATCCAAGAAAACGGTGCGCGCCAAAACACCGGCTCACGCCGTTCGGCTGCTTTCAACGCTTCGTAATTCGAGGCGGCCTGCTCGACCTTTGTCTTCTGGATCTGCACGCGTCCGCCGAACAACTCGTTGATTTCGACGAGAGTTGCTTCATGCGTTTCCTTGGCGCGCAAGTACGCCTCACTGCGCGGTTCGCGCACAGCTTGCTCCGGCTCTGGTGTCCCGCCTTCGGCTTCGGCGCCGCCCTTGATGCGGAAGCGACTTGAGTTGCTTGACGGCTCAGGAAGCCTGAAGACGGATCTTCCTCGATCTTCCGGTGAAGGCATCAGGCTTCCCCTCCATACAACCAAAAGCTGTTTACCACTCTTTTAACAGTTAAGGGCGAGCGGAAAATGTTGCAAGCGCAACAAAGTCAACGGGTGACTGTAGCGGTGGCTACGGACGCGGTTGAGGACATTTGTCTCTCGAACGACACATCTGCGTTGCAGCCGGGGAAATTAAGGTGCGGCCGCATTAGGGCTCCCGCTGGCGCGGCAATTCCTTCATCAAGGGTCGACTTGATTTCAACCGCCGAGCGGGCGAGGGCGCATGCGTTTCTTCGGACATACAAGAACGGGAGCGACCTGTCGGGCGCTAGTCGGGGTTTGAAATGGCTAGCCATTCTGATCTCGCAAACCTGATCTGGCAGATCGCCGATTTACTGCGGGGCCCGTATCGGCCGCCGCAGTATGAGCGTGTGATGTTGCCGCTTGTTGTTCTGCGCCGCTTCGATTGCGTGCTGGCAGACACCAAGCTGAAGGTGCTCGCGGAGTTCGAGCGCCGGAGCGGTGGCAAGCTAGAGGACGATGCGCTGGACCGCACTCTCAATAAGGCTTCCGGTCATCGCTTTCACAATCACTCGCCGCTCGACTTCCAGAAGCTGAAGGGCGACCCCGACAACATCCACAGTCACCTCACAAGCTACATAAATGGCTTCTCGGCGAACGTGCGCCGCATCTTCGATTACTTCGAGTTCGGAAACGAAATCGAACGGATGCGCGAAGCGAATATTCTGTATCTCGTCATCGCGGCATTTAGCGATGTCGATCTGCACCCGAGAGTGGTGCCGAATGAGCAGATGGGTCTCGTTTTCGAGAACCTGATCCGTCGCTTCAACGAGCTGGCCAATGAGACCGCAGGCGATCACTTCACGCCGCGCGAAGTGATCCACCTCATGGTGGATCTCCTGTTGATGGAGGACAGCGATCTGCTCCGTCAGCCTGGCACGGTGCGTACGATGCTCGATCCTGCTTGCGGCACAGGCGGCATGCTGGCCGAAGCGCAATCCTACATGCGCCGGCACAATGCGGCGGCGAAACTCTACGTCTACGGTCAGGACTACAACAAACGCGCCTTCGCCACGGCCGCCTCCGACATGCTCATGAAGCAGGTCGATCATAATGGCGGCGGCGAGAACGTGCAGTTCGGCGACACGTTCACCGAGGACCGCTTCGAGGGAAAGCAATTCGATTACTTCATCGCGAACCCGCCCTTTGGCGTGGACTGGAAGAAGCAGCAGAAGGAAATCCAACGCGAGAGCGAGAAGCTGGGCTTCAAGGGCCGCTTCGGAGCGGGCTTGCCGCGCGTCAATGATGGCTCGCTGCTGTTCCTTCAGCACATGATCTCGAAGTTTGAGGATGTCGATCCGAAGGCGCAGAAGTACGGCTCGCGGGCGGCCATAGTGTTTTCGGGTTCGCCGCTTTTCACTGGAGGTGCGGGCGGCGGCGAGAGCGAAATCCGCCGCTGGATCATCGAGCACGACATGCTCGAAGCCATCGTCGCTCTGCCGGAGCAGATGTTCTACAACACCGGCATCGGCACCTACATCTGGATCGTCACCAACCGGAAAGCGAAAGAGCGCAAGGGCAAAATCCAGCTCGTCGACGCGCGCGACACCTTCATTCCCATGCGCCGCAGCCAGGGCGACAAGCGCCGTAAGATCGGCGAAGGGCCAGCGCTGGAGGGCGACGACCGCGCCGATGAGCCCGACCAGATCGCCGACATCGTCCGGCTCTATGGGGCGTTCGCGACAAACGAAAAATCCAAGCTCTTCGACAATGAAGACTTTGGCTACACGCGCGTCACGGTCGAGCGGCCGCTGAAGCTGCGCTACCAGATGAGCGTGGAGGACAAAGCACGCTTCCTCGACGCCGCGCCGCACTTGCTTGACGATATCCAAGCCATCGACAAGGCGCTTGGCCGCGAGCCGCAGTTCGATTGGAACGCAGTCTGGGCCAGCATCGAAAAGCTCTTGAAGAAGAACGGCTCACGCTGGAAAGCGACGGAGGAAAAGCTGTTCCGCACGGTCTTCACTGTGAAGGACGCGAAGGGTGCGCCCGTGAAGAGGGGAGCAGGCTTTGAGTCCGATGCGGACCTGCGCGATTTCGAGAACGTGCCGCTGAAGGAGGATGTCGAATCCTATTTCAAGCGTGAGGTGCTGCCTCATGTGCCCGATGCATGGATGGATCGAGTCAAGGACAAGGTTGGCTACGAGATCAACTTCAACCGCCACTTTTACAAGTTCACGCCGCCGCGCAAGCTGGCCGAGATCGATGCGGATTTGAAGAAGGCAGAAGACGAAATACTCCGCCTGCTGCGAGAGGTTACGGAGTGAGCGCCTTTCCTTACAAGCAGCTTCGATTCCTGTTTTCGGTTTCAAGCGGCGCGACGCCGGAAAGCGGGAATTCTGTCTTCTGGGACGGCGATATCCATTGGGCAACTCCCGAGGATGTCAGCGGCGGCTTGAAAACCTTATCGTCCACGCGGCGAAAAATAACGAAGGAGGGTTTTGAAAACTGCAGTGCGAAGATGGCGCCTCCGGGCACTATCGTACTGACCAAGCGTGCGCCTATTGGGCAATTGGCGATTTCAGAGGTCGAGCTTTGTTGCAATCAGGGTTGCTTCCTTCTGGAACCGACCCCTGATGTGGACAATGATTTTTTCTATTACTGGCTCACCATCCAAGCCGGATACCTGCGGGCATTGGGTCGAGGCTCCACTTTTATGGAGTTGAGCACAGACGAAATCAAAGCCATTGACGCGCCCTGCATTCCTGTCGCGCAGCAGAGACAAATCTCGAAATATCTCAATAACGAAACCTACGACATCGACGCCCTGATCGCGGCGAAGCAGCGGTTACTCGAATTGCTGGCTGAGAAGCGGCGGGCGATCGTCGCCGAGGCTGTCATGCGCGGTCTCAACCCCGCTGCACGTTTGCGCCCCTCCGGCATCGACTGGCTGGGCGACATCCCCGCGCATTGGGAGGCAATCCCGCTTCGCTTTCTCGTTTCATTCAGCGGCGGCGCCACGCCCGATACACGAAACCTCGACTATTGGAGCGGCGCCATTCCATGGGTATCGCCCAAGGACATGAAGCGCGACTACATTGACGATGCCGAAGACCATGTGTCGGAGGCCGCTCTCGACAACAGTGCACTCAAGATGATCGAACCGAACGCCATTCTTATCGTAGTGCGCGGCATGATCCTCGCGCACAGCTTTCCAACCGCCATCAACACGGTTCCGGTGACAATCAACCAGGACATGAAGGCCCTACGTTGCGCCGAGCGGATTGCGCCAGCCTTCCTCGTCGATGTGCTGAAAGGAGCCAAGGACTATCTTGTGTCGCTCGCCGACTCTTCGGCGCACGGCACTAAGAAGCTCGAAAGCGAGGCGCTTGGCCGCTTCGAGGTGCCTGTGCCGCCCCTCAACGAGCAAAACGAGATCGTTCGCCACATCGCCACCGAAACTGCCAAGATCGACCGCCTGCGCGCCGCCACCGAGCATTCCATCGCGCTCTTGAAGGAACGCCGCGGCGCGCTGATCGCCGCCGCCGTCACTGGCCAGATTGATATCCCGGAGGCGGCGTAACGGTGCGGATTCGCGAGCTTACGATCGAGAACTATCGCGCCTTTCGCGAGCGGAGGACTTTTCGATTCGATAGCGGATTCACTGCGATCGCGGGAGTGAACGGACGCGGAAAAAGCTCACTGCTCGATGGTCTTGCTCTTCTTGCGTCAAGACTGCTGCCGCACATTTCTTCGGCTCGCAGCGGATATCGCACAATAGGGCCCGCAGACGTGCACCAGGGAGCGCGCACGGCGTTGCTTTCAATGAACGTCAATTGCGCTGGTATCCCGATCGAGTATCGGCTCGTATTTGAGAACGAGCCCAAGTCCCTTAAAGTCACCAAGCTTGCACCGTCGGTGAAGAATGCCGCCAAGAATGCCTATGGCGATCCGAGCAGAGCAGACGACGCAGCACCGCTAGCTGTCTACTATACGACCGACCGCGCCGGATATCGTCTTCCGAAGAAACTGCCGACCGATGTGCCGCGCGGTCAGCCGGCGGCTTATGCCGGCGCATTGTTCAATAGAACCGTCAATTTCCGAGACTTCATGGTGCGCTACCGAAGCGAGGAAGTGCAGGCGCGCACGAATCCGAACTACCTGGGGGACCGCGCTGTGCGGGCGATCTCCGATGCGTTGTCGACGTTCCTCGGTGGTTTCCGGAACTTGCGGGTTCAGGAATCACCCCTTCGGCTGCTGGTAGATAAAGGTGGTCAGACCTTTGACTTGTCGCAATTGTCAGACGGCGAGCGATCGTTTCTCGCGATGATCTGCGACCTTGGTCGTCGGTTAGCGCTGGCGAACCCTGAGTTTCCTGCCAACCCGTTGCACGGCGCAGGCGTCGTACTGATTGACGAACTAGAGCTTCACTTGCACCCGAAGTGGCAACGAGAGGTACGTGACAAATTGCGTACGACATTTCCAAACATTCAGTTCGTGACCACTACACATTCACCTTTCATAATTCAGTCGCTCAAGCCCGGTGAGCTTATCAATCTCGACCCAGATGAGTTCGCAGAATATTCCGGCAAAAGCATCGAGGACATTTCAGAAAACGTGATGGGCGTCGACCTGCCTCAGAAGAGCAAGCGTTACCTGGACATGATGACGGCGGCGGAAGAATACTTCACGCTGTTGCGGCAGCCTTCAACAGACCGAACCCTATTGGCGAGCGTTGAAGCTCGGCTGAAGGAGTTGTCTGTTCCGTTCAGCGACGACCCTGCATTTCAGGCACTGTTGAAGTTGGAGCGGGAAACCAATGCACGCGGGGGCGGCGGTGCGACCGATTGAGCGTGGAGCGGCTCCGCAAGTTTTCACTAGCTATCGTGAGGCCTACCCGCACTTGGTTGCAAGGGTGGGAGACTATTGCAGCTATTGCGAGCGCCAAATTGAAACGCATCTCGCCGTCGAACATGTCCAACCCAAAGACCCTGTGCCGGCGCTTGCCAATGAATGGGACAATTTTCTGCTCGGCTGCGTGAATTGTAATTCGGTTAAAGGTGATGCGGCTGTGGTCTTGGCAGATATTCTCTGGCCTGACAGCGAGAACACGATCGCAGCTTTCGAGTATCAAGCCGGAGGTCTGGTTGAGCCACGAACCGGGCTTTCCGCGCAGCTTAGGGGAAAGGCCAGGGCCACACTTAGGCTTGTTGGTTTGGACAAATATCCAGGTAATCCCGAGTCTGACAGACGACCGACCACTGCTGATCAAAGGTGGCTGAGAAGATTTCAAGCTTGGGAAAAGGCGGAGTGGTGCCGCAAACAGTTAGCGTCGAACGACACCGATCAGGTGCGAAGCCTTATTGTGGAGGTTGCCAAGGGGCGCGGCATGTTCTCAATATTTTGGACAGCGTTCGAAGGTGATGTGGACCTTCGTCGACGCCTCCGAGAAGCATTCGTTGGGACATCATCGGGGTGCTTCGATGCGGATGAGAATGTGCAACCCCGTGTCGGAGGCCAAGTTTAGCCATGAACCATGCGCGGCATTCGGAAGGCGCCTTCGAGACCGTCATTGAAGCGACAATGCTTGCCAATGGCGCCGTGCCAGAACCAGCCTCAGGCTTCGACCGCGACCGGGCGATTTTCCCGGAAACCGTGCTCGCATTCATCCGCGCAACGCAGCCCAAGGAATGGAAGTCGTTGGAAGCGCTGCACGGCGAAAAGGTCGGCGCGCAGATACTCACGGATCTGACCAAATGGATGGATCGCGAAGGCTCGCTAGCCACGTTGCGTCACGGCTTCAAGTGCTATGGCAAGACTTTGCGGGTGGCTTTCTTTAAGGCCGCCCATGCACTCAATCCAGAGCTTGAGGCGCGTTATGCTGCCAACCGCGTCGGCATCACTCGGCAACTGCATTTCTCGAAAGCGTCGGAGAAGTCGCTAGATGTAGCGCTCAGCATCAACGGCATTCCGATCGCCTCGGTCGAACTCAAAAACCCGATGACGGGGCAGACGGTCGAGCACGCATTGAGGCAGTATCGCAACGATCGCGACCCGCGTGAGCCCATCTTCGAGTTCAAGCGGCGCATGCTCGTTCACTTCGCGGCCGACACCGACACCGTGTTTATGACCACACGGCTTGCGGGAGCCGCCACCCACTTCTTGCCCTTCAACAAGGGCAACAACGGCGGTGCGGGCAATGCCCCCGATCCGAAAGGACGCAGCTATCGCACAGCCTATCTCTGGGAAGAGGTGTTGCAGCGGGACAGCCTGCTCGATTTGCTCGCGCGCTTCATCCATCTGCAGATTGAGGAGAAGCGCGACGATCAGGGCCGGAAGGTCAAAAAAGAGACGATGATCTTTCCGCGCTATCATCAACTCGAAGCGGTTCGCTCGCTGGTGAACCAGGCGCGGCGCGAAGGCGTGGGCAACAACTATCTGATCGAGCACTCAGCCGGCAGTGGAAAGAGCAACACCATCGGTTGGCTCACGCACCGTCTGGCGTCTTTGCATGACGACGATAACAATCGTGTCTTCGACAGCGTGATCGTGATCACTGACCGCGTGGTCTTAGACAAGCAGTTGCAGGATACGATCTATCAATTCGAGCACAAGCACGGCGTTGTACAGAAGATCGACGAGAGTTCGCGTCAGCTTGCAGAGGCGTTGGAAAGCGCCGTGCCGATTATAATAACTACTCTGCAAAAATTCCCTTTTGTTTCGCGCCAACTGGCGAAGCTGGCTGAAGAGCGCGGACACGCCAACGATGGTACGCTGAGGTCACGCAAGTGCGCCGTGATCATCGATGAGGCGCATAGCTCACAAGGAGGCGAGACCGCCACCGATCTCAAGGAAGTGCTCGGCGGACAAGGACTTCGCGAAGAAGCCGCGAAGTACATGGCGGAGGACGAAGAAGTGGACATGGACGAGCTCTATCGCTCCATGGCCAAGAGAGGACGCCAAGCGAACCTGAGCTTCTTCGCGTTCACGGCGACGCCAAAGCACAAGACGCTCAAGGTATTCGGTCGCAACGATCAGCCCGCGCATCGCTACACCATGCGTCAAGCAATCGAAGAGGGATTTATCCTCGACGTGCTAACGCACTACACCACCTACGCTACCTATTTCAGGCTCTTGAAGGCGAGCGAAGCCGATCCAAACGTCGAGCGAAAGAAGGCGGCGCGTGCATTGGCGCGGTTCCTCAAACTCCACCCGCACAACATCGCGCAGAAAACCGAGGTGATGGTTGAGCATTTTCATGCCGCGACTCAGCACAAGATTGGCGGGCGCGCGAAGGCTATGGTCATTACAGGCTCTCGTCTCGAAGCGGTCCGCTACAAGCAAAGCTTTGATCGCTACATTCGTGAGAGGGGCTATGCGATCAAATCGCTGGTGGCGTTCTCCGGCACGGTTGCCGACGATGTCCTGAAGGACGTCACATACACCGAGCAAGCGATGAATCTCGGTGTTCGCGAAAAAGAACTCCCGGAAGTGTTCGCCACCCAGGAATACCAGGTTCTGCTCGTCGCTGAGAAGTATCAGACGGGATTCGATCAACCGCTGCTACACACAATGTATGTAGACAGGCGACTCTCAGGCATTCAGGCGGTTCAAACGCTCTCTCGCCTAAACCGCATACATCCCCTGAAGGAGGACACGTTCGTTCTCGACTTTGTCAACGACCGCGACGAAATCCGCGAAGCATTCAAAACCTATTTCGAGGGGGCCGCGATCGGGGAAGAAGTCGACCCGGCTCGAATGTACGAGCTTAAGAGCGAACTCGATGCTGATGGCGTCTATGAAATCGCGGATGTTGAGCGCTTTAGTGCCGTCTATTTCAAGCCTCGGCCGCGTCAGAGTCCGAACGACCACCAACTAATGAATGCCGCGCTTGATCGCTGTGTTGCTCGCTTCGAGGAAGTTCAAAAAGGCAGGTCGGACGAGGCCGAGCTTTGGCGGGGTAAGATGCAGGCATTCTGCAATCTCTACGGCTTTCTTAGCCAAATTGTCCCTTATCAAGATTCCGATCTAGAGCGTCTTTATGTGTTCTTGCGCCACCTTGCGACCAAGCTGCCAAAGCGTGGCGCCGGGCCATCTTACCAGTTCGATGATGAACTCCGATTGGAATATTATCGCCTTCAGAAGATCAGCGAGGGCTCGATCAGTCTGAGCGAGGGACAGGCCAACCGACTTGATGGCCCTTCAGACGTCGGAACCGGTGTTCTTCATGAGGAAGCAGTTCCGCTCTCTCGGCTCATCGATGTTGTCAACGGCCGCTTCGGTACAGACTTCAATCAAGCCGACCAGCTGTTCTTCGATCAGATTGTCGAAGCGGCGGTCTCAGATGTGGCGCTCAAGCAGGCTGCGGCTGTCAATCCCGGAGAGAAGTTTGAACTCGTCTTCAAGAATTTGCTTGAGGCGCTTTTTGTCGAGCGCATGGATCAGAACGAGGAAATTTTCGCTCGGTTTATGAACGATAAGGCGTTTCAGAAGATCGTAACTGGGTGGCTTTCCTCAGAGGCTTATCGAAAGTTGCGGCCGGAGCTCGGCGAGCGGGGAGCCGCGCCAAAAATGAGCGATGAGTGATTTTGCTGGAGCGACTGGCTGCTAGTCCTCAACCAGTTGATGAAACACCTCTTTTCGATGTTCAGTGTGGCCATTGAAGCGCCATGCAGCGCACAGTCGGACAACCAGCGAAATCAGATGCACGCTCAGAACCGCGTCGTCAGCGACAGCGTTACTTGTTCGGCGTCGTAGCTGAAGGCGAAGTCGTCTGAGTCGTTTTCGCGTTCGCGATACTGAAGGCGCACATCGCAATCGCAGGGCAGTAGGCGCTGGAGCGTGATGCTGGCTTGCGGCGCGGTGTAGCTATCGGTGCGATTGGCCCCGTCGAACTCACGCTCGCGGATGAATGCGCCAGCGGAAAGCTGGATGTGATCGGTGAGCTGGTAATTGTAGTTCACGTCGACGCCAATCTCAGTCGATCTGCCGGGTGCGAAGCCAAAGACATCGCCGTCGATCGCGTTCCAGCGCAAAAATGGCTGAACGGTGAGCGTATCGCGGTCGAATAGTAAGCTGGGTTTGGTGATGCCGGCTTGTAGCTCGACATAGGTGCCGTTCTCGCTGGCGCGTTCAAACGAGAAGACCTCGATCTCCTCAAACTCGCGATAACCGGCGCGCAAGCGCGCCCAATAGGAAATGCCGGTGGCGCGGCCTTCTAACGTCAGCGACGCGTAGATTTCGCCGAAATAATATTCGTCACCCAAAGTCGAGACGCCCGCGCCGATTGCAGGGAGTGCTGCAATGTGCGGGGCCACATAAAAGATCGGGCCAGTCTGCGCGCCGATATAGCCGTAGTTCAGGTCTTCAAGCTCGTCGTTGTTCTCAAGCGTGAGATTCAAGATCGATCGCCAGCGGCGATCGCCAAGTTCGCGCTCGTCGGCGATCATCAGCTTGGCGAAATAAGTGGTCGATTCCGGCACGTCGAAGAAGAAGAAATCTTCGTTGACGTTCGTTGCGTTGGTGTCGTGGCGAGCGCCGACTTCCAGGCGGGTGACGGTGTAGGCCGGCTCGATCGTGCGGCGCACGCGTTCGTAACCGCGGCGGGCTGCTTCGTTCGTGGGATCGTTAATCAGTATGCGTTCGTAGGCGACGAGCGCCAGGCGCGGCTTGTCGGCAGCTTCAGCGGCTGCGGCGTAGCGCAAGTTGAGATCGACATCCTGCGGGTTGTGGAGAATGCTCTGGCTGAGCGTGTCGAGGTCGGCGGCCTGCTGGGCGTGCGCCACGCCAACCGAAAGCGCGGTTACGCTGGCGGCGATCATCAGCGCCCGAAAGAGGGTTCCCGCTTTTCCCCGTGTCATGCCTCAAGCTCCCCGGCAGCGCCCAAGGCGCGTGGCTCAGTTGAAGCGTGTTCAGTGTCGGAGTTCAAGCCGACACGCCGAATAGCGTGTTCGCGGTTGCCAGGCGCGACTGGGGAGCGATACGATTTCGGGGACATTCCAAGGGGTATCGAGAATGCGGCACTGGGTTATGCTTAGCGGCGCTCTGGGCGTCGGCGCGTTGCTCTTGAGCACGCCAGTTGCGGCCCAAACCGCGCCCGCCGACATCGGCGCAGCGGTTGCGGTGCGCAATCAGGTGACCGGCTCGCGTCCCGGCCAGGAGCGCAACCTCGCTGTCGGCAACCGCGTTTTCCAGAACGAGCGCATCGCCACCGGCGCTAGTGGCGTCGCGCAATTGATGTTCACGGATCAGACCACCCTCAGCATTGGTCCGCGTTCGCAAGTGACGCTCGATCGCTACGTTTACGATCCGAGCCAAGGCGCAGGCGATGTTGCGGTCACGTTCGCGAGCGGCGCCGTGCGCTTCGTCAGCGGCACACAGCGTCCGCAGAACTACCAGGTGCGCACGCCAGTGGCGACGATTGGTGTGCGCGGCACGATCATCGATCTGCTCGTCATCAATGGCCGCATGTTCGGCATTCTCAACGAGGGTGCGCTCACGTTTACGCTGACAAATGGCGATACGATCGAGCTCAATCGTCCGGGTACGGCGGTGGAGTTTTTCTCCAACGGTACGGCCTCGCGTCCTTTCGTGTGGCGCGGAAGCTATGAAAGTTCGCTTGGCGCTGCGACCTATCCGCTGTTCGGCAATCCGTTCTCGGATTTTCCAGGCTTTGAAGGCGCTGACGATATCTATGACGCGACGAACCGCACCGACGATCTGAACTCGTACTCCTACGGAAACTATTACGGGTTCAACGACTAGCGTCTACTTCCGCTCCGGCTCGTACACGCCATCCCAGTCTGTTAACGCCGTGGCTGGAGCGCGCTCCAGTCTCTGCGCATAATTGGCATAAAGGCCTCTGAGCTCAGCAGGTGCGTTCGCTTGAAGCACCGCCAATATTGGACGCGCTGCATCAAAGTTACCCTGCCGAAACGCCTCTAAAAACGCTCCGTGATTGGCGTTTACAGCGCTTTCATCAATCTTTGCGGTGAATACGCGCGTTGCGCCCTGGCGGCCATGCAGGCGCACCAAGTCCGCTTCGATGAGTGGCGCGTTCCCAGCGCCGTCGCGTGTTTTTTCGCTGACCAACAGCGTCAGGCCATAGACCTTGGTCAAACTCTCCAAACGCGATGCGATGTTCACGTTATCGCCGATGGCCGAATAGTCGAAGCGCCGTTCCGATCCGAGATTGCCGACGCAGGCCTCGCCCGTATTCACACCGATGCCAATGCGGACTTCTTCATATGTCCGACCTGCCGTCTCTGCTTCACGCCGCCAGGTCGCGTTGAGATCGCGCACGCATGCCATGATCTGCAACGCCGCGCGGCACGCGCGCTCTGCGTGGTCCGGCTGATCAAGTGGCGCGTTCCAGAACGCGAGGATCGCATCGCCCATGTATTTGTCGATGGTGCCGCCATTATCGATGACGATGTCGCTCACGGGTGTCAGAAAGCTGTTGATGAATGAGGTCAGCTCTTCCGCGCTCATGCCTTCGGCGATTTTTGAGAACTGACGTATATCGCACACGAGAATGCTGAGTTCGCGCACCTCGCCACCGAGCTTCAATCGCTCCGGATGAGCAGTAAGCTGACGCACAACGCTCGGCGCAACGAACTGGCCGAAGGCGCGACGGATGTCGGCGCGTTGATGCTCGGTGCGCTGGTAGAAGTAGGTTGTCGCACTCGCAAAGAAGATGAGTGCCGCGAGCGTTGGGAAGATTGGATCGAACAAATAGTTTGCTTGCGTGAACAGCACGAGGCCGAGCGCCCAAATTGCCCCAACCAGCGCAAATCCGATCCCCGCATTGATTGACGGCCCAAAGCGCGGCGCAGCGAGTGCGAGCACAGCAATGGCGAAAAGCGCGATCAGAAGTTCAAATCCCGGCGCAAAATCAGGCCGTGCGAGGAAGTTTCCCGAGAGCACTTGCTCCAGCAACTGCCGGTGCAGCTCAACACCGGGGATGCTCGAATCCAGCGGCGTGGCGCGCAAATCCATGAGACCCGGCGCACTCGCGCCAATCAATACGATCGCGCCCTCGAAATAGCCAGGCGGAAACTCGCCGTTCAGCACCTGCCATGCGGGCGCCGCTTCGCTTGCGTCGTAAGCGCGGAAGCGTAGCCAGACTTGGGCGTCCGCGTCGGTCGGGATTTCAAGCGGGCCAACGCGGATGGAATTGATACCGGTGTGCGCGCCAAATGCCGATGCGCCGCTCGCATTTGCCGAGCGCACGACATAGGTCGATGCGCCCAGCGCGACACGCAGAGCCTCCAGCGACAACGAGGGCGTTATCTCTTCATTGTGGCGCAGCAAGAGCGGGACGCGCCTTACGATCTGATCGCTATCAGGCAGCCAATTGATGAAGCCTACGCCATCGGCTGCATCGGAGAGCGCAGGCAGGCTCGTCGCCACGCCGGGCAGGGCGAGCAAGAAAGGGCCAGGATCGTCGCCAGCTGTCGCAAAGCCGGCGCGGATCGGAAATGCTTGGGGATTGGGTTGATCGTGCAAACTTGCGGCGAGAACGGTTGGGTATTGCTCAAGCGCCGTCGCGAAAAGCGCGTCGTGACTCTCAACGCCGCTTCCTAATGCGCGCGCCAATGCCGCACGGCGTGAAGCAGGTGCTGCGGCGAGCAATTGTTCGGGTGAGGTGCGGTCGGGTTCCGCGAAAAGCACGTCAAATACGATGGCTGCAGCGCCAGCGTCGCCGAGCTGTTGTGTCAGCGTCGCCATCGTCGCGCGCGACCACGGCCATTGGCCGATACGCGCCAGCGAGCTTTCATCAATGTGAACGACGCGAATAGGCGCATCCGGCGCGGCCACGGCTGGCGCTGCGCGTTGGTAAGCGTCGAACGCCAAATTGCGCAGCGCGGTCAGGATCGGCGGGCGCGCATAGAACAAAAGCGCCGCAATGACCGCAAAGATCAAAACGGCCGCCCAATAAAATCTCGGCGTACGCGTATCGGCGGCGGCTTTGGCCAAGTTGGAACCCAGTAAGGTTGACGCTAACCCGGACAAATCATCGCGGAACGTGCAAGTCCAGGCATTTGATCCCAAGCGCCGATTTATCGGCGGTGCGAAAACCGGTTCACCCTCTCTTCGGCACGAATTCTGCAGTGCTTGCGTCGGCGGTGCTGCGAGAGTTCGGATGCGTTTACAGGCACTCGACGGCTGGCGGGGCATTGCCTGCTTGCTCGTCGCTATTCACCACCTGCCAGTGCCACATGCTCTTTACTATCAGAGCTGGCTGCAGAGCGGCGCGCCGATGCTGGAGCTCTTCTTCCTCATTAGCGGCTTCGTGATTTCGCTGGTGTTCTCCGACATGGCGCAACGACCGCGTGGCGCGTTAGCGTTTATCGTCCGCGTTCTCGGCCGCTTGTGGCCGATCCACATGATCATGCTGGCGGCATTGGTCGCCCTGATGGTGGCGCGCTCTGCCTTTGCCGAGCACGGCGGCTTCGGCGATCGCATGTCACTAGAATCGCTCGCCGCCCAGTTGTTGCTCATTCAAACTTGGGTCGGTCAGGGCCTGACTTGGAATTATCCAGCGTGGACGCTGAGTGCCGAACTGGTTGCCTATCTGCTGTTTGCGGTGCTGATGGTTTTTACCAAGAGCCGGGCAGGACGTATCATTGGCGCGTGCGCCTTGGGACTAGCTGCGGGGGTCGTTTTTCTCGGCGAGCTTGGGCCTCGTGAGCACTACAATGTGATCTCCGTCGCGCGCGTCGTCACAGGCTTTTTCATCGGCTTTTTGCTGCGTGAGATTTGGCTGGTGCGACCATTCAAGGCGGGACCGTGGACGGCGTCTGCGCTTGAGTTCGTCGCCGTGATTGGTGTGATCTGGACTCTGAGTGCGCGGCTTGATGGTCCAGCGTATTTTCTGAATTACGCGATTTTTGGTTTAGTGGTTTACGTGTTCGCGGCCGATAGCGGGCTCATATCGCGGGTGATGCAATGGACGCCGCTGCAATGGCTCGGGAAGGCGTCGTTCTCGATCTACATGATCCACGGCGTCATCTCGCTTTACCTAATTCAGGCGTTCTGGGCGGCGGAGCGTTTCACCGGCGTCCAGTTTCACCTCTGGGCCTACAGTCCGTATTTGGGACGCGAGCAGCTGCTGTTTTCAGCGGGCGGCGGCTGGGCAAACGACTTTCTATTGCTGCTCTATTTGGTTCTGGTTTTGAGCAGCGCCGCTTTGCTCTATCGCTTCGTTGAGGGGCCGACCCGGGACGCGGCGGCCTTGCTATCGAAGCGGGTCGCCCAGGGCGGGTCGATAGCGGCCGACCAGGCCGGCGGTCAGGTACGGTGGAACCGGCGGGCCAAGGGCTGAAACAGCCCCCCGAAAACATCCCGCTCCCGCATTGACGGCCCCCCGGACCTTCCCTTATATCCCCGCTCCCCGCCCGGGCGAGCTTCGTCCGGGTGTGACTAGTTTATTGGAAGCAAGGCCCTTTAAAGGGGTAGGTCAAAAGATGTTCGCGGTAATCAAGACGGGCGGTAAGCAATACCGGGTGGCCAAGGACGACGTGATCGTCGTCGAGAAGCTGGTGGGCGACGCTGGCGCGAAGGTCACGTTCGACAACGTCCTGATGACTGGCGACGGCAAGACCCTGAAGCTTGGCAAGGATTTGAACGGCGTCACCGTCACGGGTGAGCTGGTCGAGACCAAAAAGGGCGACAAGGTCATCATTTTCAAGAAGCGCCGCCGCAACACCTATCGCCGCAAGATGGGTCACCGCCAAACCGAAAGCCACATCAAGATCACCGCCATCGGCGGAAAGAGCGACAAGGAATAAGAGGGCGTCATGGCTCACAAAAAAGCAGGCGGTAGCTCTCGCAACGGTCGCGACTCGCCGGGTCAGCGCCTTGGCGTGAAGCGTTTTGGCGGCCAAGCCGTCAGCGGCGGCGAGATCCTGGTGCGCCAGCGCGGCACCAAGTTCCATCCGGGTTCCAACGTCGGCCTTGGCCGCGACCACACGCTCTTTGCCCTTTGTCACGGCAAAGTCGCGTTCGCGACTAAGCGAGACGGCCGCACTTACGTGTCGATTATGCCGGCACAGGTAGCAGCCGAGTAGGCGATACCGGAAAGTTTCCCGGATCGCCTGAAAAGGGCGATCCGGTTCCCAAAGTTGCGTGGGGCGCCCGGATCAAGGCGCCCCATTTTCTTTGCCCCACGCACCACTCGAGCCAACCAAGGAGCTCGCGATGCGTGACGTGAATGAGATCAAGACGAAGCGTTTGAAACTGCGCCCTGTGCGCATGAGCGATGCCGCAACCATCGCCCGCTTCTGCGGCGATCCGGGCGTTGGACGCAATCTCGCGCAGACGCCGCTCCCATATCTCGAAACCGCCGCCGAAGGCTGGGTGATGACGCTCAAAGCGCGCGAGCGCTTGGGCCGCGAGTTCGTGTTCGCGATCGATCTCGCCGGCGAAGGCATGATCGGCTGCATGGGCGCGCACCAAAAGGAAGGCGACGCGTTCGAGGTCGGCTATTGGTTTGGCCGCCCGTTCTGGGGCAGGGGCTTTGCGACCGAGGCGTTGAAGGGCTTCACATTTGAAGCGCGCAAGCTCGGTCAATTACAGGCCGGCCACTTCGTCGATAACCCCGCTTCGGGTCGTGTGCTGGAGAAGAGCGGCTTTGCCTATACGGGCGAGACGCCAAAGCTCTTCTCGCTTGCGCGCGGTGAAAGCGTGCCAACACGGCGCATGACGTTTGCACCGGACTTGGTGCGCGCTATGGCGACGCGCGGGAGTGTGATGGTGCACTAAGGCGTGCATCGAGCTCGCCACCTTGGAAAAGACGTGGATTCTGCCTAGTTAGCGTTAAGCGGCGCGCGGTTTGCGGCTGCGGGAGCAAGTTTTATGGGTTTGCGCGTAGCTGTCGTCGGCGCCACGGGGGCCGTGGGCCGAGAGATTCTCACAATCCTCGAAGAGCGCCTGTTTCCGGCCGACGAGGTAATCGCCCTCGCGTCGCGCCGTTCGGTTGGCGTCGAAGTGAGCTACGGCGAGAAGACGCTGAAGATCAAAGACATCGAGACGTTCGATTTCACTGGCATCGACCTTGTTCTGATGAGCGCGGGCAGCGAAGTCGCGAAGGAATGGGCGCCTAAGATCGGCGCGACCGGCGCTGTCGTCATCGATAATTCGAGCGCTTGGCGCATGGACCCGCGCGTGCCGCTCGTCGTGCCGGAAGTAAATCCGGACGCTGTCCACGGCTACGACAAGCTCAACATCATCGCCAACCCGAATTGCTCGACGGCACAACTCGTCGTCGCGCTGAAGCCGCTGCACGATCACGCGAAGATCAAGCGCGTTGTCGTGGCGACCTATCAGTCCGTCTCCGGCGCCGGCAAAGACGCGATGGATGAGCTCTTCAATCAAACCAAGAAGCTCTATGTCAACGACGAGATGGTGAAAGAGCATTTCACCAAGCAGATCGCCTTCAACGTCATCCCGCACATCGATGTGTTCATGGAGGACGGTTACACGAAGGAAGAGTGGAAGATGATGGTCGAGACCAAGAAGATCTTGGACACCTCGATCAAGCTCACTGCCACCTGCGTGCGTGTGCCGGTGTTCGTCGGCCATTCGGAAGCCGTGAACATCGAGTTCGAAAACCCGATCAGCGCCGAAGAGGCGCAAGAAATCCTGCGCGAGGCGCCGGGCATCATGCTGATCGATCGTCGCGAGGACGAAGGCTACATCACGCCGGTTGAATCGGTGGGCGAGTTCGCCACCTTCGTCAGCCGCGTCCGGACCGATCCAACCGTCGATAACGGCCTGTCGCTCTGGTGCGTCGCCGACAATCTGCGCAAGGGCGCGGCATTGAACGCGGTGCAGATCGCGGAGCTGATGCTGAACAAAGGTTTGTTCAAACGTTTGCGGGCGGCTTGAGCGGAGGCGAAGCTTTGCCCAATCTAGGTTGAAGCATCAGAAGTACACCAACAGTGCTGTTGCGATGCCGAGCACAAGCCCCGCGGGGATCGTGTAGGCCGTCCAACTCAGCATTCGTGCTCGATCCGAGTTGACTTTCTGATTTTTCTCGAAGTGGCTGTCACACATGCGAGCAAGTTCCAAAGAGATTTGCTCGTAGGACTTGCCTCCTGCAGAGTCCCGCGCGAGTACGTGCGCAGAAAAGCATGTTGGGAAAAGCGTCTGACCTTTGGAGAGCCACGCCGCCATTCCAGAGCCGACTACAAACGCGGCCAGTGACACTGCGGAGCCCCATGCTAATTCTGGCATGTCTTCCGAAAGGCCAATCGCCAGTCCTGCCAATGCTGCCGCACCGAGGCCCCCTGTCGCCGAGAGGAGTGACGAAGCACGACCGTCCAGGCTCTCGCCACCGCGCCATGTCGTTTCAACGAGCGCACGCGACTCGAAGAGCATGAGATCGCGAACGTCTGGCTTTGCCGTCTCATAATGGCTAATGTCTGGTACAATTTGCTTTGGCTGAGTCGCCATAATGGCCCCCGACGATAAAGACAGTAAGCCGGTACACAGGACAACGCGAACGGCGTCCAAAGGTGGAACCAAGAAAGCGGCTAGTAAAGTACCGTCGAAGCCACCAAAGAAGCCCAAAAAATAAGGTCCCGCATGGCCCCCGACGAAAAAGACAGCAAGCCAGTGTATCGCGAACAAGGTGATGTTCCAGTTCGGAAGTCTGATCCGCCGCCGCCACCACCACCGTCATCACCACCGCCCAGTAAGAAGCGATAGATCGCGGGCGTGCCTACGCACTTCGTCGCGGTCTCGCGATTACACCCGAACTGCATCGCCCGTTCGGTGCTTGCGAGTGGCGCTGACGCCCGTTCTTACTAACTGCCGAGTGCTTCAAAAAACATACGCTCAGCCCTAACTGGCAGGGTGAGGGGACGGCACTTCTTTCGTAGCCGACAAGTGTAATGAGCGAGGCCGCGCCGATCACGACCAGCCCGTCGGAAGCAGAGCGCCGTACCGGCTTCATTGCCGCCGCATCCGCTTACGTGATGTGGGGCTTTATGCCTCTTTATCTGAAGCTGCTCGGCGCCTTCGATGTGCGCGAAGTGCTGTCGCAACGGATCTTGTGGGCAGCGCCTGCAGCGCTGATCGCTGTCTTCCTTATGAGCGGTTGGAAACTCGGCTGGCGCGATATCGCTACCGCGCTGAAGCCGCGCATGCTCGGCACGCTCACGGCTTCGGCGCTGTTCATCTTCATGAACTGGGGCATTTACGTCTATCTCGTGCTTAACGCGCGCGTGATTGAAGCCTCGCTCGCATACTTCCTTGCGCCGCTCGTCAGCGTTGCTGTCGGGGTTTTTTTCTATCGTGAGAAAGTCGCCACCGCGCAGGTCATAGCACTATCGCTCGCGCTGGTTGGCGTCATCGTCCAAGGCTTTGCGCTGGGCGCGCCGCCGTGGATGGCGTTGGCGCTGTGCGCGACATGGTCTGCCTACGCCGTCATCCGCAAACGTGCGCCTGTGCCTGCCGCCGTCGGCTTGTTGATCGAGAGCTTAGCGCTCGCGCCGATCGCGATCGGCCTGCTGGTCTGGGCCGCCAGCGAAGCCCCGCTCGCTTTCGGAAGCACGTTCTCCGCGACCACATTGCTGGTGCTCGCTGGTCCCGTCACGGCGATCCCGCTTGTTGCCTTTGCGTTCGGCGCGCGGCGCGTGTCGTTTACGACACTCGGACTGTTGCAGTTTATCGCGCCCACACTGCAATTCGCCACCGGTATTGCCTATGGCGAGCCCTTCACGCCGCTGCGTGGCGTGAGTTTCATGTTGATCTGGGTGGGCCTCGTGTTCTTTTCGTGGGACACTTTGCGCCGCGCAAAGTCGGCATGAGTGAACACACCTATTACGCAATCGGCGACGTCCACGGCGAACTCGATAAACTCGATCAGCTTTTGGCGTTGATCCGCGAAGACGCGCACCGCATTGGCAGTGCGTACAAGATCATCTTTCTCGGTGACCTGATCGATCGCGGCCCAGATAGTCGCAGCGTAGTCGAACGGGCCTTGCGCCTGAGCGAAGCGGGCGAGGCGATCGCCATTCGGGGCAATCATGAAGAGCTGATGCTCAACGCCTTCACCAATTGGGATTCCACCGGCGTCTATTTCTGGGCCGAGAATGGCGGCGACGAGACGATCGACTCATACAAGCGCGTAAATGGCGATCACGGCGACTGGCGCGAGGCTGTCGACGAGGAGCACATCGCTTGGCTCGACAAGCTGCCCGTCATGTGGCGCGATGAAGCGCGTGGCCTCGTGTTCGTGCACGGCGGTATCGACCCGGTGACCTTTCCGAACTGCAGCGACGAAGTGCGCATGTGGACGCGCTCACCCAAGTTTTTCGATCCCGGCCGCTGGCCAAAGCGCGCCGAGACGGACGGCATCATCGTCATTCATGGTCACACGCCGACAGCAACGTTCGAGCCGCATCTCAATCCGCGTCGGATCAATGTCGATACCGGCGCCTGCTTCGGTGGCCCGCTCACGGCTGTGGTGCTGACGCCGGAAAAGAAGCCGCGCTTCTTGCGCGCGCGATAGCGGCGAAGAGAACCAGCCAAGCGGCGAGCGCGCAATAGGGCAGTGGCGCAATGTAGCTGAGCGGCAACGAGAGCCCTGCGCTCCAAGCGGCGATGGCTGCTGCGTAGTCCAAACGCGTGCGCGGTACGCCAAGCAATGCTGCGCCGACTGCGAGAAGTGTGAAGTCGTAGAAGAATGAATACGGCAGCACGATCAAGGTCGCCGCGCACAATGCCGCGCCAGCGCTGGCGCGCTCGCCGCGTCGGAATATCCAACATGCAATAATGATCGCCGCCAGCGCACCGAACGCATGAACGCCGATCGCGATGCCGGGCGATGCGCCAAGTTGCAGCAAGCTGGCGTAGAGGCTCGCGTAAGCAGGTGTGGTGATAAGCTGGCTGGTGACGAGATTCTGCGTCGCGGCGATGGTGTCGAAGAAGCGCGTGTAGGATTCAAAGCCAAACACCAAACCAGCAAACGCGCCGAACGCCAACGTGCTCACGGTCGCTGCGCCAAACGCACGCCAGCGTCCGGAGAGCGCGAGCATCAGCGGCCAAAGCAGCGCCAGATGCGGCTTGATGGCGAGCAGGCCGACAAGCGCGCCAGCAGCCAGCGGCCTGCGATCAAGCCACGCTAAAGCAAGGCCCGAAATGCCCGCGATCAGCAGGCCTGTCTGCACCGAGCCGAAATGGTAGAGCGCCGCCGGCAATGTCAGCGCAAAAACCAGCGCGCGTTTGTCCGGTAACAATGCCCGCGCGGCCGCAATGTAAAAAGCCGCGCCGACTGCGATAAAAACGAGCGCCGCGATCGGGTAGGGCAACAGCGCTAGCGCCGACGCAATCAGCAGAAACGTCGGCGGTGAGTTCCACGGCGCGACATAAGCAACGCCTGGCGCAGCTTGCTGATGGTAGGCCGCGATCAGCTCACGCGAATGCACGTCAGCAAGGTGACCTTCGAGAGCCGCGCGCCCACCGCTCCAGAACGCAATAAAATCGCCGAACAGGGGTTGGCCATTGGCCAGCACCATGCCGTCAGCTTGCGAGAGCATGTGTGCAAACGTCGCGAGCAGAGCGAGCGCAACGCAAATCGCGCAAAGCTCCAGCGCGCGACGTGTCACAAGCACGCGTACAGCGCCTCGATCAGCGCGAGCGAACGCGGGTCGCCCATGATGTGATGCGATTGCCTGTTCATCACATAGCCGACCGACACGCCCGCTACCGGATCGCCAAAGCCGACCGAACCGCCCGCGCCGGAATGCCCGAGCGCTTCAGGATTGGGGCCATAGAAGCCAAACGCATTACCGATAATGCCAGCGCGCCAATCAACGTTGAACGGCAACACGAGATCGTCGCCCTTCCAAACACGCGTCGTCAGCGCGTCGAAGCCTTCCTGGCTGATCACGCGCATCCCGCCGATCATGCCGCCCGTTGCGTACGCTTCGTACAAACGCGCGACACCGAGCGCCGTGCCGTGACCGTTGGCGGAAGGGATTTCAATCTTGCGCCATTGCGTCGAGCCGCGGACTGGTGCGGCCCATTTCGAAAAGAACGCAGCTTTGCGTGGCAGCGTGATCTCGCCGAACTCGCCGGCTTTCGTCGGCTTCTTCATCTCCGCGCAACGCGGGTGTTCGCTTTCGGGCGTACCGATGCGGAAATCGATGCCGAACGGCTCGCAAATGTCTTCGCGCAGAATCGTCCCAAGTGAACGCCCCGCCGCGCGCTGCGCGATCTCGCCCACGATGTACCCCCATGTCAGCGGGTGATAGCCGCTAGCGCTCGCCGGTGGCCAGAGCGGCGCGAGCGCTGCAATCGCTTCGGCGCACGCAGGCGGATCGAGCCACAGATCAGGATCGATCGGCTCAATAAAACCCGGCACGCCAGCTTGATGCGCGAGCGTTTGCCGGATCGTGACTTTGTCTTTGCCTTGCGCACCGAAGGCCGACCAGAGCGAGGCAGTCGCTGCGTCGTAGTCGAGCAAACCCTGATCGGCGAGTATCGCCATGATCAGCGCGCTGACGCCCTTCGTTGTAGAATAGACCGGAACGATCGTGTCTTGCGTCCACGGCCGCGTCTGTTCGCGATTGAACCAGCCGCCCCAAACGTCGACCACGACTTCGCCGTCGCGCACCACAGCAAAGCCCGCACCAAGCTCTTCGGCAAGCCCCGCATCGAACGCTTCGCGCACGCGCTCAAAGCCCGGCGCCACATAGCCTTCCGTCATTGCGTTAGCTCCAGCGAGCGCGCACGCGGCCATGTCACTGGGTCGTCCAAAACGTCTTGCGCTGCAGGCAAAATCAAATCCTCGCTCTCCGCGGCCAGCGAGCGCACGATCACATCGTAAACAGAACCTGTCGCGCCTTCGAGCGCGATCGCCGGCGCATCGCCACGCACGCGCCGCCCGACATAAAGCGCGGACAACAGATCACCCGTACCTTTGGGTGCGCGGGGCAGGCGCGCCGTTTCACAAAACCATTCGCTCTGCGGCGCACACAAAAGATTGCCGAGCCCGATCGCGGTGCGGATTGATGATACGAGCACAGGCTTGCCAAGCTTCCGCGCGGCTTTGCGCGCCGTCTCCAATCCGTCGATCGTCGTGCTCGTGATCAGCCCCAGCTCATAAGCATTCGGCATCAGCCAATCAGCGCGTGGCGCAAGCCCGTTCATCACCGCGTCGGCAATGCCGTCGCTGACGAACATCTTGCCATCATCGCCCAACACAGGGTCGCAGACGAACAGCGCCTTCGGGTTCGCCGCTTTTATCCCCTCGACAGCGTCGAGGATCACCGGCGCCTGATCGGCTTGGCCGAGATACCCGGTCAGCACCGCGTCGATTTCGGCGAATAAGCCGTCCGCCGCGAGGCCGTCGAGAATTGAAGCCAAAGTTGCCGCCGGGAGAGCGCCGCCACCGGGTGCGCCATGATCGGGGCGTCGGCCAAGCATCGTGGTCGGCAGCTGAAACACGCGCACGCCGAGACGCTCCATCGCGAACGCCGCGACCGAATTGCCGACGCGCGCGCCAGCCACTTGGCTTTGGATCGACAGGACAGTCTTCACGCGGCTAGAAACCTCGAAACGGCGCGGCCGAATCTCGCCTGCCTCGCGTCGCCAAGCAAGAGATACCAGTCCATGACCGCACGTCCGCGCCGCTCCTGCCTCTATATGCCGGGCGCCAATGCGAAAGCGCTCAAGAAAGCCAAGACGCTCGTCGCCGATGTGCTGTTGTTGGACCTCGAAGACTCCGTCGCGCCCGAGGCGAAGGCCGATGCGCGCGCACAAGTCGCCGCTGCGGTGAAAGCCGGCGGCTACGGCAAGCGCGAGGTGATCGTCCGCTGCAACGCGCTCGCTACGCCGTGGGGCAGGGAGGACATCGCCGCGGCGGGTCCGGCCGGGCCTGACGGTTTGCTCGCGCCGAAGGTCGAGAGCGGCGAGGAAGTGCGCGCGCTCGATGCAGCGATGAGCGCGGCCGGTTTTCCCGCGCACGCGACTCTTTGGATCATGATCGAAACGCCGCGCGCGATTTTAAACTTGGCAGAGATTGCCGTTGCCGCAAAAGGCACGCGGCTCTCCGTGTTCGTCATGGGCCTAAACGACCTCGCCAAAGAAACCCGCGCCCGCGCCGGCGCCAATCGCGCCGCCTTTTTCGCCCCACTCTCACTCGCCGTCACCGCAGCGCGCGCCGAAGGACTCACCGCGATCGACGGCGTCTATAACGACATCGCCGATGGCAGCGGTTTCGAAGCCGAATGCCGTCAGGGTTTAGAGTTTGGCTTCGACGGCAAGACGCTGATCCATCCGAGCCAGATCGATGTTTGTAACGCCGTTTTTGCACCGACGCCGGAAGAGGTGGCGCGCGCCCGCGCCGTGATCGACGCGTTCGCGTTGCCCGAGAATGCTGGCAAGGGCGTGATTAAGGTCGATGGCAAGATGACGGAGCTGCTGCACTTGGAAGAGGCGAAACGAGTGGTGAGTGTTGCCGAAGCAATTGAGAGCTTGGCTCAATGACCAAATCCAATCCCGGCAATTTCCTCGAAGACTTCCGCCAAGGCGACGTGATCGCTCATGCGACGCCGCGGACATTGTCGGAAGCAGACGCAGCGCTCAACATCGCGCTCACCGGCGCGCGCCACGCGATGTTCTCCGCCGATAGCTTTGCGCAAAATTGCGGGCTGCCAGGCGCGCCGATTGATCCGCTGCTCGTGTTTCACACCGTATTCGGCAAGACGGTGCCGGACATTTCGCTGAACGCCGTCGCCAATCTTGGCTATGCCGAGGGGCGCTTTCTCGCACCGGTTTATCCGGGCGACACGCTGAACGCGGTTTCCGAAGTGCTCGGCGTAAAGCAAAACTCGAACGGCAAGACCGGCGTCGTCACCGTGCGGACGACCGGCTTCAACCAAGTCGGCGAACCGGTGCTGGGCTACATTCGCTGGGTGATGGTCAATAAGCGGGACGCCGATGCGCCGGTGACGGACGCGCCGCCGAAAACCCCCGCGCCGCTGGTGCCCGCGAATGAACTCGTGTTGCCGCCGGGCTTGGATTTCGGTGCGTATGACAACGCGCTCGCAGGCTCGCCGTATCGCTACGAAGACTATGAGATCGGCGAGAAAATCGATCACGTCGATGGCATGACAGTGGAAGAGGCCGAGCATCAGATCGCAACGCGCCTCTATCAAAACACCGCGAAAGTGCATTTCGACGCGTTCGGCCAACAAGGCTCGCGCTTCGGCAAGCGCCTCATCTATGGTGGCGTCACCATTTCGATTGCGCGCGCGCTGTCGTTCAATGGCTTGGCGAACGCCCAGCTCATGCTCGCCATAAACGGCGGCCGTCATGTGAACCCGCTGTTCGCGGGCGATACGCTCTATGCGTGGTCCGAGGTGCTCGACAAGGACGATCTCGGCGAAGCCGGCGTGCTGCGTTTGCGGTTGGTTGCGCTGAAAAACAAACCGGCGAGCGACTTCACCTTCAAAGGCGAAGACGGAAACTACGACGAGCACGTAGTGCTCGATTTCGACTACTGGGCCGCGATCCCGAAGCGGTGATCGAGCTCGTTAGACATCGAAGTTCGTCATTCCGGACGCGCGCTTTGCGCGCGATCCGGAACCTAGGGGCAAACGCTCAGATCGTGGCCCCTGGGTTCCGGGCTCGCTCACGCTACGCGTGATCGCCCCGGAATGACGGCTTAAGTCGGTGCAGTCTCATCTGGTTTGCGCGGAGCCACGCCACCAACCCCCACCAGCACAATCAACGCCAACACCCCACCAACACCCGCGCCGCCAACCGTCACCCAGAAGCCTTCCTGCTTCTCGATCCGGATCGCGCTAGCCACAGCGCGCGCCATGTCGTCTTCTTGTTCGCTGGCCTCGCGCGTCAGTTCCGTGCGCAGCGACTCCAGGCTGTAATACGAAAGCCCGATCGTCAGAACCGCGCCGGCCAAGATCGCGCCCGCCGCTTGTTTGCCCTTAAGCACGAAACTCAAGCCCAACCCAAGCGCCGCCGCGGCGCATGCCAGGATGACGCCAATAGCCGGCTCTGGATCGTCCATCTGACTGCGGTCGGCGCCTTCGAGCATGCCTGCCGGTTGCGGATCGCCGGTCATCAGCTGCAAGCCCGTCGCTTCCAGGATCACATTGCCGGAGCACGACACCGTCACCCACGGCAGCAGGAAACCAAGCAGCGCCACAAGTTTGCCCACCCGCGCCAGCGTCAAATAATCCATCTGAAAACTCCCTGCCGCAGCGTAGGCGAGCCTGCGCCCTGGGCCAAATGCGGCGTTTGCTTCAATTGACTAGGGAGGCTCCGGCGATCATGTTCCGCCCGACAGATTCCTCACCCTAATCAAACACAAGAGGCCGCGATGGCCGGTGCGTCACGCCCGAACAATAGACCCATCTCGCCACATCTTTCGGTCTGGCGCTGGCACGCCACAATGGCGAGCTCGATCTTTCACCGTCTGACCGGGATGGCGCTTTATGGCGCTGCGATTGGCTTGGCGTTTTGGTTGATGGCTGCGGCCGCTGGGCCAGAAATGTATGAGCCGCTGATGGATGTGCTGATGTCGCCGCTCGGGCAAGTCGCGCTCTATCTGGTGGTCGCGGCGATCGCCTATCACCTCGCCAACGGCATCCGTCACCTGGTGTTCGATACCGGCGCTGGCCTCAATCCGAGCGACGCCGATCTCACTGCTTGGTTCGCCATCCTGTTTGCGATCGCAACGCCGATCGGCTTGTGGGCGCTGCTCACCTTCGGAGGCGCTTGATGAGCGAACCTATGCGCACTGCGCTTGGCCGCGTCCGCCATCATGGCGCGGCGGGTGAGGGCACTGGCCACTTTATCGCGCAACGTTGGACGTCGATCGCGCTGGCGATCCTGGCGCCGTGGTTTGTCGTCAATGCCGCACTCACAATCGGCGGGCCGTCCTATTCGGCGGTGATCGATTTTCTCACCGATCCCGTAAATGCCGTAGGCGTCGTGCTGCTGGTCGCAGTGTCGTTCTATCACATGACGCTCGGCATGCAGGAGATCATCGCCGACTACATCTCGAAGCCGTTGGGCAAGATCGCACTTCTGTTGCTCAACGCTTTCGTACCATTCGTTATCGCTGCTGGCGCCGTGTTCGCCGTGCTGCTCGTCAATTTCGGAGTCTGACTCTTGGCCGCTTATACTTGGGTCGATCACACGTTTGACGTCGTCGTTGTCGGCGCCGGCGGTTCGGGTTTGCGTGCAGCTTTAGGCGCTGCGCAGGAGGGCCTAAAGACCGCCTGCGTCAGCAAAGTTTTTCCGACGCGCTCACACACGGTCGCAGCGCAAGGCGGCATCTCGGCTGCGCTCGGCAATATGGGCGAGGACAAGTGGCAGTGGCACATGTTCGACACCGTGAAGGGTTCGGACTGGTTGGGCGACCAAGACGCGATTGAATATCTCACACGCAACGCGCCAGCCGCCGTCTATGAGCTTGAGCATTGGGGCGTGCCGTTCTCGCGCACCGAAGAAGGCAAAATCTATCAGCGCGCCTTCGGCGGCATGACGCGCAATTACGGCGAAGCGCCGGTGCAGCGGACCTGCGCCGCTGCTGACCGCACCGGTCACGCCATGCTGCACACGATGTACGGCCATTCGCTGCGCCACAGCGTCGATTTCTTCATCGAATACTTCGCGCTAGACCTCATCATGGAAAACGGCGTTTGCCGTGGCGTGACGGCGTGGAAGCTCGATGACGGCACGCTGCATCGCTTCCGTGCGCAAACAGTTGTGCTCGCCACCGGCGGCTATGGCCGCGCCTACCTTTCGTGCACGAGCGCTCACACTTGCACCGGCGATGGCGGCGCGATGGTGTTGCGCGCTGGTCTTCCGTTGCAAGATATGGAGTTCGTGCAATTCCACCCGACCGGTATTTTCCCGGCAGGTTGCCTCATTACCGAAGGCGCGCGCGGCGAGGGCGGCTATCTCACCAACTCAAACGGCGAGCGCTTCATGGAGCGCTACGCGCCAACCGTGAAAGATCTCGCGCCGCGCGACATGGTTTCGCGCGCGATGACGCTGGAAATCCGCGAAGGCCGCGGCGTCGGCCCCAACAAGGATCACATCAATCTGCACTTGGATCACCTCGATCCGAAAATGCTGCATGAGCGCCTGCCGGGCATCTCCGAGAGCGCCAAGGTTTTTGCAGGCGTCGATGTCACGCGTCAGCCGATCCCGGTGCTGCCGACAGTGCACTACAATATGGGTGGCATCCCCACGAACTATCACGGCGAAGTGCTGACCAAAGTCGGCGCCGATCCCGATAGCGTCGTGCCAGGCTTGATGGCCGTTGGCGAGGCGGCGTGCGTATCGGTGCACGGCGCCAATCGTCTGGGCTCCAATTCGCTGATCGATCTGGTCGTGTTTGGCCGCGCCGTTGGTCTGCGTTGCGGTGAAAAACTCACGCCCAACGCGTCACAACCGACGCTGCCCGCAGGCGCAGGCGACGAGCACCTCGCGCGTTTCGATCGCTTCCGCAATGCCAATGGAGGCACGTCCACCGCAAAGCTACGCGATAAGATGCAGCGCACGATGCAGGAAACCTGCGCCGTCTATCGCACCGGGCCAGTGCTCAACGAAGGCGTTGAGCGCATGAAGAAGCTCTGGGCCGAAGCGCCGGACGTGCGCGTCACCGATCGCTCGATGATCTGGAACACCGATCTGGTTGAGACGCTCGAGTTCGACAATCTGCTCGGCCAAGCCGTCGTCACCGTGGCGGGCGGCGCCAACCGCACCGAGTCACGCGGCGCCCACGCCCGTGAAGATTATCCCGATCGCGACGACGTGAACTGGATGAAGCACACACTCGCCTGGCTCGATCTCAAAACCGGCGAAGCCAAAATCGATTATCGCCCAGTCCACTCGAACACGATGACCAACGAAGTCGAACCAATCCCGCCGAAGAAGCGGGTCTACTAAGCGCGCGGCGCTTTCTGAGCATCTGCCCCAGCACGCCCAGCAAATCCGACTTGCGAGAGCACTTGCCCAGAGGTACAACCTGAAGGTGCATTACTAAACGCGCGGTGTTCGATGGATTTGTCTGGGTTTGCTCGGTTTGTTGATCCGGAGGGGCGTTGCTCTGATCCGCGCATGATCAACGCGGTGGCTGCGTATTGCGGCGTCGCACTCGCGGGGCTGGGGGATATTGGGCATGCGCGGGCGCTTTGTGCGGAGAGAATATCTGAGAACGTGGTGAGCGAAGCGATGCTGCGCCAAGTGCAAGAGATCACGGGCGCGAGCGTTTTCGTGGCGCGTGAGAATGGCGTTGTCACTGGCATGACGGCGTTCTTCCTGGTGCGGCCCGAGGGGATGCGCGCGCTCGATGAAGGGCGCTTTGATGCGGTGAACATCGATCCTGATCTGATCTGCCGACCGCGCGAGCCGCCGGCGGGCGGGTACGCGTGGGGCTTTGTCGGCTCGACGGATCGTGGCGCGGGGCGGGCGGTGAAAGCGTCCATCGCTGTGCGTGAGACATTGTTCTGGGCGCTGCCTGGGTACACGCGCGCCGCGACCGATGATGGCGCGCGGCTGATTTTTGGTTCGCTCGGCTTCAAGCCGGTCGATGGCAATCCGCAGCTGGCGCGGTACGATGGCCGCGATGTGCCGCTCATCGGTTTGCACACCGCAGCCGCCGCATGAGCGCCAAACGCGCCACGCCGCAGATCGTCGTGGATGTCGTGCGTACGCTTGACCAGCTCCCGCAGATTTATGCGTTGCGCGGCATTGTTTATATGGGCGAGCAGGATTGTCCGTTCGACGAAGAGTTCGACGGCAACGATCTCTCCGGCGCGACGCATCTTGTCGCGCGTATTGGACGCGAGCCCGTCGGCGCCATTCGCATTCGCTGGTTTGCTGATTTTGCGAAATTGGAGCGTGCGGCGGTGCTGCGGCGTTATCGCGAGAGCGGCGTCGCGCATGCGCTGTGGGCGGCGAGTGCGGCAATCGCGGCGCGCAAGGGCTATCGGCAAATTCTCGGGCACATCGAGCCTCGGCTGTTGGGCTTTTGGGAGCGCTGCGCTGGCTTCCGTTTGCGCGAGGGGCGAGCGCCACTGTTTTTCTCCGATCGTGAATATGTCGAGGTCGTCGCCACTCTACCGGCGCGCGCCGACGCGATCACGCTCGATGCGTCGCCGCTTTTATTGCTGCGGCCCGAGGGCGCGTGGGACGAGCCTGGCGTGTTGGATGAGTCGACTGAGCGCAAACCGCTCGCGGGGGCAGCCTGATCGCTGTGGCGTCGTGCTTCGACAAGCTCAGCATGACGCCAATTCCAGCACCGGTGATTCAGTGCGTCACGCTGAGCCTGTCGAAGCGCGACGCATAGCGCAACGCAAGCGCCATCGCCTTCGCGCGCCCGCGCAAAAAAAGAGCCAAGGGGACGCGGGCTGCCGCGCCAAGAGAGATGCGCCGTTGGATCGGCGCGTATTCGACGCAAGAGTCCGCGTCCCCGTGATTGTTTGAGCGCCAGGGCGAGGGAGGGCGGTT
>Ga0163144_10000067_pt1 | contig 231864 bp, 229 predicted proteins | sample OliLak19BULKMAT1_FD_123175 | JGI IMG/M metagenome (GOLD analysis project Ga0163144, IMG submission 123175) | Freshwater microbial mat bacterial communities from Lake Vanda, McMurdo Dry Valleys, Antarctica - Oligotrophic Lake LV.19.BULKMAT1 | ecosystem: Environmental > Aquatic > Freshwater >... | reverse complement strand
TTCAATCCCTGTCGCGCCCACCATTCCTGGAAGACGTTCCGGGAACTGGTCTTTGACGACCCTCAATATCGACAACCCGAAATGAAAGCGTCGACGTCGTTCAACGACCCGCGCCCGCAAACTCGAGCCGTCCGGTGTCGTACCCGAGCGCGCGCATGCGCGAGAGAGCTGCGTCGCGTGACCCCGCCGGCAGCGTCGCGCGACGTGACATGAGCCAGAGGTAGCGACCGGACGGGTCGCCGACCAGCGCCCAGTCCGTGGCGTGGTCGATGATCCAGTACTCCTGAGACCAGAAGCCCGCAAAGGTGAGTCGCGTGCGTGCGTTGACGCCGGGATCGAGAATGCGCCCGCTGGAGCGATAGACCTTGGTCCGTCCGCTCGCGGCGGAACACCGCTGCACCGCGCGAACACGGTTGGCGTCGAGGCTGTAATCAACGGTCGGCGCCAGACAGTCCCGCTGCAGCTTGTTGGGTATGCGCGCAATCTCGTACCAGCGCCCAGAATAGCTGCCCAGATCGACGGCCTTCGCGGGCTGCGGCGCCGCTGCAGAAGCCGGATCCGCGAGAAGACAAAGCGCTGCCAGGGCGGCGATGACGGGTCTTGCGGTCCACATGATGAACGCTCCAGCCCATACGAAAACGGCGGCGCATCATGCGCCGCCGCCTTCGATGCCTCGTCTGTACGGGCGCTGATCAGGTCCGGTTCACCGCTGCGCGAATGGTGTTCGCTTGCTCAAGGTGCGCGCGAAGCTTCGGAAGCGTGGAGGTCGCCCACGTGCGGAGCGCGGAGTCCTGACCGTCGCGCGCATAAGCCTCGAACTTGGAGATGGCCGCTTCGTGTCCGTCGATCACGGTGTCGAGGTACTTGTCATCGAAGCCCGTCGCGTCGGCGTTGCGGATGTTGTCGATCAGTAGCTTGGTGCCGTCATCGGCCACCGCAGGGAGCGCGACGCCGCTGGTGGTCGCCCAGGTCTTCAGTTCCGCGCTGGTGGCGGTGTGATCACGCACCAGCATTGCCGCGAAGGCCTTCACGTCGGCATTGCGCGATTTGGTCTGAGCCACCTTGCTGGTTTCGATCTCAAGCATGTCGCTGTTGGCGACCGCTACGGAGAAGGTATTCGTCTGTTCGGCCGCCTGTGCCGGCGTCAGCATCGGCGTGGTCGTCGCGCTGGGTTCGGTTATGGTCGTCGTGTCGGTGGTGGTGGTCTGTTCGGCAGGCGGCGAGCAGGCCGCTACGCCCACAAAGGCTGCCGCCGCGAGCAGGGTGATCTTGTTCATTGGTCAAACTCCGTCAGCAGGGACCGCTTCCCGACCCGATCGTAAAACGCGAGTCATGCGAGGGTGTTCCGTTCCTGCTGCGTCGGAAAGCGTCCGTTCGCGTGGCTGTTCAGCTCACGATGTCGCCGCCTTGCGGGTTTCCGTTTCCGGCTGCGGCGGCTCGAACCGCGCAAGGAGCCGCGCGCCAGGGCCGATCACAGGATCGGCGCCGGCCTGACGTGCGATTTGGCGCACGAGATCGGAATCGGGGTGCGCGTCCACGGGCTGGCCGTCGACATCCATGGATATCGCGAGTTCCGATGCGCCGCCTTCCAGCTCGCTCCATCGGATATGGATGGAAATGTCGTTGGCGTCAGTCGCGGCGCCGGCGATCAGGATTTCGGTGAGCATGAGACCGGCCGTGGACGCGCGGGTAACCGGGGAGACCGCCGGATCGATCTCCATCAATAGGCGGGCGCGACGACCGTTGTTGAAGAGGGTGGCGTGCGCCTGACGCGCCAGTTCCGCTAGATAGGCGTCCAGATCGATGACGCCGAGATGCTCCGGCGGGTCGATGAAACGGTGGACAAGCGCAATCGCGAGCGTGCGACAGCGGCTTTCAGCGACGGCACGGCGTGCAAGATCGTTCGCCGCGCGCTTCTGCTGGCGGCTCAGCAAGCTGATGAGCACCTGCAGGTTGTTTTTGACGTGATGGTGCAGATCGCGCGTGAGCGCCTTGTTGTCCTCCGCCGCTTGCTGGAGATCGGCCTGTCGTTCTCGGGCGGACTGCATGGCGCGATCGAAGGCGTCGCCGAGCGCGCGGAACTCCTGCGGCGCGCCTTCCAGCGTCGTCGCAGGGGACCGCGCATCGGATTCGACGCGTGCGTGCAGGCGCTGGAACCAGTTCAAAACCCACACTTGCAGCGCCCCCCACACGACGAGTGCGGTGAGAGCGACGGCCAGCAAGGGTGCAGCAACCGTAAGCAATGCCCGCAGGCCGAGAATGACGCGACCCTGAATGGGAAGCACAACGACGCGCAGCGCGCCGCCGCCGACCCAGGATTCAATGGCGTCTTCCGGGGGGCCGCCGTTGAGATTGGCCAGGAGGTCAGGCCCATCTGCGGAAACGGATGCGATCAGCGCGCCTTTTTGGTCGAAGACGGCGACGCCGCGGACGGTGGACCCGATCTCCTGCCGCAGCGCGGTCGCGAGCCAGTCGCGGCGCAAGGAGAGATAGACCGCGCCTCCGAAGTCGGAGCCATTGCGGATAGGGGCGCCGATGAGAAGGACACTTTCGCCTTCGCGCGGCTCGCGTTGCAGTGCAGAGACCGACACAGTCGCGCCGCGGGAAAGGTCTTCGAACCAGCGCGCGCCCGCAAACGTCGTCGCGCCTTCCACGCCTGACGCGCAAACGAGACGGCCGTCAGATGCTGCGCGACCGGCCGTCGCGTAGCGCTCAGCGCCGTCCACAGCCGCTTGCATGATCGCGGCGCATTGCGGCCCGCCCACGCTCACCGGCGTGAGCCGCGCAAGCGTCGACAGGACCTGCGCGCCGCCCGCGATGACTTCGTCGAGCCGGCTGGACAAGCGATCGCCGACCGCTTCCGCAGCCGCCGTTCGCTGCTCGACGGCCGCGCTGAAAGAGCGATTGGCTTCCATGGCGCCGAACACGACGCCCGGCGCCCCCGCCGCAATCATCACTGCCAGAATACGCCCCCGGAACCCGACTGTCCGGAATGCGTCACCGATCCGTCGCAACACGCTTTGCATCGGCCACCAAAGTCGCCAGCGCATGGTCAGCCGGCAGATCGCGCGCGGGCATGCCGGTGCTTTCAAGCTTCGCCAGAAGGGCCTTTCGACCCCGGTTCACGCGACTCTTGATGGTGCCTACCGCACAACCGCAGACTGTCGCGGCTTCCTCGTAGGAAAGACCGCCGGCCGACACAAGGATCAACGCTTCGCGCTGGTCATCCGGCAACGTCGCCAGCGCGCGGCGCACGTCGTCGAGATCCATCTGGTCGCCCTGGACGGCTTCCGTCTTAAGGGTCCGCTCGGCCGCCGTCTCGTCATAGGCGACGGACCGCCAGGCGCGGCGCCGCTCGGAATAGAAGAGGTTCCGCGTGATGACGAAAATCCAGGCGCGCATCTGGGTGCCGGGCGTAAAGCTTGCCCGCGCCTGCCAGGCGCGCAGGAGACCCTCCTGCGCCAGATCATCCGCGCGGGCGCGGTCGCTCTGGCAGAGGAAGCGTGCGAACGCCCGGATCTGGGGAATGAGGGCCTCGAGCTCCTTCTTGAAATCGGCGTCCGAGAGGCGCGGCTTTTCAGGCGCGTCGGCGGCAATGTGGGGAGCGATGCTCATCGCGCACCTGCCGTTCCGTCGTCGTCCGGAGCCATGTCGTTGAGGAGGCTCAGGAAATCGTCCGGCAGCGGCTCCTTAGTCACATCATCCCAGAGCGGCTTGAGCTGCCTGCCCAGCGCCCGCTGACGCACCAGTGCTTCCTCGCGCTCCGCCGGCGTCATCGAGGTGGGGGATCGACGGCCTTCCTCCGGCGCGCTCGCGCCACTCGCTGGCGCTCCGGGCTCGACCGGGCCATCCTTGCTGTTTGCCATGCGTGGTTCCGGCGATGTGGTCACACGTCCACCCCTTTGATGTCTAGAAACGTGGGGATGGACGCGCAAATCTGAAAAAGGTTCCCGGAGATTGGAACCCATTATTTCTTCCCGCGTTTGAGTTCCGCTAGGGTTCCTAGGACAGCGTAGTGAGGGAAAATGGCCGACCGGTCGACGATTGCAGCCCATCTGCCGTATCTGCGCCGATATTCGCGCGCCCTGACCGGGTCACAGGCGAAGGGGGATGCTTATGTCCGGACCGCCCTGGAGGCGCTGGTCAGCGGCGGCTCGCAGATTGATCCTGAGCTTGGGCCCCGGGTCGGTCTCTACCGTCTCTATCAACAGGTGACTGGCGCTGCGATCGGTCTGGATCGTGGCGAAGGGTCGGCCATGGCGGAAACGCCCGAGGAACGCCTGCGCGGCCTCAGTCCCGTGCCGCGTCAGGCGCTGCTGCTCTCGGTCGTCGAGGGCTTCACGTTTCCGCAGGTCGGACAGATACTCGGTGTGAGCGGCGCGGAAGCCGAGAGGTACGCCGAAGAGGCGCAGGCCGAGATTGAACGTGATCTCGCCACTGACGTTCTCGTCATAGAGGACGAGGCGATCATCGCCATGGACATCGCCGATCTCACCGAAGAACTCGGCCACCGCGTTCTCGCCATCGCCCGCACGCGCGAGGAGGCGCTGGTGGAAGCCAAGCGTCGTCGTCCGGGTCTCGTACTCGCCGATATCCAGCTCGCCTACGACAGTCTGGGCACCGATGCGGTCAGCGACATTCTGAAACTTTTCGACGTGCCCGTCGTTTTCGTGACAGCCTTTCCGGAACGTCTGCTGACAGGCGAAAGCCTTGAGCCGACATACCTCGTCACCAAGCCGTTTGATCGCGTCGCCCTCAAGGCCACCATCGCGCAGGCGCTCTTCTTTCATCGTCCGCGTGCGGCGGCGTGAACCTGTCGCACCGATCCAGTGAAGCAAATGGCGGAGGCGGAAACGTCTCCGCCATTTTCCATTGGGTCGCAGACGAATTGGGGAACCCGACAATAGGCGTCACGTTGTTCGCGGGTACGCACGGCGCTTGATCCGATGCGGGATTTTCTGGAGGAGTTCGAACTCATGAGCATGACCGACCGCAACAACGAAGTCGCTAACGGCGCCCGCAAGACGACTGACGCCATCAAGGCCACGATCGACGACGTCGTCGCCAGCGGCGGCGAAAAGGCGCGCCATGTGTTTTCGCAGTCCAAGGATCGCCTGAACCATGCGCTCGACGCTGCGGGTGAAGGCGCTGACAAGGCGCAGGCCTTTGTGACCAAGCAGATGCATGAACGCCCGGTCACAACCGCCGCGACCGCGCTCGGCGCCGGCGTGCTCCTCGGCCTGTTGCTTTCGCGCCGCGGCTGATGCGCCGCACGACGTTCGCATTCGTCGCCGTCGCCGCTTTCGCGGCGGCGGCGGCGCTCGCGGTTTGGGCGGCGGGATTTGCTCTGTTTGCGTTCACCGAACCGCTCATCGGCGCGCCTGCTGCGGCGGGCGTGGTTTCAGCGATCGCGGCTGTGTCGGTGGCGCTGTTCGCTTGGCATTCGGCGGGGAAAGCAGAAGAAAAATCTGCCCAGGTCGAGGTCGTGCAAAGCGTTGATTCTCCCCTCACCGCAGTCGCACCGCTGGAACTTGTCGCCGCTGCGTTCCGGGAACGTCCCCTGGTGTCGCTGGGACTCACCGTGCTCGCCGGCGTTGTCGCCTCACGGCAGCCGCACCTTGTCCGTGAAGTGGCCGGCGCACTGACGGATCGCCGCTAGCAACGAAATTCGAGACGAAGAAACCCCGGCGCCGGATGCGTCGGGGTTTTTACTTGTGTTGGGCGAACTGCAAACAAAGAGAATGGGCCGGATCCTTGCGAATCCGGCCCATACAATCAGACCAGGTTGGGGGGGATGGGGGGACAGCGGCCCGGCCTGATTGAATGATACTACGCGGCACAACCCTGACTGGTTCCGGGTGGTGGATTGAAAATTTGTCATGCTGGACAGCCAGCTGCGTCGCGGGGCATGCAACGCCATGGGTCTGAAATGTCTTCTTGCCGCTGTCCTCCTCCTCTCCCTCGCGCCCGTTGCCGGCGCGCAGGACGCAGCCGGCGATCCCGAGGCCGTGATTGCCGAAGAACTTGTGGTGCAGGCGCGTGTGCCGGGCCCCGCGTGGTGGAAGGCGACCGACGCGGATTCTACTGTGTGGATCCTCGGCGCTCCCGCAGCGTTGCCGAAGGGTGTCGCGTGGGACACCCGGCCTTTGCAGCTCCGCCTGGAAGAGGCGAACACGTTGCTGACGCCCGTGACCGGCAAGATATCGACGATCCGCGCGGTCACGTTCTTTCTCGGTAACCAGAATGCGATGCGCGGCGAAGGTCCGCTGGAAGAACGTCTGTCGCCTGAGTTGCGTGCGCGCTTCGTGGCGGCACGCACGGCGGCGGGTAAGCCCGCAAGCCGCTACGAGCGTTGGCGACCGGGCATGGCGGCGATGCTGCTCTCGACGGACTTCTACGACGGCCTCGACATGCAGGCCGATGAACCGTTCGACACTCTCAAGCGTTCTGCGCGTCGTGCACGTGTGCGTGTGAAGGCGGGCTTGGAGTACGACATGAACCCGGTTCTGCGCGAGTTCGTGGCGCTGGACGAGGCGGCGCAGCTGGTCTGTCTCGAAGATGCGGTGCGCCTGGTGGAGGCTGGACAGGCAGGCGCACGTGGTGCGGCGCAGGGGTGGGCGCGCGGCGACATTGGTCGCGCGCTGGCCGCAGAGCGCGGCTTCGATCACTGCCTCGGCGCCATGCCTACAATGGTTTCAGCCACGCGACGCGCGCTCAATGACACCACAGCCATGATGACAGAAGCGCTGCGCCAGCCGGGCGTGTCGGTGATCGTGGTGGGCATGCGCAGCCTACTGGCGCGCGACGGGGTGGTGACCCGACTGCGCGCCGCAGGCGTCGAGGTGCGCACGCCGGAGGAATGACGGAACATGGGCTCCCGCGCCGCGTCCTTATCGGTTGTCTCATCCAAAGGAGTGCGCCATGCCCATCGAACTGCCGCCGTTGCCGTGGGCGCAGGATGCGCTTCAGCCCTTCATCTCCGCCGCCACCATCGCCAGGCACTACGGGGCTCATCACAAGGCGTATGTGGAAAAGGCCAACAAGCTGATCGAAGGCACGAAGTACGCCGATCTTGATCACGCGGAGATCATTCGTCAGTCCGCCGGTGATCCCGACGGCAAGCAGGTTTTCAACAACGCCGCGCAGGCGTTCAATCATGAGCGCTACTGGGAAAGTCTTGCGCCGGGCGCGACCAGGCCGGTCGGCGGACTCGCGGCGCGCATCACCGATGATTTCGGCGATCTCGCTTCGCTGAGCAAATTGCTTGCAGAGAAGGGTGAGAAACACTTCGCCAGCGGCTGGATTTCGCTCGTGTGGACGGGTGCGAAACTTGAAGTCGTGGATAACCATGACGCCGGCACACCGATCCTGGATGGGCACGTGCCGCTGATCACGCTGGATGTGTGGGAGCACGCTTATTATCTGGACGTGCAGAACGAGCGACCGAAGTACCTGAAGCAGGCGATCGAGAACCTGCTCGATTGGAAAGGCGCAAGCGCTCGGTTCGACGCGCTCGGCTAGGAGTGAATGTAGCGCACGCGATAGGTGATCGTCGTGCGGCTGTTGGGCGGGACCTTCACGACGAAAGTCGGCGCGCCGTCTTTCGTGATCCACGGGGCGGTGGCGTTTGACACGCGTTGAGATGCGCCGAGGACGCGTTGCACGAGTTCGACGGTCTGCTCGGTATTCGATGCATTCGAAAGTTCGACCGATACGTCCGACGTCACCTGCTCACGATCTCCGGACAACGACCGCACTGTCGTGCGGGTGATCGTTTGTTGCGCCGAGACATCGCTGCTTTCACCGGTTTCGAGTTCCCAGTCGAGGCCGACTGCGGTGTCGCGCGTGCTGCTTTCACCGGCGTAGAGCACGCCGAGATCGCCTTCCGGCGCGAAGACGCGCGCGGTCCCGCGCGGGAGCGGTTCGCCGAGGCCTTTGGCCTCCTCGTTCTTCGTGCGGAAGAGGATCCTCGTCGGCCCCGCTTCCGCGTCGCTCTCTTCAACCTGCCGGATTTCATGACGCAGGATGCGGTTCAGTTCGACGCCGTCGCGCGCCAGGAACATGACCTGCTTGGTCTGGTTCGCCGATACGCCGGTGCGCTCGGCGAGACGATAGAGCTGGTAGTCGCCGAGTTCCTCACGCGCCGGGATGCGTGAACCTGTAACGACGATATTGTCGTCCTTCGCCATCATTTCCATGACCGGCGCGGCCATCATCGGTGGTGGTGGCGGCGCTGGTGGCGGGGGGGAACCTGCAAACATGGCGCGGTTGTCGGGCGGAAAATCCGTGGTGGTGTCCATCGACCAGCAGGCGCGCTGGGCCATGCGGTCGAAATTCGCGCGCGCGACATCGGAGAAAGTGCGCGAAAGATCGCCCGCCACGACGCCGACGGTGGCGTCGGCAAAGCCTTCCTCGCCGCCGTTGGTGAGTGTGATCCAAGCGACGAGGTCCGCGCGGGTCGAGGCTTCGTTCACCGTGACCACGTAGTCGGTCTGCCACTCGAGCCCAGTTGCTAGGTACGAAACCGTGACCTCGCGCTTGCCGCTCGGCGCCTCGGTGAGCACCGTCGACAGCGCCGGCCGCGCGCGCAAGCCTTCGGGAATGCGCGCAAAGATCACCTGCTCCGGCACGCCCGAGCAGCCGAGCGCTTCCCAACGATCGCCGTAGCGCAGCGCGATGCCGTCGCCGGCCGCCTGGATCATCGCCGTTTCCTCGACCACCGCGCCCGAGCCCGGCTGCGTGCGCCGGATCGTGACGTTCTGGCCGATGGAGCGCAGCAACAGCGAGCGCCCGTTCAGGCCGTCGAAGTCGAAGTTGCGCTCCGCCTCCGCGCCCTCGAAACCGCGCACGATGGCCGACTGCGGGATGATGCGGTCCAGAACGCCGTCGAAGACGATCTTCACCGGCCCGCCGGGCAGATCGACGTCGCGCGTCTCGGTGATCAACGCGAGGTCGTCGCGATAGACTGTCACGGACACGGCCTTCGGCGCGCTCGCGTGCACCTCGCGCGGCGTTTCCTGCGCCCCGGCTTGTTGCATTGGGGCAGGCGAAGCGAACGCCAGAAGCGTCGCGAAGGAGGCGCCGAAGAAACGCATCAGCGCGGCGGCGGCGTTTCGCGGCGCTTGCCTTCACGGACGGTGAAGGTGAGGCGTGTTTCGCCCCGGGCGGGCACTGGCACCGCCCATGCGTAGGTCGTGGCGTCGACTTTGCGGGCTTCCAGGCTCGGCCGCTGCAGATCGTGATCGCCGTTGAGGCCGCCCTGTTCGAAGTTGATCGTCACCGCTTCGGCGCGCGCATTGCGGAAGACGTAGGCCATCTCCGTGACCGTGACGCCCTCGACCGGGTTTTCACGCTTCACGATGGTCGACTGTGAGGTCACGTCGAAAGCCGTGCCGACGTCGAGCTGGATGTCGGAACCTTCCGACGTGTGGCCGATACTGTCCTCGCCGATGAACTGCACGCGGCCGGTGGAGTCCTTCGTGTAGAGGCGCACGGTGCCTTCCGGGAGCGCCGCACCGAGGCCCACGTCCTGGGCGTTGCGCAAGTTCAGACGCACGGCCGCGCCGCCGGCGAAACGCTCGGTGCCGAAGCCGCTGCGCTCCACGTCATACACCTTCGAAGCGCGCGCGTTCGGCGCATCGAGGAAGCTGACCTGCTTGGTCTGGTTTTCGGCGATCGTCGTCGGCTCGGGCAGGGAATAGATGTGGTAGTCGGCGAACGAGGTCTGGTCGCTGGATGCGCCCCCCGTGCCGGCGCGACGCACGCCGCTGGAACGCCGGCCCGTCTCGCCCGGCGCGCCGGCGACGAGCTGCGTGTGCGCGTTAGCGAACGAGGCGCCTGTGCGGTTCGTAAGCGTCACCCAGCCCTGCATGGCGAGCGTGCCGGCGCGTTCGTCGAATACGCCTACATAATCGGCGCTCCAGCCGATGCCGCTCGTGAGATAGCGCAGCGAAGCGGGGCGGGCGCCGGCGCGTTCGCTGTCGACGGTGACGGAGAGCGTCGGCTTGGCGCGAAGATTTTCCGGGATGCGGTCGAACAGCACGCGGACCGGCAGGCCGTCGTCGCGCAGCACTTCGATGCGGTCGCCGATGCGCAGCACGACGCCCTGGTTCGCGGAGAGCACTTCCGCCGTCTCGATGACTTCGCGCCCGGTCGCCGGATTGGTGCGCACAATGCGCACGCGCGAGCCCACGGCCTTTTCCATCATCTTCACGGGCGTGAGCAGATCGAAATCGAAATTCTGCTCGACGATGGAGACGCCATCCGCCTTCAGCGACGCTGTCTCCGGCTGGATGCGGCCCGATACGTTCGGAAATTCAAGTCGCGTACGGCCCGACCCCACCTGCACGGTGCGGACGTCTTCAACCAGCGCGATGTCGTTGTTGTAGATCGTGATCGCCAGACGTGGCGTCGCCTGCTGCGCGGACGCGGCGGTCGCGACGAGAAGTGCTCCCAGGGCCGCGAAGGTTGCCAGTCTCATGAAATTTCCCCTGTGACGCCGCGACTTAGCCCGGATCATGCAGCGCCGTCATCTGTGCTTTTTTAGGGCCGGGTTTTCGCGCGGCAGGCGAAGGTCTCAGCGCGGCAGCGCCCGCAGCACGCGGGCGACCATGGCGTCGAGGTCGTGCCCCACGCCCTCGGCGTCGAGCACGAGGTCTGCGGCCGCGGCCTGCGCGGCGGCGTAACGGCGGTGCGCCGGGCGCACGGTGTTTTCGTACTGATTCAGGACCGACTCGATGGAACGGCCCCGTTCCGCAACGTCACGACGCACGCGGCGGAGGAGACGCAGGTCGCCCGGCGTGTCGAGCCACACCGCAACGTCGTAGGCCGCGCGCACTTCGGCGTCGGCGAGGGCGAGGATGCCTTCGACGATGACATGGCGCGCCGGCTCGATGGATTGCGTGTCCGCGCGTCGCGTGTGGGTCACGTAGTCGTAGAGTGGCTTCTCGATGGCGTTACCGGCCTTGATCGCGAGGAGGTCTGTTGCGAGGCGCGGCATGTCCTTGGCGTCGAGACCGTCAAAGTCGTGGGTCCTGGCGTCGAAGCCAGGCAAGGTCGTTGCGCAGCGGTAGTAGTCGTCCTCGGCGATGATGACGACGGAGGGCTCGAGCGCGTGCGCCAGTGCGCGCGCGAGCGTGGTCTTGCCGGAGCCTGAGCCGCCCGCAATGCCGATGACAAGAGGTTGCGCCATGAAGGGTCGAAGTGCGTCCCCGCGACCCGTCTGTCAATCTGGCGGCGCCCGACAAAGCAGGCTATCGCGAGCGCCCATGACTGACGCGCTCTCCATCAATGGCCTCGTGAAGTTCTACGGCGACAAGCGCGCCGTGGACGGCGTGTCGTTTTCTGCGCCGCAGGGCCAGATCACCGGCGTGCTCGGGCCCAATGGTGCGGGCAAATCCACCACCATCCGCACCGTCGTCGGCATCCTGACGCCGGACCAAGGGCAGGTCGAATTGTTCGGGGCGTCGATCTCGCGCGAGAGCCTGCGGCGCGTCGGCTATCTGCCGGAGGAGCGCGGCGTCTATCGCTCCATGACGCCGCGCGCGTTCATCACCTATCTCGCGCGGCTGAAGGGGATGAAGGCGTCCGATGCGCGCGCGCGCGCCGATGTGCTGCTCAAGGCGCAAGGTCTCTCAGCCTATGCGAACAAGCGGATCAAGACGCTGTCGAAGGGGATGGCGCAGAAGGTCCAGCTCGCCGCCGCCATCGCGCATCAGCCCGACCTCGTGGTGCTCGACGAACCGTTCTCCGGTCTCGATCCGGTGAACCAGCGCGGCGTGGAGACGCTGGTGCGCGATCTCGCATCGTCGGGGCGTACGGTGTTGTTTTCCACGCATGTGATGGAGCATGCGGAACGGTTGTGTGATCGCATTGTGCTCATCGCCAATGGCAAGAAGGCGTTCGAGGGCACGGTGAGCGAGGCGCTGGCGGTGGTGCCGCGCATGGCGACCATTGAAACCGAAGGCGCATTCGATCTCGCTGCAGCGCTCGCTTCGCACGGTTTCCGCACCGAGAACGACGGCGAGGCGCACGGCCATCGCAAGTGGCGCGTTGCGCTCGATGACGCCAGCGCGTCGCGGCGATTGCTGGCGGCGTGTGCGGCGGTGAATGCGCCGCTGGCGCTCTACGAACCGGCCCGCGCGACGCTGCACGATGCATTCGTGCGGATTGTCGGCGAGGGCGTCATCGGCGATATGGAATAGCTACCGGCGTAGATAAAGTCGATTGCGGTTTGAGCCTGCGCCGCGCACGTTGGCGTCCTCGTAGAAGCCCGCGCTGAAGAGCGGATGCTCGATGCGTTCCTCGACGTGCTTGAGGTTTTCGCCTTCCACTTCCACGATCACGCTTTTCACGCTCGGCAACGTCTTCACCGCGCCGCGCAGGATGACGCCTTCAATACCGTCCACGTCGAGCTTGAGATGCGTTGGCGGCGGCGCGCCGTAAAGCGTCTGGAATTCGTCGATCGAGATCGTCAGCGCCGACTGGATGAGCGCCGCACTGCCGGCGCCGAACTGGTTGGGCGTGTTGTCGAGTCCGTTCGAGGCGCCGCCGGGCTGGCGCGTGTCCACGCGGAACGAGGCGAGCTTGCGTTCATCCGACAGCGCGAGGCAATACGCGTCCACGCGCTCGCCCATGCCGTTCATCGACAGGTGATCCACGAGCAGCGCGTACGATGCCGCCTTCGGTTCGAACGCGACGACGCGCACCTTCGGATCGAGCGCGATATACATCGCCATCACGCCGATGGCGGCGCCGATGTCCCACACCACGTCGCCGGGCTTCACGTGGTCGTCGACCCACTTCAGCGTTTCCGGTTCGTCGTCCCAGGCCTTGGCCATCTTGTAGGCGCCGACGCTGCGGCGCGACGTGAAGGTCAACGGTCCGCGCCGCGTGTCCACCTGCATGCGCCCGGCGTCGTCGAGATATTCGAGCGTACGCGCGAGCGTCTTTTCCTTCTCGATGGGCGCGGCCGCGACGGCGGTGATGGACGAGAGAAGGCGGGCATAGGGTGCGGACATGGAGGGGGGATAGAGGCAGCGGCGCGCACGCTCAACCCTCCTGCTTCGCTCGCTGAGCACTTGGCGGCGAAAGCGTTTCTCACTACGCGGGGACGCATGCGGGAAATCTATCTGATCGCGCGCCGTGAGTACCTCGCCTACGTCGCGGCCTGGGGGTTCTGGCTGTCGCTTCTGACGGCGCCTTTGCTGCTGGCGCTGTTCGCAGTGGGACCCATGCTGGCGGGGCGCGCCGAACCGACGCGGGCGCTGGTTGTGATCGCCGAGGATGTCCGTGACGCTGAAGCTATCATCGCATCGTTCGCGGCGCGGTCCGCTGACGCGTTGCCGAGGTATGTCGTGGCGCCTGCGCCGGCGACGACGGCCAGGGACATCGGCCCGTGGCTGACGGGGCAGAAGACCCTCACCGTCGAAGGCGAGCAACGTCCGCTGTTCGCGGCGTTGTTCGTGAAGCGGTCGGGCGAGGCGGTCTCGATCGATTACTGGAGCACGAACCTCACCGATCGAAGCGCCGCCGATCGCGCGGTGCGGGCGGTGTCGGGGCGCATGCGGGCGGAAGCGCTGTCCGCGCGGGGACTCGACGCCGCCGAGACGACCCGCATCGAGGCGCTGGCGCCGACGCTGGAACAGTACGATCCGCGCGGCGCGCCGGGGGCGGCGGTCACTGACCGCGAAAGGGCGCCGTACCTTGTGGGCATGGTGCTGTCTTTCGTCCTGTGGAGCGCGGTGATGGGGGTGGCGAACATGCTGCTCACCGGCGTGATCGAGGAGAAGTCCAATAAGATCCTCGACTCGCTGCTGACCAGCGCCTCGCCGCTGCAGATCCTTGTCGGCAAGCTCCTCGGCGTGGCGGCGGTGAGCTTCACCCTGTTCAGCGTCTGGGGCCTGCTGGGGGGCGGTGCGCTCGGCATGGCGAGCACGGCGGGCGTGGGCGTCGACCTCGCGCAGGCGGCGCTGAATCCCTCGCTGATCGGCGCCTTCGTGATCTTTTTCCTTGGCGGCTACCTGATCTACGGGGCGCTGTTCCTGGCGCTCGGCTCGCTGTGCGACACGCTGCAGGAGTCGCAGTCGCTGCTGGGGCCGGTGTTCCTGGTGCTGACGCTGCCGATCCTGTTTCTCATGCCGGCCTTGCAGAACCCGAACGCGCCGCTGGTGGTGGGGGCCTCGTGGTTCCCACTGTTCACCCCCTTCATCATGATGATGCGGGCGCCGGCAGGGCTCGGTCCGGTCGAGTTCTTCGGGCCGGTGCTGTTGATGATCGCGACGGTCGGGCTCGTTCTGGTCGGCGCGTCGCGGGTGTTCCACGCGGGGGTGGTGAACCAGGCGAGCGCGGCGAGCATCCGGCGGCGCCTGTTCTCGAACAAGGCCGTCTAGAACGACGAAGCGCCCGGACTCCTTCCAGAGTCGGGCGCCAGACGTCCGCCGAAACGGAAATGCTACTTGCGGCCGCCCGGGCCGCCCGTCGTGCCCGGCGCACCCGGCACCTTGCGCGGCGTCGCCGGCAGGAGACCTTCGCGCTGGGCCCGCTTGCGGGCCAGCTTGCGCGCCCGGCGCACCGCTTCGGCGTCTTCACGCGCACGCTTTTCCGAGGGCTTCTCGTAGTGCGTCCGGCGCTTCATTTCGCGGAAAGTGCCTTCCCGCTGCATCTTTTTCTTCAGCGCCTTCAACGCCTGATCGACGTTGTTGTCGCGCACGAAAATCTGAACGATGACCCGTCCTCCAGCTTGTGTACCGGTCTGCAAAACAACGAAATCCCGTCGGGGGTCCTCCCCGCCGTGCTGTTCTGCCCGATTTTGAGGCGGGAGCCGTAGCAAAAGGCTCCCCTCCTGTCCACCGCGAGAGCGCGTGTCCCCGGAGAATTCCAGCGAGGAATTCGACGCATATACACTGGCGATGGGGAGGAGTAAGGCCGCGCCCATGACCGATATCGTCGCCATCCGTCCCGATCTGGCTCCCTCCGAGCGCCTGCGCGCCCGGCTGCTGGAAGCCCTTCTGCCCATCGCCGCCGAGAAGGGGTGGTCGGCGGGAACCCTGAAAGAAGCCGCCGAGGCCCTCGGCCTGATCGAGGGGGAACTGCTCCTCGCCGCGCCCCGTGGAACCCTCGACATGATCGACGCTTTCGCCGACTGGGCGGACGCCGGCATGGCCCAACGCCTTGAGAAGGTGAACCTTCTGTCCTTGAAGATCCGCGAGCGGGTCCGCGCGGCGGTGGTCGCCCGGCTCGATACCCTCGCCCCCCACAAGGCCGCCGAGGCCAAGGCTGTGCAGGCCATGATCCGCCCGTTCCGCGCCGGGGAAGGCGCCACCTTCGTCTGGCGCACCGCCGACCGCATCTGGCGCCTCCTGGGCGATCGCTCCACGGACGAGAACTATTACTCCAAGCGCGCCATTCTCGTGGGCGTCCTCGGCTCGACCATGGCCCGCTGGCTCGCCGAACCGGGCGACGACATGACCCGCACTCTCGATTTCCTCGACCGCCGCATCGAGAACGTGATGCAGATCGAGAAGCTGAAGGCTCAGGCAGCGCCGGCGGCGGCGATGGCGGTCGCGGCGGTGGGCGCTGCGGCGAAGGCGTTTGGGCGGCGGGTTTAGCGCCTTTCAGCTCCGTTATTCCGGACAACGCGAAGCGTTGATCCGGAACCCAGGGGACTGGGTTGAGCGGGTTCGCTTGAACGCCTGGGTTCCGGGTTCGACCTTCGGTCGCCCCGGAATGACGAAGAGTTGGTTTCATCCTGAACTCCCCTGGCGCCGCAACTTCGCCTCCGCCCGCCACTCCGCCTTGTGCTTCTCGTTCCACGCCAGGATCCGCGGCGTCCGCTTTTTGATGTCCTCGATCTCGTGGTCGTAGAGAAAGATCCGCTTCTGCCGCGGCGTTTTCGGCTTGCCCGTTCGATCGAGCATGACGAGGCGCCGCGCATAGTGCGCGTTGAAGAGCGGAACGACATTTCCGAAATCGTCTTGTGGTGAAGGCGGATCGGCGCCGGAACGCAGCACGCCGCTGACGAACATTTCCGGCCTCTGCCGAAAATGCGCGAGCAGCGCATTGCGCAGCTCCATGCATGGGCGTTTGCGCGCGAGCTGGCGCAGCACCTTGGGCGTGCGGTCGAAGCGATGCGCCATGCGCCGCGCCATGCGGCGTGCGTGATGCATCGGATCGGCGCAGACCGCGCGCAGCGCTGCAATCCGCTGATGCAGCGGCGCCGCATCGTAGTCGAGTGGCGCAGCGCGCCACTCATCCCAGCTCTGCGTGCGCCGGCGTGTTTCCACCAACGCATAGGGCGCAGGCGGGCCGCCGAACAACTGCAGCCGGAACAGCGGTTTCACTTCACGCGGCTTGTACTCGTAAGGACGCCACGCCGGCGGCGGCGGGCCGCTCGTGCGCTGCACGGGCTTGAACTTCAGCCCCACGGCCAGCGCAAACAGCACGCGGCGCGCAAACGCCTCGATATCGCGCAGCCAGCGATCGGCCGCGCGATAGACGCTCCAGTCCAGCACCGCGTTGAACGCGATGGCTTGGCCCACCTGCGAGAGGATGGCCAGGATCAGGGACCAGTGATGCGCCGTGTTGGCGCGTAGTTGCGTGTCGTCGATACGTGGCTTCATCGCGCCAACCTCCTTTCGTGGGTAGGAGTATGGCGCGGGTCTGGACCCGGTCGGATTGCGGGGTGAAAGTCGGCGTATTGGGCGGTGGGAATCCCCCTAACGCGCTGTAATTTTCCCTTCTCCCCCGTGAGGGGGAGAGGGTGCCCCGGAGGGGCGGATGAGGGGGCGGGTCGCAGGATGAAACGCGGCGCCGAGACATCACTCTGTCCTGCCCAACACCCCCTCATCCGACCGCTTCGCGGCCACCTTCTCCCCCTCGCGGGGGAGAAGGGTTGTTCGAGCTATTTCGTCGTCCGCGTGAATTGTCGTCTCAAGAAATCCAGGCTTGTGAGAATGCGACCTCTCGCCATTTCCTGTTTTCTCTCCGCATCAGAACGAAGTGCCCGCCGCCGCAAAGCATGCCGCAGTAGGTTTCCACCAAGAACATCGCCTCTTGCCCATCTGGGGAAAATCCGACGGGCGAAAATGTCCAGACACTGGCCTTGTCGTCGGAATTTCGCTGGCTCGCTTCCGAGAGTGCGGCCTCAAAGTCTCCCCGCAATCCCGTGTGCTGGTCGCGACGCTTCTCAAAGCAGGAGTTCGTCGACAGCGTTAGGCTTTTTCGTAGGCTGTCGAACATCGCGCTGGTGTCCAGCTCGAACTCTTCGCTTGGCTTATGTGATCGGCGCCACATTCTGGGCGCTACTCGATCGTCATCAAATGCAAACCAGTGGTCTGTCAGATCGCGCAGGTAAACCTGGTCTGATCGACCCGGTGCATCCCAAAGGCTTGATAGACTTCGCAGCTCGCTGCAGTTGGGTTGTTCTGCTGCGCGCGCATGCAGGTGATGACCGTCAGGAGCAGAAGCAGCGCCAGTGAGAGATTGCGCAGCTGGACTTTGGACATCCGAGGCGCCCCCTAAATTGTTGCGCGAAACTACCTATCGCGCCAACCTTGTAAAATGCCCCATCTTCCGGCCGTCGCGGGTTTCGCGTTTGCCGTAGAGCGTGAGCCGCACGTCCGCGTCGGCGATCAGCGCGGGGACGTCGTCCATGTCGGCGCCGATGAGATTGTGCATCTCCGCGCGCGCCAGCATGTCCGTGGGGCCGAGCGGCCAGCCGGCGATGGCGCGGACATGCTGTTCGAACTGGCTGGTGAGGCAGGCGGCTTCGGTCCAGTGGCCGGAGTTGTGGACGCGCGGCGCCATTTCGTTCGCGAGCAAACGGCCGTCGCGCAGCACGAAGAATTCCACCGTCAGCACGCCCACATAATCGAGCGCATCGGCGACGCGGCGCGTGGCGGCGATGGCGTCGTCGAGGATCTGCGGCGGCAATGTCGAAGGCGCGCGGCTCACACGCAGTATGCCGCCGACATGCGTGTTGTCCGGCGGATCGAACGCGGCAAACGAACCATCTGCGCCGCGCGCCGCGATGACGGAGATCTCGCGCTCGAACGCGACCATCGCTTCGAGGATCGAGGCTTGCGCGCCGATGGTTTCCCAGGCGGGCGTCGCGTCGTCGGTGCTGGTGAGGCGCGCCTGGCCCTTGCCGTCATAGCCCATCCGGCGGGTCTTCAGGATGGCGGGCGGGGCGACGCCTTGCAGCGCGGCTTCGAGATCGCCGAGGGATTCGATCGCGGCGTAGGGGGTCGTCGCCACGCCGGCTTCGTTGAGGAAACGCTTTTCCAGCACGCGGTCCTGCGCGATGGCGAGCGCGTTGGCGCCCGGCCGCACGAGGGCGCCCGATGCGATCAGCGCTTCGGCGGAATGCGCGGGGACGTTCTCGAATTCGGTGGTGACGACATCGACGACCGCCGCGAAATTCGCGAGCGCGGCTTCATCGTCGAAACTCGCCACCGTCGTGCGCGCGGCGACGCGCGAGGCGGGCGCATCCGCTTCGTCGGTGTAGATGTGCGCGTCGAAGCCGAGGCGCGCGGCAGCGCTCGCGACCATGCGGCCGAGCTGGCCGCCGCCGAGAATGCCGATGGTTGCGCCTATGGGCAGCATCACGCGCCGGATGGATTTTCGCCGACATCGGCGGTCTGGCGTGCGCGATAGGCGTCGAGTTTCGCGGCGATGTCTGGATCGTTGAGTGCGAGGATCGCGCCCGCGAGCAGGCCTGCATTCGTGGCGCCTGCTGCGCCGATGGCGAGCGTGCCGACTGGAACGCCGGCGGGCATCTGGGCGATCGACAGCAGGCTGTCCATGCCGTTCAGCGCCTTCGACTGCACCGGCACGCCGAGCACCGGCAGCGGCGTCATCGACGCGACCATGCCCGGCAGGTGCGCCGCGCCGCCGGCCCCGGCGATGATGACGTGGAGGCCGCGCGCCTTGGCGGTGGTCGCATATTCGACGAGGCGTGCGGGCGTGCGGTGCGCGGAAATGACCTTCGCCTCATAAGCCACGCCCAGCGCGTCGAGCGCGGCGGCCGCCAGCGACATGGTCTCCCAGTCGGACTTCGACCCCATGATGAGGCCCACACGTGGAGAGGCGGCGGTCATGAGGGGCTCCGCGAAAGCGGCGGTTATAGGGGAGGGGGTGAGTCGCGCAAGCGGGAGGGTTTACGCGGCCTTGGCTATCAAACCGTGCAACGCCTCCGCCGCCAGTTCGAAGCTCCGCAGGCGCTTGGCGTGATCAAACACCTGGCTCGTCACCATCAGTTCGTCGGCGCCGGTGCGGGTTATGAAGGCGGCGGCCTGCGTGCGGACTTCGCTCACCGTGCCGATGGCGGCGCAACTCGTCAGCGCGCCGAGGATGCCGCGATCCATGGGCGAGAGCGTGGCGTCGTAGTCCTTCACCGGCGGCTGCAGCTTCGTCGGCGTTCCGCGCCGCAAGTTCACGAACGCCTGCATGATCGAGGTGGAGAGGAGATGCGCTTCCTCGCTCGTCTCGGCGGCGAAGATGTTGAAGCCGAGCATCACATAGGGTTTCGCGAGGCGCGCGGAGGGCTTGAAGCGCGTGCGGTATTCGTCGAGCGCCTGCAGCATCTGCTGCGGCGCGAAGTGCGACGCGAACGCGAACGGCAGGCCGAGGATCGCGGCGAGCTGCGCGCCGTAGAGGCTTGAGCCGAGGATCCAGATTGGAATGTCGGAGTTCTCGCCCGGGATCGCGACGACGCGCTGGCCCGGCTGTGCGGGTTCGAAATAGCGCATGAGTTCGACGACATCCTGAGGGAAGCGATCGAGGTCGCCCACAAGCGTGCGCCGCATCGCGTGCGCCGCAGCCTGATCTGTGCCCGGCGCGCGGCCCAAGCCTAGATCGATGCGACCGGGAAACAGCGCTTCCAGCGTGCCGAACTGTTCGGCGATGACGAGCGGCGCGTGGTTCGGCAGCATGATCCCGCCGGCGCCGACGCGGATGGTATTCGTGCCCGCCGCGATGTGCGCGATGAGCACCGAGGTCGCAGCACTCGCCACGCCGGGCATCGAATGGTGCTCGGCCACCCAGAAGCGATTGTAGCCCCAGCGCTCCGCATGCTGCGCGAGATCGCGCGACTGCATCAGCGCCTGCCGCGCGTCGCCGCCTTCGACGATGGGCGCGAGATCGAGGACGGAGAATTTGGTCATTTGAACTTCAATTCCAAAATGTCGATCTGATCCTTCTCCCCCGCGAGGGGGAGAAGGTGTCGACGAAGTCGACGGATGAGGGGGCGTCCACGCGATTGGCCGCACCACCAGACCTCATCCTGAACCTCGCCCCCTCATCCGCCCTTCGGACACCTTCTCCCCCTCGCGGGGGAGAAGGGAAAGCGGCCTCGTTCACAACGCCAAGATCGCCTTCCGCCCCAGCTCTTCCTCCACCGCCGCCGCGAATGCGATCGTCGTGCGATCATCCAGATAGCCGCCCATGGCCTGCGCTCCGAGCGGCAGGCCGCTTTTCGTGCGACCGATGGGAAACGCGGTGGACGGCAGGTGGGCGTGCGCGGCGATGGAGGGCCAGCCGAGCTGGTCGCCGTAGCGGGTGTCCTTGTCGCCCACGCGCATGGTGCGCTTTTCCCAGGCGGGATCGTCGTTGTGCGGGAACGCGGGCACGCCGAACGTCGGTGAAAGCACCACGTCGATATCCTTGAAGAACGCCGCCCACTGCTTGCGGAACGCCTCGTGTGCATCGAGTTCGTTCATCCACGCATGCGCGCTGATCGGCTTCGCGTTGGCGCCGAAGCGGGAAATGATCGTGAAGAGCATGGTGTTGTAGTTGTCGAACGCCTTGGCGAGATCGGGCAGCGCGGGCGATGCGCGCATGACCTTCGCGCCGGCCTTCGCGACATCGTCGGCGAGTGCATTCACGGCGGCGGCGACTTCCGAATCGGTCGGCGCGATCGGATGCGCATCGAGCACCAGAACGCGAAAATTCTTCAACCGCGTTGCACGCGGCGCAGCGAGCGCGACTTTGTAACCGTGCGCTTCGTCATCGTCTGGGCCGGCGAGCACCGACAGCGCGAGATCGAGATCGTTCGCCGTGCGCGCCATCGGCCCGCCGACGCCGAGCAGAACTTTCGCGCCCGCCACGCCGCCGGGCGTGTGCCCGCACATGGGCACGAGCTCCCAGCTCGGCTTGTGGCCGAACGTGCCGCACAGCGCCGACGGCACGCGAATGGAGCCGCCGATGTCGGAGCCGATTTCCAGCGGCACATAGCCCGCCGCGAGCGACGCCGCCGAACCGCCCGACGATCCGCCGGGCGTCTTCGTGAGGTCGTGCGGATTGTTCGTGCGACCGTAGATCGGATTGACCGACTGCCAGTCGCCGAGGCTCGGCGGGATGTTGGTCTTGCCGAGCACGATGGCGCCGGCGTTTTTCAGGCGCGTCACGGCGACGGCGTCTTCCGCGGCCAGCACGCCGCGCAGCGGCTCAAGGCCCCATGTCGTCGGCTGGCCCTTCGTCGCGTAGGCCTCTTTCACGGTCACCGGCACGCCGAGCAGGGGCAGGCGTTCGCCCGCCTTGCGCGCCTGGTCGGCGGCCTGCGCCTGCGAACGCGCTGCATCGAAATTGCGGATGATGACGGCGTTGATCGCCCCGTCGCGCGCCTCGATGCGTTTGATGGCGCCATCGACCAGTTCGACCGCCGAGACCTCCCCGTCATTCAGCGCCCGGACATGCTCTTCCACGGAAGCGGCGGCGAAGTCGGTCATGGCGTTCTCCCTTGGCGTGCGGGGAGTGTGGGAAGGCGAGCGGCGGGACGCAAGAAGGGGTTGCGCGCTGCCACCTTTCCGCCCCCGTCGATTCACGGCGCCTTAACCACGGCCCCGCATTGTCCCTTCCAGATTCTGGAGGATCCATGCGCGGCAAGCTTTTCGGCGCGACGGCGGACGGGATGGACCCGTTCGAGCGCCGATTCGGCATGAAGCGCTCGAAGCTGCCCGCCAATGTGCGGGCGGCGGTGGATACGCTCATGGCCGAAACCGCCATGCTGGCGCAGGAAAACGCCGATCTCGCCGAGGGCCTCGCCATCGCGCAGGGCCTCGCCGACCGCGACCCGCTGGTGCCTGTGTATAACCGTCGTGCGCTGGTGCGCGAGCTGCACCGCGTCATCTCCTATGTCGGCCGCTACAAGACGCAGGCCGCCGTGATCTTCATCGACATGGACGGCTTCAAGGCCATCAACGACCAGTTCGGCCACGCCGTGGGCGACGCTGCGCTCGCGCATGTGGCCAAGCTCCTGCTGGTGCAGGTGCGCGATTCCGACATCGTCGGGCGCATCGGCGGCGACGAATTCGCCGTCGTGCTCGCCAACGCCGCCCCGGACGAAGCCCGTCGCAAGGCCGAGTGGCTGGCCGCGATCATCCAGGCGACCCCCTTCACCTTCGAAGGCGTGACCCACCCGCTGGCGGCGTCCGTGGGCGTCCACCCCTTCGCCGCGGAGGCCCCGGAAGACGCCGAGACCCTGCTCGCCCGGGCCGACGAGGCCATGTACGCCGAAAAGCACGCCGCCAAGATGCGGCTGGCGGCGAACCAGGCTTAGCTTTCTCTTCGCCCCCTCCCGGGGGAGAAGGGTTGAGATTGGAATGCCCGCCGGGCTCGCCTTATGGGGCGCAAGGCGCTAGGACGCGCCCTCAACTCAGTTCCAACGATTTCCACCGGGGCGGCGCGGCTTGGCCGAAAGCATCGAATTCAGCGTGGTCGTGCCGGTCTACAACGAGGCCGGCAACGCCGCCGATCTGGCGCGCGAGATCGCGCGCGCCCTCGAGGGCCGCTCCCACGAAATCATCTTCGTCGATGACGCGAGCCGGGACGACACCCGCGCCGAACTCGCCGCCGCGCGGGCCCAAATCCCGCAGCTGCGCATCGTCGGGCACCGCAAGAACGCCGGGCAAAGCCGCGCGATCCGCTCCGGCGTGGCCGTGGCGCGGGCGCCGCTGGTCGGCACGCTCGACGGCGACGGCCAGAACGACCCGGCGGATTTGCCGAAGCTTCTCGGCCGGATCAGCCGCCAGGACGCGCCGGCAGGGCTTTCCATGGTCTCGGGCGTCCGCCTGAAGCGCCGGGACACCTCCGCCAAGCGCTGGGCCTCCAAGCTCGCCAACGGGGTCCGACAGTCGCTTCTGGGTGACGGCGCCGTGGATTCCGGCTGCGGGATCAAGGTGTTCAGGCGTGACGCCTTCCTTGTTCTCCCGTACTTTGACCATATGCACCGGTACATGCCGGCGCTGATGATGCGCGAAGGGTTCGGGGTGGAGTATTTCGAGGTCAATCACCGGCCGAGGGGGGCCGGGCGCTCGAAATACACCAATCTGGGGCGTCTTGCGGCTGCGGGCACCGATCTGTTCGGCGTCATGTGGCTCAGGAGCCGTCTCCGTGATCCAAAGGGGGCAGACGAGTTATGAGTCGCGACGGCATGACCATGCAGGAAGCGATGACGATACGCCGCGCTGCGAAGTCGCGCGCCGGCGGGGGAAATGAGGGGAGTGGTTCGATGGCCGCAGCGTTCAATGTCTTTCCGCTGATTTTGATCCCGGTGCTGATCTACAACATGATCGCGTTCGGCGGGATGGCGATGTCCGGCGACGCCTCGGCTGTCGTGCAGCAGCTGGCGAGCATCGCGTTCGCTGTGCCGATGGCCTCGAACGCCGTATGGAATGTGGCGTGGGGCGATATCCTCGTGCTGATCGCTCTGGTCCTGCTGTTCATCGAATTGCTGAAGTCCACATCGACCGGCACGTCGGCGATCTTCAACCACGCGCTCTCGATGCTGGTGTTCATCGTCTGCCTGGTGGAGTTCCTGCTGAACGCGGCTTTCGCCACCAGCGTCTTCTTCACGATCATGATCATGTCGCTGCTCGACGTGCTCGCGGGCGTGGTGGTGACCATCGTGTCGGCCCGCCGCGACGTGGAATTCGACCACTCGCGCGGGGCGTAGAGGGAACCATTTGCGCGCCAACGCCTTGATTCCTCCGCGTTTCGCCGGTCCAACGGCGACGTGGAGGAACCCTCATGCGCTCACTCGTACCCTACGCCGCCGCCCTCGCGATGGCTGCGTCCCCGATCACCCTCGCGCCTGCCATGGCGCAAGACACCGCGCCCGCCGCCGGGCATCATCAGATGATGATCGAAGGCACGACGCTCACCGTTTCCGCTGAATCCCGCACGTCCGAGCGGCCCGACATCGCCACCGTCACGGCGGGCGTGGTCACAGAGGCGCCGACGGCCGAAGCCGCGCTCGCTGAAAACGCGCGCCGCATGACGGCGGTGATCGCGGCGATCAAGCGCGCCGGCGTCGCCGACCGCGACATCCAGACGTCCCAGCTCTCGATCCAGCCGCAAACGGTCTATGCCGAAAACGTCCCGCCGCGCGTCACCGGCTACCAGGCGACCAACACGGTGAGCGTGAAGGTCCGCAATCTCGCGAACGTCGGCAAGACGGTCGATGCGCTGGTGCAGCAGGGCGGCAACCAGCTCAACGGCATCCAGTTCGGTCTCAATGAGCCCGACGCCGCGCTTGATCGCGCCCGCGCCGAGGCGCTGAAGAAGGCCCGTGCCCGCGCCGACGTCTATGCGCAGGCCGTCGGCATGCGCGTGCACAAGATCATTGCGATCCAGGAGGGCGGCTCCGTCGATCTGCCGCGCCCCATGCCGCAGATGGCCATGCGCATGGCCGCGAATGAATCGACGCCCGTGCAGGCCGGCGAAGTGGATCTCACGGCGAACGTGACGGTGATGTTCGAGTTGCGGTGAGGCGTGCGTCCGTCGCGCGCAGGGTGGAACTCTTGGGCGCGCTGGCGGTTGGTCGGGCGCAACAAGGGAGCATTGACATGGACAAGGAACACCTGAAGGGCGCGGCGGACAAGGCTTCTGGCGCCGCGAAAGATGCGCTCGGCAAGGCGACGGGCAACGACAAGTTGCGGGTCGAAGGCGCTGTCGACAAGGCCAAGGGCGAAGTCCACGAAGCGATGGGCGACGCGAAGGACGCGATCAAGAAGGCCGACGTGGACGCGCAGCGCAAGCGCGAAGCGGACCGTCCGTAACGCTTGATTGCAGGATGCGATGAAGGCGCGGGGCCGAAGGGCTCCGCGCTTTTTTTGTGTGTGCTACGCGTCGCGCGGTTTGCGCACGATGAGGCGCTTCACGCCGTACACCGCAAACCCCAGACCGAACACGAAGAGCGCGGCGGAGACGCCGTTGACGACATCGGGATGCAGATTGAAGCGTTCTGCAAAACCGAACACGTCGAGATCGCCGCCGAGATTGAAGGCGCGGAACATCGTCACATAGACGCCCGCCATGATCGCGAGCATCCCCAGCAGCTGCTTCACCGAGCCCGCCGTCACGCCCGCGAACCCGACGATCAGCGCATAGACGGGGAGAAGGCCGTACTTCTCGGCGATGAGGGTGAAGAGGTCGGTGAGGCCCATCAGGTCATGCCGTGATCGGCGGGAATGCCGGATGCGGGGCCGTCGGGACGGCGGATGAGTTCATCTTCCGTCGCGCCGCTTTCATACTGCGCCAGCAGGCGATCGGGATCGTAGCTGATGCCGATCGGATTGGCGGCGAACGCCTCGCTCTTCATGAATTCGACAGCGTCGGCGACCGCGCCGCAATCGACCTGGAATTCCATCCGGTTGCCGTCGGGGTCCTTGTAGTAGAGCGACAGGGTCGTGCCGTGATGCACGGGCCAGTAAGGCGTGATGCCTTCCGCCTTCAGGCGCTTGTAGGTCTGCAGCAGATCCTTCGCGTCGGCATAGGTATAGGCGACGTGATTGACGCCGATTTCGCCGCGCTCGCCGAGGCGTTCGCCTTCCGGTTTCAGCAGCGCGAGATTGGCGAAGGCGAAGCGATGGTGCTCGTCGTCATAGGTCATGAAGGCGAGCGCGGGATCCTGGTGGACGACGTCGGCCTCGAACACCTTCTGATACCAGGAGATCATCTCGTCGTAACGGCGCGTCTGATAGACGACGTGCGCGAATTTCACCGGCTTCACCATCTGGCCCTCCCTTGCTGCAGCGTACCGCAAGACAAGGCGCCGAGGCGAACAGCGTCAACTGTTTTCTGATCGCTCACCCCCGGAGCGTATCCGAGCAAGTGTCGCGCGAGCGGTGGTCCTGTCTGGCGCTATATCCAGCGCTCGCTGATAGCTCTGGATTGCCAGATCGTGTTCGCCGCGCTTCTCTAGTAAACTTCCTAAATTCTCATGCGGGAGCGGGTCTGCCGTGGCCAGGATGCAGGAGGCTTTTAAATCTCTCTCGGCTAGCGCCTCTTGACCAATTTCCAAGTGCATCAACCCGCGATTATTAAGTGCGACATGGTCATCGGGTGTTTGCACCAGCAAAGCGCTCAGCTCCGCAATGGCCCCCCCAATACTCTTCCAGATCATCGAAGTAGAAACCAGCGTAGCAACGGTGAGGAGTATAATTCAGCCCCATGGCGCAAAATGCTTCGACAACTTCAAGCCTTGCCCCTGATAGCTCGATCCGCTCTCGCCATAAAGCTTTTCACACGGCCCTGAGAGCGCTTCGAACACGAGCTTTCCGACAGGCTGTCCGTCTTCCAGAATGAACGGCACGTCGCGCGAGCGCACTTCGAGCACCGCCTTGCCTTCGTGCGGGGGTATGCCGAAGCCCGGATCGAAGAAGCCCGCATAGTGCGCGCGAAACTCGCCGAGCTCGGGCCGGATCGGCGCCATTTCCGCCGCTTCGTCGGGCGGGATCAGCACCGGCTCCTTTGACGCGAAGATGTAGAACTCGCCGGGATCGAGCACGAGGCGGCCGCGCCGCGCTTCCAGCGGCTCCCAGAAATCGCGCGGGTCGTGCTGCGCGAGACGCTCCACATCGATCACATGCGAATGGCGCTTCGCGCGGAAACCGACGGGACCGTCGAGCGAAAGATCGATGTTGAAATCGATCGAGCGCTTCGGATGCGGGGGGCCGCGACGCAGGCGCAGCTGCGACAGCCGCGAGCCCGTGCGCACAAGCACCGAGAAGGTGCACGGGCTGATCTCCACATAGAGCGGGCCTTCATAGCCGGCGGGCACGTGATCGAACGCCGTGCCGTGATCGCAGATCAGGCGCGTGAAGACGTCGATGCGCCCCGTCGAGGATTTCGGATTGGCCGCGCCGTGCAGATGCGGCGGCAGCACCGCGCGTTCGAGCAGCGGCACGAGATAGACGCAGCCCGTCTCCAGCACTGCGCCGTTCGTGAGGTCGATGCGATGCATCACCACTTCGTCGTCGAGACGCTCGGCGACGGTGGCGGCGCCCGGCAGGAAGCTCGCGCGGATGCGGTAGGCGATGTCGCCGAGGCGCAGGTCGAGGCTCGCCGGCTGGATCTGGTCGCGGTGAAGCGGGGGGCCGGGCTCGATGAACCCGCGCTCGATCGCGCGGCGGATTTCGGCATCGGGCAGAACGCCGTGGCTGACCATGTCGTGCTCCTGTCGGGCGCTGCTTGGGCCATGACGGGGCCAGCTTGTCCAGACTCATGAGGCTTGACGGCGCGCGATCAGGCGCACTAGACGGACCTCGCGCCGATTTGAACTCTGCTTGCGGGCGCGTTAAAAATGCCGCTAAACGAGGGGTGCGAGAGCTTTGGGCTGTCGCGTGTCTCCTGACCCGCAAGCGATTCCGGCCGGCGCGCCGTTGTTGAGATGCTTGCGAGGCTCGTGCTGTGACCGCCCTTGATGTTCCCCTGAAACCGGCCGGGCTCGACCCGTGTCATGATCTGCTCGTCGCCGGGGCGGACGCCTGGATGATGCTCGCGGCGGTGGCCGATGCGTTCGCGGGCGCGCCCAATGGACCTTCGGCGCAATTGCTGTCGCTGTCGGGCTCCAAATTCACCGATGGCGACTGCACGCTCTCTTTGCGCGTTGGCGGCATCGATCCAAGCGAGGCGGGGCGTATCGCCGACACGCTTGCCCAGCACCCCGATGTGCGCCTCTCGCGCATCGAACACATCGTCTGGAAGGCCCGCACATGAGCAAGAAGAACACGCCCAAAAAGCCTTTGGGTCTGGCCACCCAGCTCGTGCGCGGCGGCATCAATCGCAGCCCGCACAAGGAAACGAGCGAAGCGATCTGGATGACCTCGGGCTTCGTCTATGACAGCGCCGAAGAAGCCGATGCGCGCTTCGCCGGCACGTCGCCGGGCTTTCTCTACGGACGTTATGCGAACCCGACGGTGCGCATCCTCGAAGAGAGGCTGATGCTGCTGGAAGGCGCAGAGGAATGCCTCTGCGTCGGTTCGGGGATGGCGGCGGTGACGGCGTCGGTGCTCGGCGTGGTGAAGGCGGGCGACCGCGTGATCGCGCCGCGCGCGCTGTTCTCGTCTTGCCTGTGGCTTCTGGAAAATTTCCTGCCGCGCTTCGGCGTGGAGGTTGAACTCGTCGATGGCGAAGATCTCGAACAGTGGAAAAAGGCCGCGCAAAAGCCCGTGCGGCTGGCGCTCATCGAAACACCCTCGAACCCCGTGCTCGGCGCCGTCGATCTGCAGGCCGTCGCCGACATCCTGAAGCCCACGGGCGCCATCATCGTCGTCGACAATGTGTTCGCGACGCCGCTGAACCAGAAGCCGCTCGAACTCGGCGCGCATGTGGTGGTGTATTCGACGACCAAGCACATGGACGGGCAGGGCCGCACGCTGGGCGGCGCGATCCTCACGTCGAAGGCGCTGATGGACGAGCACTACCGCGAATACTTGCGCCACACGGGCCCCGCGATCTCGCCGTTCAACGCGTGGGTGATCCTGAAGGGGCTGGAGACGATCCATCTGCGGGTGCCCGCGCAATGCGCCGCCGCCGCGAAGATCGCCGATGCGCTGGCGGAGCATCCGAATATCGCGCGCGTGCTCTATCCGGGACGCGCGGACCATCCCCACCGCGCGGTGCACGCCAAGCAGATGACCGGCGGCGGGCCGCTCATTGCGTTCGAGGTGAAGGGCGGGCAGGCCGGAGCTTTTGCCTTCCTCAACGGTCTGGAGATCATCGACATCTCCAACAATCTCGGTGACGCGAAATCGCTGGCGACGCATCCGGCCACCACCACGCACCGCCGGCTCACCGAGGAGGCGCGTGCGCACATCGGCGTTTCCCCTGGATCGGTGCGGTTGAGCGTCGGCCTTGAGGATGTGGACGATCTGATCGAGGATGTGATCCAGGCGCTCGACCGGATCTGAATTCATGTACGAGGAAATCACCGAAGGCGTGCGCATCCGCGTGACGCCGGCTTATGTGCCCGCCGAGAGCGCGCCGGCGGACAACCGGTATTTCTGGGCCTATACGATCGAGATCACCAATCTCTCCGCGCGCACGGTGAAGCTCATCAACCGCTATTGGCGCATCGTCGACGCCACCGGGAACGAGAACGAAGTGCGCGGCGATGGCGTCGTCGGCAAACAGCCCACGCTGGAGCCGGGCGAAGCGTTCACCTACACCAGCGGCTGCCCGCTTTCGGCGCCGTCGGGCATGATGGGCGGGCACTACGGCATGATCGACGTGAAGGGTCATCTGCCGTTCGTCGCCATCGTGCCGACCTTCGCGCTCGACAGCCCCTACACGAACCGCCGCGCGAACTAAGTCGCCGCCACTTCCGCAGGGTCGATGAGATAAAGCCGCGCGCAGAACTGGCAGCGTGCGTGCAGTTTGCCGTCGGGCTCGATGAGATCGGCGATTTCTTCCGCCGTGAAGCTCTGCAACAGCGCGGCGAGCCGTTCGCGGTTGCAGGTGCAGCGGTCTTCAAGCGGATAGGGCGCGGCCATCCGCACGCCGTCCTCATGGAAGAGGCGATAGAGCGCGACGTGCGTCGCGAGCGTCGGGTCGAGCATTTCGGCGTCGGTGAGCGACGCGAAGAGGATCTGCGCGCGGTTCCAGTCTTCCTCGGTGAAGCCCCGCGCCGCGTCGCCCGCGACACGCTGGATGAGACCGCCGCCCGCGCGCCAGAGCGTGCCGTGTGCGGTGATTTCCTCGCCGACCGCGAGCAGGATGCGCGTCGGCGTCTGCTCGGAGCGGTCGAAGTAGAGCTCCGCGCATTGCGCGAGCGTATCGCCTTCGAGCGGCACCACGCCCTGCATCTGTTCGGTGTCGGGACCTTGGTCGAGCGTGAGCGTCAGCGCGCCGGCGCCGATGAGATCGGCAGGTGAGCGCCGCTCTTCGCCAAGGTCGGCGTCGCGCACACGCGCATACCCACGCAGACCACCGTCGCTGCGATATTCCGCGACAAGCAACGGCGCGGGGCCGTCGCCTTGCGCCTGCACGGTGAGCTTGCCCTCCGCCTTCAGCAGTGAGCCGACAAGCGCGGCAAGCGTCAGCGCCTCCCCCAGCAGCAGCGCCACCGGGCGCGGATAGTCATGTCGCTTGATGATCGCATCGATCGTGCCGGCGCCCAGCCGCGCATAGCGCCCGCGCACCGGCGCGCCGTCGATGGTGAAGGCGGCGACGCAATCGTCGTGCGCGTGATCGCTCAAGGCGACAGACACCACAATAGCACGGCCTTTTGTGCGTGGATGCGGTTTTCCGCTTCGTCGAAGATCGCCGATTGCGGACCGTCGATCACGTCGGCGGTGACTTCCTCGCCCCGGTGCGCCGGCAGGCAGTGCAGGAACACCGCGTTCTTGGCGCCGCGCGCCATCAGTTGCGGCGTCACCTGGTAAGGCGGAAACGCCGCCATGCGCTCGTCCTTGTCGGTGGCGCCCATCGAGACCCAGCAATCGGTGACGATGACGTCGGCGCCGTCGGCGGCTGCCTCCGCCTTCTGGGTGACGCTGATGCGCGCGCCTTCGGCCTGCGCCGCCTGCACGTCCTGGGTGCGCGGCAGATAGCTCTGCGGCGATGCAATCGCGAGTTCGAAGCCGAGCTTGCCGGCCACATGGATGAAGCTCGAGCAGACATTGTTGCCGTCGCCCACCCAGGCGATCTTCTTGCCCTTCACGTCGCCGAGACGTTCCTCGATGGTCATGAGATCGGCGATGATCTGGCAGGGGTGGCTGAGATCGGTGAGGCCGTTGATCACCGGCACGCTCGAAGCCGCGGCGAAGTCGATCACGTCCTGATGCGCGTTGGCGCGGATCATCACCGCATCGACCATGCGCGAGAGAACACGCGCCGTGTCCTCGATGGTCTCGCCGCGGCCGAGCTGCGTGTCGCTGGCGTTGAGCACGATGGTGTCGCCGCCGAGCTGGCGCATGCCGACGTCGAACGACACCCGCGTGCGCGTGGAGTTCTTCTGGAAGATCATCGCCAGCGTGTGGCTGATCAGCGGCGCGTCTGCATCCTTGGCGCCTTTCGTGGCGCCGATGCGTGCGGCCTTGCGACGGTGCGCCTCGTCGAGCAGCGCGCGCAGCTGTGCGGGGTCGAAGGTCGCAAGATCGATGAAGTGGCGGATCCGCGAGGACGAAGCCGCGGTCACGCCGTAGCCCTTGCATCGCTGATCGCGGCGTCGAGGATCGCCACTGCTTCGGTGACATGGCTGCCGTCGATGATGAGCGGCGGCGCCAGACGCACGCAGTTCTCGCCGGCGATGCCGACAAGGAGCTGGCGCTCGCGCGCGGCGGCCTGCGTGGGCTTCGGATCGCTCGCGAGCTTCACGCCGCGCAGGAGGCCCTTGCCGCGGATTTCGAGCACGTAGCCGGCATGGCGATCCTTCAGGCCCTCGAGCGCCTGGCCAAGATGGTTGGACACGTCGCGGACGTGTTCGAGGAACGCCGGCTCGTGCAGCATGTCATAGGCGGTATTGCCGACGGCCATCGCCAGCGGGTTGCCGCCGAAGGTCGTGCCATGCGTGCCGCGCACCATGCCCTTGGCCGCTTCGCGGGTCGCCAGGAACGCGCCCATGGGAAAGCCGCCGCCGACGCCCTTTGCAATCGCCATGATGTCCGGCGTGACGCCTGACCACTCATGCGCCCACATCTTGCCGGTGCGCCCCGCGCCGGACTGCACTTCGTCGAAGATGATCAGCGCGCCATGCTGGTCGCACAGTTCGCGCAAGCCCCGCAGGCACTGGTCCGGCACTGCGCGGCAACCGCCTTCGCCTTGCACGGGTTCGAGGATCACCGCCGCCGTCGTCGGGCCGATCGCTTTCTTGAGCGCGTCGTGATCGCCGTAGGGGAGATTGATGTAGCCCGGCAGGCGCGGGCCGAAGCCGTCGACATAGCTCGGATTGCCCGCCGCGTTGATCGCCGCGTAGCTGCGCCCGTGGAACGAGCCGGAGAAGCCGATGATGTCGATCTTCTCGGGATTGCCGTTCGCAGAATGGTACTTCCGCGCCATTTTCAGGCAGCCTTCGATCGCCTCGGTGCCCGAGTTGGTGAAGAAGACGACGTCGGCGAACGTCGACGCGACGTATTTGGCCGCCAGCGTTTCCTGTCCCTCGACGCGGAACATGTTCGACAGGTGCCAGAGCTTGCCGGCCTGTTCGGTGAGCGTCGCGACCATGCGCGGATGGGCGTGACCGAAGGCGTTCACGGCGATGCCGGCGATGAAGTCGAGGTAGCGTTCGCCGGTCTTGGCATAGAGGTGCACGCCCTCGCCGCGCACGAACACCTGCTCCGGCGGGGAATAGACGGGCAGAAGCGGGCTTTCGACGGTGGTCATGGGGCGCTCCAGACGGGGGCGGGGGCTGGCAGGGCCGTGGGCCCGGAACCGGAAAGCGCGGGTTCTGACGGGGGTTGGGGCAAGCGTCAAGGATGGCTTGCGCCGCAAGGCGTGACGCGCTTTGCGTGGCGGCATGAAAGACGATGGCGAGAACGGTTGGGAGGCCTCCGCGCAGGCGTGGATCGCGTCGCTGGGCGATGAAGGCGATTTTGGGCGGCGCTACGTGCTCGACGCGCCGATGCTCGAACTGGCAGGGACGCCGTCCAACGCGCTCGACGTCGGCTGCGGCGAGGGCCGGTTCTGCCGGATGCTCAAGGCGCGCGGGGTGGCGACGACAGGCGTCGATCCCACGCGTGCGCTCATCGCAGAGGCGCGCCGGCGCGATCCCGAGGGCGTCTATCTGGAAGCGGGCGCGGAGGCTCTGCCGTTTGCCGACGGCGCCTTCGATCTCGTGGTCGGCTATCTCGCGCTGATTGACATCGTCGATGTGCCGGCGGCGATCGCGGAGATGGCGCGCGGGCTCGCGCCGGGCGGGCGGCTGCTTATCGCCAATCTCAACGGCTTCAACACGGCGGGACTCGAGACCGGCTGGGTGCAGGGCGAACGCGGCGACAGCCTCTACTTCGCGATGGATCGCTATCTGGAGGAACGCGCGGTCTGGACCGAGTGGCGCGGAATCCGGATCATCAATCACCACCGTCCTCTCAGCACATACCTAAAACTCTGCATCGACCAAGGTCTGGTGCTGATGCACTTTTCGGAACCGGCGCCGAACCCCGATGCGCCGCGCGAACGTGCGGCGCGCTTTCGACGCGCGCCGTGGTTCTGCGTGATGGCGTGGGTGAAGCCCGCTTAACAAAGCCTGCATTCGTCGCGTTGCGTGATGGACGGTCGCGAAAGCATCGTTGTTCGTCGATCAGGCGCACGCGCGCCGCATCTGCGCCTCACACCCGCTGCATCGCGTCGGTGTGACAGGAAGAGGAGGCGGTCATGAAGTGCATTGGAGTGTTGGTGATTGCGACGGCGGGTCTGGCGTTTGCGAGCGTCGCGCATGCCGGGGATGCAACGGTTCGGATGGCCGTGCGATATGACGATCTCGATCTTGCCGCCGCGAAGGACGCCACGATCCTCGTCGAGCGTCTCGACGGTGCGGTGCGGCGCGTCGCGTCTGCGGTTACCGCGAGATGATCTCTGCAGAGAATCGCGTAACGCGCACCTATGCGATGGGGCAATATCGGATGTGTCACGAGCGGGCGATGCAGACCGCGCTCGTCCGGATCGAGAGCATCGAAGTGCAGCGCGCCTACGCCGACTACCGGGACGGGCGCGAAGCCGGCGGCTGAGACGGCGCGCGAAAAATAGGCCGGAAATCGCGTCGATGTGGGTTGGCGGCGGCGCGACGCCCGCTATGTTGATCCCCAATCAAAGGGGAGTTCGCCTATGTCGTCGCGCGTTGCAGTGGTCACGGGGGGCACCCGTGGCATTGGTCTGGCCATCACCGAAGCGCTGAGCAAGGCGGGCTACAAGGTGGCCGCGAACTACGCCGGCAACGACAAGGCGGCGGCGAAGGCCGAAGCCGAGAACGAGGGCGTGAAGTGCTACAAGTGGGATGTGGGCGATCACGACGCGTGCGCGGCGGGCTTGCGCAAGGTCGAGTCCGACATCGGCCCGGTTGACGTACTCGTCAACAACCCCGGCATCACGCGGGACGGCTTCTTCCACAAGATGACCGCCGACCAGTGGCGCGAAGTCATCCGCGTCGACCTCGACAGCCTCTTCTACATGACGCGCCCCGTCATCGACGGCATGCGCGCGCGCGGCTTCGGGCGCATCATCAACATCTCCTCCATCAACGGCCAGAAGGGTCAGGCCGGGCAGGTGAACTACTCCGCCGCCAAGGCCGGCATGATCGGGTTCACCAAGGCGCTCGCACAGGAAGGCGCCTCCAAGGGCGTCACGGTGAACTGCATCTGCCCCGGCTACATCGACACCGAGATGGTGGCGGCGGTGCCGGAAGCCGCGCTTGCCAAGATCATCGCGACGATACCGGCGGGTCGTCTCGGCAAGGCTGCGGAAATCGCGCGCGCGGTCCAGTTCCTGGCTGCCGAGGACGCGGGGTTCATCACCGGCGCGACGCTTACGGTAAACGGCGCGCAGTACATCGCGGGCTGATGCGGCTGCGCTCCGGAAGAGCGTGACGTTTTCGCCACGCCTTTCGGGCGAATGCCACAACGCCGCCCCCACGCCACGAAAGCGCCGGTTTCGGAGGGCTTTCACTGGGCTCATGTCCGCTGACACGCCACCGCAGTTCGGATTCTCCCATTTCGGGGCGCGCGTCGCCGGCGCCTTTGCGGCCACCATTGCTCTGGCGATCGCGCCGAACGCTGTGGCGCAGAGCAAGGACAGCCCGCTCGCGCAGGGTCTGCTCGATCTCCCCGCCAACGACCGCCCGCCGGCGGAGCGCTACCAGACGCCGGACGGACGCGTGCGTTTTGTGCTGGACCGGTCCGGCGCGCGCGTCGCGTTGGTGCGGTTCGAAGGCTCCGACGAGGTGCATGTGCTGCGCTCAGTGCCGGGCCCGCGTGGCGACGAGTTCTTCAAGACCGACACCGGCGATGTGCTCCTGCGCGTGACCGCGCTGGGCAGCGTCATCGTCTACACGGACAGCGCCCGCACCGGCGCGCCGGCCTCGCTGGCTGGGCGCGCGGGTCCCATGCCGCCGCCGAGCGCGCCGCAGGGCGGCCTCGATGCGCGCATGGCGGCGTTGCAGCGCGAAAGCGCCCGTCGCGGCAGGCCCGTGACCTTCCATGCGCCACAGAATGTGCAAGGGCCCGCCTCGGGCGTCGTCGCCGACGCGGCCGCCCGAGCCGCCGAGGGCCTCGCGGCTGCGCCGTTGCAGGGCGTCGTCGTTCGCCGCGTGGTGATCCGCTACGGCGCGCAGCCCGGCGCTTATGTCGTCAACGAGTCCCTGACCGTCGTCGTCGATCCGCGCCTTGGCTATGCGGGCCGTCCCTCCGCGGCGGCCATCGAGCAGGCCCTGCGCAATCCGCGCCGGGCGACGCCCGAGAACGACGGCCGCGTCGAAGGCCCGCCGCAGTAGTCAGCGCGCAACGGGTCGCCAGTGCTTCGGCGCCCAGCCGGGCGGGGCCAGCTTGAATCCGGAGAAGCGGAAGCCGGGCGCGACGATGCAGCTCACGAGGCTCCAGTCGCCGAGCGCTTCTGCGGCTTGCCACGCGCCGGCAGGCACCACGGCTTGCGGCATGTGACCGGCGGCGAGATCGCCGCTGAGGCGCAGCGTATAGGCCATATCGCCGTCGGCGCTGACAGAGAGCGCGAGCGGGGCGCCCGCGTGCCACAGCCAGAACTCAACCGCATCGACGTGATGCCAGTGCGAGTTTTCGCCAGCGCGCAGCAGGAAATAGATCGCCGTCGAGCGCGCGCGATCGCCCACGGGCAGATCGCGGAAGGTTTCGACGTAGTGGCCGCCTTCGGGATGCGGCTTCATGCGCAGGTGCGTGATGATCTCGTCCGCCGACATCGCGGCGCGCGGCATCAGAAGTTGTCCTTCATCTCGCGCACCTTGCCGAACGCTTCCCAGTCGGCCGCGCCCGCCTTGCCGATGCGATCCTTCAGCAGCGGCGCGCGCAGGAAGGGATTGGTGGCTTTTTCCTGCGCGAGCTTCATCGGCACGGTGGGTTTGCCCGCATCGCGCAGCGTTTTCACTTCAATGGCGCGCGCTTGCAGCGCGGCGTTGTCGGGATCGACGCTGAGCGCAAAGCGCAGGTTCGATTCGGTGTATTCGTGCGCGCAGTAGAGCGTCGCGTCGTCCGGCAGTGCGGTCAGCTTGGAGAGCGAAGTCCACATCTGTTGCGGCGTGCCTTCGAACAGGCGTCCGCATCCCATGGCAAACAGCGCATCGCCGACGAAGGCGATTTTCTCGGCGTCAAACACGAACGCGATATGCCCGAGCGTGTGGCCGCCGACGTCCAGCACCCGCGCCTTGTGTGCGCCGAGTGAGACGACATCCCCTTCGTCCACCACGCGGTCCGGCGCCCGTCCGATGCGTTCCACTTCCGCCGGACCGATGACGACCGCGCCGGTCGCGGCCTTGATCGCGGCATTGCCGCCCGCGTGATCGGGATGCCAGTGCGTGTTCCAGATCTGCGTGATGCGCCAGCCGGCGGCTTTTGCGTCCGCGAGGTAGGCGTCGGCGTCCGGCGTATCGATCGCGGCGGTCTCGCCGCTCGCATCGTCGTGGACGAGGAAGCCGTAATTGTCTTTCAGACAGGGGAACTGGCGCACGTGGATCATGGGGCGGTCTTTCTGTTGCGCGCTACTCTACGGTGCGGCGGGCGATGCGTGAACATGGATGGTGCCGTCCCTTCTCCCTCGCGGGGGAGAAGGGTTTGCGATGCTTACTCGAACCTGATCACCGGCGCCGGCTTTGCCGCGCGCACGGCATTTTCCAGCGCGGCTTCGGCCATCGCCACGAAACCCTTCGATATCGGGTGGTCGGGCCGCGCGACAACGAACGGCGCGCCATTGTCGGCGCTTTCGCGTAGACCGATGTCGATGGGGATTTCGCCGAGGAAGGGCGCGCCGAGGGCTTCGGCCGTGCGCCGTGCGCCGCCTTCGCCGAAAATGTGCATCCGGCCCGAGGGCGTCTCCAGCCACGCCATGTTCTCGATCACGCCGATGACGGGCACGTGGGTTTTCTCGAACATCGCCATGCCGCGCCGGACGTCGGCGAGCGCGAGTTCCTGCGGCGTGGACACGATGATCGCGCCCGCCAGCGGCACGCGCTGTGCGATGGTGAGCTGCACGTCGCCGGTGCCGGGCGGCATGTCGAGGACGAGGATGTCGAGCGGATCGGCGTCGGTCCCCCAGGCGACGTCATCGAGGAGCTGGCGCACGGCGCTCGTCGCCATGGCGCCGCGCCAGATCATCGCCTGCTCGGGATCGACGATGAAGCCGATGGACATGAGCTTGAGGCCGCAGCGCTCGACGGGCTCGAGTTTCTTGTCGGGCCGCATCACCGGCCGGGTCGCGCCGACGCCGAACAGGGTCGGCAGGGAAGGTCCATAGACGTCCACGTCCAGCAGGCCGACCTTGCGGCCGCTCGCGGCCAGCGCACAGGCGAGATTGGCAGCGATCGTGGATTTGCCGACGCCGCCCTTGCCGCTGGCCACGGCGATTACAGCACGGACCCCGGCGACGCCTTCGGCGGTGCGGGCGGTGGGCGCTTTGGGTGCGAGATGGGCAGTCAGCACAGCGGTCACCTGGGTGACGCCCCGGACCGCGGCGGCGGCGGCCTCGGCGGCGTCGCGAACGGCCCCATAGGCGCGGGCGTCGCCCTCGGGCGCCTCCAGGGCGAAGCGGACCCGGCCCTCGGCGGTGACCGCCAGCCCCTGGATCCGGCCCGCATCGGCCAAGCCTTTGCCGGATAACGGATCTTTGATCGCATTCAGGGCACGCGAAATCCTTTCGCGCTGCGCCATCAAGGAGGTGTTCATGCTTGATCCGTAAGGCTTGGCCCCACATATCCGGCGCGCACCCGGCCCCCGCAAGGGCCTCCGGCGCGCATGGACGCCAGAAGGGCGTCGGAAGGGCACGAAACCGAAAATGCCGTGGAACGACCAATCGGGGGGCCGCGGCGGCGGCTCAAACAACAATCAGGGCGGGGGTCAGGGTGGGGGGCCGTGGGGTTCCGGCCCGCAGAAGCCTTGGGGCCAGCAGCCCCCGCGTCGTCCTGACGACAAGGGTCCCGATCTCGAAGACATGATGCGTCGCCTGCAGAGCCGCATGCGCGGCGGTAGCGGCGGCGGCGGCGGTTCGCCGGGCGGACGCACCTTCGGACCCTCTGGCTTTCTCGTTCTCGGCGCACTGCTGGTCGCCGGCTGGTTCGCCTCGGGCGTCTATGTGGTCGATGAAGGCGAGAACGGCATCGTCACGCGCTTCGGCGCCTTTCACCGCCTGACCACGCCGGGTCTGCATGTCCATCTGCCTTCGCCGCTGGAAACGGTGCGCGTGGAGGCGGTGACGCTGCAGCGCAGCCAGCAGGTCGGCTTCCGCGACGGGCAGGACCGTCCGAGCGAGAGCCTCATGCTCACCGGCGACGAAGCCATCGTCGATATCGATTTCACGGTCATCTGGCGTCTGTCGGAACGGCCGCAGGACTTCGTGTTCAACACGCGCAACCCCGATGAGCTCGTGCTCGCGGTGGCCGAAAGCGCCATGCGCGAGCAGGTCGGCAAGACCGCCCTCGAGCGCATCATCTCCACCGAACGTTCCAACATCGAAGTCGGCACGCGCGACATGATGCAGTCGGTGCTGACCTCGTACAACGCAGGCATCCAGATCGTGCGCGTGCAGCTGCAGAAGGCGACGGCGCCGGAAGCGGTGATCGAGGCCTTCAACGACGTGGACCGTGCGCGTGCGGACGCTGAAAGCCGCATGAACGAAGGTCGCGGCGAAGCGGCGCGGATGATCCAGGAAGCGGAGGGCTACAAGGAGCGCGTCGTGCGCGAAGCCTCCGGTGAAGCCGAACGCTTTAACCTCATCTACGGCCAGTATCGCCTCAACCCGCGCGTCACGCGTGAGCGTCTCTATCTGGAAACGATGGAGCGCGTGTACGGCGGCGCCGACAAGATCATCATCGACGGGCGCACGGGCGTTCAGCCCTATCTGCCGCTCGATCAGCTCAAGGCACGGCGTCCAGCGGTCGCCCCTACGCGGAGCGGCGCGCAATGAACCGGACCCTTCTCCTCATTGCGGGCGCGGTTTTTACGGCCCTCGTGGTGATCTCCAACACATTCTTCATCGTCGGGCAGACGCAGCAGGCGATCGTGCTGCAGTTCGGCGAACAGCGCAGCGTGATCAACCGCGTCGGCACCAATCAGCCCGGCCTCTACATGAAGGCGCCGTTCGTCCAGAGCGTCGTCTTCTTCGACAAGCGCAACCTCGGCTTCACGCTGGCCGAGCAGCTGATCGTGGGCTCGGATCAGGAGCGCCTCGTGGTGGACGCCTTCGCGCGCTACCGCATCATCGATCCGCTGCGCTTCTACCAGCAGGTGACGTTTGAAGAGCGCGGCCAGCAGCGTCTCGAAACCATCCTCGAAAGCGCGCTGCGCCAGACGCTCGGCGCCGTGCGGACCAATGACATCATCTCGGCGCGTCGCAGCGAACTGATGCGTCAGATCGCCAAGCAGATGGATGCGGAGGCTCGCGGCCTCGGCGTGCAGGTCATCGATGTCCGCATCCGCCAGGCCGATCTCGTGGCCGAGGTGCAGGAGCGCGTGTTCGAGCGCATGCGCACCGAACGTCAGCGCGTGGCGTCCGAAATCCGCGCCGGCGGCGAGCGCCAGAAGGTCGTCATCCTCGCGGAAGCGACTGAAAAGGCCCAGAAGACCAAGGGTGAAGGCGACGCGCGCCGCGCGGAACTCTTCTCGAGTTCCTATGGTCGCGACGCCGAGTTTGCCGGGTTCTACCGCTCCATGCAGGCCTACGAGAAGGCGCTGCCGGCCGGCACCCAGATGGTCATGCCGCCGGACGGCGAGTTCTTCCGCTACATGCGCGACAAGGACGGTGCCCGCTAGGCGCGGTTCCCGGGGCAGTCAACGCGTAGTGGGCGTCTATCCGCCGTCGTCGTCGCAGGGGCGATCGGCGGCGGCTTAAGGACGTAGCAGCCCGCCGTGCCGGACGCATGGTGAACCACGTTGCGCGCCCGACTTTCGCCCCATATTCACGGTGAACACGGGACGTGCCCGGATTTGGGTTCCGGATGCGATTGGGTTCAATGATTCGTCTGCTCTCACATGTCATGGCCGCGCTCTGCGTCGGCGTTCTCGCAACGGCGACGCCTGCGGCTGCGCAGTCGCGCTATCCGGCGGAAGGTTTCGGCGATCTGGCCGAGCGGCTGATGCCGGCGGTGGTCAACATCGCCACGACCCAGCGCATCGACGGGGTCGGCCAGCCGCCGCGCCCGCGCAGCGGTCCGGGCTCGCGCACCGATGAGCTGTTTGACGACCGCAACCTCAACGAGGTCAGCTCCCTCGGCTCGGGCTTCATCGTCACCGCCCAGGGCGTCGTCGTCACCAACAACCACGTCATCGAGGGCGCCGATCACGTCGAGGTCATCTTCCAGGATGGCGAGCGCCTGAAGGCCGAGATCATCGGCCGTGACGCCGCCACCGACATCGCCGTGCTCAAGGTCAACGCGCCGCGTCCGCTGCCGTTCGTGCGCTTCGGCGACGCCAACCGCACGCGCGTCGGCGATCTCGTCATCGCCATCGGCAATCCGTTCGGCCTCGGCGGCTCGGTGTCGGCGGGGATCGTGTCGGCGCGCAACCGCAATATCTCGGCGGGCCGCTACGACGACTTCATCCAGACGGATGCCGCCATCAATCGCGGCAACTCCGGCGGCCCGCTCTTCAACATGCAGGGCGAAGTGATCGGCGTGAACACGGCCATCGTCTCTCCCACGGGCGGTTCGGTGGGTGTGGGCTTCGCGGCGCCGGCGGATCTCGTGCAGAGCGTCGTCAACCAGATCATCCAGTTCGGCGAGACCCGGCGCGGCTGGCTCGGTGTGCGCATCGGTCTTGTGAGCCAGGAAGCTGCGCAGCGCGCCGGGCTTCAGCGTCCGCGCGGCGCGCTCGTCACCTCGATCACACCCAACAGCCCCGCCGCGAAGGCGGGACTGCAACCGGGCGACATCATCCTCAAGTTCGATGGGCGCGAGATCGGCGAAGGCCGCAACCTCACGCGCGCCGTCGCCGATACGCCGATCAGCAAGACCGTGGCCGTCGAGTACGCGCGCGGCGTGCGACGGCTGAACGCCAACGTCACGGTGCTGCGCCTCGACGAGGGTCGCCCTGCGCCGCAACGTCTCGGCGTGCGCACGCCGGATCCTGGTTCTGGCGAAGTCGTGCGCGGCTCCGAAGGTCGCGTGCTCGGCATGACGCTGTCGACGCTGACCCCGCAACTGCGCCAGCGCTTCGGTCTTGGTCCTGAAGCGCGGGGTCTCGTCGTGGTCGCGGTGGATGCGGGTGGTGACGCGGTAGGCAAGCTGCAGGCGGGCGATGTGATCGTCGAGATGCAGTTCACCGAAGTGGAAACCGTCTCGGAAGCGCAGCGCGTCGTGCAGCAGGCGCCCGCGTCGCGGCCCGTGCTGATCTACGTGAACCGCGGCGGCGACATGACGTTCCGGAGCGTGAAGCGGCGCTGAGCAAAGGCCCGTTTGAACCATCGCGACACGGAAGTCATCGCGCACCCGCTGACAGCCATGCTCACGATTCCCTGAGCCAGCCGCCGCCATCAGCCCGCTTCCCGTCGATCACCAGCTTTGTACCGTCGTCCGTCGGTATCGCGATGCGCAGGGATTTGCCATCGCCGGTGATGACGGCGTGCGTCTTGGCTTCGCCGGATGTAACGACAGAGAAGCACTCTGGCAGTTCGTAGCTCGTCTCGCATAAACGCCAGCCTTTGCCGTCGCGTGCGAGCGAATAGCGCTCCATGCCATGTCCACCAGGCGATGTGACGGTGTCTGCCTGACCATTGAGCTGGCTCACGTTCGCAGCGTCTGGCGTCCAGCCGAGTGTGACGGTTCCAATGTCGTTCAATCCTTGCCAGCACCCCGCGACGGCGGCGTCCGGTGCAAGCGGCGCGGCGGGGGAACACGCGCCTAGGAGGGCGGCGAGAGCGATGATGCGTTTCATGCGGTGACAAACCTTGTGGTGCGCTTCGACCGCGCTTGCGACAGGCCCATCTACCCTTAAGATTGTGACGACAAGAGCGGGGGAGACCGTCATGGGCGGAAAAGTGCAATCGACTGTTGTAGGCTTGATCGCGGCCTTCGTGCTCGTGGCCTGCGCCACCGTGAGTTCCACGCCGGATGCGCCGGCCGTCGCCGATGCGGCGCGCGCGCGCGCAGGGCAGCAGCATCCACAGATCATCGCGCAGTTCGGCGGCGAGGTGACGGGCCCGACGAGCGTCTATGTAAAGGGCGTCGGCGAGAAGGTGGCGACGGCGGCGGGTCTTCCGGGGCGATGTACTTTCACGGTGATCGGCTCGGACGTCGTGAACGCCTTCGCGGTGCCGGGCTGTTACATCTACATCACGCGTGGGCTCCTCGCGATCATGAACTCCGAGGACGAGCTTGCCTCCGTGCTCGGCCACGAGGTTGGCCATGTGGTCGCCGATCACTCCGCGCGTCGGCAGAACGCGTCGACGCTTTCGGGACTCGGTGCGCTGGCGGTCGGCATTCTCACAGGTTCGGGCGATCTCGCGCAGCTCGCGGGGCAGGCGGCGCAGGTGTGGACGCTCGGCTATTCGCGCGATCAGGAATTCGAGTCCGATGATCTCGGTGTGCGTTACCTTCTTCGCTCGGGTTACAACCCCTTCGCCGCCGCCGACATGCTCGATGCGCTCGGCGTCAACGACGCGCTGACGGCCAAGACAAGCAACCGCGAAGCGGGCAGCGAAATTCCCGCTTGGGCGCGCTCGCACCCGCTCTCGGCCGATCGCGTCACGCGGGCGACAGCACAGGCGCAGGCAGGCGGCGGCGTGCGCGGACAACCGCCGGAGAAGGCGGCACCTTATCTCGTGGCGATCCGCGGCATGATCTATGGCGACGATCCAGAGCAGGGCTTCGTCAACGGGCGCACATTCTCGCATCCTGCGCTCAGGATCGCCTTCGAGGCGCCGACCGGATTCACGCTCACCAACACGCCGGCGTCGGTCAACATTTCCGGGGCGAATGCGAAGGCGCAGTTCTCTGGCGGCGCGCTGCCGGCGGAAGGACTGGAGGCGTACGCGCGCGCCGTGCTGAGCAAGCTTGTCGGCCAGTCGCCCGTGCAGGTCGGCCAGGCGCAGCGCACCACGATCAACGGGCTGGAAACGGTGCTTCTGCCGGCGCGCGCGCAGGCGCAATCGGGTCAGGTGGTGGATGTGTCGGTCTCGGCCTATCGGGTCGGCAACCGGGTCTATCACTTTATCGCGCTGGCGCCGCAGGGCCAGATCGGCGCGCTGGATTCCATGGTGCGCTCGATGCGCACGCTGTCGGACGCGCAGGTTGCAGCGCTACGCGCGCGGGTGATCGACGTGGTCAATGTCGGCTCGCGCGACACTGTGCAGACCTTGGCGCAGCGCATGGCGTTCGATGACTTCCGCGTGGAGCGGTTTCTCGCGCTCAACGGGCTGAACGCCAACACGCCGCTGCCTGCACAGGTCAAGATCGTCCGCTACGCCAGCTAGGCGACGGTGAATTCCGCGCGGCGATAGCCCTGGAAGAAGAGCACTGTCTCAAGCCTCGTGAAGTCAATCTTTGCATCGGCCTCTGCGGCGACGATCGGCTTGGCGCGATAGGCGAGCCCAAGACCCGCCGCCTTGATCATGGCGAGGTCGTTGGCGCCGTCGCCGATGGCGAGGGCGTCGGAGGGCGTGTTTGCGGACTCTTCGAGAAGGGCTTCAAGTTTTGCTTCGCGTCCGAGGATCGGCAGCCCCACCGCGCCGGAGAGCGTCGCGCCGTCGTCGAGCAGCGTGTTGGCGCGCTGCGTGTCGAATCGCGCCATCTGCGCCACGCGCGACGTAAAAAACGTGAAGCCGCCAGACACCAGCGCGCACCGCGCACCGTGCGCACGCATGGTCGCGACCATTGTCGCCGCGCCGGGATTGAGCCGCACCCGTTCGTCGAAGCACTGTTGCAGAACTGAGAGGGGCAGCCCCTTCAGCATCGCCACGCGCTCGGTGAGCGCGGCCTCGAAATCAAGCTCGCCGCGCATGGCGCGCTCGGTGATGGCGCTGATCTCGGCCTTCTTGCCGGCGAAGTCGGCGAGTTCGTCGATGCACTCGCAGCCGATGATGGTGGAATCCATGTCGGCGACGAGAAGCTTTTTCCGGCGGCCTTCGGCGGGCAGCAGCGCCCAGTCGACGTCGATGCCGTCGATGGCGTCGGTGATCACCGCGCGCGCGCCTTCATCGGCGGTCGGCAACGTCCACTCGCACGCCTGCCAGGGCGCGAGCACCTTCGGCGGCGTTGCGCCGTACATGCCGATCACCGTGCCGAGCGTCATGAGCGCATCGCGGTAGAGGGCCGCTTCGGGGGCGACGACGACGAGAACGCTGTTCATGTGGGCGGGGCGGCCTGTTAGAGGGCGGGAGAATGCGCGCGCTGCTTATCATGGGACCGACGGCCAGCGGCAAGTCCGCGCTGGCGCTGGCGCTGGCCGAGCGGCTGGGTGGCGAGATCGTCAACGCGGATTCCATGCAGGTCTATCGCGACCTCCGCGTGCTCACGGCGCGGCCGACGCCGGAGGAAGAAGCGCGCGCGCCGCACCACCTCTACGGCGAGATTGACGCCGCCGTGCGCTACTCCGTGGGCGACTGGACGCGACGCGCGACCGCCCTGATCGCCGACATCGCCGCGCGGGGCCGCGTGCCGATCGTCGCCGGCGGGACGGGGCTTTATTTCATGGCCCTGACGGAGGGGCTGGCGGAGATACCCGCGCCCTCGGCCGAGGTGCGTGCGGAGGTCGCCGCGCGGCGTGCTGCGAATGGCGACGACGCACTGCACCCGTGGCTCGCAGAGGTGGATCCGGTTATGGCCGCGCGCCTGTCGGCCCGCGATGCGCCCCGGATCGTGCGGGCGCTGGAAGTGACACTGACGAGCGGCGCCTCCATTGCGACCTGGCAGACGGACACGCGGCCCGCGCTCGCACCAGAGGCATGGCGCGGCTTCGCGCTCATGCCGCCGCGCGCGCCGCTCTACGGGGCCATTGATGCGCGCTTCGGGTTCATGCTGGAGAACGGCGCGCTGGAAGAGTCGCGGACGCTGGGGGCGCGGGGGCTCGATCCGATGCTGCCCTGCATGAAGGCCCACGGCATGCCCTGGCTGGCGGCCCATCTGCGCGGGGAGATGACTCTGGCCGCCGCCGCTGACCTCGGACGCCGAGATACCCGTCGATACGCCAAGCGGCAGTTCACCTGGATCGGAAACCAGATGCCGGACTGGATTCGCATGGCGGATGTTTCGCTGGAGGCAAGAATGGCGCACGTTCTTGCCTCCAAATAGGTGATTGACGGATCGTGCGGGTAAATATAATCTCTCAGTCGTCAGGGAACGAAACGTCCATGCAATCCGTATCCAATCTTGTAACCGGAACGCGCCGCAACGGTCCCTGAGAAGGACCGACAGCCGGCGCGTGTATCCAGAGGGGCCTCAGCGGGCCCCTTTTTCTTTGGGCTTTCAACAATTCTCAGTCCGGGCGAGGGATGCTCGGCTCATGCAACGGGAGAAGTCAGGTGGACGGCGCGACGGGTACGAAACGGGGCATCGAAGCGGACACGAAACCCGAAACCATGTCGGGCGCCGAGATCGTCGTGCGCGCGCTGATCGATCAGGGCGTCACCGACATCTTCGGCTATCCGGGCGGCGCGGTGCTGCCGATCTACGATGCGCTCTTCGCGGAAGATCGCCTGCGCCACATCCTCGTGCGTCACGAACAGGGCGCCGGTCACGCGGCGGAGGGCTATGCGCGTTCCACGGGCAAGCCCGGCGTGGTCCTCGTCACCAGCGGACCGGGCGCGACGAATGTCGTCACGCCACTTGCCGACGCATTGCTCGATTCCATTCCGCTGGTCGTGCTGTCGGGACAGGTGCCCACGCACCTCATCGGCTCCGACGCGTTCCAGGAATGCGACACCGTCGGCATCACGCGCTCGTGCACGAAGCACAACTGGCTCGTGAAGGACGTGAACGATCTCGCGCGCATCATCCACGAAGCGTTTCACGTGGCGACGAGCGGCCGCCCCGGTCCCGTAGTCGTGGACATTCCGAAGGACGTGCAATTCGCGATCGGCACATATGTCGGACCGAAAGGCGTGCGTCCGAAGACGTATCACCCGGCGCACGCCGCCGATGCGCGCCAGATCGAGCAGACCGTCGATCTGATGGCGCGCGCCAAGCGCCCGGTGTTCTACACCGGCGGCGGCGTCATCAATGCGGGCCCGCAGGCGTGTGCAGACCTGAAGGCGCTGGTTGAAGAAACGGGTTTCCCGATCACCTCGACGCTGATGGGGCTCGGTTCGTTTCCGGCGTCGTCGCCGCAATGGCTCGGCATGCTCGGCATGCACGGCAGCTGGGAAGCCAACCACGCGATGCACGATTGCGACCTGATGATCTGCATCGGCGCGCGCTTCGATGACCGCGTGACCGGCAGGCTCGATGCGTTTTCGCCGAACTCGACGAAGATCCACATCGACGTCGATCCGTCGTCGATCAACAAGAACGTGTTCGTGGATCTCGGCATCGTCGCCGATGCGGGCGAGGCGTTGAAGAGTTTGCTCGCGAGCTGGCGGCGGCGCAATGCGAAACCTTCCCGCGATGTACTTAATCCGTGGTGGGAGCAGATCGAGAGCTGGACCGCGCGCAAGTGCTTCAGCTACCGGGCCGACGACAAAATCATCAAACCGCAATACGCCATCGAGCGTCTCTTCGCGCTGACGAAGGATCGCGACGTCTACATCACCACCGAAGTGGGCCAGCACCAGATGTGGGCCGCGCAGTTCTTCCGCTTCGACAAGCCGAACCGCTGGATGACGTCGGGCGGTCTCGGCACGATGGGTTACGGGCTGCCAGCGGCGGTCGGCGTGCAGGTCGCGCATCCCGATGCGCTCGTCATCGACATCGCGGGCGAAGCCAGCGTGCAGATGACAATGCAGGAGATGAGCACCGCCGTGCAGTACCGTCTGCCGATCAAGATCTTCATCCTCAACAACGAGTGGATGGGCATGGTGCGCCAGTGGCAGCAGCTGCTGCACGGGGAGCGCTATTCGCAGTCCTATTCCGAAGCACTGCCCGATTTTGTGAAACTCGCGGAAGCCTATGGCGGCGTCGGCATCCGCGCCGACACGCCCGGCGAACTCGACGCCAAGATTATGCAGATGATCGACACGCCCAAGCCCGTGATCTTCGATTGCCGCGTGGCGAAGGAAGAAAACTGCTACCCGATGATCCCGTCCGGCAAGGCGCACAACGAGATGATTTTGCCGGGGGACGTGGGCGCCACGATCGGGGACGAGGGGAAAATGCTGGTGTGAGCGCGGCGCGACGCTTTTGCGTTATGCCGCTGACCTCACCGTATCGCGATCGGGTTCACCACCATCTGCACCGCGCCCTGAAAGCGTGGCTGTCCCAGCACGAAGAAGAACGTCGTCGCGCCGTCGGCGGCGAGTGCATTGGTGTTCACGTTCTCCAGGATGTGCACGCCGTGCTTCGCCAGCAGCGTCTGGTGCACGACGAAGGGCTCGTCGGCCTTCTCGAACGGAATGGCTTCAAGCGCTGCGGTGTCGGCGCCGATGGCGACCACGCCGAGGCGCGCGAGATACTCTGCCCCTTCCTTTCCGAGGCCGGGTTGCTGCGCAATGTACTTGGCGGCGTCGCTCGCTGTCGCGGCCATGTAGCCGGTGTGGAAGAGCACGACGTCGCCTTTGCCGATGGTCACGCGCGCCGCCCGTGCGGCGGCGTCGATCTGCGCGCGGTTGAACGCCGTTCCCGGCGCGACAGGATTGGCGCCCAGCACTTTCGTCATGTCGAGAAGAACGCCGCGCGTGGCGATGGGCGCGATGTCGTGCGTGCCAAGCTTCTTCAATCCGTCCGGCGCGACGATGTCCTGTGCGCGCAGGCCGTTGTAATACTGGTGTCCGATGCCGACGTGACCGAGGCCGTCGATCTGCGTGCCGGTCCCGAGATAGGTGATCAGCAGATCGTCGTTGGCGGTGACGCGGTTGGCGCCGACGATCGGCCCCGTGCCGTCGTTCGATTGCGTGACGACCATCCGGAACCAGCGTGGCGGATAAGTGGGCGTGTCCGGCCCCGTCACGACACCGAGCGCATATACCTTGCCGGTCTTCACCAGCCCCGCCGCCGCCTTCGTCGCCTGCGGGGAAAGATTGTTGGTCGCGCCCGCCGTATCGTTGGCGCCGTAGGGCGAGGGATACCACTCCTGCGCTGTCGCGCCGGCGATCGACAGGATGCTGAGCGCGACAAGCGCGCCGGTGAGACGTTTCATACGTTTCTTCCCTCGTCTTCCTTGTCCGGCGGCCCGGCCCATCAGTTGGCGGTCAACCCAAGCGCGCGCTTCATTAGATGAAAGATCACGTTTTGCTCAAGCGTGCCGGAAAAATTCACGTCGCCCGGTCCCCATGCATAGAGCGGCACATCTTCGCCGCCGTGGGTTTCCGAACGGAGCGGTACGAGCGCCTGCTGTCGAAAACCTTGTGCAGCGGTGTCCACGCTGGTGAGGTCAGGGCGCTGCGGAGGCAGCGCTGCGGCGCCGGGGCCGTTGGCGTAGCCAAGCGTCGTATAGGGCAGGCCGTCCGCGCCCTTCGAGAGACCTTCGCCTTCGGAGTTCGTCGACAGACCGAGTATGGGCGTGCCGCGGCGCGCGTACCCCGAGATCGTCAGCGTGTGGCTATGGTCGGCGGTGACGACGATGAGCGTGTCCTCGCGGCTGGTCATCTGCAACGCAGTGCGAACGGCGTCATCAAGCGCAACGGCCTCGGAGAGAGCTTCGCCTGCGCGCCCCTCATGGTGAGCGTGATCGACTCGACCGCCTTCAACCATCAGCACATAGCCGTTCGCGTTCTGCGACACGCGCCGGATCGCGGCGGCGGTCATGTCCGCGAGCGACGGTTCGCCGCCCGCGTCCTTGGCGCGGTCGTTTTCGTACGCCATGTGCGACGGCGAAAAGAGGCCGAGGATCTGCGCCGTGCTTGCAGGCCCAAGCGCTGCAAGTTGCTTTTCGTTCCACACGAAGGCGCGGCCGGCGCGCGCGGCCCACTCGGCGGTGAGATCGCGACCATCGGCGCGTTTTCCCTTGTCGGACGGCTGCTCCGGATCGGCCATGGTGTTCGGCAGGAAATGCTCGCGTCCGCCGCCGAGCGCAATCTCGAGTCCGTCTCCAGCCGGCCACTCGACCAGCTGACGCGCGATATCGCTGCAAGGGACGCCGCCGTCTTTGGCGACTTCTGCATCATTCTCCCAGTCGCGGTTGGGCGTGTGCGCGTATGTCGAGCCGGGAGTCGCGTGCGTCAGTCGCGCCGTCGAGACGACGCCGGTGGCGAGACCTGCCTCTTCCGCCATCTCGAAGATCGTGCGCGCCGTGTTCGGTCCGACATCTCCGCAGGCGCCTGGGCGCGCGCCGGACGTGAGACCGAGGCCACCACCGCGCGTCTTGACGCCGGTCGTCATGGCCGTGGCGGTGGAGGCGGATTCCGAAATCTGAAGATCGTGGCTGTAAGTGCGCGAAAAGGCGGTGTGTGGGAACGTATCCATGGTGAGCTGATGACTTTCACCGTCCTTGCCGGCACGCTGGCCCGCGAAGATGCGCGCGGCGGTCACGGTAGAAACGCCCATGCCGTCGCCAACAAAAAGAATCACGTTGCGCGCGCGCTGCGCGGACGGCGCGGCGGCCGCCCGCGCAGCGCCGGCGACATAGTAGGCATCGTTGCTCTGCGGCGGGGAGGAAAGTGCGATGGTCTGGGGTGTCGACGCGCAAGCACCGACGACACTGCAGGCTGCTGCGCAAAGCAACGCCAGTTTCACACGCATCATTCTCTCCATCACGAATCAGGACCGGACGCTACACCGCTTGCATGTCAGGGTTTTGACAGCTGCGTCGCCGCATCCCGCTGCACGCTCGCGCCGGTCAGGCCGATTTCCTGCGAGGTGACGACCACGACCTGCCCCGAACTCGCCAGCGCCTCGGCGATGTTCTGGCGGGTCTGCATTTCGAGCATGGCGAGGATGGCGGCGGTGGAGCCCGCTTCGCGCCCCTTGAAGGCGTCAGCGAGCAGATCAATCTGCTGCGGGCGCAGCGACAGCACGCCTGGCGCGCGCGACACGTTTCGATTGAGCGCGCCGGCGGCGGACGAAGCCGCTTTGGCATCCGACGGCGCCGGCGACAGGCCCGCCACAACTGGCGCCTGCGTCATGCCGGAGGCGAGCGCGGCGAAATGATCTTCCGCCTCCTGGTAGGTAAAGCTCGCGGTGTGGAAATTCACGCCGAGCGCAAGCCCCGCTTCGCCGACCTCATCGCCATCGGCCTCCGCCTTGCGAAGGTGTGCGATCACGGCCTCTTCGACTTCATGCAGCGATCCGCGCAACACCTCGTCGGGTCGACGGCCAATCTCCGCACGGAAGGCGCTGTGAATACGCGTTTCGAGCGCGAGGCTGAAATCGTCGAGCTGATACACGTACTTCAGCAACTCCCGGTTGAGGCTGAACTGCACGCGGGCATCCACGATCAGACGGTGTGCGTCCGAGGTCGTCGCGGAGAAGGGCAGAGGCACACAGTACTGCGGGCGCAGGTTTACCGAGCCCGTGCGCGAATCGATCAGCGTGCTGGCGCGGCGACTTCCTGTGGCGGCGTCGAAGGCGACGTATTCGAGCTTGGGGGCGTCCGGGCCTTTGACGATGGCTTCCTCGTAGTCCCACAGGACGCCGCGGCCCTTGAGCGCCCGGCGGAAGCCGTCCTCGTTATGGGTCATGTAGGTGCGGTCGGTGCGGGCGACGTAGGAGCGGCGAACAACATAGGCGCCGACCGCGAGCAGAAGCAGGGCGACCAGCCCGATGCCGATCAAGACGAGCGTGTTCATGCGATCCCCCGAAATTCGAGCGCTGTCTGTCTGGCATTAACCCTAGGCCTCGAATGTGCCCCGCGTCACGGGAAACTCGCGCGCTCGCCTCCTGGGGGAGTTGGGGCCGTCGCCGGGCGCACCAGGCCGGCGCGGGATCGTGGTGAACAAGAGATGGCGCAGGCTTTGCGCCGATGGGGGCATGTTTGCCCCTGATCTTCACCCCGCGCGCGCGTTCTGTTTCACTTCGGCACGCCAGGCGCTCGATCGCTTCGGCGCCGACCGTCGCGGCAATGTCGCAATGCTGTTTGCGCTGTCGGCGGTTGCGCTCGTCGGCCTGGTCGGCGTCGCGCTCGACTTCACGCGTACGGTCGCGGTCCGAGACTCCGCGCAGCGCGCGCTGGATGCGGGTGCGCTCGCGGCTGCGGAGCTGCAGTCACGGGGCGGCGCATCCAGCGCTGATCTCCTGAACATCGCGGTCACCATGATCGATGCGAACATGATCAAGGGCGTGCCGCACACCTGCGCGCGGCCCGCCATGAGCCGTGACGCCGCCAGCGGCCGCATTTCGCTCACGCTCGATTGCGAGACGCCGACGACGCTATCGGCGGTCTTCGGCTTCGCAGAACTGGGGTTCACCACCGCCGCGACGGCAGAGTATGCGCGCACGAAACTCGATGTCGCGATGATGCTGGATGTCACGGGCTCCATGTCCGGCCAGAAGCTACGCGACCTCAAGGAGGCCGCGAAGATGCTGGTGGACACCGTTGTCGATCCGAGCGGCGCCAGCGACGACGTGCGCGTGGCGCTTGCGCCGTTCTCGGCTTCGGTGAACGCAGGCGCCTACTTCCGGCGCGCAACGAACGCATCCTCGGGCGGCAATTGCGTCACCGAACGCACCGGTCGCGACGCCTACACGGATGCAGCGCCCCGCGCCGGCGCGTGGAGCGTGGTTGGTCCTGCGAACTGCCCCGGAGCCGCGATCCTGCCGCTCGACAATGATCCAGATGCGCTGAAGCGGCGCATCGAGACATTTGGCGCCAGCGGCCAGACCGCAGGTCATCTCGGCGTGGCGTGGGCGCGCTATCTCATTTCACCCGAATGGGCCGGAATGTGGCCTTCGGATTCACGTCCGCATGTCTACGGCGATCCGCGCCACGTGAAGGCGGTCGTGCTGATGACCGACGGGGAGTTCAACACGCAGTATTCCGCGCTGGGGTCTTCCGCGCAGCAGGCCGAGCGCCACTGCGCGGCGATGAAAGCCGACGGCGTCACTGTATATGCAGTTGCATTCAAGGCCGGGGGCGCCGCCGAGAAGCTGCTGGAGCGCTGTGCTTCGAGCCCCGACACCTACCTCCGCACCAACAGCGGCACGGCGCTGCGCGATGCCTATCGCGAGATCGGGCTTCAGCTTCGGCAACTGCGCATCTCGCACTAGTCAATCAGAACGGCGCGTCCCCGCAGGTCGAGGGTGCGGAGTTCCTCGCGCTCGCGCGCGTCACGATAGCGGATGCCGAGGCATGAGGCGCGCGGGTCTGCGGTCTCCTCGATTGTGCGGATGGTGCAGTCGATGAGCGATCTCCGCGCGAGCGGGAGCGCAATGCGCATGCCGACGCGAACAGATCCCGATGTCACCACGCCGACGATGTAGAAGGTGCGCCCGTGTGGCGGTGCAAACGCTGCCTCCACGAGCATGACGGCGCCGCTCATCGCCCGCACGCACGCGAAAGCGACGGACCGGAGCCCGCCGCCCGCGCCTTGCCCGACGCTTCGGTTTCAGAATTTCGCGGTGAGACCCACCGTGAACACGCGACCGAGCACATCGTAGGTTCCCGGATAGGTGTTGCCGCTGTTGAACGTCGCCGATCCGGTGTCGTTGCCGACGATCGGTGGATCCTTGTCGAAGACGTTCGTCACGTTGGCGTTGAAGCGGAAGGTGTCGTTGATGTCCCAGGCCAGAGCGAGATCGATGTAGTTGTAGGCGTCAATGCTCTGGAAAGCCGGCAGGATGTTGCCGGTCTGGGTGTCGAGCGTGACGCCGCTGAGGTGGCGCCAGCGGTAGGAGAGATCGAATCCTCCCACCGTCCACGTCGTGCGCTGCACCCAACGGTATTCGGGCACGGGGGCGCCGACCGATTGCGTGGCTGTCGACGGCAGGCCGCACGCCTGACCATAACGGCCCGCGCATTCCACCACCGCGCTCGACGGACTCGGCTTGTAGTTCGAATCCATGGTGTGCGTGCCGTCAAAGTTGAACGCGATCGTGCCCATGCCGCCGAGATCCCGGCGATATGCGACGGAGAGGTCGATGCCGCTCGTCTCGATCTCCGCGATGTTCTGGAACGCTTGCACGACGCCGAAATTGAGCGGCCCCGACAGATCGCCCGTCAGCGTGTTGCGGATCACGAGGTTGCAATCGGCGCTGTTGGGATTGGCGCTCGGGTTGCGCGCCGCGCTGTAGCAGCCGGCGATGATGTCGGATGCGGGGCGTAGCGCGATGGCGTCGGCGATGGTGATGTCATAGTAGTCGAGCGACACCGTCAGGCCCTCGAGGAAGCGCGGCTGCGCCACGAAGCCAAACGTCACCGTGTCGGAGGTTTCGGGATCGAGAACGGGGTTGCCGCCGACAAAGTTGTTGATCTGGCCGGAGATCGGTCCCGGCACCGTGCCTGCGTTCAGGCGACCTTGCGGTGCGCCCGTGCCAAGGCACAGATTGTAGAGTGCGCCCGATGAAAGCGCCGTCTGCGCGCAGGGATCGGTGGTGAGATTGCCCGTGCTCGGTGTCAGCGGAGTGAAGAGCTCGGCGATGTTGGCGGCGCGCACCGCGCGCTGGAACATGCCGCGGAAGCGGATGTCCTCCACCGGCGCCCATTCCGCGCCGTACTTGTAGGACTCGACTGAGCCGGAGGTGGAATAGTCGGAGCGGCGATAGCCGAGTTCGAGGTTGAGCGCCTTCGCGAAGGGCGCATTCTCGATAAGCGGAACGAGCGCCTCGGAATAGACTTCCCACACATCGTACTCGCCGGCGATGGCGAGCGTCTGGCCGAAGCCGGGGGACGCGCCGCTGGCGGATGCGGCGTCCGGGCGGAAGTCCGATGTCTCGCGACGCCACTCTGTGCCGAACGCGACGCCGATTGGCGATTCCGCGAACGGACTCTTCAGCGGTCCGAGATCGCCGGTGAGGTTGGTGACGAAGTAGTCCTGCGTCGTCTGCGACTGCAGCTGCAGATCCAGGCGAATGAAGTTGAGCGCCGCGTCGGTCATTGGTGTCGACGGGTCAAAGAAGTTGATCGGCGCGCACCCGTTCGACTGGTTGAGGCACTGCGCCGGGTCAAGCGCGTATAGCGCCTGCTGGATGCGGTTGGCGTCGATATCGTTGCGCTGCTGGCGCTTCAGGCTGTTCTCGCCGTGCGCGTAGGTGATGTCCCACGACCAGTTCGACAACGCGCCCGTGAGGTCGCCGCGGAGGCCAGCGAGCGCCTGGAAGGTGTCGTAGTTGAATTCGTATTGGCGTGGTCCGAGTTCGATCATGCGCCGCCGCAGGCCGATGGTGACGCAGTCGCCTGCCGCCGCGACCGCGCATGGCGTCACAGGGTTGTCGCCAGCCAGGAACGTGCGTTGCGCCGGACTGAGGAAGGGGCTGTCGAGCGGAATTTCGAAAGCGAAACCGAATGTCGCCGTCGATGCGAGCGCGGGGGCCGTGTCGGTGGACGTGTAGAGGAAGCGTGCGTAGGCCTCGATATTCGGCGTCAGATCGTAGCTCGCGATGGCGAGACCCTGCCATCGCTCCTGCGGGCCCTGGTAGAGATTCTGCGGATTGAAGTTGAATTTCTGGATCGGCACGCCGAAGCCGGTGGGAGACGCCGGGCGCACCTGGATGCGGCCGCTGCCGGTGTCGATGACGGTGGGAATGGAGGTTTCGCTGCCGCCGGGGTTGCCGGTGTCGGAGTCGAGCGCCGCGACACCGAAGGCGCGCGCGTCCATGTTGATCGGTTCCTGACTCAAGTGCCCGACGTAGAGCGCGACATTCCCGCGACCGTTGTCGAGATCGGCGCCGAGAGTGACGCCATAGGCTTCGCGGCGTCCGTCGTTGTCGCCGGTGATGGAGTAGTCGGTATCGATCTGCGCGCCGTTGAAATCATCCTTCAGCACGAAGTTGACGACTCCCGCCATGGCGTCGGAGCCGTACACCGCCGACGCGCCGCCGGTGACGATGTCGACCCGTTCCAGCATGGCGACCGGAATCGCGGTGACATCCACGAGCCCATTCGGATCGAAGCCGACGATGCGCTTGCCGTCGATCAGCACCAGCGTGCGCGGCGTCGTCAGACCGCGCAGGTCGATGGTCGAGGTGCCGGAGGAGCCATTGTTGGTGCTGGAGCTGTTGCCGGATGAGAACTGCGGCAGGGTGCGCAGCACCTGCTCCACATCGATCGGCTGCTGCAGGTCGAGTTCTTGCTCGGAAATCGTGGAGATCGGGCTGTTGGAGGTGAAGTTCGGGCGCGGAATGCGCGAGCCGGTGACGACGATTTCGCCTTCCTCGGCTGTGGCTTCCGGCGCAGGCGCTTCCTGCGCGACGGCTGCCCCGGTGAATACAGCGGCAAACGCCGCCGATGTGAACAGGATGCTGCGTCCGAATCGGCGACTGCGCATATGTGGCTCCTCATATCCATGCGACGTGGCCCGCGCGTGCGGGCTGATGACGGATTGAAGAACCGGGGCGCGTGAGACGAACGCGCTAGTCGATGAAGTGTGGCGGCGGCGTGGCGGCGCGATGGTGCGCGCGACGAAGCGTGCAGTCGCCGCGACGAGCGACAGCGACGAGTGCGTCTCTCACGTCACACCTGCGGCATGGGTCCCGGCGCGCGATGCATGAACACACGCAGCGATTCATCAAGACCCCGCTCGATATGCTCGGCGTGGATGTGGCGCAGCAGAGGCGGCAGTGCATCGTCTGCGATATCGACGAAGCCGAGACGGCGATACCACGGCGCGTTCCATGGAATATCCCGGAAGGTCGACAGGGCGAGCGCGGGGCCCCGCGCAGCCATGGCGGCAAGGAGCGCCGCGCCGAGACGTTTGCCGCCATGCTCCGGCGAGACGTCGATCTGTTCGACATAGATGTCGGCGCCCAGCGGCCGCGCGATGACGAAGGCGATGGGCGTGTCGGTGTCGTCGACGCAGACCAACGCGTCATCGGTGCGGATGCGCGCCTCAAGCGTGCGGGCGTCGGTCGGCTCGTCGTCGGCGATTGCCGCGAGTGCGGTGCCCTGAAACCGCGTAGCCGACGCGCGCTCAATGGCGCGGACGGTCTCTATGTCTTGAATGCGCATAGGGCGGATGAGGGCGTTCATGCGCCGCATGTGCCGCACGCGGTCACGACGGACAAGCCGTCAGTGCTTCCACATTTTCTGAACGAGACCCAGCGCGCCCTTGAACCGGAGCGGGGCGTCCGTGACGGCGAGGCTGTAGCAGATCGGCCCCGGATCGCCTGTTGGGCGGTGCGTGACGCTCGGGTCAGCGTGGGCGATGTCCCCGACGCGGTAAATGCCGCGTGCGTCGTGGAATGCGCCCGTAAGAACCAGCGTGAACTCTTCGCCATCGTGCGTGTGCTCGGGCGCGGCAGCGCCGGGCTCAATGCGCAGGATTTCCGCCTTGGAGTCACGGCCGACGTCGAGCGTCAGCGACCGGATGCCGGGCGCGGCGAACTTCCAGCCGGAGCGGGCGAGCGCACTGGCTGCGGGTCGGCGTAGTGGGTCGGGCAGGGCTGCAAGATCATCGCCAAACGGACCGTCGAACGTCAGCGCGACGGGGTGCTCCACTTCCAGCGTGGCGATGCGCGCGAACACATTCTCCAACGCCGCTGGAGTCAGGGCGATGGGCGCGTCGCGCTCAAGGAAGGCGCTGCCGACTGCGTCAGCCGTGGCGAGATCGAGTGCGACTTCCGGGGAGAGTGCAGCATGCGTCTCCACTAGCAACGCGAGGGCGGGGGATAGGGCGGCGGCGGCGTACGCGGTCGAGAGCCGTTCGCGCAGCGCTGTCTGACGGGCGAGATGGGACATGATCAGAGGCTCCCTTCTTCGCCGGCGAGCCGGATGCGCAGCTTGCCGAACGCAAGCCGGATGCGGGATTTCACGGTGCCGAGCGGCACGCCCGTCTTCTCCGCAATCTCGCGATGCGAGAGGCCCTCATAGAAAGCCTGCTTCAACAGCTCGACTTGTTCGGGCGGAAGTTCCGAAAGCGCTGCGCGCACATGCTCTTCGCGCTCCGCCGCCGTGACGGCTTCATCCGGCGACATTTCAGGCTCGGGCTGGAACATCGGATCCTGATCGTCGAAGTCGGCGTGCTTGGCGCGGCGCGCGGCGTCGATGCGGCGGTTGCGGGCGATGCGGAAGATCCATGTTGAGACGGAGGCCTGACGGCGATCGAACAGACCGGCCTTGCGCCAGACGGTAATCATCACCTCCTGCGCCAGTTCCTCGGCGAGCGTGGCGCCCGCGCCGAGGCGCAGCATGTAGGCTTTCACGCGGGGGGCGTAGAAGGCGAACAGCGCGGCGAAGGCGTCGCGATCCTGTCGCGCCGCGACGGCGTTCATCAGGTCCGCGAAGCGCTCCCGGTCAGGTGCGGGCGGCGCGCCGTCGGCGCGGGTGATCTGGCGCACGGCCGGGGCCTCCTTGGTCCGTATCGCCAGCATAGGTCGCCCGCTCCGCGTCAACAATCTCCGCGGTCAGCTCCCGCCAACTCTCCTACGCGCCGCACCCGGCCCCGGATGAGTCTCCACCGCGCGCGGATCGACCGCTTCGCCGCAGGCCGAGCAGGTCAGTACGGACCGGAAGTCGTGGCCGCAGGCCTTGTGGCGGTGGAGCAGCGGCGGCCCTTTCCTGCCAGCGTAGTGCGCGTCGCCCCAGTGCACGAGGGCGAGAACCGCCGGGTAGAGGCCGAGACCCTTCTCCGTGAGCCGGTATTCAAAGCGCGGCGGGCGGTCCTGGTACGCGGTCTTGGCCAGCACGCCTTCGTCAACGAGATGCGCCAAACGCTCCGTCAGCACCTGCCGGGCGATCCCGAGATTGGCCTGGAAGTCGTCGAAGCGGCGTACTTTCAGGAACGCCTCGCGCAGCACCAGCAGCGTCCATCGGTCGCCGATGACGGCCAGCGTGCGGGCGAGCGAGCAGTTTTCCCGCGAAAGATCTTCCCAGCGCATGGTGTGATCTTTTCATTGACTCAGTCTTATTTCAAGACTTAATCGAACTGAGAGGTTTGAGGAGACGTCCATGGCGACATCACGCAATGCCACGGCGGCGGTGATCGGGGCCGGGAATTATATCGGCGCCGCCATCGCCAAGCGCTTCGCGGCGGAGGGCTACACAGTCGTCGTCGGTCGCAGGTCGGAGGAAAAGCTTGACGCCTTGAAGGCCGAGATCGAAGCGGCGGGCGGGACCTGCGTGGCGCGCGCGCTCGATGCGCGCAAGGAAGACGACATCACCGCGTTTCTCGCAGCAGCGGACGCCGTTGCGCCGCTGGAAGTCGTGATCTTCAATGTCGGCGCCAATGTGCGCTTTCCGCTGCTGGACACGACCGAGCGCGTGTTCCGCAAGGTGTGTGAGATGGCGTGCTATGGCGGCTTTCTCGCGGGCCGCGAAGCCGCGCGCATCATGGTCCCGCGCGGCAAGGGCTCGATATTCTTCACCGGCGCGACAGCGAGCGTGCGCGGCGGCGCCGGCTATGCCGCGTTCGCGAGCGCCAAGGCGGGTCTGCGCGCGATGACGCAGAGCATGGCGCGCGAGCTGGGCCCGCAAGGCATCCATGTGGCGCACCTCGTCATCGACGCCGGCGTCGACACGGCCTTCGTGCGCGACCGCATCAAGGAAGCGCGCGGCGCAGAGGCGCTGGAAGCCCTGCCGCCGGATACCCTGATGAACCCGGACTCCATCGCCGAAACCTATTGGCGCCTGCACACGCAGACGCGCGACGGCTGGACCTTCGAACTCGATCTCAGACCTTTCGCGGAGACATGGTGATGCAGCCGGAGTTCCTGTTCGATTTCGCAAGTCCGAATGCGTATCTCGCGCACAAGGTGATCCCGCAGATCGAGGCGCACACAGGCGCCGCGTTCAAATACACGCCCGTCCTTCTTGGCGGCATCTTCAAAGCCACCGGCAACCAGGCGCCGATGATCGCTTTTGGAAATATTCGAAACAAGATGGACTACGAATTGCTGGAGACGCGCCGTTTCATCGCGCGTCACGGCCTAGAAGCGTTTCGCATGAATCCGCACTTCCCTGTCAACACGCTGCTGCTCATGCGCATCGCCGCTGGCGCGGAGGTCGACGGCGGCCTGCCAGCCTATATGGAAGTCGCGTACCGCCACATGTGGGAGCTGGGCTCGAACATGGGCGATCCGGCGGTGGTGCATGCCGCGTTGACGGACGGCGGGCTCGATGCCAATCGACTGCTCGCGCGGGCGCAGGAACAGGACGCCAAGGATCGCTTGATGGCGAACACCACCGACGCCGTCGAGCGCGGCGCCTTCGGCATCCCGACCTTCGTCGTCGGCACGGAAATCTTCTTCGGCAAGAACACGCTGCGCGACGTCGAGGAGGAGATTGTCGCGCAACGACGCTAGGCGGCTATGCTCTGCGCATCGATTCGTTGAGGCGCGGAGGGCGAAATGCTCGAATCACTTGGTTCATCTCTGGGGTGGGCATGGATTGCGGCGCCCCTGGCGGCGCTCGCGTCCGGCATCTTCATCATCTTCCGTGGCGTGCGCAGCATGGGTCGGGGGCGGGTCATGACCGGCGGGCGCGGCGTCGCGACCGGACTGACCACGGCGGCGGCGGCCTGCATCGCGGCGCTCGTCGCGCTGAACATGCAGAGCTATTCGCGTCTCACCTGGGAAAAGCCCGTCGCCGAAATCACGGTGAAGCAGACGGACGCATTGCAGAAGCTCTACGACGTGACGCTCGTGCGCGCCGATGGCGCGGGCGAAACGCATTGTCTGCTGCAGGGCGATGAGTGGATTCTCGGCGGCCGCGTGCAGAAGTGGCAGCCGTGGGCGAACACGCTCGGCCTCAACGCCACCTATGAACTCGACCAGATGGCGAACAAGTACATCGACGCGCGCGAAGCCAACGGCAAGCCGATCACCGCATGCGACGTATCGCGTCCGCCAAATCCGATCCTCGCGCGGGCGCCGGAAGGCCTCAAGGCGTGGCTTTCGTCGATCTCGCTGGCGGAAGATCGCCGGTTCGGTTCCGCGAATTACATGCCGCTCGCCGATGGCGCTGCGTACCGGGTGGTCATCACCCAGTCCGGCTTCAACGCTGAAGCGGCGAACGATGCCGCAAGGGCGGCGGTCCGCTAGGTCCTTCGGGCGGCGTCTGCTAGTGTCGGGCCATGCTTTTCGTGCGGCGCACGCCCTCCCATCGTCGGCTCCGCGCCGTGGTCAGCGGGTTCACCGAACGCCGCGAGACCTTTGCGAAGCTGTCGTCGGTTCGCCCGCTTCCCGCACGACCGACGCAGATCCTCGAATTCTATCTCGCTGACCGGTATCGCGTCCGCGCGCCGGGCGGGGCGTTCTTCGTCAGTCCCGAAGCGGCGCTGGTGGGGCCGATGACGGAGCCCGTCGCCGAACTCGCCTTCGAGGGGACGATCGAGACTTTCACGATCCACTTTCAACCAACTGGTCTTGCGCGACTGTTTGGGGTGCCGATGGCCATGCTCGCCAATGAAGCGCCTGCCGCCGCCGATGTGCTGGGCCCATCGGTCGTGACTCTGGAGGCCGCCGTTCGGTGCGCTCAGACATTCGAGGCGCGGGTGGCTGTCGTGCAGGCGTGGATCGAAGATCTGCTTGCGGTCGCGCGCGACGCCAACAGCGTCGATGTGGCTGCGCGGGTGCTGGCGCGTGCGGGCGGGCGGGCCGAGATCGCTGCGCTGTCCGCGCGTGCGGGGCTGAGTCCCCGCCAGATGCAGCGTCGCTTCATCGACTCCGTGGGCGTCGCGCCGAAGCACTACGCGCGCCTGCATCGCTTCGCGGCGGCGCTTGGCGCACGTGAAGCCTCGCCCCGGCGATCCTGGACGGATATCGCGCACGCATTCGGCTTTTCCGATCAGGCCCACCTCGCGCGCGAATTTCGTGCGCTCGCGGGCCGCGCGCCCGGCGACTATTTCACCTCGCTGGCGGATGTCCCGGAAACAATGACTGAGCGCATGTCCGATTCATTCAAGCCTCTGACCGCAATCGCCCGCTAGACACCCCCATCGGCGTGACGACATGCCTTGGAGGTTTTCATGGATCGGCGGGGTCTACTTGGGTTTCTAGCGGCGGGAGCAGCGACATTGGGCATCACAGGGCAGGCCGAGGGCCACGAAACCACCGCCGGCGACGATGCGGCGGTCAGGGCGATGATCGACGCCTACCAGGCGTCCTGGAACGCCAGCGACCTCGATGCGATGGGCGCGCTCTACCGTCCCGAAATTCACTGGGTGAACGTGAAGGGGATGCATTGGCGGGGCTTCCCGGAAGTGGACCGCGCGCACCGGGTGTACTTCGACGTCATGTTCCGTGGCGTCCGTCAGGATCTAGAAGCTGTCGAAAGCATCACGACGATCGCGCCAGGCGTGGCGATCGCGGTGGTGAAGTGGCGCCACGGCGCCTTCCGCACGCCGTCGGGGCATCAGGCGCCCGAGATGCACACGCGCATGACGTTGGTGATGACGAAGGCCGCCGACGGCTGGAAGATCGTGCAGGGCTGCAACATCGAGATCGACGAACAGGCCGCCCAGTTCGATCCCATCCGGGGCGCCGCCATGCAGGGGCCGCCGCCGGGGCATTAGGGCCGCCTGCGGGACGCCGTCTGGCCCAATGGGGCGGTTTGTGGCACACGAACCGCCTCATGACCTCCCTGATCGACAACCGCCCGCCGGCCTCGTCGCCGGCCCTGCCTTCCCTTGTCGGCGCAACCCGCGAGGAGCTGCGCCTGCGGCTGGTGGAGATGGGCGTGCCCGCCGCGAAGTCGAAGATGCGCGCCGAGCAGCTCTGGCGCTGGATCTACCACTACGGCGTCACCGAATTCGCGCAGATGACGAATGTCGCGAAAGAACTGCGCGGGGAGATGGAGAACCACTTCACACTGACGCGGCCCGAGATCGCAGCAAAGCAGGTATCCGTCGATGGCACGCGCAAATACCTGATCCGTCTCGCGCCGGGCGTGGAGGCGGAAGCGGTCTACATCCCCGATGTCGGACGCTCCGGCGCGCTGTGCGTGTCGAGTCAGGTCGGCTGCACGCTGACCTGCACGTTCTGCCACACGGGCACGCAGAAGCTCGTCCGCAATCTCACCAGCGCCGAAATCGCAGCCCAGGTGATGATCGTGCGCGATGATCTCGCGGAATGGCCGACCTCGAACGAGGATCGTCTGCTGACGAACATCGTCTTCATGGGCATGGGCGAGCCGCTCTACAATCTCGACAACGTGGACGCCGCCATTGGCGTGATCGCGGACGGGGATGGGCTGTCGATCTCGCGGCGCCGCACAACTGTGTCCACCGCAGGCGTCGCGCCGAAGATCCCCGAACTTGGCGCGCGCACTGGCGCGATGCTCGCGATTTCGCTGCACGCGACGAACGATGATCTCCGCAACGAACTCGTGCCGATCAACAAGAAGTATCCGCTCGGGGAGCTGTTCGACGCGATCCGCGCTTACCCGCAGCTCTCCAACGCCAAGCGCGTGACGTTCGAATACGTGATGCTGAAGGGCGTGAACGACAGCCTGGCGGAAGCGCGCGCGCTAGTGAAGCTGCTGGGCGGCGTGCCGTCCAAGATCAACCTGATCCCGTTCAATCCGTGGCCGGGTACGACCTACGAGTGTTCTGACTGGCCGACAATCGAGGCCTTCGCCGAAGTGCTGAACCGCGCGGGCTACGCGTCGCCCATCCGCACGCCGCGCGGCCGCGACATCCTCGCCGCCTGCGGCCAACTGCGCAGCGAAAGCGTCAAGGAGCGCGCGAGCGCGCGGATCGCGCGCGAAAAGGCCGAAGCCGAGCCATCATGACAACGCCGACGTTTCGCGGCGCGCGGGGCGTCTATCGGCCGCTTGTCGTCGAGGACGGGACGGCACTCTTTGTCGCGCACGGCGATCCAGTGGTGCATCATTTCTGGTCAAGTCCGGCGCATGCTTCGCTTGAGGAGTCGGTAGCCTACACCGCCGACACGCTCGCCGTTGAGGACTCGCACCATTGGGCGATCACGGAAGCGGGCGGCGAAGCGCTCGGGCGGGTGTCGCTCTTTATACGGCGCGAAGGCGTCGGCGAGATCGGCGTGATCTTGTGCAGCGATGCGCAGGGCAAGGGTCTGACCAGCGAAGCGCTGCGTTTCGTCGTCGCGCACGCTTTTGAAGCGCTTGACCTGCATCGCATCGAAGTCGACATTGACCCCGACAACATCGCTTCTCTCCGGCTTTTCGAGCGCAGCGGCTTCGTCCGCGAGGCGCTGCTGCGCGCCAACTGGAAGACCCATATCGGCATCCGCGACAGCGTCATCATGGCGATCTTCCCGGCCTGATCGTTGCGCGAGCGAAGCGACTGCAAGCTGGCGCGTGAGAATCCCGTTATGCGTCGCCCATGAGCCAATTCGTCCAGGGCCTCGGCCTCGTCCTCGCTGCGATCGTTCTCGGCTGGACGATCCTCTTTTCGCTCGTCGTATCGCCGCAGGCGTTCAAGACGCTCGATACCGGGCGCGCCAAGCGCATGATCCGCGCGACCATGAAGACCGGACATCCGCTCGCAGCGATGTTGGCAGGCGGCGCGGCCGCATCGGCGCTGTTTGCGGGTGCGATCGGCGGGGCCATCGTTATGGCGTGTTCGGCGGCGCTCTTCTTGCTCGCGGCCTACACGCTCGCGCCGCGCGATGACGCCAAGCCGAAGGCCGGCTCGCGCAAGACCGACACTGCGCGTGTGGTCGCCGCCATGCTCACCGTGATGATTACCTGTGTGGTGATCGCCGGCGTCGTGCTGATCGGGATGAAGATCTAGCTTGAGCGCTTGTAGCTGAAGTAGCCGTCCCAGGCTTCGTCGAGCCGCGCCAACGCGTCGCCCGTGCTCACCGCTGCGTACGTGTCGCCCTGCGTGGTGACGAGTTTCAGGCGTTCGAGCTTCGCCATTGCGTCGCCGATCTCGAAATCGACATCCATGCCGAACGCGTCGCGCAGTAACGCTTCCACCGCCTTGTCCAGCGCGTCCTTGGTCATCGGGCCGCCCGCAAGCAGCGTGTGATAGGCGAGCATCGCTTCCTTGCAGTCCTGCTCCTCCGCCGCGCCGACCAGACCGTCGATGACGCCCGCGTTGTTGGCGATAGTGTGGAAGTAGACCGTGTCGGCGAGCTGCTTCTGGTAGAAGAGCTTCTGGCGATCGAACTTCAGCCGCTGCCGCATCAGGAACGCGCCGAGCGCAACGAGGCCCGACAGCGCCGCCAGCGCGCGCTTCAGAGCGTCGTCCGTCAGATGCGCGCCTTCGAACCCGAACACCGCCGCGAGCACCGTGAAGATCACCACGAGCGCCGGGCCGAGTTGCGTCAGCAGCGGAATGCCGCCGGCGACGGCAGGTACGCCGAGGATCAGCTGGTCGCGGCGCTTCATGGCGGGATTGGCGCCGGGGTGCAGCGTGACGAGATCGGTGCGCGGCACGTCGCCGAAGTGCTTCAGCAGGATCGCGCCTGGGCGAACGCCGCGCCGGATTCGCGCGAGCGCCTTGGCGGTGGATTTCTCCGCTTCCTTCGCGAGTTCGATGACGATGAGCACGTCATCGAGAATCTCGGAATCCACCTTCTTGCGGTGCAGCCCCCAGAAGCGGCGCACGTCGAGCTTTGCGGGCCGCGCGCCGCGGGCGAAGAAGCGGATACGGCTGACGCCGGCGTCGGTGGTGCGGACCTTGAGGTCTTGCAGATTGCCCGCCTGCGCGGCGGCGACCATGTCAGAGACTGGATACTCCCGGAAACTCGCCATGGTCAGGATGTTCTCCAACTCGCGGAGAAAGCCGGGCGCATCCGGCGCGGCGCTTGAGACGTCGGTTGGATCGAGCGGACGGTAAAGCGCCTTCAGCCGTTCCAGCTCATCCATAGTCTCGTAGTGCAGCACCGCGGCGAGCACGCGCGCGACCTCCGCGAACTGCGCGTCGACGCCGCCCTTCGTCGCGAGCGCTTGCGCCAGCTCCGCTCGGCTGCAGGGGATGAAGGTGTCGCGCGTCGGCATCAGGAATCCGCTTGCGTGAGGAGAAAGTGACCGTTGAGCGCCGCAATCGGATCGCTGCGTTCGTGCTGCCAGGCTTCCGCGTGGACGCTGGCGATGCGACGGCCGAGGCGCGTGACCTTGGCGCGAGCGTAGGTGTCGACGGGACGCCCGGAGCGGAGATAGTCGATCGTGATGTCGATGGTTTTCGGGAGCTGCGCGTCGCCCTGCTTCAGCGTCACCGTCGCAACGGCGACCAGCTCCAGCAGCGCGCCGAGCGTGCCGCCATGCAGTGCTGGCAGCAAGACGTTGCCGATGAGGTCTTCGCGATACGGCATGACGATCGTGAGTTCGTCGCCGCGCAGTTCGAGATCGATGTTCAGGAACCGTGCAAACGGGACAGAGAGAAAGCGATCGCGCAGCTGTGCTTCGGTGATCACGGGCGCGCTCATCGCGGCGGCCTCGTGTTGGCGCCCATTTTTCGCGCGCCGTCGGAGGCGATCATGAATGCGGCGGTTGCGTTGGCGACCGGGTTGTCGGGGCTGTCCTCGAAGGCGACCGCGCGCACGAAGGCGACCGAGCGCGTGACCTTGTAGCAGTGCGCCTCGGCGAAAATGTCCCGCCCCGGTTCAGCGGCGCGGAGATAGTCGATGCGCAGATCGAGCGTCGCGATGCTCTGGCGTTCCTTCATCGCGGCCATCACCGAGGCGCCCGCCACGTGATCGAGCAAAGCCGTGATGACGCCGCCGGCGATGACGCCCGTTTCCGGGTCGCCGATGAGATCGGCGCGATACGGCGTGCGCATGGTGACGCGGCTGTCGCCGACAGCGGTGACTTCGAAGCCGAGCGCGCGCGCGTAGGGCGTGGCGGAGACCATCACCTGGACGACCTGGACGGCGCTGGGGGGCATGGGGATATCAGACATAGGCACAAGCTGCTTGCGGCGCGGGCGGAAAAAAGACAAGCGTCCCCGCGAAAGGCATCCCTCATGCGTCCTGTATTCCTTGCCGTCGCGCTCCTGGCGCTCTCCGCCTGCGCCACGACCGCCCCGGTCATCGATGAGCGCGCCGTCGCGCAGGATGTCTTCCGGATTTCCGGCGGGCTCGACGACATCATGCTGGTGGTGCGGCTTGCGCCCACGACCATGTCGAGCGCCGATCTCGGGCGGCGTTGCCGTGAGGGCCTTTCGCGCAATCCCAATCCCCTGGGTCGTGCGGCGTGCGATCTGGCGGAGAGCCTTTTCGGGTCGATGCGCGAGAGCGAGGGAACGGTCAATCGCCTGCTTGATGCGCAACTGGCCGCGATGGAGTCGCGCGCCGTTGATGCGATGGTCGAGACCTATACGGCCGACGAACTCGTCGCCATGCGGCGCTATTATGTGTCGCCCGAGGGGCGTTCGATCGTCGCCAAGCGCTCGGAATATCTGACCCGCCTCTTCGGGGCTCGCTAGTGCCGCGAAGAAAGTTGACGGGCCGTCACAGGCGCGCAAGATGCCCTCAAAGAAGACCACAAAACAAGAGCAGGGCAGAGCATGACGGTCAGCGCGCCGGAAACCGTCGAGATCGAAGCGGGCGAAGGCCGGCGCGAGAAATCCAAGGCGGCAAACCGCCAGGCCATCCTCACCGCCGCCCGCCGCGTCTTCGCGCAGCTGGGCTATGACGGCGCCACCGTCCGGGACATCATCCGCGGCACCGAACTCGCGTCGGGGACCTTCTACAATTACTTCAAGTCGAAGGAAGAAGTCTTCGAGGCGCTGGCCGATGATGGCGCGCGCCGGTTCCGTCCCGTGCTCCGCGCGGCCCGCGAAAGCGCCGCGAGCTTCGAGGACTACATCTACACGGCGGTCCACGCCTATTTCAGTTTTCTCGTGCAGGAGCACCAGAGCGGCGCCCATCCGCTGAAGGATCGCGGACCGCATGTGCGGTCGTCGACGCCGGAGACGCTCGCGGTCTATGAAGAGGTGCGCGACGGGGTGGCGGAAGCCATCGCGAAGGGCGTCGCGCCGAAGGTCGATCCGGATTTTCTCGCTGCGGCGAGCATCGGCGTCGCGCAGGAAGTGGGCGATGTGATGCTGCGACAGTCGCCGCCGAACATCGACGCCGCCACGCGCTTCGTAGCCGATTTCATCCTCGGCGGAGTCCAGAAGGCCGCGTCGAAGTGAGCGTCCCCGCGACGATGCGGGCCTTCGTCTGCCGCGAGATCACCGAAGACCGTTCCGGCGCGGCGCTCTCCGAAATTCCCGTGCCGACATTGCGCGAAGGCGAAGCGCTGGTGAAGGTCGTCGCGGCCTCGGTTAATTTCCCCGATCTGCTGATGTGCCAGGGAAAATATCAGCTCAAGCCCCCGCCGCCTTTCGTGCCGGGCATGGAGATGTCGGGCGAGGTGGTCGCGGTCAACGGCGCGGGCTTCAGCATCGGCGATCGCGTGGTCGGCGGCACCCGGATCGGGAGCTTCGCCGAATACGTCGCCGTGCCCATTTCCGGACTCCGCTACAAACCTGCAGCGCTCGATATGGCGCAGTCGGCGGGCTACGGGGCGGCCTACCTCACGGCCTATGTCGCGCTGGTGCGGCGGGGGCACCTGCAGCACGGCGAAACGCTGCTGGTGCACGGCGCGGCGGGGGGCGTTGGATTGGCGGCGGTGGACATGGGGCTTTCCCTCGGCGCCACCGTCATCGCCACGGCGTCTTCGGAAGAGAAGCGCGCTTTCCTGAAGAGCTACGGCGCGCACCATGTGCTGGAGTCGAGCGTCTTCCGCGAGGCGGTGAAGGATCTGACCGGCGGGCGCGGCGCGGATGTGATCTATGATCCGGTCGGCGGCGACGTCTTCGATGAATGCGTGCGGTGCATCGCCTTCGATGGTCGGCTTCTGGTCATCGGGTTCACGAGCGGGCGCATTCCGAATGTGAGCGTGAACATGCCGCTCATCAAGGGGTTCTCGGTCGTCGGCGTGCGCGCGGGCGAATATGGGCGGCAGTTTCCGCAACGCGGTGTCGAAAACGCCGATGCGATCTGGAAGATGGCCGATGCGGGCGACCTGCGTCCGCACGTCTATGCGAAGCTGCCGCTTGAAAAAGTGCACGAGGCCTTTGCGCTGCTCGATTCACGCAAGGTGATCGGCAAGGTGGTTATCGAACCCTAATGCGCGCGACGGCTTGCGTTGGTGACTACCGCCGCGAGACGATGCTTCAACAGCGCCGCCGACACCGGCTTCACGACCACCGCGCTTACGCCCGCTTCACGCGCCGCATCAAGATCGGCGCGGCCTTCGCGGGCGGTCAGCAGCACCACGGGGGTGTCGCGGCCGACGCGGTTGCCGACGCGCAGGCTCTGGACGAAATCGCCCAGGGCGATGTCGTTTTCGGGCCAGTCGGTGACGATCACGTCGACCGGATTCATTTGCGCCGAGGCCATCGCGTCGCGACCGCCGCCCGAAGGGAGCACGCTCACGACACCCGCTGCGCGCAGAACATCGCAGGCGAAATCGCGGGCGCTGTCGGCGCTGAACGCGGCGAGCGCAGTGCGGGGCAGGTTGGCGATCGGCATGCGAGCCTCACTCTGTTGGGCCGACATGGCGACCCGAAAACAAACCCTAACAGACAGAAGCTAGAATTCGGTGAATGGCCGCGCGGTTCCCGAATAGGCGAGAATGGTGCGAGGCCGCGCCCCCATCCCCCGGCTTCGCCGGGTACTTCCCCCGCAGGCGGGGGAAGAAAACACCGGCGCCTTTCTTCCCCCGTAGCGCAGCGTACGGGGGAAGTGGCCCGCGCAGCGGGTCGAAGGGGGCGCAATCGCCGTCCGTCATGGTGAATGCGGCGTTTCCAAAAGCCTGCGCCGCGCTGTGTCACCTATGCGAAACGCCCATCACACCGTGCGTTTCGCACGGTCTTTTTCGTTCTGCGCGCGGATGGCCGCGCTCGCCTGCGTCCACTGTTCGTCGGTCCAGGCGGTGAGCGCGGAAAAATTGCCGCCGCCCGCCTGGTAGGCTGCGCCGTCGATGGCAATGCACTGGCCGTTCACGTACTCCGCGCCCTTGCCCATCAGCAGCACCGCGAGATTGCAGAGCTCGTGCATCTCGCCGACGCGGCCCATCGGGTTGCCGCCGGACTGGTCGCGCATGGGGCCGCCGCCCGTGCCGTCGGGGTTCAGGCGCTTGGACATCCCCTCCGTCGGGAAGGGGCCGGGCGCGATGGCGTTCGCGCGGATGCCGTAGCGCGCCCATTCCACCGCAAGCGATTGCGTCATCGCATTGAGGCCCGCCTTCGACATCGCCGACGGCACGGTGAAGGCCGAGCCGTTCCACACCCATGTCGTCAGGATCGAGAGGATCGAGCCCTTCCTGCCTTCCGCGATCCAGCGCTTGCCGATATCGAGCGTGGTGTAGAACGAGCCGTGGAAGACGATGTTGGCGATGGCGTCGAAGGCGCGGGTGGAGAGATCTTCGGTGCGCGAGATGAAGTTGCCCGCCGCGTTGTTGACGAGGCCCGTCAGCGCGCCGCCCGCCCAGGCCTGATCGACCATGTCGTGGATCGCGTCCGGCACGCGGATGTCGCACGCGATCGGGATGCAATTGCCGCCGTGCTTGCCCATCAGCTCGTCGGCGGTTTCCTTGAGCACCTCGCCGCGCCGCCCGCAGATGACGACGTCGGCGCCCAGCATCAGGAACGCTTCCGCCATTTCCTTGCCGAGGCCCGTGCCGCCGCCGGTGACGAGGATGCGCTCGCCTTTCATCAGGCCGGGTTTGAACATGATCTGGGTGGCGTCCATGGCGGTTTCCTCCGGGAGTATTCTCTAGGCGTGCGATCTTAGCCCCGATCCGCGGTATGGCGAGAGCGGGTTGCGTGTGGAACGTAGGGGAAGGCGGCGGAATTCTAGCCGCTGTCGTAGCGTCGCGGGTAGGCGAGCGCGTGCGCAGCGTCGATGGCCTCGCGGGTGAAGTCCTCGAACGGGCTTTTCGAAAGGCGCGGATCCTGCGGCGCGCGGGTGAGCGCGGTGCGCACGGTCCGGGCGCGATCGCGCGCGAGCCGTCGAGCCATGCGGCGCGCAAACGGCAGGGGATTTTCCACCGCCATGGCGATCGCGTTGTAGCGCAGGCGAAAGCGCTCGCGGCTGACGCGCGGCGACGGCGGATGCAGCTTGCGCAGGATGACGTCGTTGGCGCTGTCGCGCGGCGGCGCGGCCGGGCGATTGGCCCAGCAGCGCGCGAGGCGCCGGCCGAACACTTCGCGATTGTACGAATCTTCCGCGCGCTGGCGCGCCAGATATTCGCGGTAAGCGAGCGTCTGGAACACCTGCACGCGGCCCCGTCGCTGCGGCGCGCGTTCGACGCCGTAGCGGAAGCGGTAGAGCGCCTTCGTCGTGCGCATGGATTTTCCACGCAGACGCGCCGCGACTTTTCGGATCGGACCGAGCACCACCGTCAGCGCCATGGACAGGATGACGGCTCGCGCACACGCTTCCGCGTCGCGCAACCACACCAGGGCGTGCTTCATCCGATCACGCGGCACCAGGCCCGTGGCGTCCAGCACGTCGGCGAACTTCATCACGATGTTGATCAGCATGTCGCGCATGTCGCTCCAGCGCTGATCGGGCACTTCCGTTTGCTCAGTCATGGGCAGGAGTATCGGGGAGGTTTTTACCCGGTCGGATTGTTTGGCTGTTTTTTCGCTGCAGCCCTTGGGAGAACGTGAAAAGGCGAGGGGGAAAGGAGTCGTTCGTCCCTCAAAAGTGGTCTCCCTTCTCCCCCGCGAGGGGGAGAAAGTGCCCCAGCGGGGCGGATGAGGCGGCGTCCCGGAGATTGTCCCCGGCGCCCGGCTTCATCCCGCACCCCACCCCCTCATCCGGCCTTCGGCCACCTTCTCCCCCTCGCGGGGGCGAAGGGTTTTCGGTAGGTTGCCGAACATGATCGATCCCAACGGCATCGCCCATATCCAGCTCACCGTGCGCAGCGTCGCGGCCAGTCGTGCGTTCTATCATCGCCTGCTGCACGAGGCGTTCGGGATGCGCATCCAGTACGATACGCCGGACGTGTTCTACTGCATCGGCGGGCGTACGGGCGTGCTGATCCGCGAAGCGGCGCCCGAGCATAAAGACACGCCATTCGACCAGACCCGCATCGGGCTGCATCACTTCTGTTTCCGCCTGCGATCACGCGAGGACATCGATGCGCTGCACGCCTCGCTTGTCGATTTCGGCGCAAAGATCATCCGCGCGCCGGAAACAGGGCCGTGGGCGCCGGACTATTATTCGATCCTGTTCGAGGATCCCGACGGCATCCGCATCGAAGCGAACTTCGTGCCCGGTCGCGGCAATCTCGATCGCATCAAGGACGGGCCGCTGACGCGACCGGGGTGAGCGGTCCTATTTCTTTCGCGAGGGCGTCTTAACCTGCGTGCGCAACTTCGCGACGATCAGTTCGACAGTGTCGGCGATGACGTCCGGTATGCGCTCCAGCGGCAGGCCATGATCGTGGAGCGGCCACGATGCATCCGCGCCGGAAAGGCTGAGCAACATGGCGGTGGCGTCGGCGGTGGCTTTCGGCGGCGCGCCGACGGCCTTCACCGCTGCGCGGATCGCTTCGAGACGCTTCGCACGTCGCGCGATGCGCACCTCCTGCCAGGCGCCGCCGCGACCGGACGCGAGCGCGCGCGTCATCGGGTGCTTCAGCGCCATGGTGTGGATGTGGCGATAATAGCGCGGCAGGTCGTCGGGCCCCGTCGCGAGCTGGACGCCCTGCGGGTAGATCTTGCGGTCCAGCCATTCGCCGAGCGCGGCGATCTGGCTTTCCTCATTGGGAAAATGCGCATGCACCGTGCGCAGCGACACCCCGGCGCGCGCCGCCGCCTCGCTGGGCGAGAGGCGGTCGCGACCGGGTTCGGAGAGCTGCTCGGCAAACGCGTCGAGGATGGCGGCGCGCGTGGCGGCGGCCTGGGCCTCGCGTTTGGGACTGCTGTAGCGACGCGCCGATGTCATGAAATGCGGTCAGACGAACTCGATGCCGTGTTGCGCCGCGACCCGCACGACGCCCGGAATATCCGGCGGGCTCATTTCGACTTCCTCGGCCACGTGCTTGAAGAATTTCGACGCGTTGCCCTTGGTGACGATGGTCAGGAAGCGCGCCTCGGTGACATTGCGGTAGCCGTGCACGGTGTTCGCCGGCACGTGGGCGAATTCGCCGGCCTTGAGGCGCGTGGTTTCGCCGGACACCGTCACGTCCAGCTCGCCGCTGAGGACCACGTAGATTTCCTCCCAGGCATGGCGATGCTGGGGTGGGCCGGACTCGGCGGGGCCGCTCGTGTCGAAGATCTCCACAGCCGACCCCATGGCGTTGGTGAGCATGGGGCGCAGGGTTTCGCCAAGCACAAAGTGGCTTTCGCCCGTATCCATCTTCGACCCCATGATTTGTGTCCCTCCAGAGTTTTTTATTGACTGCATTCAGGTGCAGCCAAATGGGTATGCGCTTGGATGCATTCGAGTGCAACCAATATTTTGCGCGCTTGGATCGCCGATCCCGGTTGTCAAAGCGGCGGGCCCGCACGAGACAGGCGCCATGCTGAGCTATCGCCTGTTGCGCCCGTCCGAGAGCAACGCCGCCGCCGAACTGCACCGCAGCGCCGGCGCGCTCATTCCCGGCTACGACACCAGCCTGCACACGCTGGAGGAACATCATCGCTTCTATGCGGAGAAGGTGATGGTGGACGGGCCGGTGTGGGGCGCGTTCGACGGCGACATTTTGCGCGGTCATGTGGCGCTGCTGCCGGGCTGGATCGATCATCTCTACGTCGACCCGGCATATCACGGGCAGGGCATAGGCAGCGCGATCGTCCTTCTGGCGCAGCGCGAACAGGACGAATTGCGTCTCTATACATTTCAGGCCAACGCGCGTGCGCGTCGCCTGTACGAACGCCACGGCTTTGTCGTCGAAGAACTGACGGACGGCGCGCGCAACGAAGAGAAAATGCCCGACGTCACCTATCACTGGCGCGCCTAGATCTCCCCGAAATCACCGCCCCGGCCTTTGCCTTCGGCGAAACGTCGCGCGCCGTCCTGCGAACCTGCGAGCAAGGCGAGACGTCCGCGCGCGGCTTCCGCACGGAGCGCCGCATCCAGCTCCAGCGACCAGCCCGCATACGCCGATGCGCGATCGACGCGCATGCAGGTGTTGGGGAAACGCGCGATGTCGGCGGCGAGTTGCTGCGCGGTCGCGAGTGCGAGGCCCTCGGGGACGACGCGGTTGGCGAGGCCCCAGGCGAGCGCTTCGTGCGCATCCACTGCGCGACCGGTGAGGATCATGTCCATCGCGCGGCCGTGGCCGACAATGCGCGGCAAACGCACCGTGCCGCCATCGATCAGCGGCACGCCCCAGCGACGGCAATAGACGCCGAACACAGCACTCTCGCTCGCCACACGCATGTCGGCCAGCAGAGCAAGTTCGAGACCGCCCGCCACTGCAAAGCCTTCCACCGCCGCGATCAGCGGTTTCGAGAGCGACACGCCGGGCGTTTCCGTCTCGCGGTCCGCGAGCAGGCGCGATGGGCCCATGGGGCCGTGTTTCTCGTGCTCGAAGCGCGCGCCGCCGCCGACGGCCTTCAGGTCCGCGCCCGCGCAGAAGTGCCCGTTCGCGCCGGTGAGCACCATGGCGAGGATTTCATCATTGGCCTCCGCCGCATCGAATGCTTCGAAAAGCGCCGCCGCCGTGGGCGGATCGACGGCGTTGCGCGCCTCCGGGCGGTCGATGGTGATCGTGACGACGGGCCCGACCTGGCTTATGTGGACACTCATGACAGCGACTCTCCCGAACGATGCGGCATCATCGCGCCCATATTCGCTCCTTGGCGCGCGCGGAAGTCAAAGATGAAAACCGTTCTCGCCATACGGCATGTGCCCTTTGAAGATCTCGGCGCCTTCGGGCCTGCGCTCGCGCAGCGCGGCTTCATGGTGCGGTACGCGGAGGCGGGCGATCGGCTGCTGAACGAGGCGCTGGAAAGCCTCGTTATCGTGCTCGGCGGGCCGATCGGCGCCAATGACGTGGACGCGTATCCGTTTCTCGGGCCGGAGCTTGAGCTGATCGAGAAACGCCTGAAGCGCGGCGCGCCGACGATGGGGATCTGCCTGGGCGCGCAGATGATCGCCAAGGTGATCGGCGCGAAGGTCTATCCGGCGCGGGCGAAGGAGATCGGCGTCGCGCCGATCAAGCTCACCGATGCGGGCAGGGAGTCCTGCCTCGCGCCGTTCCAGGGTGAACCGTTGACGCTGCACTGGCACGGCGACACCTTCGATCTGCCGCGCGGATGCGAAAGGCTCGCCTCCACCGATACCTGCGAAAATCAGGCGTTCTCGTTTGGGCCGAACGTCATCGGCTTCCAGTTCCACCCGGAGGCGAGCGACAAGGGCTTCGAGCGCTGGCTCGTGGGCCACGCCGTCGAATTGGCGGCCGCGGGGATTGATCCGCGCGTCTTGCGCGCCGACATGCAACGCCATGGCGCCGCGCTTGCCGCGAAGGGCGCCGACGTCTTGCACCGCTGGATCGACCAGGCGGATCTCTGAAGGAATTCCATGTCCCTGCGCATCGCCGTCCAGATGGACCCCATCGACACCATCGTCGTCGACCGCGACACCTCGCTCGCCTTCATGGTGGAGGCGCAGAAGCGCGGCCACGAGACGTTCTGGTATCACCCGAGCGATCTGTGGTGGGAGAGCGGCAAGGTCGTCGCGCACGCGCACCGCGTGGACGTGACGCGCACAGGCGACGCCTACTATCGCACGCTGTCCAGCGGCCCGGTGGAGGCGTCCACCTTCGACGCGATCCTGATCCGTCAGGACCCGCCGTTCGACATGGGCTATGTGTCCAACACCTATCTGCTCGAACTCGTGGGCGGCAAGACGCTCGTCCTCAACAACCCGACAGGCGTGCGCGACATTCCGGAAAAGCTCTCCACGCTGCGCTATCCACATCTCGTCGCGGACACCTTCGTGGGCCGCAACATCGATGCGATCGTCGCGTTCGCGAAGAAGCATGAGCAGGTGGTGCTGAAGCCCGCCTTCTTCGCCGGCGGCGAAGGCGTCTCGAAGGGCCGCGCGAGCGATCCGGATTTCATCACCAAGATCAACGCCATGCTGGCCGAGGTCGGCAAGGAGCCGATCATCGTGCAGGCGTTCCTCCCGGCGGTGAAGGACGGCGACAAGCGCGTGTTCGTGCTCGACGGCAAGGCGCTCGGCGTCGTGCGCCGCATGCCGAAGGCCGGCGAGTTCCGCGCCAATCTCCATGTCGGCGGCGTGGCGGAAGAAGGCGCGCTCGATGCCCGCGACCGCGAGATCGTCGCGGCGGTAGCGCCGCTGCTCGAAGAAAAAGGCATTCTCTTTGCGGGGCTCGACGTCATCGACGGCCGCCTCACCGAAATCAACGTGACCTCGCCCACGCTCGTGCAGGAACTCAAGCGCTTCTCCAACATCGACGCGCCGAAACTCTTCATCGACGCGCTGGAGCGGAAAGTCGCCGCGCGCTGACTAAGTCCCGCACTTCTGCGGCGGGATTTGGATGAAGAGCGGGGGATTGCCGTCGTTCATCGAGTAGGCGTGCCAGATGGTGACGTTGTACTGCCGCATGAACTGCGCGACGGCGACGTTGCCGGGTTCGCAGATTTTCGCGGTGAGCGTCGGTGTCATCTGCGTGATCGCATTCGTGCGCCAGGCGGCCAGATCGTCGATGCGGGTGTTGAACATCACGCGCTCGTCGAACACCACGTGGCGGCCCTGGCTGGTCGCGCCGACGAAGGTGGTGATGGGATCAAGTTGCACCGGCAGGCTCGCGCGGGTCTGGGCGACCATGGAGTCGATCGCCTGACGGGCGTCGTTCGGCAGCATCTCATTGCCCGCCACGCGCTGCAGGTGCGCCGCGATCGCGGGCGCGGGATCGCCGAGCATGGGCGGTTTCGCGGGATCGAAGCTGCGGTTCACGAGGCCCGCGGTCGCCGCGCCGCCGCCTTTGATCAGGCCGAGACCCTGGCCCATCTGCATCACGCCGAAGCCCACGACCACCAGGCCCACCACGCCTATGGCGATGCGCACGAGGAGGCCGGGTCCGCTCGATGGCGCCGCGGGCGGGGGCGTCATGGGGGTCCACGTTCTGGGCTGTTCGCCCGGACTGGGAATACCTCCGGGAATACCGTTCTCACTCATGGCGCCGCCCTCCGTGTCTCGTGTCCATCCTACGCGTAAGCGCAGTCGCGGCGGAAAGGGGTTCACCTGACCCGCTTTTCCGGTCCGATGCGCCTTCCTGTGAGACAGCGCCCGTTCGGCGGCGCTCTTTCAGTGGAACGGGGACACCGGCATGGAAGCGACAGCATCCAACAACCCACCGCAGTTCGGGCCGACGGCGGTTTACGCGCCGGGCTTCGCCATGAAGTTCTTCATCAGCTTCACCGTGGCGCTCATTGGCGCGTTCGCCCTGTTCCTCCTCGTCATGGCGGTCGGGGCGTTCAGCCGCGGCGGCGAGATGGCCGTGATGGCGATCTTCTTCGTCGCGATCGCCGGCGTCCAGCTGCTGCTGATGCGCTACATGTGGCCGTTCCTGGACGCGACGTGGCGCCTGCGCATCGAGATCGGCGCCGGTCAGGCGTCGTTCCGCCTGCCGGCGCGTCGCACGGCGCCGCTGCAGCCGGCGTACGCCTTTGCGCTGCCTTTGCCGTCGATCGAGAAACTCGCCACGCGAATCGAACTCATCCGTTCGATGGGGCAGATCCAGCAGATGCGGCGGTTCGCGCTGAAGGCCAACGGCGTGTGGATCGAGTACGGCGGCGTCATCGAGAACAGCTACAACGGCATGGTCGGCGCGACGGGCAAGGCCGCGCTCGCATCGGTGGCGGCGCTCCAGCATGCAACTGGGCTGCAGGTCGAAGATCACGGCGTCATCGAAGCCGCGAAGAAGGGCGAGGCGGGCACGCCTTGGGGTGGCGTCTCGCTGGCGGCGCCGGTGGCGGAAGTGGCGCTCGTGCAGGCCGGCAAGAACGCCAACATGTGGCGCAACATCCTGATCGGGGTCGCCTTCGTCGTCCTCGCCATACGGCTCCTCACGTTGTTCGTGCGATGAATCCCGCAGACGCTCCGGGCGGCGGGATGTGGGCGCCGATAGTGATCGAGGCCGACATGATGACGCGCCGCGTGGATCTGTCGGCGACCGGCGTGCGGGTCATGCTGACAGTGGTCCTCGGCGTGCCGGCCTTTCTCTTCCTGGTCGCGACGCTGCTCGTGATGACGGGCTACGTTGAACGCAGTGCGGAACCGGTGGCGGAGACTGCTTTCGGCGTGGTTCTCGCTCTTGGCTGGATACTGTTGCTGCGCGGGACGATCGCGCGCGTGCGCCGGACGCTGGCGTTGCATCGGCTGCGCATCGCCATCGGCGGCGGGGGCGTGATGCTGCGTCTGCCGGCGCGTGAGGTGACAGTCATGCTGCAGGATATTGCGCGCGTGGCCGTGCGCGTCGACGCCGTGCGCGGCCTGTTCGGCGCGCGCAGCCACTATACGAGCGCCATCGGGCTCACGGACGGCAAATGGATCGTCCTTGGCGCCGTCACGAGAGACCGGCTGGGCGCGCTGATCGGGCAGGCGACCGAAGCGATCGCGCACGCGCGGGGCGTGGCGGTCGAGGACCTGGGCGCTGCGGGATGGAGCGTCCCGCGTATTGTTTCCGGCGCCACAGTGACCGTGTGAGGCGACAGCGCTTTGCGGGGACCCCGCGAACGCGATAGGGTCGCGCGATGACGGGGTCGACGGCACCATGAGCTACATCGCGCAGGCGCTCGCGCCAGGCGAAACCGTGCGCGCCTCCGCGCGCCTGCACTGGGTGCTGTGGCTGCGGGCGTGGGCGGCGCTCATCGTGCTCGGCATCGTCATCGTCGGCATCGTGATCTTCGCGCGTCAGGTGATCTTCAACCTCACCACCGAAATCGCCGCGACCGACCGTCGCCTCATCCGCAAGCTGGGCTTTCTCGAACGGCGCGTGATGGACATCGGCCTGGAGAACATCGAGTCCGTGAACATCGACCAGGACTTCTGGGGCACGGTCTTCGGCTACGGCCGCCTCAGCATCCACGGTACGGGCGACCAGTCCTTCGTCACGCCGCTCATCGCCGATCCGGTGACGTTCCGTCGCGAGATCGAAGCGGCAATGCCGCAGCGGCAGAAGAAGGACTAGGGCGGGGGGGCCGTTCCAGCGCCTGCCGTTTGTCGCGCGAGGTTGGCGCCGGGCGATGGCCTGCGATATGCCACGGGCATGACCCGTCTCGCCCAGCTCTGGGAAGCCCTTCAACGCCGCTCCGCGGAGAGTGCGCCGACGCGCTACATGGCGGCGGGCGTGCTCGCGCTCGTGATGATTGCGGCGCGCGCGATCTTCGACCCCGTGCTGGGGCCGGGCTCGTACTATTTTCTCTATTATCCGGGTGTGATCCTCATCGCCTACGCCTTCGGCTTTAGGCCCGGCGCGCTGGCGATCGTCGTGGCCGGCTTCACGTCCTATCTCGTGTTCAGCCAGTCGGGGTTCGGCTTCAAGACCGACGCCTTCGTGAATCTACGCCTGTCGCTGTTCGTCGTGCCGGCGCTCGCGGTCGTCTATCTGGTCGCGCGCGTGCGCGACAGGCTGAACGATCTGCAGGAGGGCGTCTCGAAAGCGGCGGCGCAATCGCAGTCGCAGGCGCACCTGTTCCGCGAATATGCCGAGCGCGTGTCGAGCCACATGCAGCTGCTGTCGGCGCTGCTGCAGGTGAAGGCGCGTGACGAGCCGGCGCCGGACTATGCGCGCGTGCTGATGAATGCGGCTTCGCGCACGATGCTGCTGTCGCGCCTGCACCGGTCGTTTGCGAGCGAAGACGACGGGCTGGTGGATTTCGCGGCGTTCGCCGAACGCATCGCCGATTCTGCGCTTGAGGCGTGCGGTCGTCCGCCGCTGCTCATCTCGCTCGACGGCGAGCTTTCGCTGCTGCCCGAGCAGGCGATTTCGTTGGCGCTGATCCTGCTGGAATACATCAACGCGCGTGCGCGCAACGCGGCCCCCGGCCATCTCCGCATCTCGTTCTCCAGCGTCGGCGACGAGGCCGTGCTGACGATCGCCGAAGACAATCCGCCGCAGGTCGCCGAGACGCCGCCCAGCGCGCACCTTATCGGCGCGCTTGCGGAACAGATGGGCGGCAAGCTCGTCTTCGGTCGCACGAAGGACCGCGGCCAGTTCCGGTTCGTCTTCCCGACCGAACTCCAGCCGCTACCCGTCTGGGACCCGCTGCAGTCGCTGCACTAAGTCAACGCTCAGACGCGATCCTTGAGCGCTGTCAGGAAAAGCAGCAGCGCTTCCTTGGCGAAGAGGCGCATGTTCGTGACGCGATCCTCGATGCCCGTTTCGCTGTGCACCGTCACTTCGCGCGGCCCGACGATGGCGAGGAAGAGGCGGCCATACGGTCCTGTCGGTCCCGCCGCGCCGGTTTCGCCGATGGCCCATGTGGAGCCGAGCTGCTGTTGCGCGGCGCTTGCGAGGAAATGTGCGCTCTGTTCGCTGGAACGAATGATCTGCTCGCGCGGCATCGACAGCAGCTGCATCCGCGACGCCGCCGTGTAGAACACGCCGCCGCCGAGATAATAAGCGCTCGCGCCCGGCACCGCGAGCAGCGCCGCCGAGATGAGACCGCCCGCAGAAGATTCCGCGACGGCGACCGTCTCGTTGCGCTCTTTCAGGATCGCGCCGGCTTCTGCGGCGATGGGGAGGAGTTCGTTCATGCGAGATATCTCAATCTGAATTGCGATTTGCGCAAAAGAACCCGCAAGAACCATCGTATTCCCCTCCTCGCCCGTTGGGCGGGGAGGGGGCAGGGGGCGGGGTGGGCCGCAGGAGGACCCTCTGGAGACGCGATTGCATCAGCGGTTTTTTCGCAAGTGCGCCGCGCTGCGCCGACCACCCCCGCCCCCTGCCCCCCTCCCCCTCCGATGGAGGAGGAGGGGAGGGCGCCACTACTGCGCCGCGACGCGCCACACGATCTTCCCGACATCGTCGGCTACAAGGATGGCGCCCGTGCGATCCTGCGCGACGCCGACGGGGCGGCCCTGCGCCTCGTTCTTCGCGTTGAGGAAGCCGGTGAGGAAATCCTGCGGTTGGCCCGCGGGCTTGCCGCCCGCGAACGGCACGAAGATCACCTTGTAGCCGGCGGGCTGGCTGCGATTCCACGAACCGTGCTGGCCGATAAAGGCGCCGCCGCCATACGCGGGCAGCGTGGCGCCGGTGTAGAAGTGAAGGCCGAGCGAGGCGGTGTGTGCGCCCAGCGCATAGTCGGGTGCAATGGCCGTGGCGACCAATGCGGGGTCCTGCGGCTTCACGCGCGTATCGACGGTCTTGCCCCAGTACGAATAGGGCCAGCCGTAGAAGGCGCCGTCCTTCACGCTGGTGAAGTAGTCGGGCACGAGATCGTCGCCGAGGAGATCGCGTTCGTTGACGCTGGTCCACAGTGTGTTCGTCGTCGGCTCCCACGCGATGCCGACGGGATTGCGCAGGCCGGAGGCGAAGATGCGCTTCTGCTTCGTCGCGAGATCGACTTCCCAGATTGCCGCGCGTTCTTTCTCCGCCTCCATGCCGGAGTCGGCGATGTTGCTGGCCGATCCGACCGCGATGTAGAGCTTCGAACCGTCGGCGCTCGCGAGCAGCGTGCGCGTCCAGTGGCCGTTGCCTTCCGCGCGATAGGGCAGGTCGAGCACCTTCTCGCCCGGCGCGGTGATTGCATTCGCACCCGCCACGTAGGGGAAGCGCAGCAGCGCATCGGTGTTGGCGACGTAGAGGCTGTCGCCGATCAGCGCCATGCCGGTGGCTTGGTTGAGACCGCCGATATATTGCGTCTTCAGATCGACATCGCCGTCGCCATCGCTGTCGCGCAGCAGGGTGATGTGGTTGGCGTTGTCGGCGAAGGCGCCGCCCGTGCGCATGAGGTTGTTGGCGATCAGCGTTTCGGGCCCGTTCCCGGCGGACGGCTTGCTGGAAGACTCCGCGACGAGCACGTCGCCGTTCGGCAGCAGATAGATCCAGCGCGGATGCGCCAGGGCTTCGGCGTAGCGCGTGACGGTGAAACCCGCTGCGGCGGTCGGCGCGGCGCCTGCCGGCCAGCCGACAGCCTTGGCGCTGTTCAGCGTCGGAAGCGCGCCGGCACTGGGTGCGCCGATTGTGGGGTTGGGGCCGAACGTGCCCGTGTCGTCGGGTTTCTGCTGCGTGCACGCCGTCAGGGCGAGGGCTGCGATCATTGCCACTGTGGTCAGGCGCATTCGAGCTTTCCTCTTTTTCATCTGCCTAGGAGCCTAGAGCGCCGCTTTCACCGCGAAAAGCCCTTGTGGAAAGGGGGGAGGACTTTCTACGAGTTAGTCGGGGCGAATCGGAGACCGCGATGTCGTTTGTCGTTCACGCCGGCGTGCAGCCGGACACCAAGGCCGATCCTTGCGCCACAGCCACGGAAGCGCTTGAAGCGCTCGCCAGCTACCGCAAGCGCGGCGTGCTGAACGTCTATGTGATGGACGCTATGACGAAGGTCCCGGTGGACGAGCGCCGGCTGCGGCAGGCGTCATTGAGAGAACGGAACTAGACCTGCCCGCAGCTCTTGAGGCGCGCCTTCGGGTGGACTTCGCTCTGTGACATCACCGCTGTCGCCGCGCGGAAGCGTTCCACCAGCGAACGCACGTAAGGGCGGATCACCGGGCTCGTGAGCAGGACGGGCGTTTCGCCATCGCGCGCCGCACGCTCGAACGCGGCGCGCACGTCGGCGACAAACTGGTGCAGCTTCGAGGGCGGCAGAGAAAGCTGACGCTCGTTGCGTTCGCCGACCAGCGCCTCTGCGAACGTCTGCTCCCAAGTGGGGGAGAGCGTGACGATGGGCAGGAAGCCCGTCTGCGTCTGGTGCTGGAACGAGATCTGGCGTGCGAGGCGTGAGCGCACATGCTCGGTGATCTGCACCAGATCGTGCGTGGCGGGCGCAGCTTCCGCGATAGCTTCGACGATGGCGCCGAGATCGCGGATCGACACGCGCTCGCGCAGCAGGTTCTGCAACACGCGCTGGATGCCCGACCACGAAATGTGGCTTGGCGCGACGTCGTCGAGCAGGGACTGCGTGTCCTTCGGCAGCTCCTTGATGAGCTTCTTCACCTCGGAGAAGGTGAGGAGTTCGCCCATGTATTCCTTGACGATCTCGGTGAGGTGCGTGGCGAGCACCGTGGCGGGATCGACGACGGTGTAGCCGCGGAAGGACGCGTCCTCGCGCGACGCTTCGTCGATCCACGTGGCGTCGAGGCCGAAAGCGGGCTCCTTCACCGCCTCGCCGGGAATGGCGACACCCACGCCGGACGGGTCCATCGTCAAGAGCGAACCGAGTTTCAGCTTGCCTTTGCCGGCTTCCATCTCGCGTACGCGGATGACGTATTCATCCGGCGCGATCTGCACGTTGTCGAGAATGCGCACCTGCGGCGTGACGAAGCCGAGCTCCTGCGCCAGCGATTTGCGCAACGCGCGGATCTGGTCGGTAAGGCGACGGCCCTGCACTTCGTTGAGCAACGACAGGAGTCCGAAGCCGAGTTCGATGCGCACATCGTCCATGGCGAGCGATTGTGCGGGCGTTTCCTCCTGCGGCGCCGTCTCCGCAGGTGAGGCGGCGGCGGCGTCTTCGGCCGCCTTCTTTTCCGTGGCCCCGCGCAGCTTCCAGGCCAGCAGACCGGACGCCGCAGAGAGTGCGAAGAACGGAATGATCGGCATGCCCGGCAGGATGCCGGCGATGAACGCGCACGCGCTGACCATGCCGAGCGCGGGCGGATACGACGCCAGCTGCTTGGCGAGCGCTTTGTCGGCGGCGCCTTCGACACCGGCCTTCGCCACGAGCAGGCCCGCCGCGACGGAGATGATCAGCGACGGCACCTGCGCCACGAGGCCTTCGCCGACCGTCAGGCGGGTGTAGTGATCGGCCGCCTGCTCGAACGGCAGCTGGTGACTGACCATGCCGATGATGATGCCGCCGATGATGTTGATGACGGTGATCAGCAGCGCCGCGATCGCATCGCCGCGCACGAACTTGGACGCGCCGTCCATGGCGCCGAAGAAGCCCGACTCGGCTTCGAGGTCCTTGCGGCGTTGCTTGGCGGTGGCTTCGTCGATGAGGCCCGAGGAGAGATCGGCGTCCACCGCCATCTGCTTGCCGGGCATGGAATCGAGGGTGAAGCGCGCGGCGACTTCCGCGATGCGCGTCGAACCCCGGGTGATGACCACGAAGTTCACGATGATCAGGATGACGAAGACGATCACCCCGATGATGAAATTGCCCTGCATCACGAATTCGCCGAAGGCGTTGATCACCTGGCCGGCGGCGTCGGGGCCTTCGTGTCCGTGACTGAGGATGAGGCGCGTCGAGGCGACATTGAGCGCCAGACGGAAGAGGGTGGTCAGCAGCAGGACCGTCGGGAAGGCGGTGAATTCCAGCGGCTTCTTGATCAGCAGCGCCGTCATAAGCACGAGCACCGATGAGGTGATCGAGATCGCCAGCAGGAAATCCATCAGCCACGCCGGCAACGGCACCAGCAGGATCGCGAGGATCAGCAGAACGCCGACGCCGAGATAGATTTCCCCGCGCATCGTGTTGCGGAGGATCGCCTGGATGTCGATAGCGGGGCGTTGCGGCTGTGCGGCGTCGGTCATGATGGGCTACTCGTACGAAGGGGGACGTCGCACTTCAAAGATCGTTACGCCGCCACACCCATGGGCGGGGGCGGCACATCCACACCTTCTTCCGAATACTGCTTCAGCTTGTTGCGCAGCGTGCGGATGGAGATGCCGAGAATGTTGGCTGCATGCGTGCGGTTGCCGAGGCAGTGCGTGAGCGTGTCGAGGATGAGATCCTGTTCGACCTCCGCCACCGTCTTGCCGACCATGCCGCGTGCGGCATCTGCAGCGCGTGACGCGACATCGCCCTTCGGGGCTGTTGATCCCACGGCGGAACCGTCCGGCGCGCGAATCGATTCAGGACCGATTTCTGGGCCCGTCGACAGCAGAACGGCGCGGTGCATGGCGTTTTCGAGTTCGCGCACGTTGCCCGGCCAGCGGTAGGACGCGATCGCTTCCTGCGCAGCGGCATTGAGCGCGCGGCCCGGACGACCGTTGGAGTCGCCGTATTTGCGGATGAAATGCGTGGCGAGCGCGGCGATGTCGGACTTGCGCTCGCGCAGGGGCGGGATGCGCAGGTTCACGACGTTGAGGCGATCGAGGAGGTCTTCGCGGAACGTGCCCTGGCGCACGCACTCGGCCAGATCGCGGTTGGCGGTGGCGAGAATGCGGATGTTCACGGGCACGGGCTTGGATCCGCCGAGGCGGTCGATGACGCGTTCCTGCAAGGCGCGCAGAAGCTTCGCCTGCAGGCGCAGATCCATCTCGCTGATTTCGTCAAGCAGCAGCGTGCCGCCGTCGGCTTCCTCGAACTTGCCAATGCGCCGCGCGACCGCGCCGGTGAAGGCCCCGCGTTCGTGGCCGAAGAGCTCGGATTCCAGAAGATTGTCGGGGATCGCCGCCACGTTGATGGCGATGAACGGCGCGTTCGCGCGGCGCGATTGCGCGTGCACATGGCGCGCCATCACTTCCTTGCCGACGCCACTCTCGCCGGTAATCAGCACCGAAGCGTCGGAGCCGGCGATCTGGTCTGCAAGTGCGATGACCTGCTTCATCGCCGGATCGGTGGCGACGAGGTCGCGCGTGTCGCGCGCAATGGCCTGCAACACGGCGGCTATCAGCGCGGCATCCGGCGGCAACGGCACGTATTCGAGCGCACCGGCGCGGATCGCGCGCGCAGCGGTTTCAGGATCGGTGTCCACGCCGCACGCCACCACCGGAATGCTGATGCGCTCGGCTTCATTGGCTTCGATGAGTGCGGCGATGTCGATGCGCACATCGACCATCAGCAGATCGGCGCCCTTGCCGGCGCGCAGTGCGCTCGTGGCCTGTTCGCCAGTATCGACATGCGAGACCTTCGCCCCGCGATCCATCGCGATCTTCGTGGCGGCGGCGATCTGGCCGTTCAGCGGTCCGACAATGAGAATACGCATCAGTTCCGCTCCGTCACGACCGCTCGCCGTCCTTGATAATCTCGGTCATCGTCACGCCGAGACGGTCGTCCACCAGCACCACCTCGCCGCGCGCGACGAGACGGTTGTTGACGTAGATGTCGATCGCTTCACCGACCTTGCGGTCGAGTTCGAGCACCGATCCCTTGTTGAGTTTCAGCAGCGTGGCCACGTCGACGTGCGCCTTTCCGAGCACGGCCTGGATTTTCACCGGCACGTCGAATACCGGCGCGAGTTCGGCGGCCGAGTGATCGCCGCCGTCGTCTGCTACTGTAGGCAGGGACTGTTCAAGCGTTTCCAGATCGAGCGCTGTTTCGGTGCTCATGACGTCTGCTCCAGCGACAACTTGTCGGCGATGATGGCTTCGATGCGGGTGAAGGCTTCGGCGGCCGACAGCGTCAGCGCGCCATCGCCCCAGTCGAGTGTGACCTCGCCGGGTCCGTGGCCGGGTTCGGGCCGCACCACGAGCGCGCCGGCGAAGCCATGATCCCTGGCGGCGTCTTCGAGACGCGCGCGAATGCTCTCCGCGCCCGGCGCGATGCGCACGACGAGACGCGGTGTCTGGATGAAGCTCTCGAAAGCGGCGTCGAGCGCAGCGACCACGCGATCTTCGCCGAAGGATTCAAGCGCGAGCCCCGCGACCTTGCGCGCGGCGGCGAGGGCGAGGTTGGCGGCATCCTGCATCATCGCGCGCCGCTCTTCGACGCTGCGCTCGGAGAGCTTCGCTGCGGATGCCGCGAGGGACGCAAGTGCAGCGGCTGAAAGCGCCTCGGCGCGCGCGATTTCGCTCTTCGTACCTTCTTCAATACCGATGGCGCGTTCGCGCGCGAGATCATCGGCGGAATACATCGGCGCTGCCGCGCCTTCCGACAGGATGGCGCCGTCCGTGTCGAACACCGTCTCGAACGCATAGCGGCGAGTGGCCAACGAAGTAGAGGGAGCTTCGCTCAATAGATGAGCTCCTCTTCGCTGCCGCCGCCGCCCAGCATGATCTCGCCGCGTTCGGCGAGGTCCTTGGCCGCCACAACCATGCGCGTCTGTGCGCCTTCGACGTCCTTCAGGCGCACGGGCCCCATCGCGGCCATGTCGTCCTTCAGGATCTTGCTGGCGCGCTCCGACATGTTGGAGAGGAAGAGGTTGCGCAGTTCGTCCGACGCGCCCTTCAGCGCAAGCGCGAGATCGGCCTTGTCGGCCACGCGCATAAGCGTCTGGGCGCCGCCGGCGTCGAGGCGCTTCAGGTCTTCGAACACGAACATCAGCGCGCGGATGCGCTCGGCCGCCTCGCGGGAGCGTTCTTCCAGCGCGGAGATGAAGCGCGCTTCGGTCTGCCGATCGAAGGTATTGAAGATTTCCGCCATGAGTTCGTGGCTGTCGCGCTTGGGCGTGCGCGCGAGATTGGACATGAACTCCGTGCGCAGCGTGCCTTCGATCTTGTCGAGAATCTCGCGCTGCACCGGCTCCATGCGCAGCATGCGGTGGATGCACTCGATGGCGAAGTCGTCGGGCAGGGCGGTCAGCACGCGCGCGGCGTGGTCCGGCTTTACCTTGGACAGCACCACCGCCACCGTCTGGGGATATTCGTTCTTCAGATAGTTCGCGAGTACCTGTTCGTTGACGTTGCCGAGCTTGTCCCACATCGTGCGGCCGGCGGGACCGCGGATGTCTTCCATCAGCGCATCGACCTTTTCACGCGGCAGGATGGTGGAGAGCAGGCGCTCCGTCGCCGAGTGCGTACCGACCACGCGGCCCGAGGTAGAGAGCTGCTGTACAAACTCGATGATGAGGTTCTCGACGACGCTGGAATCCACGACGCCGAGGTTCGACATCGCCTGCGAGACTTCCTTGAGTTCGTCATCCTCGAAGAGTTTGAGCACCGGCTCAGCTTCGATGCCGAGCGACAGGATGATGACGGCGGCCTTCTGCGGACCCGAAAGGTCAGCGAGGCTCATGATCGCGTTGGTGTCCTTGGCGGCGGGGGCGCGTGCGGCGGCCATGTATCAGCTCCGCTCCGACAGCCAGGCGCGCATGATCTGCGCGGATTCCTCAGGGTGCTGTTCGATGACCTCGGCCACGCGCTTCACGGACGATGCGTTCACCTGACCCTGAATTTTCGCGATGTCGAGTTGCTGGTCCATGCCGCCGATCGGCCCGCCCGCAGGGGCCGGCAACGCGCCCGCCACCGGGGGAGAGAGCGCGCCGACAGACCCGCCCGCGCCTGCAAGAGCGGGGGTGCCGCCTGGTCCCGCCAGCATCGGCAGGCCGCCTGCGCCGCCGCCGTTGATCATGCCGCTCACCAGCGGACGCAGCACGAAGAAGACTACGCCAAGGCTCGCGATCAGGGCGGCGAGAATTTCCACGCCGCGCATGATGTCGTTCTTGCCGAAGTCGAACATCGACGCCTTGGCGACTTCCGTGCCCGCCGTCGCCGCCGACTGCGCGAACTTGAGGTTCACGACTTCGACCTTGTCGCCGCGCGCTTCGTCGAAGCCGACGGCGGACTTCACCAGCGCGGTGATGCGCTCCAGATCCTGCGGATTGCGCGCGGTCCATTCACCGGGCTTGCCGTCGGCGCCCGGCGCAGTGGTGCCGTCCACGGCGACCGCCACCGAGAGCTTCTTGATACGACCGCCTTCGACGATCTCGGTCTTGGTGGTGGAGGAAATTTCGTAGCGGACCTGTTCTTCCGTGCGCTCGGTGGAGTCGCCGCCGCCGCCCGCACTGTCGGCGCTTGCGCCATCGGGCAGGTTGCGCGAGGCGGTGGAGGAGCCGCCATCACCACCGCCGGAGGTGCTGGTTTCTTCGGTGCTGTTGGTCTCGCGGACCACGCGGCCTTCGGGATCGAAGGTCTGCGCCGTGGAGGTGACGCGGTTGAAGTCGACGTCGGCGGCGATCTGCACGCGCGCAGCGCCCGGCCCGACGATGCTCTCGACGATTTCCTGCACTTCCCGGCGCAGGCGATCCTCGATGGCGGCCTTGCGCTCATCCATGGCATCGGCCGCCGCCGCGCCGCCGTCTTCCTCGGCCGCCGCAAGCAGTTTGCCCGACGCGTCGGCGATGGTCACGCGGTTGACCGAAAGCCCCGGCACGGCGCTCGCCACGAGATTGCGTACCGCACGCACCTGCCCCTGAGTCAGCTGCCCGCCCTTCACCGTCACCACGATGGAGGCGGAGGGGGCCTGGCGGTCCTGGGTGAAAAGCTGGCGTTCCGGCAGGACGAGGTGGACCCGCGCGCGCTCGACGCCGTCGATCGAGGTGATGGTGCGCGCGAGTTCGCCTTCGAGCGCCCGCAGGCGATTGATGTTCTGCTGGAATTGCGTGGCGCCGAGGGCGTCCTGCTTGTCGAAGATCTCGTAGCCGATGGAGCCGCGCGAGGGCAGGCCGTCCTCCGACAGCATCAACCGGGCGGACATGACCTGCGATCGCGGCACGAAAATCGTCGTGCCGTCGCCGCGTAGTTCGTAAGGAATCTTGGCGCCGTCGAGCTTGGCGGTGATTTCACCGGCCTCGGCCATTTCGACGTCGGAGAAGAGCAGGGCCTTTTCTTCGCCGCCCACGCGGAACACCAGCGCAAACAGCGCCGCCGCCACGACAGCGGTGATGCCCAGCGCCGCGAACAGGCGCATGGGGCCGATTTTCATGAGAGCGTCGTTGAAACCGTTCACGCGGGGGCCGCCGAATCACAGCGGGCGCCTCCATGACGCCCGCCCGGCAGATTTTGCCGAGCCCGGTGAAGTTATGGTTAACCGGCGGAAACCATCCGCAGGTTGCGTGACCGCAAGCCGGTCACGCTTTGTCGGGTCTCAGGCTTCCGAGACGCGATAGTGCTGGATGCGGGTCGTGCGCAGGCCGGGGAGGCCATGACGCTCGATGGACTTGCGCCACGCATCGAATTCTTCAGTCGTGAGGCTGTAACGGTTGCAGGCGTCCTCCATCGTGAGGAGCCCGCCGCGCACGGCCGCGACCACTTCCGCCTTGCGACGGATGACCCAACGCGTGGTGTTCGCGGGGGGCAGATCGTCCACCGTGAGGGGGTTCCCGTCGGGGCCCATCACCACACCTTCAAAGCGGCGTTGCTTCTGCATCGCGCCAACTCCCAATTGCTTAGTTGGCTGATCATAGGCGCCGGGAATAAAGATCAGGCAAATTTTCTGAGTAAAATCAGGTTAATAACCTGTATCGAAAAGGTACGGGCGTCCTTACCGAAGTATTGACGCCCGTTTTACCTTTCGATTACCTCTTGATGCGGAGGAGCTCTTCCAGCATCTCGTCGGCGGTCGTGATGATCTTCGAGGAGGCCGAATAGGCCCGCTGCGTCACGATCATGCTGGTGAATTCCGCCGCCAGATCGACGTTGGAGGCTTCCAGCACGTTGGACTCGATGCGCCCCGCGCCGGCGGCGTTGGCTTCGTTGATGTTGTAGAGGCCCGACGCCAGCGTGTTGCGGAAGACCCCGCCGCGATCCGGCAGGAGCCCGTTCGGGTTGAGGAAGGTCGCCAGCGGTATCTGGTAGAGCGCGCGCGAACGGCCGTTGGAGAACTGCGCGGTGAGAATGCCGTCATTCTCCACGACGAGGCCCGCGAGATTGCCCGGCGGCACGCCGTCCGCAACGACCGTCGTGACGCCGGAGGCGGTCGCGAACTGCGAGAGGCTGTTCTCGAGATGGAATTCCAGGTCCTGCGCTGCAGCCCCTGTGCTGGCGTCCCAAGCGACGTTGAAGGGGCCCGAGATCGAGCCGGTGATGCCGCCGGCATTGATGCCGCCGGAAGTGTTGAACTGGATCTGGCCGCTTGCGACAAGGCCGCCAGGGTTCGCTGTCAGCGTAGACGGGCGGGTATAGACTTCCACCTGCCAGGTGTTCGGCGCCGTCTTCAGGAAGCCGACGGCCACCGTACGCGGTGCGCCTAGACTGTCGAAGATTTCGATGCTGCTCTCGAAGTGTGCGGCGATGTCGCTGGTTGCGAGATCGCCGGCGACGTAGGTGTTCAACGCCGCAACCGGATCGTAAGCCGCCTGCGTGGAGCTAAGATTCGCCGTAAGCGTCACTTCACCCGTCGCTTCCGCGCTCGACACCGTGTCGGCGACGTTGATCGGCGACAGCGTGGAGAGCGACGTCGGGCTGGATGCGACGGAGCCATCGGCCTGGATCGGCCAGCCCTGCAGGTAGAAGCCCTGCGCGTTCTGCAGGAAGCCCTGCGCGTCGACGGAGAAAGAGCCCGCGCGCGTGAACGCGACGCTGCCGCCGTTGGTCAGGGGCTGGTTGTTTTCCGAGACGACGAAGAAGCCGTTGCCGGCGACCGCCAGATCCGTCGCGGAGCGCGACTGCTCCAGCGAGCCCTGCACGTCGACGAGGCGTCGCGTCGACGAGAGCACGCCGCCGGCGTTGTAGCTGGTGCCGCCCGTCTGGCTGTTCAACATGGCCGTGAAGTCGGTGAGGCCGCGCTTATATCCGACGGTGTTGAGGTTGGCGATGTTGTCGGAGATGACGGCCATCGCGGAGGAATTGGCGGCGAGGGCGGAAACCCCGGACCGCATGGCGGTGTAGATACTCATCGTTTCAGTCCTGCTCTGGGCGGTCCAAGGGGGGGATCGTTTCGAGCTTCTGCTCAGTCGCGGACCGCATTCGGCAATCCGATGATGTCGTCAGTTTCGAACGGAGTGGATGGAATCGAAGGCGCGCACGCCGGTGGCCGTGATCACGGTGGCGGCGCCGGCGGTGCCGAAGTCGATGCCGGTGATGGTTTCCTGAACGGTAGTCGCTGCTTCCACATCCTCGCCGTTGGCGTCGGTGGCGGTGATGACGATGCGATAGGCCCCGTCATCGACCGCATTGCCTTGCGCGTTCTCGCCGTCCCATGTGAACGTCTGGGCGCCATTCGCCGCAACAACGTTCTCGGCGTAGACCTCACGGCCGCTGGAGTCGCGGATCGAAATGCGCGCATTTCCGGTCGCGCCGGTGATGTCGTAGTTCCATTTCGCTTCGCCGTCGGCAAGCCGCGCCACGTCGCTGGTGAACACCGCCGTCTTGCCGATGAATGACACCGCCGCCGCACTTCCCGCCGCCGCGCTCTGGTTCAGGAGCGTCGCGAGCTTGTCGTTGGTGGCGATCTGCTGTTCGACCTGACTGTACTGCACCAGCTGCTGTGTGAACGCCGCCGAATCCACCGGATTGAGCGGATCCTGGTTCGCCAGCTGTGCGGTGAGCAGGGAGAGGAACGTGTCGAAGTTGTCAGACAGCTTCGCGCGCGAGAGCGTGGTCGAAGTGTCGCCGGTAGCGCCGTTGTTGGCGTTGATCAACGTGGAGTCGATGACAGGCATGGGTTGCTCCTCAGGCCATCACGTCGACGCGGGCGCCGCGCCATGATTCAAGTCCGAACGGTCGACTGACGGGGGCCGACGCCTGCGATTCCGTCCCGTTTTCTCCCCGCGTCGATCCCTTGCCGGAGGACGATGCGTCGAACGATGCGCTCTCGCCGCGTTCGGCGAGGTCGAACGACAGGCCGCCGGCGTCCAGTTCGAGGCCCGCCTCCTGCAGCGCGCGCTCCAGTTCGCGTGCGGACCGCACGAGATCCGATAGCGTCGCCGGATTTTCCGCCGCGACCACCGCCGTCACCTTGTTGTCGGGCCCGACTTCCAGCGACACCTGTACGCGCCCGAGTTCCGGCGGATCGAGACGCACGTCGATGGACGTCGAACGTCCGTCGAAGCGACGGATGATGTGCTGCGCGACAAGTGCTGCGGGCGTGGTCGTGCGATGACCCGCTTGCGTGGCGGTCGCTTCGTTGACGCTGTGTGCGCGCTGTTCGGCGGGCAAGGCCTCGCCGACCGGCATCGCATCCACGGTTGCAGCCTTTTCGAGCATCGGCGTTGAGGCGGCGGTCGCCTGCACGGCGCTCACGGTCTGCACGCCGGTGGCGCTGGCTTGCGCGGTTGCGCTGGGCGCAGAGGTGACGCTTGCCGCAGGACGCGTCTCGGCGCCCTGAATGTCAGTCGCTTCGCCACGGCCTGCGCGCAGACGCGGCATCGCGCGCGCTTCGCCTGTCGGCAGCGGCGTGACGGGCAGGGCGATCGTTTCAAGCGAAGGCGCCGGTTTGGTCGCCTGCGCCGGTGCAACCAGCTGCGGTGCATCCGCCGCAGCTGGACCGGCTTGGGCAGCCTGTGGCGGCGGCGCGTCCTGGTGCGTCGTGGGCGCAGCTTGCGGCCCCGTGGATTGAGGCTGTGCGGGCTTCGGCGCTGCGTCTGTAGGCGCCGCTGTCGGGGCGATGAACGCCGAGAGATCGATGGACACCACGCTGTTTTGCGGACGGACCACGGCAGGCGCGACAGGCACGGTGACCGTCATGGCGGCTTCGATGCTCGCTTCCTGCGGCGTCGCTTCGGCGTTGCTTGCCGCTACTTCGGTAGGCGCGTTCGCTTCGCGTGCATGACCATGGCGGGTTGGCGGAGACGCCACTTCCTCCGGCGGGAGGTGTGCGGTGAAGTCATCGCCGTCTTCGTGTGCGTCGGACGCTGAAGAGTTCGATGGCGTCGTCGGCTGCGGCGCCGGCTTCGACATCACCATGCTTGCGTCCATGCTTGCGCGTTCCTCTGCACGTGACAGCGCACGTCGCTGTCGTGGCGTGGGAGTTAGCAAGCGGCGCGCCAGTCTGGTGAACGATGCGAAAACCATGCGGCGCAACGTTTCTGCATGCGCGGCGCGAAGCGCGACCTGAACATCGCGGCAATCTTCGCCGGGCGCGCACGGCAGGAATTGCCGCGTGGCGCCGCGTCATCGGCGCGTGGCCCCGGGCTTGCGATGCACACGCATGATCGCTGTGCGCGCGACATGTTCATGCGCCCGACGATCGCGACGAATGTCTTGCCGGCCAAGGGCTACGCGATATTCGGCATGTCGGCGCGCGGTCGTTTGCGCCCGGCAGGATTTGCCGACGACGCGGCGCTTCTTGCCCACCGGCCGGCGCAAGCGAGGCGACGCATGGGTATCGGATCGGTCTTCAACAACGCGCTTACCGGGCTCAATGCGAGCCAGGCAGCGCTCAAGGTCATTTCGCAGAACGTCGCCAACGCGAACACGCCCGGCTACGTGCGCGCACAGATCAACTTTACGCCGCAGGTGGTGGCGGGCGCCGCCGCCGGCGTGTCCGTGGAATCGATCACCCGCGCTGCGGACCGCTTCCTCGCCGAGGCGCAACGTGTCTCGGGCGCGGCCAACGGGGCAGCGGGCGTGCGCGCGGAGCTGCTGGATCGCGCGCAGCTTCTGTTTGGCGACCCCAACGGCGACCAGACGCTCTTCACCCGCATCGACGACGTCTATACCGCGCTGCAAAATGCCTCGGTTGATCCGACCTCGAGCGTTGCGCGCCGCTCGGTGATTTCCGCGTTGCAGGACGTGTTCGGTGAGTTCTCCCGCGTGGCGCAATCCATCGAGGACCTGCGCATCGAGGCCGACCAGCGCGTTGGCGAAAGCATCGGACGCGCCAACGATCTCTTGCAGCGCATTTCTGACATGAACGGCCAGATCGCGCTGACCAAGAAGTCCGGGGGCGATATTACCGGGGCCGAAAACGCCCGCGACCAGCTCATCGACGAACTGTCCACGCTCATGGACGTGCGGGTGACGCCGTCCAGCGACGGCACCGTCGACATCCGCACCAATACCGGCGGCCTTCTGGTGGGCGTTTCCGCCGCGAAACTCTCCTACACGCAGTTCGCCACGCCCTACGGCCCGCCCGGCACGATCCTGGTCAACGAGGGCCTGCCAACGGAAGCATCGTTCGGGCCCATGCTGTCGGGCGGACTGCTCAAGGGCCTCATCCAGGTCCGCGACGTCGATCTGCCGAGCCTCGGTGAATCGCTCGGCTCGCTCGCCGCGGCCATGGCTGACGAACTCAACAAGGTGCACGCCACCACGTCTGGCGATCCCCCGGCCGCGCGCATGGTCGGACGCAACACCGGCCTGCTCGCCACCGACAGTCTGAATTTCACCGGGCAGGCCATTGTCGCCATCACCGACGCCAGCGGCAATCTCGCGCGTCGCCTCACGATCGATTTCGACGCCGGTACGATCACCACGGAAAATCCCGCGAATGTGCAGCCCTTCGCGCAGAATGTCGGCGCCTTCGTTTCCGCGCTGAACACGTCCCTCCAACTCGCTCCGGCGCAGGCGACGGCGAGCTTTGTCGATGGCGTCCTGACGCTGGACACAAACAGTTCGTCGGGCATCGTGTTCGGGGAAGTCTCAGGCGACGAAAGTTCCCGCGCCGGGCGTGGCTTTGCGCACTTTTTCGGCCTCAACGATCTTGTCCGCAGCGACACGCCGACCTTCTTTGCCGCCGGCTTGTCGACGAGCGACGCCCACGGGTTGAACGCCTCCGGAAACATCCACTTTCGCATCACGGACCCAAATGGGCGGGTGGTGCTTGAGCGCGATGTGGGCGTCACCGGTGCCACCTGGCAGGATTTCCTCAACGAGCTGAACAGCGGAACCAACGGCATCGGCCAGTACGGCTCGGCCGCCATGAACGGTGTCGGCACCATCTATCTGCAGGGCAATCCCGGCTACACGGTCACTGCGATTTCCGACACGACCGAACGTGGCAATACGGGGCTCGGCGTGTCAGACCTGTTTGTGTTCAACCGCGCCATGCTCGCGGCGCGACCGCATGAATTGCATGTCGATCCGACGGTTGCTGCGTCGCCCGCGCGGCTCTCTCTCGGCAAGCCCGATCTCACCGCCGCCATCGGCACGCGCGTCATCGAGGCCGGCGACACCCGCGGCGCGCAGGCGCTGCTCGCCGTCAAGGACGCTGCGCACTACTTTCCCGCCGCCGGAACGATTCCCGCGCAGACATCGTCCCTCGGAATCTATGCCTCGCGTCTCGCGGGCGAAGCGGCGCGCATGGCCGATACCGCCGCCAAGTCCGAAATCGGCGCCAAAGCCGTCTTTGATGCGGCGACCGAGCGACGTATTCAGACCGAAGGTGTCAGTATCGATGAGGAACTCATCCGCATGACGCAGTTTCAGCAATCCTACGCCGCGTCGTCGCGGCTGATCCAGGCGGCGAAGGAGATGCTCGACATTCTCCTCTCGCTGAAGTGAGGCGGCGATGAAAGTCACGCCATCGTTTCTCATCACCGCGCTCGCGCGCAGCGATCTCACGCGGATCACCAGCGAAATGTACGACCTGCAACGCCAGACCGCGTCGGGGTTTCTTTCGGACGATCTAAAGGGTTACGCCGCCGACGCCGGACGTCTGATCAGCGCGCGCAGCGTCATCGCACAGGCCGACGCCCGCAAGACATCCGCGCAGCGCCTGCAGACGCGCATCGACATCCAGGACGTGGCGCTCGACAAGGCCGCCGACGCCATGGCGCAGCTCAAGATCGACGTCATGACCGCGCTCTCGTCCGACAACGGCAGCTTTCTCGCCCAGCAACTGCGCACTGCGTTCAACCAGACACTTGGCGCGCTGAACCAGACCTACGAGGGGGTGTCTCTCTTTTCCGGCGAGCACCGTGGCGCTGCGGCCATCCGGGTGGCGGCGCTTGAGGATCTGCCTGCCGCCGTCACCGACGCGCAGGTCTTCAACGAGTCCGTGCGCGACTACAGCGTTGATCTCGGCATGGGCGCGCCGTTCGCGGTGGCGGAGAAGGCATCCACCATCAGCCGCGAGGCGTTCAACGCCATGCGTGCGCTCTACAACGAAATCCAGAGCGGCACGGTCACGACACCACTCAACGCCACGCAACGCGCAGTGTTGACGGGCATCGCCGCCCAACTTGACGCAGGCCGCGCTTCCATTGTCGCCGCGCAGGGCCGCAACGGTGACGCGAACGCACGCCTGGGCCGTGAAATTGAACGACTGACCGGACAATCGGACCTCGTTCAGAACCATATGGACCAGATCGCCGGCTCCGATCTCGCAGAAGTGGCGATGCGGATGTCGGCCACGACGACGCAGTACGAAGCGATCGCCAAGGTTTTCAGCGACATCCGCAACCTGACCCTGGTGAACTTCCTCGATTGAGGCGCGGCCGCCGCCAGGTTATAGAGCCTCATCGCTCCGGGCCTTGACCCCGGGGGGAGGAGCAACATGACGACGCTGGATCTGCCGGACGCTGCGCGCGCGCCGGCCACACTCAACTCTTTGGGGTTCGCCAAGCCGCCTGCGGAAACGCGCGTGGTCGCCGCCATGTCGGGCGGCGTCGACTCGTCCGTGGTCGCGGCCATGCTGAAGCGCGAGGGCTATGAAGTCATCGGCGTGACGCTGCAGCTCTACGATCACGGCGCGGCGGTGAACAAGCCGGGCGCGTGCTGCGCTGGGCAGGACATCCACGATGCGCGCCGCGTCGCCGACATGCTGGGCATCCCTCACTATGTGCTCGACTACGAGAGCCGCTTCCGCGATCAGGTGATGGAAGATTTCGCCGACAGCTATCTGGCGGGCGAAACGCCGATCCCGTGCGTGAAGTGCAACCAGTCGGTGAAGTTCAAGGATCTCCTGGGACTCGCCCGCGATCTCGGCGCCGATTGCATGGCGACGGGGCACTATGTTCAGCGCCTCGTCGGCGCCAAAGGGCCGGAGCTACATCGCGGCGCCGACCCGTCGCGCGATCAAAGCTATTTCCTGTTCGCGACCACGCGCGCGCAGCTCGACTTCCTGCGCTTTCCGCTGGGCGGATTGCCGAAGAGCGAGACGCGCGTGCTGGCGACGGAATTTGGCCTCGCGGTGGCGGAAAAGCCGGACAGCCAGGACATCTGCTTCGTGCCGACGGGAAAGTATGCGGAAGTCGTCGCCAAGTTGCGGCCCGGCGCGATCGATCCCGGAGAGATCGTGCATGTGGACGGACGTGTGCTCGGCAGGCACGAGGGTGTGATCCACTACACCGTCGGTCAGCGGCGCGGGCTGAACATCGCGGTGGGCGCACCGCTATTCGTGGTGCGGCTGGATGCCGAGGCAAAGCGCGTGGTCGTCGGGCCGCGTGAAGCCCTGGCGGTGAAGCGCATGGCGCTGAGGGATGTGAACTGGATCGGGGAGGCTGTCGGCGCCGAAGATGATCTTCACGGGCGGCGCGTGCTGGTGCGCGTGCGCTCCACGCGGCCGCCCGTGCCGGGAACACTAGACACGCGGGCAGGCTGGTACGTCACGCTCGATGACGCGGAGGAAGGCGTCGCGCCGGGACAGGCGGCTGTGCTCTACGACGCCGACGCGCCAAGCCGCGTGCTCGGCGGCGGCTGGATCGGGCGGACGAGCTAAGCGTCAGCCTTGGTCGGACTTTCGTGTGCCGTGGCTGCGCCCGCGACCCTCGGTGTTTTCAGCGGAGCTTATGCGCTGGGCATCGGCGGCCTGAGGCTTTGGCTTCGCAGTGTCCTTCAGTTCCGGACGCGGCTTCGGCGCTTTGGCGCTGCGACCAGTTTCGTGCGATTTGGACATGGGGTTCTCCTCCCCAAGCGGACGCATCCAGCGCGCGCCGGTTCCCTTCAAAACGCACTTCAATTCGAGGATTCGACGTCCTCAAGTACGATCCGCGCCTCCCAGGCGTCGAGGAGGTCGAGGTCACCTGTCACACTGCGCAACAGCGGCGCGCTCCCCGGCACACAGGGCGGTCGCTGCCTCGCGTCGCCGCGCAGGTTGAGCGCCACAACCGCGCGACGGCCTTCGTGGGTGCGTGCGTAGATGAATAAGTCGGGGTCGTCGGGCGCCAGGTCTTCGAAGTCGCCGAAAACCCAGAGCGGATCGTCGCGGAGCGCGATCAGCTGTTTGGCAAACGCACGCACGCTGTCCTCGTTGTCCGTCTGCACAGCGGCGTTGAGCGTCGTGTGGTTCGGATTGACCTTGAGCCAGGTCTTGGCCGCGTCGGAAAAGCCGCCGTTGGAGGTAGCGTCCCACTGGAACGGCGTACGGGCGTGGTCGCGGGTCATGGCGACGGTGGCGGCGAACGCGTCCGCTTCGCTGCGGCCCTTTTCGCGCGCCAGCCGGTTTGTGGTCTTCGCCCATACGTCGTCGAGCTCATCGAGTGATGAGAAGGGCGCGTTGACCATGCCGATTTCATCGCCCTGATAGATGAAGGGCGTCGCGCGCTGCGTCAGGACCAACGCGAGCAGCATCTTGGCGCTCTCCGGCGAACTGTCGCCGAAACGAGACGAGATGCGTCCGAGATCGTGGTTCGACACGACGACGCTGTTCCAGCCGCGCTCGCCGATGCCTTTGTCCCACGCGGAGAAGATCTTCTTGAACGCGACGCGGTCCCACTCACCGCCGACTACAGGGTTCATCGCCACGAGGTCGAAGTGATAGATCATGTCGAGCATCGGATCGGCGGGATCGACAAGCTTCGACGCCCGCTCGGGATCGACGCCGGGCGCTTCGCCGATCGCCACGCAATCGTAATGGGCAAACACTTCGCGGCGCATTTCGCGCAGGAATTCGTGCAGGCGGGGGCCACCGGCGATGTGGCGGTAGAGCGGGGCGGGGCGCGGGTCGATCACGTCGCGCAGGTCCGGCTCCTTGGAGATCACCGTCACCACGTCGAGCCGTAAGCCGCCGACGCCCTTGTCGAGCCAGAAGCGCATGGCGTCGTGGATCGCGCGGCGCACGTCCGGGTTTTCCCAGTTGAGATCGGCCTGCGACTTGTCGAAGAGGTGGAGATAGAAGGACCCATCTTCGGTCTGCGACCATGCGGGTCCGCCGAAGATCGAAAGCCAGTTGTTGGGCGCAGCGCCGCAGCGGCCTTCGCGCCACCAGTACCAGTCGCGTTTTTCTCCGTGGTTCACGGCGTCATGGAACCATGAATGCTGCGTGGATGTGTGATTGAGCGCGATGTCGAGGACGATGCAGATATCGCGCTTCCTGGCTTCCTCGAACAGTTCCTCCGCGTCCGCCATCGTGCCGAACAGCGGATTGACGGCGGTGTAGTCGGAGGTGTCGTAGCCGTTGTCGATCATCGGCGAGGCGAAGATCGGCGAAAGCCAAGCGACGCCCACGCCGAGGTCCTTCAGGTACGGCAGCTTCTCGATAATGCCGCGGATATCGCCCACGCCGTCGCCATTCCCGTCGCGGAAGGACTTCGGATAGATCTGATAGACGACGGATTTCTTCCACCAGTCGGCGCGGGGAGCAGATGTCATGGCGTGGGTATAGCAGCGCCGTGTGCGCGCCTGCTATAGTGCGTCATGTCCGACGCCGCCGCACGCGCCCGCGAATTCACCCAGAACCTCGGCTATCCGCGTCGCCGCGCGAAGCCCCGCATTGCGACCGCGCTGATCGACGCCGAGCATCGCATGGTCAACGGCGTCGCGGCATGGCGGCTCGGCGAGGGGCCGGCGGTGCTGATGGTGCACGGCTGGGAGGACGACAACAGTCTATGGTCGCCCCTGATTGATCGACTCGCCATGATCGGCCGTGCGGTGGTGGCGCTCGATCTGCCGGCGCACGGATTTTCCGAAGGTGAGCGCGTGCCGTTGCTGGTGGCTGCAAAGGCAGTGGCGGACGTCGCCGCTGAGATGGGACCCATCGATGCCGTCGTCGGACATTCGTTCGGCTGCCCGGCGATCGTCACAGCCATCGAGGACCATGCCTTCGCGCCGAAGCATGTCGTGCTGATCGGCAGCGCGCTGCATCAGCGCGGACAGATTATCCGTCTCGCGGAGCGCAACGATATTCCCGACGATGTCGTCGAAGCGATCTTCGCCACCTACGAGGAGGACGTCGGCCGTCCGGTGGACTGGTTCGACCTGCGTCGCGCAGCGCCCGCCATGACGGCGAAGGCGCTCATTCTGCACTCCCTCGACGACGATGCATGCGATTATCGCGGCGCGCAGGAACTGGCGGATGTGTGGCCCGGCGCTGAACTCGCGCTCACCGATGGTCTCGGCCATCGCCTGATCGCACAGGATGCGAGCGTGGTGGAACGCATCGTCGATTTCGTGGCCTAGATCGCGGCGAGGGCTTTCGTCGCCTTCGTCACGCTCCGCAGCGCGCCGAGATCGATCGTCGCCTCCACCTCGGCCTGCGCCTCTTCCCAGACGGGGATCGCTTCCAGCAGCAGTTTCTCGCCGCGGTCGGTGAGCCACACCGCGCGTTTGCGCTGGTCTTTTTCCGTCACCACGACCTCCGCGAGATCGCCGCGCACCAGTCCCTGCAGATTGCGCGAGAGGGTGGAGGGGTCGAGGCCCGCGCGTTCGGCGATCGCGCCGAGCGTGGCGTCCTGCGCGCCGGCGATCTGCGCCATCAGGCCCATCTGCGTGATGTTGACGCCGAGAGGCGCAAGGCGCGCATCGTAGAACGCCGTCAGCCGTCGCGCGGCGAGGCGGGCGTTGTAACAGGCGCAGAAACGCATCGGGGCGATGGTCTCCGGCGAAATCTTCCGCAGTCGCGAACGACCGGCTTGCGCGCGCTTTGTCATGTGTCTATGTATCTACAACAGTTGTAGATGCAAGGAAAGTGGCATGAGCGCTAGGGAAACCGGGGGACGCCCCGACCTGACGTCCATGACGGGCCTGGAAGCCATGCGCTACCTCCTCAAGCTGACGCAGGAACGCGGCCCCGGAGACATGGCGAGCATCGGCGCGACCTTGGGGTTCGAACTCACCGAAGTGGATGAAGGCGTCGTCGTCTTTACGGGCCACCCGTCGGCCAAGGTGGTGAACCCGCTCGGCACGGTCCACGGTGGCTTCGCGCTGACGCTGCTCGACAGCTGCACCGGGTGTGCGGCGCATACCGTCCTGCCGGCGGGCGTCGGCTATACGACCATCGAAACGAAGGGTAACTTCGTACGTGCGCTGATGCCGGATTCTGGGCCGGTGCGGGCCGAGGGACGCGTCGTCGCGCAGGGCCGCACCATCATCACGTGCGAAGGCAAGATCACCGATGCGCGCGGTCGCATCATCGCGCACGGCACATCGACGCTGATGGTGCTGCGCCCGCAATCGAAGGAGTAGGTCATGGCCACAAGCAATCAAGAACGCGATCCGGTTGTCATCGTCGGTCTCTCGCGCACGCCGATGGGCGGGTTGATGGGTGATCTCGGCGGCTTTTCCGCCAATGAACTCGGCGCCGTTGCGGTCAAGGCCGCGCTCGCGGAAGCGGGTGTGAAGGGCGAGGACGTCGACTGGATCGTGATGGGCAATGTGCTGCCCGCCGGTCAGGGCCAGGCGCCGGCGCGTCAGGCGGGGCGCAAGGCCGGACTGCCGGATTCGGTGGAAGCCACCACGCTCAACAAGATGTGCGGCTCCGGCATGCAGGCCGCGATCATGGGGCGCAATGCGATCCTCGCGGGCGAAGTGTCTATCGTGGTCGCCGGCGGCATGGAGAGCATGTCGAACGCGCCGTTCCTGATGACCAAGCACCGCACGGGCCAGAAGTACGGCCACGACAAGCTGTTCGATCACATGGCGCTCGATGGCCTCGAAGACGCCTACGAAGGCAAGGCGATGGGCGTCTATGCCGACATGATCGCGCAGGAATACCAGTTCACGCGCGAGGCGCAGGACGCCTACGCCATCGAGACGCTGCGCCGTGCGCAGGCCGCGACCGAAAGCGGCGCGTTCAAGCGCGAGATCGCGGCGGTGACCGTGAAGGGTCGTGATGGCGAAACTCAGATTGCCATCGATGAACTCCCGCGCAAGGCCAGGCCCGACAAGATTCCGTCGCTGAAGCCCGCCTTCAACAAGGACGGTACGGTGACCGCAGCCAACGCCTCGGCGATTTCGGACGGCGCCGCTGCGCTTGTGCTGATGCGCCAGTCGGAAGCGGAAAAGCGCGGGCTGAAGCCGCTCGCGCGGATCGTCTCTTCGGCGGCGCACGCGCACGCGCCCGCGTATTTTACCACCGCGCCCGTGTACGCAATGAACAAGGCGCTGGAGAAGGCGGGCTGGAAAACCAAGGACGTCGATCTCTTCGAGATCAACGAAGCCTTCGCCGTCGTGCCGATGATCGCGATGAAGGACCTCGGCATCACGCACGACGTCATCAACGTCAACGGCGGCGCCTGCGCGCTGGGCCACCCGATCGGCGCCTCCGGCGCACGCATCATGGCCACGCTGATCGCAGCACTCGAAGCGCGTGGCGCCAAGCGCGGACTCGCGAGCCTCTGCATCGGCGGCGGCGAAGCGACGGCGGTGGCGCTGGAGCTGGTGTAAACTCTTCGCCCGCATCACCCGTCCCCGGATTTCGCGCAGCAAAAGTCCGGGGGCGGGTGCTCAGAACAACCCTTCGATATTCCCGTTCGCGTTCACCCCGATCCCCTCCGCCGCCGGCGTTTTCGGCAATCCCGGCATCGTCATGATGTCCCCGCATATCGCCACCACGAAGCCCGCGCCCGCTGCGAGGCGTACTTCGCGGATGCGCACCTCGTGTCCGTGCGGCGCGCCGAGGCGCGTGGGATCGGTGGTGAAGCTGTACTGGGTTTTCGCCATGCACACGGGCAGGGCGCCGAAGCCTTCCTTCTCCCATCGCGCGAGACGATCGGTGATCGCCTTGTCCGCGACGACCGATTCCGCGCGATAGATCTTGCGCGCGACGGTCTCGATCTTTTCCATCAGCGAGAGATCATCGCCGTAGATGGGCGCGAACTTCGCCTCGCCGCGCTCCACGACTTCGACCACGCGGCGCGCCAGGGCTTCCGTGCCGGCCGAACCGTCCGCCCAGTGGCGGCACAAAATCGCCTCGCTGCCCATCGCTTGCGCGTAGGCCTTCACCGTCGCGATCTCCGCAGGCGTGTCCTGCACGAAGTGATTGATCGCCACGATGGCCGGCACGCCGAACAGGCGGATGTTCTCGATATGCCGGCCGAGATTTTCGCAGCCGCGCTCCAGCGCCGCGAGGTCTTCCGTGGCCAACCTATTCTTCGGCAGACCGCCATTCATCTTCAACGACCGGATCGTCGCCACGATCACGACTGCTTTTGGGGAAAGCCCCGCCTTGCGGCACTTGATGTCGAAGAACTTCTCCGCCCCGAGATCGGCCCCGAAGCCCGCTTCCGTCACCACATAGTCCGCGAGTTTCAGCGCGCTCGTCGTCGCGATCACCGAATTGCAGCCGTGGGCGATGTTGGCGAACGGCCCGCCGTGGATGAGCGCGGGATTGCCTTCGAGCGTCTGCACGAGGTTCGGCTGCATGGCGTCCTTGAGGAGCGCCGTCATCGCGCCGTCGGCCTTCATGTCTGCGCAGGTCACCGCCGTGCGATCATTGCGATAGGCGACGATGATGCGGCCGAGGCGCGCCTGCAGGTCGTCGAGATCCTTCGCCAGGCACAGGATCGCCATGACTTCCGACGCCACCGTGATGTCGAAGCCGCTCTCCGCCGGCGCCCCGTTGCCGCCGAGGGACGTGACCATGTCGCGCAAGCTGCGGTCGTTCATGTCCATCACCCGCCGCCACACGACGCGGCGTGGATCGATGTTCTGCGCGTTGCCCCAGTAGAGGTGATTGTCGACCATCGCCGCGAGCAGGTTGTGCGCGGTGGTGATGGCGTGGAAATCGCCGGTGAAGTGGAGGTTGATGTCGTCCATGGGGATGACCTGCGCGTGGCCGCCACCCGTTGCGCCGCCCTTCTGGCCGAAACAGGGGCCGAGAGAGGGCTCGCGGATACAGATGGCGGCGCGCTTGCCGATCCGGTTGAGCGCGTCGCCGAGGCCGATGGTGGTGGTGGTCTTGCCTTCGCCCGCAGGCGTCGGATTGACGGCGGTGACGAGCACGAGCGCGCCGTCCGGCTTGCCGGCGAGTGACTTCAGGAAGGGCGCTGCGATCTTGGCCTTGTCGAAGCCGTAGGGAATGAGCGCGTCCGCCGGCACGCCGATCTTCGCGGCGACTTCGGCCATGGGTCTCTTGCGCACGGCGCGCGCAATCTCGATGTCGCTCGGCATTTCGAATTCCCCGCTGACTCGGGGGCAAAGTGTCGGCGCGGCCGGCTTCCGGCAAGGGCGACGTTGACGCGAACGGCAGGGCTTCCGCAGCGGCGGGGGCTCCCCTAGGGTGCCGCCGCTATCCATCAACGCCATAATCCTGAGGAGGAACGCGATGCGCGAGGCGGTTATCGTATCTTATGCCCGCACGGGACTCGCGAAGTCCGGACGCGGCGGCTTCAACAACACGCACGGCGCGGCCATGGCAGGGCACGCGATCCAGCACGCCGTCGAGCGCGCCGGCATCGAGAAGGACATCGTCGAGGACGTGTTCATCGGTTGCGGCGGCCCTGAAGGCGCGACCGGCCAGAACGTCGCGCGCAACGCAGCCCTCTGGGCTGGCCTGCCGATCACGACGTCGGGCGTCACCATCAACCGTTTCTGCTCCTCCGGCCTCAACGCCATTGCAATGGCTGCGGGCTACATCCGCGACGGCGCGCCCGTGGCCGTTGGCGGCGGCGTGGAGTCCATCTCGCTCGTGCAGATGAGCGGCAAGATGAATACGCACCGTCTCACCGAAGAAAAGCTGCTCAGCACGTTCCCCGCGCTCTGGATGCCGATGATCGACACCGCCGACATCGTGGCCGAGCGCTACAATGTCAGCCGTGAATACCAGGACGAGTATTCGCTCCGCTCGCAGCAGCGCATCGCGGCGGCGCAGAAGGCGGGTCTGTTCAAGGATGAGATCGTGCCGATGGCGACCAAGATGAAGGTCGTCAACAAGGAGACGAAGGAAGAGTCCCTCGTCGACTACACAGTCGACAAGGACGAGTGCAATCGCGCCGACACGACGCTTGAAGGCCTCGCCTCGCTGCAACCCGTGAAGGGCCCGGGCAAGTTCGTCACCGCCGGCAACGCCTCGCAGCTTTCGGACGGCGCCGCTGCGGTGGTCGTCATGGAAGCCAAGGAAGCCGAAAAGCGCGGCCTGAAGCCGCTTGGCGGGTTCAAGGGCTTCGCGGTCGCCGGCTGCCAGCCGGATGAAATGGGCATCGGCCCCGTGTTCGCGGTACCGCGTCTGCTTGCGCGTCACGGCCTCAAAGTCGACGACATCGACATCTGGGAGTTGAACGAAGCCTTCGCGTCGCAGTGCCTCTACTCGCGCGACAAGCTCGGCATCGATCCGGAAAAGTACAACGTCAACGGCGGCTCCATCGCCATCGGCCACCCCTTCGGCATGACCGGCGCGCGCTGCACCGGCCACTTGCTGATGGAAGGCCGTCGTCGCAAGGCGAAGCTCGGCGTCGTTACGATGTGCATCGGCGGCGGCATGGGCGCGGCGGGTCTCTTCGAGATCTATCAATAGTGCGGTTGTGGTTGTTGGCGGCGGGCCTCGCGCTCGCCGCCTGCGCTGCGTCGCCGAAAGGCGCGCCAGCTCCTCCCGAGCCAGCGTCGCCGCCTGCCGCCATTTCTCCTGCGCCGGAGTCCGCACCCGTGGCGACAAGACCCACATCGCATCCGCTCGTCGGCCAGCCGCTGCCGTCCTTCCGCCTCGCGCGCGAAGACGGGGAGTCGCTGTCGGACGTGAAGCTGCGCAGACGCTGGACCGTGATCGCCTTCACCGGCGGTTGGTGCCCCGATTGCCGCGCAGAAGCGCCGTATCTCGCGGCGCTCGGCAGCGCGGTCGATCAGGATCCCGCTCTCGACATCGTCGCCGTGCATGTGGATGCGCGCTACGGCCCGTTCCTGTCGGCAGGCGACTTCTTCCACCAGTCCGGCATCCGCATGCCTGTCGCGCTCGACGCCGATCGTGACGCGTATCGCGCGCTGCAGGTGAGCTGGATACCCAGCTATCTCGTGGTCGATCCACAGGGCGTCGTGCGCGGCTTCCGCACCGATCTTTCCGCTGACACGTCAAGCGAAGGCGGCGTGAAACGCTTCATCAAGGACATCGCGATCCTGCGCGTTGCGACGCCGGATCGTTAAGCGGTCTTCTTCGCCGCTTCGATCCATCCTTCGACCTTCTCGGCCTTCGGACCAGTATTGCCGCGCATCAGGCGCTTGCCTTCGTCGCTGGCGATGAACGCAGCCACTTGCTCCTGCAGCGCGCGTGCATCCGTCGACGCGAGCGCCGACTTGTCGCGCACGCCGGCGCCGATGAGGATCTGCGCATCCTGTTCACCGACCGCGCCGACATCGACCGCGAGCTGCGCCATGGCCTGCCAGTCGATCACGGTGTCCGGCGTCACCCACTTCTGCGCCATCATCGCGCTGATCGCGGAGGGCTCCGCATCGAGCAGATCGCCGATGGTTTTGACGCCGATGGCTTCGAGACGCGCGGCGATCTTGGCGCCGATGGCCGGGGCGTCGACGACGGGGCTCTCGCGGGTGCGGCGCTTCTTTGTGGCGGGCGCTTCCTCCGCAACGACAGGCGCCGAGACGACGGGCGCAGCGATAGGCGCGTCAATCTTCTCCGCCGCGCGCTCCACGATGCGGCGCGCGGCCGGCGGCTCGATGGAGGAGGGCGCCACGTCGATGAGACCCGTGCCGTGCTTCGTCCCGGGTTTGCGCGCAGGCTGCTTGTCGAGCGTCACCAGCGGCACGTTGAGCACGTCGCGTGCATGAGCGGCGCGCACGATGCGGTCGTCATGGGCGAGCGTCGTGATCACTTTCCCGCTCGCCTGATACTCGGCGTACATTTCCTCGACGATGGCGCGCTCGCTCGCGTCTTCCATCTTCTTCGTCAGCCACTTGATCGGGATGTCGAGCGTCGCGAGGTAGCCCTGCAGTGTCACGTTCGTCTTCGGCGGCGCCACGGCGGATTCCGCAATGGCGCGGTCCATGACCAGCGCGAAGGTGGTGATCGCGCGGGCAAGCGCATCGGCCATCACGTCTACGAGATGCATGTCGAGGCCGGACGGCGGGTCCTTCACGCCGGCGGCGAGATCGTAGTGGTCGATGCAGCTGTCGTAGTGGACCACACTCGCTTCGGCGCCGGAACGAATGAGATTACCGAGCCAGCCGTCTTCCTTCGCCGCCGAGGCGGTCGGCCAGCCGAGTTCGTCGATCCGCGTCAGCAGCTTCGCGTAGGACTTCGACACGCTCTGCTCGAACGCGCGGTGGACCGAGCCTTCCGATTCGCTCTGCGCGGTGTGCAGCGGCTGGATCGGATCGCACACGTAATGACTGAGCACGCCCGCCGCATAGACCGCCTCCGGCCAGTTCTGCGCGCGCATCATCATCAGCAGCTTTTCGTACCAGGCCTCCGCGGTCTCCACCGCGCCGCCCCAGTAGTTGTCGCGCACATGCAAGACGTGGTTCTGGCTGTCGCGGAAGACGTCGTCCGGCGCCTTGGCGCCCTTCATGTAGAGATCCGCGTGCGCGCAGAACGCCTTGCGCCAGTCTTCCGCGTCCGGGCTTTCAAGCCGCCGCAGCGCGTCGAGCGCGATCTTGTGGTGGCTGCCGCTGGCGCGGTGAGCATAGACGACATCGAAAAGCAGCATGAGACGATCCCTGAATCGCATCTCTCATGACGTGATTCTCCGGACCTTTCGCGCGCGCAAAGGTTAACGCCGGCAGCCCGTACCGCCGGCTTCCGGAGGTACGGGCTATCGGTGCGGCGCGCTCAGTTCAGCTTCGCGCTCAGCGACACGCCGATGATGCGCGGCTCGTTCACGAAACCCGTGAGGTTGTTGAAGTCGATGCCGCCGATCACGTTCTCTTCGTCGGTGATGTTGCGGGCGAACACCGCGACTTCGTAGGCGCCGTCATTGCCGGCGTAGCCCACGCGCAGACCGCCTTCGAACTGCGACTCAATGCGGAATTCCGCAGCGTCGTAGAGGAAGAGGTTCGTCTCGCCGCGCACGGTCCAGTCGGTGTCGGCGAAGATCGCGCCGCGCTCGCCCATCGGACGCTCGTAGCGGGCCGACAGATCGAGCGTGTATTCCGGGGCCTGCGGGAAGGGGTTGCCGTTCACGCGCGCAAAGCCGCCGGGCGCGATGGGATCGAGCACGGTGCACTGGCCCGAGCCGCACGGCGCCACGGTGAGCGTCGCGTCCTTGATCTCGGTGTGGTTGTAGGCAAAGCCCACGCCCACGTTGAGACGTTCGGTGACGTCGAAGCTCGAGTCGATCTCGAAGCCGTAGCCTTCGCCCTTGTCGGCGTTGACGAGCTGCGTGAGGTTTCCGGCGCCGCCGATCGCGGAGAATTGCTGGTCCTCGATCTCATAGTAGAACACCGCCGCGTTGATGCGGCCCGTGCCGCCGAGCACGTCGGATTTCACGCCGGCTTCGTAGGACTGGATCGTCTCGGAGTCGGCGACCGACGGCAGGCTGCCGAAGGCGACGTCGCGGCCCTGGATCGACGGCGCGCGGAAGCCGTTGGCGACGCGGCCATAGACGTTCACGTCCGGCGTCACTTCATAGCGCACGCTGAGGTCCCAGCTGACCTGCTCATCGGAGACAGTGCGCGCTGCGGGAAACGCGTTCGGCGAGCCGGGCGGTGCGGCGACGGGCAGGAGCGGCGCGGCGAGCGCGATGAAGTCCTTTTCGTCTTCCGTGTAGCGCACGCCGCCGGCGACGCTGAGACGATCGCTGATGTCGTATTCGGCCTGCGCGAAGACGGCCCACGACGTGTTCTCGTGTTTGACGGTGGCGGGCGGCGGGAAGCCCGCGCCCACGGTCGTCACTTCAAACGAGGAGTCGAAATAATAGACGCCCGCCTGCCAGGTGAGGCGGCCTTCGTCCGGGCTTGCGATGCGGATTTCCTGCGTGAACTGGCGCAGGTCATTCAGATTGTCCTGCGTCGAGGAGTCGAACGGGATGAGGCCGGGGCCCACGCCCGCAACGCCGCCGTCGATGTCGCCGAGGCTGAAGCCTTCCGCCGTGTCGTAGCCCGTGATGGAGGTGATCGTGGCGCCGCCGAGATCGTAGTTCATCGTCAGGCCCGCACCGTAGCTTTCGTATTGCTGCGGATTGTTGCGGCCCTGATTGTAGAAAACGCGGTCGCGGTTGAAGTTGTTGTTGAGCTGGTTGGAGCCCGCCGTGAACACATTGGCGCGGAAGATCGTCGACGTGCCATCGAGCGAGCGGCCATGCAGGTTCAGCAGGGCGTCGAAATTCTCCGTCGGCTCGAACAGGAACTGCACCCGGCCGGCGACTTCATCGTAGCCGCCGATGGCGTCTTTCTGACCGTTGAAGCCGTTGTCGATCCAGTCGTCGCGGTGCGCAACCAGGACGGCGGCGCGCGCCGAGATCGTGTTGGTGAGGCTGCCGCCGACGGCGCCTTCGAGGCTCGACGTGCCGTAGGTGCCGTAGCTCGCGCTGATGCGTCCCGTACGCTCCTTCGTCGGCCCCGCCGAACGCAGCGAAACGATGCCTGCCGGCGTGTTGCGACCGAACAGCGTGCCTTGCGGACCGCGCAGCACTTCCACCTGTTCGATGTCGAAGAGCGGGAAGCTCTTCAGCGCCACGTTTTCCATCACCACGCCGTCCATGATCACGGAGACGGGTTGCGAGGCGGCGAGGTCGAAGTCGGTGTTGCCGAGGCCGCGTATGTAGAAGCGCGGCGCGACGCGACCGTTGGAGGATTCCACATTGAGGCCGGGCACCCGGCCCGCAAGCGCGAGCGCATCGCCGCCGCCCGCGAGGATCGTCTCGAGTTTTTCAGCGGAGACGGCGGCCACCGACAGCGGCACGTCCTGCAGGTTTTCGCTACGGCGCGTCGCGGTGACGACGATTTCCTCGTCCACGGTCTGCGCCCATGCTGGTGCAGCGCCCGCGACGAGGGCGGCGGCGCAGATGCCGACCTTGATGAGTGACTTCAACGACCGGACCTTCGCCATGACCTGACCCCGCGCACGAGTGCAGGCCGCCCCGCTGGCGGCCTGACGCTTTCGTGACGGCTATGGCCCGTTAACCGTGTCCCAGGCAGCCGGATTCGCGTGTGGCGTGTGCAGTTTCGAACGACCGCAGCCGCAGTGTCACCCGATGGTCACAACGACCTTGCCCTGCACCTTGCGGTCCGCGAGATGCTGGATCGCTTCGGCGCCCCGGGCCAGCGGGAAGTGCGCCGAGACGCGCGGCTTGATCTTGCCCTTGGCGTAGAGATCGAAGAGTTCGGCGACATTGGCCTCGTTGGCCTTCGGATCGCGCGCGACGAACGCGCCCCAGAACACGCCGACGACCTGGCAGCTCTTCAGCAGCGTGAGGTTCAGCGGGATTTTCGGGATGCCCGCCGGGAAGCCGATCACCAGGAAGCGGCCTTCCCAGTTCATCGCGCGCAGCGCCGGCTCCGCGTAGGCGCCGCCCACCGCATCGTAGATCACGTCGACGCCGCCACCGCCCGCCGTCTTGAAGGCTTCCGACAGCGCCTTGGTAGCAGCGCGATCGTTCTCGTCGAGTGTGGCGGGATAGACGATGCCTTCATCGGCGCCGCACGCCTTCGCGAAGTCGACCTTCTCCTGCGTCGAGGCCGCAGCGATCACTTTCGCACCCATCGCCTTGCCGAGTTCGACCGCCGCGATCCCCACGCCGCCCGCCGCACCGAGCACGAGAAGGCTCTCGCCCGGCTTGATGTGCGCGCGGTCTTTCAGCGCGTAGTGCGAGGTGCCGTAGGTCATCAGGAACGCCGCCGCTTCGTCGTAGGGCATGGCGTCGGGGATCTTGCGCACGCGGTTGGCGTTGAGCGCGAGTTCTTCCGCCATGCCGCCCCAGCCGGTGGACCCGATCACGCGGTCGCCGGGCTTCAGCGTCGTGACGCCTTCACCGACGCTCTTCACGACGCCCGCGATCTCACCGCCGGGCGCGAAGGGCCGCTCCGGCTTGAACTGGTACATGTCCTTGATGATGAGCACGTCGGGGAAGTTGACGCCAACGGCCTTCACCGAAACCACCACTTCGCCGGGACCCGCGACCGGCGCCGGCGCGTCTGTGAGGACAAGGGTTTCAGGGCCGCCGGGTGCTGTGCTGAAGAGGGCCTTCATGGATGTTCCTTCCCTGGTCGCGAATGTGTTCAAGGCACGTTAGAACGATCCCCGGACAAAGGACGCAAGCCCCTCATGACCAGAACCGGCTATTTCCTGCGCCTCGCCCTCTCCGTGGCGATCGATGTCGCCGACTTCACGCTGGGGCGGGTGCCGATCGTGGGCTCGGTCGGCGAGGGGATCGGCACGGCCGTGCTGTTTGTGCTCTGGGGCTGGCCGGGTCTCGTCTATCTCGGTGAACTCGCCGACCCGACGGACCAGCTGGACGGCTTTCTGCCGACCGCGACGCTCATCGCGCTCTACGTGGGCGTGAAGGAGGGGTACCTGTTCGGCAAGGACGGCGGCGCGAACCTGCCCGCAAAGAAATAGGACGACGGACATGGCGCAGGCTTGGGCGATGGCGCTGCACGGCGGCGCGGGCCCCGTGCGGGACAAGACCTACGAGCGCGAGGAAGCGCACATGCGCGCGCTGCTCGACGAAGGCGCGGCGGTGCTCGACGGCGGCGCGTCGGCGCTCGATGTGGCGACCGCGATGGTCAAGGCGCTGGAGGCGAGCGGCTTTCACATCGCCGGCAAGGGCGCCTCCGCCAACGCCGACGGCGTGTGGGAACTCGACGCCTCGATCATGGACGGCGCGACGCGGAAGGCCGGCGCCGTCGCGGCGCTCGTCGGATTTGAATCGCCGATCGAAGTGGCGCGCGCGGTGATGGAGAAGACGCCGCACGTCTTGCTCGCGGGCGCGGGCGCTGCGGCGTTCGCCGACAAGCACGCAATGACGCGCGTCGCCGATCCGCATGCGTATTACACGCCTGCTACATCGCGCCTCGTGACGCCGGGCGAGCTTGCTCACGGCACGGTCGGCGCCGTGGTGAAGGACAAGCACGGCGCCTTGGCTGCAGCCACATCCACCGGCGGGCTGCTCAACAAGATGCCCGGACGCATCGGCGATACGCCCCTCATCGGCGCGGGCACCTGGGCGGACACGCGTTGCGCGGTGTCATGCACGGGGCAGGGCGAGCTCTTCATTCGTGCAAACGTGGCCGCAGACGTCACCGCGCGCATTCTGTATGCACGCCAATCTCTGCACGCAGCGGCGGCCGGCGCGCTCGCGGATATGGCCGCGCTTGGCGGCGATGGCGGCCTCATCGCGGTAGATGCGGACGGAGAAATCGCCACGCCTTTCGTCAGCGAAGGCATGAAGCGCGCCGTCGCCAATGCGAGCGGCCTTCGCGATGTGCGGACCTTTCGCTAACGACCACACATTTTCCTGACGGAACCCGTCCGCCTGCACGCGCATTGATGACTGAATACGCGCGACAACGGGACGGGAGCCGAGGATGGCGTACACGATCGGCATCGAGGAGGAGTTTTTCCTCTACGACCGGCAGCAATGCACGCCGCTGATCGACATGGACGAAACCTTCCTCGCCGACGCGCAACTTGCGTGCGGCGAGAGCGTGCAGCGCGAAATGCTTCAGTGCCAGCTGGAGATCGTCACGCGTCCGCACCAACGCGTGCGTGATGCGCGTACGGAGCTTTCGGGTCTGCGCGTCGCGCTCGATACCTTGGGTCAACCTCACAATGTCGCCATCGCCGCGTCGGGCACCAATCCGCTGGCGCTATGGCGTGAACAGAAGCTGACGCAAAAGGAACGCTACGGACAGATCAACGCCGACCTCGGCATGATCGGCCTGCGCAATCTCGTGTGCGGCATGCATGTGCACGTGGCGGCGCCTGAGGGCGTCGATCGCATCATGCTGATGAACCGCGCGCTGCCGTTTCTCCCGATGCTGCTGGCGCTCTCCACGTCGTCGCCGTTCTGGGAGGGTCGCGACACGGGTCTGATAGCGTATCGCCTCGCAGCCTATCGCGAACTGCCGCGCACGGGCCTGCCGCCGTCGCTGTCCACGCAACCGGAGTTCGACGCGTATGTCGCGGCGCTCGTGGATGCGCGTGTGATTCCCGACGCCTCACACGTGTGGTGGGCGATCCGCCCGTCGCTGCGCTACCCGACGCTCGAATTGCGCATCACCGACGCCTGCACATCGCTCGACGACACCGCCGCCGTCGGCGCCTTCTACCAGTGTCTTCTTGCCTGGCTGGTGGAGGAGGGCGACGGCGATCTGCACAACGGCCCGTTCGATCGCGCGATCGCGGAGGAAAATCTCTGGCGCGTGCAGCGCCACGGCCTTGATGCGCCCTACATCGACAGTCTCGCCGGCGGCGCCGAACCGATTCGCGAACGCATCGCCTCGCTCGTGGACTGGCTGACGCCCTATGCGCGCCGCTTCGACTGCGTGACGGAACTGAACCACGTGGACGTCATCCTCGCGCGCGGCGCGAGCGCCGATCGTCAGCTTGACATCTATCGCAGGGAAGTCGCCAAAGGGGCCGAACCGGCCGAGGCGCTCCGCGAAGTGGTGCGCTGGCTGATCGCGGAAACGGCGGGCGTGGCGGTGGAAGATGCCGCGCCGAAAGAGGACGAGGCATGCGCGGCTATTTCGGAATCGGCGCCGAAGAAATCTCGAAGCCCATGAACCTCGGTGCGCTGATGCGCACCGCGCACGCGTTCGGCGCCAGTTTCTTCTTCACGCTCAACGCCGCGCCGAAAGTCCGCGAAGCCTATCGCAGCGATACCTCGCGCGCCTTCGATCATGTGCCGTACTATCCCTATGACTCGGTCGAAGAGATGCGCCTGCCGAAAGGCTGTGCGCTCGTCGGCGTCGAATTGCTCGACGATGCGGTGGACCTGCCGACGTTCCGCCACCCGCAGGCGGCCGCCTACATTCTCGGACGCGAGCGCGGTTCGCTGTCGCCGGAAACCGTCGCGCGGTGTTCGCACGTCGTGAAGATCCCGACAAAGTTCTGCCTCAACGTCGGCCTCGCCGGCGCGCTTGTCATGTATGACCGCGCGATCGCCATGGGCGGCTGGCCCGCACGTCCGATCATGCCCGGCGGCCCTGCGCCGGACATGACGGATGCGGTTCGCAAACGTCGCGAATAGCTATTTGACGCCGAGCGCCTTGGCCGTCGCGTTCGCCGCATCCGTGATCGCCCTGCGGCTCACGCCCGACACGGCAGGCATGTTGAAGAAGCCGTGGATCTGGTCGGGGTAGTCAATGTAGGTCGTCGGCACGCCGGCGGCTTTCAGCTTGTCGGCATATTCGCGGCCTTCATCGCGCAGCGGATCGAAGCCGGCGGTGATGACGTAGGCGGGCGCCAGGCCCTTCGGAACGTCGTGGTTCAGCGGGTTGAGGCGCTCGTCGACGATGCCGCCGCCGCCGCCCGTGTAATGCGCATCGAACCAGTCCATCCGCGCCTTGGTGAGGAAATAGCCGTCGGCGAATTCCGTGCGCGATCCCTGGTCGCGCACCATTTCCGTCACCGGATAGATGAGCACCTGCAACGCAATTTTCGGCCCGTCGGTCTGCGCTGCGTGACGTGCGACGACGGTCGCCAGATTGCCGCCTGCGCTGTCGCCCGCCACGGCCAGCTTCGTCGGATCGACACCGAGCTTCGCCGCGTTCGCAACGATATATTTCGTTGCGGCGATGCAATCGTCCGGCGCCGCCGGGAAGCGATGTTCGGGCGCGAGGCGGTAGTCCACCGCGATGACGCGGAAGCCGCCGTCGAGCGCAAGCTGGCGACAGAGCGTGTCGTGGCTGTCGAGATCGCCGATCACGAAGCCGCCGCCGTGGAAATAGATCATGCACGGACGGTTCTGCCCGTCGACGCTGTCGTAGATGCGCGCCTTGATCGGCCCGGCCGCGCCGTCGACGGTCACATCGCGCAACACGCCGATGTCGGGCTGCGGGCCGGAGACCACATCGCGCATCGCCACATACATCGCGCGACCGGCGGCGGGCGTGTCTTCCTCCGGCGTCGGCACGGGCGCCATCGCGAGCTGGTCGAGCAGCGCGCGCAGTCCGGGATCGAGGCTCATCGTTTCTTCCTCCGTTGTGTCTTGGCTTTCGCCTTCTGTGGCTGCGCGGGCGCGGCGGCGGTGACGGCCACATCCTTCGACCAGCCTGCGGCTTCGGTCCACACGCGCGCGGCGTAGCGGCCCGGCGCCAGCAGAAGCGGAATATCCTCGCCGGCGTCGATCAGGATGCGGTCAGCGGGTGCGGCTTCGACGGGCTCACCCTGACGGCGCGCCTCGACGATGCTGCGGGTGCCGGCGCGTTTCAGCGCGCGTGGCACGGTGACGAAGATTTCGCCACGCGCGCGCCGCCATGCGGGACGGTTGCGCTCGAACACGGGGGTAGGATGCGCGACGTAGAGATCGCGATCTGCTGACAGCACCTGCCCGCCGGGGCCAGCGCAGACGCCATCGCGTTCGGCGACGAACGCGGTCTGGTCGATGGTCAGCGGATCAAGGCCGGTGATTTCCTTCACCTGCAGCGCCATCCAGCGCACGTCGCGGCGGTCGATGCGCTCCACGGTCTCGCGGTTGCGGCCGTAGCCGACATGAACGAGCACCTTCGACTGGTTGCCGCTCTGGATCGCGCGGTTGATCAGCGCCGAGGCGTAGGCGGTCTCGCGCGCATTGATCGTATCCACGAAGTGCCGCCCGCCCGTTGGCGCATTCGCCGGATCGATCGGCACGACGCGGTAGCCCAGCGCGCGCAACGTGCGCATCAGATGGCCGGAGGCCGGTTCGGCGGCGAAGTCGCCGTCTCTCACGCGCGCATAGAGCGGTTCGTCGCGCGCAGCCGAGCGCGCGAGCATTTCGGAGGCGTAGGTCTTGTACCCGACAGGCGCGAGCGCCTTGGCGAGGTCTTCCACGAACGCACGATCACGCGGCGATTCATGCGCCTCGTTGATGATCACCACCCGCGCATCCCGGGCACGCTCGACGATGAGATCTATGGCGCCGCCCTCGGCGACCGCGCACGGCGAGCGTGCTTCCGGCTGGATGCGATCCTCGCGGCCCATCATCGCCAGCGCCTGGTTGGCGGCGTCGCGCGCATTGGCGGGCACAGCGCCGTCTATTGGCGGAAGCGCCAAGAGCAACGGTGGCGCGTCCGCGTTCTGCGCTGCGGCGCCCGCTGCGAACACAAGGCCGAGCGCCAGCGTTGCGCCACGAAGGAGCGTCACACGCCTCACCCCAGTACGATCACGCCGGGACCCGGCGGTTCCGTGAAGAGGGCGTCCACCTGCGCCTTGCGGCGATCGAGCGTGAGACGCTGGTTCACATAGCCCTTGTCGGTGATTTCGCCGGCGTCGATGGACGGCGGCTCCGTCAGCACGATGAAGCGACCGATGCGGCGCGAGGAGCCGGTGGCTTGCGCGTTGTGCTGTGCGATGCCGGCCTTGATGCGCGCTACGAGGCGCTCGAGCGGCGGCACGTCGGACTGTTCGTTGGCGAGCAGCTGCATCGCCGCCGGTGAAGGCCACACCAGCGCGCCGATGAACTTCTTGTCCTGCCCGGCGATCACCGCGTCGAATACCCATGGACTCGCGGCGGCGACCACGTCGGGACGCAACGTGCCGACCGACACCCAGGTGCCGCTGTCGAGCTTGAAGTCTTCCGTCACGCGGCCGTCGAAGATGAGACCCTTGTGCGGATCGGCGGGATCGACGAAGCGGCATGCATCGCCGAGCTTGTAGAAGCCTTCCTCGTCGAACGCGTCGGCGGTCTTCTGCGGATCGCCATGATAGCCCGTCGTCACCGTCGGGCCCTTCACGCGCACTTCGAGTTTGTCGCCGGACGGCACGAGCTTCAGCGTCATGCCTGGCAGCGGCAGGCCGATGAGGCCGACGCGCTCCACTTCCCAGTGCACCACCGTGATGCCCTGCGCTTCGGTGGAGCCGTACATGGTGTTGATCGGGATGCGCTGGCCGGTCTCGGCGATGGCGAGCGCCTGCAGGCGGTCATAGAGGTCGTCGCTGAGCGTCGCGCCGCCGTATCCCATCGAACGCAGATTCTTGAAGAACGCTGCGCGCAGTTTCGTGTCCTGCTCCATCGCCTCGGCGAGCATGCCGAACGCCACGGGCGCGGAGCCGAACACTTCGGGGCTCACTTCGTAGAGATTGTTGATCGTCGTCTGAAACATGCCGGGCAGCGGCTTGCCCTCGTCGATGTGGAAGGTCGCGCCGCTCCACAGCGCGCCGTTGAAGCTGACATTCGCGCCGGAGATGTGGTTCCACGGCATCCAGTCGAGCACCTGCGGCACGTGGTCCGGATCGCGCTCCTCGTCGCGCAGGCCTTCCGAGCCCGCGATCTGCGCGCACAGCATGCGCTGGTATTGCGGCACGCCTTTCGGCATGCCCGTCGAGCCCGACGTGAAGAGATACTTCGCGACGGTGTCTTCACCGATCTGTTCCATGGACGCCGCAACGGCCGATGTCGGCGTCGTTTTCGCGAGGTCCGCGTAGCTCATCACGCCGGGCGGCGTTTCAGCGTCGGCGCTGATGACGGTGAGCGTGCCGCCCGCTTCTTCCTGCAGCGCCGCGATCGCCTTCTCGAACGGCGCATACGCCTGCACGAACACGGCCTTCGGCTTCACCAGGCGATAGGCGTGGCGGATCTTGCCGTGGTCGGCGCTCATCAGCGAGTAGGGCACGCTCATCGGCGCCACAGGCGCGCGCGCCTTCATCGCTGCATGCATGAGCAGCGCGTGTTCAATGGAGTTCGACGACAGGATCATCAGCGGCGCATCGGGGCCGAGGCCCATGTCGATAAGCGCTTGAGCGAGGCTGTCGCTGATCGTCTTGGCATCGCCGTAGCTGACCGCGCGCCACGGGCCGATGGTTTCGCCGGGGGCGGCGGGCAGACGCTGGCGCAGATAGGGCCGCTGCGGGTGATCGCTCGCGCGCTGGTCCAGCAGATGTGGGATCGACTGCGGCCGCGCGCCGGGCGGCTGGTTGGCCCAGAGATACACCGTGCCGTCGGGCCGCCGGTCGACGCTGACGTCGGGGCCCTTCATCGGCAGTTTCTTGAACGGCGGTTGCGCGGTCTTGGTCGAGCCCAAATCGTTCTTGGAATGGCCTTCGGCCATGCGGTGTCTCCCTGAGCAGTCGTTTTTTGTTTTGCCGCACCTTACGCGTGCGGAAGGCGGGAAGCCAAGCGCCGCCGCTGCGGGATGACGTTGGGAGAGGCCGGACCTAGCCCACCATGCGCTCGCGGCCTTCCCAGTAGGGCTTGCGCAATTCGCGGCGCAGCACCTTGCCGGAGGCATTGCGCGGGATCGCTTCGACGAAGTCGATGGACTTCGGCACCTTGTACGCGGCGACCTTCTCGCGCGCATACGCGATGATGGAGGCTTCGTCGGGGGCAGCGCCCGGCTTCAGCACGACGACCGCCTTCACCGCCTCGCCCCACTTGTCGTCGGGCACGCCGATCACTGCCACGTCGGCCACCGCCGGGTGGCCGAACACCGCGTTCTCCACTTCCGCCGGATAGACGTTCTCGCCGCCGGTGACGATCATGTCCTTCACGCGGTCGTAGATGAAAAAGTAGCCGTCAGCGTCCTGGTAGGCGGCGTCGCCGGTGTGCATCCAGCCGTTCTTCACGGCCTCTGCGGTGGCGTCGGGCTTGTTGAAATAGCCTTTCATCACGATCGGCGCCTTGATGACGATTTCGCCGACTTCGCCGAGCGGCACTTCGTTGTCGTTTGCGTCGACGACCTTCACTTCCACGCCCGGCCACGGGATGCCGCAGGAGCGCAGCTTGCCCTTCGCGGGATCATGCGCGTCGACGGGTAGATAGGTGCCGGCGCCGACGGTTTCGGTCATGCCGTAGAACTGCAGGAAGCCGCAGCCGAAACGCTTCTGCGCGCGTTCCAGCACGTCCTGCGCGATAGGCGAGGCGCCGTAGGACACCGTGCGCAGCGTCGAGAGGTCGGCGCCCTCCATTTGCGGTGCGTTCAGCAGCATCAGGATCACCGCCGGGACGATGAAGGCGTGATTGATCTTTTCCTGCTGGATCAGATCGAGCAGCGGACCCGGCGCGATGTCGCGCAACACCGCCACGGTCGATCCGCTCGCATAGGCCACGAACGTCGGATTGGTGACGCCGACATGGAACAGGGGCATGGCGCCGAGGACGGTTTCGTCATCGCGATACTCGAAGCCGGTGACATTCTGCGCCATGCGCAGGAAAGAGATGTAGTTGTCGTGCGTCAGCTGCACGCCCTTCGGATTGCCCGTGGTGCCGGACGTGTAGAGCTGGATGATGTCCTCATCGAGCGGCGCCGCCATGTTCGGATCGACCGGTTCGGCGCGATCGCGCCAGGCGCGATAGTCCACCCAGTCGCCGGTCACGCCCTCAAGGCACACGACGACCGGCTTGTCCTTCACGTCCGCGAGCGCTTTCTGCGCCAGTTCGATGAACTCGGGTCCGACGAACAGCACCTTGGCTTTGCAGTCGTTGAGGATGTAGGCGATCTCCGGCGCGGCGAGGCGGAAGTTGATCGGCGCCAGACAGACGCGCGCCTTGATCGCGCCGAACCAGATCTCGAAGAACGTGTCGCAGTTCTTCGCGAGCATCGCGATGCGTTCCTGCGGCTGGACCCATTCCTGACGCAGGCGCTGGCCCACCTGACTCGCCGCACGGTCGACGGCCGCGAAGCTCGTCCGCCGGCCCTCGAAGACGAGCGCCGTCTTGTCCCCGTACGTCCGCGCCTGCACCCGGCTGACGTCAGCGAGGCCCTTCACCTGCGAAAGGTCCAGCATCGTTTTCTCCCCGCGTTCTTTTTTCGAGACTTCCTTGGCGGCAGATATAGCAAGGAGCTTCGGCCTGTCGCGCCCCAAGAAGCCGCACAGGGGAGGAGAAAACATGGATGTGATCGCCAAACCCGTCGTCTGGGAGCACCCGCTCAGCCCCTACGCCCAGAAGGTCAAGATGGCGCTGCGCGAAAAGGGGGTCGCCTTCGAGACGCGCATGCCCATGGGCATTGGGGTCGGGACCACCGACGATGACTTCGGCCGCGCGAGCCCGCGTCGGGAAGTGCCCGCCTTCATCGACGGCGACACCGCGATCTTCGATAGCCGCATCATCGTCGACTACATCGAGGAGAAGTGGCCCACGCCGCCGCTGCTGCCGCCGGCGCCGGCGGACCGCGCGCGCTGCCGCATGATCGAGGAGGCGGTGGACACGCAGCTTGAGGCGATCGGCTGGGGCCTGATGGAATTGCGCGTCTTCCGGCGCGGCGACGAGGCGGCCCGCGCGAAACTCGAAGGCGAGGCGGCCCGCCAGATCGGCCAGTTTCACGCCTTCCTGACGCGCCATCTCGGTGGTCGCCCGTTTTTCGCCGGCGACATTTTTGGTCGCCCCGACATGGCGGCGTTGCCGCATCTGCTCGCCAGCGCAAAGCCTGCTGAAGGCTCGACGCTCGCGGCCTGGGTCGCGCGCTGCATGGCGCGGGAAAGCGCGAAGCTCACGGCGGCGGAATCGCAGGCTTCGATGGCCGGCATGGCGCAGGTGGGTGAGGCGGTGAAGGCCGGGCTCTTCAAGCGCCAGTATCGCGATCATCGTCTCGAATGGATGATGCGCAGCGGCGGCGTCGAAATCGTGCGCGACGGCATGGCGACCAACACCATCCGCTTTTCGACGGAACTCGGCTGATGTCCGGCGTCATCCTGCACCAGTATCCGACGTCGCCCTACGCGGAGATCATCCGTCTTGCGCTTGGGATGAAGGGCCTTGCGTGGTCGCGCGTCGAGCAATCGAACATGATGCCGCGACCGTTCCTCGCGCCGCTCACCGGTGGCTATCGCCGCATTCCGGTGATGCAGATCGGCGCTGACATCTACTGCGACACGGGCCTCATCCTCCGCGAGATTGATCGCCGCTTTCCTGATCCGCCGATGGCGGGCGAGGGCGCTGCCGGGCTCGGCTACGCGCTGCGTGGCTGGGGCGAGCGTGCGTGGTTCGGCGTGACGGTGGCGGGGGTGTTCGGGCGGCGCGCCGATCAGGTGCCGGCGGACTTCATCAAGGATCGCGAGGAATTGTCGGGCCGTCCGTTCGATACCGCAATGATGAAGGCGGCCGCGCCCATGATGCGCGACCAGTGGCGCGCGAATGCGATGATGGTTGAGGATCAACTCGCGCACGGAAAGCCGTTCCTGCTCGGCGATGCGCCGGGCCTCGCGGATCTGTCGGCGTTCCTGAATGTCTGGTTTCTGCGCTCGGGTTCACTCGACGACTTCAAGGTCGTGACGGCGGGAACGCCGCGCCTGCTGGCGTGGGCCGCGCGCATGGATGCGATCGGTCACGGCAAGCCCACAGACATGACGCCCGAAGCGGCCTTCGCCATCGCGCGCGATGCGTCGCCGGAAGCGCCGCGCGCGTCATCGGGTGATGAACCGCAAGGTCTCGCGCCCGGCATGAACGTGGCGGTGATGCCCGACGACTACGGCCGCAATCCCGTCGCCGGCGAAATCGTCTTCGCAGGCCCGCACGAAATCGCGATCCGCCGGACAGCGGAAGGCGCGGGCGACGTCGTCGTCCATTTCCCGCGTGCGGGCTTCCTCGTGATGAAAACCTAGAGCCTGAACTTCCCCGCCTGCACGTCGGCATACATCTCCGGCGTCAGGCGGACATATTTATTTTCGGTCGGATGATCGAACCAGATGGCGTCGGGCGTCATGGACGGGTCGAAGCCTTCCTTCACCAGATCGACCTTGCGGTACTTGAACGTGCCGGTCGTCTCGATTTCCGGTTGCATGCGCAAGAAGAGCGGGCGCGCATAGGCGGGCAATTCGGACACGACATAGTCACGGAACTTCACCAGATCGACGTCGCCGTCGAGCGTCAGCGCCGCCATGCCCGCGCGGCCGTCCAGGTCAGCCACCTTCACGCCGAAGACGTTGGCTTCCTTCACGCCGGCGAATTGCGCCAGCACATCTCCGACTTCATTGGTGGAGACGTTCTCGGCCTTCCAGCGGAAGGTGTCGCCGATGCGGTCGATGAAATAGAAATAGGCGTCGCGATCTTTCTTCATGAGGTCGCCGGTGCGGAACCACATGTCGCCTTTCTTGAACACGTCGCGGAGGATCTTCTTCTCGGTCTGTTTCGGATCGCCGGAATAGCCCTCGAACTTGAAGCGCGCTTCCTTGTCGTCGATCTTGCCGATGGCTTCGCCGACCTCGTCGTAGTCCGCCTGGATGCAGAGGCCCTTGGCGTTGCGCATGGGTTGTTCATTCTCGATGTCGAACTTCACGATGCGGATGTTGAGGCGCGGCGCCAGCCACAACGGGACGCGACCGATGGCGCCTGGTTTGCCGTCGAGATTGAAGAGACTGACATTGCCTTCCGTCGATCCGTAGAATTCGAGAATCTGCGGGATGGCGAAGCGCGGCTGGAATTTCTCCCACACGTCGGGTCGCAGGCCGTTGCCGACGCCGAGGCGCAGTTTGTGTGCGGTGTCGAACGGCGAGGGCGGGGTGTTGACGAGGTAGCGGCAGAGCTCGCCGATGTAAAAGAAGACGGTGGCGCCTTCCTCCGCCGCCTCTTGCCAAAAGTGCGTCGCGGAAAATCTGCGGCGGATGATCAGCGTGCCGCCGGAGATCAGCGCAAAGCCCACGCCGCACAGGCCGCCGGTGCCGTGATAAAGCGGCAGCGTCACGTACACCTTGTCCGTCGGCCCGCCGTCGCCGGCGCCGATGAACGCCCGCATCATGCCGAGCACGCGGCGGTTCAGCATCTTGGCGGCCTTCGGCGCGCCGGTGGTGCCGGAGGTGTAGACGTAGAGCGCGAGATCGTCCTGCGTGACCGCCTCGCGCAGCGCCTTGTCGGGCCGCGTCGTCGGCATGGTCGCGAGTGTCGCATCGAGATTCTCGGCGCCGGCGGCGCCTTCCAGCACCCACGCCTTCGGCCGCTTCGCCAGATTGCCTGCAACCGCCGAGAACGCGCCCATCATGTCGGCAGACAGCACCACGTGCCCGGCGTCCGAGATGTTGAGCGTGTGCGCGAGCGGCGCGCCGATGAGGTTTGTGTTGATGAGGCCGACGACGACGCCGATCTTCGCCAGACCGATCCAGCAGCAGACATAGTCCGGCCGGTTCGTCATCAGCAGCGCGACGGTGTCGCCCTTCTTCAGACCCTGCGCGATGGCCCAGTTTGCAAACTGGTTCGCTCGAGCATCAAACTGCCGGTACGACATCGAGGCGCCTTCGAAGCGGATCGCCACGTTATCGGGGAAAGCGTCGACGACGCGCTCCACATCCTTGCCGATGCTGAGTGTCGGATCGTTCTCGATCGGCTCATAGGCCTTCAGCGCCCGTCGGAGGCCAACGAGCAGCGCCACGTCGCTGTAGATTCGTTCGAGGAACTTCATGGGTGCGGACTATGCCGGGACCATGGTGAATGAACAATGTGCGCGCGTTCACGTTCGCGAGGCTTCGCGATAGGGAGGTGCATCCGAGGAGCGTCCATGCCGTCCTATTTCGCCTATCTCGCGCCGCCGCTGATGCTGAGCAAGCCGGGCTGAGATCAGCCGCCGCCTGTCGCGTCCCACTGGAAGACCTCGCCCAGCGACACGCCGAACACATGCGCGATGCGGAACGCCGCCTCCAGTGACGGCGAATACTTGCCCGCCTCGATCGCTGCGATCGTCTGGCGTGTAACGCCGATGCGCTGGCCGAGGTCGCCCTGCGACATCTCCCCATGCTCGAAGCGCAGTGCGCGCATGCGGTTGGACAGCACGCCCTGCAGCATCGGCGCGCTCATGCCTGGCGCCGATAGCTGACGGCGACGACCGCGTGCACCACGGCCTCCGCGACGACGAGGAAGAAGATGGCGGTGTTGGCGATGCGCCACGCGCCTTCGGTGAACGGCATGATGCCGCCGACCAGGATCAGGGCCCCCGTCAGCACATAATAGCCCGACGTCATGGCGCGCTGTGAAATGGCGACGTCGCGCTCGTCCGGCTTCATGCGCGCGTCTTCCGGCGCGCGGGCGCGCAGCACCAGCCAGCCGATGCCGAGGATCGCGACCCGCAGCGCCGAAACGCCTGCCAGCAAAATCAGCAGCGGGAAATTCGGCGCCGGCGCATGGTCGTGCGTTCCCGACGCCACGACGACGAAATAGGGAGTGTACGCCACGCCCAGCGCGACCAGCGACAACCACGCGATCTTCTCTCTGAATGGCATCTCTTCCTCACTCCGGCTTGTAAGGGGAACGTAAAGTAAAACGAACATAAAGTCAAACAAAAGACACTTCATGTTTGTTTTTTATGCCACTACGCTTCGCATCCTTCGCCCCCGTGAGGGGGAGAAGGTGGCCGCGAAGCGGTCGGATGAGGGGGGGAGGGGCAGGATGAGGTGACGTGTCGGCGCCGCGCCTCGTTCTGCGGCTCGCCCCCTCATCCGTCGACTTTGTCGACACCTTCTCCCCCTTAGGGGGGAGAAGGAAGAAACCAAAACGGCCCCGACTTTCATCGGGGCCGTTTGACGTCCGGTGTGGAACGGGTCAGGCGCTCGCGGCCGCCACGTCGCCGTGGCAGTGCTTGTACTTCTTGCCGGAGCCGCAGGGGCAGAGCGCGTTGCGCGAGATCTTGCCCCAGGTGCGCTGATCGTTGCGGTCGAAGCCCGCCGCCGCCGGCGCGTAGGACTCGTCCATCTCGTTGACCCCGGTCAGCGGATCGATGTGGGTTTCCACGATCTGCTGTGGCGGTTGCGCCTCTTCGGGCTGACCGTCGATCTGCAGGCGCATCAGCGACTTCGTCACCTGCGTGCGAAGGTCGAACAGCATGCGTTCGAACAGCGTGAACGCTTCGGTCTTGAACTCGTTCAGCGGGTCGCGCTGGCCGTAGCCGCGCAAATGGATCACCGAGCGCAAATGATCGAGGTGGCCGAGGTGTTCGCGCCAGCGCATGTCCACGATCTGAAGCAGGACCTGCTTTTCGATCCAGCGCATGCGCTCGGCGCCGAGCGTTGCGGCCTTGCCGGCATAGGTGCGGTCGACGGCCTTCGTCAGACGCTCGCGCACCTCGTCGTTGGCGATGCCTTCTTCCTGCGCCCATGTGGCGATCGGAACCTGGATGCCGAACACGTCGTCGACCATGGCTTCCAGATCAAGCGTCGCCCACTGCTCGGGATAGGCCTTCTCCGGCATGCAGCGGTTGACCATCATCTCCGCCGCCGAGTGACGCATGTCGCGGATGATGGGGGCCACGTCGGCGGTGCGCATGAAATCGATGCGCTGCTCGAAAATGACCTTGCGCTGGTCGTTGATGACGTCGTCGAACTTCAGGAGGTTCTTGCGGATCTCGAAGTTGCGCTGTTCGACGCGGCGCTGCGAAGTTTCGAGCGCCTTGTTCATCCATGGGTGGACGATGGCCTCGTCTTCGCGGATGCCGAGGCCGCGCATGATCGCGTCGAGACGTTCCGCGGCGAAGATGCGCAGCAGGTCGTCCTCGAGGCAGATGTAGAACTTGGACTTGCCGGGGTCGCCCTGACGGCCCGTGCGGCCACGCAGCTGGTTGTCGATGCGGCGGCTTTCGTGGCGCTCGGTGCCGAGCACGTAGAGACCGCCCGCCGCGAGCGCGACGCGCTTCTTGCCTTCCACGTCCACCGCGATCTGGCGGCGCAGCGCCTCGATCTGTTCGGGGGATTCGCTGCCGGTCAGCGCCGACTTCACGCGCATGTCGAGGTTGCCGCCGAGCTGGATGTCGGTGCCGCGGCCGGCCATGTTGGTGGCGATGGTCACCGCGCCAGGGACGCCCGCCTGCGCGACGATCTGCGCTTCCTGTTCGTGGAAGCGCGCGTTCAGCACCTGGTGCGGCACGCCCTTTTTCTTCAATAGCGCCGAGAGCGTTTCCGACTTCTCGATCGACACCGTGCCGACCAGAACGGGCTGGCCGTTCTTATGGGTTTCCTCGATGTCGGCGATGATGGCTTTGTATTTCTCGCCCGAGGTCCGATAGACCTCGTCGTCGATGTCGAGACGCAGGACGGGCTTGTTCGTGGGGATTTCGAACACGTCGAGCTTGTAGATTTCCGCAAACTCGTTGGCCTCGGTGGAGGCCGTGCCGGTCATGCCGGCGAGCTTGTCGTACAGGCGGAAGTAGTTCTGGAAGGTGATCGACGCGAGCGTCTGGTTTTCCGGCTGGACGTTGACCTCTTCCTTGGCCTCGATCGCCTGGTGCAAGCCTTCCGACAGACGGCGGCCCGGCATCATGCGGCCCGTGAACTCGTCGACGAGGACGACTTCCTCGTCCTTCACGATGTAGTCCTTGTCCTTGAAGAACAGCTTGTGCGCGCGCAGCGCCTGGTTGCCGTGGTGCACGATCGAGACGTTCTCGGGCGCATAGAGCGCGCCTTCGAGCATGTTGCGCTCGCGCAGCAGTTCCTCGAAGTGCTCCGAGCCGCGCTCGGTATAGACGCAGGAGCGCTGCTTCTCGTCGAGTTCGAAGTCCTCGGGCTCGAGCAGGGGGATGAGGCTGTTGACGGTGCGGTAGAATTCCGAGCGGTCGTCGGTCGGACCCGAGATGATGAGCGGCGTGCGCGCTTCGTCGATGAGAATGGAGTCCACTTCGTCGACGATGGCGTAGCGGTGACCGCGCTGGACCATTTCGGCCAGCGAGTACTTCATGTTGTCGCGCAGGTAGTCGAAGCCGAACTCGTTGTTTGTGCCGTAGGTGATGTCGGCGGCGTAGGCCTGGCGGCGCTCGTTGTCGTAGAGGCCGTGAACGATGGTGCCGACAGAAAGCCCGAGGAAGCGATAGACCTGCGCCATCCACTCGGAGTCGCGCTTGGCGAGGTAGTCGTTGACGGTGATGACATGGACGCCCTTGCCTTCGAGGGCGTTCAGATAGACCGGCAGCGTGGCGACGAGCGTCTTGCCTTCGCCGGTGCGCATCTCGGCGATCTTGCCGTCATGCAGCGCCATCCCGCCCATCATCTGGGTATCGAAGTGGCGCATGTTGAGCACGCGCTTGGCGGCTTCGCGGACGGTGGCGAAAGCTTCCGGCAGGAGTTCATCGAGCTTGGCGCCGCGCGCGAGCTTGTGGCGGTATTCGGCGGTCTTGTTGCGCAGCGCTTCGTCGGAGAGCGCTTCGTAATTCACTTCGAGCGCGTTGATGCGCGCGACGTTCGTCTTCAGGGCCCGGACCTTGCGGTCATTCACGGACCCGAACAATTGCCTGGCTAGTTTCAGCATGTGGCGCGTTTTACCTGTGCGGCGTTCCGATCAAATCGGCCCGGAATCTGAATCGACAGGCGCCGCGCACCCCGACAGGCGCGCGTGCGAAAAGAGGCTCGACTCGCGCGTCGGCGAGACTTAAGGACGCGATTACGCGGTGTCAATGAGACGCCCGGCGCGGCTGCGACAGCGTGTTGCCCGCGCATCATGACCCTCTGCAGAGAGTGCGACGAATGGGCCTCACCACACGGTTCTGGCGGCCTCTGGCGATGTGTCTGGCGGTCCTGTTCGCGGCATCCTGCGGCGACGGGACGCGCGCCACCCGACCGGGGGACAAGGGTTCCGCCGCCGATCCTATCGTGGCGGCCACCGTCAACGGCAAACCCATCTACATCACCGACGTCGAGGCCGAGGCGACTGTCCGCGGCATGATAAGGGAAGGCGAGGAACTCGATTCCGGTTCCGATGAATTCTTCCAGGTCCTCGAAGATCTTGTGGAGACGCGCCTCTTCGCCATGGAGGCCGAGAAGCGTCAGCTCGACCGCAGCGCCGACGTGCGCAATCGCCTCGAACGCGCGCGGGAACTCATCCTCGCCGGCGCGCTGAATGATCAGATCCGCGACACCGCCCTCGACGAGGGCGCGGTGGAAAGGCTCTACCGGGATCAGGTGCGCCTCCTGCGCAACAGCCGCGAAGTGCATCTTCGCCAGATCGTCCTGCGGGACCGGGATGCCGCCGTCGCGGCGAAAAGAAGGCTTGATGCGGGCGAGGCGTTCGAGGCGCTGGCCTACGAGCTTTCGCTCGACCGGGCTTCCGGAACGGAAGGCGGCGACATGGGCTTCCGCCTGCCGGAAGACCTGCCGGACGGCGTCCGCGAGGCCGCCGGCGGCACGCCCGTCGGCCAGATGGCCGGCCCGATCCAGACCAGCGTGGGCTGGATCATCATCAAGGTCGACGAGCGCCGCGAAGAGGCCGCGCCCAGCATGGAGAGCATGCGCCCGCGCATCGAGCAGTACCTCATGTTCCAGGAGACGCGTCGCATCGCCGACAAGCTCAAGAAGCAGTCGCGGATCGAGCGCTTCATCGAAGAGGGCGGTCGCGTCGCCAGCGGCCCCGCCGGATCGGGGCAGGCGCGGGACGCGCGCCGCCGCGAAGGCCAGGCGCCCATGGGGCCGGGCGGCGTCGCCGCCGCCGCCGGTCAGGAAGCGCCCGCCGCCCCCGCCCTCGCGCCGCCCGCCGCAGCGCCGAAGACGGGCGTCGCCGGGATCCCCAAAGCCGCAACGCCCCGGCCGCGCCCGGTGGAGCCCGTTCCCGCGCCGGCGCCTGACGGGCCCACCATCCCCACCGGACCCGCCGACGAACGCGAAACATGAGCCCGTCTCCATCGAAATCCGCCGGCGCCGCTCCTGCCGCGCTTGTGTCCCCGCTCGCGCCCGCATCCTTCCCGGACCTGCCCGCCATAACCGGCGTCCGCGCCGCCATCGGCCGCGCCGGGCTCTACAAGCATGTCCGCCCGGACCTCGCGCTCTTCGCCTTCGCGCCGGAAACCCGCGCAGCGGGCGTGTTCACCTCCAACGCCGTGGGCTCGGCGCCGACGGACTGGTGCAAGCAGGCGCTGAAAGGGGCGGGCGGGGCCTCGGGCCTCCTCGTCAACGCCGGCTGCGCCAACAGCTTCACCGGCGCACCCGGTGACGCCGCCGCCAAGCGCACCGCCCAGGCCGCCGCGAAAGCCGTCGGCGGCAAATCCGAAACCGTCCTGCTCGCCTCCACCGGCGTCATCGGCGTGGTGCTCGACGATGCGAAGGTTGCGGCCGTCCTGCCGGACCTGGGCGCGTCGCTCGCCCCCGTGAACTGGCCCGACGCCGCGCGCGCCATCATGACCACCGACACCTTCCCGAAGGGCGCAGGCGCTGCGGCGAAGATCGACGGCGTGAAGGTCTCCATCGCCGGCATCGCCAAGGGCTCCGGCATGATCGCGCCGGACATGGCCACCATGCTCGCCTTCGTCTTCACCGATGCGGCCATCGCGCCGGCGGCGCTCAAGGCGATGCTCAAGGAAGAGACCGACGCGAGCTTCAACACGATCACCGTCGACGGCGACCGTTCGACGAACGATTGCGTGCTGCTGTTTGCGACGCATCAGGCAAAGCACGACGCCGTGAAGACCGTCGCCGATCCGCGTCTCGCGGATTTCAGGAAGGCGCTGAAGAAAGTGCTCGTCGATCTCGCGATCCAGATCGTGCGCGACGGGGAGGGCGCGACGAAACTCGTCGCCGTGAAGGTGAAGGGCGCAAAGTCCGACGCCTCGGCGAAGATCATCGCGCGCACGATCTGCGAAAGCCCGCTGGTGAAAACCGCCATCGCCGGCGAGGACGCCAACTGGGGCCGCATCGTCATGGCGATCGGGCGCGCCGATCAGCCGGTGGTGCGCGAAAAAATTTCAGTGAAGTTCGGCCCCCACTGGGCGGCGCGCTACGGCGCGGTGTCGAAGACCTATGACGAAGGCGCCATGAGCGCCTACATGAAACGCAGCGAACTCGAAATCACGGTAGATGTGGGCGCCGGGGATGGCGAGGCGACGATGCATACGTGCGATCTCACGAAGCGGTACGTGGAGATCAACGGGGATTATCGGAGTTAGGGTCGTCGCTGCGACCACTGGCTTCGCGACAAGGCGGATCAGCGACGCCGAGCCAAATTATCTCCTGAGTTTCCTTCGTCATTTTCAGAAGAATGCACTTTGACGAAAGGTCCGCGCCGCCAGCGCTCGGAGTTTCTTTGAATGCCCGTGAGTCCAGAAATCGGTGAATTTCAATGCGTCGGTCACCCACTTCAAGGATGGCCGGCTGTCGCCCATCCCTTGAATCTGGCGTGTAACGCGTGACCAAGCCCTCGACGGCGTCGTGGGCGTTCGGTGCGAGCGCGCCTTTCAGCTTGGCAAGTGAGAGACGGTCGTTGTCATAGTGCACCGCCGCAAGCAGGCACGGCATGACGACGCAGAGCCCCATGACCACTTTAACTCGCAGTTCCGATCTGCGGCTCCACATTTGAGCAATGGCCAAAGGTGCAATACTCAATGTGGCCAGAGTCCATAGGACGTCCGGACTTTCATGTCCGATGTCGAAAAGCACCTCGTACTGCAGCGCACCCTCCATGCTCATCGCGCGGTTGACGCGGAGCGCACGACACGCGCCCAGTCAATGACAATGCGTTTCGTGCGGCAAGCTCGCTCTCAAATCGTCTCCTATTGACTGGTAGAAGCGCTCCGTCATTCCGGGGCGACCGGAGGTCGAGCCCGGAATCCAGGGGTTCAGGCGGGCCGTCTCATCCAGTCCCCTGGGTTCCGAATCAACGCTTCGCGTTGTCCGGAATGACGGCGGCGTTTGCGGAATTTGCTCGGTGTCCCTTCTCCCCCGCGAGGGGGAACCGGGTTGTTCGCGCTACATTGCGGAAAATTAGGGGGATTCCCGAGGTGCGTTCCCCTCGTGATGAGGACCGCCGGCGCCTCGCCGGCAAACCGCTTCCCCTTGGCGCACAAGGAGGCCGGCGAGGGCGCCGGCGGTCCTTGCAATAAAAAACACCAAAACAATCCGACCGGGTCGCGAGCCGTCGGACACTCCTCTCACGTCGCGCCGGGATGGTCCCGTCGTCACGGAGAGGAGAGATGCCATGCACATCATGCGACCGCCCGACTTCAGCGCGCAGATCGCTGACGCGCTGGCCAACCTCCGTCTGTGGTTTCTCTCCGTCATCGAGTGGCTCGCGGAATTTGCGCCGCTGCCGCGCGACGCGCGGCTGTGGCTGCAACGACAGCTGATCCACACGCGCCGCGAACTCCGGGTGGTGCTCGCCGCCGCCGTCGTGGCGCGCATGCGTTTCGTGGAACGTCCGCATCGCCGGTCGCACAGGCGAAAAATGCCGCGCGGATTCCGCTGGGCGCATCGCTGCGCGCCGGCGGTGCGCTTCTTCACGCGCGGGATCAAACTGCGCACGCTCAAGAACATGCGCCGCGCGGTCGATGATTTCGACGCGCTCGTCACGCGCGCATTCGCACGCCTGCCGCGCGGCCTGCGCGGCGGCGTGCTGGTGATGACGTTTGCGTCGGCGCCGCAGCCTGCGCCGTTCACCATCGCACCCGCCGCCGAAGCTGCAGACACGTCATGACTATTGAAACAGGACCGCCGGCGCCTCGCCGACATTCGGTATCCAATCCACGCGAGATTCTGCGGAGTCTGGCGCCGCCGCCGCATGCCGGCGAGGGCGCCGGCGGTCCTGAATGTGGCGCCCCGCTGGACATCAACACTTCGTTCGCCATACGCACGCACGCTTTCCTAACCACCTTCACCCACGGCTTGTTCATGCAGATCGGCGATAACTCCGCGCGCAGGCTCCTCGTGGTCGCCGCAGCCGCGCTCGTGGACGGGCAGGGGCGCGTGCTGCTCGCGCAGCGGCCTGAAGGCAAGGCGTTTGCGGGTCTCTGGGAATTTCCCGGCGGCAAGCTGGAGCCCGGCGAAGGGCCTGAAGCCGCGCTCGCGCGGGAGCTGAAAGAGGAGCTGGACGTGGACGTGCAGACGCAGGACATGGCGCCGTTCGCCTTCGCGTCGCATGGCTACGCCGATTTTCATCTGATGATGCCGCTTTATGTCGTTCGCCGCTGGTCGGGCGCGCCGCGCGCCGTCGAGGGCGGGGCGGTGGCGTGGGCCGCGCTTGATGCCCTTTCGGATTTCGACATGCCGCCGGCCGACGCGCCGCTGGTGGCCGAGCTACAGAAACGGGGCCTTGTGCAATGAACGCCTTCCGTCATTTCCTCCGCGACCGCAGCGGCGCCACCGCCATCGAATACACGCTGATCGCGGCCTTCATCGGCCTCGTGCTCATCACGGCGCTCTACGTGCTCGGGCCGACGATCTCGGTCGTGTTCGATCAGGTCGGCGTCGGCCTCGCAGCCGGCGCGCCCTGAACTTTCCGGAAGATCAGCAGCGCCGCGTGTCGCTGAGGTCGCCGAGGCAGCCGTTGCCGGTCGCCGCCGCGCCCGCGCCGGTCGCCGCCGCCGAGTAGAACCCGACCGCCGCCAGCAGCACCCGCGGGAAATCCCGTCCGAATACCGCGATCAGCGAACGCTCCCGCTCCTGCGGCGTGAACCGCTGCGGATTCCACACGTCGCCGCGCTGGCTGAATCCGGCGCCGAAGTAGCGCGTGGCCTGCTCGATCTGAACAGCCGGCATGCCGGAGAGATTGATGATGGCGGCTTGCCGCTCGTCGCTGCGCGTGACGACCAGATACGGTCCCTGACCCGTGATGCGGAGCTTGTCGCGGATCGTGCGCGCCCGGTCGTAGTCATACCGCAGCAGTCGTTGCGAGCACGCCGAACCGGAAACCTGCACGCGTTCGTTCACCGGCCAGTAGATCGGACGCAGCGCCGACACCGAACCATCCGCCTCACGGCGTAGGCCGACGAGCACGTCGGACAGCGGCGCGTCGTCGAAGTGGTTCAGCAGCGACGTGCAGAGCTGGAGGTTGCGCGCGCGCGTCGCGGCAGTGTCCTGCAGCAGCACGACGGCGTGGCCGCCGTTCTGGTTATAGCGCGACGTGGGGCGCCCGATCTGCACGAGCACCGGCTTCACGTTGATCTGCGGCGCCGTCTTCGCGACGCCGGGGCGCGGCGCGGCCAGGCCACGGCTGACCGGGCGCGGATCGGTGCTCGCCGCCGGCGTCTCCACCGGCGCAGGGGCGGGCGGAGGCATCGGCGGTTCCGGCGAAGCGGGGGCTGGCGGCGGCGTGGGACGGCGCGGCGGCAAGGTGACGCCGCGCGTACCGCTTTCGCCCGTCGGTCCGGCCGCAGCGGCGAGGCGGATGTCGGAAGCGGCGTACTCGCCGCCGCCGAGCGGACACACCTTGCCGACCACGGCGGGGCGCACTTCTGGATTGAACTGGCGCAGGAAGAAGGTGCGGCAGCGGCTCACGTCGGGCGCCGCGAAGCGTACGATGCCGCCGCGACCCTGCGCGCTCCAGGATTGGTCGACGTCGTCTGGCGAGCCATCAGCTTTGGTGCTGGCGACCGTGCCGTAGAGCGCGCGGTCCAGCGCGGAAAGGGCAGGCGCCGCCGGCGTCTGTGCGTGCGACGACGCGACCAGTCCCGCGCTCAGCGCGCCTGCGATCGCAATCAGAATCCCGCGCATCATCCCCACATCCTCCGGTCCCGCCTGCGGGCGTCATTACCTCGAAAATCGCCGTTTGTGCGGCGGTTTCAAGTACAGGGCGCATCTTTCAGATCGCCGAGCCGGCAGCCTGCCCGCGCCGTCGGCGCGGAAATGAAGCCGAGTGCGGCCACCAGCGTCTCGCGGAATCGACCGCCGAAGAAGGCGGTGAGCGCCTCACGCTTCTTGCTCGGGTCGGCGCGCGTCGGATCCCAGATGTCGTTCTGGAACGCGAAGCCGTCGCGGAAATACTGCACGAGATCGGCGACCTCGCGATCGGTGCGCCCGGAGAGATCGATGATCGCGGCGACCTTTTCGTCGGCGCGCGCCACCATGAAATAGGGACCAGCGCCGGTGAGGCCGTATTTGTCCTTGATGGTCTTGGCGCGGGTGAAATCGTAGCGCGCAAGGCGATCCGAGCACGATGGCTCAGCGACAGTCGTGGGCGCACGGTTCATCCAGTACATCGGACGCAACGCTTCGACGACGCCGTTCTCGCCCTTGCGCAGCCCCACCCGCACTTCCTGCGTGGTGGCCGTGTCCATGAGGTTCCAGACGTTCAGGCACGTCACCGTGTTGCGGTAGGTGTTGGCGGCGCCTTCGCTGAACAGCACCACCGATGAGCCGCCGTTGGCAGGGTTGCGCGCCTGGTCGCGATTTATCTCGACGATCACCGGTGTCGCGACGACGCGCGCGCTGCGGGTCTGGAAGCTCGGTGCGGACTCCGCCGCTGGCGGTGGCTGTGCGGTCGGCGCTTCCGGCGTCGCCTGATCCGTAGGGGCCGGCGTTTCAGGCTGAGGCGCGGGTGTTGTCGGCGCGGGTTCTTCCGTCGCCGGCGGCGGGGGCGCTTCGGCAGTGTCATCCGACGGCGGCGGGGCGGAGCAGGCGAAGAGAGCGATAGCGGAGACAATGGCTACGAAGTGCGCGCGCATGGCGGTCATCCTTGCCGAAAAACGAGATCGGTGGCGAACCTAGAGGCCGCGTGTGACGCCTGCAATGCGAAACCTTGTGACCTCGATCAGCGGGCGGGCGCGCCGGTTTCGGCCATGCGCCCGATATCGAGGAAACGCTGGCGGCGCTGGCGGCGCAGGGCGTCGCCATCCATGCCGTCAAAGGCGTCGATGGCCTTCGCCACCGCCGCACCGACCGCAGCGATCGCCTGTTCCGGCGCCCGGTGCGCGCCGCCGACGGGTTCCTTGATGATGCCGTCGATGACCTTGAAGCCGAGGCAGCTTTCGGCGGTGATCTTCATCGCCAGAGCCACGTCCTTGGCGCGTCCCGCGTCGCGGAAGAGGATCGAGGCGCCGGACTCCGGGCTGATCACTGAATAGACCGCGTGCTCAAGCATCAGAACGGTGTTGGCGGCCGCAATCGCGATCGCGCCGCCCGAGCCGCCTTCGCCGACGATCACCGATACCATCGGCACGCCGAGGCTGAGGCAGCGTTCCGTCGAGCGCGCGATGGCTTCGGCGCCGCCGCGCTCTTCCGCGCCGAGGCCGGGATAGGCGCCGGCAGTGTCGACAAGCGACACGACCGGGAGGTTGAATCGATCGGCCATATCCATCAGGCGGATGGCTTTCCGGTAGCCCTCGGGGCGCGCCATGCCGAAATTGTGCTTGAGGCGCTCCGTGGTGGTGCGCCCCTTTTCGTGACCCATGATCACGCAAGGCCGACCGAGAAAGCGGCCGAGACCGCCGACGATGGCGGCGTCCTCGGCAAACTTTCGATCGCCTGAGAGCTCAACGAAATCGGTAACGAGCGCGGCGACATAGTCCTTGAAGTGGGGACGCTCCTGGTGACGCGCGACCTGCGTCTTCTGCCAGGGATCGAGCTTGGAATAGATCTCGACGAGCAGGCGTTCGGCGTTCTGCTTCAGCTTGGTCAGCTGCGTGCTCATGGCCGCAGCGCCCGAGGACTCCGCGTTCGCGCTGAGTTGGTCGATCTGCTCCTCGATCAGTTTGATCGGCTTTTCGAAGTCCAGATACTGGGTCAAGGCGGGGGCTCGTGGAGGCGGAAAGCGAGGGGCCGGACAATACCCGCAAGGATCGCAGGGGCAAGCCGGGACAACCGCCGGACCCGCTCCATGACTTCGCGTTTCAGGCGATAACGCCTCAAGCTATGATGTCAGGCATCAGCTGGTCCTCGATCCAGACCATCTGATCCTTGAGCGCGAGCTTTTCCTTCTTGAGACGCGCGATCTGCAGGGCGTCGACGATGACGCCTTCCTGCAGGCTGCGAATGGACTCGTCGAGGTCGCGGTGCTTGTCGCGCAGCTCCTCGAGCCGCCGCTTGAGGCCGCGGGTTTCCTCGTTGTCGTCAAAGCCGCTATCGGCCCCCATCAGGCGCTGCGCTCCAATGGCCGCCACTTTATCGACGCAGAGCTAAGACACGCGTCACGGAAGCTGTAAAGCGCAGCGATGGTGCATGAAAATTCATCATTCCGCTTGCGTGAGGCGCCATTGCAACAAGTTGTGAACGGACAAGCGCGTCCATCGGTGATTGCATGACGAGGCCAGTACAAGGAGGCGCAATATGGCCATCGAATCGCGGCTGCGCGAGCTCGACTCCAAGCATCGGGACCTCGAGGCGCGCATTGAAGACGCGAAGAAGCATCCCTCAGTCGACTGGACCCAGATTTCCGAGCTGAAGCGCGTGAAGCTCAAGCTCAAGGAACAACTGGAAAGCCTGCGAAGGCGAGACACGCGCCACTAGGCGGCGCCAAACCAACCTCATTCAGATCGAGCAAAGTCCGCCGGATTGCGTTCGCGCGTGATCGGGTCAGGAATGGCGATGTAGCCATTTACTGCAGGCGCGAACGTGGCGCCGCGCAATGTCACCCGTTTCAGAGGATCGATAGCGCCGAAGCCCAAGGGCTCCGGCGCTTGTCGTATCAGACGTCCTGCTGGTCGCGACGCTCGTAGGTTTCCGGATCGACGGTCTCTGTCGCCGGCTTCAGGCTCGGGCCGTCGTCGGTCTTGCGGCGCTTGGCGTCGTCCTTGGACTTCACGTCTGCGGCCTTGCGGACGACTTCGTCGAGTTCGATCTGCGAGCACAGGCCGAGCGACACCGGGTCCACCGGCTTGATGTTGGTGGTATTCCAGTGCGAGCGGGTGCGAACCTGCTCGATGGTCGACTTGGTCGTGCCGATCAGCTTCACGATCTGGGCGTCAGACACTTCCGGGTGGTTGCGCAGGAACCAGGCGATGGCGTCCGGGCGGTCGCCGCGGCGGATCGTCGGGATGTAGCGGGCGCCTTTGCGCTTGCGTTCCGGAAGGTCGATCTTCTTCTGTTCCGCTGCCTTCAGGCGATAGGCGGTGTCGGCTTCGCCGCGAGCGATTTCCTCGCGCGACAGGAATCCGGCCGCGATCGGGTCCACGCCGCGGATGCCCTTGGCGACTTCTTCGTTGGCTATGCCCGAAACTTCCAGCGGATGCAGTTCGCAGAAGGCCGCGATCTGCTCGAACGAGAGCGCGGTTTCTTCGATGAGCCAGACGGCGGTGGCCTTGGGCATAAGGACTGTGGTGGACATGCGCGCGCACCCTCTGAAACAAAGAGAGCGCCCGGATCGCCGAGCGCTCAGAACGATTTGGCGAGGGCGGAAGTCGCTACCAGCGCCAGCCGCCATGCCTTTGATATAGCCCCCTTCCGCCCCCCGCGCCAGTGGCTACCCAAGGGAAGCGAGCCCCTTTCGCAGGGTCTCGAGCAGGCTCCCGCCGGGGTAGAGCAGGCCTGAAATGCCCGCCCGGCGGGCGGCCTCGACGTCCCTTTCATGATCTCCAATCATCAGTGTCCGGGCCGGGTCCAGATTGAAATCTCCCATGGCGCGCAAGAGCATTCCCGGATTCGGCTTGCGGTCCGGAGGGTCCGGCATGCGGTAGGCGGCTTCGGTGGCGTCCTCCAGGTAGGGGCAATGGTAGAAGGCGTCGATCCGGGCGCCGGCCCGGGCCAGATCGGCCTGCATGGCCTCATGGAACCGGTGCACGGCCGCCTCGTCGAAGTACCCCCGGCCTACCCCCGACTGGTTGGTCGCCACGACCGCGGCGAGGCCCAGATCGTTGACAAGACGGACCGCCTCGATGGCTCCATCCATCCACCTCAGATCTTCCGGCAAATGGGTGTAGCCGGCGTCGTGATTGAGGGTGCCGTCGCGATCGAAGATCACGCCGCCGCGTTTTCGAAGGGCGTCGCTCATCTAAAGACTCACGATGTCGTGCGCGCGATCGCCACGCGGTCGAGAGCATCGATCTTTTCCGGGAGATGCATGGTCGTCGCCACCAGAACGAAGAGGGTGACGCATTGCAGCACGAAAATGAGGGCGATGGCGACTGTCGCGCGGCGGACGCCGGTCTTCGCGTCGTCGATGGAGGGGATGTTCAAGTCGAGGGCTTCCGATGTGGAGGAGCATCGCCCGGAGCGGCAACCGCCGTGTGACCGTTGTCGCAGAGGTGACGCGAAAGCTCGCTACGTAGTCCGCGGTAAGGCTCTGATTCTTCACCCTTCCATGGGAACCGCGCCGATGAGCGTCCGTTCGAACGACATGCGTATTGCGATCCTGCATGCTCCCGGAGACGAGGCGCTCGCCGAGCGTGTGCGCCAAGAAATCGGTCTGCGCGACGTGCTGATCGCGTCGATGGGAACAAGAAGGGTCGCGTTCGGGCCGCAGCTGGTCCTGCTGGCGTTGTGGCCCCAACAGGCGCGGGGCTTGGAGGAGGTCCTTCGGCAGATCACCTGTGATCATGCATCGGTTGTGCTCTGGCGCGTCGACGGTGCTGCCGCGCCAGACCTCGAGGCCCACGTCATCGTGTTGGGCGCCGACAGCACGCCGGCATCGATCCTGCCGGCGCTGCGGCTTGCTGAAATCGAAGGTGCGCGTCCGCGCCAGGAAGCGGCGCCGCGACGGCGCTCGCACAACCGTCTTGCTGCGACCGCGCTTGGCGTTGCGATTGCCGCGGCGGTGGGTGCGGCGGGCGCGGCGGCGGTCATGCTGGACGGAGAGGCGCCCCTGAGGATGGTTTCAGCTCAACCCGCGCCTGCGCCCAGCGCCGATCTGCGGTCGACCACGTCGCCTTAGAGTCAGCCGACCGGCTTCATCATGACCCGCGTGATTTCCACGCCATAGTTGTAGTCGGACTTGTCGCTGATCACCCAGATGCCGAGCCCCTTGGGCGGCCCGCCCGCAAGCGCCGGCAGATCGAAGGCCATGACGCCGTTCTCCGCCGGGATCGGCCCGCCGGACCAGAAGGCCGGCCCTCCATTCTGCAGGCTCGTGGCGAGCCCTTGTGCCGTTGTCACGCTGATGCGGCGGAAGGTGATTTCCACGCGCACGGGTTTTCCCGCGAATGCCGCCGCGTCCGCCGGATCGATCTGCAGCAGCGCGCCGACAGCGTCCGGCGTCGGCTGTCCGCGACCGGGCTCCACGCCCACCCGCACGGCGCGGGGGCTGACGCCGAGTTCGCGCACCACATGGCGCAGATGGCCGTTCGCCAGGTCGATGCCGCCGGCCAGCGCCGCGGGGCCATAGATGTAGGCCCCGGCCTCGCGGGCGCCTTTCTGGGGCGCGCCATCACGATTGAAGGCATCCGCACCCAGACTGACCGTGACGAGGGCCGCGGCAAAGACAAGCAGCAGGGGGTAGAACCACCAGTCGGTCGCCCCGGCGATCTTGAGCGCCTTGGTGCGCCGCTCGCCGAGGCCTGGCACGTCATGGACGTTCTTGTGGCTGGGGAGGTCGGTCATCGACGCCGCTCTAGCGGTTTTGGCGACTGCACGCCATTCCGCCGCGACGGTTTTCACTGTCACCATCCGTTGGTAGGAGAGTTCGACCTGACAAACGGCTCGCCACACGAGGCGCCAGCCGCTATGGGACGGGCAGGGGAAGTAGCGAGGATTCGCATGCAGGCGCGGGGACCGGCCGAGATGCAACCGAGTGAGGTTGCACGGCTCCTGGGGCGGGAACCGCGTTCCCCGGACATGCGTCCGGCGCGTGATTTTGTCCGTGGCCGCACCGTGCTCGTGACGGGCGCAGGCGGCAGCATCGGCTCCGAATTGTGCCGGGAGCTGGCGACCATGGGCTGCCGCAAGCTCGTCGCACTCGACCATTCCGACCACGCGCTGATCGATCTTCACGAGGCGCTCGGCGAAACGCGCACCCAGATCGTCGACATTCTCTGCGACGTGCGCGATGGCCAGCGTCTCGCCGCCGCGTTCGAACGCACGCGCCCCGACGTCGTCATCCACGCCGCCGCGCTGAAGCACGTCCACATGGGCGAGCGCCATCCCGCCGAAAGCGTGCTCACCAATCTCGTCGGCGTGCGCAATGCGGTGGAAGCCGCCGCGAAAGCCGGCGTGGAACACTTCCTGCTCATCTCCTCCGACAAGGCCGCCGCGCCCGGCAGCGTGATGGGCGCGTCGAAACGTCTGGCCGAACTCTATCTCCGCAATGTCAGCGCGACATCGAACATGCGCGCGCTTTCGGTGCGCTTCGGCAATGTGCTCGGCTCCAAGGGCTCGGTCGCGCCGCTGTTTGCGCGCCAGATCGCGGCGGGCGGCCCGATCACGATCACCCACCCCGACATGCGCCGCTACTTCATGACGGTGGAAGAGGCGGTGCAGCTCATCCTGCTCGTCCTCGCGAAGGGCGAAGTGGAGAGCGCGACCTACCTGCTCGACATGGGTGAGCCCGTCCGCATCATGGATATCGCGCGCCGCATGATCGAAAGCGCGCGCACGATGACGCCCGTGAAGGTCACGGGCCTGCGCGAAGGCGAAAAGCTCGACGAAGAACTCTACGACGATTTCGAAGAGATCGAACCCGCCGCCATCGACGGCGTCTCGCGCATCCGCCCGGCGTCCGACGACTACGCGATCACCGCGCAGGACATCACCGAGCTCGAACGCGTCGTGCGCGCGACGAGCGACGACATCGTCCGTCACCGCGTCTTCGCGCTGCTCGACAGCCGGCTGGGGCAGGGCGTTTCGGACGTCGGTTGAAACGTCAGTCCGGCGTCGCGAGAAAAAACCCTCCAGACATGACGGTTCCTGCCGGAACATGACGATTCATGACGTTTCAAACGTCATGTTCGACGGTGCGTGCATCTACGGGAGAGGGGCGTGCGTGTCCGCGTTCCGGGATTTCTGCGCGGCGATGGGGGACTGGAAGAAGATTACCACACAACGCCGCGTGTGGGAAATTATTCTCGCGCACACGCGCTCCCGGATTCGCCGCAGGCGAAGTCCGGAATCCATTTTCCAGAGGTTGGCGCGAATGGGCCCCGGACCTACGCCGTGCGACATCCGGGCTTCGAAGTTTCTGTACGAAAAAGGATTCGGTTTTCCCTTCGCCCCCAAGAGGGAGAGAAGGGAGCAGCGAAGCTGACGGATGAGGGGGCGAGCCGCAGGATTGAGCGCGGCACCGACACATAACCTCATCCCGCCCGACGCCCCCTCCATCTGTCGGCGCGTTTGCCATCCGGTTTGGATCGAATCGGCCGTTCTGCCGCAATCGCGCTATGCGATTGCGGACGCCGACTCCCAAAGGCCAGGAGTTGGTCCGTTAAACAGCGCTGCTCATTGTCCGCGCGCTGCGCGCCGGCCATCTCTTAAACGTGAACGCAGTGAGGATGATGAGGCAAGGAATTGAGGCGGCCGTCCAAAGTAAGCAGACCCGCAAATCATTGATGTCGCCAACTGATTGCGCCGCTGAATACCCGTAAGGAACCACCAACGGCCAGACGCTTGCCGCGAGGCCCGCGTACCCGGCCAAGAGGGCCGCCAGTCCGCCAAGGAATGGCCAAGGCGAACCAACCTTTCTCGCGAACAGGAAGGAAATTAGAAGGCCCACCAAAGCGGCGGCAGGAAGGGGGGAAAGAGGCAAGAAGTACTCCCAGTCGACGCCATCGAGGGAGACGCCCCAGCGTGCAGTCACGATGGGATGGAGCAACAGTGTGGCGACGCTGATCGCGGCCATTGCGCAAGCTGAGGCAATCGAAAGCGCGCGAAGAAGAGTGCGGCTGCGCTCGGCCACTCTGGTGGCGCCTTTCCAGCTGAGCCATGCTGCTCCGAGCATGCCGTATCCAATTGCGAGGGCGACGGCCACAAGAAGCGAGAAGAATGAAACCCAGCTGAACACTCCCCCGACCAGCTCGCCGCCAGCCACTGAAAAGCCTCGCAAGTATCCACCTAATGAAAGGCCTTGCGCCAGCGTGGCGACCAGAAATGCGATTGCGAAAATCTGTGACCAGCGGCGTTCAGTGGCGTCGTCCGCTGATTTCCGAAGTGTCGCCGCCATCTTTCGTGTGGCGAGCGCCACCAATACCACCACAATGGGAACGGCTAATCCTTCCGCCAATATCCTGAAGGGAAATGGGAAGGCAAAGTACATCACCACCGCTGCCGCGATGAGCCACCATTCGCTATTATAACGAGTTGCAGCCGTAGCCTGCAGGATCGCGTCGCGATCAACGCGATCCGTCCGGTACATGCAAAGTGTACCCGCGCCCAGGGCAAAGCTGTCGAGCAAGACATACCCGCCCACCAGCAGCATGACGGCGACGGCGGCGAGGGATGGCAAATCGGATTCGCTCATGATTTCGATATTAGGGAGCACAATCTCTTGGTTCTTTGATCATTCGCAAAGCCAGCAATCACTTGCAATCTGCGCAGCTCACTGTCTCGCCGCGCCCACGAATGTTCACTTTCGGCGAGTAACAGACGCGCCTCTTAACCAAAAAACTCATCCTCTTCCCGCGCGTGCCACGCCCACGCGCCCGCGACGATCTCGTCGAGTTTGCGCTTCGGCGTCCAGCCGAGATCGCGGGCGGCTTTCGCGGAGTTGGCGACGAGCGCTGAAGGATCGCCCGCGCGGCGGTCGGCCTTGATGAGCGGGATCTTGCGGTTCGACGCGCGCTCTGCGGCGACGACAATTTTCTTCACGACCGCGCCGTCGCCGCCGCCGGACATCTTGAGGCGGCATTGCGTCACGCATGCCGCTTGATCTGGATCAACGCCAAACACCCTCCACGAGCTTGGTCTCCGGCGCGTGTTATACAGTATCCGTAAAGTGGAACTCTGAAAATGAGCAACGCAACTGCCGCCAACTGGGCGCTGGGCAAGCGCGCGTTTCACTGGGGCCTCGCACTCGCCGTGGTCATCGCGCTGGTGGCGCCGAAGCCCGAGCACGGCGCAGGATTGGTGCACATCATGGCGGGCACGGCGGCGTTGGCGTTGGTGTTGCTGCGACTTGGATGGCGACTGCTCGGAGACGTGCGCCCCTATGTGAAAGACGCCTGGCGCCTGAAGATGCCGGACGCCTCCAAGGGGCTCCGCGGATTTGCGCCGCTTCTGATGCAGGTCGCGCGCATTGGAGGCTTTATATTTCTGGCCCTTGTTCCAGTCGCTGTGGGGCTCGCCCTCGGCGGTATCGGGCAGGGCGAGGACTCGCCGCTTCTGGAGGCGCATGAGGCGGCAGGCACAGCCATCATGGTGTTGGCGATCGCCCACGCTGTCGCCATGGTGCTCTTCACGATCATCATCAAGTACAACATCTTCGGGATCACACTCTTCGGCGGCGCGAAGTCATTCTCCGAAGGCGGCCCCAACGGGGTATGGGGCATGGTCTTGGGCGCAGCGCTGGGACTGGGCGCGCTCGTGTATGTTTGGGGGCCGTTCGATGTCGCCTCGAAAGCTGCGGCGCTCACCGAACAGGAAGCCGGCGGCGGCGAAAGCGGCGAACACGACGACTAGCGTCGGCGCAGCCGTCTCTACCCGAACACCTTCGCCTCTTCCCGCGCGTGCCAGGCCCATGCGCCCGCAACGATCTCGTCGAGTTTGCGTTTCGGCGTCCAGCCGAGATCGCGGGCGGCTTTGGCGGAATTCGCGACGAGCGCGGAGGGGTCGCCCGCGCGACGCTCGGCCTTGATCAAGGGAATTTTGCGGTTGGACGCGCGCTCCACGGCGGACACGATTTCCTTCACCGTGGCGCCCTCTCCAGTGCCGAGATTGTAGGCGTCGCCGCTTGCGCCGTCGATCAACTGGCGCGTGGCGCGCAGATGGGCGTCGGCGAGATCGAGGACGTGGATGTAGTCGCGCACGCAGCTGCCGTCGCGCGTGTCGTAGTCCTCGCCGAACATGGTGAAGCTGTCGCGCTTGCCCAGCAGCGAGAACATGGCGAGCGGGATGACGTGCGTTTCCGGATCATGGTGCTCGCCGAGGCCGTGCTCGGGCGCTGCGCCCGCAGCGTTGAAATAGCGGAGCCACGTGGAGCGCTGGCCGTAGGCGCTGCGGAAGTCGGCGAACATCCGTTCGGCGCAGAACTTCGTCCAGCCATAGGGATTGATCGGCCACTGCGGATGCGTCTCGTCGAGCGCGGGCGTCTGCGGCAGGCCGTAGGTGGCGCAGGTGGAGGAAAAGACGATCGGCGGCATGCCGTTCGCGCGCGCCGCGTTCAGCAGCGAGAGCACGCCGCCGACATTCACGTCGTAGAAGAGGGCCGGGTCGCGCACGCTGACGCCCGCTTCGATCAGCGCGGCGAAGTGGATGATGGCGGCGGGCTTGTGCTGCGCGATGACGCCGGAAAGACGCTGCGTGTCGCGGATGTCGCCTTCTTCAAACGGGCCGAATTTCGCGAACTGGCGGTGGCCGTGCAGCAGGCTGTCATAGACGACGACCTTGCAGCCCGCCTGCGAGAGCGCGAGGCAGGTGTGCGAACCGATGTAGCCGGCGCCGCCGAGGACAAGGATCGTCTCGCCCGCCATTACGCCGCCACCTTCACGCCGAGACGCGCGCAGCATTCCGCAGCGATCGCAAGAGAAGAGGTGAGGCCGGGGCTTTCGATGCCGAAGAGATGGATGAGACCGTCTAGGCCGTGGAGCTCCGGCCCGTCGATGCGGAAGTCCGCCGCCGGTTGACCGGGGCCGGAGAGCTTCGGACGCACGCCGGAATAGTCGGGCGTCAGCGCGCCGTCGGGCAGCGCGGGCCAGTAGGTGCGGATCGCCGCGTAGAAGCTGTCGGCGCGGCGGATGTCGACGGTGTAGTCGATTTTATCTGGGTCGTTGAAGTCGAGCCATTCGACGTCGGGCCCGAAGCGCATGCGGCCATTGAGATCGAGTGTGAGGTGCACGCCGAGGCCGCCGTCCACCGGCGCGGGGTAGATGAGGCGCTTGAAGGCGGGTTTGCCGCCGCAGCCGTAGTAATTGCCCTTGGCGATGACGAAGGGCGGCGTGTGCTGCGCATCGTAGCCGTCGAAATTCGCGGCCACGCGGTGCGCGTAGAGGCCGGCGCTGTTGATGAGGTAGCGCGTGCGGATGCGCGTGGGCTCCGCGCCGCCGGTCCAAACTTCGAAGCCGCCGCCGGGGAGTGCGGCGATTTTTTCGACGGGGGTTTCGAAGACGACCGTGCCGCCGTTGTCCTCAAGCTCGCCTTGGTAGGCGATCATGACGCCGTGGCTGTCCATGATGCCGGTCTCTGACGACATGAGCGCGGCGGTGCAGTTGAGGTTCGGCTCGAGCGCGATGGCATCCTTGCCGTCCATCAGCCAGCAGCCCTCGACCTCGTTGGCCTTGGCCGTCGCCTGCAGTGCTTCGATCTTCTTCGTCTCGGCGGCGCTCGTCGCGACGATGAGCTTCTCGGCCTTCCAGTGCCGCACGCCGCGCGCGGCCATGTAGGGGTAAAGCAGGCGCCGGCCCGCCACGCACATGCGGTGCCTGAGGCTGCCGGTGGGATAGTAAATGCCGGCGTGGACCACTTCGCTGTTGCGCGAGGATGTGCCGGAACCGATCAGGCCCGTAGCTTCGAGGACGAGCGTGTAGAGGCCGTGGCGCGACAGGGTCGCCGCGCAGGCGAGACCCACGGCCCCCGCGCCGATCACGATCGCGTCCGCGTCGAAGGAAGTCCTGCCCGAACCGTCAGCCATGCCGCTTCTCAATGCCCAATGGCGGCGGACATGCAAGTCTCCAGCCTTTTCTGGGGCCCGGTGGGGTTTGGTTAAAGGGCGAGCGAGGCTAAGACGCGGGCATGACAACAGACACCGCCGCCCGCGCCTCCGCCAAGCGCGTGATCGAGGCCGAGGCCGAAGCCCTCCACGCCCTGGCCCGCGCCATCGACGGCCCGCTCGGCGCGCCGTTCGCGAAGGCCGTGGCGCTGCTCGACGCCGCGAAGGGCCGCGCGATCATCACCGGCATGGGCAAGAGCGGCCATATCGCCCGCAAGATCGCCGCGACCATGGCGTCCACCGGCCGCCCGGCGACGTTCGTCCACCCGGCCGAGGCAAGCCACGGCGATCTCGGCATGATCACCGAGGACGATTGCGTGCTGGCGCTGTCGCGCTCCGGCGAGACGAGCGAGCTGAACGATCTCCTCTTTCACTGCCACCGTCTGAAGATCCCGCTCGTGGCGATCACGTTCAAGCCGGAGTCGACGCTGGCGAAGGCCGCCGACGTCGCGCTGATCCTGCCCGAATGCGGCGAAGCGAGCGTCGATGCGCCGGCGCCGACGACGTCGACGACCATGAGCATCGCCATGGGCGACGCGCTCGCCATCGCCATGCTCGAGGCCAAGGGATTCACCGCCGACCACTTCGGCGCGATCCATCCGGGCGGCAAGCTCGGCGCGCTGCTGAAACGCGTGCGCGACGTGATGCGCACGGCGCCCGGCCTGCCGCTCGTCGAGCCATCCACGCCGACGCCCGACGTGCTGAAGGCGATGAGCGAAGGCGGCATCGGCTGCGTCGGCGTGGTGAAGGGCGGGGTGCTGATCGGCGTGGTCACGGACGGCGACTTGCGGCGGCGTCTCGATGCGGCGGCTTTCTCCAAAACGGCCGAAGCGCTGATGACGCCGTCACCGAAGACGATCGCGCCCGACGCGCCGCTTGCGGATGCGATCGTGCTGATGACGGACATGCGCATCACGGCGCTCTTCGCGGTGGAAAACGAGAAGCCGGTTGGCGTCGTGCATATGCACGATCTGCTGAGTGCAGGCGTGCGTTAGCGCAACGCTTCGACCAGCGCCCAAACCCCCAGCGCCAGAAACACCAGCGCGGCGCCGATGCGCACATATTTCAGCGGCACGATCTGCGTCACGCGCTCACCGAGAAAGACGGCCGGGATGTTGGCGAGCATCATGCCGAGCGTCGTGCCTGCGGTGACGAAGGCGATGTCGTGAAAGCGCGCGGCGAGCGCGGTTGTGGCGATCTGCGTCTTGTCCCCGATCTCCACGAGGAAGAACGCCACGAGCGTTGCGAAGAAGACGCCGACCGAACTCGCGGCGGCGGGGACTTCTTCTTCCTTGTCGGGGATCAGCGCCCAGCCTGCCATCACGATGAAGCCGATCGCGACCGCGATGCGGAACGCCTGCCCGTCGAGAAGACCCGCCACGAGATAGCCCGCCGTCGCGGCGAGGCCATGATTGGCGAGCGTTGCGACCAAAATGCCGGTTATGATCGGCCAGGGCTTGCGGTAGCGCGCGGCGAGCACGATCGCGAGCAATTGCGTCTTGTCGCCGATTTCGGCGATGGCGACGAGGAGGGCGGAGACGGTGAAGGCTTCCATGGGACAGTTTCCAGGCCGGCGGACACGACGGAACCGGACGCCGCCGGCAAAGCCGGCGTCCCGTTCCGTGGTCTCGCCAATTCGGGACAGGTCCCGATGCGCGCGCCATGATCCCGCCCCAAAAACGAGAGGGAACCAAGTATGTTGACGCGCGCCCCTCATGAGCTGCGAGGGCGGCTACTCCCCAAGGAGCGCGCGTCTGGTATGCGCTCTCACCGGCGTCGTCAATTCGGCGTTGCCGCTGCCTGACTGGCGCGCCATGCAGCTATGGAAGCAAGCATGTCTTCGGTCTTCTTCAGGGAAGCCGCGTAGCGCGCATCGTCCGGTTTTCGCGCGACGAGCGGTCGCAGCAGCGCAGCCGCCTGTTCGAGGCTTGTCACCGTTGCGTTCGCATCGACTGCGGCCTGCAGCACCGCGAGCTGTTGCCATGAATCCACCGCGCTGAAGGCGAGGGCGTCGTCACGGGGAGTCGCGCGCGAGAGGGCGGTACGCAACTGCGCCGACTCCTTGAGCGCCGCCGTCGCGCCCGGCGCATCGTCGGCGAATTTCTTCGTCAGGCCCAGCGCGAAAAGTGTGTCCGCCAGCGCCTTCTTCGCCGCAGCGTCCTGTGGCGCGGTCGCCAATGTCTGGCGGCGCAGCGTCGCGGCTTCGCCGTAGGCGCGCGCGGCGGCGGGCGCATCGCGCAGCTTCGCATGCGCGTCGCCTTCACCCTCGAGGGACCATGCGAGATCCTTGATCGAGCCGACGTCGGCGCTCTTCAGGCCCCGCCGCAACGCCGTCGTCTCACGCCATGCGGCGAGGGCGCGGGCATGGGCGTTCTGTTTCGCATATCGCTCGGCGCGCGTGGCGAGCATGAGGGCGAGCGTGCGCCGTTGATCGACGTTTGCCGGGTCCTCGGCGACGAGCGCGCGTCCGGCCGTGATGGCGTCGCTCATCAGCGGTTCGCCGCTTTCGCCGAGTTTCACGAGCACGTTCGCGGTGAGCATCAGCCGCAGCGCCAGATCCTTGCGGAAGCGCGCATTGCGCGGATCGGAAGCCGCGAGCGTGCGTGCAATGGCGACGCTTTCCTCCAGCGGCGCGCGCGCGGCGCGAGGATCGCCATTGTCGAACAGCGTCTGGCCCAGCTTCATCAGCGAGTTGCCGAGCGTCGAGCGCGCCGCGAGACTTTCGGGCCGCGCCTTCACCCAGGCGCGGCCACGCGTGATGGTCTCCCGCAGGGTGGTGATTGCGCCTGCGCGATCGCCGGACGCATTCTGCGCGCCGCCGTACCAGTCGAGCGCGGCGAGCAGATTGGTGGCGCGCAGTTCATCCTCTGGTGCGGCGTCCGAGAGGTGCTGCAGCGGCGGGATCGATTCCTTGAACAGTGCTGCGGCCTCCGCCGCGCGGCCCTGCTTCATGCGGATTTCACCCAGCCGTTGCAGCGATCCGCCGAGCAGTACCCGAGGCCATACGCCATCGGGAATATCGGCCATCATGATACGCGCCGACTTGATGGCGAATTCGTAGGACTCGGCGGCGGCTTCGGTGTCGCCGGTGTTGAACTGCGCGTCGCCAACGGCGGCGGTGGCGCGGACGTAGTCGACGGTCCGCGTCGCCTCCTTCGGGAAACGGTCGAACATCGCCAGCGCGCGCTCGGCGCTTGCCTTCTGGCGCGCGGTGTCGCCGACGCGGCCATAGAAATCGGCGAATTGCACGACCATGCCCGCGCGTTGGTAATCGAGGTCTTCGCTTTTGACGCCTTCAGCGAAGAGGCGTTCGAATCGCGTATCGGCAAAGCGCAGCAATTCCTCGATCGCGGAGCTTGGCATGCCGAACTTTCGCGACAGTTCCTCGGTCTGCGCGACGAGCCCCGCGCCGATGTCGATCGCTTCGCGCGCCATGGCTTCGGCGTGATTGCGCTGTTGCACGGCGTAGACCGCGCTTGCCGTCGCGAAGACGGCGAGCACGGCGAACACGCCCGCGAGAATTGTGCGGTTGCGCACGCGCGCGCGTTCGGCGGCGGCGGCGCGGTCGCGCAGTTCGCCGAGGTCCACGCGCAGGAGGCCCGCCACCAGTTTGAGAAAGCCAAGTTCCTCGCCGTCGGCGGACTTGCGGAAATCCGCCGCAAGCGGTTCGCGTCCGCGCAGGGAAGGCGGGAACACCGCGTGCGGCTCGCCGTCGAGGATGACCGCGAGCACGTCGTCGGCGCCGCGCGCGGCGATGAACGCAGCGACTTCCTTGTCGACCCATTCCGAGCCGGCGGCCGCTGGACTGCAGCAGACGATGAGGCGATCCGACTGGGCGATTTTCTGGTTGAGTTCGTCGCCGAGGCCCGACGCGGCGGCCAGTTCGTCCTTGTCCCGAAACATTCGCCCGAGCCCTGCTTGACCGTCGCGGCGAAGCGCTTTGGGAATGCGGAAGGCTTCCAGCCGTCGATGAAGCTTGCGAACGCTCGCTTCATCTTTGCGGCTGTAGCTGAGGAAGGCGCGAAATTTGTGGGTGGTCGCGTCCATGAGGATCCCCGCTGCGTGCGGCGCTTCTTGCGCGCCGCTACGGAACCCACAGTAACGCAGGTCACGGTCGCGACGCCATGACGAGTGACGAGGGGACGGGGCAAGGATGACCGAACGGATCGTGATTGTCGGCGCGGGCGTGGCGGGCCTGTGCGCGGTCATGGCGCTGGCCCGCGAGGGGCGGCGCGTGACGGTGCTCGATCGCGACCCGCCGCCGCCCGATCTTGACCCCGATGCGGCTTTTCACGACTGGTCGCGGCGCGGGGTCACACAGCTGCGCCACAGCCATGTGTTCATCGGTCGTCTCGTGGCGACGTTGCGCGACAAGTATCCAGTGCTCTGGGACAAGCTCGTCGCCGCCGGCGCGCGGGAAGTGAAGTTCGGCGATGCGCTGCCGTTCGCGTTGCGCGAGGGCTATGTCTATGCACCGGGGGACGAGGCGCTTTCGTTCCTGTTCAGCCGGCGTTCCACGCTTGAACTCATCATGCGGCGGCACGTCGCTTCGCTGCCGGGCGTCGATTTCATCACCGAGGCATTCGTCAACGGTCTCAAGACCACGACGACCGACGGCGTCGTCAACGTCACCGGCGTGCGAGGGATCAAGGACGGCGAAGAGATCGTGTGGTTCGCCGACAGCTTCGTCGATGCGAGCGGTCGCACGACGCAAGGGACCGACTGGCTGCGCGCGGCGGGCGCCGAAATCGCGGAAGAAGAAAGTCCCGCCGGCATTCTCTATTTCACGCGCCACTATCGTTTGCGCGAGGGGCAGACCGAACCCGATCGCGGCATCGCGCAGGGCGCGGGCGATCTCGGCTACATCAAGTACGGCGTGTTCGCGGCGGACAACCGTCATTTCTCGATCACGCTGGCGTGCCCGGAAATCGAGACGGACCTGCGTGTGGCGCTGCAATCGCCCGAGGTGTTCGATCGTGTCTGCGCCATGCTGCCCGGCGTGGCGCGCTGGACCGATCCGGCGCGCGCGGAGCCGGTGAGCAAGGTGTTCGCGATGGGGGCGCTCAAGAACGTGTGGCGCAGCTTCGTGAAGGAGAAGCGGCCCGTCGTCGGCTCCTGGTACGCCATCGGCGATGCGGCGATCCGCACAAACCCCTTGTACGGTCGCGGCTGCACAACGGGCGCGGTGCAGGCTTTCCTGCTCGGAGAAATCTTTGACGGATCACGCGATCCCGCGGCGCGGCTGCTCGCGCTGGATGCGCGCACCCGAACCGAGATCAGGCCTTTCTTCGACGCGATGGTGCGCCAGGACCGCGCTGCGATCCGACGCGCCGAGCGGGAGCGTTCCAGCACGACGGCGCAGCCCAGCGTGCGCAGCCGCATCACCAGGAGCTTCATCGACGACGCCATCGGCCCCGCGTCACGCGGCGACGTGCATGTCCTGCGTGTGCTGATGAAGCCGTTCCACATGCAGGAACTGCCGACGGCGTGGTTGGGCCGCGCCGACGTCATGGCCCGCATCTTCGCGATGTGGGCGCGTTCGAAGGGCCAGAAGGCGCCGTTTTATTCGCCGCCGCTGGGTCCGGAGCGTGGCGACATGCTGAAGGCGCTGGGGATATGTGCGGAAGACAAACGGAGCATGGGCGAGCCCGCCCATGCCGACTGTTGAAAGCGTACGCGGGCGAGGTGGCCCGCGCTCCGTGCTTCAGAACGGCCACCACCAGCGGTTCAGCTGGCCTTCGCAGCGATTGAGCTGGCCCTGATACGCGCTCGCGAACGCCTGCACGCGATTGGCGGCGGCGATCACGCCGTTTTTGCCCTGATAACTTCCGCGTCGATAGCCGCCCGCGCCTTCGTGGTAGGCGAGATAGTGTCCGCGCGCGTCGGAGAAGGGAATGCCGAGATCGCGGCGCGAGCGATTGGCGTACCAGGCAACGAAATCGGCAGCGTCGCGGAATTCATCGCGGTCTGCCCCGTCGTCTCCGGCTTCGCGCTTGTAGACCTCCCATGTACCGTCGAGCGCCTGCGCGTAGCCGTGCGCGCTCGAAGCGCGACGACCGGGGAAGAAGAACAGGAATTTGCCGCGCGGCGGGCGGGCGTTGTGATCGAAGCCGCTTTCCTGCCGGATGATCGCGAGCAGCAAGGCGGGCGGCGCGCCCCAGCGGCGCTCTGCGCGCTTCACCGCTTTCCACCACGCTTCATGCTGTTCGAATATGGCGCACGCGTCGCCGGGCTCGTCGGGCTTCTGCGTCGAGACGCAGGCCGAGACGCTCGCCGACAGCGCCAGCGCAATCATGCCGCCCACAAACAGCCGCCGTCGCATCGCGATGCCCTCGCTGGTTATCGCCGTCTCTTCATGTTGCCAAAGATACCACGGACAAGTTCGCGGCCAATCGTGGACAGCACATTGCCGCCCACGCGTTCGGCTGTGCGGCTGACCGCACTGCGCGACGTGCGGCGCGCAGGCGCGCGGCCGCGGCTTTTTCCGCGTTCGCGTTCGAGCGCTGCTTCCGCCTTGAGGCGCGCTTTCTCGGCGGCGTCGACTTCCTTCTGCCGCGCGGCGTCGAGCTTGGCCTGCTCCTTGAGCTTCGTTGCGGCGGCTTTTTCTTCCTGCGTCTTCTGGGCTTCGGCCTCGGCTTGCGCAGCGCTCTCGGCGGCGCGGCCGGACAGGATTTCGTAGGCGCTCTCGCGATCCACGGAGTCCTTGTATTTCACTGCCATGTCGCTCGCGAGGAGGATCTTGGCGCGTTCGTCAGAGGTGCACGGCCCCACGCGTGAATGCGGCGGGCGGATCATCGTGCGTTGCACCGGGGTGGGCGCGCCTTTCTCGTCGAGCGTGGAAACGAGCGCTTCGCCCACGCCCAGTTCCTGGATTTCCTTCTGCACATCGACGCCCGGATTGGCGCGGAAGGATTGCGCGGCCGCGCGCACGGCCTTCTGGTCGGCGGGCGTGTAGGCGCGCAATGCATGCTGCACGCGGTTGCCGAGCTGCGCGAGCACGGCGTCGGGAATGTCGGTCGGCGACTGGGTGATGAAATAGATGCCGACGCCTTTGGAGCGGATGAGACGCGCCACCTGCTCGATGCGGTCGAGCAGCGCTTTCGGCGCGTCGTTGAACAGGAGGTGCGCCTCGTCGAAGAAGAAGACCATCTTCGGCTTGTCGAGATCGCCCGCTTCGGGAAGCTCTTCCCAGAGTTCGCTCATCAGCCACAGCAGGAACGTCGCGTAGAGGCGCGGCGACTGTATCAGCTTGTCGGCCATCAGCAGGTTCACCACGCCTTTGCCGTCGGCGGTGGTGCGGATCATGTCGGCGAGTTCGAGGGCGGGCTCGCCGAAGAAGTTGTCGGCGCCGTCCATTTCGAGCTGCAGCAGCTTGCGCTGCATGGCGGCGATCGTCTGTGGCGAGACGAGGCCGTACTTGCGGCCGATCTCGTCGGCGTTTTCCGCGATGTGATTGAAGACCGCGCGCAGGTCCTTCAGGTCGAGCAGCAACAGCCCTTTCTCGTCGGCGATGCGGAAGGCGATGGTCAGCGCGCCGTCCTGCGCTTCGGAAAGATCCAGAATGCGCGCCAGCAGCAGCGGGCCCATCTCGCTCACCGTCGTGCGCACCGGGTGGCCGTCGCGACCGTAGATGTCCCAGAAAACCACGGGTGCGGCGATGGCGGTGTAGTTCTCGACGCCGACTTCGGCTGCGCGCTTCACCCAGCGCTCGTGCATGTCCGACGGCTGCGCGATGCCCGAGAGGTCGCCCTTCACGTCGGCGGCGAAAACCGCGACGCCCGCGTGTGAGAAGGCTTCGGCCATTGTCTGCAGCGTGACGGTCTTTCCGGTGCCGGTGGCGCCGGCGATCAGGCCGTGGCGGTTGGCGCGCTTCAGCGTGAGTTCGACCGGGCCTTCCGGACTCTTGCCGATCAGAAAGGTCTTGTCCGCCATGAGGTGCTCCAAATCAGTGCGGCCCGCTTAGCATGATCCGCGCGCGGCGGGCCAACGGCGCGCGGCGGAGCACCCGTCCAGCGAACCCGGATGCATCCGCCGGCGATCCGGTGCATCACCGCGCCATGGATCGAAGCGCCAAATCCGCTCTCTGGGTCATCGCCACCGGCGTCATCGCCGCAGGCCTCTATTTCTTCCGCGACTGGCTTACCCAGTTCGCGCTGGCCATGATCCTGTGGTTCGCCATCGACGGCCTGACGCGCTGGCTCGACGACCACGTGCCGAAGATGCCGCGCTGGCTGGCGCTGCCGATCGCGCTGGCGCTGGTGCTGACGCTGGTGGCGGGGGTGGGCGTGGTGGTGACGCAGAACGTCGCCGACATTGCGGGGCGGATTGCGGGGCAGGGGATGCGGGTGAACCTCATCGTCGCCGACATCTATCGCGCGCTCGGCATCGGCGGGCCGTCGCCCACAGTGGACGCCATGATCTCCCAGGCTGACCCCGCCTCGCTCCTGTCCAGCATCGGCGCAGCGCTGCAGAGCATCGTCGGCGATGCGGTGTTCATCCTGATCTATCTGGGCTTCCTGTTCTCAGCCGCCACGCAGTTCCCCAAGAAGCTCGACATCATCTTCCGCAAGCGTGAGCAGCGCGAACGTGCGCGCATGGTGCTGACGGAAATCCGCACCTCGATGGAGAAGTACCTCGCTGTGCAGACGATCATGAGCCTGATCATAACGGCGCTGACGCTGGCCACGCTGCTGATCATCGGCCTGCCGAATGCGCTGTTCTGGGCCTTCCTGATCTTCTTCCTGAACTACATTCCCACCGTGGGCTCGATGATCGCGGTCGTGCTGCCGACGCTCGCGGCGGCGGTGGCGTACCCGACGGCGGGGCCGGTGATCGCGGTCGCGGCGGGCGTGGGGACGTGGCAGTTCGTGATCGGCAACTTCATCCAGCCGCGCTTCACCGGGGATTCCCTCAACCTCTCGGCGGTGGTCGTCCTGCTGGCGTTGGCGCTGTGGGGATCGCTGTGGGGCATCGCCGGCGCGTTCCTCGCGGTGCCGCTCACGGTCATGCTGATGGTCATGCTCGCCCAGATTGACGACGCGCGGTGGATCGCGGTGCTGCTGTCGGCGGACGGGAAGCCGAAAATTTTTCAGAAGCGGATCCCCGACATCGCCATCAGCCAGACAGACTGAAGATGGCCCAAAACGGGCGCGAGCTGAGGTGTGTGGTTAATAAAATCGCGGCAATTTCAACAGTTTGGCGAGGGTGACCAAAACTTAGTGTCCTACTATGCCATTCGGTCTTGCGCGGCTCGATTTCCAGCAGTAACACCGATTCAGCCGATCCGTGGTGTGGGGGGTTCGAAGGCTTTAAAGCCATCAGTCGCCGCACCATTGTGAGGTCAGGACGCCGCAAGGCTGCCGACCAAAATTAGCGCGTGCGTGGGGCGGCCTCGGCCGGAGCGTACGGGCTTCCGAAAACAGGCCTCCGCGTGCGTCCCCCACCCAGCCTGCGAGCGAGGCCTGCCAGACGCCCGTCAGCATTATGTCCCCGCTGGCGGGCGTCGCCTTATCTGCCCTCTCGATTTCCGTAGGTCTGCGACGCCCTTCGCGCCGTGAATACTGGCGTTTTGTCTGGTTCCGGTCAAACACCGGTCTGTCGAGCGGAACGCGAGCGTCATGGTGCGTGGGCGAGCACATGCGCCGCCCATCTCGCACGCGCAACAATCGCCTCATCAACGCGCCATCCGCGCATGACAGGCCCCCGCGACCGGGGGCCTGACGACAGTTGCGCCTTTCGCCTGTCAGGCTAGGTTCCGCGCCAATCCTTCCGCGGCGAGTCCCCGGTTGCCGGGCGGACCCCTGAACGACTCCTGGAGCCATCTAAATGGACACCGGCGCCCACGCCCCGTTCGCCAAGACTGTCGAAGACTTTCTGAATCAGGCGCGCACCGGCGACTGGCCGGCCTTCGGCGGAAACGGCGCGCTCGAAGCCGACGCGCAGTCCTTCCTCGGCCAGATCCACGAGGACGCCGACCCCGATGATCTGCGCGGCGTCGAACCCGCCGATCTGCTGGCGCTCGCGCACGAGGTCTGGTCGCTGGCGAAGTCGCGCAAGGGGGATTCCCGTCTCGTTCGCGTGCGCCGCGCGCTGGGCGCGGGCGGTCGCGATTTGCACCGCGATGTCATCGAGGTCGTCGGGCCCGACACGCAGTTTCTCGTCGATTCCATCATGTCGGAGATCACAGCGCAGGGTTCGCATGCGCTCGCGCTTTTCCATCCGATCGTGAAGACCACCGCAGGCGGCAAGCTCTCCGTGATCCAGGTGCATCTGGAGCCGATGTCGCCGGCGCGCGCGCAAGCGCTCGAACACGGCGTGCGCCAGACGCTCGACGACGTCGACGCCGCCAACGCGGATTTTCCCGCCATGAAGACGCGCATGCACGCCTGCGCGGAGGAACTTCGCAAGGCCGCGACTAACGCCAGCGCCGAGGAGCGCGCCGAAGGCGTGGCCTTCCTTGAATGGCTGGCGGCGGACAATTTCACCTTCCTCGGCGTGCGCGACTACCAGTTCGCGCGCGACCAGAAGGGCGTCTTCATTCCCGAAGAACCCATCGTGCTGGAAGAAACCGGTCTCGGCCTCCTGCGCGACCCCGAGCGCTTCGTGCTGCGACGCGGCTCCGAGCCGTCGATGATCACGCCGGAAATCCAGCGCTTCCTTCAGGAGCCGACGCCGCTGGTGGTGTCGAAGTCCAACCTGATGAGCCGCGTGCATCGCCGCGTCTATGCCGACTATGTCGGCATGAAGCGCTACGACGCGAAGGGCGAGGTGATCGGCGAGACGCGCTTTGTCGGCCTTTTCACGGCGGAAGCCTACGACAGCGCCACGCGCGATGTGCCGCTGCTGCGCCTCAAGACGCGCCGCGTGTTCGAACGCGCGGCGAAGGATCCCGCGAGCCACAACGGCAAGACGCTGCACAACATCGTGGAGAACTATCCGCGCGACGAACTCTTCCAGATTTCCGAAGACGAGTTGCTCTCCACGTCGCTGGCGATCCTGCACCTTTTCGACCGCCCGCGCGCGAAGGTCTTCGCCCGACGCGACCGCTTCGACCGCTTCGTGTCCGTGATGGCCTTCGTGCCGAAGGAACGCTTCAACTCCACCGTGCGCGAAGCCATCGGCCTGGCGCTTGCACGCGCCTATGGCGGTCGCGTCTCGGCCTACTATCCGTTGTACGGCGATGCGCCCCTCGCGCGCATTCACTTCATCATCGGCGGCCTGACGCGTGGACGAGCCGATCCCGATCCGGTGGCGCTCGATGTGGAAGTCGCGGCGCTCACGCGCACCTGGGAAGACGCCTACGAGGCGTCGAGCGCTGAAAGCGCCGTTCCCGACGATATAGCCGACGCCTTCGCCCGTGCGTTCACGCTCGGCTACAAGGAACGCTTCGATCCCATCGAGGGCCTCATCGACGTGCGCGAAATCGCCAAGTTCGCGCCGGGCGAAACCGTGCGCGTGCGCGCCTTCGCTGCGCGCGACGGCCGCGCCGGCAAGATCTGCTGCAAGGTCTATGCGAAAGACGCCCCGGTGCATCTCTCCGCCGGCTTACCCGTGCTGGAGAACATGGGGCTCTTCGTTGAAAACGAGCTGACCTTTCCCGTGCGCCCGACCACGGGCGCGGTGCTCTATATCCACGACATCGAGATGCGGTCGAAGGACGGCAAGCCGATCGATTTTGCCGCGGTGGAAAGCTCTTTCGAGCAGGCGTTCGCCGCGATCTGGACGGGGCGAGCGGAGAACGACGGCTTCAATGCGCTCATTCTCAAGCTCGGCATGTCGTGGCGCGAGGCGGCCCTCATCCGCGCGCTCGCACGCTATCGCCAGCAGTCGGGTCTCGATCCCTCGCCGGCGGTGCAGGAACAGGCGCTCTGCGATCACCCGGAAATCGTGCGTCTGGTCCTCGGTCTTTTCCGCGTACGATTCAGCCCCGAGCTGCTGGAGCCGGTGAACGAACGCGATGTCTGGGCCAAACAGATCGAAGCGCAGATCGACAAGGCGCTGGAAGCGGTCGTGAGTCTCGATGCAGACCGCGTGCTGCGGCGCATCGCGCGGCTCGTGTCGAACATCCTTCGCACGAATTTCTATCAGAAGGGCGACGACGGCGACGTGAAGCCGTATATGAGCTTCAAGATCGCGAGCGCCGATCTGGAAGATCTGCCGGCGCCCAAGCCCTACCGCGAAATCTGGGTGTCTTCGCCGGACGTGGAGGGCGTGCATCTGCGCTTCGGCCCCGTCGCGCGTGGCGGGCTGCGCTGGTCGGATCGTCGTGACGACTTCCGCACCGAAGTGCTCGATCTCGTGAAGGCGCAGCAGGTGAAGAACGCCATCATCGTGCCCGTCGGCGCGAAGGGCGGCTTCTTCCCGAAGAAGCTGCCGCTGCGCAGCGATCCGAACTGGGCGCAGGTGGGGCAGGACGCGTACAAGACGTTCCTGCGCGGCCTGCTCGACATCACCGACAACATCATCGCCGACAAGGTGAAACCGCCTGTGGACGTCATCCGCTGGGACGGGGATGATCCGTATCTCGTCGTCGCCGCCGACAAGGGCACCGCCACCTTCTCCGACATCGCCAACGGCATTTCCGCCGAATACGGCCACTGGCTGGGCGATGCTTTCGCCTCGGGCGGCTCGGTCGGCTACGACCACAAGGGCATGGGCATCACTGCCAAGGGCGCGTGGGTCGCGGTCCAGCGGCATTTCCGCGAAATCGGCAAGGACATCCAGAAGCAGGATTTCACCGTCATCGGCGTGGGCGACATGTCGGGCGACGTGTTCGGCAACGGCATGCTCTTGTCGCCGCACATCAAGCTCATCGCCGCGTTCGATCACCGCGACATCTTCCTCGATCCTGCGCCGGATCCGGCGAAGAGCTTCGCCGAACGCCGGCGCCTCTTCGACCTGCCGCGCTCGAGCTGGAAGGATTACGACGCCACGCTTCTCTCCAAGGGCGGCGGTATCTACAGCCGCAGCGAGAAGTCCATTCCGCTGACCGAGGAAGTGCGCGCGCTCACCGGCTTCACGCGCGACCGCGCGACACCCACGGAACTGATGAATGCGCTGCTGAAGGCGCCGTGCGAGCTGCTCTGGTTCGGCGGCATCGGCGCCTACATCAAGGCCGCCCATGAAAGCAATGCCGACGTCGGCGACAAGGCCAACGACGCAATCCGGGTGGATGGTCGTGATCTGCGCGCCGCCGTGATCGGGGAGGGCGCCAATCTCGGCGTCACGCAGGCCGGCCGCATCGAGTTCGCGCGCCAGGGAAATCAAGGTCGGGGTGGACGCATCAACACGGACGCCGTCGACAACTCCGCCGGCGTCGACACGTCCGACCACGAGGTCAACATCAAGATACTGCTCGCCGAAGCAGAGCGGCAAGGCGCCATGACGCCGAAGGAGCGGGTGCCTCTGCTCGAAGCCATGACCGACGACGTCGGCCGCCTCGTCCTCGACGACAACTACGACCAGACGCGTGCGCTCACGCTCGCGCAAGCGAGCGCCGTCAGCGATCTCGACAGCGCCGAACGCTTCATGGAGCGCCTGGAAAAGGCGGGCAAGCTCTCGCGCGCCGTGGAAGGCCTGCCGAGCACCGAGGAAATCCGCATCCTGCGTGAGCAGAAACTCGGCCTCACGCGACCCGAACTCGCGAAACTCCTCGCCTACGCCAAGATCGACGCGTTCGACGCGATCGTGGCGTCCGAGTTGCCCGATGACGCGCATTTCGAAGCCGCCCTCGTGGCGTACTTTCCGCCGCAGGTGGCGAAGTACAAACCCGCCATGCTGCGCCACCGTCTGCGCCGTGAAATCGTAGCTACGGGTCTCGCCGACGATCTCGTGAACATGGGCGGGCCGACCTTCGTCGATCGTGTGCGTGAAACCGCGCGCGCGGATACGCCCGCCATTGCGCGCGCTTTCGAAACCGCACGTCGCGTGTTCCGCTTTGAAGATCTCAGCGCGCGCATCGACGCCCTCGACAACAAGGCGCCCGCCGCCACGCAGGCGGTGCTCTATCAGGAGATGGGCCGTGCCGTGACGCGGGCGACGATCTACCTGCTGCGGCGCGGACGCGGCGGCGATCTCGGCGCAGCCATCGACGCCTACCAGGGCGCGGTCGATGCCCAACGCGCGGCGATCTGGGAGCAGATGACCGAGCAGGAGCGTCAGCGCGCGGACGCACGCGCCGAGCGCTTCACGCAGGACGGCGCGCCCGCAGATCTCGCACGCGATGCCGCGGCATTGCCGCCGCTAGTGGCTGCGCTTGACGTGGCTGATATCGCCGAACGCAGCGCCTGGCTCGTGCCCGCCGCCGCGACGGTGTTTCGCCAGGTCGGCGCGGCGTTCGGCATCGATCGCCTGCGCGGCGCGGCGATGAACTTTGCGCTGGAACAGCACTGGGATCGCCTCGCGCTGCGGCGCACGCTCGAAGAACTCTACGAAGACCAGCGCATGCTCGCCGAAGCGGTGATCCGCCACGCCGGCGCTGCGCCCAAGGCGGACGATGCAGCCGCGCCGGCCCTCGCCGTCCGCGCGTGGATGACGGCTAATGAAGCGCGCGTGTCGGGCGTACTCGCCACCATGAGCGAACTCGAAGCCACCGGCGCCTGGACATTCGCCAAGACCATCCTCGCGGCGGCGGAAATCCGCGGTCTCTCCAGTGTCGCGCCGGAGCCGGCGACGTGATCGCGCGCCTCCTGGCGGCGGCGCTGTTTGCGACGTTCGGCGTCGCGCACGCCCAGACGCAGATGTCGGACCCCGACTTCCGCCCCGCGATCACGCGCCCGGCGTTCGCGTCTAACGGCCCGGTCGTCGCGCTGGACGAAGCGCACGCCAATTTCCACACCGCGTCAGGCCGCTACAAACCCTTCGTCGATCTTGTGCGCGCGGATGGTTTCACCGTGCGCGAGAGCAAGGCGAAGTTCGACGCCACGAACCTGCGCGACGTGAAAATCCTCGTCATCGCCAATGCGACGGCGCAGGACGGCGCCGCTTTCACGGACGCCGAAGCTGACGCTGTGCGCGACTGGGTGCGCGCCGGCGGCGCGTTGCTGCTCGTCGCCGATCACGCACCGTTCGGCGCTGCTGCGGAAAGTCTCGCAGCGCGGTTCGGCGTGGGCATGGGCAAGGGGTGGGTGTTCCAGCGCGCAGACAACGCCGCCGGCATGACGACACAGATCGACTATGCCCGCGCGAGCGGGGCGCTGGCGGATCATCCGATCACGCGCGGCCGCAGCGCCGACGAAATCGTCTCGCTCATTCGCGCCTTCACCGGACAGTCCCTGAAGGCGCCGGCGGACGCCGTCGTGCTGATGCGTCTCGGCGACAGCGCGCGCGAGGCGCCGGACAACACGTCGCTCAATGTCGCGGCGCGCGCGATCGCTGACAAGGACGAGCTGGCGCTCAGTCAGTTTCCCTCTGTCGCAGGACGCGCGCAGGGACTGGCGATGCGCTTCGGGCGCGGTCGTGTGGTGGTGCTGGGCGAGGCGGGCATGTTGTCGGCGCAGGTCGTGCGGTTTCCGGCCGGCGATGCGCGGCCTGACATCCGCATGGGCATGAACGTCGCCGGCTACGACAACCAGAAATTCGCGACCAATGTCATGCGCTGGCTGGCCGGCGTTCTCGATTGATACCCGCTCAGTGAACGTCCGGCAGGCGGGAAAACAGCGCCACAAGCTGGCCGAAGCGATGCAGGCCGGTCTTGGCGAGAATGCTCTTCACGACCTGACGGACCGATGACGTCTGCAGCCCCAGCGCTGCCGCGATAACGGCAGGCTCGTCGCCGGCGGCGATGCGCTGGGCGATTTCGATTTCACGCGGGGAAAGGCCGAACAGCGCCTTCAGCGGCGCCGCGCGCGGCGTCGGATGATGTGCGAAATCGCTGAGGCGCAACACGATCTGCGAACCCGGAAGCACGTCGAGCGGCGGCGCGCGCAGGCGCAGCGGCGTGACCAGCAATGGCGTTTTTTCGGAACGGGGGATGAAGAACTCTTCCGGCGCCGGCGCTTGCAAATTGACGGCGCCTTCAGCCCCATACCTGGCGCAGAGTGCGATCGTCTGGAGCTTGTCGTTGGCGGCGGCGTCGTTCGAGAAGAGCCGCGACTCGCGCACGCAGAGCGCATCGTCATCGAAGATCGCCGCCGCACGCGGCGAGACGCGGGACACCAGGCCCATGTGATCGATGACCACATAGGGTCGGTCGCGCGTGTCCAGCGCATCGCAGGCGCCCTGCGCATGCGCGTGACTGACGGCGTTGAGGAGGGCGAGGCAACGGGTGATGCGAGGCGCCGCGCGGGTCAGCAGATCCTTGTCCGCTGGATCGAACGGGCCCTGCGCGCGGCTGCGGGCGATGGCCATGCCCCAGCGCTCGTCGTCGAGATCGAACACCCATCCCGCGCCCCACAGAATGTCGAACGCAGCGAGGTAGTCCTGGAAGAAGGGGCTGGTCTCGATGAGATGCGCGGACAGGAAGTCCTGCGCGAAGAGCACGATGTCGGTCGGCAGCGCGCGCACGCGCGCGGTCAGGACGTCGGAGGACTTCCAGTTCTGCTGCTGGTAGATGCGCTGCACTTCCGGCGCGACCGTGCCGCCGAGGATGCCGGGCCGTCCCTCTACGAGGCTGAACATCAGCGCGGTCGAGCCGCCGGCGAGCGCCGCCAGCCCATCGAACGCCCCCGTCGGGGTCAAGCGCCCGATGGCGGCGTCCTCGAACTGCGCGATGAGCGCGTCTGGGGAGGCGAGCAGCGCCGACACACCTTCCTCAAAAGTTTTGTGATGCTACCAAATGGTAGTGGTTTCGGTCAAATCCTGAGCTAGTGTCCTGATCGTGGTTGGGATGCGCGCGGAGGCTGGTCGTTTGGACAGGGACAGTCCGGGCGGCCAGTTGGCGCACACCGTGCGTTTACAACCACTTACCGGTTACGGCGGAGCCGCTCGGTTGCACCCATGATCGGGCGCTGTTACGCGCGGATAATGGCCCAGGTGTTGATCGCCCCATCGATTCTCTCGGCGGATTTCGCGCGCCTCGGCGAAGAGGTGCGCGCCATAGACGCCGCCGGCGCCGATCTGGTGCATGTGGACGTTATGGACGGCCATTTCGTACCCAACATCACCATCGGACCCATGGTCGTGAAGGCCCTGAAGCCGCACACGACCAAGCCGCTCGACGTCCATCTGATGATCACGCCGGTCGATCCGTTCGTGGAAGCCTATGTGGACGCGGGCGCGGCGATCATCACGTTCCACCCGGAGGCCGGCCCGCATCCGCACCGCACGATCCAGGCGATCAGGAAAGCCGGCGCGAAGGCGGGTATGTCGCTCAATCCCGGCACGCCGATCGCCGCGATCGAGGCGCTGCTCGAGGATCTCGATCTCGTGCTTGTCATGTCGGTCAATCCTGGTTTCGGCGGGCAGAAGTTCATCGACAGCCAGCTCCGCAAGATCGAAGCGCTGCGCCGGCGCATCGATGCGACGGGCAAGGACATCATTCTCGAAGTCGACGGCGGCGTGACGGCCGCCAACGCCGCGCAGGTGATCGGCGCCGGTGCGACGGCGCTCGTCGCGGGGACGGCGGTGTTCGGCGACGGGCCTGAACGATATGCGGCCAACATCGCACGGCTGCGGGGCGCATAGCGTGAGCGCCCCGGACTAGATGGCCGGCTCCATCCTTCCGCCGCGCGCATGGCGCGGGCTTCTGTCCGCCGCCTCGGAAGAGTGGCGCGCGACGCCGTTCTACAAGCTCATGCTGCGCGGCGCGGACCCTGAAGGGATCACGCAATGGGGGCGCGATCCGCGCCTCGGCGATTTCGCGCGCGGCATGGACATTGTGCGCGGCCAGTGGCGCATCGCCAGCGAGAAACTGCTCGGCATGCACGCCATGCCATGGAGCGCGCCGCCGCCGTCGCTGCACTTCGCGGCGCGGCTGCACAGCTTTTCGTGGCTCGTGGATGTGGCGAGCGTCGGCGTCAGCGGGCAGGAAGCGGGCGCGGCGCTGATCGAGTCCTGGGTCGAGGGGTTCGGCAAGGATTTCCACGCGGCCGCGTGGGCGCCGGAACTTGTCGCGGAACGTCTGTTCGCATGGCTCTGCCATGGGCGTCACGTGTTCGAGCAGGGCGATCCCGCGCGGCGCGGCGATCTCCTGCAGTCTCTGGCGCGGCAGGCGCGGCACCTGCAGCTGGCAGTGAAGGATCTGCGCGAACCATTGTCGCGCGTGAAGGCGGGCGCTGCGCTCGTGCTGGCGGGCGTCAGCGGGATTCCCGAAGGCGAACGCCTGCGCGAGGAAGGCGAGGAGACGCTGGAAGAAGCGTGCGCGTCGCAGTTTCTCTCCGACGGCGGTCACGCCTCGCGTTCGCCGCTCGCGCTGTTCGAAGCGTTCTGCGATCTGATCGCCGCCGACGATGCGCTGGTGCGCGCGGGCGTGGAGACGCCGCAGCTCATCCGCGAAGCGCTGCCGCGCATGGCGACGATGCTGCGCTTCTTCCGCATGAGCGACGGCAAGCTTGCGTGCTTCAACGGCGGCGCGGAAGGCTCAAGCGACGCGATCACCGCAGCGCTCCGCGAAGCAGCGGGCGGGCGCGATTTCAACTATGCGACTCAATCGGGCTACCAGCGCCTCGTGGCGGGCGACGTCACGGTGCTGATGGATGTGGGCGGCGCGCCGCCGCCGGCCTACGGGGAACGCGCACATGCGGGCGCACTTGCGTTTGAGTTTTCGTGCGGACCGGACCGGCTGATCGTCAATGTCGGCGGCGGTCTTGAGCTGCTGCCGGACTGGCGTGCGGCGGGTCGCGCGACCAACGGCCATTCCACGCTCGTCATCGACGACGCGCTGTCAGCGACCTTCTCGCAGCGGCGTGCGGGTCGTGGAGCCGCGCACCCGATCGGTCCTGTCGTCGGCCAGCGGCGCTCGGAGGAAGACGACGGTGTGCTCGTGGATTCCCACCACGACGGCTATCGCGCCTCCTTCGGCTATCTGCATCGCCGCCGCATTTTCCTCGCGTCGGACGGCAAGCATATGTGGGGGCAGGATGCAGCCGCGCCTCCGCTCGGCGGCGCGCGTGCGGGGCTGAAGCCGGTGAAGTTCGCCGTGCGCTTTCACCTGCACCCCACCGTGCGCGCGGAACGGACCGACGTGCACCAGATGACGATCACCCCGCAGAACGGCCCTGCGTGGAATTTCGTCACCGACGCGCGCAAGATGGACATCGAGGGTTCGATCCATCTTTCCGGCGCCCACGGGCCGCAGCGATCCAAGCAGATCGTGCTGTACGGCGAGACCAATCCCGGCGCGCCCGAGGACAAGAGCCCCAACCTCGTGAAGTGGAAACTGTCGCGGGTGGCGTGAAGACCCGTTTCGGGCCGGGCTTCCGCTGCGTTGATTGAGGGCGCAAGGTCGTCGCGGACAGCGGAGGACGGACGATGGCGTTGGGTGAAGGTCTGTTCGGCAACGACTTGCAGGACACGCTGACGATCGGCATTTCCGGCGTCGCGCTCGTGGCGGCGGTGGCCGCGAACATCTCCAACTCGATGACGAAGAAGAGCGATGACCGGCGCGCGGCGCGCGCGCGGGTGAACGATCTGTGCGTGCGCATCGCCGAACTCAACACGACGATCCAGGTCTATCGCGTGGAGCAGGTGGGGGCCGAGGGGCTCAACATCTACAACACCAAGGTCAATTCTCTGGTCCGGCAGGTGGTGGCGCTTGCGACTCTGGCGCGCGACATCCTTGCGGAGTCGGCGATCAAGGCGGCGGCGATCGAATACGCGCTGCTGGCCGACGCCATCGCCATGAGCGGCGATCCCAGCGCCGCACAGTTGTGGGAGAAGGCCATATCTTCGGCGCGCACGGCGCACGACCGTGTCGATCTCCTGCAGCGCTTCGCCGACTATCTCTTCACGGCGGGCAATCCGGTCGCGGGCGAAGCAGCCTATGGCGACGCGCAAAAGGCCATGGGCGTGGACGCGAGTGCGTTCATGACCGGTCGCAACGCGCAGCTTCTGGCGACCTCACATGCCAACGCCGGCGATGCCGAGGCGGCGCGACGCCAGTTCGACGAAGCGCAGCGGCTCTACGAGGCCATGCCCGCCTCGCCGTCGCGCGCCTACGCGCTGAACACGCTCACGGAAGTCCGCAAGCGCGCGCTGAACGACGCGGCGAGCGCGAACCTGGCCTAGAGCCTGGAAGGGATGGTGCGGCGGCAGGCGGTTTTCACTCCGCCATCGCGCCGTGCTACCGGTTCGGCCATCGATTCCCGAGGCCTCCCATGACCACCGACATCGTGCCCGTGCGCCGGGCGCTCCTATCCGTTTCCGACAAGGCGGGCCTTGTCGAGCAGGCCCGCGCGCTGGCGCAGGCGGGCGTCGATCTCGTCTCCACCGGCGGCACGAAGGCCGCGATCGCGGCGGCGGGCCTTGCGGTGCGCGACGTCAGCGACATCACCGGTTTTCCCGAGATGATGGACGGGCGCGTGAAGACGCTGCATCCGGGCGTGCACGGCGGCCTGCTCGCGCGGCGCGATGCGCCCGATCACATGGCGTCCATGAAGGCGCACAGGATCGAGGAAATCGATCTGCTGTATGTGAATCTCTATCCGTTCGAGGCGACGGTGGCGGCGGGAAGCACATGGGACGATTGCATCGAGAACATCGACATCGGCGGCCCGGCCATGCTGCGCGCCGCGTCGAAGAACCATGAATTCGTCGCGGTGTGCACGGACCCGGATGATCTCTCTGCAGCGCTCGCGGAGATCGCGGAGAAGGGCGGCACGACGCTGGCGCTGAGGAAGCGCCTCGCGGCGAAGACCTATGCGCGCACGGCGGCGTATGACGCGGCGATCTCCAACTGGTTTTCCGCCCAGCTCGGCGAAGAGGCGCCGGCATGGCGCGCCGTCGGCGGCAAGCTGAAACAGTCGCTGCGCTACGGCGAAAACCCGCACCAGTCGGCGGCGTTCTACGTCAATGGTGAGAACCGCCCCGGCGTGGCGACGATCCGCCAGCTGCAGGGCAAGGAACTTTCCTACAACAATCTCAACGACACGGACGCTGCATATGAACTCGTCGCCGAATTCGATCCGGCCAAGAGCGCGGCGGTGGCGATCATCAAGCACGCCAATCCCTGCGGCGTGGCGGTGGGGAAGGATCTGCTTGAGGCGTATTCGCGCGCGCTTGCGTGCGATTCCGTTTCCGCATTCGGCGGCATCGTGGCGGTGAACAGGAAGCTCGACCGCGCGGCGGCGGAAGCGATTGCGCAGATCTTCACGGAAGTCGTCATCGCGCCGGATGCGGACGAAGATGCGATTGCGGTCTTTTCAAAGAAGAAGAACTTGCGCTTGCTGATCGCCGGCGGTCTGCCCGATCCCGGCGCGGCCGGATTCACGGCGAAGACGGTGGCGGGCGGCTTGCTCGTGCAGTCGCGCGATGCGGGCCGCGTGACGCGCGAGACGCTGAAGGTGGTGACCAAGCGCGCGCCGACCGACGCCGAGATCGCCGACATGCTGTTCGCCTTCACCATCGCCAAGCACGTCAAGTCGAACGCCATCGTCTATGCCAAGGACGGCCAGACCGTGGGCATCGGCGCCGGCCAGATGAACCGCCGCGACAGCGCGCGCATCGCTGCGCTCCGCGCGGTTGAAGCCGCAGAAGCCGCGACGGATAACAAGCCGGTGCTGAAGGGCTGCGCGTGCGCGTCGGACGCCTTCTTCCCGTTCGCGGACGGTCTGTTGCAGGCCGCCGAGGCGGGCGCGACGGCAGTGATCCAGCCGGGCGGCTCCATGCGCGATGAGGAAGTCATCAAGGCCGCCGACGACGCGGGGCTAGCGATGGTCTTCACCGGCATGCGCCATTTCCGGCACTGACATGCATATCGGCGCCGTCACGCTGCTCGTGCGCGACTACGACGAGGCGATCGCGTTCTACGTCGGCGTGCTCGGATTTGCATTGCTCGAGGATACGCCGCTGAGCGCTGACAAGCGCTGGGTGCGCGTCGCGCCGAAAGGCGCCGAGACCTGTCTCTTGCTCGCAAAGGCTTCAGGTGAAGCGCAGGAAGCGCGCATCGGCGACCAGGCGGGCGGTCGCGTCGGTTTCTTCCTGCACACCTACGATTTCGCGCGCGACCATGCCGCGATGTCGTCGCGCGGCGTGCGCTTTCTCGAAGCGCCGCGGCACGAGACGTATGGATCGGTCGCGGTGTTCGTCGATCCGTCCGGCAACAAGTGGGATCTGATCGAACACAAGACGTGAGGCCGGCGCGACGTGCTGCGCGCGCCGGCCTCTCCGTCATGCAGCAGCGTTCACCGGAGGCGGGGAGATGCGGACGCCGTGCTTGGCGCCGACGACGGGAACCACTGCTTCACGCGTGAACGAAGGTTTTTGCTCTTCCGTCGCCATTTCGAAGAAGAAGCGCTCGGCTTCCGTGCCTGGCGACTGGATCACCAGCGCCTTCGCGGGCTTGCCGCTGCGGTTGCAGAACGCATGCTCATCGCCCGCCGGCAGATAGATGAACTGCCCGGGGCCGGCGACGATTTCGCTGTCGGGCTTGATGAAGGTGAGCTCGCCTTCGAGCACGTAGAAGCACTCCGCGTCGCGGTCATGCTGGTGCATCGGCGCGCCGCATCCGTCCGGAATCTCGAGTTCGAAAGTCATGAAATGGCCGCCGGTCTCGCTGGCGAGCGCCTTGTACACATGGCGCATGCCGAGAACTTCGTGCGCGGGTCCCTCTTCCTGGCGGCGAAAGATGGGCTGCGGTTGGGACTGCATGTCGGATCTCCTCTGTTTCGACATCGCCGTTATGTCGCAAAGGGGCCGTTCGGATGCAGTGTCCCACGTCACACGTTCGGTTTTATTGCCGTCAGGAAGTAATTCATCGACACGTCATCGCTCAGCTTCCAGGCGCCGCTGAGCGGATTGAAGCTCAGGCCGACGGGAGCGCAAGCTTCCAGCGGCAACATCGCGGCGGCGAGTTCGTCCGGCTTCACCAGCTTGTCGAATTCATGCGTGCCGTCGGGCACCCACTTCAGTACGCGCTCAGCGGCGGTGATGGCCAGCGCGCGGGCCTTCACGGTGCGGTTGATGGTAGAGAGGATGGTTATGCCGCCGGGCTTCACCAGCTTGCCGACCGCTTCGCAGAAGGCGTGCATGTCGGCGACGTGCTCGACGATCTCGAGCGCGAGCACCACGTCGAAGGTCGCGCCCGTCGCTGCGAGGTCTTCGGCGGTCCCCTGACGGTAGTCGATACTGAGCCCGCCTTGCGCAGCGTGCGCAGCGGCGGCGTTGACGCTTTCCGCAGCGCCGTCGAGGCCGATCACGGTCGCGCCGAGCCGAGCCATGGGCTCGGTCGCCAGTCCGCCGCCGCAACCGACGTCGATCAACGTCAGGCCCTCAAAGGGCCGGCGACCGGGCGGGCGGTTGAAGTGCGCTGAAATGGTCTCGCGCAGATAGGCCAGTCGCACCGGGTTCATCCGGTGCAGCGGCGCGAAATCGCCCTTGGGGTCCCACCAGGCGTCGGCCATGGCGGCGAACTTGGCGATCTCGGCGGGGTCGAGGGTAGTGGTCATGAGAGTAGTAGGCCGTGGGCCGCAGGCCTTGGAAAGGGGGCCTTTCGACGCGACCGCCGATTGCCTACTGCCTAGCGCCCAATTCATCGGTTATGACCACCCCATGACTCGCGTGGTGATGAAATTCGGCGGCACGTCCGTGGGCGATGTGGAGCGCATCCGGCGCGTGGCGCGGATCGTGGCGGCGGAGCGCAAGCCTGGACCCGATGGTAAGCAAAGGGGCATCGCCGTGGTCGTCTCCGCCATGTCCGGCGAGACCGACAAGCTCGTGAAGCTCGCCCGTGACGCGGGCGGCGAGACCCCGAATGGCCCGGCGGCGGGCGGCGCGGGCTTCGACGACGAATACGACGTCATCGTCTCCACCGGCGAGCAGGTGACGACCGGGCTTCTGGCGCTCGCGCTGCGCCAGATCGGCATCCCCGCGCGCTCCTGGCAAAACTGGCAGATGCCGCTCAAGACCGACGCCGCCCATGCCAAGGCGCGGATCGACGCCATCGACGAGAAGGGCGAACTTGCCCGCTCCATCGACGCCGGCGAGGTCGCGGTGATCCCCGGATTCCAGGGCGTGACGGCGGACGGCCGCATCACCACGCTCGGGCGCGGCGGATCGGATACCTCGGCGGTGGCGGTGGCGGCGGCGCTGAAGGCCGATCGCTGCGACATCTACACCGACGTGGACGGCGTCTACACGACCGATCCGCGCATCGTTCCCAAGGCGCGTCGCCTCGATCGCATTTCCTACGAGGAAATACTGGAGATGGCGTCGCTCGGCGCCAAGGTGCTGCAGACGCGCTCGGTCGAGCTGGCCATGGCGCAGCGCGTGCCGGTGCGCGTGTTGTCGAGTTTTGTGGAGCCGGGCGAACCGAACGCCGGCACCATCGTGTGCGATGAGGAAGAGATTGTGGAAAAGCAGATCGTGTCGGGCGTGGCCTATTCGCGCGACGAAGCGAAGGTGTCGCTGATCGGCGTCGTGGATGCGCCGGGCGTCGCCGCCGACATCTTTGGCCGCCTTGCTGACGCCAACATCAACGTCGACATGATCGTGCAGAGCCAGTCACGCCAGGAAGGCAAGCAGAACATCGTGTTCACGTGTCCCGACCGCGACGCCCCGCGCGCCAGCGACATCCTGCACGGCGCGCACGAGAAGATCGCCTTCGACGAACTGCACATCAAGCGCGACGTGGCGAAGGTGTCGGTGATCGGCATCGGCATGAAGAGCCAGGTGGGCGTAGCGCGCACGATGTTCTCCGCGCTTGCGCAGAAGGGCATCAACATCGAGGTCATCGCCACCTCGGAGATCAAGATTTCGGTGATCATCGACGCGCAGTACGTGGAGCTTGCCGTACGCGCCCTGCACACGGCGTATGGCCTCGATGCTGCGTAAGGCGTCTTCCCCGACATGACCACCGCCCCCGGACCCGGCGCGGCGCGCGTGATCATGCGCAAGCTGCGCGACATCGTGCACACGTCGGAGCCGGCGCAGGAAAAGCTCAACCGGCTGGTATCGATGATCGCGTCCGCGATGGTCGCGGATGTGTGCTCCATCTACCTGAAGCGCGGCATCATCCATGAACTCTTCGCGACGGAGGGCCTGAAGCCTGAAGCCGTGCACCGCACGCGGCTGAAGGAAAACGAAGGTCTGGTCGGCCTCGTCGCGGAGACGGCGCGCCCGCTCAACATCGCCGATGCGCCGCAGCACTCGCGCTTCTCGTATCGTCCCGAAACGGGCGAAGATCCGTTCAACGCGTTTCTCGGCGTGCCGATCGTGCGCTCCGAGCGCGTGTTCGGCGTGCTTGTCGTGCAGAACCGGGCGGCGCGCGTCTACAGCGAAGAGGAAGTGGAGTCGCTGCAGACCGTGGCCATGGTCCTCATGGAGATGGTCGCCGCCGGCAACTTCGGCGATCTCTCCGGACTGCAGGAAGTCGAGGTCCGCCCGAGCCGTCCGGAACGGCTTGTGGGGCGCGGATTCGCGGATGGTCTGGCCATTGGCCGCGCCGTGCTGCACGAACCGCACGCGCCGCTCGGTCGTGCTTTCGCCGACGACCCCGCCCGCGAAGAGGCGCGCCTCGACGCAGCGCTCGCGCGCGTGCGCCGGACCATAGACGAACACATCAAAAATGATCCGGGGCGCCTCTCGGGCCAGTCACGCGAGGTGCTGGAAACCTTCCGCATGCTCGCCAACGACCGCAACTGGGAAAATCGTCTGAAGCGTGGCGTGCGAGACGGCCTTTCTGCGGAAGCCGCCGCCGAACGCGCGCGCGCCGAACACCGCGCCAAGATGCAGGCCGCATCAAGCGTCCACATGCGCGACGAGATGCACGACCTCGAGGATCTCGACAATCGCCTCATGCGCGCGCTCGTGTCCCCGGACGGCGACGACAAGGTCGTGCTCCCGGACGACGCCATCCTCATCGCGCGCGACATCGGCCCGGCGGAACTGCTCGACTACGGCGAGCGCCTGCGCGGCGTGGCGCTGGAAGAAGGCGGCGCCTCCTCGCACGCGACCATCATCGCCAAGGCGCTCGGCATTCCCATGGTGGGGCGGCTCACGCAGATCGGCGCACGGGTGGAAGCGGGCGACCGCATCATCCTCGACGGCGAGCGCGGCGAGGCGCGCCTGCGGCCGGAACCGGAAGTCGTCGTCGCCTACGAACAGCGCCTGGAACTGCGATCCGCACAGGCGGAGGAATTTTCCCGCCAGCGCGACGAACCGGCGGTGACGCGCGACGGCGCGGCGATCACGCTGCTGCTCAACGCGGGCCTCATGATCGACGTGCAACATCTCGGCGATGTGGGCGCGCAGGGTATCGGTCTCTTCCGCACCGAATTCCAGTTCATGGTTTCCGAGCGCATGCCGCGCACGGGGGAACAGATACAGCTCTACGCCGACGTCCTCGCCGCCGTTGGCGACAAGCCCGTGACCTTCCGCACACTCGATGTCGGCGGCGACAAGGTGCTCGCCTACGTACCGACGGATCGCGAGGAAAATCCGGCGCTCGGCTGGCGCGCGCTGCGCATCGGTCTTGATCGTCCCGCGCTGCTGCGCACACAGGTGCGCGCGCTGATCGAGGCGGCCGAGGGCAAGCACCTGCGCATCATGTTCCCGCTGGTGACGGTGGCGCAGGAATTCATCGACGCGCGCGACCTGGTGGAAAAGGAACTCGCGGTCGCGCAGGGACGGGGGCGCAAAGGTCCCGCCAAGCTCGAGATGGGCGTGATGATCGAAGCGCCGGCGATCGCGTTCGCGATCTCCATGCTCGCCGGCAAGGCCGATTTCCTTTCGATCGGCACCAACGACCTGATGCAGTATTTCTTCGCCGCCGATCGCGCCAATCCGCGCGTGTCGGATCGCTATGACATTCTCTCTGCGCCGGCGCTGAAGTTCCTGCGCTACATCCGGGAAGAGGCCGCGCGCGCGGGTCTGCCGTTGTCGGTATGCGGCGAAGCGGCGGGCAAGCCGCTGGAAGCCATGGCGCTGATCGCACTTGGATATGACCGTCTGTCCATGCCGGCGGCGGGCGTCGGGCCGGTCAAGCGCATGCTGCGCAGTCTCGACGCCCAGGCCGCCCACGCCGAGATCGAAGGGCTGCTGCAGTCCGAAAAGACCTCGATCCGCACCGAACTGACCGCCTGGGCCAAACGCGAAGACGTGGCGCTCTAGGCCAAAAGACCTTGTGCGCAGAGTTTGTTCAGGCTCGTGAACGCTTCGTTAGCAGCCTCGTCGTTGAATGAATCGCCTCAGATGCGTAGAAGGGTTCCGGCGTGGGACTTCACGTCTTTCACATCGGCGGCGTCCGGCGTGCAGCCGACGGAAACCCAACTGCGATGTTCACCTCACCCCCAGGCGCTCCCCATGACGGAAACGAAACGCCCGCTGCGCGTCCTGCGGTCAAACCGCCTGTCGTCGGCGCAGCGGCGATGGAGCCCGGCATGAGAGCGGGGACAAAATTGCGCGCCGCGCGCGAGGCCAAGGGGCTCTCCCTCGAACAGGTGGCCAAGGACACGCGCATTCGCGTGGAGTACGTCGCCGCCCTCGAGACGATGAACGTCAACCTCATCCCCGGTAAGGCCTACGCCAAGGCCTACCTGCGCAGCTACGTGAAGTATCTCGGGCTGACCGAGGAAGAACTGGTCATCCAGTACGAGAACGAGAGCGCGCGCCTGCGCGAGGACGACAGCGACCAGATCCGCAATCCCGATTCCAAGCCCGCGCCGGAGCGGCCATGGTTCTGGGCGGCGGTGCTGGGCGTGGTATGCGCGGCCTTCGTCGGCTGGCGGGCCATGCAGGACAGCGCGCCGGATGCGCCGGCCCCGCGCGCCACGACGCAGACCGAAGTCCGCAACACGACGCCCGAACCGGCGCCCGCGCCGTCGCCGCCGTTGGCTGAAGATCCCTGGCCTTCCGAACAGGTCGTGGCGATCCGCGCAAAAGTTCCGGCCTGGCTTGAGGTGCGCGGCCCCGACGGCACCATCTTTGTCTCCCGCACCCTGCAGGCCGGTGAAGCCTATCGCCCCGATGTGGGCGCCAACTGGACGCTTCACGCCAAGGACGGCGGCGCCTTCGAGGTGCTGCTGAACGGGACGCTTGTGGGCCTGCTGGGCGATCCCGGCGCCCCGGTGCTCGGTCGCCCCGTCGACAAGATCGCCAGTGCGCCGCCTCCGGTCGCGCCTGCCGGCGAGGGTTGATCCGGGAGGCTGAACGCCGCGCCCGGTTCCGGGCGTCACGGATTGCGCCTACATAGGGCGGACATGACCGACCTGCACCACATCCGCCCCTGGCGGCGCATCGAACGGCGCGTGTCGCGCCAGATCCACGTCGGCAAGGTGCCGGTGGGCGGCGGGGCGCCGATCACTGTGCAGTCGATGACCAACACGCTGACCTCGGACGCAGGCGCGACCATCGACCAGATACGGCGCATGGAAGAGGCGGGCGCCGACATCGTGCGCGTGTCCTGCCCGGACCAAGACTCCACGGCGGCGCTCTCGACGATCGTGAAGGCCGCAGCCGTGCCGATCGTCGCGGACATCCATTTTCACTACAAGCGGGGCATCGAGGCCGCCATCGCGGGCGCGGCGTGCCTGCGCATCAATCCCGGCAACATCGGTTCTTCGGCGCGGGTGAAGGAAGTGGTGCAGGCCGCGAAGGATCACGGCTGTTCCATGCGCATCGGCGTGAATGCAGGATCGCTGGAAAACGAACTGCTGGAGAAGTACGGCGAGCCTTGTCCCGAGGCGATGGTGGAGAGCGCGCTGCGCCACGCCACCATGCTTGAGGAGCACGACTTCCGCGAGTACAAGATCTCGGTGAAGGCGTCCGACGTCTTACTCGCCGTCGCCGCCTACCAGCAACTCGCCGAAGCGACCGACGCGCCGCTGCATGTGGGCGTCACCGAGGCCGGCGCGCTTCGCATGGGCACGGTGAAGTCTTCCATCGGCATGGGCGCGCTCCTGTGGGCCGGCATCGGCGACACGATCCGCGTCTCGCTCGCGGCCGACCCCGTGGAAGAAGTGAAGGTCGGCAACGATCTGCTAAAGTCGCTCGGCCTGCGCCAGCGCGGCGTGAACATCATCGCGTGCCCGTCTTGCGCGCGGCAGGGCTTCAACGTCATCGACACGGTGGAAAAACTCGAAGCGCGCCTCGCGCACATCGCCGAACCGATCACGCTGTCGATCATCGGCTGCGTCGTGAACGGACCGGGCGAGGCGCTGATGACCGATCTCGGCTTCACCGGCGGCGGCGCGGGCTCGGGCATGATGTATGTGAGCGGGAAACCGGATCACAAGGTGACGAGCGAAGCGATGGTGGAGCATATCGTGGAATTGGTGGAAGCGCGGGCGCGCGCATTGCGAGTGGTGTAAATTAGCTGCAGTTAGGCTAACGCACTGTAGTGCTCGGGACGCATGCAAAACAACGCGATGGGGGAAACGACGATGAAATCATGGATTGTGGTGGGCGTATTGGCGCTCTGCGCTGGTTGTGTGTCCGTTCAGCTGACAAGTTCGGCTCCTACGACCCGTTCTGAGGTCGTTCAAGAAAAGAACTATCAGCTTGGCCAGCCTCGATCGATTGTCGTCGGCGAACAACTCATTCGAGTGAAGGATTACCAAGTCACTGTCAGGGAATCTGTGGCTTACAAAGCGGAGCGCCCGATAAGCATTGAAGGTGGTCCCGTTCGAATTGATCTCACGGAGGGTCAAATCCTCCGTGTGCTCGGACAAAGAGTGGTCGGGCAGCAAAATTTCACAGTGCTCGGCCTGAATAGATTTGGGATTCAGGTTTTCCCGGACGGCAGAATACACAACAAGGTTATCAATGGGTATGGGTTCGGCACGTCGGCCGTGGTCGAGATGGTGTACACCTTCAACATATCCCCGGCCGGTGCGTCGCTTGTGCCGGTAAACGAGCAGTCGATCCGAAGGGAAGCGTTTCGTCAAAATTACGAGATCGTCTTCAACGGAATTGATGGCTCCGCGATGCGCTTTCAATATCGAGAGTATTCGCCGGATGACCTCGCCCGCCCTGCGTTCTCGCAAGAGCTATCTTACCCTGTTACTAGTTCGACAATCCGGTTCAGAAATCTGCAAATACGAGTTATCGGCGTTAATGCAGAGCGCATTGAATACGAGGTCGTCAACGACACCCCAAGTTCGGGCTGATTTCTTTCAGGTTTTGAAAGCTAAGTTGATGACCGAAACCCGCGACGCGAACGGAAACATCCTCGCCGACGGCGACACCGTCCACCTGGTGAAGGACCTGAAGGTGAAGGGCACGTCCGTCACGCTGAAGCGCGGCACGGTGGTGAAGAACATCCGCCTCACCGACGACCCTGCCGAGATCGAGTGCAACGCCGAGAAGGTGAAGGGCCTCGTGCTGCGGACGGAGTTTCTGAAGAAGGCCTAGGCCGCGCGCGAGGGCAGCTGCTGGAAGCGCACGCTGTTGCCGTCTGCATCCTCCACATAAAGTTCGCGCGTGCCCCATGACTGATCCGTCGGCGGCATGCAGATCGCAACGCCTTTGGCGGCAAACTCCGCGTGCAGCGCATCGACATCGTCGGCGAGGATCGACGCGACATGCCCGGAGACGCCGTCGCCTGAAAACGAGGAGAGGTGCAGCACCGCATCGTCGCGCTGCACGACCATGTAGGCGGGATCGGGGAGGGTTTCGTCGGCGCGATATTCCGAGCGCACGGCAAAGCCCAGCTGGTCGACATAGACGCGCCGCGCGCCCGCCATGCGCGCCACATGCAGCAACGGAATCGATCGTCCCAGCATTTCGCGTCTCCGGTCCGCGACCGAGGTCACATTACCACCTCGAAACGAGCCCCAGAAACGCGCCGGTGCTACGCCAGCGCCGCCAGCAGAAAGGGACAGTTTCACATGGCCATCGACATCTCGAAAATCCTCTCCTCCCTCGGTGACGATCTCGTCGCGCAGGCGGGCGCGCCGCTCGGCCTCGACAAGGACACCTCCGTGCGCGTGGCGGCCGCGCTGTCGCAGCACATCGGCGGCGGCAAGGACCTCGCGATCAAGGCGACGGCCGCCGACACCGGCCTCACCGAGGACGTGATATCCTCCATGCTCAACAAGCTCATCGATACGGGCAAGGAAAAGCTGATGAACGAAAGCGGCGTCACCGGCGCGATCGACGACGCGAAGGCGCAGGCAATGGGCGCCATCGGCAATATCGGCGGCGAAGCCACGAAGGGCCTGATGGGCAAGATCGGCGGACTCTTCGGCAAGAAGGCCGGCTGATCTCGATTCTCTAGCGCGCGTCCGGCTGTCTGGTCGGATGCGCGGCCTGGAAGGCGGGGTGCGCCGCGGCCGCCATGTCGATTTCCGCGAGACGGCGGTAGTAGCGGATGTCGAGCGCATAGCGCGACACCGCCGCGTAGATTTGCGGCACGAGGCACACGTCCGCGAGCGTCGGTTCCTTGCCCCAGCACCACGGCCCGCCCGGCCCATCCGCGAGCATCTGCTCGATGGCGCCGAAGCCGTCCTTGATCCAGCGCATCGCCCACGCCGCGACGCCCGCATCGTCCTGCGCGTATTCTTTCCGCAGATACTGCAGCACGCGCAGGTTGCCGAGCGGATGGATGTCGCACGCGACGGCGTTCGCCAGCGCGCGGACTTTCGCACGTTCTACGGCGTCCTTCGGCAGCAGCGGCGGTTCGGGGTGCGTTTCCTCGAGCCACTCGATGATCGCCATCGACTGCGTCAGCGTCTCGCCGTCATCGGTTGCGAGCGCCGGCACGAAGCCCTGCGGATTGCGCGCGAGATATTCTGCCTCGCGCTGTGCTGCGGCCGTGAGTTCGATCGGCACATAGGTGTAGTCGAGACTCTTCAGCGCCAGCGCGATGCGCACACGGTGCGACGTGCCCGAGCGCCAGTAGTTGTAGAGCGTCAGCATCACCCGATCTCGAGTTCGAGCCGCGCCACGCCGTCCACGCGCGCGGTGATGTAGTCGCCGCGGGCGATGCGGCCGACGCCTTCCGGCGTGCCGGTGTAGATGAGATCGCCCGGCGCGAGCGACCACACTTCCGACAGCCGCGCGATGATGGCCGGCACCGGCAGGATCATGTCCGCGAGATCACCATGCTGGCGCATCTCGCCGTTCACCGCGAGTTCGATGGCGCCGCGTTTCGGGTGGCCGATGCGTTCGACCGGTACGATGGGCGTGATCGGCGCGGACGCCTCGAAGGATTTCGCGCGCTCCCAGGGTTGGCCCTTGGCTTTCGCATCGGCCTGGCGATCGCGCTTGGTGAGATCGATGCCGACCGCATAGCCATAGACGAGATCGAGCGCCTGCTCGTACGCCACGTCCCAGCCGCCACGGCCGATGGCGACGACGAGCTCGACCTCGTGATGGAGATTGTCGGTATCGGGCGGATAGGGCGCCTTCGGGCCGACCACGAGCGCATCCGCCGGCTTCATGAAGAAGAACGGCGGCTCCGCCGCCGGATCGCTCCCCATCTCACGCACATGCGCCGCATAGTTCTTGCCGACGCAATAGATGCGCCGGACGGGGAAGGCGTGGGTGGAGCCCTCGATGGGAACCGTGGGCGGGGCGAGGGGGAAGAGGAGTGGGGTCATGGGCGGTTGGTGACATACACCGAAGGTGCGTGTCACCCGGCCACTTCGCGCGAAGTGCCGCCGATCGCTCGCCGCGAGGGACGAACGAGACCTTCATCCCTCGATTTTCGCGCTGAATCCCTTGGCCCCCAACAAACGCACATCAAACAATCCGACCGGGTCCCGCACGCGCGCAAACTGCGCTCGCGTGAACAAAGGAGACCCTCATGCTCAATGAATTGCCCGCTGACCTGACCTGCGAACCGTCCCGCCGACCGCCGCACAAATTGTCCCACGCGTCGTGGACCGAACTGCTCGTCGCCTATGCGCGCGGCGAGTCCGCGCCGGCGCTGTCGCGCACATGGGGCGTGTCGACGCGCGCGATCTACCGGCGCGCGCGTCTCGCCGGCCTCGGCAAGCAGGGCGCTGCGCGCGAAGCGAACGTTGGGGCGACCGGCGAGACGCCCGATCCTTTCTCGGAAGCCACGCCCAATCTCATCGTCGCGCTGAAGGACGTGGAGCATATCGAGCCCGGCATGCTCGCGGAAATCGCCACCAAGACCTCGGCGCTCTATCTGCAGGGCTACGAATTCGACCGCGCGAAATCCGCCGCCGCGCTGGCCGACCAGTATGCGCGCCTCGCGGAGCGTCGCGGGTCCGTGAACCTGCACACGGTGCTCAAGGCGCTGCACGACGCCGATTATGCGGACAAGCTCTTCACCCTCGCACCGGGCGAGCGGAACATCGCCAAGGAAGCGTTCTGGAAGGGGCGTGAACGGGTGAAGGAAGCCGAAGCGGAATATGATGCGATGATCGCGCGCGCCGAAGCGATCGATCGCGACGCCGGCCGGCCGGATCTGATCGATGAGGTTGGCGCGGATGACGAAGGTGACGCAGCTGCGCCGGAGTGCGCCAACTGAAATGGCAGGGTCTGGCGCGGTTTTGTCAGGGTGCGGCAGGGTGTGGCGCAGTCTGGCGCAGTCTGGCGCAGTATGTCGCTTGCCCGGTGACACACGCCGAAGCTGAGTGTCACCGTTCTGTTCACACGTGCGTGGGCGGGCGCGCGGCCGTGATCATCGTGCGCAGGCGACCCACCAGCGTCGTGCCACGCACGGCGTCGGGGTTGGGGTAGTCTTCCTTGAGCAGCTGTTCGCGGATGGCGGCGATGGACTCGCAACGGCCGGACTTCGCCAGCTGGAATGCGCGTTCGATGACTGAGGGGCGATTTTCCATCCGCCATCCTAGAGCGTTTTGACGGAAAAGGCGAGGCGGGCTCCGCCGGTGGGCGCCACCACTGGATTTTCGCAGGATTTCCAGAGGCTTCTGCGCGACGTCCTCGGGGGTTTCGCAGGGGCAGGGCGGGGGCTAGGCTCGCACCATGAAGCTCGCCTCTCTCAAGCATGGTCGCGATGGCCGCCTCGTCGTCGTCTCCGAAGATCTCGCCTGGTGCGTGGACGCCTCGCCGGTCGCGGAAACCCTGCAGGCGGCGCTGGACGACTGGTCGCATGCGGAACCCAAGTTGCGGGCGCTCGAGGAAAGCCTCATGCACGGCAGCGTGCCGAAGGAGCGCTTCCATGAGCGCGAATGCGCTTCACCGCTGCCGCGCGCATACCAGTGGGCCGATGGCTCGGCCTACGTGAACCACGTCGAACTCGTGCGCAAAGCCCGCGGCGCGGAAATGCCCGAGAGCTTCTGGACCGATCCGCTGATGTATCAGGGCGGCAGCGATGCGTTCCTTGGTCCCCGCGATCCGATCCCGCTCGCCGATGAGGCGTGGGGCTGCGATTTCGAAGCGGAGATCGCGGTCATCGTCGATGACGTGCGCCAGGGTGCGAGCGTGGAAGAAGCCGCCGCCGCGATCCGCCTGGTGATGCTCGTCAATGACGTGTCGTTGCGCAACCTCATCCCGAACGAACTCGCCAAGGGCTTCGGCTTCTTTCAGGCCAAGCCCTCCAGCGCGTTCTCGCCGGTCGCCGTCACGCCCGATGCGCTGGGCGAGGCGTGGAAGGACGGCAAGGTGCACCTGCCGCTCTTCTCCGCGATCAACGGCAAGGCCTTCGGCAAACCAAACGCCGGCGAGGAAATGACGTTCAACTTCCCGACGCTCATCGCGCATGCCGCAAGGACGCGACCGCTGTGCGCCGGCACGATCATCGGCTCCGGCACCGTGTCGAACCGCGATCCCGACGGCTCACCCGGAAAACCCGTCAGCGCCGGCGGCCTCGGCTATTCCTGCATCGCGGAAATGCGCACCGTGGAAACGATCAACGGCGGCAAACCGGAAACGCCCTTCCTCGCGCACGGCGATCTCGTCGAGATCGAAATGCACGACAGGCGCGGACGCTCCATCTTCGGCCGCATCGAGCAGGAAGTGATCGCGGCGTAGCGGGGCGTCGCAGACCGCTTGAAAACGCAGGCGTCCTCGGCCTCTATGCGCGGCAATAGGGGAAACACCATGAAACACACCGGACTTGCCGCGTTCCTCGCGGCCGCTCTCGTCATCGCCGCGCCCGCGCGCGCCGACGAGGGCATGTGGACCTTCGACAACATTCCCGCCGCCCAGATGCGACAATCGATCGGCTTCGCGCCGGATCAGGCCTGGCTCGACCGCGTGCGGCTCGGCTCGGCGAAATTCGGCGGAGGGTGCTCGGCGGCGATCGTGTCGGCGGAAGGCCTCGTGCAGACCAACCAGCACTGCGCGCGCAGCTGCCTGCAGAACCTTTCGCGGCCCGGTCAGGATGTCGGCGCCACGGGCCTGTCGGCGATGACGCGCGCGGAGGAACGCCAGTGCGCGGGGCTCTTTGTCGATTTGCTGACGGCGACGTCCGACGTGACCCAGCAAGTGATCACCGCCACGCAAGATCAGACGGGCGCCGCGTTCACAACCGCGCGCAACACCGCCATCGCCACACTCGAACGCGCGTGCAAGGGCGACGCGGCTGACCGGCGTTGTCAGGTCGTGTCGCTCTATCGCGGCGGCCAGTACGCGCTCTACACCTACAAGCGCTACGACGACGTGCGGATCGTGTTCGCACCGGAAATGACGGCGGCCTCCTTCGGCGGCGATCCCGACAACTTCAACTTTCCGCGCTATTCGCTCGATGTCACCTACGCGCGCATCTACGAGAACGGCCGTCCGGCCGTCACGCCGAACCGTCTGAAGTGGCGCTCCACGCCGCTTACGGAAAACGAGCCCGTATTCATCCCCGGCAGCCCCGGCGGCACGAGCCGACAGATGACACTTGCGCAACTCGAGTTCCAGCGCGATCGCATGCTGCCGTACCGGCTGGAGTCGCTCTCCGAGATGCGGGGACGGCTCGTCCAGTTCCGTTCGGAAAATCCCGAGAATGCGCGCATGGCCGCGTCGGCGCTGCTGAGCGTTGAAAATTCCTACAAGGGCATCGGCGGTCGACGGCTCGCGCTGTCCGATCCGGCGGTGTTTGCGGTGAAGCAGCGCGCGGAGGCGGAGTTGCGCACGCGCCTGCGTGGCGACCGCGACGCGCTGGCGGCCTATGACGAGGTCGGTCGCGCCATGACGGCGTACCGCACGTTCTGGCTGGCTCACGATCTCGTGGAGACAAACCCGGCGACGAACCGCCTTCTGGGCTGGGCGCGCACGCTCGTGCGCGGCGCGGCGGAGCGCGAGAAACCTGACGGTCAGCGCCTGGCTGAATTCTCCGATGCACGCTTGCCGGCCACGGCGCGCGGTGTTCTCGCGGATACGCCCGCAGAAGCGCGGCTCATGCAGCTCCAGATCGAGTTCTGGGTGTCGAAGCTGCGCGAACGGCTCACCGCCGATGATCCGGTCGTGAAGCTGGTGCTCGGTCGCGAAAGTCCTGAAGGTCTCGCGCAGCGCCTCGTCGCCGGCACGAAACTCACCGATCCGGCAGAGCGCAAGCGTCTGTGGGACGGTGGCTCCGCGGCGGTCGCGGCGTCGACCGACCCGTTGATCGTCTTCGTGCGCAACTGGGACGCCGAAGCGCGCGCACTGAAGGCGCGCTACGAGAACGAAGTCGACGGACCGATCCTGCGCGCGCAAGAACGCCTCGTGAAGGCGCGGTTCCGGATCTATGGAACATCCATCTATCCCGACGCCACGGGCACGCTGCGTCTGAGCTATGGACGCGTCACGGGCTGGACGTATGCCGGGCAGACGGTCACGCCGTTCACACGCACGCCGGGTCTCTTCGCCCGCGCCACGGGCGCAGATCCTTTCGCGCTGCATCCCCGCTGGCTCGCGGCGCAGGGCGCACTTTCGCCGGACACGATATTCAACGTCACCACCACGCACGACATCATCGGCGGCAACTCCGGCTCGCCGCTGGTCGACCGCAACGGCGATGTGGTCGGCGCGGTCTTCGACGGCAACATTCACAGCCTCGGCGGCGAATACATCTACGAAGGCGCCACGAACCGGGCAGTGAGCGTGACCTCCACGATCATCGAGGAGGCGCTGACGAAGGTGTACGGCCGCGCCGATCTGGTGGCGGAGCTGAAGCGGTAACTTCCGTCGAGCGACCAAGGACAAAGGGCCCGCGAGAGTAATCTCGCGGGCCCGACTTCATTCAGCGTTCAGTGCGCGATCACCAGATCGTCACGCGCTGGTCCGGCGGCAGGTAGAGCTTCTGCCCCGGCTGCACGTTGAACGCCTCGTACCAGGCGCCCATGTTGCGCACCGTGCCGTTGACGCGGAATTCCGGCGGCGAGTGCGGGCCGGTGACGACCTGATTGCGCAGGCGTTCCTCGCGGTAGTGTGTGCGCCACACCTGCGCCCACGACAGGAAGAAGCGCTGCTCGCCCGTGAGATTGGCCAGCACCGGCGCCGGCTGTCCGCCGAGGGAGAGCTTGTAGGCGTAGAGCGCAACCGAAAGCCCGCCATTGTCGCCGATGTTCTCGCCGAGCGTGAGACGCCCGTTGAGTTTCAGCCCCGGCAGCGCTTCGAACTCTGAGTATTGGCCAGCGAGGCGATCTGTAAGCGTCTTGAACGACGCCACATCCTCCGCGCTCCACCAGTCGCGCAGGACGCCGCGCGCGTCGGACTTCGCGCCCTGATCGTCGAAGCCGTGGCCCATTTCGTGGCCGATCACGCCGCCGATGCCGCCATAGTTGATGGCCGGATCCGCGCTCGGATCGAAGAAGGGCGGTTGCAGGATGGCGGCGGGGAACACGATCTCGTTGAAGACCGAATTGTAGTAGGCGTTCACCGTCTGCGGCGTCATCGCCCACTCTTCGCGGTCGGTCATGCCGTTGATCCGCGCCACGCGGCGGTTGTAGTCGAAAAGCGCGGCGCGTTTGCCGTTCTCGATCGGGTTGTCGGGCGTGACCTCAAGCGCCGAGTAGTCACGCCACTTGTCGGGGTAGCCGATCTTCACGCGGAACGCGGCGAGCTTCTCGCGCGCGACGACTTTCGAAGACGCCGTCATCCACGGGAGCGTGTCGATGCGCTGGCCATACGCTTTGCGCATGTTCTCCACGAGATCGAGCATCTTGGCCTTGGCGTCGGCGGGGAAATGTCGCTGCACGTAGATCTGGCCGATGGCCTCGCCCATGGCGCCGCTGACGGCGTCGACGCCGCGCTTCCAGCGATCCCGCTCCTGCGGCTGGCCGTTGAGCGTGCGTCCGAAGAAGTCGAAGCGCTCGTCCGCGAGCGCCTTCGGCAGCAGACCTGCGTTGCCGGAGATGCATGCGAAGGTCATGTACTCCTTCCACGTCGCCAGCGGCGTGCGGCGGTAGAGCGTCGCGAGTTTCGGCATGGCGTCGAGTTCGCGCACGACGAATTCGGTCTGGTCGGTGAGCTTGAGCGACTCCAGCGCCGCCTGCACCGGGAAGCCGTTCAGCAGCGTGACAAGCTCAGCCTTGGTCTTGCGGTTGTAGGTGCGGTCGCGGTCGCGGCGATCGGCGACGGGCCAGTGGAGCTTCGCGATTTCGGTTTCGATGGCGAGGATGCGCCGGGCTTTCGCCGCGCCGTCCGTCTGCCCTGCGAGCGTCAGAGTCTTCTCGATGTGCGCGAGGTACTTGGCGCGGATCTCGACGAACTTCGCGTCGGCGCTGAGATAGTATTCGCGCTCCGGCAGGCCGAGGCCCGCATGCGTGATCGAGACGATGTATTTGTCGGGGTTCTTCTGGTCGAGACCGATGAAGCCGACGATCGGCATGCGCGTGTTGAACGTCGGCTCCGACGCGATGCGCACCAGTTCCGTGTGATTGCGCGCGGCCGCGAGGCGGGCGAGATCACCCTGGATCGGCGCGAGACCCGCCGCTTCCACCGCGGCCTCGTTCATGTAGGCGCGGTAGTAGTCGCCGATCTTGCGCTCGATGGAGCCTGCGGGCGCGTCCTTGGCGGCGAGTTCATCGATGATCGCACGCACATTCGCTTCGGACTTCGCGCCCAGCATGTCGAACGTGCCCCAGCGGGTGCGATCGGCGGGGATGGGGTTGTTCTTCAGCCAGGCGCCGCTTGCGTGCTGGTAGAAGTTGTCGCCCGCCGTGACGGAGGGATCGCCTGCAGCGAGATCGAGGCCGAAGTCGCCGATCTCCGGCTTGGGGCCTGTCGGAACGACTGGCGCCGGTTCTGCAACGACGGTGTCGGCGCCCTTGGACGCGCAAGCCGCCAACGTGATCGTGACGACGCTTGCGCCGGCGGACAGGAAAAATCTGCGGTTCATTGTCTGCTCCCGAATTCCGTTACCAGATGCGCGCGCGCGCTTCTGGCGCGACGTACATCTTCTGACCTGCCGTCACGTTGTAGGCGGCGTACCATGCGTCGACGTTGCGCAGCGTGCCGTTGACGCGGAACTCCGACGGGGCGTGCACATCGGATGTGACTTGGTTCTGCATGGCCTCGTCGCGGATCTTGTCGCGCCACGCCTGCGCGTAGGCGAGGAAAAACCGCTGCTCGCCGGTCACATCATCGAGAACCGGCGCCGGCTGGCCGTTGAGCGAGATGCGATAGGCGTCGAGCGCCACGAGAAGACCGCCGAGATCAGCGATGTTTTCACCGAGCGTCTGCTGACCGTTCACCTTGAACCCGGGCACCGGCTCGAAGGTGTTGTAGAGATCGACGACGCCCTTGGCGCGCTGGTTGAACTTGCGGTCGTCGTCCGGCGTCCACCACGACTGCAGTAGGCCGCGTGCGTTGTACTGGCGGCCCTGGTCGTCGAAGCCGTGCGTGATCTCGTGGCCGATGACCGCGCCGATGGCGCCGTAGTTCACCGCCGGATCGGCATTCGGATCGAAGAAGGGCGGCTGCAGGATGGCGGCGGGGAAGACGATCTCGTTCTTCTCGGGCCAGTAGTAGGCGTTCACCGTCTGCGGCGTCATCAACCATTCTTCGCGATCGATCGGGCGTTTGATCTTGTCGATCTCGTGGGCCGTGTTGAACGCGCCCGCACGGTCGATGTTGCCGAGCAGGTCGCCGGCGCGCACTTCAAGCGCCGTGTAGTCGCGCCACTTGTTCGGGTAGCCGATCTTGGTGCCGAAGGTGGAGAGTTTTTCGAGCGCCTTGCCCTTGGTTTCCGCCGACATCCAGGCGAGGCCCTCGATGCGCGGCTTCATGGCCTTCAGCAGGTTGTCGACCAAAACCTGCATCTTCGTGCGGCTGTCTTCGGGGAAGTGTTTCTTCACATAGACCTGGCCGATGGCTTCGCCGAGCGCGTCGCCCACGCTTTGGACGCCGCGCTTCCAGCGCTCGCGGTTTTGTTGCTGACCGTTGATGACCTTGCCGTAGAAATCGAAGCGCGCATCGACGAAGGGCTGCGACAGGAAACGCGCGGCGCCGTTGATGCGTTGCGCGACCATCCAGTCCTTCCACTCCGCGAGCGGACGCGAGGCGACGAGGCCCGCAATCGCCTGAAGCGCCGTCTTTTCGTTCAGCGACACCTGGCCGATGTCGCCTGCACCCGACGCAGTGAGAAAGGCCACCCAGTCCATGCCGCGTGCGGTGGTATTGAGGGCAGGGACCTCAACGAGGTTGTAGGTCTTCAGCGCGTCGCGCTGGTCCTGCAGCGGCCAGTGAATGCGCGCGATGCGTTGCTCCAGGCCGTAGGCGCGTGTCGCACGTCCGCGCGGATCGTCGAGACCGGCGAGCGTGAAGAGCTGCTGGAGGTATGTGCGATAGGCCTGCGCCTGCGTCGCGAATTTCGTTTCAAGATAGTAGTCGCGGTTCGGCATGCCGAGGCCGCCCTGCGTGAGGTTCAGCAGGTAGCGGTCGGAGTTCTTGGAATCGACGTTGACGTAGAAATCGACCGGGGAGGGATAGCCCGCCGTGCCGAAGAGCTTCGCGAGCGTCGCCTTGTCGCGCACCGCGGCGATGACGCCGAGGCTCTCGGCCAGCGGCGTTGCTCCTTTGGCGTTCACGCCGGCCTCGTCCATGAACGACGCGTAGAAGTCGCCGATCTTCTTTTCCACACCGCCGGAGGCGCCCGCAGCGCTTTCCTCGATGATCGCGCGTACCTGCTTTTCGGCGCGGTCGAACACGATGTCGAAGGCGCCGTAGGAGGCCTTGTCCGCCGGGATGGGCGTGCGGTCGATCCAGCCGCCGTTGGTGTGGCGGAAGAAGTCGTCGCCGGGCTTGATCGCGAGATTGCGCGCATCGAGTTCCACGCCCCACGCGCCGAGTTCCGCGCTCGGCCTGGGTGGGAGAGCCGGCGTCGGTGTCGGCGCCACAGCGACGTCTTCCGCCGGTGCACCGGCGCAGGCGGTTGCAAGTCCGACGGCTGCGAGGCTGGCGCCGCCACGAAGGAATGATCTGCGATCCATGCCCGAAGTCTCCAGTCTATTGGTGTCCGTCACGCCGGACGCGCAAGCGCGCGGGTCTGACCTGTGGTCGGACCCGCGCGCGCACTTGTCGAGCGTTTATCGATAAACATCATTCCGCCGGCGTTGCAGCGGCGGACCGACCGTTCCAGCCGCGCAGCCACAGGCGTTGGCCGCGTCCAAACAGGCCCTTGATGTCCTTGCCGATGACGTACCAGGCCGGCGTCAGGATGAGCGTCACGGGCATGCAGAGCAGGACGCCGAACGCCAGCGACAGCGCCATCGGCTTCAGGAACTGCGCGATGGCTGCACTCTCCAGGATCATCGGCGCCATGCCGATGAACTCGGTCACCGAGGTGAGGAAGATCTGGCGGAACCGCGAGACCCCGGCGTCGATGGCGCCGCTCTGCACGCTGACGCGCGCGAGCGTGTAGCCCTCAACTTCCGTCTGCGACGCAAGTTCCCGCATGGCGCGGGTCTGACTCCCGTCGCGACGCGTCGCGAAGTAGCCGGTGTAATCCGGCTCCCGCGGCATGCCGGAGGTGGGCAGAAGTTCGATGGCGCCGTCCGCGAACTTCGCATTGATGCTCTTGCGGAGAAGTTCCTCGTCAAGTTCGAAGTTCTCTCCGATCGGCTTCACGACCCAGCGCGTGCCATTTTCGGCCTGCACTTCGTAGAGGCCCCGACCTTCCTCGATGCGCTCGCCGGGGGCGAGTTTGCGCAGGCCGAAGAACGCGCGGATCTGGTTGATCTTGTCGACGAGCACGACGTTGTCGTTCACCACCACGCCCGCCGCGGCGATGACGCCGAGATAGGAGAAGAGCGCGAAGGACGTGCCGAAGATGGCGTGTCCGAAAGTCGATCCCATGAAGGCGAACGGGATCGCCGACATGATGAGCGCCGGCTGCCAGTACGATCGGAAGACGATCGCCAGCAGCATGTACATGGCAAACAGCGACATCAGGATGAGCGGACCGAGTTCGCCGAAGAATTCCTGCTGCGCCTCCGCTTCGCCGAGGTTGCGGCGAGAGACGGTGGGATACTTCTGCAGCAGCTGCGGGAAGAACTGCTTGTCCAGCTCCTCCATGATCTTGGGGCGTTCTTCCTTCACGCTTTCCGCTTCGACCATGATCGAGCGCAGGCGCTGACGCCGGTCGAGACCGGTGACGCCAGGTGCGAACTCGACGTCCGCCACCGACGCCAATGGCACCTCGCGGCCGTCGGTCGTACGGATGCGGAACTGCTGCAGGCTTTCCAGCGTGCGGCGTTCCTCGCGCGGATAGCGAACATAGACCCGCACGTCGTCGCCATCGCGCGGCAGGCGCTGGGCTTCTTCGCCGAAGTAAGCCTGGCGCACCTGGCGCGACAGATCGGAGATGGTGATGCCGGTCTGCTCGGCGCCGGGTTTCAGCGTGAAGCGCAGCTCTTCGATGGCCGCATCCTGGCTGTCGCGCACCGACGAGATCGCCGAGTAGGTGAGCAGCTTGGCTTTCAGCTCGTTCACGGCGGAGCGGAGATCGTCCTGGTTCTCGCCGAGAATGGCGATCTGGATCTCCGGTCCGGAGTCGTTGCCCGACAGCGAGAAGCTGACGCGTTCTGCGTCCGGCACAGTCCCCATCATCGTTTCAAGCTGCTTGGTGACCGCCTTGGATCGCAGATCGGGGCGCGTCTCGGGCGGTGTCAGGCCGACCCACGCGCGGATCGTGGTTTCATCGATGGACTGACTCCACGAACGCACGACGCCGCGCGACATGGCTTCGGTGTTCGGGTCCTTGTAGGCGACCTCGGTCGTGGATTCCTCCAGCTTCGCGCGCGCGCGGTCGAGTTGGTCGGCGATCTCCTCCATCCGGGAAAAGGGCGTCGTCTGCGGCAGCTCGATGGAGACCTGCATGAAGTCGCCTTCGACGTCCGGCATGAAGGTCTGCTTGATGCGGCCCGTGCTGACGTAGCTGATGGCGATCAGGAAGGCGCCGACGAAAATGGCGAGCGTCAGGTAGCGCCACTTCACGGCCATTCGGAGCAGGGGGCCGTGAATGTTCCTTGCGACCCAGATGACCGAGTGCGCACACTTCTGTTGCAGGGACATGAGCTTGCCGAAGAAGCTCGTGTTCTCCTTGGGAAGTGTCACGTGCGCCAGGTGCGCCGGCAGGATGATGAGTGACTCGATCAGCGAGAAGACCAGCGTCGAGATGACGACGATGGAGATCGAGCGCGTGAACTGCTGCACCTCGCTCTGCAGCAGCATCCATGGCGAGAAGGCGATCATGGTCACGAAGACCGACGCCACCAGCGGCTTCAGCACCAGCTGCGTGGCGAGGATGGAGGCGTTGGCGCCGTGTTCGCCCCGTTCGATCCGCTCATAGACGGCCTCGCCGACGATGATGGCGTCGTCCACCATGATCCCGAGCACCAGCAGGAAGCCGAACACCGTCATGAAGTTCAGCGACACGTTCAGGTACGGCAGGATGAAGAAGGAGCCGAGGAAGGCGGTCATCACGCCGATCGTCGCCCAGGTCGCGACCTTGGGGTGCAGCGTCAGCAAGAGCAGGACGAAGATCAGGCCGAAGCCCTGCATGGCGTTCTGGAAGAGGATGCCGACGAGGGAGTTGTAATCCTCGCTCTCGTTGTAGACCGTGGTCAGTTCGACGCCTTCGGGCAGCTGCTCGCGCGCCTTCTTCAGCGTCTCGTCGACCTTCTTGCTGACGTCCCAGATGTTGAACACGTCGCCGACGTTGACCATCACCATGACCGACGCATCGCCGTTCATGCGCATGTAGGCGTTGACGTCCTGGAACCCGTCGATGACGCGCGCCACGTCGCCGATGCGCACCACGCCGCCGTCCGGCGTCTGGCGCAGGATGATGGCTTCGAAGTCGATGCGGGTGTCGGCGAGATTGCGGGCGCGCAGCTGATAGTCGCCCTCGTTCGTACGCACCGATCCGGAGGACAGGTTGATCGAGGTGCGACGGATGGCGCCCGCCACGTCGTCGAAGGTCAGGCCATAGCTGCGGAGCGAGTCCTCCGACACCTCGATGGAAACTTCCTGCTCGCGCCCGCCGACGACCTCGGTGTTCGATGCGCCGTCGATGATGGCGAGCTGGTCGCGCAGACGCTCGGCGGCCTGGCGCAGCGTGCGCTCGTCGGCCTTGCCGTGCAGGGAGAGGATGTAGGTCTGGTTGCGGAAGGTGCGCTGTTCAACGCGCACGGGCTCCATGCTCGACGGCAGGCCGGAGAGGGAATCGATCTTGGAACGCGCTTCCTGCGTGAGGTTCTGGATGTCGACGCCGGGATTGGCGTTGAGACTCACCCAGGCGTAGCCTTCGCCCGAACGTGATCGCACCCAGTTGATGCCCTGCAGGTCCGACACCGCCTCTTCGAGGCGCACCGTAACCTGGCTTTCCATGTCTTCCGGCGAAGCGCCCGGCCAGAAGGCCTGGATATAGACGGACTGGTCCTTGCCCGGCGGGAAGAACTCCTTCTCCATCTTCATGAAAGAGAGCAGGCCCGCGATCGCGCACGCCAGCATCAACAGGTTGCCGGCGACGGGGTTTCTGCCCCACCAGTCGACGATGCCCTTCATCATGGGAGGTCTCCCGACTTTCTTTTCTGGGCCTATTCCGAACGCTGCCGGAGGCCGTCCTTGGTTTCAGCTTCCACCGAAGCGACGCGCGCGATCGGTGTGACCTTCATGCCCTGACGCGGAGAAGGCAGGTGGGAGACGACCACGCGCTCGCCTGCCTTCACGCCCGTGCGGAAGTACACTTCGTCGCCCGTCGTCTGCGCGGCGCGCACTGTGCGGATGTCGATCGTGTTCTGCGCGGTCACCACGTAGATGAACTCGTTGCGCTTGAGCGCGGCGCGCGGCGCGGCGGCGAACTCTTCGGACTTCGCGCCGTCGATGTGCGCGGTGACGAAGAGACCCGGCGCGAGCGGCGCCCCGTTGCGCGCCGAGAAGGGATCACGCACCTCCACGGTGCCGTAGACGAGGCGCGTCTGCGCATCGACCGTGGCCTCTGTGCGCACGAGACGGCCTTCCCACTTGCGAGTCTGCCCGCCGACGGGCGCGCTCAGATGCGCTTCAGCGCCGCGATTGGCCCCGCTGGCGTTGAAACCCACGGGGGTCTGCAGCAAGGCTAGATCGCCGTCGGCGAGAGGGATGCGGACTTCCATCACGTCCGTGGCGAACACTTCCGCCACCACCACGCCGGGGCCGACGAAATCGCCGACGTTGGCGCGCTTGGCGCGGACGCGACCGTCGAACGGCGCACGCACGTTGGTGCGTTCCAGATCGAGTTCAGCCGAGCGGAGTTGCGCCTGCGCCGCATCGAACGCGGCATTGGCTTGCGCCAGCTGCGGCTGACGCAATGCGAGCGGGGAGGCTTTCTGACCCTGGCCCAGGGCTTCCCAATCGCGACGTGCGAGTTCGGATTCCGCTTCTTCGCGCGCGACGCCTTCGCGCGCCTGCGCCACCTGGCTGCGCGCGCGGATGACTGCGAGGCGATAGTCAGCGTCGTCGATGCGCACGAGCGTCTGGCCGCGCCGGAAGGCGCCGCCCGCAGCGAATGAAGGATCGACGGAAACGATACGACCGGACACTTGCGCGGCGAGCGCGGCTTGCGTGCGCGGCATGGCCTGGCCTTGTACGGTGATCGAAAGGCGCGTCGCACGCGCTTCCACCGGCGCCACCTGCACCGCGAGCGCGCCCGGCGCTTCATCCTTCTTTTCGGGCTTCGGCTTCGTCGCGTCGAGTACGCCCATGACCACGAATACGCCCACCACCACGCCGATGGGCGCCAGGATCATCGCCGAACGGCGGACCCAGCCCATCATGCCCGTGCGGGGCCGTTCGATCATGTCGTCGTCATCAGCACCGGTCATCGGTTATTCTCCCGGGAAGTCGTGGGTGCGGCGAGGCCGCCCGTTTCAGCGCCGCCGCCGAGCGCCACATGATAGGTCACGCGATTGGAAGCGCGCGCGGCGCGCGCCTGGATGAGTCCGCGCTCGGCGTCGATGCGGCGTGTGTACGCGTCGATCAGTTCGAAGATGGTCGCGACGCCGCTGGCGTATTCGCGTTCCGCAAGAAGTTGCGCCTCGCGCGCTTCGACTGCGGCGCTCGCGAGTTCGGTTTCGCGGATCGCAAACGCCGTGTCAGCCGAAAGCGCGCCTTCCACTTCGCCCCACGCGGTCAATGCCGTTGTGACGTAGTTGGAGGCCGAGGCGCGTGCGTCCGCCTGCGCGGCGCGTGCTTCGGCGCGCAGTGCGCCGCCGTTGAACAGCGGCGCGGTCAGGCCGCCAAGGACCTGCGTGATCAGGCCGTCGATGTCGGTGATGTCGCGCAGGCCGTCGCCGGAGCCGGACGCCGTGGCGCTGAGTGTGAGACGGGGCAGCAGCGCCTTGCGCGCCTGGCTGGCGCGCAGACCCGACGATTCAAGCCGTGCTTCCGCCGCCGCCACGTCGGGGCGACGTGCGAGCAGATCGGCAGGCGCGCCCGCTGCTGCAATCGGCTGCAACGCAGGCATTTCCGATTGCGTCTGCAATGCTGCGTCCGGATAGCGGCCAAGCAGGAACTGGAGGCGTCGCGAGGCCTGCAGCAATGCATCCTGTTGTGCGGCCCGTTGCGCGCGCGCTGAGGCGACCTGACTGCGCGCCGTGCGCAGCGAGAGTGCTGTGAGCAGGCCGCCTGCATAGCGGCGTTGCGTGATGTCGAGCGCGCGTTCGCGCTGGGACAGATCTTCTTCCGCGAGCGCCAGCAACTGGCGCGACTCCACGAGATCGATCCACGCGCTTGCGGTTTGTCCGGCGACGGAAAGGCGCGCGCCGTCGTAGTCGGCGTTGGCGGCGCGGCTGTCGGCGAAGCTCGCGCGCGTGCCGTCGAGCACGCGGCCCCACAGATCGGCTTCCCAAGTCGTGGAAAGACGCGAGGTGGATTCATCGAAGCGCAGGCGGTTGTCGCTGCCCGCTACCGGCGTTTCCGTGCGCGACGTGCCGAGCGAGATGTTGAGATCGGGCAGCCAGCTGCCCGCCGAAGCGCGCGCGCGTTCCTTGGCGGCCTGCGCACGCTCTCCCGCCGCCTGCAGCCCCGGATTGCCCTTCAGGGCTTCCGTTACGTAGCCTGTGAGTTCCGGCATTGCGAAGGTGTCGATCCAGGCTTCTTCCGGTGCGCGCGCGGCTTCCGCAGGCGAGGCCACGGCCTGCGCGGCCGCCGCGAATGCGGCCGGCGGCTCAGGCGTGTCCGCCTTCGTCGCGCACGAGCCCGCAAGCGTTGCGAGCCCGATCCCGATCCACAGATATCGCACCATGCTTAACTCGCTTCCCCGTGAACCCAGCGATTACCGAAATCGATCCCGAGAGTCAATAAACTCATATCGATTTTCAATAACATTGGAAACATCTTGGTCTTTTCGGCGCCCGGCTCCGAACCCTTCGATGCACCCGACCGCACGATTGGATGCACGGATGGGCCAGCGCCGTTAAGGTTTGTCCCGGAGCGAGTCGGCACCTACCTCTCAGGGCTCCTCCCGTGGATTTCCAGCTGGGGACGGAGTGTATGCGCGTTCCCGATGTGTTCCTGTCCCGTTTGACGCGCCCTGTCATGGTGGGGGCGGGCGCGGCGTGCGCAGCGGCGCTGGCGTTGGAGTTGGCCGGGGGCGGGCGGGCGTCGACCCTGCTCGCGTTGCTGGCGGCAGGTCTCGCGGTGGGGTTCCTCCTCTACCGCGACATGACTGAAACCGGGGCATTGTCTGCCACGCCTGAGGTAGCTCCCGCCGCGCCGGCTCCGGAGCCGGAAAAGCTGCTGACCGAACTCGCGCCGTTCATCGAGGCGCTGCCGGAGGCGACGCTGCTCGTGGACCATGAGGGACGCGTGGTCGGCTCCAACCGCGAGGCCCGCCGGCAGCTGCAGTTCGAGGCGCAGGGGCTGCGCCTCTCGGCCATCCTGCGCCACCCCGAGATCCTCGATGCCGCGCACGGCGCGTCGATCGACGGGATCACCCGCGTCGTCGAGTACGAGCACGCCGCGCCCGTTGAGGAGCATTTCCGGGTCTATGTGGCGCCCATCGCGTGGGGCGACGACACCGCCGCCCTGATGATCTTCCACGACCAGACGACCCACATCGTCACCGAGCGCATGCGCGCCGATTTCCTCGCCAACGCCAGCCACGAACTGAAGACGCCCGTCACCTCCATATCGCTGCTGATCGAGACTCTCGGCGGGGCCGCGCGCGACGACGTCACGGCGCGGGAACGCTTTCTGGGCTTGATGGAGCAGCAAGTCGACCGCATGCGGCGTCTGATCGACGATCTGCTCTCGCTTTCCAAGATCGAGATCAACGAACACGTGCCGCCCAACGAGCGCGCCGACATGGTCATGGTCGCGCGGGAGGCGGCTGACGCCATGACGACGGTGGCGAAGGGGCGGAACGTCACCATCAATGTCGCACCGGAAGCGGCTGTGCTGCACGTCACCGGCGATCGCTTCCAGCTCACGCAGGTGGCGCAGAACCCGATCGACAACGCCGTGAAATATTCGCCGGAGGGCGGGACGGTGCAGGTCGAGATCGGCGTCGCCGAGGGGCGCGACACGGCGGCGGACCGCGCGTCGCGCCAGTGGCCTGAGGCCTCGCGCATCTCGCTGCTGACGCCCGGCGCGCCCGCGACCCGGCGCTTCGTCTATCTGCGCGTGACCGATCAGGGGCCGGGCATACCGCGCCGCCATCTCCCTCGTCTCAGCGAGCGCTTTTTTCGCGTGGAACGCGACCAGCAGGCCGTTGAACGCCCGGGTACAGGCCTCGGCCTCGCCATCGTCAAACACATCGTCAATCGCCACCGCGGCGGCATGGCGGTGGAAAGCGAGCCGGGGCGGGGCTCGGCGTTCGCGATTTACCTTGAGCAGGCGCGCCCCGATGCCAGTGGCGCGTGACATGCAATTCACGATAGTGTCACGAAACCTCGGTACTGACCGCTTATTCGCGAGCAGGACGGGCGATTCCATGCCCGGACCACGGGGACGCGCGCGGATGCGCCGGGATTTCGAGGAGCATTCGTCGTGAATTTCCAGGCGCCGCAGTCGGCCGACACCACCGGAGCGGTGCAGGCGCCGACGCCGACCGTCCAGAGCGCGCCGCACCAGGCCGGCGCGCCGGTGAAGGTCGAGGCGCGGGACGTGAATGTCCACTATGGCGACAAGCAGGCGCTCTTCAACGTCTCCATCACGATCCCCGACCACGCGGTGACGGCGTTCATCGGCCCGTCGGGCTGCGGCAAGACGACGTTCCTGCGCTGCATCAACCGCATGAACGATCTCATCCCGGGCTGCCGTGTGAACGGCATCGTCGAGATCGACGGCAAGAATGCCTATGCAAAGAACGTCGATCCGGTCGTGCTGCGCGCGCGCATCGGCATGGTGTTCCAGAAGCCCAATCCGTTCCCGAAATCGATTTACGAGAACGTCGCCTACGGCCCGCGCATCCATGGCATGGCGGCCAGCAAGTCCGATCTCGACGTGATCGTGGAAAGGTCCCTGCGTCGTGCGGGACTGTGGGAAGAGGTCAAGGATCGCCTTGCGCAGTCCGGGGCCGGGCTTTCGGGTGGACAGCAGCAGCGTCTCGTCATCGCACGTACCGTCGCCGTCGATCCCGACGTGATCCTCATGGACGAGCCGTGCTCGGCGCTCGATCCGATCGCCACCGCGCGCATCGAGGAACTGATCTACGAACTGCGCGCAAACTATTGCATCATCATCGTCACACACTCGATGGCGCAGGCCGCACGCGTCTCGCAGAAGACCGCCTTCTTCCATCTCGGCACGCTCGTCGAGACCGGCAGCACCGAGGAAATCTTCCAGAATCCCCGCGACAAGCGCACACAGGACTACATCACCGGCCGTTTCGGCTGAGCTGACAGAAGGACGGAACGCCGCTTATGGGCGACCACATCGTCAGGGCCTACGATCAGGCGCTGGAACATCTCTCCAGCGACCTTGCAAAGATGGGCGGGCTAGCAGAGTCGCAGGTCAACGACGCCATCACCGCGATCACGCGCCGCGATACGGCGCTCGCGCAGACAGTCATCCAGCGCGACGCCAAGATCGACGCCGCGCAGAAGGAAGTGGAAAAGCGCTGCACATCGCTGCTCGCGCTGCGTCAGCCTATGGCCAACGACCTTCGCGAGGTCATGGCCGCGTGGAAAATCTCAAGCGACCTCGAACGTGTCGGGGATCTCGCCAAGAATATCGCCAAGCGCACACTGGTCATCAACCAGTCCGACCCGATCCAGCTCACGAAGTCCATCGAACGGATGGGCCGGCTGGCGGCCGCGCACCTGAAGCAGGTGCTGGACGCGTATTCCTCGCGCGAAGTCGCGCCGGCGCTGGCGATCTGGTTCCAGGACGAAGACATCGACGCGCACTACAATTCGCTCTTCCGCGAACTGCTCACCTACATGATGGAAGACCCGCGCACGATCGGTCCCTGCGCGCATCTCCTGTTCGTGGCCAAGAACATCGAACGCATCGGCGACCACAGCACCAACATCGCCGAGACGCTGCACTACCTCGTCACTGGCGAGGAAATCGCCAGCGAACGCCCCAAGGCGGATGACGACCGCGCAATGGACACCTGACCCCATGCAGATGAACCCGCACGTCCTCATCGTCGAAGACGAAGAGCCGATCGCGCAGCTTCTCAAGTACAACCTTGAGAAGGAAGGCTACCGGGTGTCCGTCGCCGGGGACGGCGAGGAGGCGCTGCTGCTGGCCGACGAAGGCAAGCCCGATCTCGTCGTGCTCGACTGGATGCTGCCGAAGCTCGCGGGCATCGAGGTGTGCCGGCGCCTGCGCAGCGCGCGCGACAGCCGCAACACGCCGATCGTCATGCTCACCGCGCGTGGAGAAGAGGGTGATCGCATCCGCGGTCTCGACACCGGCGCCGACGACTACATCGTCAAGCCGTTCCAGATGAGCGAGCTGCTCGCGCGCTTGCGCGCCGTGATGCGCCGCATCCGTCCCGCGCTTGCCGACGACAAGATCGCCGCCGGCGACGTCACGCTCGATCGCGGCTCGCACCGCGTGAAGCGCGACGGCAAGGATGTCCATCTCGGCCCGACGGAATTCCGCCTGCTTGAATACCTGATGCAGCACCCCGGCCGCGTGTTCTCCCGCGAGCAGCTGCTCGACGCCGTCTGGGGTTCGGAAGTGTATGTCGAGGCGCGGACCGTGGACGTCCACATCGGACGCCTCCGCCGGGCATTGAACGCCGGGTTCGAGTTCGACCCGATCCGCACCGTGCGCAGCGCCGGCTACTCCTTCGACACCGAGGGCTGAGGCTGTAGCGACGGCTTGCGCGCTGGGCGGCGTTCAAGCAGGCATGCCGCTGATGATCACCCGCCGCGCGCTCGCGCTGTCCGCCGCTTCCGCGTTTCTCGTAGGGCCTGCCTTCGCGCAACTCGGGGTGCGCCGCACCTTGCGCTATGCCCAGACGCCCGGCGCGCCGGCGGCGCTACAATCGCTCGATCTCTATCCGTCAGTGAACCGCAATGCGCCGCTCGTCGTCTTCATCCACGGCGGCGGCTGGCGCATCGGCGACAAGCAGAACGGCGCGGCAGGAGCGGAGAAGGCGGCGTTTTTCAATCCACTGGGCTACGCCTACGCCAGCCTCAACTACCGTCTCTCACCCGAGGTGCGGCACTCCGCGCATGTCGAAGATGTCGCCGCCGCCCTCGCATGGCTGCACGACAACGCCGCCGCGCAAGGCTTCGATCCCGACCACATCTACATCATGGGCCACTCCGCAGGTGCGCATCTTGCTGCGCTCGTCGCGATCGATCCGCGCTATCTTGCGCGCCACAACAAGCCGCTCTCCATCGTGAAGGGCGTCATTCTGCTCGACGGCGCCGGCTACGACGTGACGCGACAGGCGCCCGCCGTGATCGCGCGCGGCGGCTTCATGGGGGAGATGTATTCCGGCGCGTTCGGCGCCGATCCCGCCGGTTGGCGCGACGCATCACCTACGCTTCTCGTCGAACGCGGCCGCGCGATACCGCCGTTCCTCATCGTCCACGCCAGCCGCCCCGACTCGACAAGCCAGTCCCGCGCGCTCGCCGCACGCCTGCGCGACGTCGGCGTCGACGCCCGCCTCTACGAGGCCCGCGGCTACACCCACGCCCAGGTCAACCGCCGCATCGGCGAGCCGGGCGAGGCGGTGAGCCGGGAGATCACGGGTGCGCTTTCTCTTTGGTCGCGCTAGGTGCGCTCCGTGCGCCACTCACGACGTTTTGCACGAGCGTCCGATAGAGCGCGACGCCCGCTGTGGTGTCACGGGTGTTTCCGAAGTCTGCGGTGATCATGATCTGCTTGCCGGCGGGCGTGACCACGTAAGTTACAACCGTGTTGGACTTTACTTCCGTCATCGATCCGAATGAGCGGCAGATCCCCGTGATGCGGATTGTCAGGTGATCGGCGACGCGCCCGCTCTCCAGTGTCGCTTCACGATCGGAAATGTTGCAGGCGCCATAGCTGCGAGCGAATCCTCGCCACATGTCGTCCATGCCGCCAGTGCGCGCCTTCGTCGCCAGTTCGTTCAGACGCTCGCGGCGGCCAGCGCGAGACTGCGGTGCGTCGCGGTCCCGGAAGAGGTAGAATTCCGGGTGCATCCCTCCGCCACAGCGCCTGAGGAGATAGGCGCCGTCATTCTCCAGACGTCAACACAGCCCCTCCGGAGCCGTAAACCTGCTGTCGTTCCAAGCGGTGACGTCCTGCGCTGCAGCGATGGTCGCCGACAGCAGGAAGACGAACGCAAATGCGAGGCTGCGAACCATGCTGATCCCCTGTGCCCGGGTTAACATGACTCAGGGCTGCTGGAAGGGGAAGGCGCGGCGAAGAGCGGGAGGTGGCGAGGACCCCTCCGCAGCCGCCTCTTGACCCCGCCCGGCTCCCGCGCGACACGCCGCGCGATGGAAACGCCGCCGCCGCAAGCCCCGCCAGAGGGCGTCCCGCCTTCTGCGCCGCCGGCGAAGCCCGGCCTCGTGGACTTCATCAACAACATGGACGCGCGCGCGTGGCGGGCCGTGTGGGTCACGCTCATCATGTTCGTGGTGGTCGGCGTCATGCTCGTCCTTGGACGGCTGGTGTTCGGCGACCAGATCGAGACGACCGTGCGCGCGTGGCTCGGCGGAGCGGAGCGGGGACACTGGGGGCTGCCGGCGGCGATCCTGGCGTTCACGATCGCGGCCTTCATCGGTGCGCCGCAGTTCGTGCTCTACGCCGCGTGCGTGCTCGCCTTCGGGCCCGAGAAAGGCTTCTGGTACGCGCTGATCGCTGTGATCGGGTCGGGCGCCGTCACCTACTTCACGGCGCGTTTCTCCGGCGCGCAGAAGCTCGTCGCGCGCTATTCGGGCGCGACCGGGGGGCGGTTCACGCGGTTCATCCAGTCCTCGCGCAACGCCTTCTTCGCCTCGATGATCGTGCGCATGCTGCCGACGGCGCCGTTCATCGTCGTCAATATGAGCATGGCGGTGGCGGGGATGCCGTTCCTGCCGTTCATCGCGGGGCTCGCCGTCGGCTCGGCGCCGAAGATCGCGATCGTGGCTTTCGCCGGCGACGGGATCATGGATGCGCTGGAGGGCAATGTGGGCGCTGCGGCTCTGGCCGGCGTCATCGCCATCGCGATCTGGTTCGTGGCGGTGGTGCTGGTGCGGAAATATGTGCGCAATCCGGTGACCGAGGGCGAAGAGCCACCGAAGCAGGGCTGAATCCGCCCGGCACAGCGTTCAAACCGGCCTGCAACGCAATAAAGTTGCGCGAGGGGGCTCTGTGAGCTATCACGCACGCATGATCCGTCCCCGGACCCTCCTTGCGCTTCCCCTGCTGGGCCTTATTGGCCCCCGGGCGCGCTCGTCCCTGGCCTGAAGGCCACGCGCTTCGGGGGTTTCGGTCTTCTACCCCATCCTGAAAGCGCACCTCATGTCCGACCACGTAAGAATTTTCGACACCACCATGCGCGACGGCGAGCAGTCGCCCGGCGCCTCCATGACCCTCGACGAGAAGCTGGAACTCGCCCAGTGGATGGACGCCATGGGCGTGGACGTCATCGAGGCGGGCTTTCCCATCTCCTCCAACGGCGACTTCGAGGCCGTGCGCGCGGTGGCGGGCGTGGTGAAGGAGAGCGTCGTGTGCGGCCTCGCCCGCGCCGGCGCCAAGGATATCGACCGCTGCTGGGAAGCCATCAAGGGCGCCGCGCGGCCGCGCATCCACTCGTTCCTCTCCACCTCGCCGATCCACATGAAGCACAAGCTGCAGATGGACGAGGCGCAGGTGCTCGACGCGGTCACCTTCTCCGTCACGCACGCGCGCAATCTCTGCAACGACGTGGAGTGGAGCGCCGAAGACGCCACGCGCACCGAGCGTGATTTCCTCCGCCGCTGCGTCGAAGCCGCGATCAAGGCCGGCGCCACGACGATCAACGTGCCCGACACCGTGGGCTATTCGTTCCCTCAGGAATACGGCGAGATTTTCGTGGACCTGATCGCCAACGTGCCGGGCGCCGACAAGGTCGTGTTCTCCGCGCACTGCCACAACGATCTCGGACTCGCGGTGGCGAACTCCATCGCGGCGGTGGCGGGCGGCGCGCGCCAGATCGAATGCGCGATCAACGGCATGGGCGAGCGCGCGGGCAATGCGGCGCTGGAAGAAGTGGTGATGGCGCTGCGCGTGCGCGGCGATGCGCTGCCCTACACGACGCAGATCGACGCCACGCGCCTGATGCGCGCGAGCCAGATGGTTTCGCGCATCACGGGTTTCCCCGTGCAGTACAACAAGGCCATCGTCGGCAAGAACGCGTTCTCCCACGAAAGCGGCATCCACCAGGACGGCATGCTGAAGAACGCGCAGACCTACGAGATCATGACGCCGGAAGATGTCGGGCAGGGCGGCACGTCGCTGGTGCTGGGCAAACTCTCGGGCCGCGCGGCGTTCAAGGACAAATTGCGCGATCTCGGCTACGAACTCGCCGACAACGAATTCCAGGACGCGTTCGGCCGCTTCAAGGAATTGGCCGACCGCAAGCGCCACGTTTATGACGACGACATCGTAGCACTTGTCGACGACCAGATCGCCCACAGCCACGACGCCTATCAGGTGAAGCGCCTGCGTGTCGTCGCCGGCACCGACGGCCCGCAGACCGCCGAACTCGATCTCGTCATAGATGGCGAACATCGCTGGACGACCGCGCGCGGCAACGGTCCGGTGGATGCGATCTTCGCGGCGATCCGCGCGCTCATTCCGCACGAGGCCAAGCTCGATCTCTATCAGGTCCACGCTGTCACCGAGGGCGCGGACGCGCAGGCGGAAGTCAGCGTGCGTCTGGTGGAGAACGGCCGCGTCGGCGTCGCGCGCGCGGCGGATGCGGACACGCTCGTGGCCAGCGCGAAAGCGTACGTGGCGGCGCTGAATCGCCTCGCGGCGAAGCGGCAACGTGGGCCCGATGCGCAGGAAAGCGCGGCTTAGCGCGGTTTTTCCCTTCTCCCCCGCGAGGGGGAGAAGGTGTCGACGAAGTCGACGGATGAGGGGGCGTTCCGGCGATTGTCCTCGGCGCCCGACCTCATCTTGCATCTCACCCCCTCATCCGTCCCTGCGGGACACCTTCTCCCCCTCGCGGGGGAGAAGGGCTGCCCTTCGACCAATTGCGCGTTTCTCGCCGCTGAATTGCAGAAGCCAACGCCCCCAAATCACGCCAGAACGCTTCGCAACGAAAGTATGAGCCGTGCAGGTCAGTCTCGTCTGGATTCCCATCGTCGTGGTCGGCGCCGCGCTGCAGACCGCGCGCAACGCGCTGCAGCGGACGCTCGTGGAGACGGCGGGGCCGTGGGGCGCGACGCTGGTGCGGTTTCTCTTCGGCCTGCCGTTCGCGTTCGCGTGGTGGGGGGCGGCGGCGTTGATCTGGGGCGTGCCGTCTTCAGGGGAGTTTCGATTTTTGCCGTTCGTCGTAGCGTGCCTCGTCGGCGCGCTCGCGCAGGTCATCGCCACGGCCGCGCTGTTGCAGTCCATGCGCAAATCCAACTTCGCGCTCGGCTCGTTCTTCTCGCAGTCGACGCTGCCGCTCACTGCGCTCGGCGGGTTCTTCGTCGGCGACTTCCTCAGCTGGCCGGCGGTTCTCGGCGTCGCGATCACGACGCTTGGTCTCGCCGTCGTCTCGTGGCCCAAGCGCGTCGACGGCGCCGCGCGCAACTGGAGCGCCGCGCGCTACGGCGTGCTTTCGGGGGCGATGTTCGCGGTGTCCGGCAACGCCTTCCGCGAAGCGGGACATGCGGTGTCGCTCGACAGTCCGTTCTATGCGGCGGCCGTCGCGGTGGCGGTGGTGCAGCTGCTGCAGTCGGCGGGCCTCGTCGCATGGCTCGTCGCCACCGATCGTCCGGCCTTGCGCAGCGCGTTGTCGACCTGGCGCGTTTCCCTCGGCGCGGGCTTTTGCGGCTGGGCCGCTTCGGCGTGCGCCTTCACCGCGCTCGCCATGGTTCCGGCAGCGATGGTGCGGGTGGTGGCGGTGGTCGACATGCCGATGGCCGCACTCGCGGGGCGGGGGCTTTTCCTCGAACGCCTCACCGCGCGCCAGATCGGCGGGGCGCTGCTGATCGCGGGCGGCGTGGTCGCCACCGCGCTCGGTTCACTTTAGCCCGCGCACCCGCTAGAACCCGCGCCCTCATGGCCAACCTTTCCCTCTCCCGCGTGTCGCAGGTTCTCGATCGTTTCGAGGCGGTCGAAGCGCGCCTCGGCGCCACCATGGATTCGACCGAGATCGTGAAGCTCTCCAAGGAGCGCGCTGAACTCGAGCCGGTGGCGGCGGTGATGCGCAGGCTCATCGATGCGCGCAAGGAAGAGGAAGACCTCGAAGCGCTCGCCGCCGATCCCGAAATGGGCGCCATGGCGAAGGAAGAACTCGTCGCCCTGCGTGCACGCCTGCCGGAGATCGAACGCGCCGCGCAACTGATGCTGCTGCCGAAGGACGAAGCGGAAAAGGCGTCGGCGATTCTCGAAATCCGCGCCGGCACGGGCGGGGAACAAGCCGCACTTTTCGCCGGCGATCTCTTCAAGATGTATTCGCGCTACGCGGCGACGCGCGGCTGGAAGGTCGAAGTCGAGGACATGAGCGAGAGCGATCTCGGCGGCTATCGCGAGATCGTGGCGAGCGTGACGGGCGAGGGCGTCTTCGGGCGCCTGCGCTTCGAAAGCGGCGTGCACCGCGTGCAGCGCGTGCCGGAAACGGAAACACAAGGCCGCGTGCATACGAGCGCCGCGACCGTGGCGGTGCTGCCGGAAGTCGAGCACGTCGATATCGAGATCAAGGACGCCGACATCCGCATCGACACGTTCCGTTCGTCGGGCGCGGGCGGCCAGCACGTCAACAAGACGGACTCCGCGGTGCGTATCACCCATCTGCCAAGCGGCATCGTCGTCACATCGAGTGAAAAGTCCCAGCACCAGAACCGGGCGCGCGCCATGAAAGTGCTGCAGGCGCGCCTCTACGACCAGCAGCGCGAGAAGCTCGACCGCGAGCGCGCGTCCGATCGCGCCGCCCAGGTCGGCTCCGGCGATCGCAGCGAGCGCATCCGCACGTATAACTACCCGCAGGGCCGCGTGACCGATCACCGGATCAATCTCACGCTCTACAACCTGCCGGACATCGTAAACGGGACCGCGCTAGACGAAGTCATCGAGGCGCTGCTGGCGGAAGATCAGGCCAAGAAGCTTGCCGCGCTCGACGCCGACGGCTGAAAAGCCCTTTCGCAACCGCGAAAAATTCAAAGTCCTGTTATGGCAAAACAGTCGATAGACCGTCCGTCATAGTGCATTTAAGCAATAGTTCTCCTGAAAATTTCAAAACCCGCTATGCACGCGCGTCAATTTTGTTAATGCTTCCCGCTGCGGAAGACGAACGATCCACCGGGTCGGCGCGCTGCGGGAGGAACGACATGTTCAAATCAAAGACGGGGAAGGGTGCGTCCTGGCTGGCCCTCGCGGCGGCCTTCGGCGCGGGCGGCGTGGCCACACAGGCGCAGGCTCAAGAGACGCCTCAGGCGCCGGATGAGAATGAAGTCGTCGTCACGGGCTCGCTGATCCGCGGCACGCCCGAGGACGCCGCCCTGCCGGTGGACGTGTTCACCGCTGTCGACCTGGAGCGGATCGGTTCGCCGACGGTGAACGAGCTCATCAAGTCGCTTGGCGTCTCGAGCGGCATCGACGGCGAAACCAACCAGTTCACGTCCAATGGCCTCGAAGGCCTGAGCAACGTGAACCTCCGCGGTCTCGGACCCTCGCGCACGCTGGTCCTGTTCAACGGCCGCCGCATGGTTCAGGCGCCTTACGGGATCGGCGAAACGGCGCAGTCGTTCGTGGACACCAATCTCATTCCGCCCTCGGCCATCGGGCGCATCGAAGTGCTGAAGGACGGCGCGGCCGCGACCTATGGCTCTGACGCCATCGCCGGCGTGGTGAACTTCATCACCAAGCGCGGCTTCGAGGGCTTCGAAGTCGGCGGCGACTTCTCCTTCATTGATGGATCCGACGGCGACTACACGGCCAATGTCGCGTGGGGCTGGACGACCGACACCGTCGAACTCTTCCTCGCCGGCGGCTTGCAGCACCGTTCGGAACTGTCGACGCGTGAGCGGGACTGGGCGATCCGCCCGTTCGCTGAAAACCCGCAGGGCGGCTACTCCAGCATCAGTAATCCCGGGCGGTTCCTCGCCCTGCCCAGTTTCACGTCGTTCAACGATCCCGGATGCGTTCCCCTGGGCGGTACGTTGCCGACCGGCGGCACCTGCCAGTTCCAGTACGGCAAGTTCGACAATCTCGTTGAAGAAGAGAACCGCTTCCAGCTCTTCGGCTCGCTGAACGTCGAACTGACGCCGACCCTCAACTTCTTCGCCGAGACACTCTACGGCTACACCGACATTCCGGAGTGGAAGACGTCTCCGTCCTATCCGCCGCAAAGTCTCACATCCCAGTTCGTGCCGGCGACCCACCCGGGTCTCATCAACATGATCGCGCAGAACCCGTCGCTGGCGCCGCTCGGCGTCAACGGCGCGCTGTTCATCGGCCGCACCTTCGGCGAAGGGGGTCTGGCCCCCAACGGCACGGCGCAGCAGGGCTCGCGCAACTACAACGCGTTCCGCTTCGCCACCGGCTTCAACGGCGAGATCGGCGAAAACATCTCGTGGGACTTCGGCGTCACCTACATGGAGGACGTCGGCGAGCGGAAAACGAACGACACCTACATCGTGCGCCTCAATCAGGCGCTGCTCGGCTTCGGCGGGCCGAACTGCACGGGCGTCGTCGCCGGCGCGGGCGGTTGCCAATACTACAACCCGTTCTCCAATGCGATTCCGCGCGGGGCTTTCGGCGGGGCGGCGAACCCGCAGTACGTGCCCGCGCTCGCCAACTCGGCGTCGCTCGTCGACTGGCTGACAGACCCCAGCTACACGGAGGCGACGACACGGCTGACCACGGTCGATCTCGTGTTCAGCGGCCAATCCGGCTTTGAGCTGCCGGGCGGCACGATCGGCTGGGCTGTCGGCGCGCAGGCGCGCTTCGACGCCTACGAACTCGACCCCAATGACGTCGCTGACCTGACGATCTTCCCCTGTCAGCAGCCGGGCCAGACGGTGTGCGCCAATCGCACCGGGCCGTTAGCGTTCCTGGCCGGCACGTTGCCGGCCGATCTGAGCCGGGATGTGAATGCGTTCTTCGGCGAACTCAGCGTTCCGATCTTTGAAACGCTCGATGTGCAACTCGCCGTGCGCTACGAGGACTACGGCGGGAAGGTGGGATCGACCGTCGATCCCAAGATCGCGGTGAAGTGGCAGGCGCTTCCGGTACTCGCCCTGCGCGGGTCCGCGCAGACCACGTTCCGCGGTCCGACCCTGAACCAGCTCACCGGACGGTTCACGTCGCTGCAGTTCGTGGCGCCGACGAGCGCGTTCAAGGCGATCGACACCTTCGGCAATCCGGATCTCGCGCCGGAAAGCGCGTTCACCTACAACTTCGGCGTCTTGCTCGATGCAGGTGGGTTCCAGGCGTCGGTCGACTACTGGAGCTATGATTTCGAAGATCCGGTGACGGTCGAGCCGTTCGACGCAATTCTCGCCAACGTTCTGGGGACGGCCTGCTCAAACGCTCTCGCATCGCGCGTGGTGTTCTCTTCCGGGTGCTCAGGCGCCAACGTGCAGCGGGTCAACGTCAACATCATCAACGGTCCGAAGATCAAGACGACCGGTGTGGATGCAAGCGCGGACTACACCCTCGAAGACGTGTTCGGCGGCGAGCTGACCTTCGGCGGCGGCGCCACCTATCTGGAGAAGTACGAAGTCGGCGCGCTGCGTATCTCCGGCATCCAGATCGCTGCGGCGCAGGACCTTGTCGGATTCCTCAATCGCGGCACCGGCTATCGCTCCATGCCGCAGCTGAAGGGAGAGATCTTCTCCAACTTCAACATCGGCGACCACAACCTGCGCTTCGTGTCGCGTTACACCGACAGCTATGTCGATCAGCGCGCAACGATCGTGGGCGTCGGCAAGACGATCGACAGTGTCTGGACGCACGATCTCCACTATGTGTGGGACATGCCCTGGGGCTCGCAGTTCAGCGCGTCCGTCACCAACCTGCTCGACGAGGATCCCGCGTTCGCGCGGCTCGATCTCAACTACGATCCCTATACCGGCAATCCGATAGGCCGGGTGTTCAAGGTCGGATTTTCGCACAAGTTCGGCGGGTAAAACCGATCTGACGAAACGGGGCGGTCCTCTGACCGGGGCCGTCCCCTGATCCTTCCCCTAAAGGAAACTCTGCGCGTCGCCCTGACCCGGCGGCGCGCATTTTCCGTTGCTCGATCAGCGCAAAGAAAGGGGCCGACCGGGAAGGGCGGGTTTCATGTTTCAGCTGGATTAGCCCTAGCGCGACGGGGGCAGCGCGCGACGCGTTTCTGTTTCGATCTTGGCGCGCGCCTCGATGATCGCGACCTCGGTGGAGATTTCGCCGTCATTGCTGCGATCGGCGAGACCCGGCGACCGCGCACGATGGCGGCGTCCCAGGCGGCGCGCACGGTGGCCCAGTAGGTGTCGGCGGCGGCGAATGAGCTGCAATATCAAACAAGGAGCGCGAAGGCGGCCTGACGTCCGCCCCGCTGCTCGAACAGCGGCTAGTTGAATACCGGGAAGAAGTGCCCGCCGGCGTGCAGGATCAGGCCGACCAGCCCGCCGATGATCGTGCCGTTGAGACGGATGAACTGCAGGTCGCGCCCCACGTTCTGCTCCAGCTTCTGGACCACTGTGTCGGCGTCCCACGCGCGGATCGTATCCGACACCAGACGTGACACGTCCTTGCCGTGACGATCGGCAAGCTCGACGATGAGCGCACGCAGACGTTCGTTGAGCGCCTCGCGCACGGTCGCATCCTCCGTCAAGCCTTCACCGACGCGCCGCAGACCTTCCACGGCCCACGTCCGCAGTTGCGAGTCTTCCTTCGCGAGATCGGCGCGCAGCGCAGCCTTCACGTGCGCCCAGGCCGCGTCGAGCGCTTCCGACACCGCGGGGTGCGCGAGCACTTCCTCGGTCATCGCGCTGATGCGCGCGTGCATGACCGGATCGTTCTTCAGCTCTTCGGCGAATTTCGCGAGAATTTCCGTCACGCGCTTGCGCAGCGGGTGATCGGCGTCGTTGGCAGTTTCGGCGATCAGGTCTTCCATCGCGCCGATCATGGCGTCGGCGGCCTGCGCATCCACCGTCAGCATGCGCCACAACCATCCCGTGCGATTGCGCACGCGCGCGCGGATCGTTTCCTGGTTTTCCTCCAGCCACTTCCAGCCTTCGTTGAGCGCGGCGTCCAGCAAGGCCTGGTGTTTTCCCTGCGCCGCCAGCGCTTCCAGCATGTTGCCGATGGCCGGCGCGATTTGCTGCGTGGCGAGCGGGCTCGACGCCTGCTGGCGCAGGAAGGCTGCCACCGTCTCGTCGTCGAGTGTATCGAGGATGGACGGCACGGTGCCGACGAGACCGTCGGCGATCTTCGTCACCTGTGCGGGATCGGAGAGCCAACGGCCGAGCGCCATCGCCATGTCCTGCTTCGCCACCCGTTCCTGCACCAGCGCGGGCGCGAGAAAATTTTCGGCGATGAAGTCCCCCAACGCGTCGGCGATGCGGCCCTGACTTTTCGGAATGACGGCCGTATGCGGAATCGGCAGGCCCAGCGGATGGCGGAAGATCGCCGTCACCGCGAACCAGTCCGCGAGCCCGCCGACCATGGCCGCTTCGGCGAACGCGCGCACATAGCCCCAGCTGATCTGGTCGCCGCCGAACACGTGCGCGACGAGGTAGAGCAGCGTCATCGCCACCAGCAGACCGGTCGCCGCCCGGCGCATGCGGACCAGCGACGGCGGATCCGGCACGCGCGGAACGAGGGCAAGTTCCGGGACCTGGTCGGGCGTGATCGAACTCATGGGGTCTCCGGCGGCGAGAGGCCGCATTCGGTCTTCAACGCTTGGGCCTGCAGGATGGCGCCACAGCCCTTATATGGGCGCGATGACGCTCACGCTTGTCTCCGCCTGGACAAAAGCCCGCCGCACACTTGAAGCGGCGGGGGTCGATCTGCCTGTCTTCGACGCGCGCCTGCTGCTGGAAGCAGCGACGGGCGTCTCGCGCCTTGATATACTCACCGACCCGCATCGCGCCATCACCGACGACGACGGTGCGCGCCTCGATGCGCTTGTCGCCCGCCGCGCAGCGCGGGAGCCCGTGGCCTACATTCTCGGCAAGAAGGCCTTCTATGCACTCGACTTCGCCGTCGGCCCCGCCGTGCTGACCCCGCGCCCCGACACCGAAATGGTCGTCGAGGCCGCGCTCGCTGCGCTGCCGGGGGATTTCCCCGCTGACGTCCTCGATCTCGGCGTCGGCTCGGGCGCGATCCTGCTGTCCATTCTTTCCGCGCGCCCCGAAGCGGCCGGCATCGGCGTCGACGCCAGTCGCGACGCGCTCGTGTATGCTGAGAGCAACGCCGCAGCGCTCGGCCTTTCGAACCGCGCCACCTTCGTCCACGGCGACTGGGGGGCGGGCGTTACAGGCCCTTTCGATCTCATCGTGTCCAATCCGCCGTACATCCCCAGCGGCGACATCGCGGGTCTGGAGCCTGAAGTTTCGGTCCACGAGCCCCGCCTCGCCCTGGACGGCGGGGATGACGGGCTGGAGGCCTATCGCCAGCTCTGGCCTGATGTGGCGCGGCTCCTGAAGCCCGGCGGGCGTTTCTGCGTGGAGATCGGCGCGGGGCAGGGCCCGGATGTGTCGGCGCTCGCCCGCGCGGCAGGGCTTGAGGTCGAGGCGATCAAGCCCGATCTGGCCGGGATCGGACGCGTCGTTCTGGGACGTCGGCCACCCGTCTGAAAAAGAGGTTGGCGGCGGGGCTGGGGAGAGGTATCTTTGCCCCGTAGGCGGAATCGCCCGGTAGCCTTTTCGGCCCATGGAGGGCTGGCCCTGACAGGGAAGGCAGTCGGCGGTTGCCCCAGCTGCTCCAAAGGCAAAGGCATCTTCCCGCGCGGTGTGCGTCAGTCGCGGGATAACGTCCCGGCGCAAGATCGCCCTGGACGCCAGCCGACCAAACCCCGGCCCAGCCGGCCGGAACAACAGTCTTCGTGGACGATTGATCGAAGAGCGTAAGCGCAAGCGACCAGACGCAAGTCCCCTCAAACCGAACGACCCCCGCCGGTCGCCCATGGATGGGCGCGCGGCGCAACATGAGCAGGAACCCTATGGGCCCCCACAACCACATGAAGCACCAGCAGCGCCAACGCGGTCGCGGTCGCAAGCCAGGCGGCGGCAACCACAACAGCGGTGGCGGTGGCGGCGGGCATTCGTCCGGTCGCAATTTCGAGTCAAACGGGCCGGACATGAAGGTCCGGGGCTCAGCCTCCACGATCTACGAGAAGTATCTGCAGCTTGCGCGCGATGCGAACTCGTCCGGCGACCGCGTCATGGCGGAAAGCTATCTGCAGCACGCCGAGCACTATTACCGCGTCCTGCGCGCCAGCCAGCCGGCGCACCAGCCCGCCCCCGTCGAACACCGCTACGAGCGGTTCGGCCACGATCCCGACCTTGACGACGACGAGAACAATGAAGAGTTCGAGGCCGGCGCCGAGCAGCCCGCGCGCGAAGGCGGCGACCAGCAGGACGTAGAGGCCCGCGACAACGACCGCCCGCCGCAGCCGCAGTATCGTGACGACCGCGGCCCCCGGAACGATGGACCTCGTCAGGAGGCCCCCCGCGCCGAAGGCGACGACGAATTCCGTCGCGGCCGCCGCAACCGTCGCAACCGCTTCCGTCCCGACGGCGAGCGCGGTCCGCGTCTCGAAGGTGAAAGCAACGAGGCCTACGACGCCCGCGAACCACGCGAAGTCAGAGAACCGCGTGAAGAGCGCGCACCGCGCGAGGATGTCGCCCGCGAGCCCCGCGAAGAACGTGCGCCCCGTGAAGCGCGTGAACCCCGCGAGCCCCGCGCTGAAGGCGAAGAGCGCCCGCCGCGTCGCGAACGCGCGCCCCGCCGCGAACAGCCCGAAGCGCCCGAAGGTTTCGCCGACAGCCCCAAGCCGGCATTCCTCGCCGGGGATTGAGCGTCCGGTACGCAAATAGCCACACACCCCTTGTGTGATATTCGCGCCACACCTACCTCCGTCGAGCTTCGGGCGTTTAGCCTGAAACCAGCATCGGAGGTGTCGCATGGATCTCGAGAAGTTCACGGATCGCGCGAAGGGTTTCGTGCAGGCCGCGCAGACGATTGCGATGCGCGAAGGCCATCAGCAGCTTGAGCCGCAGCATCTGCTGAAGGCGTTGCTGGATGATCGCGAAGGTCTCGCCGCAGGCCTGATCCGCACCGCCGGGGGCGATCCCGTCCGCGCGATCAACGATGTCACCAACGCCGTCAATGCGCTGCCGAAAGTGCAGGGCGGCGGCGACAAGTTCTACATGGGCACCCCGCTCGCGCGCGCGCTCGACGCCGCCGAGCAGGCCGCGACCAAGGCCGGCGACAGCTACGTCACGGCGGAGCGGCTGCTGTTTGCGCTCTCCCTCGGCGCCGACAAGGCGGGCGAAGCGCTGAAGAAGGCCGGCGTCACGCCGCAATCCATCGAGAAGGCGATCCAGGAACTGCGTCAGGGACGCACCGCGAACTCGCCGAGCGCGGAAGACCAGTACGAAGCGCTGAAGAAATACGCGCGCGATCTCACGGAAGCCGCGCGCGCGGGCAAGCTCGATCCGGTGATCGGTCGCGACGAGGAAATCCGCCGCACGATCCAGGTGCTGTCGCGCCGAACGAAGAACAATCCCGTGCTGATCGGCGAACCCGGCGTCGGCAAGACCGCCATTGCGGAAGGCCTCGCGCTGCGCATCGTCAACGGCGACGTGCCGGAAAGCCTGAAGAACAAGAAGCTCCTGTCGCTCGACATGGGCTCGCTCATCGCCGGCGCGAAGTATCGCGGCGAGTTCGAGGAGCGGCTGAAGGCCGTGCTGACGGAAGTCACGTCTGCGGACGGCCAGATCATCCTCTTCATCGACGAGATGCACACGCTCGTCGGCGCCGGGAAATCCGAAGGCGCGATGGACGCGTCGAACCTGCTGAAGCCGGCGCTCGCGCGCGGCGAGCTGCACTGCGTCGGCGCCACCACGCTCGATGAATATCGCAAGCACGTGGAAAAGGACGCAGCGCTCGCGCGGCGCTTCCAGCCCGTGTTCATCGACGAGCCGACGGTGGAAGACACCATTTCCATCCTGCGCGGCCTGAAGGAGAAGTACGAGGTCCACCACGGCGTGCGCATTTCCGATGCGGCGATCGTGGCGGCGGCACAGCTCTCCAACCGCTACATCACCGACCGCTTCCTGCCGGACAAGGCAATCGACCTCATGGATGAGGCGTCGTCGCGCCTGCGCATGCAGATCGATTCCAAGCCCGAAGAACTCGACGAGATCGATCGCCGGCTGATGCAGCTGAAGATCGAATCCGAAGCGCTCAAGAAGGAAACCGACCCCGCGTCGAAGGATCGTCTCGGCAAACTGGCGGAAGAAATCGGCAAGCTCGAAACGAAGTCGGCGGAAATCACCTCAGCGTGGAGCGCGGAGAAGTCCAAGCTCGCCGGCGCGACCAGGGCCAAGGAAGAACTCGACCGCCTCCACGGCGAACTCGCCGACGCGCAGCGTCGCGGCGATTTCGCGCGCGCCGGCGAGATCAAGTACGGGCGCATTCCCGAACTCGAAAAGCAGATCACGACGTCCGAGAGCCAGGGCGGCGGCCTGATGAAAGAGGTCGTCGACGCGGAAGCCGTTGCGGGCGTCGTCTCACGCTGGACGGGCGTGCCCGTCGAGAAAATGCTTGAGGGCGAGAAGGCAAAACTTCTGGCGATGGAAGACGCGCTTCGTGGCCGCGTGATCGGGCAGGAAGAAGCGCTGCGTGCGGTGGCCGATGCGGTGCGTCGCGCGCGTGCGGGCCTGCAGGATCCCAACCGGCCGATCGGCTCCTTCATGTTCCTCGGGCCGACGGGCGTCGGCAAGACCGAGCTGACGAAGGCGCTCGCGTCGTTCCTGTTCGATGACGACAGCGCGATGACGCGCATCGACATGTCGGAATACATGGAAAAGCACTCGGTCTCGCGTCTCATCGGCGCGCCGCCCGGTTATGTCGGTTACGAGGAAGGCGGCGCACTCACCGAGTCCGTGCGTCGTCGTCCGTATCAGGTCGTGCTCTTCGACGAGATCGAGAAGGCGCACCCGGACGTGTTCAACGTGCTGTTGCAGGTGCTCGACGACGGGCGCCTCACGGATGGTCAGGGCCGCACGGTCGACTTCAAGAACGTGATCCTCATCATGACGTCGAACGCCGGCGCGCAATTCCTCGCAGAGCAGGCCGAGGGCGGCGACATCGAGGACGTGCGCGATCTGGTGATGGGTGAAATCCGTGCGCGCTTCCGCCCGGAATTCCTCAACCGTATCGACGAGATCATTCTCTTCCGTCGCCTGCAGAAGGCGCAGATGGGACAGATCGTGACGATCCAGCTCAAGCGGCTCGACAAGCTCCTGGCCGATCGCGACATCACGCTCGATCTCGACGAACGCGCGAAGGCCCGTCTTGCCGTGCTCGGCTATGATCCGGCCTACGGCGCACGGCCGCTGAAGCGCGTGATCCAGCGCGAAATCCAGGACCCGCTCGCGCGGCTCATCCTGGAAGGCCGCATCCACGACGGGGAAACCGTGCGCGTCAGCCATGATGGCAACGACTTCCTCTTCAACGGCGCGACGCAGAAAAAGGCGGCGTAATATACCCCTCTCCCGCGTGCGGGAGAGGGACAGCTTGAGCAAAGCGAAAGCAGGGTGAGGGTCCGGCCTCTCAGGACGAGACTCTTCCTGCGCCACTGTGCCCTCACCCTGATCGCTGCGCGATCTTTCCCTTTCCCGCGTGCGGGAGAGGGGTGCGCGTTACCTTTGAAGTAATTGTCCCGCAGCGCATCGCGCCGCACGATCCGTCTCGCAAATGGAAACGGAGAGATGGCGTGTCGGCGTTCTGGCGTTCTTGGATGACGGTCTGGTGCTGGGTGGTGGTGGTGTTCGGCGTCGTGCTTCTCGGCGCGGCGTTCGAAGCGACGAGCGGGCCCCTGCGCATGCTCTTCGCCATCCTCGACGGACCGGGGGAGCCTTCGTTCGACGCGCACCTGCGGTTCACCATCGGACTCATGGGCGCGGTGACGCTCGGCTGGGGGCTCACGCTCTTCGCCACGGTCAACGCCGCGCACGAGCTGGGCGAGCGCGCAGCGCCCGTCTGGCGCATGCTCACCGCGAGCGTCATCGCGTGGTACGTCATCGACAGCACGATCTCGATCGCGACGGGCTTTGCGCTCAACGCGGCGTCGAACACGGTGCTGACGCTCGGCTATCTCGCGCCGGTTATGATGACGGGCGTGATGACCGAAAAGCGCACCCTCGCGCGCGTCTGAGCACGATCAATCCCCGATAGGCGTCTGCGGCGCCGGCGCCACGCGGGTGCGCTGTTCTTCCCACGCCGCAAAGAGACATGCCGCGATGATGAGCGCCGCACCCGCATACACCTGCACGCGCGGGAATTCGTCGAAGAACAGGAAGCCGAACGCGGACGCCCATATCAGCGCCGTGAATTCGATCGGCGCCAGACGTTGCGCCTCCGCGCGCGCATAGGCCTTGATCAGCACATACCAGCCGAGCGCGCCGAGCGTGCCCATCACCAGGAACCAGCCGAGATCTTCGACAGGCGGAAACGGCGAGAGGGCAATCGCGGGGCCCGCGACGATCGCCATGGGCAGCAGCGTCTGCATAAGACCGACGACGGGCGCGCCGTCCCTGTCTGCGCGCTGGCGCAGCAGTGCGATGGAGAAGGCGTAGGTTACGGCCGCCGTCAGCGCCGCTGCAATGCCGGTGAGGCGTTCAGGCGACTGCTGTTCGATGGGTGCGCCGTTGGCCGCGATGAGCGCGCCGATGAAGCCGACGACGCCCGCTGCGAGACTCGTGGGTCGTGGTTTTTCGCCGAGCACCAGCCAGGCCGCGAAGGGAATGAGCAGCGGCGCGAGAAATCCGATCGTGATCGCTTCGACGAGTTCGAGGACGCCGAGCGCGTAGAAGAAGCAGAAAGCCGACGTCGCGATCAGCACGCCGCGCACCGCATGCGCGCGCACCATCTCCATCGTGATCGCGGGTCGTCCCGCCGCATTCCAGATGGCGCCCGCTGCCGCAGCGCCGAACACATAGCGTCCGAATGCGATGGCGATGGCGCCGTTGGTGTACGACAGCTGCTTGATCACCGCGTCCATGACGCACAGCAGCGCCGTGCCGAGGATCGCGAGCGCGACGGGGGAGAGACGGGAAAGCATCGGCGCTTCTAGCGCGTCGGCTGAGTCGAGCGAGAGGGGAAAATAAACCTAGATATGCGTTGCATTTTCTGGCAAGCTTCGTCTTCACCCCATTCGCGCCTGCCGGTCGATCTCCAGCGCGAAGGCGCGGTTCTCCGCCATCGATGTCCCGGTCCGGCAGAGTTCGGCTCCGTCTTTCCGTCTCACTCCGGCAGAGTCTGGCAGAGTCTGGCGCAGTCTGGCGCAGTTTTCAGGGGATGAGTTCCACGCGCAAGGCGAGCTTGTCTTTTAGTATGGGGTGCTTGACATCCGCGGTTGAAGCTGTAAAAGACGCTTGTCATTCAGTCACGGAGACTTGTCCATGGGCCCGCTGCCCGCCACGCCCTCAGCGCCCGCCGCGCGCTCGTCGCTGCTGCGGCCCGTGCTCTCCGCCGGGGCCGCCTTCACACTACTCTCCGCCACCGGCGCGCCGACGGCGAAGACAGTGACCCGGCTCACCGATGCGGGCCTTTCCGCGGACCAGGCCGCGATCGCCTTGCACGCGGCCCCCGTGATCATCGCCATGGTCGGACTCGCGCTCGGATTGATCGCCGTGCGCGGTCGCGGTGCGGTGGTGAAGAGCGCCATTCTTGCCGGCGTCGGCGGGGTCATCGGCTTCCTCACCGCGTTCTGCCTCGATCTCCTTGTCGGCGTGCTGCCTGCGCTGGAACGCATCACCGGCCCTCTGCGGGAAGCCAACGGGCTCGATGTCGCCGCCTGGGCGCTCGCGGTGCTCTCTCTGGTCTACGGCGTCATGACGCTGGTCATCGCGCGCTTCGGCACGCCGGCGATGCAGGCGATCAATTTCGAAAACGTCGATCCGGAGTACCTGGAAGTGCGCAAGTCGGATCGCAGCATGTTTGCGCAGGCGGGGCTCGGCATGCTCGGGCAGGGCGTCTTCGTCGGCGCGCTCGCGGTGCTGAACCAGCTGCCGCCCGAAGCGACGGGCGCGATGCGCGGCGGCGCCAGCGTTGCGCTCATGCTCGGCGTGATCGCGTTCACCGCAAGTTCGTGGATGATCTGGCGGCGCATGGACGAACTCATGCGTCGCATGGTGGTGGAATCCTACGCCTGGTCGGGGCTGCTCGCGACCGCGGGCCTGCTCCTGTGGGCCATGCTTGAGGCCCTGCGCATAGGACCGGCCGTCAATGCCTACGCGGCGATCGTCGTTCTCCTCTTCGCGCAAACCTTCACAACGATGTTCATCGCCGCAGGCTTCGGCACGCCAGCCGCTGTGAAGGGAGCGATGAAATGACGATCACGATGACGCCCCAGCGCGCGAAGCGACGCTATTTCGCGGGCTTTTCACTCTCGATGGCGATCTATGTCGTGCTTGTCTTCGGTGTCTCCCTGTCCATCAAGCGACTTGGTGTCGAGGGACCGCTTCTCTACGTGCTCGCCGTGCTGCCGTCGCTGCCGCTGATGTACTCGATCTACGTGATGGGCCGCTACCTCATGGAGATGGATGAATATCAACGCGCCATGCAGACCCGACGCATGCTCGCCGGTATCGGCGCCACGCTCGCAGTCTGCAGCGCCTGGGGTTTTCTCGAGGTGTTCGCCGACGCGCCGCGTCTCGACCTGTATCTCGTCTATCCCATGTTCAGCATGTTCTGGGGATTGTCGTGCCTGTTTGTCCGGTCCGCGAAATGAAAAACCGACTCCGCGTCCTGCGCGCCGAGCGCGCTTGGAGTCAGGCAGATCTCGCCGATCATCTCGGCGTCTCGCGCCAGACCGTGAATGCTATCGAGGTGGAAAAATACGATCCGTCGCTGCCGCTGGCGTTCAAGATCGCGCGTCTCTTCGCGCTGCCGATCGAACAGGTTTTCAGCGACGACGCCGACCCCGCCGCCAAAGCCGCCGAATAGGATGACATCCATGTCCGACCAACCCATCACCCGGCGCAAGAGCAGCATGGTTTCGAACGCGCTCATCGGCATCGCGCTGTTGTTCGCCTTCGGCTTCGGCGTCGGATTCACCGACGACGGCTGGGTGGCGAAGTTCATCGCAGGCCAACCCTGGCTCTGGCTCGCATTCGTCGCTGCGTTCTGCACGCTGTCGTTCGCAGCGGGCGCGATCTGGATGCGCAGCATCGACGAGCTTGCGCAGCGCGCGCACTACGAGGCGTGGTACTGGGGCGGCTCGGTGGGGCTGGCGGCGATGATGTTCCTCGCGCTCGCCTCGCCGACGCTTGGGCGCTTCATCGACTTCGAAGCCGTACTGGCGCCTGTGGCCTTTCTCACCGGTGACGCCACGGGATTTGCGTCCGGCGTCATCGCCTCGATCCTGGTCATGTCGATCGGCTACGGCGCCTGGTGGCTCGCCTTCTGGCTGAGGAAGCGCTGATGCCGGTCTGTGCAACACGACTGAAACACGGCGTCACGCCGGAGACATGGAACCTGTTCATCTTCGTTCATGTCGGTGCGCTGCGAACGGGATCGCAGTCGACTGACGCCCGACAGCGGAGGCGGTAATGAGAGTGATTGCATTCGATGAAGCCGTCGCCGCGCGGGCGCCTGTCATGCCGCTGAGCGAAAGCGAGAAGGCGATGCTGTTCGATCTCGCCATCGCCGCCGCCGGCCGCGAACCGTCACGGGCGGAGGCCTTTCAGGCCGCGCCGCTGATCGACGCCTTCGCGCGCGCCTATGTGGCCATCAGGGATCGCGAGGAAGGCCTCGTGTGAGAAAGTCGGCGACACACGCCGCAAGCAGGGGAAGACCAAGGATGAAGAAACTTCTGATCGCCGCAGCAGCGGGCGCGCTTGCGCTTGTGTCTGGATGCGCCACCGCAAGGGAAGAAGCAGCGGCGCCTGCGCCGGTCAGCGCAGTGGTTGCCCCGCAGCCGGCGCTGTGGGTCGTACGCGATGCGGATTCCACGATCTATCTTTACGGCACCATCCACCTCCGCAAAGCGGGTAGCGCGTGGGGCGGACCCGCCGCCGAGCGCGCGCTCGGTGAAGCGCAGGAAGTGTGGACCGAGATCGACATGGATCCCGCCAAGGAAGCCGCCATGCAGGGTCTGGTGATGCGCTACGGCATCGATACGACACGCCCGTTGTCGTCGAAGGTGACGCCCGCGCGCTGGACGCAGATTCAGGCCGCCGCCGCGAGTTACGGGATGGCTGCGGCCAATCTCGAACCGATGAAACCGTGGCTCGCGAGCCTGACCTTCTCCATCATGCCGATGATGAAGGCCGGCTACGATCCGAACGCTGGCGTCGATCGCGCCATCGACCGTATCGCGCGCGCTGGCGGCAAGACGATGCGCGCGTTCGAGACCTCCGAGCAGCAGCTCCAGTTCTTCTCCACGTTCAGCGAGGAGATGCAGGTCCAGATGCTCTACGAATCCCTGGATGAAATGGAGAAGGGCGTCGAAGCGCTCACCGCCATGGAAACCGCGTGGGAAAAGGGCGATGACCGGGCGCTCGCAACCGAGATGGTTGCGGAAATGGCGCGCGATTATCCGCAGCTCTACGACGTGCTTCTGAAGCGTCGCAACAGCGCCTGGGTCGAAACGCTTTCCAACGAACTGAAGGGCTCGGGCGTCGATTTCGTCGCCGTCGGCGCGGCGCACCTTGCCGGTCCCGACAGCGTCCAGGCCCTGCTCGGCGCGCGCAACATTCCGGGCGTCACCGTCACTCGCGTTACACCGGCGCCGTACTGAACCGGAAAGTCCTGCAACTTTCCGCGACCCCGAACTGGAGCTCCGTTCTCACGAACGGGGCTCCTTTTTCGTTGCGATCACGCCCCTACCTGCAAGGCGCCCTTCGGGGCGCGCGTACGATCGAGCAGGAAGCCGAGCGCGGCGATGACGAGGTACGCTGCGAGCGCTATGGGAGCGGCGCCCTTCAGCGTGTCCGCCGCTTCCTGCGGGCCGAGCTTGTCGTAGGCGTAGAGCGCGATGAACAGCGCGAGCAACGCCCACGGCGCGAAGCGACCGGCTGCCCCGAGCGGCTTTGTGGCGCCGAGGTAGAGAAGAAAGCCGCCAAAGAGCACGATGGCTTCCGCGCCGATGCCAAGCGGCAGCGAATCCCACCAGCCGAGGCCGACCTTTTCGCCGTCGAACGTCAGCGGCAGGTCCGGCGCGTGCACCAGCCAGTCGAGCAGCCAGTGCGAGAAGACGCAGGCGCCGATGAGCATCGCCGCCTTCCACCCGCCGCGCGGGTCGAACAGGCGATAGACGATCATTCCCGCGAGGGACCACACGAGTGCGCCCGGCAGACTGTGGGTCCACGGCATGTGATCGAGACGCAGCGCCGAAAGCGCCATGAAGCCGGGCTGGATGCGCCCGTATTCGACGCCCATCATCACCAGCACCGCCCACGCGACGTCCACCAGCTGCACCGCCAGGAACGCAGCCCCCAGCGACGGCGGCCGCTTGCCGGACTTCACCGCGAATGCCGGCCCGTAGTGACCCACGAACATCGCTGCCTCCCGTTTTCAGTCGATGCTGGCCTGCCCGGCGCCGGGCGTCCAGCGTGGCGCGCCTGACAGGGCGGACAGATCGCGCAAACTGCTTATGCGAATGACTCGCAAATAGAGCGCTCCATGCATCTGCGAAGCCTCGGCGCGGAAACCACCGCCTGGCTCCTGAGCGTCGACAGTCAGGCCGGCGGCTGGGTCGCCGGGGCGCTGGACGCCGAGACTTGTTGGCTGGACGCCGGCGGACCCAGGAACGCGTCGAGCGCGACGGTCGCGCAGGGGATGTCCTTGAGCGCACACTCCCAGACCACGAGGCACGACCAGCCCGCCGACGAGAGCGCCGTCAGCGAGGCCTCGTCGCGCGCGCGGTTGCGGGCGATCTTGCCGCGCCAGTAGTCGGCGTTGGCTTTCGGTGCGCGGGCGCCGCGCGCGCAGTCATGGCCGTGCCAAAAACAGCCGTGGACGAAGATTGCTTTTCGCCGCCCGCGCTGCACGATATCGGGACGCCCCGGCAGATCGCGCACGTCGAGGCGATAACGATGGCCGAGCGCACGCACCATCGCCCGCACCTTGAGTTCCGGCCCCGTGTCGCGCGCCTTGACCGCACGCATGACGGCGGCGCGTTTCTCGGGTGCGAAGACGTCGGTCATCCCGCCTTGCGTGGCGCAACCACATCGGTGCGCGCAAGCGGCTCGAGCAGATGCGCAGACAGCCAGCGCACCACGGGTGCGGCGACGCCGTCACCGACAAGGTGCAGGCCCTGCGACTGGCTCGAGGGGAGTGGGTAGTCGTCGGGCAGGCCCATCAACCGCGCGCCCTCACGCGCCGTCATCAACCGCGACCGCACCTGCGCGCCATCGACGAACAGCAATGTTTGCCGGCTCGATCCGCCGGTCGGCGTGCGCAGGCATCCTGCGACACCGTCGAAGCGCACTTCCGCGCGCTGGCGCTTTTCGCCCTTCTCCATGCGCACCCGCTTGAAGAGGGCGCCCACCGCAGGCGCACCGCGCGCCTGTTCCGCGATGAGTTTTGCGCGCTGAACCGAGCTCATCATGGCCACCAGTTCGCCCGTGTGGGCGTCGCTGTTCCAGGACACATGCGCATCGTTTTCAAGGAGATCCGCGAGACGCGTGTTGCGCAACGGCGGCGCGGGCAGGCGCCACCAGATCCAGTGCTGCGCCGTTTTCGGTGGCAGGCGCTTCAGCGCCGCGCGAATGGCCTCGCTGTGGAAGGGCGCGGCCGGCGCCGTCGCCGTGTGTGTCGCGGTCGGCGCGGTGCGCGATGCGACGACGAAGATGCGCGGTCGCGATTGCGGCGTGAAATGCGAGGCGTCGATCTCAAGCGCGCCGAAGTAGTAGCCGCCCGCCGCCAGTGCGCCGGCGAGCGCGTCAAAGTCGCGTCCGCCATGCGAAGTGAGAAGGCCCGTCACGTTCTCCAGCACCAGCACGCGCGGCGCGCGGCCTTCGCCGGCGAGATCGCTCATCAGCTTCCAGAACCCCCAGAAGGCGCCCGAGCGCGGAGCGTCGAGGCCGCCCCGTGCGCCGGCCAGGGAGAGGTCCTGACAGGGGAAGGAGGCCCACGCGAGCGCGGGCTTTCCCGGCAGGTCGGCGGTGGTCAGCGCGCCGACGTCCCCCTCACGCATGACGTCGTCGCCCCATGCGTTGCGGTAGGCCTTCGCCTTGGCGTGGTCGAAATCGTTGGCGAAGGTCACGCGCCAGGCGTCGCCGAGGCCGAGGCGAGCCATGCCGCCGCCTGCGAAAAATTCGTAGGCTGATGCGTCGGAATCACAGTGCATGGGGGTATAATACCCCCGATGGACCCGTCGCGTCCGCGAGTTGCGCGGAAAGCGGGGCATGACGGAGGCAGGGGACATGCGTATCGGCCCGATCAGGTGCCTGGCGGCCGCCGCGGCGATCGCTCTCCTGTCCGCCTGTGGACAGGGTGGTCCAGGCGCGCCCTCCGGCCCGGGAAGCGACGGCTCCGCCGGTCCGGCTATCACCGAGGAAGAGATCAAGGCCAAGGCCAAGGGCATGCTTGCCGCGCTCGGCGCGCCAGCGACGCCCGACGTGAAGGCCGCGTACGCCGTGGAGTTCGAAGCCGCCGGCGCAGAGCCCGACTGGAGCGCCACGATCCTCGACAACTACGTGCTGTTCACTCGTCCCGGCCTCGATGAGGTCCAGTCAAGCGCGACGCCGCGCGATGTGCGCGCGCAGGGCGCCTACATTGAAGCCGGACCGCTGACCATCACCCTTCGCGCCGGCCAGTGCTCCTACGGCGAAGGCGGCGAGGCGTATCCTTTCAGCGCCACCGTGCTGTTCGAAGGCGTCGCCTACGAAGGCTGTGCGCGTCCCGCCGCAAACGCCTCTCGCTCGACGAAAAGCTGGGCCGAAGCTCTTTCGCAGTATCTTCCAGCCATCGACGCGTGTCTGCCGCGCGTGCAGGCCAAGCCTGGCCGCGTGACCATCGCTTATCCCGGCGAGGAAGGTCAGACGTCGGTGCGTCTGCTTGAGGCGGATGGCGGGCGCCTTGAATGCGTCGTCGGCGCGGATGGAACGACCGTCGCTTCGGTCGAACCGCTCGCGGATCGCAATGTCGTTGCAGGGGAACGCGATCCCATCTTCACGCGCGCGCCGACCGCGCCGCCTTCGGGTTCCTGCTTCACCAGCGAACCCGTCGCCGGCTCCGGCGACGCGGTGATCGGACACCTCTCGCGCCGGATATGTTGAGCGGCGGTCAGAAGAAGTAGTTGAAGGCGCCCCGAAGCATCTCGCCGATCTCGCGCAGCGCGACGAGTCCGATGCGGATGCCTGCCCACGCGAACACCGTCGAGATGATCGTCAAAGGCACGCTGAGCAGCACGAGCCGTCCGTCCCGCTGCAGGAGTGCGAGGGCTGTCGCGGCTACGGTGATTCCGGGCAACCAGTTGCCGAGCGGTATCGGCAGGATCAGCACGATCGCGAGATAGAGCGTCTGCAGCCCCAGCAGTTGCGTGAACGGCGGCCGCGTCAGGAACGTCAGGTGTGGCGCCACGTAGCGCTCGATGCGCTTCAGGATCGGCAGCGAGCCCTTGATCGCCGAGTGCAGGGCGTCCCGCGAAAAGCTCCATTTTCGCACGCGTTCCGGCAGCCAGAGATCGCCGCGACCGAGGATGAGCTGGATCGCCGGCGCCAGCATCATCACCCCGAAGATCGTCGAGAGACCCGGAATGTTCGGGATGCAGTTGGGCAGCGCCAGCACGAGGAGGAGCAGGCCGAACGCCTGTCCTTCCAGCCGCTTCAGGATGTCGCCGACGGTGACGCGCTCGTCCGGGAACGCATCCATCAGGTCGACAAGCAGCACCGACGCCGGCGGCGGCTGGTCGGGCTTGCTCGGAGGCAGAAGGGATTTGTCCATCAGGCTGCGTGACAGATGGGGCGCCGCGCAATGTTAAGCCAGTGGCCGAAATTACACGGTCGCGCGCGAATCCGTGGATATCCCGCCGCATGAAGCGTGTTTTCGCTGCGGCAGCGATGCTTTGGGTCGGCGCGTGTGCGCCGGAAACGGCACCGCGTGAACTGGAGGGGCTGTGGAGTCGCAGCGCCGGCGGTTGCGCCGCGCAGGCGGGCGTGCGGTTCGGCGACGACGCCGTGCGGGTTCACTATGGACGCTCGCAAGAGGTGCTTTTCGCTGACCCGCGATATCGGGTGGAACGTCGCGGCGCGATCGTGCGGATCACCGTGACCTATCGGCGCCCTGCGGAGGCGGCATCCGCCCCGCGCCGCACGCTCGTTCTCGAACGCGACGCCGCCGACGGCCTGCGGCCTGTCGCGCACGATTTCGCCGATGGCTCGACAGGCGCGGTGCGCGTGGATCTCGGCGGTGAGGACTTTACTCTGGCGCTGACCCTGCGCCGTTGTCCGACACCCGAAGGCAAAGGCTGACGCACAGAAAAAGCGCGGGATCATGAGATCCCGCGCCGAGGTGTCTGGGCCGTAGGAGCGGCCGGGCAGAACTTTGAAGATCAGTTGCGCGCGAAGACCGTGGCTTCCGGCGCCGCTGCACGGAGGTTGCAGCGGGCGAGGTCTTCGGCCGACAGGTCGCCAATCGAGGTCACCCGGCCGACTTCCTTTGCGAGTTCGCCGCAGACGCGGGTCGTGACGGCGCGGGAGAACTGTGCGGTGCAGGTGTCGCCTTCGCACGTCCAGACGACGCTGTTGGCAATGACCTGGGACTTTTCGGAAACCGGCGACGCGAGCTTCGCGGTGACGTAGGTCTTGCCGGCGGCGAAGGCACCCGTGGAGATGCACAGGGCGGCGATCGCGGCGATGGCGAATTTCGTTTTCATGGGAATTTCTCCGGTTTCCCGCCAAAGTTGACGGGGACGTCACTCAACACACAACCGGACAATACGCTGCCTGCTGGCCCATGCAAGCAAAAAATTGAATAATGTGGGAAATATTCAGCCAAATATTGTCACAGAATTCTGAGGGTATTTGCCCTTGCGTAATCCTTCACCGTTCCCATGGCGTTGGGTGCTCAGGACGCGGGCCGGCGCCGGTACTGGAAGTCGTAGGATGGCGTCCACGTGCCGCCGCCGTCGGTCGAGGTTTCGCCGAACTGGCGGACGCTGCCGTCCGGATTGCGGGTGAAGGTCATCCGCAGGGTCTGCTTCTGGGTGCGACCGGGCGCTACCTCGTCCACCGCGAGGAACTGCATGCCCGTGGCGGTCGGACCGCCCACAAAGCGCGTGATCTCGCCCTGACTGTCCGTCCAGAACTGTAGCCATTGGCCGGTGGTGGCGTCGTGGAGATTGAGGCTGCGCCCGGAGTAGGGCGAGCGCACGGAGGTCCACTGCTCCGTGATCACACAGCCGGCGTCGGCGGAAGCGATGGTGCTGCGGCCGGCGAGGTTTTCCGTGCCGGAGACGTAGGCGTCCCATTCACCGATCCAGAAATCGAACGCGCGGTGTGCAGGCGTGGCGCAGACAGGCGCAGGAGGCGCAGCGGGCGGGGAGGTTTGCGCCCTTGCGTCAGGCGCCGCGAGACACGCAGCGATGGCGAACACTGCCGCGACGATAGGCTTGACCATGTCGTTTCTCCCTCGGACGGTGATCCCAACGACTGACCGCTCGCGCGCCGCAGCGCTACCCGCATGCGACTAACGGCGCCGACAGCCGAGACAAAGGGAGGCTCCGCGCCATGGACTTCAACATTCCCAAGGACATCGCCGACTATCTCGTCGTGCTCGACAAGTTCATCGAGGACGAGATCAAGCCGCTGCAGGCGCAGGACGACAACGAGCGCTTCTTCGATCACCGCCGCGAGTGGGCCCGCACGAATTTCGAGGACCAGGGCCTGCCGCGCCACGACTGGGAGCTGCTGCTGCGCGAAGCGCGCCGTCGCGCCGACAAGGCAGGCCACCTGCGCTACGCTCTGCCGAAGGAATTCGGCGGCCAGGACGGCACCAATCTCGGCATGGCCATCATCCGCGAGCATTTCGCGCGCAAGGGTCTCGGCCTCCACAACGACCTGCAGAACGAGCACTCGATCGTCGGCAACATGCCCGGCGTGCTGATGCTGCGCGATTTCGGCACCGAGGAGCAGAAGAAGAAGTTCATCCCCGGCAGCTTCGACGGCACCTACATCGCCTGCTTCGGCCTCACCGAAGCCGAGCACGGCTCCGACGCCACGCATATGGAGACGCGCGGCGTGCCGGAAACGCGCAACGGCGTGAAGGGCTACCGCATCGACGGCGAGAAGATGTGGATCACGGGCATGCATGTGGCCACGCACATCATGCTGTTCGTGCGCACGAGCGGGGAAGACGGCGATGCGAGCGGGATCACCTGCTTCATCGTCGATGCCAAGGACCCCGGCGTGAAGATCGAAGAATATATGTGGACGTTCAACATGCCGACGGATCACCCGCGGCTGTCGATCACCAATGTCTGGGCGCCGGAAACCGCGATCTTCGGCAGGCTCGGCGGTGGTCTCGCGCTGGCGCAGCATTTCGTCCACGAAAACCGCATCCGCCAGGCGGCGTCATCGTGCGGCGCGGCGCTCTTCTGCATCGAGGAGAGCGTGAAATACGCCCGCAAGCGCAAGCCCTTCGGCGAAGCGCTCGCGAAGAACCAGGCCATCCAGTTTCCGCTCGTCGAACTCGCGACGCAGGCCGAAATGCTGCGCCTGCTGATCTTCAAGACCGCGTGGGAAATGGACCAGATGCCGAAGCCGGAGGTCGAAAAGCGGCTCTCGGACAAGGTGTCGATGTGCAACTACTACGCAAACCGCCTCTGCTGCGAGGCAGCCGATCGCGCGATCCAGGTGCATGGCGGCATCGGCTATTCGCGCCACAAGCCGTTTGAGCACATCTATCGCCACCACCGTCGCTACCGCATCACCGAAGGCTCCGAGGAAATCCAGATCCGCAAGGTCGCCGGGCACCTCTTCGGCTATATGGGTCCGCGCAAGCGTGAGTTCGCGGAGATGGACGCGCAGTGGGAAGCGGAAAAGGCGGCGAAGAAGAAATGACCAACCCCATCGTCCTCTCCACCACTGATGGCGTGTTCACCCTCACGCTCCCGATGCGCTGAACGCGCTGAACCGTTCGCTGATGGAAGCAGTGCGCGCAGCGCTTGCTGAAGCGGCGAAGGACGGCGATGTGCGCGCGCTGCTGCTCACCGGCGCAGGGCGCGGCTTCTGCGCGGGCGCCGATCTCACGGAACCCGCTCGCATGATCGACGGCGGGCCGAAGCTCTCGCCGGGGCAGCGCACGTCGGAGGCGATGACCTCGCACTTCAATCCGCTCGTGCGCGATCTCTACCAGTTCCCGAAACCCACCATCGCCGCCGTCAACGGCGTGGCGGCGGGCGGGGGTGTGGGGCTGGCGCTCGCGTGCGACATGGTGATCGCGGCGAAGTCAGCGACGTTCATCCAGGTGTTTGCGCCGAAGCTCGGCCTCGTGCCGGATCTCGGATGTTCGTGGCAGTTGCCGCGTCTGGTGGGCGTCGCGCGCGCACGCGGCCTCGCGCTGCTGGGCGATCGCCTCTCGGCGGAAGATGCGGCGAACTGGGGTCTCATCTGGAAGAGCGTCGATGACGCTGCGCTGATGGAAACGGCGGGCGGGATTGCGGTGACGCTCGCGAAGGGGCCGACAAAGGCCTTCGTGCGGTCGCGGGAATTGTTCGATCAGTCCTTCGAGAACGACTTCGTCGAACAGATCGATCTCGAACGTCGCTACCAGCAGGAACTCGGCGACACCGAGGATGCGCGCGAAGGCGTGATGGCCTTCATCCAGAAGCGCGCGCCGCAGTTCCAGGGCAAGTGAGATGGCCGATCACGTCAATCCGGAGCGCGAGATCTTTGCGCGCTTCAAGGACCTGCCGCGCGATCAGCCGATCCACATGCTCAATCTCGTGCGGCTGAAACCGTTCGCGGACTACGAGGACGGTCGTTCAGCGACGGGCGCCGACGCCTATCGCGCCTATGCGCGCGAGAGCGGCCCGGTCTTCGAGCGTCTCGGCGGCAAACAGATCTGGATCGCCGAGCCGCAGCTCATGCTCACCGGTCCGCAGAGCGAAGCGTGGGACATCGCCTTCATCGCCGAATATCCGAGCGGTCAGGCGTTCATCGACATGCTGCGCGACCCCGACTACCGCGAGGCCGTGAAGCATCGAACGGCCGCCGTCGCGGACTCACGATTGCTGCGTCTGAAGCCCGGACAGCCTGGCGCGCACTTCGGCGAAATAGCCTAGCCGACAACACCGCCGCGCGGCGGGTTGTCGCCCGGATCGCCGACCTGTGCGCCGGCGCGCGCATCGCGGGCCGCCGCGCCGAAGTCCATCAGGCCGACAGGTCCGCCGTGCGGGTTGGGCATCGAGTCCGTCGAGGCGGGCGTCACCGACGCCGTCGGGGGCGCCGCCTGCGACACCCGTGCGCCGCCGAACACTTCGCGCCCGCGCTCGCGGATCCACGCAGCGATATCATCGGCCATGATTCCGGCGGTGATGCCGATCAGCGAAACGGCGAAGGGATTGAGCGATGCGCCAACATTCGAGGACGCTTCCTGCCCCGGCATGAATGTCAGCCCCGCGATCGACGCATTGGCGACGATGTAGAAGGCGAGCGCCGTCACCATGCCGAACACGAGCCGCACGACGATATCGGAGAAGTAGATTTTGTTGTCGCGGTTGAGGTACGCGGGGAACAGGTAGAGCAGCGCGCCGAGCGCGCCCATCAGGCACACGAGCACCGTGGTCAGGAAGGTCGGGTGCATCGACACGAGCGTCGAGCCGAGGCTGAACGGGCTGGACGCTTCGAGGGCGCGGGCTTCGTTGCGCACGCGCTGGAAGCTCTCGCCGTACTGGCCTTTCAGGCCAAGCACCGCGCGGTTCGACGTCTCGATGAATTCGCCGATGCGGCGCTTCTCGGCTTCGAGGCGGGCGTATTCCTCTTCCTTTGGCGCGAGCGCATCTTCGGCGTCGGCGAGCTTGATGAGTTCGGCGCGCGCGGCGATGACGCCTTCACGGGTCTGGGCTGCGGTGGCGCGTTGGGCCTGCACCCGTTCCAGGCGCTGGGCGACGTCTGCGGTGTCGAACGCGCCGGTCGCGGCCGCAGGCGGCAGCGCCGCCTGCTCCTCAAGGGCGGCGACGGCGGCGAGCACCTTCACCTGCTGGGCGGCGATGGCGTCGCCTGCGTTGTCGAGCGCGAGCTTGGCGGCGGCGGCCTTCTGCTCGGCGATGGCGGCCTCGCCGCGCTGCGGCGCCGTCTGGCGCTCAAGTTCGGTGACCTGGGCCTCGACCGTCGCAAGCTCCGCCAGCGAGATGATGCCCCCGGAGGCCGGGTTCACCTGGAAATAGTTGTGCTGGAAGGACCGCGCACTGAACAGGATCGAGTTCACGAACAGCGCCGTGACCATGAGGAGAAGCAGGAAGAAGCCCGCGAACCAGCGTTTCAGTGTCATGGCGCAATTCCCCTGAAGTCATACGTGAAGTCATACCCGAGAGCGCACGCCCGATCCCACGGGAGTACGGCGGCGGCGCTTGTTGTCGGCCGTCCTTAACGATCTTTCTAGCGCAGAAACGCGTCAGGCGAGCGGGATTCTTCAGAGCCTGGGCAGAGGCAAGGGGGCGGCGTACGGCCCCGGCCCCGCTAGCCCCGAACCCCGCCGCAGGCGCCGTCAAAGACGAGGTCCACCTGGCGCGCGGCCAGGGCGGCGATTTCTGCCGGGGCGAGGCGTCGGTACCAGGCGCGTCGGATGTTGCGGACATAGATGTCCACCAGCACGTCTGCGAGCAGGGCCAGGTCGGTATCGGGCGATATCTCGCCCAGCCGCACGCCGTCCTTCAGGATGCCCGTGGCCACGACGAAGATCTTGCCGATGTGGTTCTGTCTTGTCGCCTCGAAGTCGTGATCCCACTGCCAGGAGAGGCCGAAATGCACCATCATCAGCGGCATGCGCGTGTGCATGGCGTTGAAAGCTTCGACATAGAAAAGTTTCATGCGCGCGCGCGCCGTGCCGTCGGCGGTGCGGAACTGGTCCGCGAGACGGGTGCCGATCTCGTCAAAGAGTTCGCCGGTGATGGCGAAGAGAACGTCTTCCTTGCTGGCGAAAGTGGTGAACACGCTGCCGGTGGCGACACCCGCTTCTAGGGCGATCATGCGGATGGTGGTGGCCTCGTAACCCGGATCGGCGAACAGTTTGCGCGCGGCGGCCAGAATGCGCGCCCGCGTCCGCTGCTTCTGCTCCTCGCGCTGCCCCAGCATGGCGTCGACCGTGTCCCCCCGTGTCCTTACAAGTGAACGTGTCCGTTCAGTGAACGCGTTCACTGAGTGAACCGGACGCGAGCGGTTGTCCAGCCGCGCCGCGCCCGCGTAAATATTGGGTCACTGATCCAGGCGCTTGATTGATGCGTTATCCGAGCGCGCCTACAGAGCGAAGACGCCCGAACCGGCGTCGACGTCCGGGAGACACCCATGCCCCTCCGCACGCCTTGGCGCCTCGGCGCGGAGACCGCCTTCGCCGCGACGGTCGAAGATTTTCCTGCCGACGCCATGGATGCGCCTCGCTGCGGATGCCCGGCCTGCCTGGGCGCCGCCGATGACGGCCGCGAACAGACGATATTCGCCGGCGGCGACACCGCGTTCAACGGCAAGCCGATCCTGAGCTGGGACGACGCCGCATCTGCGTTGACACGGGGTGGCTTCACCTGGTCCCCCAGCCTCGGCGGAGCGGTGACCGTCACATATGCCTTCCGGGCGGACGAGCCCGGGACAATGCCCGACGGCGTCGGCGGCTTCTCTCGCTTCACGGCAGCGCAGATCACCGCCGCCGAGACCGCGCTCGCACTCTGGGCGGACGTGGCCAACATCACCTTCGTGCGGGTGGGTTCCGGCACGAGCGGGGACGGCGCCTATTCCAACGAGGCGTCGATCCTCTTTTCGAATTACGCCACTGAAACAGACAACTCGGCAGGCTTCGCGTACCTGCCATCGCCGGGCGCCACGGGGTCGGGCAGTGTCGCGGGCGACGTCTGGATCGACAGCACCGAAGCGGGCGCCCTCAATCCGGTGTTTGGCGACTACGCGCCGCATGTGCTCCTCCACGAAATCGGCCACGCCATCGGCCTGCGCCATCCCAGCGCCTACAACGGCGGCTCGCCGACCTACGCGGCGGACGCCGAGTATTTCCAGGACGCGCGTCCCTTCACGGTGATGACGTATTTCGGCTCGTCCAACGTCGGCGGCGTGCTCGGTCTCTTCTCGGTCGGACCGCAACTGCACGACATCGCCGCCGCGCAGCGTCTCTATGGCGCGAACACGAGCACGCGCAGCGGCGACACCACCTACGGGTTCAATTCCACTACCGGGCGCACGCATTCGACGATCACCTCGTCCGCGCAGACGGCGGTGTTCGCGATCTGGGACGGCGGCGGCAACGACACGCTCGACCTGTCGGGCTATAGTCAGAATGCGGAAATCGATTTGCGCCCGGAAGGCATGTCGAGCGCGGCCCCCACCGATACTGGCCCTGCGCGCTACAACATCGCCATCGCGCGCGGCGTGATCATCGAGCGCGGGATTGGCGGATCGGGCAATGATCTGATCATCGGCAATACCGCCGACAACGAACTCATCGGCGGGCTGGGTACTGACACGCTCGACGGCGGCGCGGGCGCCGATACGCTGAACGGCGGCGCGGGCAACGACACATACCGCGTCGACAATCTCGGCGATGTGATCGTCGATAGCAGCGGGTACGACTACGTGCACTCGTATGCAACGTACTCGCTTCCTACCGGCGTGGAGTGGTTGCAGCTCATGGGCGATGCCGCGCTCTCGGCGTCGGGAAATGAGAGCGCAAACACGCTGCTTGGAAATGCCGCCGCCAATGTGCTTTCGGGCAACGGCGGTGCGGACTCGATAGAAAGTGGAGGCGGCTCCGACACAATCTCTGGCGGCGCGGGAAATGACTCCATCTACGCTGGTCTGAGCACGGACAACGTTCTTTTCTTCGGTGACGACGGCGATGACTTGCTGCTGGGCGGCGGCAACGGAACTGCTTTGATGTATGGCGGGGCGGGCGCCGATACTATCGGCGGCAGTGGCGGCAACGACACTTTGTACGCGGGATCCGGAAATGATTACGCCATCGGGTACGTCGGAAATGACGTGTTGATCGGCGAAGGCGGCAACGACCAGCTCTACGGCAGTGACGGCGACGACGCGATTGATGGGGGTGCGGACGACGACATCATCTATGCTGGCGGCGGCGCGGACTTCGTGCGCGGTTCCGATGGTTCCGACATCCTGATCGGTGAGAACGACAACGACCAGCTGTACGGTGACGGCGGCAACGACGGCGCGGACGGCGGTATGGGCAACGACACCTTCTACGGCGGCGACGGCAATGACTATGCTTTCGGCTTTGCAGACTCTGATGTGTTGATCGGTCAGGACGGCAGTGATTCTCTCTATGGCGGCGCGGCCGCGGACGGTCTCGATGGGGGTCTCGGCGTCGACCTGCTTGCCGGTGAAGCCGGGGACGATCTCATCTATGGCGGTGATGGCGACGATGCCATCGACGGCGGCAACGACAACGACATCATCTATTCCGACGGCGACAACGATTACGCGCGCGGCGGGCTTGGCAATGACGTGATCATCTCCAGCGTCGGCAATGACCGTATCGACGGCGATGCGGGCGACGATTCGATGGATGCGGGCATCGGTCTAGACACCATCTACGGCGGCGACGGCGATGATTTCGGGCGCGGCGGCGAGGGAAACGATCTGCTGATCGGGCAGGCCGGTAACGATCGCCTCGACGGCGAGGACGGCAACGACGCCATCGACGCAGGCATCGACAACGACACCGTGTATGCGGGCGCGGGCGCCGATTACGTCAGCGGCGACGATGGCGCGGACGTGCTCATCGGCGGCGCAGGCCTCGACTCGATCTATGGCGGCACGGGCGCAGACGCCATCGACGCGGGCGATGACGACGACTTCGTCTATGCGGGCTCGGAGAAC